>Ga0157319_1000005_pt1 | contig 372810 bp, 324 predicted proteins | sample MCvi2old240510_FD_105326 | JGI IMG/M metagenome (GOLD analysis project Ga0157319, IMG submission 105326) | Arabidopsis rhizosphere microbial communities from North Carolina - M.Cvi.2.old.240510 | ecosystem: Host-associated > Plants > Roots > Rhizosphere | place: USA: North Carolina | collected... | reverse complement strand
GAAATCAACCTGCCCGGCATCAACCAGGTCAACGTCAACGACAAGGCGGGGCTGACCTTCTCCGCGGCGCTCAAGGCCTTCCTGCGCCAGGATCCCGACATCATCATGGTCGGTGAGATCCGCGACCTGGAAACGGCCGACATCGCCATCAAGGCGGCGCAGACCGGCCACATGGTGATGTCGACGCTGCACACGAACGACGCGCCCACCACCCTCACGCGTCTGCTGAACATGGGCGTGGCCCCGTTCAACATCGCCTCCAGCGTCCTGCTGATCACCGCCCAGCGCCTGGCCCGGCGGCTGTGCGAAAACTGCAAGGCGCCGGCCGAGTACCCCCGCGAGGCGCTGGTCCGCGCCGGGTTCGCCGAAGAGGAACTCGACGGCAGCTGGAAGCCCTATCGCGCCGTTGGCTGCTCGAATTGCAACAATGGTTATCGAGGCCGTGTCGGTCTTTACCAAGTGATGCCCATCAGCGAGGCGATTCAGCGGATCATCCTGTCCGAGGGAACGGCCATGGACATCGCCGAGCAGGCCCGCGCGGATGGCGTGCGGGACTTGCGGCAGTCCGGGCTGGTCAAGGTCCGGGCGGGCGTCACGACACTGGAAGAGGTGCTGGCGGCCACCAACGAATGACACCGGCGACCTGACGCGGCGTCCTCGGACGCCGCGTTCGCGCGTCTGGCGTCTGGCCACCGGGACCGTTCGAACGAATCAAAGATTGGGAGCGCCAGTCCCCTGGCGCGACGGCAGGAGGTGATATGGCGACGACCACCGCAAGCGGCAAGAGCGCGACCAGCAAGAACATCAAGGAATTCGTCTTCGAGTGGGAAGGCAAGGACCGCAACGGCAAGATCGTGCGCGGCGAGATGCGCGCTGGCGGCGAAGCCGTCATCAGCGCCTCGTTGCGGCGCCAGGGCATCCTGGTCACCAAGGTCAAGAAGCGGCGCAGCTCGGGCGGCAAGTCCATCAAGCAGAAGGACATCGCCGTCTTCACGCGCCAGCTGGCGACGATGATGCGCGCCGGCGTGCCGCTGCTGCAGGCCTTCGACATCGTCGCCCGGGGCAGTCCCAACCCCCGCCTGACCAAGCTGCTGACCGACATCCGCCAGGACGTCGAGACCGGCACCTCGCTGTCGGCGGCCTTCCGCAAGCATCCGCTCTACTTCGACGCGCTGTACTGCAACCTGGTCGAGGCCGGCGAGCAGGGCGGTATTCTCGAAGCGCTGCTGGACCGCCTGGCCATCTACCAGGAAAAGACCGTCGCGCTGAAGGGCAAGATCAAGTCGGCGCTGACCTATCCGATCGCGGTGCTGGTGGTGGCCTTCGTCGTGACGGCGGTCATCATGATCTTCGTGATCCCGGCCTTCAAGGACGTGTTCAAGTCTTTCGGCGCCGACCTGCCCGCGCCGACGCTGTTCGTGATGGCCATGTCCGAGATCTTCGTCGCCTACTGGTGGCTGATCTTCGGCGTCATCGGCGGCGGCCTTTATTTCTTCTTCCAGAGCTGGAAACGCTCGGAGAAGATGCAGAAGTTCATGGACCGGCTGCTGCTGAAGATCCCCGTCTTCGGTCAGCTGATCTACAAGTCGGCGGTGGCGCGTTGGACGCGCACGCTGGCGACGATGTTCGCCGCGGGCGTGCCGCTGGTGGAAGCGCTGGACTCGGTGGGCGGCGCTTCCGGCAACGCGGTGTTCGTCGAGGCGACCGAGAAGATCCAGCGTGACGTGTCCACCGGCGCGTCGCTGACGACCTCGATGCAGACGACGGGGATCTTCCCGGTGATGGTTCTGCAGATGTCCTCGATCGGCGAGGAGTCCGGCTCGCTGGACCACATGCTCGGCAAGGCCGCCGACTTCTACGAAGAAGAAGTGGACGACGCGGTGAAGGCGCTGTCCAGCCTGATGGAACCCATCATCATCGTGTTCCTGGGCACGCTGATCGGCGGCATCGTGATCTCGATGTACCTGCCGATCTTCAAGCTCGGCGCGGTGGTGTAAGTGCTGGACCAGAGCCTGCTGGAAGCGCTGCTGTCGCCCGCTTACCTCGGCCTGATCGGCCTGTGCGTCGGCAGCTTCCTGAACGTGGTCATCTACCGGACGCCGGTGATGCTGCATCGGACCTGGCTGTCCGATTGCGCGGACCAGCTGGCCCAGGAAGACGACCTGCGCACCCACGCGGGGCTGGATGAGGCCAAGGCCAGGCAACTGGCCGCCTCCGTCGTCCCCTTGCGGGAAGCCCTGGACGGCCAGCCCGCGTTCTCGTTGATCCGGCCGGCCTCCCGTTGCCCGCATTGCGGTCACGCCCTGCGCTGGCACGAGAACCTGCCGCTGCTGGGCTGGCTGCGTCTGGGCGGGAAGTGCGCCGCCTGCAAGGCGCCGATCTCGCCGCGGTATCCCTTCGTCGAACTGCTGACCGGCCTGCTGTTCGCCGGCATCGCCTGGCGCCTGGGCCCGCAGCCGAGCGCCCTGCTCTATTGCGGCTTCGCAGCGGCGCTGGTGGCGCTGGCGGGGATCGACTGGGACACGACGCTGCTGCCGGACAGCATCAACCAGCCCTTGCTGTGGGCCGGACTGGTCGCCGCGCATGCGGGCTGGATCCCGGTGTCCTTGCCGAACGCGCTGATCGGCGCGCTGGCCGGCTACCTGTCGCTCTGGTCGATCTACTGGATCTTCAAGCTGGCCACCGGCAAGGAAGGCATGGGCTACGGCGACTTCAAGCTGCTGGCCGCCCTGGGCGCGTGGCTGGGTTGGCAGATGGTGCTGCCGGTCGCGCTGTTCGCCTCGCTGATCGGTGCGGTGGTCGGCATCGCGCTCAAGCTGCGCGGCGGCTTGCGCGAGGGCCGCTATGTCCCGTTCGGCCCGTTCCTGGCGGGCGGCGCGCTCGCGGTGCTGCTGATCGGCACCGCCGAAGTCACCGCCTGGCTCGGTCTGCAGGCGATCTGATCCCGTCCGCCGGGCCTCCCATGCGCATCGGACTCACCGGCGGCATCGGCAGCGGCAAAAGCACCGTCGCGGCCGCGCTGGTGGAACTTGGCGGCGCGCTGCTGGTCGACACCGACGCCATCTCGCGCGCATTGACGGCCCCGGGCGGGGGCGCGATGGCGGCGATCGAAGCCTGGTTCGGCCGACCGTTCGTTGCCAGCGATGGCGCGCTGGACCGCGCCGCGATGCGCGACCTGGCCTTCCGCGATCCCGCTGCGAAACAGGCGCTCGAAGGCATCCTGCATCCGATGATCGGCGCCGAGACGGCGCGGCAGGCCGCGCTCGCCGTGCCCGGCCAGCGGGTCGTCTTCGACGTGCCCTTGCTGGTCGAGTCGGGCCGCTGGCGACGCCTCGTGGACCGCGTGCTGGTGGTCGACTGCGACGAGTCCACCCAGATCGCCCGGGTGATGGCCCGGTCCGGCCTGAGCGAGGGCGCCGTGCGGGCCATCCTCGCCCAGCAGGCGACGCGGGCGCAGCGTCGCGCCGCCGCCGATGCGGTGATCCACAACGACGGCCTGACTCTGTCGCAACTGCGAGAAGAAGTCGGCCAACTGCTGACCAGTCCCCTGTTCTGACCACCCCTCACCCGGCCAGGGTGATGCATCGGCGCACTGTGGAACAATGGCCCCTTGCCGCAAAGGGATGGTCGACTTGGTCCTCTACGAATATCCGTTCAACGAGAGCATCCGCACGATGCTCAGACTCGAACACCTGTTCGATCGGCTCGGTCAGCTGATGGCGCGCGACACCGCGATGGATCACCACTTCGCGTTGGCCACCATCTTCGAGGTCATGGATGTCGCCTCGCGCGCCGACCTGAAGGCCGACCTGCTCAAGGAGCTGGAACGCCACCGCACGCAGTTCAACGGCTACCGCGGCAATCCCGCGGTCTCGGAAGCGGTGCTGGACGAGGTGGTCGGCCGGATCGACGCCGCGTTCGACAAGCTCAACCAGTTGCCGGGCAAGGCGGGCCACGCGCTCACCACGAACGAATGGCTGATGAGCATCCGGAGCCGGATCTCCATCCCGGGCGGCACCTGCGAATTCGACCTGCCGGCCTACTACGCTTGGCAGCAACTGCTGCCGGTGCGCCGGCGCAATGACCTCATGCAGTGGGCCCAGACGCTGATGCCGATGGCCGAGGCGCTCAACGTCCTGCTTGGCTTGCTGCGGGACAGTGGCTCGCCGCACAAGGTGGCGGCGCACGGCGGCCAGTACCAGCAGAGCCTGCCGCCGGGTCGCAGCTTCCAGCTGCTGCGCATGCGCATTGACCCCAGCTTGGGATTGATTCCGGAAATCAGCGGCCACCGCCTGATGGTCTCGATCCGCCTGATGCGCCAGGACGAGGACGGGCGCTTGAAACCGGCACCCGTCGACGCCACCTTCGAACTCACCCTGTGTTCCTGACAGCCGTACCGTCATGACCGAGCGATTCATTCCCGCCACCCCGGCGCCGCGCATCGTCCCCTGCCCGACCTGTGGCGGCGACAGCCTGTTCTCGCCGGACAACCTCTGGCGCCCGTTCTGCAGCGAGCGCTGCCGGCAGATCGACCTGGGCCACTGGTCCGACGAGTCCTTCCGGGTGGCTGCGCCCCCGACGACCGTCGACGAGGACGACGCCTCCAAATGAAAGAACCGGCCCTCGGGCCGGTTCTTCATTGCGCGCCTCAGGCGGGAATCAACTCCCGCCGCACGAGATCCTGGCGAGCAAGCTCAGGCGTCGTGAACAGGTGGGTGTGCCACCCGAGTGCCTTCGCCGCGGCGATGTTGGCCGGATGGTCGTCGAGGAAGAGCACCTCGTCCGCCTTCGCGCCGAACTGCGCGAGCGCCAGATCGAAGATGGCCTTCGACGGCTTGGACTCCTTCACCCGGCCCGAGAACACGCCCGACACGAACCAGTCCTTCAGCGGGAAGGTCTGCTCGAGATAGTCCGCATACGGTTCCGGCATGTTGGACAGGAAGTGCAGCGTGTGCCCCTGCGCCTTCAGGTCGCGGATCAGCGCGGCCGTGCCCTCGATCAGCTTGAGTTCCGACGGCACGGCGTCCATCACCGCCACGATCTCTTCGCGCGGCCAGCCGGTGCGGGCATGGATGCGATCGGCGGTCGTCGGCGCGTCGATCAGCCCTTGGTCGAAGGCGCCCCAGTCGCCGCTGTAGGCCTGGAAGAAATGCTTGGCGATCTCGGCGCCCTCGATCTCGTCGGGAACGCGATGGGCCCAGACGCGGGCCAGGAAACTCGGCGGATGCCAGTGGAACAGCACCGCGCCGAAGTCGAACACGATCTTCATCTGTGGGGATCTCTACTGCTGAGGGAGAAGGGGATCAGCCGCGCACCTTGGCGAGCAGCCCGGCGGTCGAGCCGTCCAGGCCCGTCGCGTCGCCGGAGCTCAAGCGCGGCAGCAGGCTGTTGCACAGCGCCTTGCCGAGTTCGACGCCCCATTGGTCGAAGCTGTTGATGTTCCAGATCGCGCCGCTGACGAACACACGATGCTCGTACAGCGCGATCAGCGCGCCCAGCGACGACGGCGTCAGCGCGTCCAGCAGCAGCGTCGTGCTCGGACGGTTGCCCGGGAAGCTGCGATGGCGGGCGAGCACCTCGGGATCCAGATCCTTGGATGCGGTGGGTGCCGACTCGGCGCGCGCGGCCTCGGCGGTCTTGCCCTGCATCAGCGCCTGCGACTGCGCCAGGCAGTTCGCGAGCAGCTTGACGTGCTGGTCCTTGAGCTTGTCCAGCAGTTCACCCCGCACGTGGTCACCGAAGTTGGGCGTCTTCACCGCGATGAACTCGACTGGGATCACGTCGGTGCCCTGGTGCAGCATCTGGAAGTAGGCATGCTGGCCATTGGTGCCGGCCTCGCCCCAGACCACGGGGCTGGTGCCGAAGCTCAGCGGATCGCCGGCGCGGTCGACGCCCTTGCCGTTGCTTTCCATCTCCAGCTGCTGCAGATAGGCCGGCAGCCGGCGCAGGCCCTGGTGATACGGCGCCACCGAGCGGCTGCTGAAGCCATGGAAATTGCGGTACCAGACGTCCAGCAGGCCCAGCAGCACGGGGAGATTCTTCTCGAGCGGCGCGCTGCGGAAGTGCTGGTCCATCGCATGCGCGCCGGCCAGCAACGCGCGGAAGTTGGCCGAGCCCACCGCGATCGCGATCGGCAGGCCGATCACCGACCACAGCGAGTAGCGGCCGCCCACCCAGTCCCAGAAACCAAAGGTCGTGTCGATGCCGAACTCGGCCGCGGCCTTGGCGTTGCTGGTCGTCGCGGCGAAATGCCGCGCGATGTCGGTGCCGCCGCTGTTCAGGAACCAGGCCTTGGCGGCCATCGCGTTGGCCAGCGTTTCCTGCGTCGTGAAGGTCTTGGACGCGACGATGAACTGCGTCGTCTTCGGATCGAGACCGCGCAGCACCGGGGCCAGGTCGTGCCCGTCCACGTTGGAGACGAAATGCAGCTTCAGCCCCGCCGGCACATACGACTGCAAGGCCTGCACCACCATCGCCGGACCGAGGTCCGAGCCGCCGATGCCGATATGCACGACATCGGTGATGCCGCTGCTGGCCTGGTCACGCACCCGATCGGCGAAGGCGAGCATGCGATCGAGCGAGGCCTGCACCTCGTCCGAGAACGGCCCCTGGCCGGCCGGCGCGCGCAGCGCCGTGTGCAGCACCGCGCGACCCTCGGTCGCGTTGATGGGGTCGCCGTTGAAGAGCGCCTCGCGCTGCGACTTGAGCTTCACGTCCCGGGCCAGCTGCAGCAGCAGTTCCAGCGTGCGGGCGTCGATGCGGTTCTTCGACAGGTCCGCGAACACCTCCGGCGCCTGCAGCGACCAGGCCGCGAAGCGGCCGGGGTCGGCCGCGAAGGCCTGGCGCACGTCGAACGCGCGGCCGGATTGCTGGAAATGGCTTTGCAGGGCTGCCCAGGTCGGGCTGCGGTCGCAACGCGGGGACTCGGTCATCGCAGGCTTTCGATCATCTGGTCCAGCTTGCCGGCGTCGGCGGCAAACAGGCGGATGCCTTCGGCCAGCTTCTCGGTGGCCATGGCGTCCTGGTTGAGGGCGAAGCGGAACGCCGCTTCGTTGAAGGAGACCTTGGGCAAATCCAGCGCCTTGGCTGCGTCCGCGTCCAGCGCGTGCGTCAGCGGGGCCTCGCTGGCCTGCAGCTGGGCCAGCAGGTCGGGGCTGATGGTCAGCAGGTCGCAGCCAGCGAGCGCCTGGATCTGGCCGACGTTGCGGAAGCTCGCGCCCATGACCTCGGTCTTGATGCCCTGCTTCTTGAAGTAGTTGTAGATCGCCGTCACCGACTTCACGCCGGGGTCGTTCGCGCCGGCGTTGGCGGCCTCATCCCAGGTCGCGCCGGCGGACTTCTTGTACCAGTCGTAGATCCGGCCGACGAAGGGCGAGATCAGCTGGATGCCGTTCTCGCCGCAGGCCACGGCCTGGCAGAACGAGAACAGCAGCGTCAGGTTGGTGCGGATGCCTTCGAGTTCGAGCTCGCGCGCGGCCTGGATGCCTTCCCAGGTCGAGGCGATCTTGATCAGCACGCGCTCGCGGCCGATGCCGGCGTCCTCATACATCTGGATCAGGCGGCGCGCGCGGGCCAGCGTCGCGACGGTGTCGAAGCTCAGGCGCGCGTCCACCTCGGTCGACACACGGCCCGGCACGACCTTCAGGATCTCCAGGCCGAAGGCGACCAGCACCTTGTCGACCACCAGGTCCAGCGCGTCGGTCTTGTTGGCGGCGACGGTGTCCTCGAGCAGGTGGGCATAGTCGGGCGACTGCACCGCCTTGAGGATCAGCGACGGATTGGTCGTCGCGTCACGCGGAGTGAACTGGGCCAGTTGCTTGAAGTTGCCGGTATCGGCGACGACGGTGGTGAAAGCCTTGAGTTGTTCGAGCTGGTTCATGTGCGTGGACGCCTGGGAGGGTCGGGAACGGGACGGAGCGCGTCGGGGTATGGGCTTTGCCCCTCGACGCAGACGGGGAAACCCCCTATTAGAACTGCTTGTGGTCCGCCGCCCGGAGGCTCCGCGCACGTTGACCGGCCCAAGAAACTGGGGCATCATAATTCCGGTAACTCCGTTACATCAAGACATCGCCAACAACTCTTACGCCCGGATGCGGGCGCCGCGCTCATGTCCTTCGATCTCGTCTTCTTTGGTGGCACCGGTGACCTGACCTGGCGCAAGCTGATGCCCGCGCTCTTCCAGGCGTTCCGGCACGGCAAGCTGCCCGAGGGCGGCCGCATCCTGGCCGTCGCGCGCGACGACCAGTCCGACGAGCGCTACCGCGAGTGGCTCAAGGAGCGCTTCCAGGAGGTCGAGGCCGGCAAGCGGCCCAACGACGAGGAGTTCGCCCGCTTCTCCGAGCTGGTGCATTACCGCCGCATGGACCTTTCGCAGCCGGACCATTACGCGCGCCTCAAGGAGTGGCTGGGCGAGCGCAATGCCGACACGGTCGTGCTCTACCTGGCCACCAGCCCCCACCTGTTCACGCAGATCTGCCAGCAGCTCGGCGCCGCCGGCCTGAACGGCGAGAACGTGCGCGTCGTGCTGGAGAAGCCGCTGGGGCACGACCTGGCCAGCGCCCAGGAGATCAACCGCGTGGTGCGCTCGGTGTTCGCCGAGACGCAGGCCTTCCGCATCGACCACTACCTGGGCAAGCCTTCGGTGCAGAACCTGATGGCGCTGCGCTTCGGCAACGCGCTGTTCGAGCCGCTGTGGCGCCGCGAGAGCATCGCCAACATCCAGATCACGCTGGCCGAAGGCTTGGGCGTGGGCACCCGGGGACCGTTCTACGACGGCACCGGCGCGCTGCGCGACATGATCCAGAACCACGCGCTGCAGCTGCTGACGATGATCGCGATGGAGGCGCCCTCCTCCAACGACGCCGACGCGATCCGCGACGAGAAGCTCAAGGTGCTGCGCGCGCTCAAGCCCTTCACCGCCGAGAGCGTCGCGCGCGACGTGGTGCGCGGCCAGTACCGCGCCGGCACTGTGGACGGCAGGCAGGTGCCGGGTTATCTCGACGAGGGCAAGATCCCCGCCGACAGCCACACCGAGACCTTCGTCGCGCTCAAGACCGAGATCCAGAACTGGCGCTGGGCCGGCGTGCCCTTCTACCTGCGCACCGGCAAGCGCCTGGCGGCGCGCGACGCGCAGATCGTCATCAACTTCCGCCCGGTGCCGCATCCGATCTTCCCGGGCGGCAGCTGCCCCAACCGGCTGATCATCAAGCTGCAGCCCGAGGACGGCCTGGAGCTGCAACTGATGGCCAACAAGGGCGGCTCCAGCAACGAGGCGCTGAGCCCGGTCTCGCTGGACCTGGACTTCGACAAGGCCTTCGCCCACACCCGCGTGGGCGCCTATGAGCGGCTGCTGCTGGACGCGATCGCCGGCCGCCTGAACCTGTTCGTGCGCAGCGACGAGCAGGAGCAGGCCTGGCGCTGGGTCGAGCCGATCCTGAACTTCTGGAAGCAGGACAGCACCGGCCCGCGCACCTACGTCGCCGGCAGCTGGGGCCCGCCGGCCTCCAGCGCGCTGGTGGCGCGCGACGGTCACTCGTGGATCGAGGAATGCTGACGCGATGAGCATGCTCGAACGCATCAAGGCCGCGCTGCCGGCACTGCCGCCGGCGGAGCAGCGGGTCGCCAAGCTGCTGCTGGCGGATCCGCGCTCGTTCGCGAACCTGCCGGTCAGCGAGCTCGCCGACCGCTCGCACGTGAGCAAGCCCACCGTCGTGCGCTTCTGCCGCAGCGTGGGCTACGACGGGCTGGCCGACTTCAAGCTGAAGCTGGCCGGCAGCGTCAACGAGGGCGTGCCCTTCGTGCACCGCGCCGTCGACGAGGACGACAAGCCCGGCGACCTGATCGTCAAAGTGGTGGACAACGCGGTGGCGGCGCTGCTGCACTACCGCAACGACGCCGCCAGCCATGCGTTCGAGCGCGCCATCACGGCGCTGTCCGAGGCCGCGCGCCAGCACCGCCGCATCGAGTTCTACGGCGTCGGCAACTCCGGCATCGTGGCGCAGGACGCGCAGCACAAGTTCTTCCGCCTGGGCGTGAACACCTTCGCGTGCAGCGACGGCCACGTCCAGCTGATGAGCGCGACCATGCTGGACAGCGGCGACTGCGCGGTGATCATCTCCAACTCGGGCCGCAGCCGCGACCTGATGGACGCCGCCGAGATCGCCCGCAAGAAGGGCGCGACGACCATCATCATCACCGCCAGCGGCTCGCCGCTGGCGCAGATGGGGCAGCTCCCCGGCCAGGTGCTGCTGGCCGTCGACCACCCCGAGGACTACGACCGCTACAGCCCGATGGTGTCGCGATTGCTGCACCTGATCGTGGTGGATGTGCTGACCACCGGCGTCGCCCTGCGTCTGGGCGAGAACCTGCGGCCGATGCTGCAGGAGATCAAGCGCAACCTGCGGACCAAGCGCTACGCGCAGTAGGCGGCGGGCGCGGCGCCCGGCGCCAAAATCGAAAACCCAAAATGACGACGGGCCGCTCATCGCGGCCCGTCGTCCTTGTCGCTAGCGCGTCATGCCATCTCGGCGGGCGCCGCCACGTCCGGCCAGAACAGATGCTCCAGCGCATAGACCCGGGCCAGTTCACGCAACTCGCGCGGCGCCTGCTGCAGCGTCAGTTGCCAGCCGTCCTGGCCGCACAAGCGCAGCGCGCTGAGCAGCAGGCTGAGCGCGGCGGAGTCGAAGTCGTTCAGGCCGCTCGCGTCCAGCGTGATGCCGCGGCCGGCCGCATTGCCGACCTGCGCCAGCTCGGCGCGCAGCGCGCCCTCGAGCCGCGCCCATTCCTCGGGCGCGTTGTCCAGGCGCAGCCGCGACGGCAGCTTGAGCATCGTCTCAGCCCTTCTTGGCGGCGGAGGCGGCCGGCGCGGGACGGGCGTTGCGCTCGGCCAGCGACTTGATCAGGCCGTCGATGCCCTTGGCATTGATCTCCTGCGCGAAGCTGTTGCGGTACTGGTCGGCCAGCCAGATGCCCAGCACGTTCACGTCATAGATCTTCCAGCCGCCGTCGGTCTTCTCGACGCGGTAGTCGAGCTGGATGGGATCGCCCTTGCCCCGGATCTCGGTGCGCACGACCACCTCGGTGTCCTCCGGCGCGGCGCGCATCGGCTTCATCGCGATGGTCTGGTCCTTCACCTGGGTCAGCGCGCCGGCATAGGTGCGCACCAGCAGGGTCTTGAACTCGTCCTGCAGGCGCTGCTTCTGCTCGGGCGTAGCCTGGCGCCAGAAGCGGCCCACGGCCGAGGAGGTGATGCGCTGGAAATCCACGTGCGGCATCACCTTGGTGTTGACCAGCTCCATGACCTTGTTGACGTCGCCGGCCTGGATCGCCTTGTCGCTCTTGACGGCGTCCAGCGTCTCGATGGACAGCTGGCGGATCAGTTGATCCGGCGTCGAGTTGTCCGCGGCGAACGAGGCCAGCGGGCTCAGCGCGGCGATCGACACGATCGCGTTCAGCAGCAGTCGTTTGGTGGCATTCATGCTTGTCCTTTCTCTCTCTTCATGACACGGACCGGCCCACAACGTGGCAGGTCCGGTGCCGGTTCACCGGCCACCCCCGCGGGCGTTACCGGTTGTTGCCAGGATCAGCGGTCGCCCTGCGGGTTGACCGGCTTCTCGTCCGGGGTGATGACTTCGTAGTCGTCGTCATCGTCTTCCTGCTGTTCCTTGTGGGACTTAATGTTGCGACGCTGCAGGTAGGCGTCGCGGACGAAGGTGTACTTGTCCAGCGCGATGCCATCCAGCATGTCGGTCACCCGCAGCAGGTTGGCACGGGTGTTGATCACCTGCAGCGCGGTGATCGCGAACTTGTATTCGCCGTCATCGAAGAGATAGGCCGGCGAATAGTAGGCGTTGACCGGCAGCGCCACCGAGTCCCGCAGCGAGGACGGGCCCAGCAGCGGCCACACGATGTAGGGCCCGGTCTTGACGCCCCAGTAGCCGAGCGTGCGACCGAGGTCCTCGGAGGTCTTCTCCAGGCCCGCCGGCGTGGCGATGTCGATCAGGCCGGCGATGCCGAACACCGAGTTCACCGCGACACGCATCGTCTGCGACGCGCCGTTCTTGAAGCGCCCCTGCAGGAACAGGTTGACCGCCGACCAGGCGTCCGAGAAGTTGCCGAAGAAGTTGTCGACCGCCTGGCGCGCGGGTTGCGGCACGAGATCCGAGTAGGCCGTGGCGACCGGGCGCAGCACGTGCTCGTCCAGCTTCTCGTTGAAGTTGAAGACCTTGCGGTTCCAGCTTTCCCAGGGATCCAGGCGGTTGCGCACACGCGGGCCCGGCGCCGGCGCATCCGCCGCGGCTGCGGCCGCACCGGCCTGCCCCGCCGCAGCCGGCTCGGCGGCCGAACCCGACGGGGCCGAGGCGGCTTGATCCTGGCCTTGCGCCGATGCTTCGTCCGCGGCGCTCACCGCCGCCTTGTCCGCGGCATCGACGTCGGCGGCGGCTTGTCTCAGTTCGGCCGGCACGGGGGCCGACAGGGCCAGCGGCGTCGCCAGCGTCACGTCCAGTGGCGGCGCGATCGCCGGGTCGGCCTGGAACTGGGCCATCGCGGGCGCCGCGGCGCCCAGGAGCGCCGCGCTCAGCAGCGCGGCCGCGAGGTCGGTCCGTCGCGCTCCGAGCGCGGGACCGGTCGTGGTGGTGGTCATTGTTTCTCTCCCGAGGCCGGCGCCGCGGAGGCATCGGCCGCCTTGTTATAGAGGAACTGGCCGATCAGGTTCTCCAGCACCACCGCCGACTGCGTCTGCGTGATGATGTCGCCCGCGGCGAGGTTCTTTTCTTCCGCACCCGGCTCCAGTCCGATGTACTGCTCGCCCAGCAGGCCGGAGGTGAGGATCTTGGCCGAGCTGTCCTTGGGGAACGCGACGCCCTGGTTCATGTTCAGGATCACGCGGGCCTGGAAGCTCTTGTCGTCGAAGGCGATGCTGCCCACGCGGCCGACCACGACGCCGGCGCTCTTGACCGCCGCGCCCGGCTTGAGGCCGCCGATGTTGTCGAACTTGGCGGTGACGGTGTAGGTGTCCTGGAAGTTGAGCGTCAGCAGGTTGCCCGCCTTCAGGGCCAGGAACAGCAGGGCCGCGCCGCCCAGCAGCACGAAGAACCCGACCAGCGCGTCATAACGAGAGGATTGCATCAGGCAACTCCAGAAGAACTCTTGATTTCAGTTGTCGGTTCGATGGTCCGCGCGCCGCGCGTCAGATCGAGAACATCATGGCGGTCAGGATGAAGTCCAGGCCCAGCACGGCCAGCGAGGACAACACCACGGTGCGCGTCGTCGCCTGGGACACGCCTTCGGGGGTGGGTTTGCAGGCATACCCCTGCAGCAGCGCGACGAAACTGACGGTCACGCCGAACACGACGCTCTTCACGAAGCCGTTGCCGACGTCCTTGAACACGTCGACGCCGCCTTGCATCTGGGACCAGAACGAACCGGCATCGATGCCGATCAGCGGCACGGCGACCAGCCAGCCGCCGATGATGCCGACGGCCGAGAACACCGCCGCCAGCAAGGGCATCGCGATGAAGCCGGCCCAGAAGCGCGGCGCCAGCACGCGCTGCACCGGGTCGACCGCCATCATCTCCATGGCGCTGAGCTGCTCACCGGCCTTCATCAGGCCGATCTCGGCGGTCAGCGAGGTGCCGGCCCGGCCGGCGAACAGCAGGGCCGCCACCACCGGTCCCAGTTCGCGCACCAGGCTGAGGGCGACCAGCAGGCCGACGGCCTCGGCCGAGCCGTAACGCTGCAGGGTGTAGTAGCCCTGCAGCGCCAGCACGAAACCGACGAACAGCCCGGACACGCCGATGATGGACAGCGAGCGGTTGCCGAGGAAATAGATCTGCTCGCGCACCAGCGCGAAGCGGCGCAGGCACGCGCCCAGGTGCAGCAGCAGGGCGCCGAGCAGCCGCGCCGACCAGCCCCAGTCGCCGAGCTTCAGGCGCAGGCCGCGCCCGATGGAGGTCGCGAGGCCGATCATGCGGAGATCTCCTGGGGCAGCCCGAAGTCTTCGCGCACCGGCTTGGCGGGCTGATGGAAGCGCACCGGACCGTCGGACTCGGCGTTGACGAACTGGTGCACCAGCGGATCCTGGCTGTGACGCAGCTCCTCCGGCGTGCCCTGGGCGACGACGCCGCCGTTGGCGACCATCACCACGTGGTCGGCGATGCCGAAGGTTTCATGGATGTCGTGCGAGACGATGACGCTGGTCAGGCCGAGCGCGTCGTTCAGGTCGCGGATCAGGCGGGCGGTGACGCCCAGCGAGATCGGATCCAGGCCCGCGAAGGGCTCGTCGTAGAGCACCAGGTCGGGATCCAGCGCGATGGCACGCGCCAGCGCGACCCGGCGCGCCATGCCGCCGGAGACCTCGTTGGGCATCAGGTCGCGGGCGCCGCGCAGGCCGACCGCGTTGAGCTTCATCAGGACCAGGTCGCGGATCATCGGCTCGGGCAGGCGGGTGTGCTCGCGCAGCGGGAAGGCGACGTTCTCGAACACGCTGAGGTCGGTGAACAGGGCGCCGAACTGGAACAGCATGCCCATGCGCCGGCGCTGGGCGTAGAGCTGGGTCTGGTCCATCGGCGCCAGGTCCTGCCCGTCGAACAGCACTTGCCCGGACTGCGGGCGCAGTTGCCGGGTCAGCAGCCGCAGCAGCGTCGTCTTGCCGCCGCCGGAGGATCCGATCAGCGCCATCACCTTGCCGCGCGGCAGGGTGACGTTGACGTCCTTCAGGATGACCCGGTCGCCATAACCGACAGTCACGCCCTTCACCTCGATCAGCGGGCGGGCGTCAGGGGAGGAGGAGGGATCGGTGAATGCCATTTCTTGGAATAGATCCGGGACGATGCCGGGCGGCAGGCGTCCGGGAGCCGGGATCATAGGGTAAAGCCCGAATTGATGCCGGAGGACACCTGGGGCGGGGTGGCGATATGCGACAGCCCGATGAAGGGGGATTGACGCCGGGATCGAGGGCTTCGCGACGCGTAACCGCTGGTCACAATGGGCCCGCGTGCGTGGCTTGCCGGTGGGCGGGGCCGGTGCGCGAGACGCCCGGCGACGCTTGCACAAGGCGTCGACGGGCGCCAAACCGTGACGGACGTCACAGTCCAAGGCCGCCGCGAGACGGGCGGAATCCGAGGCACGACGAGCGGCCTCGCCTTCCAGGGGCGGCTGCCGATAATTTCAGCAAACAGGAGCGCTTATGTTCGGGAACTTTTCGTCGCCGGCTCGCCGGTCCACGTCGCGTGGCTTCACGCTGATCGAGTTGATGATCGTGGTGGCGATCATTGGCGTGCTGATGGCGATCGCGCTCCCCAGCTATCGCAGTTACGTCATGCGGGGCTCGCTGACGGATGCCGCCACGGGACTGACCTCCATGCGGGCCGACATGGAGGCGTATTACCAGAACTTCCGCACCTACGCGGCAGCAAATGGGGGAACGCCTCCGTGCATCAACGGCGCGAAATACGGCAAGTTCACCATCAGCTGCGCTGCGCCGAGTGCAAACGGCTATGTCCTCCGGGCGACCAGCACCGACAACCTGCTGAAGGAATTCGTATTCACCGTCGATCAAAAGGACACCCGGCAGACAGTCGGTGCCCCCAATGGCTGGAACACTTGCCCTACCCGATGGGTGATGGTCAAGGGTGAAGCATGTTGATCGTTCGCAGACGCTCGTCGCGCGGCTTCAGCCTGATCGAGCTGCTCATCGTGCTCGCGATCATTGGCGTGACGACCGCGCTGGCAGGCCCGGCCTTGCGCAGTTGGTCGGCCAACTCGCAAGTGCGCACCGCCGCGAGCTCATTGGCCTCCAGCCTGCGCATGGCGCAGGCGGAAGCCGTCCGCACCTTCCAGCCGGTGATCTTCTACCGGACCGACGACCCGAATTGCTCGGCCAATGCCACCGCCAACGCAGGGGGCAAATACTGGATCGTCCGGGTCATCCCAAACGCGGTGATCACGCAACCGACGGCCCAAGCCCCAGCCACCTGTGGCGTAATGACCGAGAACACGGCCAATCTGACGATCAACGGTCCGACGGCCGTGTGCTTCGGGCCCAACGGGCGTCCGATGGCGCTCGCTGGGCCCATCGCGGGAGTCGCGAACTGCAACGTCAATGCTGATGGCGTGATCGTTTACTGGGTCGACACCTCCGCTGACGTCAACAACCTGCGCAAGGTATCGGTCTGGGCGACGCTGGGCGGCACCATCCGCACCTGCTTGCGCGACACGGCCCTTTCAGACACGGCGCCCGATGGCTGCGCCACGGCAAACAAGGGGTGGACACCATGAAACGCCTCTCCCGCCGCCATGAGCGCGGCATGACCCTGGTCGAGTTGATGGTCGCGATGCTGGTGATGACGATCGGCATCGTCGGCCTGGTGGCCATGATGGCGCGCGCCTCGCAAGCGGCCGCTGGCGCGGACGACAACCAGCGCGCCGCGATCCTGGCAGCCGAGCTCGCCAACGACATGTGGATCTTTAACACCTTGAATCCGCCGACGCAAGCGGCTTGGGTGACGCGTGTCGCAACGCCGGCGCAATCGGGACTTCCCGGCGCCATCGGCACGGTGACCTTCCCTTCGTCGCCCCTTGTTGCTCGCATCACGATCACGTGGACCGCGAGCGGTGCCGCGAGCAACAGCAATTCCCGCCGGTACTACACCGACGTGCGGCTGAACTGACATGACCCCTTCCCGCCGCCTCTTCCTTCGCTCCGGCGCGGGCCGCTCCCGCGGCTTCACGCTGATCGAACTGCTCATCTCGATGACGATCGGCCTGGTGCTGATCATCGCGCTGGGCGTGATCATGTCGCGCTTCGAGCAATCCAAGCGCCAGAACTCGACCACGATGGACATGGCCCAGGGCACGGGCTACATGGCCTACGACCTGGACCGGCAGATCCGCAGCGCAGGCTCCGGCATGTTCGTCAGCAAGTCGGCAACGTTCGGCTGTCCGCTGGCCGCCTGGGCCAATGGCGCGCAAATCCTCCCGCGCCTGACCGCTTTCCCAGCCCCGTTTGGCGCGGTGCCGGCCAACGTGCGCGCCATCCCGATCATGGTGTACCCGGGCATCGGCCAAGGCGGGTCGGACGTCATCCAAGTCTCGACCTTCGCGTCGGGATTGAGCGAGTCGCCGCTGCAGATCCAGCCCAACACCGTCAACGTCAATTCCATGCGGCTGTTCAACACGGTCGGGCTCCGCGGCGGTGACCTGCTCATGCTGCAAGAGTCACTCCTGCCCTGCATGATCGTGCAGGTGGCACCGGGCTTTGTCGGCACCGACTCTCCCATTCTTCCGCTGGGCGGCACACGGTTCTCGCCCGCTATCGGCAGCGCGGCGTTGGTCGCCTACGGTGTGACCGGCGCAGGCAACGTGATGCCGATCGGCAATTCCAACGGCAATCAGCCCCAGGTGCAACTGCTCGGCATCAACGCCAACCAGCAACTCGTCGCCTATGACGCCCTGCAGTTCAGCAACCTGCCGAACGCGGACCAGCCGGTGCCGATCGCCGAGAACGTCATGGACATGCGCGTGCTGTACGGCGTGGACGACAACACCGATGGCGTCGTGGATCGCTGGGTGCTGCCGACGACAGCGCCCTACAACCCCGCCACGATGAACAACAACACGATCGCGGCCCAGAACGCGATGTCCAACATCGTGGCGGTCCGGCTGTCGTTGATCGTGCGCGGTGATCGCATCGAGAAGGACGAGGACGCCCGCGTCGCGCCGTCGTCGTTCACGATGTTCACCGCGGTGCCGGCCCTCCAGCGCGTGGTCGCCATTCCCGACCAGGAGCGGCGACGCAACTACCGGATGGTCGAACTGTCGATTCCGATCCGCAACGCCATCCTGTCAGCGCCCACCCGCGTTCTGCCGCCCTGAGCCGTCGCTTCGCCCTCATTCTTCGAGACCCCCTTCGATGCGCCCTCTTCTTTTCCCAGAACGCCTCAGGCGCGGCCCCCGTCGCCAGCGCGGCGTGATCATGGTGATCGCGTTGATCACGCTGGCCGTGCTGCTCATCGGTGCCGCTGCAGCAATGCGGTCGATGAACGTGACGCTGGCGAGCGTCGGCTACTTCGGGTTCAAACGCGACATGACCAACCAAGCCGAACTCGGCCTGCGGAGGGCCACCACGGCCCTGTCGACGGGCGCGCTGGCCACCGCTGCCTCTCGCACGGCCGACGCTGCGGGTCAGAACTACAGCGCCACCCTCCTGCAGAGCGATGCCTCCGGCATTCCACTGGTCATGTTGGACATGACGAACCCCGACACCATGGGCGGCAAGGGTTCCGCGAGCAATGCGATCAAGTCGAGCGCCGATGGCATCGCGGTCCATTACTTGATCGACCGCGTATGTTTCTACCCGGGGGCGTTCGATCCCGTCACCTGCCAGAAACGGGGCAATTTCATTCAATTCGGGTCTGACGAAGGTCCACCTCGCCCGCCGCCACAACCGACCTACCGGATCACCGTGCGTGTGACCGGGCCCAACAACGCGTACTCGTTCTACCAGAGCACGTTCACCACCTTGGATTAAGAGGTCCCTGATGTCCACCTCCCGATTCATCTCGCGCTTGAGCAGCGCCGGCGCGGCGGCGTTGATCGCCTCCGTCATGTCGCCCTCATTCGCTCAGACACAGCTGGCTGACAAACCCGTGCTGGCCTCGGTATCGGTGCCCGGCAACCTGGCGCTGGCCTTGTCCGTGGAATATCCGACCGCGGTCAGCAATGCTCATACCGACGCCAACTACAACCCCGTCAACACCTACCTGGGCTACTTCGACCCGGACAAGTGTTATGACTACAAGTTGGCGGCGAATGGAACCAATGCGATCAACGTGGACCACTTCGTCCCGGCTGCGAAAGCGGCGTCGCACATCTGCTCAGGCAAGTGGAGCGGCAACTTCCTGAACTGGGCGACGATGCAGACGATCGACCCGTTCCGGTGGGCGTTGACGGGCGGCTACCGCGTTGTCGACACAGCCACGGCGACCGTGCTCGAGAAGGCGTACGCCAGCGGTCAGGGTGGCACCGGCAACTTCCCGGACCGGTCCATCACCAACAGCACCATCATTGCGGGCGCCACACCGCTGAAGAACTCGAACGGCACGACCTGGAACGGTCTGAAGCTGCGGGTTCAGGGCATGGGCGTGCAACTGCGCTTCAGCAACAGCGGGGACAACAACTCCGGCAACCCGACCGGTTTCGACCCGTCCAGCAGCAGTTGGAACGGCGGAACCTCCTGGGTCGTGTCGGTCCGCCCCCGCGTCTGCGACAGCTCCTTGGGCGTGACTTTCCTCGAGTCCAATTGCAAGCAGTACGGGGCGGTCTACAAGCCGGAAGGCCTGATCCAGCAGTACTCCAGCCAGATCCGGTTCAGCGCCTTCGGCTACCTGAACGACGCCACCCTGTCGCGCGACGGCGGCGTGCTGCGCGCCCGTCAGAAATTCGTGGGGCCGACCCAGCCGGTGCCGGGCGGCGACCCGATCAGCAACGACCGCGCCGAATGGAGCGCCACGACCGGCGTGATGTGGCCCAATCCGGACCCCGCCGACGCCAGCGACACTTCGGCGGTGTTCGGAACGATCTCGAACAGCGGGGTGATGAACTACCTCAACAAGTTCGGCGCATCGAAGACCTACAAGACCTACGACCCGGTCGGCGAGCTCTACTACGCCGCGCTGCGTTACTACCGCAACCTGGGCAACGTCTCCAGTTGGTCCGCCCCCAACACCTCGAATGCCACCACCCGGGCCACTTACGCGGACGGCTTCCCGGTGATCTCGAATTGGGACGACCCGATTCTTTATTCGTGCCAGAAGAACTTCATCCTCGGCATTGGGGACGTCAACACCCACGCCGACCGCAACCTGCCGGGAGCGAGCGGCAACTCCGAGCCAGCGCAGCCGGGTGAGGTCTCCAGCGACAAGGCGATGAACGCGACGACCTACACCGGTTACGTCGGCACGATGAGCGGCATCAACAATCTGGCGGGCCAGCAGCCATACAACGGTTGCTGCAACAACAATGGCGCCTTGATGGCGGGCATGGCGTATTGGGCCAACACGAACGACATCCGCCCCGATGTCGACATCAAGACGGCCGGCATGCAGACGGTCCAGACCTACTGGGTGGACGTGCTGGAACTGCAGACCTACAAGCAGAACAACCAGTACTACTTGGCAACCAAGTACGGCGGCGCGACCCTGCCGGCCGACCTCAATCCTGCGACGCGGACACAGGATCTGACCCAGTCCTGGTGGCACACCGGCCCCGCCACGGACACGGTCGGTGGTCAACTTCGCCCTGACACCTATTTCACGGCGGCCAAGGCCGACACAATGGTGAGCGGCTTGTCGAGCGCCTTCACCAGCATCGCGTCGCGGATGAAGGCCTATTCAACGGGCTTCAGCACCGCGGCCCAGCAGATCACGTCCACCGGCGTGGCAAGCTACGCCAGCCAGTTCGACGCCAAGGACTGGAGCGGCGAAGTCATTGCCAGCAAGCTGAAGGCGGCCGACGGTAGCAGCACGCTGGGGCAGGAAGAGGCCTGGCGCTTCTCCACCAAGCTCAAGGCGCAGTTGGCCGGCACGGGCTGGGACACGAACCGCTACATGGTCACGTGGAGCACCTCCACCAACGCGGCCGTGCCGTTCCGAAAGGCGAACATCCCGGCGGCACAGTTCGACCTGCTCAACACCCCTTACCGGGGCAACGATGCGCAGGACTACCTGAACTACCTGCGCGGTGACACCAGCCAGGAGCAGGGCTCCCTGGTAGCCAACAGTTCCAAGGCCTACCGCGCCCGCACGTCGCTGGTCGGAGACATCGTGAACTCCAAGGTCACGGTGGTGGGACCGCCGTCGCAGGCGCTGTCGGAAGGCGCCAACCCGGGTTACGGTGCGTTCAAGGCGGCCCGCAAGGACCGTCCGAACTACCTGATCGTCGGCACGAACGCCGGCGTCGTTCACGTGATCGATGGTTCGCTCACTGGCGACACCGCCGGGCGCGAGATCTTCGCCTACGTGCCTGGCGCGGCCTTCGCAGGCCCGAGTTCGCCGTCCACCCCGGGCATCGATGGCTTGGCCTCGATCGGCAACCCGAACTTCAACCACCGCTTCTTCGTTGATGCGAAGCCGGTTTCGGGCGACGTGGACTTCGTCCGCACCGTTGATTACACCGGTTCGGACAGCAATGCCTGGCGCACGATCGTTGTCGGAGGCCTGGGCAAGGGCGGCAAGCGCATCTATGCGCTGGATGTAACCGACCTGAGCGACGTCAACTCCGAGCTTCGCGCCAAGGACAAGGTCCTGTGGGAGTTCACTCCGCCGGACATGGGCTATCTGTACGGTGAACCGGTGATCACCAAGACGGCTCAGTTCGGCTGGGTGGTGCTGGTCTCGAGCGGCTACAACAACAAGAGCGGCAAGGTCCATCTCTACGTGCTGAATGCGCGCACGGGTCAGGTCCTCGCCACCATCGATGGCGACGCTTCCGACGACGGCACCGAGCAGTCGCCCAGTGGCCTGGGCCAGCCGACGCCCTTCTATCAGGATTTGACGACGAAGATTGTCGAGACGGTCTACGTCGGCGACCTGAAGGGCAACGTCTGGCGCGCGGACCTGCGTCCGACCTCGGGTGGCTACAAAAACATGGTCAAGATCGCCCGCGCGATGGTCGGCACCACGCCGCAGCCCATCACCACGCAGGTGATGCCGGTCGTTGATCCGGTCAGCTATCGACGCTTCGTCGCCTTCGGTACCGGCAAGCTGTTGAACGCGAACGACATCAACACCACCGACCTTCAGCGCCTGTACGCGATCGTGGACGGCTCGCTGGGCAAGGTCTTCGAGGCCCCTGAGGACATGCCGACCGGCGTCAGCCAGCCCATCACGGCCGGCAGCCTGGTTCAACTGACTGACCTGTCGCAGCCCACGTCGATCGACTACAAGACCAAGGCAGGCTGGTACTTCGATCTGCCCAGCGGCTATCGCGTGCTCAACGATCCGGCGTACTACCTGAGCACGGTGGCCTTTGCCGCCACGCTGCCCACGTCGATGAACCCGTGCAACCCGTCGGGCTCCAGCCGGGTCTACATGATCGACCTGGCCTCGGGTCAGACGCGCTTCGCCAACAACTCGATCTACATCGAGCCCGGGTTCTCGGTGACCGATCTCCTCTTCACCCGGGGAGACAAGAACATCTCGCTGACCATCGGCGGGGCGAACGATTCGTCGGGCTCCAAGAACGTGTGTGCCGCGAACGACAAGACCTGTGACCCCTGCTTGATCGACCCGTCGCAGTGCTGCCCGCCGGGCAAGCCGCTGTGCAACCAATTGGCCGGCACAGACTCCAGCTACGGCACGAAGATCCTGAACTGGCGCGAGGTCCCGCTGCGAAGCCCGACCAACGGCTCGTTCTGACGAACCGACCCACGAAGCCCGGCACCCGCCGGGCTTTTTTTCGTCTTGCCAGCCGCTCGCTACGGCTCCGTGGGCATGAAAAAACCCGCTGTCTCACGACAGCGGGTTTTCGCTTTCTGGATCCGGCTGATCAACGCGGCAACGCGCTGTCCCCCATCAGGAACTCATCGACCGAGCGTGCCGCCTGCCGGCCTTCGCGGATGGCCCAGACCACCAGCGACTGGCCGCGGCGCATGTCGCCGGCCACGAACACCTTCGCCGCGTTCGTCTTGTAGCCGCCGTTGAAATCGGTGGTCGCCTTGGCGTTGCCGCGGGCATCCTTGGTGACGCCAAAGGCATCGATGATCGACGCGACCGGGCTGACGAAACCCATCGCCAGCAGCACCAGGTCCGCCTTCAGGACCTGCTCGCTGCCCGGAACCTCGACCATCTTGCCGTTGGACCACTCCACGCGCACCGTCTTCACGCCGGTGACCTTGCCCTTCTCGCCGAGGAATTCCTTGGTCGCGATCGCGAACTCGCGCTCGCAGCCTTCCTCGTGGCTGGACGAGGTGCGCAGCTTGATCGGCCAGTAGGGCCAGGTCAGCGGCCGGTCCTCGACCTCCGGCGGCTGCGGCATCAGCTCGAACTGGGTGACGCTCTTGGCGCCGTGGCGGTTGCTGGTGCCGACGCAGTCGCTGCCGGTGTCGCCACCGCCGATCACGATGACGTGCTTGCCGTCGGCGCGCAGCTGGTTCTTGAGCTTGTCGCCGGCGTTCACCTTGTTCTGCTGGGGCAGGAACTCCATCGCGAAATGCACGCCGGCCAGGTCGCGGCCCGGCACCGGCAAGTCGCGCGACTGCTCGGCACCACCGGCGAGCAGCACGGCATCGAACTTCTCGGTCAGTTCATCGGCCGTGACCACATCCTTGGCCCAGTTGGTGACCTTGGATCCCTCGGGCAGGTGGGCGACCATCACGCCGGTGCGGAACACCACGCCCTCCGCTTCCATCTGCTGGACGCGACGGTCGATGTGGCTCTTCTCCATCTTGAAGTCGGGGATGCCGTAGCGCAGCAGGCCGCCGACACGATCGTTCTTCTCGAACACGGTGACGCTGTGGCCCGCGCGCGCCAACTGCTGCGCCGCGGCCAAGCCGGCCGGGCCGGAACCCACGACCGCCACCGTCTTGCCGGTCTTGACCTTCGCAGGTCTGGGCGGTACCCAGCCCTCGGCCCAGGCGCGGTCGATGATCGCGTGCTCGATCGACTTGATGCCGACCGCGTCGTCATTGACGTTGAGCGTGCAGGCGGCCTCGCAGGGGGCGGGGCAGATGCGGCCGGTGAACTCGGGGAAGTTGTTGGTCGAGTGCAGCACCGCGATGGCGCTCTTCCAGTCAGCATCGCCTCCCCGGTACACCAGGTCGTTGAAGTCCGGAATGATGTTGTTGACCGGGCAGCCGCTGTTGCAGAACGGCGTCCCGCAGTCCATGCATCTGGCGCCCTGCTGCTTCGCCTGCTCGACGTTCAGGCCGATGACGAATTCCTTGTAGTTCTTGAGACGCGCCTCGACGGGCTCATAGCCCTCTTCCAGACGTTCGTACTCCATGAAGCCGGTGACTTTTCCCATGGCGGCTCGCTCCTGAATTCCTGAATCTCTTGCGACTTCGATGCGACGGATCAGACCTTGGCCTTGGCGGCGGGCGCCTTGGCGTGGGCGATCGTGGCGGCGGCTTCCTTGGCGGCTCCCAGCTCGCCCAGCGCGCGGCGGTACTCCGTCGGGAACACCTTCACGAACTTGGCGCGCGACTCGGCCCAGTGGTCCAGGATGTCGCGGGCGCGCTGGCTGCCGGTCCAGCGGTGGTGATCCTCGATCAGCTTCTTGAGGATCGCCTCGTCGGTGCGGGCCTCGCCATCGCCGAGCTTGTGCCAGATCGCCCTGTCCATCGTGGCTTCCTGCTCGTGCGCGGGCAGCAGCTTGTCCAGCGAGACCATCGCCGTGTTGCAGCGCTTGGCGAACTGGCCATCCTCGTCGTAGACGTACGCGACGCCGCCGCTCATGCCGGCGGCGAAGTTGCGACCGGTCTTGCCGAGAACGGCGACGGTGCCGCCGGTCATGTACTCGCAGCCGTGGTCGCCCGTGCCCTCGACGACCGCGGTCGCGCCGGACAGCCGCACCGCGAAGCGCTCGCCCGCGACGCCGCGGAAGAAGGCCTCGCCCTTGGTCGCGCCGTACAGCACGGTGTTGCCGACGATGATGTTCTTCGTCGCGTCACCCCGGAAGTCGATCGACGGGCGCACCACCACGCGGCCGCCGGACAGGCCCTTGCCGGTGTAGTCGTTGGCGTCGCCGATCAGGTAGAAGGTGATGCCGGGCGCCAGGAAGGCACCGAAGCTCTGGCCGCCCGTGCCTTCCATCTGGATGAAGATGGTCTGGTCCTCCAGCCCTTCCGGACGACGGCGGATCAGTTCGCCCGACAGCATCGCGCCCACCGTGCGGCGAACGTTGGTCACTTCCTGCATGAAGCGCACCTTCTCGCCTTTCTCGAAGGCGGGCAGGCACTTCTCGATCAGCTTGACGTCCAGCGCGCGGTCCAGGCCGTGGTCCTGGTGATCGTTGTGCAGGCGGGCCACGTCGGCCGGCAGTTCCGGGCGATGGAAGACGCGGGTGAAGTCCAGGCCCTTGGCCTTCCAGTGGCTGATGCCCTTCTTCGTGTCGAGCAGGTCGGCACGGCCGATCAGTTCATCGAACTTGCGGATGCCCAGCTGCGCCATGATCTGGCGCGCTTCCTCGGCCACGAAGAAGAAGTAGTTGACGACATGCTCGGGCTTGCCGCTGAATTTCTTGCGCAGCACCGGATCCTGCGTCGCGACACCGACCGGGCACGTGTTCAGGTGGCACTTGCGCATCATGATGCAGCCCTCGACCACCAGCGGCGCGGTCGCGAAGCCGAACTCGTCGGCGCCCAGCAGCGCGCCGATGACGACGTCGCGGCCGGTCTTCATCTGGCCGTCAGCCTGCACGCGGACGCGGCCACGCAGGCGGTTCAGCACCAGCGTCTGCTGCGCTTCGGCCAGGCCCAGCTCCCACGGCGTGCCGGCATGCTTGATCGACGACCACGGCGAGGCGCCGGTGCCGCCGTCATGACCGGCGATCACGATGTGGTCGGCCTTGGCCTTGGCGACGCCCGCCGCGATCGTGCCCACGCCGACTTCCGACACCAGCTTGACCGAGACGTCGGCGCGCTGGTTGACGTTCTTCAGGTCGTGGATCAGCTGCGCCAGGTCCTCGATCGAATAGATGTCGTGGTGCGGCGGCGGCGAGATCAGGCCCACGCCCGGCACCGAATGGCGCAGGAAGCCGATGTAGTCGGTGACCTTGCCGCCGGGCAGTTGACCGCCCTCGCCGGGCTTGGCGCCCTGAGCCATCTTGATCTGGATCTGGTCGGCGCTGACCAGGTACTCGGTCGTGACGCCGAAGCGGCCCGAGGCGACCTGCTTGATGCGCGAGCGCATCGAGTCGCCGTCCTGCAGTTCGTAATCGACCTCGACGACCTTGCTGCCGACGACGTCCGACATCTTCGTGCCGGCCGTGATCTTGATGCCCTTGAGCTCATTGCGATACCGCGCCGGGTCTTCGCCGCCCTCGCCGGTGTTGCTCTTGCCGCCGATGCGGTTCATCGCGACGGCCAGCGTCGCATGCGCCTCGGTCGAGATCGAGCCCAGCGACATCGCGCCGGTGGCGAAGCGCTTGACGATCTCGGCGGCCGGCTCGACCTCCTCCAGCGGGATCGCCTGGGTCGGGTCGAACTTGAACTCGAACAGGCCGCGCAGCGTCATGTGGCGGCGGCTCTGGTCGTTGATCAGCTGGGCGTATTCCTTGTACGTGTCGAACTTGCCCGATCGCGTGCTGTGCTGCAGCTTGGCGATCGCGTCGGGGGTCCACATGTGCTCCTCGCCGCGGGTGCGCCACGCGTATTCGCCGCCGGCGTCCAGCATGTGCTCCAGCACCGGGTCGTCGCCGAACGCGGCGCGATGCAGCCGCAGCGCTTCCTCGGCGACCTCGAACACGCCGATGCCACCGACCTGTGTCGGCGTGCCGCGGAAGTACTTCGCGACGAAGTCGGACTTCAGGCCGATGGCCTCGAAGATCTGCGCGCCGCAATAGGACATGTAGGTCGAGATGCCCATCTTGGACATGATCTTCGACAGCCCTTTGCCCACCGCCTTGATGTAGTTGTAGATCGCCTTGTCGGCCGACAGCGCCGCGGGCAGCTCCGCGCTCATCGCCTGCAGCGTCTCCAGCGCGAGGTAGGGATGGACCGCTTCGGCGCCGAAGCCCGCGAGCACCGCAAAATGGTGGACCTCGCGTGCCGTGCCGGTCTCGACGACCAGGCCGCAGGTGGTGCGCAGGCCTTCGCGGACCAGGTGGTGGTGCACCGCCGACAGCGCCAGCAGCGCCGGGATGGCGACCCGGTTCGCGCTCAGGTGCCGGTCCGTGATGATGAGGATGTTGTGGCCGCCCTTGATGGCGTCCACGGTTTCAGCGCACAGCGAGGCCAGCTGCGCCTCCACGCCCTCGCGACCCCAGTCCAGCGGGTAGGTGATGTCGAGCTCGTAAGGCTTGAACTTGCCGTTGGTGTGGTGCTCGATCGCACGCAGGCGGGCCATCGATGCGAAGTCCAGCACCGGCTGCGTCACCTCCAGGCGCATCGGCGGGTTCACCGCGTTGATGTCCAGCAGGTTGGGTTTGGGACCGATGAAGCTGTTCAGCGACATCACGATCGCCTCGCGGATCGGGTCGATCGGCGGGTTGGTGACCTGCGCGAACAGCTGCTTGAAGTAGTTGTAGAGCGGCTTGTTCTTGTCGGACAGCACGGCCAGCGGGCTGTCGTTGCCCATCGAGCCGATGCCTTCCTCGCCGTTCGCGGCCATCGGCGCGAGCAGGAACTTCACGTCTTCCTGGGTGAAGCCGAAGGCCTGCTGTCGGTCCAGCAGCGAAGCGGGGAACACCGGCGCGGCCGCTTCCGGCGCGGGGATCTCGTCGAGCTTGACCCGCACGTTCTCGATCCACTGGCGGTAGGGACGCGCGTTCGCGTACTGCGTCTTCAGTTCCTCGTCGTCGATGATGCGACCCTGCTCCAGGTCGATCAGGAACATCTTGCCGGGCTGCAGGCGCCACTTCTGGACCACCCGCGATTCCGGAATGGGGAGCACGCCGGATTCGGAGGCCAGCACGACGAGGTCGTCATCGGTGACCCAGTAGCGGGCCGGACGCAGGCCGTTGCGGTCCAGCGCGGCGCAGACCTGGCGACCGTCGGTGAAGACCATGGCGGCGGGGCCGTCCCACGGCTCCATCATCGCGGCGTGGTACTCGTAGAACGCGCGACGGCGTTCGTCCATCCACTCGTGCTGCTCCCACGCCTCGGGAATCATCATCATCGCGGCGTGCGCGAGCGGGTAGCCCGACATCGTCAGCAGCTCGATGGCGTTGTCGAAGGTGGCCGTGTCGGACTGGTGTTCGAAGCTGATCGGGTACAGCTTCTTCAGGTCGTCGCCCAGCACCGGCGACTTCATGACGCCTTCGCGGGCGCGCATCCAGTTGAAGTTGCCCTTGACGGTGTTGATCTCGCCGTTGTGGGCGACCATCCGGTACGGGTGGGCCAGCGGCCACTCGGGGAAGGTGTTGGTCGAGAAGCGCTGGTGCACCAGCGCGATCGCGGAAACCACGCGCGGGTCGGCCAGGTCGCGGTAGTACTTGCCCACCTGGTCGGCCAGCAGCAGACCCTTGTAGATGACGGTGCGGCAGCTCATCGACGGCACGTAGTACTCGCGGCTGTGCGTCAGATGGAGCGCCTGGATCGCGCTGGAGGCCGTCTTGCGGATCACGTACAGCTTCCGCTCGAGCGCGTCGGGAACGATGATGTCCGGGCCGCGGCCGATGAAGATCTGGCGAATGATCGGTTCCTTCTCGCGCACGGTCGGCGACATCGGCATGTCGCGGTCCACCGGCACGTCCCGCCAGCCCAGCAGCACCTGGCCCTCGGCCTTGATCGCACGGGCGAGTTCCTGCTCGCAAGCGAGGCGCGAGGCGTGTTCCTTGGGCAGGAAGATCATGCCGACGCCGTATTCGCCCGGCGGCGGCAGCGTGACGCCCTGCTGGGCCATCTCGGCGCGATAGAACTCGTCCGGGATCTGGATCAGGATGCCGGCGCCGTCACCCATCAGCTTGTCCGCGCCGACGGCACCGCGATGGTCCAGGTTCTCCAGGATCTTCAGGCCCTGCTGGACGATGTGGTGGGCCTTCTGGCCCTTGATGTGGGCCACGAAGCCCAGGCCGCAGGCGTCCTTCTCGTTGGCGCCGTTGTACAGACCATGGGCGGCCAGCTCGCGGATCTCGGTCGCGGACGGGCCGGCCGTCGGCAGCGTGGCGGAAACCGCGTCGGCGGTCGTGGCGGGGGACGACGATTGCGCTGCGCGCGGATCTTGAGCTGCCGACATCGGTGGCCTCCTGAACTCTCGAAAACGAAACCCGCGCAGGTTAAGGCGCGTGCCGGCATGGCACAAGCACAACTAAATGGGGTCAGTCTCGAATTGCGGGATGCGTTGCGGGCGCGAGGCTATTAAATGGGGACAGATAGGAAATGATCATGTTGCCTCCCCCGGCTTCACCTTGCGAGGCCGACCGCGGGGGCGCGGACTCATCGGGCGCTCGCTCAATTCGCCCAGCATTTGCAGGAAGCGTGCCGATCCGAGCGGCCACCCTTTCAGCGCGGAGTCGATCAGCTTCTGGCGCTCGGTGTCGGTTTCGCCCTCCTCCAACCACCGACGCCAAGCCAGTTCGCGCTCGAATGGGGTATTGCCCAAGGCCCAGAAGCCGGGCGGGTCGCTGATCAGAGGGTCGCGCCGGTGGCCGAGATGGTGCGCAGCGGAGGACCACGGGTAGTCGCCGGGATCGCCCAGCCCCGCGCGCCCCGGGTTCAGTTCAATGCTGCGCATGACTGCGAGCAGGTGGGTGTCCGCCTCCAGCGGCGCCGCGCGGAAACGGCCCTCCCACAAGGTGCCCACACGGCCGTGGCGGAGGTTGAAGGCGCTCACGTAACGTCGCCCGAGCGCCTGCATCATGCGGCTCAGGCCGTCCGTCGTGGAGGGCGTGGCCAACAGGTGCAGGTGATTCGGCATCACGACATAGGCGTGGATCGCCACCTTGTGCGTCGCGGCGCTGTCCTGCAGCGCCGCGAGCAAGGCCTTGCGGTCTTCGTCGTCAACGACGATCGGCTGCAGGTTGTGACCGCGATGGATCAGGTGATGCAGATGGCCGGCGAGCGCCAGCCGAGGGAGTCTTGCCATGGTGGGGACGGAAATCTGTCCCCAATTATGGCGCTGGCTGTCGATCGAGCATTCGCAGCCGCCCGAGGCGGCATTCGCCGACGTGGCTCAAGCCGCGATCAGCCGCTTGCCGGTGAGCCGCTCATGCTCCCTGAGCGCGAACCGGTCGGTCATGCCGGCGATGTAGTCGGCGCAGGCGCGCGCGTGGTCCTCGCCATCCGCGAAGTCCGCCGGCAGCCGGCCGGGATCGGTGAGGTAGATCTGGAACAGCTCTCGCAGCACCTGCTCGGCGCGTTCGCGCTGCGCCTGGACCGCCGGATGGCGATAGAGGTTCTTGAAGAGGAAACGCTTGAGCTCGGTGCTGGCCTGACGCATGTCGGGGCTGAAGCGCACCAGCGGGCCCTTGGTGCGGGCGTCCTCGGCGTCGGCCGGCGCGGCGGCCTCGATGGCGCTGCGCGTGGCGTCGATGACGTCGTAGACCTGCTGGGACAGCATCCGGCGGATGGTCTCGGCGAGCAGTCGCTTGCCGGTCAGGTCCGGATAAGCCGACAGCGTCTCCCGCAGATAGCGATGTACCAGCGCCACCTCTTCGAGCTGCTCCAGGGTCACCAGCCCCGAGCGCACGCCGTCGTCGACATCGTGCGCGTTGTAGGCGACTTCGTCGGCCAGGTTGCAGAGTTGCGCCTCCAGGCTCGGCTGGCCGCCATGGAGGAAGCGCGCGGCGACACCGCCAGGTTCACGCTGCTCGATCCGTTCCGCGTCGCGGCGGCTGCAATGCTTGAGGATGCCCTCGCGGCTCTCGAAGCTGAGGTTCAGCCCGTCGAAAGCGGGATACCGCTGCTCCAGCTTGTCGACCACGCGCAGCGACTGCAGGTTGTGCTCGAAGCCGCCATGCGCCTTCATGCAGTCGTTCAGCACATCCTGGCCCGCGTGACCGAAGGGCGTGTGGCCCAGGTCGTGCGCCAGGGCGACGGTCTCGATGAGGTCCTCGTCCAGGCCCAGGCTGCGCCCGATCGAACGCCCCAGCTGCGCCACCTCCAGCGAATGGGTCAGCCGGGTGCGGAACAGGTCGCCTTCATGGTTGAGGAAGACCTGCGTCTTGTAGACCAGCCGACGGAAGGCGGTGCTGTGGACGATGCGGTCGCGATCGCGCTGGAATTCGCTGCGGGTCGGCGCCGGCGCCTCAGGATGACGGCGACCGCGGCTGCGCGCGGGATCGGAGGCATAGGGCGCGCGCAGCATCGTCATCGTGGGTTCGGGCTTCTCAGCGTTGTCCGGGCTCGGTGTGGGCCTCGATCACCCCGGCCACCAGCGCATCGGGGGCGCCCCGCAGGCCGGCTTTGCCCAGGGACTCGATGACGACGAAACGGATCTCGCCGCCCTCGTTCTTCTTGTCGACGCGCATCAGCTCGAGCCAGCGCTCGATCGGCATCCGTGGCGCCTTCACCGGCAGCCGGGCGCGCTCGAGCAGGCGCGTCATCCGGTCGACGAATGCTGGCGGCATCAAGCCCAGTCGCGCCGACAACTCGGACGCCAGCACCATGCCGCAGCCCACCCCTTCGCCGTGGAGCCACTCGCCGTAGCCGAGGCCGGTCTCGATCGCGTGGCCGAAGGTGTGGCCGAAGTTCAGGATCGCGCGCAGGCCGCTCTCGCGCTCATCCTGGCCGACGACCCAGGCCTTGATCTCGCAGCTGCGCCTGACCGCGTGAGCCAGCGCTGACTTGTCGCGTGCGAGCAGGGCGTCGAGGTGGCGCTCGATCCAGTCGAGGAAGATCGCATCGGCGATCGGTCCGTACTTGATGATCTCCGCCAACCCGGCGGACAACTCGCGATCGGGCAGCGTATCCAGTGTGTCGAGATCGGCCACCACACGCACCGGCTGGTAGAACGCACCGACCATGTTCTTGCCGCGCGGGTGGTTGATCGCGGTCTTGCCGCCCACCGACGAATCGACCTGCGCCAGCAAGGTGGTCGGCACCTGCACGAAGGGCACGCCGCGCATGTAGATGGCAGCCGCGAAGCCGGTCAGGTCGCCGATCACGCCGCCGCCCAGCGCGTACAGCACCGTCTTGCGATCGGCCGCGCCGGCGAGCAGGTGATCGATGACCCGGTCCAGCGAGGCCCAGTTCTTGTGCTGCTCCCCATCCGGCAGGATGACCGACTCGACCTGCTTGTAATGCGGCGCCAGCTGGCGCTTCAGGCGTTCGAGGTAGAGCGGCGCGACGGTGTCATTGGTGACGATCAGCGCGACGGCCGCGCGCGGCAGGCCGGACCAGGTCGACGCGTCGTCGAAGAGTCCGGGGCCGATCTGGATGTCGTAGCGGCGATCGCCGAGATCGATGGCGACCGTGGTCGCGCCGGCGGCCGACGCCGCCGCGGAAGACGTGGAATCAGGAAGCGGAGCGGTCATTCCCGGAAGTGTACGGGGCCTCGCTCGCCCCCACGGTCGCCGCCACCCGGGCCGGATCGATCAGACCCGCGAGTTCCAGCTGCATCAGGATCATGTTGGCCAGCCCATGCACCGAGGGGCGGCTCGACTCGAGCACGAAGTGCGCGCAGCGGCGGTAGAGGGGATCGCGCTGGCCATAGAGGTCGCGCAGCTTCGCCAGCGGATTGGACACTTGCAGCAGCGGCCGCTGGGTGTCGTGCTTCAGCCGCCGGAAGAGTTCTTCAGGCGACGAGCGAAGGTACACGACTGTCGAATGCGCCTTGAGCCGTTCGCGATTGATCTCGCGCAGCACCGCGCCGCCGCCGGTGGCCAGGATCATTTCGCGGTCCGCTCCCGCGCCTTCGAGCAAGCGCGCGATCACACGCGATTCGAGGTCCCGAAACGACGCTTCGCCCTGACGGGCGAAGTAGTCCTTGATCGACTCGCCGCCGAGATCCTTTTCGATCTCGGCGTCGGAGTCGACGAAGGCAATGTCCAACTGCCTGGCCAGCAGACGCCCCACGGTGGACTTGCCACCGCCGGGCATGCCGACCAGGGAGAGGATCAATTGCACGTGGGGGCGGGTGCGGCGCCTGCGGCGACGGCTTGGACGATGGAGGTCGACACCTTGTTCGGCGTGGTGAACGTCACCGTGACCGTGCCGCTCGTGATGCCGGTTCCGAAGCCGTAGGACACCGAGGCGGGGGACGGATCGCCGGTGCTCGGGACAGGCGAGCCACCCAGCACTTCCACCGTCACGCCGGTAGAACCCTTCGCGGTGATGACCGTGCCAGCGGGCATCGGATTGAACGCGATCGTGTTGTCGTCGGCGACATAGAAGGTCAGCGTGCCGCCACCGGTGGCGCCGGCGTAATGAGTGCCGTACCCCATAGCCAGGTAGTTCACCAGATTCCTGCGCGGCGTGGCTTCCGGCGAATAGCCGAGCCAGTTGGTCGCCACATTGTTGTCGTCGACCCCGAAGTAGTAGGAGAAGTCGATCAGCTTGCGGACGAAGCAGGTCCGGTTGACGCCCTCACCCACCACCTTCGAAGCGGCGTTCATCGTGAACACGGGTGCCGCGCCCGAGTTGGAGAACACGGTGACAACGGACCGGCGGACGTAGGCACGGCCCCAGGCCTGATCGCACGAACCTGGCTTGCTCGGGATCGAACCGTCGAGCTTGAGCAGCGAGAAGCCCGGTTCCGTGCCCCATGCATTGCAAGCGAGGCTGGCGCCCAGGCTCGCCGAGATCAGCTGGTCGACGTTGGCGTTGTAGAAGTTGTTGAAAAGGCGGTCGACGTAGATGTCGCCCAGATCCTGGAACGGCTCGCCAGCGTCGTAGACGTTGTTACCGTTCTGGTCGATGAAGGACTCCTCACCCAGCGCATAGGCGGTCACCGTCACGCGACCGTCGCCCGGCTTGGGTTGCGCACTCGAGAAGTTGGCCGTCGCGACGGCGATGCCGTTGGCGTTCTTCTGCGTTTGCGCCGAGGCGTTCACCTGACCCGCTTCCGCGATGAAGTTCACCGCGGTGCCGTCCGGCACCGGGTTACTCATCCGATCGGACACGGTGACGGTGTAGGTGTTGGGCGTTCCGTCGTAGCCGCCGCCCTCGATGTTCACCGTCCCTTGCGCCAAGGAGAAGTTCAGCTGCGAAGGCAGGCCGACCGCGACCGACAGCAGGCTGGAAACCGCCTGGACGTTGGCATTGTTGGCCAGCGCCGCCCGGACCCGCACCGGCGTGGGGACGGTGCCCGAGTTGACGCGAACGATCACAATGCCGTTGGAATCGGAAACCTTCGTGATGGTCTGGTTGGTCACGCCGTCGAGCGTGATGCCGCCCGCCCAGGTCGTTGCCGTCAGGTTGACACTCTGGTTGGGCACGCCATTGCCGTTGGCGTCAACGATCTTGAAGCTGACGTTCGAGTTCTCGACAGCGCCCGATCCCTTCAGGTAAATCGTGGCAGGCGTGGCTTCGGCGAAGGTGACGCTGGCCACACTCGGCGCCGCGATTGGTAGCGACAGGCTGCGCGTGGCCGCCGAGCCGGACACCGTGGCATTCAACGAATCCGCGCTTTGGAACGAGCCGCAGCCGTTGTCGCGCAGCGTGAACGTGGCTCGTCCGGTCGACGTGGTCACCGTGGCCGGTGTCAGCGTCCCGTGTGCGCCGGTCACACACGCCGACGAGATCGAAACGGTCACCGGCGCCGCGGGCGAGGTACCTGCGAGGTCGACGGTCAGACCCGTCTGCCCGTAAGCGCCGAGCGACGTCACATCTGCGGTGAACGCCGAAATCGAGACATCGGTCGCCGTCAGTTGGAAACCAGCGCTGGCCGACAGCGTGGTTCCGCCCACGGTGGCACTGGCAGTCAGGGTGTCGGCGCCCGACGAGGTTCCCGAGGCGGGCACCACCGTCGTCTTCGCCACACCGCTGGCGTCGGTCAGCGCCGACGCAGGCTGCGGCACGCCGAGCTTGTTGGTCACAGCGAAATTCACGACCACGCCGGGCAGCGCATTGCCGTTGGCATCCTTGACCGTGATGGACGCCGTGGCCGGCGCTGCCGCTGTCACAGTCGTCGATGACAGCGAGATGGCGAGGGTCGGCTGCGTCGTCGTGCCACCATTGCCCGGGTTCGTCGAACCTCCGCCGTTGACCGGCGTTCCGCTGTCGCCGCCACCGCCGCCGCAAGCGGCCAGCACGGCCACCATCGTGGCCGTCAGCATCAGGCGGGCGGCGCCGCGCGTCATCCCGTTGCCGGCGCCGGCCACTCGTTCGATTCGCTTCATGTCTTGCTACTCCTGCGTCCGCAGCATTTGTTCTGGCCGCGGCATCCTCTCTGATATGCGCTCGCGCCGCCGGCCCTTTCCGGCTCTTGTGGCGGCATTTCTCACGCGAACGCCCTTTGGTTCATGACGGCCGTTGCAGCGAAGCGGCGCCCGAGGCGCCGCCGCGATCAGCGCGTGGCCGTGACGCGATCGCTCACCACCTTCGGCGTGATGAAGATCAGCAGTTCCGTCTTCGCCGAGCTGCGCGACTTGTTCTTGAACAGGTTGCCCAGCAGCGGGATATCGCCCAGGTACGGGACCTTGTTCTCGGTCTCGAGGTCTTCCTGCGTGTAGATGCCGCCGATCACCACCGTGCCGCCGTTCTCGACCAGCACCAGCGTCTGCACATGCTTGTTGTTGATCGCGTAGCCTTGGGGGGTCAGCGTGCCGCGGCTGTCCTTGTTCACGTCCACCGTCAGGATGACGTTCCCTTCCGGCGTGATCTGCGGCGTGACTTCCAGCTTCAGCACGGCCTTCTTGAAGGTGATCGAAGTCGCGCCACTGGACGTTGACTGCTGGTACGGGATCTCCTCGCCCTGCTCGATCAGCGCCTTGGTCTGGTCCGCAGTCACAACGCGCGGGCTCGACACCACCTTGCCGCGGCCATCAGCCTCCAGCGCGGAGATTTCCAGGTTCAGGAACCGGTTCGCCGTGGCGCTGAACAGCGACAGCGCGAAGTTGGCCGCCGTCGCACCACCGAAGGCGTCACCCGAGACATTCGCCGGCAGGTTGACGAACTGCGAGTCGTTGTAGTTGTAGCTCGTCTGCTGGTTGGTCTGCGATCCGACCGCGGAGTAATTGCCGCCAATCGTCACGTAGTTGCTGCCACCGACGTTGTAGCCCGGGATGCCGCCCTGGCGGCCCCGCAGGTCCGAGGCGCCCAGCTTCACACCCAGCGCGCGGCCGAACTTGTCGTCGGCCTCGACGATGCGGGCCTCGATCAGCACCTGACGCACCGGCACGTCGATCTTGGCGATCAGCGCCTGGATCTCTTCCAGCTTGGACGGGATGTCGCTGACGAACAGCTGGTTCGTGCGGGTCTCCCAGATCACGCTGCCACGCGGCGACAGGATGCGCGACGCGTTCGCGCTGCTGCTGCCGCCCTGGTTGTTCTGCCCGGTCAGGCCCTTGGCCACTTCCTCGGCCTTGGTGTAGTTCATCTGGAAGGACTGCGTGCGCAGCGGTTCCAGCTGGGCCACGGCCTGCTTGGCCTCGAGCTCGGCCTTCTCCTTGTTGGCCAGCTCTTCCTTCGGGGCGATCCACAGCACGTTGCCGGACTTGCGCAGTCCCAGGCCCTTGGCCTGCAGGATGATGTCCAGCGCTTGGTCCCAAGGCACGTCCTTGAGTCGCAGGGTCACGTTGCCGGTGACGGTGTCGCTGGTCACCACGTTGAAGTTGGTGAAGTCGGCGATGACCTGCAGCAGCGCGCGCACATCGATGTTCTGGAAGTTCAGGCTCAGCTTGTCGCCGCTGTAGCCCGGGCCTTGCGTCAGCTTGTTCGGGTCGACCTTCTGCGGCCGCACTTCCAGCACGAACTGGTTGTCGCTCTGGTAGGCGCTGTGCTCCCACGTGCCCTTCGGCGTCACGACCAGGCGCACGCGGTCACCCTGCTGGGTTGCCGTCACCGTCTGCACCGGCGTGCCGAAATCGGTCACATCGAGCTTGCGGCGCAGGCGTTCCGGCAGCGCGCTGCGCAGGAACTCGACCACCAGGTTCTGGCCTTGCTGCTGGATGTCCACGCCGACCTGGCTGCTCGGCAGGTTCACCACGACGCGGCCCGCGCCATCATTGCCGCGACGGAAGTCGATGTCCTGCAGAGCCTGCGTGGTCGAGTTCTGGCTCGGCGCGAAATGCACCGGCTCGGTGGTCGCCGTGGCGGGGCCCGCGGCGGCGGCCGTCGCGGCCGACGGCGCTGCATCCAGGAAGATCAGCAGCGAGTTGTCCTGCAGCTGCGCGCGGTAGGTGCTCGCCTGACGCAGGTTCAGCACGACGCGGCTGCGATCGCCGGCTTGCGCCACATTGGCGGAACGCATGTTGCCGGAGTTGATCTCGACCGCATTGCGGCCCATGCCGTTGGAAACGCCCGGCAGATCCAGCGCGATGCGCGGCGGCGCTTGCACGGCGAAGCCGCGCGGCAGTTCGGTCAGGGGTTTCGCGAGCTCGATGCGCACGATGTCGGCGCCGCCCTGCTGGGTCGAACTGATCGACCGGATCATGTTCTGGGCCCAGGCCTGCACCGGCATCAGCACCGCCAGGCTCATCGCGCAGGCCAGTGCTTGCCAGCGCTTGGCGCGCCCGGCTCGTTCCCTCGTCTGGACGCTCATCGAAGCGTTCTCCACAACAGTGTTCTTCATCGTCCCTGCTCCTGAAGCTGGAGAGTACTGGTGCGTTCAATCCATTCGCCCGCAGCGTCCTGGACGACTTCTCGCAACGTGATTTCGGTCTCGCTGATCTTGGTGATGCGGCCGAAGTTCTGGCCCAGGTAATCACCGACCCGGGCTTGATACAGCAGGTTGTCGACCCGCAGCAGCGCGTAAGGACGACCCTCGCGCGAGACGCTGCCGACCATGGCCATGCTGTCCAGCGGGAAGGCTTCCAGTGGCTCGCGACGGCGCTTCATCTCGGCCGCCAGCAGCGAGCTGGGCTGCGCCGCCTCGCGCCGCAGCGCGACCGTCAGCTTCTGGGTGCTGAAGGGGTCGACCACCGCGAGCGCCTCATAGCGCTGTGGCTGGAAGGTCTTGGGCGGCGTCAGCGGCTTGACGGTCGGGCGCGTCTGCTGGCGCTGCTCGTCCATCCACTGCTGCAGTTCGTCGGTTCCAGCGGAGCAGCCCGCCAGGGCGGCACCGACCAGGACGAGACCCAGCAGGCCTCGCGTGCGGTCGGAAGAGCGAACGAGGCGCATCATTTCTTCTTCTCCGCGGCCGCCGCAGCCTTCTTCTGCTCCGCGACCTCGTTGGGGTCGAGGTAGCGATAGGTCCGCGCGGTGGCTTCCATCGTCAGGGTCGCGTTGGTGTCGGTGCGCGGCGGCGCGTTCTGTCCGCCGGTCGCTCCGGGCGCGAGGATCGACATGTCGTGCAGCGTCACGATCCGGGACAGGTTGGACACGTCCGCGGTGAACGAACCGATGTCGTGATAGCGACCCGTCACCTTGATCGCGATCGGCTGCTCGGCGTAGTAGTCGCGCATGACGATGCCGCCCGGGCGGAACAGCTCGAACTGGAGCCCGCGGCCCAGGCCCGCCTGGTTGATGTCCGACAGCAGCGCATCCATCTCGGCCTTGCCGGGCAGCTGCTTCTCGAGCTGCAGGACGTACTCCTCGACCTGGCTCTTCTGCTTGCGCAGCTCCGGCAGGTTCACGGCCTGCGTCAGCTTGCTGTTGAAGTCTTCCTTGAGCTGCGGTTCCTTCTCGCGCTCGGCGTCGAGCGCCGACTGCTCATCCGACAGCACCGCGAACCAGCCCAGCACGACGGTGAGCAGCGCCACCACGATGAACGACACGTAACGCGGCGCCGGCGGCCACTGGCCGGGCTCCTGCATGTTCAGGTTCTGGAACTGGCTGGAGAAGTCCGCGAACCAGGCGTTGAGGTCCAGGTTTTTCAACGTTGCCATGGGGTCCTCACGACTTCTTCGGCGCAGCGCCGGCGCCGCTGGCCGCGCCCGCGGCGGCTTCGGGATTCGCGCTCTTGATGCCGACCTTGATCGAGAAATCGTAGAGGCGGCGGGGATCGCGCGGGTTCACCGGCGCGGCCTTGATCTCGACGAGATCCGGAGCTTCGACCCATTCAGCACGGCTGAGATTGCGCAGCATCTCGGACACGCGCTCATTGGACGCGGCCACGCCGGCGATCACGACGACCTTGTTGGTCTGACGCACCGACTGCAGGAACACCCCTTCCGGCGTGAACTGGGCCAGCTCGTTGAGCAGGTGAACCGGCGTGTTGCGATCGCTTTGCAGGTTTTCCACCGCGCGCTGGCGGGCACGCAGTGCCTCGATCTCGGCGCGCAGCGTCGCGATGTCCTTGATCTGCGTGTCGAGCTTGGTGATCTCGGCCTTCAGATAGTCATTGCGCTCCGCCTGGGCGGCGGTCAGTTGCTGCAGCAGCAGGTAGATGAACGCGGCGATCAGCAGACCGACGACGAAGGACATTCCCAGCCCGACGAAGAACGCGGCCTTGCGGCGCTTGCGCTTCTCCTCGCGGTGCGGGAGCAGGTTGATCAGAATCACTGAAAGAACCTCCGCATGGCGAGGCCGCAGGCCGTCAGGTACGCAGGGGCTTCACGGCGCAGCTTGGACTCGCGCACCGCGGACCCGAGCACCATGTTCTCGAACGGGTTCACCACCATGCAGGCAAAGCCGGTCAGTTCGGTCACCCGTTCCTTCAGGCCCGGCAGCGTGGCGGTACCGCCGGCCAGCATCACGTAGTGGACCTTGTGGTGCGGGGTGCTGGTGAAGAAGTACTGCAGCGCCCGGCCGATCTCCTGGGACAGGGAATCGACGAACGGCGTCAGCACCTGGGGCTCATAGTCATCGGGCATTTCGCCGCTGAGCTTCTTCTGCTCGGCCTCCTCGAACGAGAAGCCGTATTGGCGCGAGATCAGCTGCGTCAGCTGCGAACCGCCGAAGGCCTGGTCACGGTCGTAGAGCATTTCGTCGTCGCGCAGCACCTTCAGCGAGGTGGTGTCGGCGCCGATCTCGAACAGCGCGACGAGCGCGTCCTTGCCCTCGTTGGGCAGCGTCTCGACCAGCCGACCCACCGCCATGCGGGAAGCATGCGACTCGATGTCCAGCACGACGGGCTTGAGGCCGGCGGCCTCCGCGAGCGCCTGCCGATCCTGCACGCGGTCCTTGCGGGACGCGGCGATCAGCACCTCGACGTCGCCCACCGACGTGGGGCTGGGGCCGATGACGCAGAAGTCCAGCGACACCTCGTCCAGCGAGAACGGGATGTACTGGTTGGCTTCGGCCTCGACCTGCAGCTCGAGTTCTTCCTCGCGGAGCCCCGCGGGAAGCATGATCTTCTTGGTGATCACCGAGCTCTGCGGCATCGCCAGCGCGGCCTGCCGCGTACGGCTGCCGCTTCGGGTGACCACCCGCCGGACTGCGTCCGCGACCTCGTCGAATTTCTCGATCTGGCCGTCAGTAATCCAGCCCTTTTCAAATGGCTCGGTCGCGAAACGTTCCAAAACGTATTCGCCGCTCGAGTTTTGACTCAATTCCACAAGCTTGACACTGGACGATGAGATGTCCAGGCCAATCATGGGTGGATGCGCACGTCCGCGCAGTAGATCCAACAGCCCCATGATGCGTTCCCCCAACGCGCCGCTCATGCGCCGGTTTGTTAATAAGTTACTTGAATGCTATCAGCAAAGCCTTTGTCAGCCCAAGGCAAAGCGGTCACAGCAAGTAACGCAGCGTTGCGTAACATACACGCCACCGAGGGGTGGTAAAGCGTCGAAAAATGCGCTTTCGACACCCCATTCCGTACGGTTTCGCGGCAGATTTCCGCTTTGCCCAATTCCCCTTTCGACCACCTTGTGAGGGATGTCTCGCGGGGAGGAAAAGGCAGCCGCGCAGTGTCCGCGAAAGTCCCGACAACTCCTGTAACAGTCAAGGGTGGTGGTCCGGGACGCGTCGGGCCGGCTCCGAGGCCGTTCCTATAATCGCCGCTCGCGGCCCGCATCGTCACCCGTAGAGGCCCTGATAGGGCGCGGCCAGGCACGCAAGATTGCACACTCCGGCCCATGCCCTCGAAGCATTCCTCCGACAACGAACCCTCCTTCGACGCCCCCTCCGATGCCGGCAAGGGCGCCGCTTCCAAGCCAGACAAGGGCGGCTCCCCCCGCAAGAAGGCCAAGGGGGGAGACAAAACCCGGCGGCCCTGGTTCGTTCGAGCGCTGGGATGGCTGGTCGGGCTCATCCTGGCCGGCGCGGGCGCGGTGGTGTTGCTGGTGGGCATGGCCCTGGCGATTGCCTATCCGCAGCTGCCCGACATCAGCGGGCTGACGGACTACCGCCCCAAGCTCCCGCTGCGCGTGCTCTCCAGCGAGGGGCAGTTGCTGGCCGAGTACGGCGAGGAGCGCCGCAGCTACTCCGACATCCGCGAGATCCCCAAGGTGATGCAGGACGCGATCCTGGCCATCGAGGACGCGCGCTTCTACCAGCACGGTGGCGTGGACTACCTGGGCGTGATCCGTGCCGGCCTGGCCAACGTCAGCGAGTCCAAGAGCCAGGGGGCGTCCACCATCACGATGCAGGTGGCCCGCAACTTCTACCTCTCCACCGAGAAGACCTTCACCCGCAAGATCTACGAGATCCTGCTGGCGCTGAAGATCGAGAGCGCGCTGCCCAAGGAGAAGATCCTCGAGATCTACATGAACCAGATCTTCCTGGGACACCGGGCCTACGGGTTCGCGGCGGCCAGCGAGGTCTATTTCGGCAAGCCGCTCAAGGATCTGTCGATCGCCGAGGCCGCGATGCTGGCCGGGTTGCCGAAAGCACCATCTGCTTACAACCCGATCAACAATCCGCGCCGCGCAGTGTTGCGCCAGCAATACATCATCGACCGGATGCTGGAAATGGGCTTCATCACGCCCGAGCAGCACGCCCAGGCGAAGGCTGAAAAGCTGCGCATCCGCCCGCCGCAGGAAGCGGCCAGCCACGCCGAGTACGTGGCCGAGCTGGCGCGCCAACTGATCTTCAGCCAATACGGCGACGAGGCCTACACCCGCGGCCTGAACGTCTACCTGACGCTGCATGCCGACGAACAGGAGCGCGCCTACCGGGCGCTGCGCCGCGGGATCATGGATTACGAGCGGCGGCAGGTGTATCGCGGTCCCGAGGCTTACGTGGACCTGCCGGCCGACCCCAAGGAGTTGGACACCCGGATTGCCGAGGCGCTTTCCGACCACCCCGCCAATGACGAGTTGCTGGCGGCCGTGGTGCTGGAAGCCAGCCCCAAGCAGGTCGTGGCGGCGCTGCAGAGCGGTGAGTCGGTGACGATCACCGGCGATGGCCTCAAGCCGGCGACCTCCGGCCTGTCCGAGAAGGGCAATCCCAAGACGCGCATCCGACGCGGCGCAGTGATCCGTGTGATCAAGCTGGTCAAGAACAACAAGGACGAGTGGACGATCACCCAGTTGCCGGAAGTCGAGGGCGCGATGGTGGCACTCAGTCCGAAGGACGGCAGCGTGCGCGCGCTGGTGGGTGGCTTCGACTACAACAAGAACAAGTTCAACCACGTCACGCAGGCGTGGCGACAACCGGGCTCGAGCTTCAAGCCGTTCATCTACTCGGCGGCGCTGGAGAAGGGCTTCAACGGCGCCACCATCGTCAATGACGGCCCGCTGTTCTTCGACGCCACGACCACGGGCAGCCAGCCTTGGGAGCCGAAGAACTACGACGGCCAGTTCGATGGCCCGATGCCGCTGCGGCGAGCGTTGGCCAAGTCCAAGAACATGGTGTCGATTCGGGTGCTGCAGTCGGTGGGCGTCAAGTACGCGCAGGACTGGATCACGCGCTTCGGTTTCGATGCGGACAAGCACCCGGCCTACCTCACGATGGCACTGGGCGCCGGCTCGGTGACGCCGATGCAGATGGCGCAGGCGTATTCAGTGTTCGCCAACGGCGGCTACCGGATCGCGCCGCAGCTGGTGCAGCGCATCACCGACCACGCCGGACGCGTGCTGTATCAGCAGCAAGCGAAGCCCTTCGAGGATTCGCAGCGCGCAATCGAGCCGCGCAACGCCTTCCTGATGGACAGCCTGCTGCAGGAGGTGGCGCGCAGCGGGACGGCGGCACGCACGCAGGCCACGCTCAAGCGGCCCGACATCTACGGCAAGACCGGCACCACCAATGATTCGATGGACGCCTGGTTCGCGGGCTTCCAGCCGGACCTCGTCTCGGTCGTCTGGATCGGCTACGACCAGCCTCGCAAGCTGGGCGACCGCGAGACCGGCGGCGGTCTCGCGCTGCCGGTGTGGATCGAGTTCATGCAGTACGCGTTGCGCAACACCCCGGTGCAGGAGATCCAGCCACCCGAAGGGGTGGTCAACGTCAATGGCGAGTGGTTCTACGACGAGTTCACCAACAACAACGGGGTGAAGGCGCTTGGCAACGAGGAGCACGTGCCGACGTCCGGCACCGAGGAAGAGAAGAAGAGCATCCTCGACCTCTTCAAGCGCTGAGCGGCCTGGCCGCCCCCAAATGCGAAGGCGCCCCGCGGGGCGCCTTTTTCATGCTGTGCTCATGCCGGGCCTTGCGGCGCAGGCATCCCGAGGTGGGCAATCAGACGCCGATGAACTTCAGCGCCTTGGCGCCGTGGTGGGAGGCTTCCTCGGACAGCCGGGCGAAGAATTCCTGGCCGTCCTTGGTATCGCGCCAGTGGCCGTCGACGAATTTGAAGTGGTAGCCGCCGCGACGCGACGCGAGCCAGAGCTCGTGCAGCGGTGGCTGCGTGTTCACGACGATCTTGCTGCGATCCGGGAACTGCAGTTCCAGAAGTCCGCCGGTCCGATGCTGGTCGACGTCGATGACGTCGTCGTCGAGCCAGGCGTCGATCGTGGATTCGATGCTGGCCAGCACGGCGTCGGTGCGTGCGTCGTATTCGGCGTCGGTCAGCGGAGTAGCGGTCATGTGCAGCGGGAGGCGGACTCGCTAGACTGCGAGCCCATGAAGAACGTGAAGACGCGAAGTGTAGGCGCAGCCTGCCGGCCCGCTCGTCGTGGCGCCTCCAAGGCCCTGACGACCTTGATGTTGTGCGCCGCGCTGGCCCTCACGGCCTGCGGCCAGAAGCGCCCGCTGCAGCTCCCCCAGCACGCCAAGCACCCGCCCGCGGCCGCCGCCGCTCCCGCGCAGCCAGCCGCCTCGGCCGCCAGCGCCCCGAACTGACGCCATCTCACCCCGCCCCGCCCACACCCTCTCGAAGTCCTCGCCGTCCTCACCGAAGTCCTCGTTCTCACTTCGTGGGCAGGGCCGGGGCCGGCGACGAAGTCGTGCCGTCCAGACTGACTGGGCGCGTTCTGTCTGACCAAAGCGAGCCGCAGGCGAGCGGCGGGAGTTGAGCGCCTGAGGCGCGACGGGAGTCGCCGGCCCCGGCCCTGCCCACGCCGCTCACCAGCCGAAGTAGGCCCCGGTCATCAGATCCTCCCCTCCTCCACCGCATGGCAAGCGACCCGAACGCTGTTGAGTGCCAGCAGCTTGGGCCGCTCCGCACTGCAGCGCGCATTCGCATGCGGGCACCGCGGATGGAAGCTGCACCCGCTGGGGGGATTGAGCGGATTCGGCACTTCTCCCTGAACGGGTGTCCGCGCCCGTCCTGACATGTGGATGTCGGGAATCGCGTCCAGCAGCATGCGCGTATACGGATGGCGCGGCGCGGCGAACAGTGTCCGCTTGTCTGCCTGTTCCACCAGCCGGCCGAGGTACATCACGCCGACCTGGTCTGCGACATGCCGCACCACGGCGAGGTTGTGGGAGATGAAGAGGTAGGTCAGTCCCTGCTTGCGCTGCAGGTCTTTCATGATGTTGAGGACTTGCGCCTGGACTGAGACGTCGAGCGCGGAGGTGGGCTCGTCGCAGACGAGGAACTCTGGTTCTGTGGCCAGTGCTCGGGCGATCGAGATGCGCTGCCGCTGCCCGCCGGAGAACTGATGGGGGAACTTTTCCGCGTCGGCTGGCGAGAGGCCCACGGACTGCAGCAACTCGCCGACGCGGCGCTTGAGTCCGTCGGTATCGCGCACCAGGCCGTGCTCGCGTAGCGGCTCCGCGACGATGTCCTGCACTTTCCAACGCGGGTTCAGGCTTGCATAGGGGTCCTGGAAGATCATCTGCATCCGGCGTCGCAAGGCCAGTGCCTTCGGGCCTTTCAGCGTGGTCGCGATGTCCTCGCCGTCGAAGCGCACTTCGCCCTGCGTCGGGGTGTACAGGCCGACCAGCAGGCGGGCGACGGTGCTCTTGCCGCATCCGGACTCGCCGACCAGTGCGAGCGTGCGGCCCTTTTCGATGGTGAAGCTGACGCCGTCCACCGCATGCACGAACTGCCGCGGCTTGCGCTCGACCACGCGGTTCAGCCACGGGGCCGACACGTCGAAGGTCTTGGCCAGCTCGCGCACCTCGACAAGCGCGGTGCCGGGCGTCGTCGTCGCCGCCTTGGCGCCCATCGAGTGGGACGTCTCCGTCATCACGGTCATGCAACACCTCCCTGCACGGTGGCTAGGTCAGCCGCGTGCAGCCAGCAGGCCGCGTCGGTGGCGGTGGCCTTCATCAGTTCAGGGCGCTGCTGATGGCAGCGATCGAAGGCTTTCGGGCAGCGCGGATGGAAGGCGCAGCCGGTCGGGATCGCATTGAGGCGAGGCATCGCGCCGTCGATCTGCACCAGCCGCTCGCGGTCCTCGTCCATCGCCGGGATCGAGCCCATCAGGCCCGAGGTGTAGGGATGGCCGGGGCGATGGATCACCTCCTGCACTGGACCGATCTCGGCCACGCGCCCGGCGTACATCACTGCCACGCGATCGCAAGTCTCGGCGATGACGCCCATGTCGTGGGTGACCAGCATCACCGCCGCGCCCTGCTCGCGGCATACCCGCTTGAGCAAGGCGATGATCTGCGCCTGGATGGAGACGTCCAACGCGGTCGTCGGCTCGTCCGCCACGATCAGCTTCGGATCCGCCGCCAGCGCCAGGGCGATCACCACGCGCTGCCGCATGCCGCCGGAGAACTGGTGCGGGTACTGGTCCACCCGAGCCTCGGGCGCCGGAATGCCGGTCGCGGCCAGCAACTCGATCGCGCGGGCGCGTGCCTGTTTGGCCGTCAGCCCCAGGTGGGTCGTGATGGTCTCCACCAACTGGCGACCCACCGTGTACAGCGGGTTCAGCGAAGTGAGCGGATCCTGGAAGATCGCGCCGATCTGTCGCCCGCGGATCCGCCGCATCTGGTCGGCGGGCAGGTTGTCGATGCGCTTGCCCTCGAGGAGGATCTCGCCGCCAGCGATGCGCCCGGGCGGTTCGAGCAAACCGATGATCGCGGAGCCGGTCAGCGACTTCCCGGCGCCGGACTCGCCGACGACGCCGAGCACCTCGCCCGGCGCGATGTCGAAGGACACGTCGTCCAGCGCCAGCAGCGTGCCGCGGCGGGTCGGAAATTCCACGCGCAGGTGGCGGACTTGCAGGAGAGCTGCGGTCATGGGGACGTCCATCGAAGCATCAGCGCAGGCGGGGATTGAGCGCGTCGCGCAGCCAATCGCCGAGCAGGTTCACCGACAGCGCGATCAGCACCAGCATCGCGCTCGGCCAGATGGTGATCCACCATTCGCCGGAGAACAGGAAGTCGTTGCCGATGCGGATCAGCGTGCCCAGCGACGGACTGGTCGGCGGCACGCCGACGCCGAGGAAGGACAGCGTCGCCTCGGTCAGGATCGCGGACGCCACCTGCAGCGTCGCCAGCACCAGCACCGGCCCGGTGACGTTGGGCAGCACGTGCCGCCACATGATGGCCAGCGGCTTGACGCCGATCACGCGCGCGGCCTGCACGTATTCCTTGTTGCGCTCGACCAGCGTCGAGCCCCGCACCGTGCGCGCGTACTGCACCCAGCCGGTCAGCGCGATCGCCAGGATCAGCACGGCGAAGGCCAGTGTGTCGTGCGCGTCCTTGAAGACCACGCGACCGATGCCGTCGATCAGCAGCGCGATCAGGATGGACGGGAAGGACAGCATCACGTCGCAGATGCGCATGATGAAGGCGTCGACCTTGCCACCGACGAAGCCGGCCAGCAGTCCCAGCCCGACGCCAATGATCATCGACAGGATCACCGACGCCACGCCCACCAGCAGCGAGATGCGGGCGCCATACATGATCGCGGAGAGCAGGTCGCGGCCCTGGTCGTCGGTGCCCAGCAGGTACTTGCTGGAACCGCCCTCGATCCAGGCCGGCGGCAGGCGCGAGTCCATCAGCTCGAGCGCGGACAGGTCGAAGGGATCGTGCGGCGCGATCCAGGTCGCGAAGAGCGCGCAGACCACGCAGCACAGGGCGACGAAGGCGGCGACCATCGCCGTCGGCGAGTGGGTGAAGGAGTGCCAGACGTCGCCGTCCAAGAAGCGGCTGAGCGCGTTGGGCGGCCGGGCAGCCGGAGCGCCGGAGGCCGGCGAAGGGGGAAGTGAGGCGGTCATTCGGGAATGCGGGCAGCGGCTGTCGGATCGATGGCGAGCGGGACGCGCGGCGTCCGCTCAATGCGGCGGGAGAGGCAGGCCCTGCTCCACCAGCGCCGCGAACAGCGCGGAGCCCAGCGGCAGGATCTCGTCGTTGAAGTCGTAGCGCGGCTGGTGCAGGCCGCAAGGACCGCCCTGCCCCAGTCGCAGGTAGGCGCCGGGCCGGGCCTGCAGCATGAAGGCGAAGTCCTCGGAGCCCATGCTCGGCACCAGCTTGTCGTCGACGTTCTCGGCACCGACCAGCGACTGGGCCACGCGCACGGCGAAGTCGGCTTCGGCCGCGCTGTTGATGGTGGCGGGATACAGGCGTTGGTAGTCGACCTTCGCGCTCGCGCCGAAACCCAGCGCCACCGATTCGACCAGCCGCGTCATGCGCTCCTCGAGCAGTTGCTGCACCTCGGGCTTGAAGCTGCGGACCGTGCCGGTGATCTGGGCCATCTCGGGGATCACGCTGAAGGCGCTCGATTCGCCGGCCTGCATCGAGCACAGGCTGACCACCGCCTGCTCGATCGGCGCAATGTTGCGCGACACGAGGCTTTGCACCGCCGTGATCACGTGGCCGGCGATCAGCACCGGATCGACGCTCAGGTGCGGATGCGCGCCATGGCCACCGCGGCCCTGAATGGTGATGGTCACCCGATCCGCCGCGGCCATCATCGCGCCGCGGTTCAGGCCGATCTTGCCCGGAGGCAGATGCGGCCAGTTGTGCATCGCGTAGATGGCCTCGACCGGGAAGCGCTCGAACAGGCCGTCGGCGATCATCTCGCGCGCGCCGCCGTAGCCTTCCTCGCCGGGCTGGAACACCAGCACCGCGGTGCCCGCGAAGCGCCGGGTCTGCGCCAGGTAGCGCGCCGTTCCGACCAGCATCGCGCAGTGGCCGTCGTGCCCGCAGGCATGCATCAGGCCGGGTGTCGACGAGCGCCAGGCGAAGTCGTTCTGCTCGCGCAGCGGCAGCGCGTCCATGTCGGCGCGCAGGCCGAAGAGGCGCGGCTTCGCATCGGGCGCCGCGCCGGGCACCGGCTGGCCATGGATGGTCGCGACGATGCCGGTGCGGCCCAGGCCCTGGTGGATCTCGTCGACGCCACAGGCCTTGAGCGCCTGCACGATGCGGGCCGCCGTGCGGTGCTCCTCGAATCCGAGTTCCGGCATCGTGTGCAGTTCGCGGCGCAGGGCCACGAGCTCGCCGCGCGCCTCGAACAGCCGCTGGTAGGTGCCCGCCGCGGTGGCGGTCAGGTGCTCCGGAGCGTTCATGTCAATGCGCGCCGCCGCTCACGCGCAAGCGCGGATCGACGGCGAAGTACAGCAGATCGACGACAAGGTTGATCACGACGAAGATCAGCGAGATCAGGCACAGATAGGCCGCCATCACCGGGATGTCGGCAAACTGCACCGCCTGGATGAACAGCAGGCCCATGCCGGGCCATTGAAACACGGTCTCGGTAATGATCGCAAAGGCAATCAGCGATCCCAGCTGCAGCCCGGTGATCGTGATCACCGGCACCAGCGTGTTCTTCAGCGCATGACCGAAGTAGATGGTGCGGTCGCTCAGGCCGCGGGCCCGCGCGAATTTGATGTAGTCAGCGCGCAGCACTTCCAGCATCTCGGCGCGCACGATCCGCATGATGAGCGTCAGCTGGAACACCGCCAGCGTGATGCCCGGCAGCAACAGGTGGCGCAGGCCATCGGTCGTCAGCAGCCCGGTGCTCCAGGCGCCGAACATGACGACCTCGCCCCGGCCGTAGCTCGGCAACCAGGCCAGTTGCACCGCGAAGATCAGGATCAGCAGGATGCCGATGAGGAAGGTCGGCAGGGCCACGCCCAGCAGCGACAGCGTCATCAGCACCTGCGAGCCGAAGCTGCCACGCCGCAGCGCGGCGTAGACGCCCAGCGGGATGCCGAACACCAGCGCGATCACCGCGGCCGTGGCGGACAGCTCGAGCGTCGCGGGGAACCGCTCGGCAATCAGCGCCGAGACCTTGCGGCCCTGCTTCAGGCTCACGCCGAACTCGCCCTGCACCGCATTGCCGGCGAAATGCGCGAACTGCACGGCGAAGGATTGATCGAGGCCCAGGTCCTTGCGCAGTTGCTCGCGCTGCTCCGGCGTGGCGTCCTGTCCGAGCAGGTTGTTGACCGGATCGCCGACGTACTGGAACAGCATGAAGGCGATGAAGGCCACCGTCAGCATGACGACAACGGCCTGCGCCAGGCGGCGAAGAATGAAAACCAGCATGGACGATGGCCTCCGGCGACGGCTTGGGCGAGTCGGCTCGTGGCCTGCCCTGGCACGACCTGACCCCGGAGGCAAGACGCTTCAGAAGTCAACGATCATCGAGGAGCGTCCAGCGCCCGGCAAGTGGGTTACTCCTTAACGCAGCATGAACGCGACGTCGTCCCACCGTCGCGCGCCAACGAAAAAACCGCCCGAAGGCGGTTTTCCAAGTGGCCAGCGAGCGCGGGTTGCGCCCGCATGCCGGGATCAGAAGCGATGGCGCATGCCGACGATGGCGCCGCCGCGCTTTTCAGCGCCGTTGGCGAAGCGGACCGCACCGTCATGCTTGGTGTAGTCCAGCTCGACATAGGCGTCAGTGCGCTTGGAGAAGGCGTAGTCCGCCACGAAAGCCAGGTAGTGGCCCTTGCTCTTCGTGTTGGCGAGTGCCGCGCTGTAGTGCGTTTGCGTCGCGTACCAATAGTGGCCGCCCAGGTTCAGCTGAGGAGTCAGCTGATAGGTCGCGCCGACGGAGATCATGTCGCGCTTGCGCACATCGTTCGCCGCCGCATTCAGCACGTTGCCCAGCAGGCCCGAGGTGTAGGCCGCGCCAAGCAGGCCACCCCGATCGAACTTGTTGGTCGCCCAGGACAGGTTGACGTACCAGGGACCGGCCGTGTAGCCGCCACCCGCGGTGTAGCCTTTGACCTTCTTGCCGAGGGTGTCTTCGACCTGCAGGTACGCGCCGCCAAAGGCGATCGGGCCCTGCGAGTAGCGCAGCATGCCACCGTAGGACTTGTTCTGGGAGTTGCCTTCACCGGCCGAGACCTGGATTTCGCCGCGCACCGGGCCGGTCTCGAACAGGTACTTCACCATGTTGTCCTGACGGGCGCCCATGGACAGGCCGATCTCGGGCTTGTAGGCCTCGATGTAGGGCGAGTACTTGAACGAGGCGTAGGTCGACGTGTAGATGTCGAACAGGATGTTGTATTGGCGACCCAGCGTGAGGCGGCCGAAATCGCTCGACTGGATGCCCACCCACGACTGGCGCCAGAAGTCCGCTGCGGCGACGGTGCCCGTGTCGGAGTTCAGACGGTGTTCCAGGTTGGCGATCGCCTTCAGGCCACCACCCATGTCCTCGGTGACGTTCACTCCGAGCCGGCTCTGCGACATGCCGCCGGGGATCACCTGCTTCTCGGAAGATCCCACGTTCGCATTGCTGGTCCAGCGCAGACCGACGTCCACGATGCCGTAGAGCGTGACGCTCGACTGGGCCCAGGCGGCGCTGGTGCTGGCTGCCAGGATGCTCAGCGCCAAGGCGGCTTTCTTCATGTGATGTCTCCTTTGATTTGGTTTGGTCGCCGTGATTGATTCTCAGCGAAGCCTTCAAACGGAGACGCGCTGTGTTGCACATCGCCCACGCGAGCAAACCCTGTCAAGTTTGTGACGACCAGACAGAGGGAAAACCCGCGATCACTATTCACAAAATCAACAACGGTGCGTTGCGGCGACAGAGCTTGATCACCGGACGCAAGGCCTGGCCCCGCGCCCGGGTACAGGAGGGACAGCACAGACGAAAAAAAGCCGCCCCGAGGGGCGGCTTTCGTTGCGCAGCGCGCTGATCCGGGGATCAGAAGCTGTGCTTGATACCGACGTCGATACCGCCCGACTTGCCGCCAGCAGCCGCCGCGACGGCGTTGTTGGCAACGCGGAAGTTCGAGTTGTCGTTGTCGATGATCGAAGCGGTCGTGTACAGCGCGGTGCGCTTGGACAGGTTGTGCTGGTAGCCGATCGAGAAGGCTTGAGCATCACCACGCACGCCGACGGCGGCGGCGTCAGCCGTGCCGTTGGTTTCAGCCTTGGTGTACTGGGCGGTCACCGAGCCGGCGGCCGTCACCGGCACCACGGCGCCGATCGTGTACACGTTCTGCTTGCGCGAACCGAACTTCAGTTGGCTGTACAGGCCGCTCACCTTGACGACCTTGAAGTCGTAGCTGGCGCCCAGCGACAGCTGCTTGAACTTCGAGTTCGCCACGTCGGTGGTCTGATAGCCGCCGGCGACATTCAGGTCACCAGCCTTGTAGCCCAGACGGCCGCCGTACGACTTCTTGCCGTCGGTGCCTTCACCAGCGGCCACGTCGAACGAGCCGTACACGCCGCCCAGGTCGGCCGGCAGGAAGTACTGCACCAGGTTGTCGGCACGGTTGAACGTGTCGATGCCCGAGCCCAGCAGGCTGTACGTGCGGGTCACGTCGCCCAGACCGGTCGTGGTGTAGACGTCGAAGTCATCGACGACCAGGCGGGTCGAGGTCTTGCCACGGCCCAGACGGACTTCACCGAAGTCGCCCATCAGGCTCACCGAGGCGCGACGGCCCCAGAAGCGCGAGCTGTCGGCGGTGCCGGTGTCGGCAGCCAGGGCGCCTTCCAGCCAGAAGCCGGCCTTCAGGCCGCCACCCAGGTCCTCGACGCCACGGACGCCGATACGGCTGGAGCTGCTGCCGTCGTTCGACAGCTGCTTCGTGTCCTGGCCGTTGGCCTTCGTGTAACGGGCTGCGACGTCGATCACGCCGAACAGGGTGACGGACGATTGAGCGGCAGCGGCACCGGCGAAACCAGCCAGCACAGCCAGCGCGACGAGAGATTTCTTCATTAGAGACTCCTAGATCTTCAATGAGGTCGCGGTCGGTAGATCGTCCGCAAACCAAGCTCCTGCAATGAAGCTGTGGTGTATTGCAACAGGTCCGATCCCGCCTGACCAGCAGCCACCCCGTAAAAGTCCTGATTTCGTTGGTCCGAAGCAACGCGTATGAGGTTAAAAAAATGTGTCATCACGCATTCGCACAAAGGATCAGACAGCGCCGGGGAATCGCTTGACGCTGCCCTTCTAAACTGAAGGCTCATTTGCCACGGTATGCGCTCACGATGCAATTTCAGACCCGACGCCCGGCGCGCAGTTTCACCCGCATGGACGTGTGGATATCCACGCTGGACCAAAGCCTGAAGACGCTCGCAGGCGTCGCGCCGATGTCGCGCCCGGCGCCGCAGGCGACCGCCGCCGACGAGCCGCTCGACGAAGGTCAGCGCCGGTTGTCGGCTTCGCTGATGCGGGTCAACCATGTCGGCGAGGTCTGCGCCCAGGCGCTCTATCGCGCCCAGGCGCTGAGCACCCGCGACGAGCAACTTCGGGAGCATCTCCAGCACGCCGCCCAGGAGGAGATCGACCATCTCGCCTGGTGTGCGGACCGACTGCGCGCGCTCAATGATCGACCCAGCCTGCTGAATCCGCTCTGGTACGGCGGCGCTTTCGCGATCGGGACGGTCGCGGGGCTGGTCGGAGACAAGGTCAGCCTGGGCTTCGTCATCGAGACCGAACGGCAGGTGGAAGCCCACCTCGCCAGCCACCTGGAACGCCTGCCCGACGGCGACCACAGTTCCCGGGCGATCGTTGCGCGGATGAAGGAAGAGGAGGCGCGCCACGCCGAAGAGGCGCGCGACCGCGGCGGCATCGACCTGCCGCGACCGGTGCGGGGCCTGATGCGCATGGCTGCCAAGGTGATGACGCGGACCGCCCACCACCTTTGAAGCGCCTCTCTAGATAGTAGAGAGTAGTAGAGAGGGCGGGAGCAAGGGCGCTCGAGGCGCTCCTCCTGCGGCTCACGCCTCGACGATCTCCACCGATGTCGTGATTTCCGCCGTCTTCGCCAGCATGATGCTGGCGGAGCAGTATTTCTCGTGGGACAGCTGGACGGCGCGTTCGACCGCCCCTTCGGGCAGCCCCTTGCCGGTGACGACGAAGTGCATGTGGATCTTGGTGAACACCTTGGGATCCGACTCGGCGCGATCGGCGCTCAGCTTGACCTGGCATCCGCGCACGTCGTGGCGGCCGCGCTTCAGGATCAGCACGACGTCATAGGCCGTGCAGCCTCCCGTCCCGGCCAGCACCGTTTCCATCGGCCTCGGCGCCAGATTGCGGCCACCGCCCTCCGGAGAGCCGTCCATGTTGATCATGTGGCCGCTGCCGGTTTCTGCGATGAAGCTCATGCCGTCGGCGCCCATCCAGTTGATCGTGCATTCCATTCGTCGTTCCTTGGTTCGATGGGCCAGGTCGGGCGCCTTCGGCACCCTGACCCCATTTTTTCGATCCCCGCCGTGTTGCAGCGATCGACTCTGGCGGTGATTTTGCGCATTTAGAGGCCCGACTCCATGGTCGAAGCCCTCGAAAAATATTGCAGCGCAACATGCATCGCCCTAGAATTCTAGGCATGCGACAGCGCTACCCCACTCGTGGGGTCTGCCCCGCACCGATTGTCTCCTCCACCGCCTCCATGGTGGATTCAGCCCGAGGCCACAAGCCTCGGGCTTTTTTTCGTCCCTTGGGCACTCCGCCCAGCCGCAAGGCTTGCTCCTCCAATCGCGAAAGCGCGCCCGCGCCGCACCGCTGGCGAGCCGCCGCGCCCCGGACAAACCCTCGCTATCATCGTCCGCCCGATGGTCGGCGCGTCCCGCGCGGTCAAGGGGAACTGGAGGGAATTCCATGGCCGGCACCCGCCGCGCATCGCGCAAGACCGTCTCGAAGCGCCCACCGGCGCAGCACCCGGCGTTACTCCCTGCGGATCAGAGTTATCTGCAACGGATTCTTAACGCGAAGGTGTATGAGGTCGCGCAGGAAACCTCCCTTGACGCCGCCCGCAATCTCTCCAAGCGCATCGGCAACAAGGTCTGGCTGAAACGTGAGGATCAGCAGCCGGTATTCAGCTTCAAACTGCGGGGCGCCTATAACAAGATGGCAAATCTCGCGCCTGGGCAATTGGCCCGGGGGGTGATTTGCGCGTCCGCCGGGAATCACGCGCAGGGCGTGGCCCTGTCCGCGAAGAAACTCGGCTGCCGGGCCGTGATCGTGATGCCGGTGACCACGCCCAAGGTCAAGATCGACGCCGTCCAGGCCCTGGGCGGCGAGGTAGTGCTGGCCGGCGAATCCTTCACCGACGCCTACGGCCACGCGCTCGAACTGGAGCGCGAGCAAGGCCTGAGCTTCGTCCATCCCTTCGACGACCCCGACGTCATCGCCGGCCAGGGCACCATCGCGATGGAGCTGCTGCGCCAGCACCCGGGACCCATCGACGCCATCTTCGTGGCCATCGGCGGTGGCGGCCTGATCGCCGGCGTGTCGGCCTACATCAAGGCGGTGCGGCCGGAGATCAAGATCATCGGTGTCCAGACCAAGGACTCCGACGCGATGGTGCGCTCCGTGCGCGCCGGCAAGCGCGTCGCGCTCAGCGACGTCGGGCTGTTCTCCGACGGCACCGCGGTGAAGCTGGTGGGCGAGGAAACCTTCCGCATCTGCCGCGAGCTGGTCGACGACTACGTGCTGGTCGACACCGACGCCGTCTGCGCCGCGATCAAGGACGTCTTCGTTGACACGCGCAGCATCCTGGAGCCGGCCGGCGGTCTGGGCGTCGCCGCGATCAAGCAGTACGCGGCGCAGCACGGGACCAAGGGCGAAACCTACATCGCCATCACCTGCGGCGCGAACATGAACTTCGATCGGCTGCGTTTCGTGGCCGAGCGCGCCGAGGTCGGCGAGGAGCGCGAGGCGCTGTTCGCCGTCACCATCCCCGAGGAGCGCGGCAGCTTCCGCCGGTTCTGCGAGCTGGTCGGTGGCCGCAGCGTCACCGAGTTCAACTACCGCATCTCGGACCGGAACGAGGCCCACGTGTTCGTCGGCGTCTCCATCGCCAAGCGCGAGGAAGCCGACAAGCTGGCCCGCAGCTTCGAGAAGCACCGCTTCCCGACGGTCGACCTCACCGACGACGAACTGGCGAAACAACATGTGCGCCACATGGTCGGCGGCCGCACCGAGCTGGCCGAGAACGAGCGCCTGTTCCGCTTCATCTTCCCCGAGCGGCCCGGCGCGCTGATGCGTTTCCTGTCCAGCATGAGCCCGGACTGGAACATCAGCCTCTTCCATTACCGCAACCAGGGTGCCGACTACGGCCGCATCCTCGTCGGCCTGCAGGTGCCCAAGGGCGACGGCAAGGCGTTCAAGACCTTCCTCGACCAGCTGAACTATCCGTACACCGAGGAAACCGACAACCCGGTCTACCGCCTGTTCCTGCGCTGAACCCGGCCGCGCGTGAAGCGGCCGTGACCGGCCGGGCGGTGGGCTCGCGGCGGTGATGGCTCGACGCCACCCGCTGCCCCACGGACAGGGGGCAGGCGCGGCGCGGCTGGGCAATTGCCGATGGCCGCCACGCGACGCGGCACGAGAATGGCGGTCCCCATGTCGATTCATCAGTCCCTCATCTCGCCGACGGCCAATCCGGAACTGGAGCGCGCCCTGCGCCAGCGCCTCGAGCGCCGCTGCGCGCTGGCCGGCCGCCTGGGCGAACTCGAGCCGCTCGCGGTGCGGCTGGGCCTGATCCAGGCCACGCAGACGCCCAAGTTCCGTGATCCGACGCTGGTGCTCTTCGCCGCCGACCACGGCCTGGCCGTCGACGGCATCGCATTGCCCAACGGCCGCAGCACGCGCGAGCAGGCGCTGCTCGCGCTGCAGCACCGGTTGCCCGCCACCGTCTTCGCGCGCAACCAGGGCATGCATGTCACGGTCGTCGACTGCGGCATCGCCGAACCGCTGAGCCCGCAGCAGCGGCTGCTCGCGCGCAAGATCGCGCACGGCACCCGCAACTCGCGCGCCGGCCCGGCGATGACGCTTGACCAGGCCCATGCGGGCGTGCGCGTCGGCATGGAGATCTCCGACAACCTGGCCGGCAACGTGATCGCGTGCGCGGGCCTGGGGCAGGGATCGCTGGAGGCCTCGGCGCTGGTGCTGTCCCGCCTGATGGACATGCCGGTGCAGGACTTCGTCATCACCGGCCCGGACATGCCGCATGAGGAGCTGTCCCACTTGATGCTGGTGCTGCAGGGCGCGCAGACGCGTCACCGCGACGTGCAGGAGCCGATGGCGGTGCTGGCGGCGTTCGGCGGTTTCGAACTGGCGGTCATGGTCGGCGCGATGCTGGTCGCGGCCTCCAAGCGCCAACTGATCCTGGTCGACGGCATTCCGGCTTGCGCGGCGCTGAAGGTGGCCTCGATGATCGCCCCGCCGGTGACCGACTACGCCGTCTTCTGCCGCAGCACCACCCATCGCGGCCTGGACGAGGCGCTGCAGCTCTTCCACGCCGCGGCGCTGCTCGAACTGGGCATGGAATGCGGCGATGGCACCGGTGCGACGCTGGCCTGGCCGCTGGTGCGCTGCGCGGCGGCGCTGCTGACGGAAGTGCAGGACCTGCCCGAAGGCTCGATCCACAGCCGGCCGTCCGACCTGCGCGAGACCGGTTCGAGCGCGCCGGGCGCCCTGCCCTCGGGCGCCGGTCGATCGACCCTGGGCAGCAAGTACTGACCCCGGCAGCCGCCGGTGTCCCGTCCTACTTGGTCGGGTTGGCGCTTCCGTCGCCCGGTACCGGCTGAGGCAAGGCCCCGCCGATGGCCGTCGGCGGCACGATGCCTTCGGGCCCCGGTCCGCCGGTCTGCGGCTGCCCCGGGTGGGCGCCGAACTGCGGCGGCGGCATCGCGCCCGGCGGCAGTTGACCCGGCAGCATCTGGCCAGGCACGGCTTCGGCGCCGCCGGCGCCCGGCGCGAGGCTCAATCTCACCGAGACCGCGTCCCCCGCGCCGAGCCCGACATCCCGCCGGTTGATCTCGATCAGCTTGAGGTCGCCGTCGACGACCTGCCCCACGCGCACCGGCTTGGGCAGGCCGCCGGCGACGGCAATCAGCGCGACGCCCTCGCCCGGATGACGGGCATTCATCGAGGGCGCCACGACGCCCAGCAGCTGGTAGCGCGAGGAAGCGGCTTCGACCGGCGCTTCCGCGGCCTTGGCGGCGGCGAACAGACGGGTCCAGTCGGCCGGCGCGCCGTCGGCGAGCGCGGGGCGCGTCATCGCCGGCGCCTGGGGGCCCTTGGCCATGAGCATCAACGCCCAATACGCGAGGCTGGCCGCCAGCAGCGCCCAGACGACGAAGCTTAACCATCGTGCATGCATCCGACGATTATGATGCAGCGCGATGAGCCGCCGAGGGCGGCTCCGCGAGGATTGCCACACCATGCGCCGACCCCTGTCTCCGCGCCGCGCGCGCGGCTTCACGCTGATCGAACTGATCGTCGCCATCACCATCGTCGCCGTCATGGGCGCGGTGGTCGTTCCCGCGGTGATGAACCACGTCTCCGAAGCCCGCCGCACCGCGGCCCGGTCCGACGTGAACACGCTGATGCAGGCGCTCAAGCTCTACAAGATGGACAACGGCCGCTACCCGAGCGGCGAGCAGGGCCTGGGCGCCCTGGTGGCCAAGCCGACCAACGGCCCGGCCGCGCCCAACTGGAAGGTCTACATCGAGAAGCTGCCCAAGGACCCCTGGGGCAATGCGTACCAGTACGACAACCCCGGCCTGAAGGGCGAGGTCGACGTCTACAGCCTGGGCGCGGACGGCAAGCCCGGCGGCGAAGGCAACGACGCCGACGTCGGCTCCTGGGAGTGAGCGCACGGCCCGCCGCGCGTTCCACCTCCCCACCGTCCCGCTCCTTCATCGACCGCTCCGAGCCGTGCGCGCGCGTCCGTCCGGCCGTCCGTCCCAGCGCGGCTTCACGCTGATCGAGCTGATCGTGGCGATCACCATCGTGGCGATCGCCAGCGCGACCGTCGCGGTCGCCGTGCGGGACCGCGCCGACGTGCAGCTCGAGCGCGAGGCCCTGCAGCTGGCCTCGGTGCTCGAGACCGCCCGGGCCGAGGCCCGCGCCGCGTCGCTGGACGTGCGCTGGGTGCCGGACACGGGCAACGATGGCGGCCGCTACCACCTCACCGGCCTGCCTGCCCCGCTGGTCAGACGACTGGGCCTGGAGCGCCCCTGGCTGGGCGACACGCCCATCGTCGAGATCCAGGGCGCCGCCGCCAACGGCCGCACGCTGCGCCTGGGACCGGAGCCGCTCATCGGCGCGCAGCGCGTCACGCTGATCCGCGGCGATCACCGGATCACCCTTGCCACGGACGGCCTGCGTCCCTTCGCGATCACGAAGGGAGGCGCATGAGCGGCGCCCTCGGGCGCGCCTCGCGTGCCGCCGGCTTCACCCTCATCGAGGTCCTGGTGGCGCTGACCATCGTCGCGCTGTGCCTGGCGGCCGGCCTGCGGGCCGCCGGCGCGATGACCTCGAATTCGGACCGGCTCGCCATCAACTCGCTGGCGCAGTGGTGCGCCGAGAACGAACTGACCGAGATGCGCCTGACCAAGACCTTCCCCGGCGTCGGCGACAACAGCGCCAGCTGCACGCAGATGGGTCGGGACTTCAACGTCAAACTGGCGGTCCGCTCGACCCCCAATCCCAATTTCCGGCGCGTCGAGGCGCAGGTCTTCGACGACCGCGACCGCCCGCTGCTGACCCTGACCACCATCGTGGGGCGCAACTGATGCGGCGCCCGGGCGGTTCCTCCCTCCGGCGCGCGGCGCGCGGGTTCACGCTGGTCGAGGTCGTCGTCGCGCTGGTTGTGATGGCGGTGATGTCGGTGATGGCCTGGCGCGCGGTGAGCGCGCTGACCACCAGCCGCGAGCACAACGAGGCCGCGATGGAGCGCGCCGAGACGCTGCAGACGCTGATGCGGCAGTGGGAACTGGACCTGCGCGAGGTGCAGGACAGCGGCGTGGTGCCGTCGGCGCTGGCCTTCGACGGCGCGACCCTGCGCATGACGCGCCGCCGCGAGACCGGCCTGCAGCTGGTGGCGTGGCAGTTGCGGGATGGCCGGCTGTCGCGCTGGGAATCGGCGCCGGTGGTGAACCGGGACGACCTGCAGGACGCCTGGTTCCGCAGCCAGCAGCTCAGCGCCGAGGAACTGCGCGCGATGCCGGGCCTGGACGGCGTGCTCGGCTGGCAGATGTTCTTCTTCCGCGGCAACGCCTGGTCCAACGCGCAGTCCAGCGGCGAGCTGGTGCCGCAGGACCCGGCCGCCTCGGCGCCGACCGGGCCCAATGCGCCGAAGCAGCGCGTCGCCGTGCCGCAGGGCGTGCGCATGCGGCTGCAGTTCGGCGAGGGCAGCGGCTATCGCGGCGAACTGGTCCGCGAGGTCGCGGTGGAAAGCAACGGTTCATGAGCAGGCCCCGTTCCCCATCGCGTCCGGCACAACCGCCTCGCGGCGCCGCGCTGCTGACCGCGCTGCTGATCGTGGTGCTGGTGACCACGCTGTCGGCCGCGATGCTGTGGCGGCAGGCGCGCAGCATCCAGATCGAAGCCGCCGACCGCGGCCGCGCCCAGGCGGACTGGGTGCTGCAGGGCGCGCTGGACTGGGCGCGGCTGATCCTGCGCGAGGACAAGCGCAACAACATGAACGCGCGCGACGGCAAGCCGGCCTCGGACGACCTCACCGAGGTCTGGTCGGTGCCGCTGGCCGAGGCGCGCCTGTCCAGCTTCCTGTCGCAGGACGAGAACAACTCCGCCGACGCCGGGCCGGACGCCTTTCTGTCCGGCCACATCGAGGACGCGCAATCGCGCTTCAACCTGCGCAACCTGGTCGACAACAAGCCCGAGGAGGTGCGCGCCGCGGCCCAACTCTTCCAGGCCGCCGGGCTGAGCACCAACCTGGTCGAGCAACTGCGGCTCAGCATGAACTACGCGGCGGTGCCCGCCAGCGCGCCGTCCGGCGAGGTGCCGCTGCTGCCCACGCGGCTGGCGCAGCTGCGCTGGCTCGGCCTGAACGAGGAGCAGATCCGGCGCCTGAGCACGCTGGTGGTGATCCTGCCCAAGCGCACCCCGGTCAACGTGAACACCGCGCCGCGCGAGGTGCTCGCCGCGGTGCTGTTCACCGACACCGGCTCGGCGGACCGCATCGTGCGCCAGCGCCAGGTCAAGCCCTTCCGGAGCTTCGAGGACCTCAAGCCCTTCGTGCCGCAGGAGCCGGCGCTCAGCGCCGAGCGCACCGCCTTCACCAGCGACTTCTTCTTCGTCGAGGGCCAGCTGCGCATGGACGACCGCGTGCTGGCGCAGCGCTCGCTGGTCGAGCGCCGCAACCTCGAGATGGTCGTGCTCGACCGCGAACGCCTGCAACGGCTGTCCACGCTGCCCGGCACCGCCGCCGGCTACGGGGCCACGCCTTGAACCCGTCGACACGCGGCGCGGCCGCAGGGCCTCCGGCGTCGACGCCGACACGACTGGACACACGAGGGACGGGATGCACGGACATGTAAAGGCTCAACTACGGGCTTCTTCGGGGGCCGGCGGCGCCGAAGCGTCATGCAAGCCCTCCTAGAATCCGCGATCTCATGAGTACCCTGCTCATCCTGCTGCCGGCCCACCCGCCCCAGGGCGGCCCCGCGCAAGACTACGAATACTGGTTCAGCCACGACGCGCAAGCGCCCGCCCACGCCCGGGGGCACGGCGAGCGCGCGCCGCTGTCCGCCTTGCCGCGCGCCGACCGCGTGATGGCGCTGATCGGCGACGACCAGCTCAGCTGGCTGCCGGCGCAACTGCCCAAGGTCAAGGGCGCGAAGCTGCGCGGCGCCGTCGTCGGCGTGATGGAGGACCAGTTGCTCGAGGATCCAGAGCGGCTGCACTTCGCGCTGCTGGACAGTCCCGACGCCGACGGCCGCACCCACTGGGTCGCCGTGACCGCCCGCGAGCCGCTGCGCGCGCACCTGCAGGCGATCGAGGCGGCCGGGCTGCTGGTCGAGTCGCTGCTGCCGCTGTCCTGGCCGCAGCCGGCCTCGGGCAGCGCCGACGGCGGCTACGTCCACGCCGGCGCCGACGGGCGCGCGCGGCTGCGGGTCTCGCGCGCCGACGGCGTGGCGACCTTCCCGCTGGACAGCGGCGGCCTGCGCAACTGGCTGGGCGAGGACTGGTGGCAGCAGGCCCCGGTCAGCGCCAGCCCCGCCGCCGCGGCCGAGGCCGAGCAGTGGCTGGGCCGTCCGGTGCGGGTGCTGAGCGACACCGACCGCGCCTGGGCTGCGCGCCAGGCGCCGGTCAACCTGCTGCAGTTCGACCTCACGCCGCGCCAGCGCGGCTGGCAGCGCCTGTACCAGGCCTGGCAGACGCTGCAGACACCAGCCTGGCGGCCCTTCCGCTGGGGCGTCGTCGGCCTGGTCGCGGTGCAGGTCATCGGCCTGAACGCGATGGCCTGGCAACAGGGCCGCGCCATCGACGCGCGCAAGGCCGAACAGGAGGCGCTGCTGCGGCAGAGCTTCCCGCAGGTGCGCGTGGTCCGCGACGCCCGCGCGCAGATGGTGCGCGAGACCGAGGCGCTGCGCGGCGGCGCCGGGCAGGTCGGCCCGGGCGACCTGGAAGACCTCCTCGCCGCCGTGGCCCGCGCCACGCCGCCGGGCGAGCCGCCGCTGCCGGGCCTGCGCTTCGAACCCGGCCGGCTGCAGTTGACCGGCCTGGGCGCGCCGCAGCGCGCGCAGCTGCGCGAGCGGCTCGGCCGCGATCCCGCGCTGCGGGTCGCCGAGGACGGCGACGCGCTCCAACTCAGCCTGCGACCCGAGAACCGATGAACAGCTTCACGACGATGCGCCGCGACCTCGAGGCCCGCTGGCAGGCGGCCGCGCCGCGCGAGCGCCTGATCGCGCGCCTGGCCGCGGCCTTCATCGGCCTGCTGCTGCTGTGGCTGATCGCGCTCGCGCCGGCCTGGGGCACGCTGCGCAAGGCGCCCGGCGAGCTGGACCGGCTCGACCGCGAGCTGCAGCAGATGCGCGCGATGGCGATGCAGACGCAGGCGCTGAAGCAGGCGGTGCCGGTCTCGGCCGAGCAGTCGGTGGCGGCCCTGCGCGCCGCGACCGCGCGGCTGGGCCCGGCCGCCGAATTGACGATCACCGGCACCCAGGCGCAGTTGCGCCTGCGCGGCGTGCCCGGCGGCGCGCTGGCGATGTGGATCGGCGAGGCGCGCCAGGGCGCGCGCGCCAGACCGCAGGAGGCCGAACTGCAATCCGGACCGCAGGGCTACAGCGGCCGCCTGACGCTGCTGCTGCCCGCCGCGGCGGGGAACTGAGCGATGGCCCGACGATCGAGCGCCCGGCTCACGACCTCGACGGCCAACGCCGCCTCGACCACCGGTTTCGTCCGCGCCTTCCGCTGGGCCGAGTTCGGCGCGGTGCTGGGCCTGGTGACGGCGGTCGTCGCCTGGGCGCCGGCGGCCTGGCTGGCCTCGGCCGTGTCCTCGGCGACCCATCAGCGCCTGGTGCTGGCCGACGCGCGCGGCACGCTGTGGAACGGCAGCGCCCGGCTGATCCTGAGCCCTGGTCCCGGCAGCCGCGACGCCAGCGAGCTGCCGCAGCGCCTGGGCTGGACGATGCGGCCGGGCTGGATCGACGGCGGACCAGGCCTGCGCCTGACGCTGGACCAGTCCTGCTGCATCAAGCCCGGCGCGCCTCTGACGGCGAGCTTCGGCCTGGACCGCCTCACCGTGCGGCTGCCCGACGCGACGCCGGAGCAGCCGTGGATCCGCTGGCCGGCCGGCTGGCTGTCGGGCCTGGGCACGCCCTGGAACACGCTGGCGCCGGACGGCGTCATCGCCATCAGCGCGCAGGGCTTCGTCTTCGAGGGGCGCGGGGCCGCGGTCAACGTGAGCGGCGTGGCCCAGGTCGAGTTGCGCGACTTCTCCTCGCGCCTGGCGCAGGTGGCGCCGCTGGGCAGCTACCGGATGGGGCTGGTGGGCGGCGGGCAGACGCCGCAGCTGATCCTCACGACGATCCAGGGCCCGCTGCAACTGAGCGGCCAGGGCAGCCTGGGCGCGAAGCGGACGCAGTTCCGGGGCGAGGCGACGGCCGCCCCGGGCAGCGAGGCCGCCTTGGCCAATTTGTTGAACATCATCGGGCGCCGCGAGGGCGCGCGCTCGATCATCTCGGTGGGATGAGCATGAACAAGCACATGATGCGACCGACGGCGCTGGGCATGGCGATCAGCCTGATCGCGGGCAGCCTGCCCCTGCAGGCCGGCGCACAGTCGAATCAGCAGCAGAACCGCCGACAGCCGGCCGTGCGCGCGAGCACGCCGGTCACGCTGAACTTCGTCAACACCGACATCGAGGCGGTCTCGCGCGCGATGTCCGCCGCGCTGGGCAAGCCGATCCTGGTCGATCCCCGGGTCAAGGGCACGATGACGCTGACCGCCGAGCAGCCGGTGCCGGTGCAGGAGGCCTACCTGAGCTACCTGGCGGCGCTGCGCGGCATGGGCTTCTCGATGGTCGAATCCGGCGGGCTGCTCAAGCTCGTGCCCGAGGCCGAGGCCAAGCTGCAGACCGGCGCGGTGACCATCGCCGGCGAGTCGCGCGCCCGCGGCGACCAGGTCATGACGCAGATCTTCAAGCTCAACCACGAGAACGCCAACAACCTCGTGGCGGTGCTGCGTCCGCTGATCACGCCCAACAACACGATCAACGCCAACCCGGGCAACAACAGCCTGGTGATCACCGATTACGCCGAGAACCTGCAGCGCATCAGCCGCATCGTCGCGGCGCTGGACCAGCCCTCCAACACCGACATCGAGGTGATCCCGCTGCGCAACGCGGTGGCCTCGGACATCGTGCAGCTGGTGCAGCGGCTCTCCGACGGCGTCGGCGGCGCGCAGGGCGTGGTGACGCCGCAGGGCGCGGCCGGCGGCGGCAGCAGCAGCGTCATGGCCGATCCGCGCAGCAACGCGCTGATCGTGCGCGCGTCCAACCCGGCCAAGCTGATGCAGCTGCGCGCGATGATCGCCAAGCTCGACCAGCCCAGCACCGACACCGGAGGCAGCATCCGGGTGATCTACCTGAAGAACGCCGACGCGGTGCGCCTGGCCACCGTGCTGCGCGCGGCCTACACGAACAATGCCGGCCCGGGCGCGGGCGGTGGATCGAACAGCAACTCGGGCAGCGGCACCGGCAGCTTCGCCGGTGCGCAGACCGGCAGCGCCGGCACCAGCGGCGGTTTCGCGGGCAACAGCTCGTCCTTCGGCGGCAGCTCGACGAGCTCCGGCAGCAGCGGCTCCTCGAGCAGCGGCGGCGCGTCGACGCAGGTCAGCCAGACGGCGCAGGTCAACACCGGCGGCTTCGTGCAGGCGGACCCGGCGACCAACTCGCTGATCATCACGGCGCCCGAGCCGATGTACCGCCAGATCCGCGCCGTCGTCGAGCAGCTCGACACGCGCCGCGCGCAGATCTACGTCGAGGCGCTGATCGTCAAGGTCGACGCCTCCAAGGCCGGCCAGTTCGGCGTGCAGTTCCAGCAGCTCTTCGGCGAAGGCGCGATCGGCACCAACTTCGGCGCCGGCTACGCCAATATCCTCAACCTGACCGCGGCCACCGCCGGCGGCACCTCGGGCGTCAGCACCGCGATCCAGAGCGGCCAGATCCCGACCGGCCTGAACGTGGGCATCATCAAGAAGGTCGGCAGCCTCTACACGCTGGGCGCCATCGCCAACGTGCTGGGGTCGGTCAGCGGCACCAACGTGCTGTCGACGCCGTCGATGATCGTCCAGGACAACGAGGAAGCCGACCTGCTGATCGGCAGCAACGTGCCGGTGCTGACCGGCAACTCGACGACCACCTCGGGCACCACCACCAGTCCCTTCCAGACCTTCGAGCGCCGCGACGTCGGCCTGCGGCTGAAGGTGCGCGCGACCGTCGGCGAGAACGGCACGGTGCGCATGAAGGTCTACCAGGAGAATTCCAGCGTCGTCGCCTCGGCCAACTCGGCCACCCAGGGCCCGACCTTCGACAAGAGCGCGGTGGAGACCTCGGTGACGCTGGAGGACGGCCAGGTGCTGGTGCTGGGCGGCCTGCTCAAGGACGAGTACGTCGACGGCGAGGACAAGGTGCCGGGCCTGGGCGACATCCCGCTGCTGGGCAACCTGTTCAAGAACCAGACCCGCAAGCGGACCAAGTCCAACCAGATGATCTTCCTGCGGCCGGTGCTGCTGCGCACGCCGGAGAGCGCGCTGGCGCTGACGATGGACCGCTACGACGCGATCCGCGCCTACCAGCAGGAGTCGCAGCCCAAGGCGTCCATGGTGCTGCCCGACACCGGCGCGCCGATCCTGCCGGAAAAGCCGGCCTCGGCGCCGGGATCGACGCCGCCGGCCCAGCTGCCGCTGCCGGTCTATCCGGCCTCGTCGCCGGTGCCGGGCCCCGCCGCGCCGGCCAGCGCGCCGCAGGGCCGCTGAGCCGGGAGCCGCCATGGCCAGCCGCCATCCCCTTCCCTACGCCGTCGCGAAGTCGCAGCAGGTGCTGCTCGAGGACGACGGCCAGCAGCGCACCCTGTGGGCCACGCCGGCGCTGTCGCTGCCGGTGCTGTCGGAACTGCAGCGCGTGTACGCGCCCTCGCGCATCGAATGCCTGAGCGTGGCCGAGCTGTCGCAGCGCGTCCAGGCGGCCTACGCGGGCGGCGAGGACAGCGCCGCGCTGGTGGTGGGCGAGGTCGAGAGCGCCGTCGACCTGTCGCGCCTGATGCAGGACCTGCCGGCGGTCGAGGACCTGCTCGAGACCGCCGACGACGCGCCCATCATCCGCATGCTCAATGCGCTGCTCACGCAGGCCGCCAACAACGGCGCCAGCGACATCCACATCGAGCCCTACGAGCGCGAGAGCTCGGTGCGCTTCCGCGTCGACGGCACGCTGCGCGAGGTGGTGCGCCCGAACCGCGCGCTGCATGCGGCGCTGATCTCGCGGCTGAAGATCATGGCGGAGCTCGACATCGCCGAGAAGCGCCTGCCGCAGGACGGCCGCATCTCGCTGCGCATCGGCGGCCGCGCGATCGACGTGCGCGTGAGCACGCTGCCGTCGGCGCACGGCGAGCGCGCGGTGCTGCGCCTGCTGGACAAGTCGGAGTCGCGCTTCACGCTGGCGGCGCTGGGCATGGACGGCGAGCGGCTGGAGCGCTTCCAGCGCCTGGCGCAGCAGCCGCACGGCATCGTGCTCGTCACCGGCCCGACGGGCTCGGGCAAGACGACGACGCTGTACGCGGCGCTGCAGACGGTGGACACCTCGACGACCAACGTGCTGACCGTCGAGGACCCGATCGAATACGAGTTGCCCGGCATCGGCCAGACGCAGGTCAACGCGCGCATCGACCTGACCTTCGCCAAGGCGCTGCGGGCCATCCTGCGCCAGGACCCGGACGTGATCATGATCGGCGAGATCCGCGATTACGAGACGGCGCAGATCGCGATCCAGGCCTCGCTGACCGGTCACCTGGTGCTGGCGACGCTGCACACCAACGACGCGGTCAGCGCGGTGACGCGCCTGACCGACATGGGCGTGGAGCCCTTCCTGCTGAGCTCGTCGCTGCTGGGCGTGCTGGCGCAGCGGCTGGTGCGCAAGCTCTGCCCGGTGTGCAAGTCGCCGGAGCCGCTGCCCGAGGGCGGCGCGCGCTACCACCCGGTCGGCTGCCCGGCCTGCGCGAGCAGCGGCTACAAGGGCCGCACCGGCGTGTACGAGCTGATGGTCTGCGACGACACCATCCGCGGCCTGATCCACAACCAGGCGGCGGAGTCCGAGCTGCTGGCCGCGGCGCGCGCCAACGGCCTGCGCTCGATGCGCGAGGATGGCGACCGGCTGGTGGCCGCGGGCGTGACGTCCGAAGAGGAAGTGCTGCGGGTCACGCGCGAGTGAGCGCGGCCGATCAAGACCGCGCGCCCTGACGCCGCACTCACGCCACCCCTGACGCCGACGCCGCACGACGCACGACGCACGACGCACGACGCAGTCAATCACGAGGTTCCCAGCGATGCCCGCCTTCAAGTACGACGCCCTCGACGCGTCCGGCAAGTCCCAGCAGGGGCTGCTGGAGGCCGACACCGCGAAAGCCGCGCGCACGCAGCTGCGCGCGCAGGGGCTGGTGCCGATGGACGTGAAGCCGGTGGCGGCGCCGGCCGGCAAGCAGTCGCGCTTCGCGCGGCGCGCTTTCAAGGCGGCGGGGCTGACGGTGTGGACGCGGCAGCTGGCGGGCTTGGTCTCGGCGGGCCTGCCGCTGGAGCGTTCGTTGTCGGCGCTGGCCGACGAGGCCGAGGATCCGCGCCAGCGCGAGCTGATGTCGCAGCTGAAGTCCGAGGTCAATGCGGGCTCGTCCTTCGCGCGGGCGCTGGCGATCGCGCCGCGCGAGTTCGACGACGTCTACCGCGCGGTGGTCGCCGCCGGCGAGCAGAGCGGCGCGCTGGGCCCGGTGCTGGAGAGCCTGGCGGACGACCTCGAGGAGCAGCAGCGGCTGCGCTCGGAGCTGTTCGGCGCGCTGGCCTATCCGGTGATCGTCTGCATCATCGCGGTGCTGGCGGTGAGCTTCCTGCTGACCTACGTCGTGCCGCAGGTGGCGGCGGTCTTCACCCAGACCAAGCAGACGCTGCCGCTGCTGACGCGGATCATGATGGGCCTGTCCGACCTGATGCGGACCTGGGGCCTGGCGATCGTGGCGGTGCTGGCGGCGGTGTTCTTCGGCGCGCGCCAGATCCTCAAGCGCGAAGGTCCGCGGCAGCGTTTCGACGCCGCATGGCTGAACCTGCCGCTGCTGGGCCGGCTCTCGCGCGGCTACAACGCGGCGCGGTTCTCGGGAACGCTGGCGATGCTGGCCGGCGCCGGCGTGCCCATCCTGAAGGCGCTGCAGGCGGCGGCCGAGACGCTGTCCAACCAGGCGATGCGCGCCGACGCGCTGGACGCGCTGGCGCAGGTCCGCGAGGGCGCGCCGCTGGGCGCGGCGCTGGCCGGCAAGAAGCGCTTCCCGGGGCTGCTGTCGATGTTCGCGCGCCTGGGCGAGCAGACCGGCCAGCTGCCCGACATGCTGCAGCGCGCCGCGCGCCAGCTCGGCAACGAGGTCAAGCGCCGCGCGATGACGCTGGCCACGCTGCTGGAGCCGCTGCTGATCGTGGCCATGGGCGGCGTGGTCATGCTGATCGTGCTGTCGGTGCTGCTGCCGATCATGGACATGAACAAGCTGGCGGCGCAGTAGCCGGGCGCGGCGCTTCGTCCGGCGGCAAGCAGCGGCCTCGGCCGCTTCGGCCGCTTCCGACCGCTAACGGACGAACGGCCGGACCGGCTCGGCCGCCGGGACCGCCGCCGTGTCGATCACCTGATCGACGAGGTCGGCGAATCGACCCAGCGGGCACGCCGAGGCGCCGCCACACCCGGGCACCGCCACCGGCTTCACGGCCATGTCGCCCGGCGCATCGAAGCGGCCGCGGCGCAGCGCGCCCAAGGTCGGCATCGCGATGCCCAGCCGTACCTCGGCGCCGGCCGCGCCGGCGACGAGATCGAAGACCAGCGCGCCGCCTGGCGGATAGTCATCCGGCCGTGCCGGGTCATGCCAGTCCAGGCCCAGCAGTCCGGCCACCGCCGCCAGGTTCGTGTCGTGGCCGACCAGGAACACTGTGCCGGCACCCGTGCCCTGCGCATCGCCCGCGAGCGGCCGCGCATTGCCCGCGCGCAGCGCCGCAGAGATCCGCGCCAGCAGATCGGAGGCGCGCCGCCGCGCCGCGACCGGATCGTCCTTCCACTGCTGCGCGAACGCCGCGTTGTGCAGCTCAACGATCCGACCGATGCCGGACTCGTCCAGGCGCCCCCAGGCTGGCGCCGGCAGGCCCTCGACGTACTCCAGCATCAGGTTCTCCGCCAGCGTCCCCATCGGCTTGCGTGGATCCGCCTGGTCGACCAGCAGTTGGTGCCCCGACGCGCGGGCCGCTTGCCGATCCGCTTCGCCAGCGCCGCCGATGAGCACGGCCTGGAGTTCGTCCAGCCCGTCCTTGGGAATGCGGTCCCGGCGCTTGACCGCGTCGGGGGAGACCTCCTCGTCCGACCCGGCGCTGCCCTGGAAGAGCGGATCGTGCTGCCCCGCCGGCAGGCCGAAGTGGCCAGCCTCCGGGCAACCGGGCAGCAGCCCCTCCATCAGCGCCTTCGCGCTCGCGTGGTTCCTGGGCGTGCTGTCCGAAATCACGAGCAGCGGCGCCCCGGCACCGGCCGATGCCGGACATCTCGCCGCGAGCCGATCGAGGCCGAGCTCGTTTCGCCACCAGCCGCCCAGGGCCTTCATCGCCGCGATGCCATGCGGCGTCAGCTGTCCCGGCGCGACCGGCCACCGCGCCCAGGGCTCGGTGGCGAAGGGCGCGAGCGCCTCGGGCGACTTCGTCGGCGAGCGCACGCCGTGCCGCATCAGCACGATGCGCAGCACCGGCGTCTGCGCGGGTCGCGAGACCGGCGTTCCGGCGTCCTGCGCCTGCGCCTGCGCCGTCGGCATCGTCAGCATCAAGGCCGCCACCGCGGCGGCGACCGCGCTCGCGACGCGCGCGCCCATCAGAACTTCACCGCCATGTCGACGAACGCGCCCCGGCCCGGCAGGCCGAAGTACAGCGGCGCGCCGCTCACCGACTGGTTGCCGGCGAACGCGGTGAGCTTCCTCGCGTTGAACAGGTTGTTGACGTCGAGGCTGACGGAGAAGCCCTTCGTGCCCCAGGGCCCCTGGTCCGCGCGATAGCCGAGCGCGGCGTCCACGCTGCTGTAGCCCCCCAGGCGCTGGCTGTTGGCGAAGACGGTGGTGCCCTTGGCATCGGTCGTGTTGTCGACGCCGTATTGCGCGCCGACCATCTTGGTCATCAGCGAACCGAACAGCCCTTGCTTGTCGCCGTAGATCAGGCCGACGGCCGCGGTCGCCCGCGGCGTGCCGGCGACGCGCACCGACCCGCCCTTGTAGGTCGCGTGGTTGAGGCTGGCGTTGGCGTACAGGCTGAGCTGGCGCGTGAAGGCATAGGTGCCCTCGACCTCGATGCCCTTGTAGACCGCGCCGCCCGCGTTGACGTACACGCTCTCGCTGCCCGCGCCGCTGTCGATCATCGTCTGGCTGATGTAGTTGCCGAAGTCGACGCGATAGACGTCGGCGCCGAAGTTGAACTCGCGCGTCGCATAGGCGGTGCCCAGCTGGTAGTTCGTCGTCAGCTCCGGATCCAGCCCGCGCGCCCCGTTGAGCTGGATCACGTTGACCGGCGGCGCCAGGAAGCCCTTGGCGACCTGCGCGTAGGCGGACCAGTCGTGGCTCAGCTGGTCGTGCACGCTGATCGAGGGCAGCCAGGCGTCGTAGGTCGCGCTGGCCTTGAGCGGCGCCGGCGGCGTCGACTTGTTGAGCTCGGCATCGATGCCGCGGCGCACGCTCGAGTAGCGCAGGCCCGGGCTCACCGTCACGCCCTCGGCCGCCTTCCAGTCGTACTGCACGTAGGGCTGGAAGGTGTCGGTCGTGTCCTTCAGCCGGTAGTTGTCGGCATAGCCGTACTTCGTGCCGGTGGCCGCGCCCGTGGTGAAGTCGACCGGCGTCTGCCAGCGCGCGTCGTCGTTGCGCTCCACCCAGGCGCCGACCTGCAAGCGCCCCGGCCCCGCTTCGCGCGCCAGGCGCAGCACGTCGCCATAGGCATGGAAGCCGTTGTCGGCCCGCTTGCCGGGGACGTCGGTCGCGACCTTGGTGGTCTTCTTTCCCGCCGCGTCGTAGAACTGCACGCCGTTGTGGGACGGATCGGTGTCGGTGGGATCGCTGGTCTTGTCCGACGCGTGGTCGAAGTCGTTGAAGTAGACCTTGTTGTCGACCGTCCAGCCGCCCAGCGTCGAGGTCACGCCGAGGTAGGTGAAGCTGGACCGGTAGCTCGCGCCGTTGTAGCCGGCATAGGTCTGCAGCGACGGGTCGTCGCCCAGGCCGAAGCGCCAGCCGTGCTGCGCGATCTGGTCGAGCGTCGCGCCTTGCACCGTGTTCTGGCGTTCGCGGTTGACGCTGGTGACGAAGGTCAAGGTCGTGTCGTCGCCCAGCGCGCTGACGGTCTTCAGGAACAGGTGCTTGCGGTCATCGCGCGTGTGCGACAGGAAGGTGTCGCTGGACTCCTTGGAGACCTCCGCGAAGACGCCGGTATCGCCGAAGTTGTGGTCCACCGACAGCCCGGCCGCGCGGGTGTTCCAGCTGCCCAGGGTGAAGTACGGCGTGATGCCGTCGACGCTGGCCGGATCGCGCGTGCGCAGCGCGATGGTGCCACCGAAGGTGGCGTTGCCGATCGACGCGCCGCCGCCCGGACCGCGGTCGATCTGCGCCTGGCCCAGCACGTGGTTGCTGAAGTAGGCCGAGGTGGTGTGGTGCAGGTCGCTCGCGTCGCCGAACGGGATGCCGTCGAAGGTGATGTTGAATTGGCCGTCCTGGAAGCCGCGCAGGCTGATGCCTTCGCTCTTGCCCAGGCCGGGGCCTTCCGGCGAGCTCACCGTCATGCTGGGCGCGTACTTGACGATGTCGTCGAAGTTGGCGTTGAAGCGCAGCGCGTCGCGGATGAAGCGCTCATCGATCACCGAGGTCGGCTGGCTGGCATTGAGCGGCGCGGCGCTGGGTGCGAGCGTGTTCACCGAATTGCCGGTGACGCTGACGACGTCCAGCGTCTGCACCCGCTTGTCGTCGTCGGCATGGGCGGACGGCAGGCAACTCAGCACCGCGGCGGCGGCGATCAATCGGCGCGCAGACAGGTGGGCGGACAGGCGGGCGGGGCGGACGAGCGGCATGGAGAGCGTCTGGCGGATGAAAAGCCGGCGATGCTGGGGCGCCCGGATGTCCGGTCGATGACAGTCGGGCGGCTGTCTCGGATCACCAAATCGACAAGAAGTGTCGGGTTCATTGCGCCCTCAATGCCGCGTCAATGCGTGATCACGAAGGCCTCACGCCGCCATGTCCGATCCGGCGGCGGACCTCGGGGCCCCTATCATCCCCACCCATGCCCGCCTCCCTCGACGGCCGCCTGGTGGTGGCCCTTTCCTCCCGCGCGCTGTTCGACTTCGAAGAGGAGAACCAGCTCTTCGAGAACAGCGACGACCGCGCCTACATGCGGCTGCAGCAGCAGCGCCTGGACGAGCCGGCCAAGCCCGGCACCGCCTTCTCGCTGGCGCGCAAGCTGCTCGCCTTCAACGCCCTGGGCGAGACGCCCCGCGTCGAGGTCGTCGTCCTGTCCCGCAACGATCCGATCTCCGGCATGCGCGTGTTCCGCTCCGCGCAGCATTACGGACTGACCATCGAGCGCGGCGTCTTCACCCGCGGGCAGAGCCCCTGGCGCTACCTCAAGCCGCTCAAGGCGCAGCTGTTCCTGTCGGCCAACGAGGACGACGTGCGCTCCGCGCTGGCCGCCGGCGTGGCCGCGGCCCGTGTCTTCCCGCAGTCGGCCCGCGCCTCCGCCGCCTATCCCGACGAACTCCGCATCGCCTTCGACGGCGACGCGGTGCTCTTCTCCGACGAGGCCGAGCAGATCTACCAGCGCGACGGTCTGGACGCGTTCCAGGCCCATGAGCGCGAACGCAAGCTCACGCCGCTGCCCGCCGGCCCCTTCAAGCAGGTGCTGCACGAGCTGCAGCGCCTGCAGGCCGCGCCCGCCGCGCCGATGCGCCTGCGCACCGCGCTGGTCACCGCCCGCAGCGCCCCCGCCCATGAGCGCGCCATCCGCACGCTGATGGACTGGGACGTCGAGGTCGACGAGGCGATGTTCCTCGGCGGCCTGGCCAAGGGCGAATTCCTGCGCGAGTTCGAGCCCGACTTCTTCTTCGACGACCAGCATGGCCACGTCCAGAACGCCGTGCCCCACGTGCCCGCAGGGCATGTGGCCATGGGGGTGACGAACCGCTGACGCCCCGCCCGGCGCCAGAATCCGCGCCGCATGACTTCCGGCTGCCGTCCGGCCGGTTCCCTTCTCGTTCCAACGCTCCGTCCCCGGACTCCCACAAGGAAGACCTCGATGCGCATCACGCTCCGCCGCCTGGCCATCGCCTCGGCCTGCTCGATGGCCACCCTGGCCATCGCCGCAGAATCCACCGCCACCTCGGCCGCGACCTCGGCTGCCGCCCTCGGCGCCGCCGACGCCGTCGCCCGCGGCGCGGCCGCCCGTGCGGCGCTCGTCGATCCGGCGCTGGGCTTCTACCGCCAGCCCGCGCTGCGCGGCGACCGGCTGGTCTTCGTGGCCGAGGGCGACCTGTGGCAGGCCTCCGCCGCCGGCGGCACCGCCCAGCGCCTGACCACCCATGGCGGCGTCGAGACCTATCCCGCCCTGTCCGCCGACGGCCGCTGGATCGCGTTCACCGGCCAGCAGGAAAGCGCGAGCGACGTCTTCGTCATGCCGGCCGGCGGCGGCGTGCCCCGCCGCCTGACCTGGGACACCGGCGCGGTGCGCGTCTGGGGCATCACCGCGCAGAACGAGGTGCTCTACACCGGCAACACCGAGCGCGGCGAGCCCGGCACCCAGCTGCACCTGGTCGACATCGCCACCGGCAAGCACCGCGCGCTGCCGGTCGGCCAGGCCAGCGACGGCGCGCTCAGCGCCGACGGCAAGACCCTGTACTTCACCCGCAACGGCCTGCGCGGCGACAACGCCCGCCAGTACCGCGGCGGCGCCCTGGCCCGGCTGTGGGTGATGGACCTCGCCGGCAGCGCCGAGGCCCGGCCGCTGGTCCCCGAAGGCGCCAACGACCGCCGGCCCATGCCCTACGTCGACGCCGGCGGCAACGCGCGCGTGGCGTTCCTGTCCGACCGCGACGGCACCTTCAACCTCTGGTCGGTCAAGGCCGATGGCTCCGACCCGCGCCAGCACACCCGCCTCAAGGGATGGGACATCCGCCATGCGAGCCTGGACGGCGCGCAGGCGGTCTTCGCCGTCGGCGCGGACCTCTACCGCCTCGACCTGAACGGCAGCGCCGCCGAGCAGAAGCTGTCCATCGCCCTGGGCGGCGACTTCGACCAGCAGCGCAAGCGCTGGGTCAGCCGCCCGCAGGACTTCCTGACCGCGGTCTCGCTGTCGCCCAATGGCGAGCAGGTCGTGCTGACCGCGCGCGGCCGCCTGGCCACGCAAGGCGTCGGCCCGCTGCGCCGCGCCGAACTGCCGGTGCCCTCGGGCCTCGGCGACGCCGGCCGCTGCCGCGACACCGCCTTCAGCAGCGACAGCCGCGACGTCTTCGCGCTGTGCGACTACAGCGGCGAACTCGAGATCTGGCGCCTGGCCGCCAACGGCGCCGGCCAGCCGCGGCAGGTCACCGAAGGCGCCACCGCGATGCGCCGCAGCCTGTCGCCCTCGCCCGACGGCCGCTGGATCGCCCACACCGACAAGGAAGGCCGCCTCTTCCTCACCGACCTCAAGAACCCCAGCCGCGCCGCCGCGACCCGCGAGGTCGACCACGACACGCTCGGCGACGGCGCGGCCTCGCTGTCCTGGTCCGCCGACGGCAAGGCGCTGGCCTTCGTCCGCGCCACCAGCAACCCCTATCGCGAGCAGCTGATGCTGCTGACCGTCGCCGACGGCAAGGTCCACCAGCTCGGCAGCGACCGCTACGCCGCGACCGCGCCGGCCTTCAGCCCCGATGGCCAGTGGCTCTACTTCCTGTCGCGCCGCAGCTTCGACGTGACCGGCAACCCCGGCCCCTGGGGCGACCGCAACATGGGCCCGTTCTTCGACAAGGGCTGGAAGGTCTACGCGCTGGCGCTGCAGCCGGGCCTGCGCTTCCCGTTCGCGCAGCCGGATGAGCTCCAGGGCCTGAAGGCCAAGGAGGAGGCCGAGGTCCGCGAGCAGGAGAAGGACAAGCCCGACAACAAGGAATCGAAGCAGAAGGTCGACCAGGCCAAGGCCGCCGCGGTGAAGGAAGAGAAGCCCGCGGCCAAGGGCAAGCCCGAGATCCAGATCCCCGGCCTGTCGCTGCGCCTGTTCGAAGTGCCCATCGCCGCCGGCAACTACAGCGGCCTGGCCGTGGACTCCAAGCGCCTGTACCTGCACGAGGGCACCACGCTGCGCCAGCTGCCGATCGGTCCCGGCGAAACCAAGGTCGAGACCTTCGCCGAACAGGTCGGCGCCTTCGACCTGAGCGCCGACGGCAAGAAGCTGCTGATCCGCCGCCCTGCGGCGCCGGGCGCCGCGCCGGAGATCCTGATCGTCGACGCCGGACCGAAGATCCCCGGCGACCTGGACAAGTCGCGCGTGCGCTGGACCGACTGGCAGATCGCCGTCGATCCCAAGGCCGAATGGCGCCAGATGTTCAACGACGCCTGGCGCATGCAGCGCGACTTCTTCTACGACAAGGACATGCACGGCGTGGACTGGACCGCGATGCGCGCCAAGTACGCGCCGCTGGTGGAACGCGTCACCGAGCGCAGCGAGCTGGCCGAGGTCATGGCGCAGATGGTGGGCGAGCTCAGCCTGCTGCACAGCCAGGTCGCGCCGGGCGAGCTGCGCAAGGGTGCCGAGGAACCCGGTTTCGCCGGGCTGGGCGCGCAACTCGAACGCGACGCCAAGGGCTGGAAGATCGCCCGCATCTTCAGCGGCGATCCGGAACTGCCGGCCGACACCGGCCCGCTGGCCGCGCCGGGGCTGAACATCCCGGTGGGCAGCGTGATCACGCAGATCAACGGCCGCGACGCGACCCAGGCCCCCGATCCCAGCGAACTGATGCGCGGCCAGGCCGGCAAGCAGGTGCTGCTGCAGGTGCGCGAGCCCTCTGGCAAAGAGCGCCCCGTCGTCGTCACGCCGGTCGACCTGCGCCGCGAAGGCCAGCTGCGCATCAACGACTGGCGCTACGGCCGCGCCCGGATCGTCGACACCGCCAGCAACGGCAAGATCGGCTACCTGCACCTGCGCGCGATGACCCGCGACGACATCGGCGACTTCGCCCGCGAGTTCTACGCGCAGAGCGAGCGCGAGGGGCTCATCATCGACGTCCGCCACAACAACGGCGGCAACATCGACAGCTGGATCCTGCAGACGCTGCTGCGCCGCGCCTGGGCCTTCTGGCAACCGCGCTCGCCTTACGGCAGCAAGCCCTATCCCAACATGCAGCAGGTGTTCCGCGGCAAGGTCGTCGTGCTGGCCAACGAGGAAACCTACTCCGACGGCGAAACCTTCTCCGAAGGCTTCAAGCGCCTGGGCCTGGGACCGGTCATCGGCAAGACGACCTCGGGCGCCGGGGTGTGGCTGTCCGACCAGAACCGGTTGATGGACAACGGGCTGATGCGCGCCGCGGAGAACGGACAGATCACCGTCGACGGCCAGTTCCTCGTCGAGGGCAAGGGCGTGACGCCCGACATCGAGGTCGACAACCCGCCGCGCGCGACCGCCAATGGGCAGGATGCGCAGCTGGATGCGGCGATCGCCTGGCTCAAGGATGCGATCGCGAAGGATCCCGTCAAGATGCCGAAGCCGGGGCCTTATCTGCGGCCGATCAAGCAGTGAGCGCTGCGGGGCACCGGCGCTGCGCGACTGCCCGGCAGCCAGCGCGGCCCATCACAGGGTCGGAGGCCTCGCGTCCGCGAACCTCCCACCCTGTTCCGGGCCCGGGGACACTCGCTGACTGCAAGCAGAACGGGAGGCCTCGGCCTCCCGTTTTGCATGGCGTGAGTCGGTCAGATCAGGTCAGCGTCACGCGCGCGAACTGGCGCTTGCCGACCTGCAGCACCATCGTGCCGGCCTCGACCTTCAGGGCCTTGTCGCTGATGGTGACGCCATCGATCTTGACGCCACCCTGCTCGATCTTGCGGTTGCCCTCGCCGTTGGACGGCACCAGGTTGGCCGCCTTCAGCAGCGCGGCAATGCCCATCGGCGCGCCGCTCAGCGTCAGCTCAGGGATGTCGTCCGGAATGCCACCGCGGGCCCGGTTGTTGAAGTCCGCCTCCGCGTCCTCCGCGGCCTGCGCGCTGTGGAAACGCGCGGTGATCTCCTTGGCGAGCATCACCTTCGCTTCCTTCGGGTTGCGGCCGCCCTCGATCTCGCGCTTCAGCGCCGCGATCTCCTCGATCGACTTGAAGCTCAGCAGGTCGAACCACTTCCACATCTGCAGGTCGCTGATCGACAGGATCTTGGCGAACATGCTGTTGGCCGGCTCGGTGATGCCCACGTAGTTGTTCTTGGACTTGGACATCTTCTCGACGCCGTCCAGGCCCTCCAGCAGCGGCATGGTGAGGATGCACTGCGGCTCCTGGCCATACTCGGCCTGCAGGTGCCGGCCCATCAGCAGGTTGAACTTCTGGTCGGTGCCGCCCAGTTCCAGGTCGGCCTTCAGCGCCACCGAGTCGTAACCCTGCATCAGCGGGTAGAGGAATTCATGCACCGAGATCGGCGTGCCGGCCGCGTAGCGCTTGGTGAAGTCGTCGCGCTCCATCATGCGGGCCACCGTGTACTTGGCCGCCAGCTGGATCAGGCCGCGCGCCCCCAGCGGGTCGGACCATTCGCTGTTGTAGCGGATCTCGGTGCGCGCCGGATCCAGCACCAGGCTGGCCTGCTTGTAATAGGTCTCGGCGTTGTGCTTGATCTGCTCCGGCGTCAGCGGCGGGCGCGTGGCGTTGCGGCCCGACGGGTCGCCGATCATCGAGGTGAAGTCACCGATCAGGAAGATCACCTGGTGCCCCAGGTCCTGCAGCTGGCGCATCTTGTTCAGCACCACCGTGTGGCCGACGTGGATGTCCGGCGCCGTCGGGTCCAGGCCCAGCTTGATCCGCAGCGGCTGGCCGGTGGCCTCGGAACGGGCCAGCTTCTTCAGCCATTCGTCCTGCGGCAGCAGTTCCTCGCAGCCCCGCAGCGATTGCTGCATCGCATGACGGACCCGGTCGGTGATCGGAAATTCAGCGGCCGGCGAGGACTGGGTTCGAATGTCAGACATGGCACTTCGGAGCCCGCACGGGCTTACGTAAAGTCTTGATTTATCGGGTTTTCTAGCACTTGCAACCCGGGCGCGCCGGTATACTGCCGGCTGTTTTTGCGGGGGCGCCAAGAGGGCAAATCTCATGCCCGATGGGACGCTGCAACGCAAGACGGCGATTCTAGTGGACGCTCCCCGCAGCATCAGGACGCCCCCGGCGTCCTTCGCTGGCCGGCCCGTCGAATCGCCGGCCCGGGCCCTCCGGGTCACGCCCTGCGGCGTGGCGACGGGCGGCACTCCTCAGGCTCCAGAAAGAAGGTCTTCGGCGCGTGATGAATTGGACTGACGAATGGCAGCGCGTGCAGCGCACGCTCGCTCGCGCCGAATCCTTCGCGGCCAAGCACCCGCGCACCCTGACCGGCACCGTCGTCGGTGCCCTGAGCTGCTTCGCGGTGACCGCCTTCGGCGTCGCCCCGATGGCCCCTGACGCAGCGGACCTGCCGCAGCGCATCGTTTCCGAATCCATCCCGCTGCAGTCGCTGGACGAGCAACTGGCCGAACTGGCCGCGTTCGATCCCGGCCTGTCCCGCAGCGACCTCACCCGCGCCGCCGACACCGCCGACTCGCTGCTCAAGCGCATGGGCGCGGCCGACGTCGCCGCCGCCGCCTTCCTGCGCAGCGACGAGACCGCAAAAAAGCTGCTGACCGGTCGCGTCGGCAAGCGCGTGCAGGTCGTCGCGACCGCCAGCGGCGAGGTGCAGTCCCTCGTCGCCCGCTACGCCGCCGAGGCCAGCGAGCAACAGGACACCCACTTCACCCGCCTCAGCATCACCCGCGAGGGCGACAAATTCGTCTCGAAGCTGGAGACCGTGCCGTTCGAGACCCAGACCCGCCTGGGCAGCGGCTCGATCCAGTCCTCGCTGTTCGCCGCGACTGACGAGGCCAACGTGCCCGACGCGATCGCCACCCAGCTGGCGGACATGTTCTCCGGCGACATCGACTTCCACCGCGAACTGCGCAAGGGCGACCGCTTCTCGCTGGTCTACGAAACCCTGACCGCCGACGGCGAGCCCATCACCTGGGGCAACCGCGCCGGCCGCCTGCTGGCCGCGGAGTTCGTCAACAACGGCAAGAGCTACCAGTCGGTGCTGTTCCGGGATCCGGCCAGCGGCAAAAGCAACTACTACGGCTTCGACGGCGAGAGCAAGCGCCGCTCGTTCCTGGCGAGCCCGATGGAGTTCTCCCGCGTGACCTCCGGTTTCGCGATGCGCTTCCATCCGATCCTGCAGACCTGGCGCCAGCATCAGGGCATCGATTACGGCGCTCCCACCGGCACCCCGGTGCGCAGCGTCGGCGACGGCAATGTCGAGTTCGCCGGCTGGCAGAACGGCTTCGGCAACGTGGTGCAGCTCAAGCACAGCGGCAACCGCATGACGGTCTACGCGCACCTGAGCCGCATCGACGTCAAGAAGGGCCAGAAGGTCGACCAGGGCCAGAAGATCGGCGCCGTCGGCTCGACCGGCTGGGCCACCGGCCCGCACCTGCACTTCGAGTTCCGCGTGAACGGCAAGCAGCAGGATCCGCGCGTGATCGCGCGCTCGTCGGAAGCCGTCACGCTGCCCGCGACCGCCAAGGCCGCGTTCAAGGCCCAGGTCGCCAGCGCCAAGATCGCGCTCGACGCGGCCTCGTCCATCCACGAGGGCGTCGTCGGCGAATAAGCCGGCGGTCGCTCGCGACCTCCGCGGCGATGACGATGACCGGCGCCGAGCTCTACATCGGACTGATGTCCGGCACCTCGCTGGACGGCGTGGACGCGGTGCTGGTGAGCGCCGAGGCCGACGGCAGCGTCCAAGCCCTCGCCCATGAATACCAGCCCTTCGGCGCCGAATTGCGCGCCGAACTGCTGGCGCTGAACAGCCCCGGCGACAACGAACTGCAACGCGCCGCCCTCGCCGGCAATGCCGTCGCTCGCGCCTATGCGCAGGTGTGCCGCGCGCTGCTGAATGCGCAGCGTCGGGTCCCGCAGGACATTCGCGCGCTCGGCGCGCATGGCCAGACCGTCCGGCATCGCCCCGGCGAATTCGACGGCACCGGCTTCACCCTGCAGGTGCTGAATGCGTCATTGCTGGCCGAGCTCACCGGCATCGCCGTGGTCCACGACCTGCGCAGCCGGGACCTGGCCGTCGGCGGCCAGGGCGCGCCGCTGGTGCCGGCCTTCCACCGTGCAGCATTGGCCCAGCCGGGTGAGGACGTCGTCGTGCTGAACGTCGGCGGCATCAGCAATGTCAGCCTGCTGTGGGCCGACGGTCGCAGTGGCGGGTTCGATTGCGGTCCCGGCAACTGCCTGATGGACGGCTGGATCCATCGGGTTCAAGGCGCGAGCTATGACGCGGGCGGCCAATGGGCGGCCCAGGGACAGGTGCATGCCGGACTGCTCGCCGCGCTGCTCGCGGAGCCCTACTTCCGTCAGGCGCCACCACGCAGCACGGGACGGGACCTTTTCCACCTCGGATGGTTGGATGAACGCATCGCGGCGCATGCGCCGCAGGTCTCCGCAGTGGACGTGCAGGCCACGCTGCTCGAGTTGAGCGCGCGCTGCGTGACCGACAGCCTGGCGGCTCACGCCCCGGGCGCTTGGCGCGAATTGCTGGTCTGCGGCGGCGGCGCATTCAACGATGCGCTGCTTGCACGGCTGCGTGCGCTGCTGCCCAGCATGAAGGTGACCACCACCGATCGTCGCGGCCTGCCGCCGATGCAGGTCGAAGGCGCCGCGTTCGCCTGGCTGGCGATGCGCCATGTGCGCGGGCTCCCGGGCAACCTGCCCGCCGCGACCGGCGGCACCGGACTCCGCGTCCTGGGCAGCTACACCCCGGCGTGAGCCAGAAACGACAAGACCGCCCGAAGGCGGTCTTGGTCATGGCGCCCGACACGTGTCGGGGCAGTCGGGTCGTGCCGGCCGATCAGACCGAGAAGCTCGAACCGCAACCGCAGGTCGTCTGCGCGTTCGGGTTCTTGATCACGAACTGGGCGCCTTGCAGATCTTCCTTGTAGTCGATCTCGGCGCCGACCAGGTATTGCAGGCTCATCGCGTCGATCAACAGCGTCACGCCGTTCTTGGCCATCTGCGTGTCGTCGTCGTTGACGGCCTCGTCGAAGGTGAAGCCGTACTGGAAGCCGGAGCAGCCGCCGCCCTGGACGAACACCCGCAGCTTCAGGTCGGGGTTGCCTTCTTCCAGCACCAGTTCGCGCACCTTTTCAGCCGCGCTGTCGGTGAAGACCAGCGGAGCCGGCATGTCGCCCATGCCGGTGGTTTGGGTTTCGAGGACTGCGCTCATCGTGGATCCTGTTGTGTCGGAGGAATGGCGGGAATTATCTCAAAGCACCCGCTGCATGGGCAGGCACTTGGAGATAGCCCCTTCCGCGGGAGGTGCAGCCCACCGGATAAAAAAACAAGGCCGCTGAAAACAGCGGCCTTGTTCTGGAGCTTGCGTCGCTGACGAAATCCCAACCCGGATTCCACCAGCGAACGGAAGTCGATCAGCGCTTGCTGAACTGCTTCCGGCGACGGGCGCCGTGCAGACCGACCTTCTTACGCTCAACTTCACGCGCGTCACGCGTGACGAAGCCGGCGCGGCTCAGTTCGGGCTTCAGGGCCGCGTCGTAGTCGATCAGCGCGCGGGTGATGCCCAGACGGACAGCACCGGCCTGGCCGGACTCGCCGCCGCCGTGCACGTTGATCTTGATGTCGAAGGCCTCGCCATTGTTCGTCAGCAGCAGGGGCTGGCGCGAAATCATGATCGAGGTCTGACGGCCGAAGTACTGCTCGATCGAGCGGCCGTTCACCGTGATTTGGCCGGTGCCCTTCTTGATGAAGACACGCGCCACCGACGACTTGCGACGGCCGGTACCGTAGTTCCAGTTTCCGATCATCACGGCTCCTTAGATTTCCAGCGCCTTGGGCTGCTGGGCGGTGTGCGGATGCGTGTCGCCCGCGTACACCTTCAGCTTCTTGATCATCGCGTAGCCCAGCGGACCCTTGGGCAGCATGCCCTTGACGGCCTTCTCCAGGGCGCGGCCCGGATGCTTGGCTTGCATGTCCTTGAACTTGGTGGCGTAGATGCCGCCCGGGAAGCCCGAGTGACGGTAATACACCTTGTCCGTGGCCTTGTTGCCGGTGACACGCAGCTTCTCGGCGTTGATGATGACGATGAAGTCACCGGTGTCGACGTGAGGCGTGTAGATGGCCTTGTGCTTGCCGCGCAAACGGAGTGCCACTTCGCTGGCAACACGTCCGAGCACCTTGTCGGTGGCGTCAATCACAAACCACTCGTGCGTCACTTCGGCCGGCTTGGCGCTGAAGGTCTTCATGAGATTCTTTCAAAAGGCGAAACTTCGGGCGATCTGCCCCCGTACGTTCGGTGCACGCTTGTCGGCGATGTGAATCGCGCGGCCTCTCACGGACGTTCCCCCGCTGCCTTGGAAACGGGAAAGCCGGCGAGTCTAGCAGAACACGCCCGAAAGGCCAAATCCACGCGCCCGCCGGTCCGGCGCAAGCGCCGCGACGGCGCCCCGCCATGCCGGTTCCGACACGCATTCGGCAGGGAACGACCCGCCGCCCGCTTTCCCCGCTAGCATCCGACCCCATCCCCCAGCGCGCCATGACCACCCCGCCCGATCCCCGGCCCACCCCGACGCCCGGCCCCGTGCCGGACGAGGCACCGCGCTCGCGCTGGCACCCTCGCGCGATGCTGGCGCGCTGGACCAGCTGGGTGCCGATCCGCTCGCTGGGGCGGCGCCACCGCAAGCGCATCCTGCAGCACCTGCTGTCGCTGGGGGAACGCGACCGCTACCTGCGCTTCGGCTACCCGGCGCGCGACGAGCAGATCCAGAAGTACGTGGCCGGGCTGGATTTCGTCCGGGACGAGGTCCTGGGCATCTTCAACCGCCGGCTGCAGCTGATCGCGGTGGCCCACCTGGCCTACGCCCCGGCGCCGCAGATCAAGGGCCGGCCGGCGATGGCCGAGTTCGGCGTCTCGGTCGCCACCACGGCGCGAGGCAAGGGTTTCGGCGGCCGGCTGTTCGAGCGCGCCGCGCTGCACGCCCGCAACCGCGGCATCGACACCCTGTTCATCCACGCCCTCAGCGAAAACGCCCCGATGCTGAAGATCGCCCGCAACGCCGGCGCGACCGTCGAGCGCGACGGCGGCGAATCCGAAGCCTGGCTTCGGCTGCCGCCGGACTCGGTGTCCTCGCACGTGGACGAGGCCCTGGAGCGCCACATGGCCGAATGGGACTTCCAGTTCAAGCGCCACATGCGCACCGTCGGCGATTTCCTGGATGGCGTGGCCGAGGTGAAATCCCGCATCCGCAAGGTCCGGGACCGGTCGGACGACCGCCCCGCCGGCCCCGGATCGAAACGCTGATCGCACGGACGACGACGGCATTCCACGGCGCCCCACCCGATTCCAGGGGGGAATCCGGATGCATTTTGTAACGCCTTTCCGCTACATTCGCCCGATTCGCCGGTCCGTTGCGCGCTGTCCTTGCCACCTCCGAGCGACCCTCGGCGCCTCGTCGCGCCATCCGTCCGGTCCGTCCAGTTCGTTGGGATATGCAGAACCTGCTTCCGTGGATCATCGCGGGACTGTCGGCGCTGGCGGTCCTGGGACTGCTCGCCGCGCTGCTGCTGCGGCGCCCCCGGCGCGAGCGCAAGCCGCTGCCCACCGAGTGGTCGCTGAGCCCGCGCCCGGTCTTCAGCGCGGATGAACGCCGCGTCTTCCGCCTGCTGCGCGAAGCGCTTCCCCACCACGTCGTGATGTGCAAGCTGCCGGTGGTGCGCTTCTGCCAGCCGACCGAGGCCCGCGACGTCCGCTACTGGTATGAGCTGCTGGGCGGCATCAGCGTGAACTTCGCCATCTGCAGCCCCAACGGCCGCGTGCTGGCCGCCATCGACCTGGAGACCGACCGCCCCGGCTCGTCCCGCAGCCTGCAGATCAAGCAGGCCGTGCTGGCCGCGTGCCGGATCCGCTACCTCCGCACCTCGGTCGACCAGCTCCCCAGCGCGACCGAGCTGCAGCTGCTCGTGCCCTACAGCAACCAGGGCAGCCGCGCCAGCATGGCGCCGATGCCGCGCACCAGCGCGCATGCGCCGGTCGCGAGCGCCGCCGCGGCGCGGCGCGCGGCACCGGTGGCCCCGGCCGCGCGCAACACGCTGTGGAACGACTCGCCCGTCTTCAGCGATTCCTTCTTCGCGCCCGACAGCCGCTATGACGCCTTCGGCGGCGGCGAGTCGATGCACGCGCCCCTGCCGCCGATGGCCGCCCCGATGTCCGCCGCCATGGCCCCGCTGCCGCCCGCCGAACCCCGCACCCGCGGCTACCGGCCGCGCGCCGGCGCGCACGAGGCCAGCGGCTTCCGCGACTCCCAGCTCGGCCGGGAGTCCCAGTTCGGCCACGACTTCCCGCCCCTGCCCGGCGAATCGCCGGACGCCGACATCGGCGGCGTGGTCGTCGATTCGCCGCGTTACGGGCGGCGCTAAGCTACGCGCCTGCTCCGCTTCCTCGAGGACACACGACGGCGCTCCGGCGCCGTTTTCGTTGCCTCCGCGACTCCATGACTGACACGACGGCCGGGTTCGGCCTCCTGACGCCCGAGCTGATGCTCGATGCCCTCGAGCACGCGGGCCTGCGCCCCGACGGCCGCCTGCTGCAGCTGAACTCCTACGAGAACCGCGTGCTGCTGGCGCACCTGGAGGACGGCGCGGCGGTGGTCGCGAAGTTCTACCGGCCCGGCCGCTGGACCGATGCGCAGATCCTGGAGGAGCACGCCTTCGCGCAGGCCCTGGCCGCGGCCGAGGTCCCGGTGGTCGCGCCGCTGACGCTGACCATCGACGGCGCCACCGGCACCCTGGGCCATTTCCAGGGCCAGCGCTTCGCGGTCACGCCGCGCCAGGGCGGCCGTGCGCCGGAGCTCGAGGACCCGGAGGTGCTGCGCTGGATCGGCCGTTTCCTCGCGCGCATGCACGACGTCGGCCAGGCCCAGCCCTTCCAGGCGCGGCTCGCCTGGAACAGCGCCGCGCCGGCGCGCGATGCCCGCGACTGGCTGCGCGCGCAGGACACCCTGCCGCCGGAGCTCTCGGCCCACTGGCACGATGCCGCGGCGCGCTGCATCGACGCGATCGACGCCGCCTTCGACAGCCTGCCGGACCGGCGCTCGCTGCGGCTGCACGGCGACTGCCATCCCGGCAACATCCTGTGGACGCCGGACCGCGGCCCGCACTTCGTCGACCTCGACGACGCCGCCCAGGGGCCGGCGGTGCAAGACTTGTGGATGCTGCTGTCCGGCGAGCCGGAAGCGGCGCGGATCCAGCGCGACGCGCTGCTGGACGGCTACGAGAGCGTGCGCGAATTCGACTGGCGCGAACTGCGCCTGGTGGAAGCGCTGCGCACGCAGCGCATGATCCACCACAGCGCCTGGCTCGCGCGGCGCTGGGACGACCCGGCCTTCCCGCTGGCCTTCCCGTGGTTCGGGACGCCCAACTACTGGAGCGACCAGGTCGTCAAGCTGCGCGAGCAGCTCGAGGCCATGCAGGTGGCCGCCGAGCGCTTCTGACCGCTGCTGACGCCGCTCAGCCCAGCAGCAGCGCGTTGACGCGGCGCACGTAGGCGGCCGGATCCTCCAGCACGCCACCCTCGGCCAGCAGCGCCTGGTCGAACAGCACCTGCGCCAGGTCGCCGAAGCGCGATTCGTCGCCCTCGATCGCGCCGAGCTTCTTCACCAGCGCGTGATCGGGGTTGATCTCCAGCGTCGGCAACGCGGTCGGCGCGGTCTGGCCAGCCTGCTTGAGCATGCGGGCCAGATGGCCGCTGATGTCGCCCTCCTCGACGACCACGCAGGCCGGCGAGTCCACCAGGCGGGTGGTCACGCGCACGTCCTTGGCGCGGCCCTCGAGCGCGGTCTTCAGGCGGTCCAGCACCGGCTTGAACTGCTCGGCGGCTTCCTCGGCCTTCTTCTTCTCTTCCTCGTCCTGAAGCTGGCCCAGGTCGACCGCGCCCTTGGCGACCGACTGCAGCGGCTTGCCCTCGAACTCGTAGAGGTGGGACAGCATCCACTCGTCGACGCGCTCGGTCAGCAGCAGCACCTCGATGCCCTTCTTGCGGAAGATTTCCAGCTGCGGGCTGTTCTTCGCGGCGGCCAGGCTGTCGGCGGTGATGTAGTAGATGGCCTCCTGGCCCTCCTTCATGCGCGACACATAGTCGGCGAAGGAGACGTTCTGGTCGGCATGCGTCGAGGCGAAGCGCAGCAGCTTGACCAGGCGCTCCTGGTTGGCATGGTCCTCGCCGACGCCTTCCTTCAGCACCTGGCCGAAGTCGGTCCAGAAGCGGGCGTACTTGTCGCGCTCGGCGGCGTCCTCGCTGTTGGCCAGCGACTCCAGCATCGACAACACGCGCTTGGTCGAGCCCTCGCGGATCGCCTTCACGTCGCGGCTTTCCTGCAGCAGCTCGCGGCTGACGTTCAGCGGCAAATCGGCCGAGTCGATCACGCCCTTGACGAAGCGCAGGTAGACCGGCATCAGCGCCTCGGCGTCGTCCATGATGAAGACGCGCTTGACGTACAGCTTCACACCGCCGCGCTTGTCGCGGTTCCACAGGTCGAAGGGGGCCTTGGCCGGGATGTAGAGCAGCTGCGTGTATTCGCTGCGGCCCTCGACGCGGTTGTGGGTGAAGGCCAGCGGCGGCTCGGTGTCGTAGCTGATCTGCTGGTAGAACGCGTCGTACTCGGCCTGGGTGATGTCGCTCTTGGAGCGCGTCCACAGCGCGGAGGCCTTGTTCACCGGCTCCCACTCGTCCTTGAGGACCTGCGTCGCCTTCTCCGCGTCCCACTCCTCCTTGCGCATCAGGATGGGCAGCGAGATGTGGTCGGAATACTTCGCGATCGTCGACTTCAGGCGCCAGGTCTTGAGAAACTCCTCCTCGCCCTCGCGTAGATGGAGGATCACATCGGTGCCGCGGCCGGGCTTGACGATGGTCTCGACCTCGAAATCGCCGGTGCCTTCGGAGCTCCAGCGCACGCCCTGGTCGGCCGGCAGGCCGGCACGGCGGGACTCGACGGTGATGCGGTCGGCGACGATGAAGCCGGAGTAGAACCCCACGCCAAACTGGCCGATCAGGTGCGCATCCTTCTTCTGGTCGCCCTCGAGCTTGGCCATGAACTCGCGGGTGCCGCTCTTGGCGATCGTGCCCAGGTGCGCGATGGCTTCTTCCGCGGACAGGCCGATGCCGTTGTCGCTGATGGTGACGGTGCGGGCCTCGGCGTCGAAGGAGACGCGGACCTCGAGGTTGGGCTGGTCTTCCAGGAACTGGGGATGATCCAGGGCCTCGAAGCGCAGCTTGTCGCAGGCGTCGGAGGCGTTGCTGACCAGCTCGCGCAGGAAAATTTCCTTGTTCGAGTAGAGCGAGTGCGTCACCAGATGCAGGATCTGCTTGACCTCGGCCTGGAAGGAATGTGTTTGCTTGTCCATCGTTCGAAAGAAGGGTGGATGAGAGAAACGGGTGGGAGCGCCACCCCGATTGGGGGCGGATTATCGCGGCGGGGCACATGGGCGCGGCGGCGCCGATTTCAAGGGGCCGCCTCTACACTCCCGGCCCTATGCCGATGATCTACTGGTTCGATTTGCTGGGCGTGGCGGTGTTTGCCGTGAGCGGAGCGCTGGCCGCGATGCAGGCCGGGCTGGACCTGTTCGGGCTGCTGGTCATCGCGGCGATGACGGCGGTCGGGGGCGGCACGCTGCGCGACCTGCTGCTGAACCGGCATCCGGTGTTCTGGATGAAGGACACCCGCTACCTGCTGGTGATCGTGGCCAGCGCGCTGGCGGCGCTGGTGGTCGGCCCCTTCCCGGGGCATGCGATCGCGGTGCTCAAGATCGCGGACGCCTTGGGCCTGGCGCTGTTCGCGCTCTGCGGCACGGAGATCGCCGAGGAGCACGGCGTGCGGCCGATGCCCGCGCTGCTGATGGGCACGCTGACTGCCTGCGGCGGCGGCGTGCTGCGCGACCTGCTGAGCGGGCAGGCACCGCTGCTGCTGCGCAAGGACATCTATGCGACGGCGGCGATCGGCGGCATCGCGCTGTACTTCGCGCTCAAGGCGATGGGCGTGCCGATGCGCTGGGCCTTCGTGCTGGGGATGGTCGGGGTGGCCGCGCTGCGCCTGGCGGCGCTGTACTTCGGTTGGCAGCTGCCGGCGCTGCAGATGCTGCAGCTTCACTGACGGCGGTCGCCGCCGTCGCCGCCCTCGCCGTCGTCTTCGTCGAGGTCTTCGTCCGGGTCCTCGTCCTCGTCCTCGTTTTCGTCCCCGTCGTCGCCGGACGCGTCCGCGTCACGCGTGCCGCGCTTGGCCAGCGCGGCGCGGGCTTCCTTCTCCGCCAGCTTGGCCGCTTCGGCGGCCTCGGCCGCCGCGGTCCATTCGGCGAATTCGGCCGGCGTCTCCAGCGTGATCCGGCCGAGCTGCCCCTGGCGCAGGTCGTACAGCAGGATCTCGGCCGCCTTCTGCGTGTTGATGCGGCCACCGGAGAGCACCGCGCCGCGCCGCTTGCCGATCAAGGCCAGCACCTCGCCGTCCAGCAGGCTGGCGTCCGGCTCGAGCTGGTAACGGCTCTTGAGCGACTGCGGATAGTGCCGGCGCAGATAACCCAGCAGGTCCAGCGCGACGACCTCCTCCTCGAAGGCATTGCGGCCGACCGCGCCGCTGGCGGCCAGGTTGATGCCGGCCTCGGGCACGCGGATCTTGGGCCACAGCATGCCCGGGGTGTCGAAGAGGTAGACACCCTTGTCGAGCAGGATCTTCTGCTCGATCTTGGTGATGCCCGGTTCGTCGCCGGTGGCGGCGGCACGCTTGCCCACAATCGTGTTGATCAGCGTCGACTTGCCGACGTTGGGAATGCCGCAGATCAGCACCCGCAGCGGCTTGTCCAGCCCGCCCCGGTGCGGCGCCAGCGCGCGGCACTCGGCCGCCATCAGCTTGGCCAGGCCGGGCTGACCCTGGTGGATCGCCACCGCCTGCGTGTCCGGACGGGAGCGGTAGAAGGCCAGCCACTCCGCCGTGCGGGCGGGATCCGCCAGATCCTGCTTGTTGAGCAGCTTCAGCGCCGGCCGGCCGGCCGTCAGCTGCGCGATCAGCGGATTGGCACTGCTCGCGGGCACGCGGGCATCGAGCATCTCGATGACCACGTCGATGCCGCTCTTCATGCGCTCGCGGATCGCGCCCCGGGTCTTGTGCATGTGCCCGGGAAACCATTGAATCGCCATGGGGCGGGATTGTCGGTGATCTGGTGGGGGGTGTGTTCCACCTGCCGCGGGCGAGCGCTTGGCCGCCAGAGCGCAGGGCCTTGGCGGCAAGCGCCAAGACCCCGCGCCCTGCCGTCCCCGAACCACCGAGGCGGGCGCCAAAGTCGTGCCTCAGTTCGGGGCCGGCGCCGGGCGAAGCTCAACGATCGTCGGGGCACCGTCGCGCGACTCGATGCGCACCTCGACCTTGTCGCCAGCCTTCATCGCCGTCAGCTGCGCAGCGCTCAGCACACCAGGCGCCAGCTTGAAAGGCATCGTCATGCCGGGCATGTCCAGATGACGGATCTCGCCATGCTTGAGCGTCAACTTCTGCTGCGCCGCGTCAACACGACGGACCTCGGCAGCAATCCAGTCCTGCGACGACGCCGTGGCGTCGGCACTTGCGGCCGGCGCGGCAGCCGCCGCCTGGCCGTGGCCTTCATGGCTCTCGTGCCCCTGAGGCTGGGCGCGCGCCGGCGAGGCCGCAGCGATCAAGGTCAGCGCGATGGCAGCAAGGAAGGTGGGGAAACGGTTCATGGTGATCTCCTGATGAGCGTTTGAATCGATGTCAGCGGCGCGCGGATCGCAGGTCGTGGATCGCGCGTCGATGTTGTGATGGGCGGTGGGTCAATGGCCCTGATGGCCGTGGCCATCGGGCTTGCGCACGCGCAGCGGTTCGGGCGCGGGCGCCGACGAGGGCGCGGCGGTTCTCGGCGCAGGAGCTGACTGCGCTCCGGGCGGGGCATCGACCGCGCGCGCGACCGTGCCGCGCGGCGCGGCGTACCAGCCTGGATCGCGGTAGTCGCCGGGCTTCTGGTCCTTGCGGACCTTGAGCACGCTGAACATGCCGCCCATCTCGAGCGCGCCATGCGGCCCCCGCCCGGCCATCATCGGGACGGTGTTCTCCGGCAGCGGCATCTCCATGTCGGCCATGTCGGCCATGCCGCGCTCGCCCATCGCCATGTAGTCGGGGATGACCTTGTTGATGCGCGCGGCCAGCCCGCGGTGGTCGACGCCGATCAGCGTGTCGACTTCATGGCCCATGGCGTTCATGGTGTGGTGGCTCTTGTGGCAGTGGATGGCCCAGTCGCCGGGCTCGTCGGCGATGAATTCGATCTGCCGCATCTGGCCCACCGCGACGTCGGTGGTGACCTCGGGCCAGCGCGCGGACCTGGGCACCGGACCGCCATCGGTGCCGGTGACCTCGAACTCGTGCCCGTGCAGGTGGATGGGGTGGTTGGTCATCGTGAGGTTGCCGATCCGCACCCGCACGCGGTCGCCCTGGCGCACGTTGAGCGTGTCGATGCCCGGGAAGACGCGGCTGTTCCAGGTCCAGAGGTTGAAGTCGGTCATCGTCATCGTGCGCGGCGTGTAGCTGCCGGGGTCGATGTCGTAGCTGGAGAGCAGGAAGCAGAAGTCGCGCTGCACCTCGGCGATCTGCGGGTGTCGCGCCTTCGGATGGGTGACCCAGAAGCCCATCATGCCCATCGCCATCTGCGTCATCTCGTCCGCATGCGGGTGGTACATGAAGGTGCCGGGCCGGCGGGCGATGAACTCGTAGACGAAGGTCTCGCCCGGCTTGATCGCGGGCTGCGTGAGCCCGGAGACGCCGTCCATGCCGTTGGGCAGGCGCTGGCCATGCCAGTGGACGCTGGTGTGCTCGGGCAGCTTGTTGGTGACGTAGATGCGCACGCGGTCGCCTTCGACGACCTCGATGGTGGGGCCGGGCGACTGGCCGTTGTAGCCCCACAGGTGCGCGGTGCAGCCCGGCGCGAGTTCACGCAGGACCGGCTCGGCGACGAGGTGGAATTCCTTGACGCCGTCGCGCATGCGCCAGGGCAGCGTCCAGCCGTTGAGGGTGACGACGGGGTTGTAGGGCCGGCCGTCCGGCGGCGTCAGCGGCGGCGCGGTGTCGGGCGTGTCGCGCTGGGCGGGCTCGGGCAGCGCCGCCATCGCGACGCGCGAGACACCGCTCGCGTTGACCGCACCGGCCGCGCCGAGCGCCGCACCCGCGGCGGCGCGGGCGAACAGGTTGCGTCGGGAAATCATCGGGAATCCTTTCAGGACCGCGCGCTCAATGCGCGGCGGCGCCGGCGGCTTCGGGCGCCGCGGCGGTCGGAGTCGGGGAAGCGGCCGTGGCGCCGTCGCGCACGGGGCCGAGCAGGCTCTGCGACAGCATCGATTCGGCGAGCCAGTAGTCGCGCCGCGCGTCGAGCGCGGCGGCGACGGCGCGGGCCTGGGCCCGCGCGTCGGCGAGCAGGTCCATGACGCCGACCAGCATGCCGTTGTAGCGCAGCAGGGTTTCGTCGGAGACCTGCCGGGCCAGCGGCAGCACCTCGTCGTGATGACGCCGGGCGATGCGCCAGGCGGTCTCCGCGCGGGCCCGCGCGACGCGGACTTCGGAACGCGCGTCGATCGCCACCTGCGCGGTCCGCTCGAGCGACTGCCCGTAGGCCTCGCGGGCACCGGCCACGCGCGCCTGGCCCCAGTCGAAGAGCGGCAGCTCGACGCTGAGCTCGACGCCCCGCTGGGTGGGTTCCTCGTTGCTGCTGTTGCGCTGCAGGCCGAGTTCGAGCACGTTGATCCGGCCGGTCCGGCGCGTCAGGCCCAGCTGCGCGGCGAGCTGCTCCGAGTCGCGCTTCGCGGCCTGGATGTCGAGCCGCTGCGCCACCGCCTGCCGCTCGAGGTCGTCGGCGGCGCGGAAGTCGGTCGGCACGTCGGGCAGGCGCTCCGGCAGCGTCAGCGTCGCCACGTCGTCGCCCCACAGGCCGATCGCGCGGATCAGCGCCTCGCGGTCACCGGTCGCCTGCAGCTCGGCCTGCTCCAGCGCGAGCTGGGCTTCGGCCAGCACCGCGCGCTCGCGGGCGAGCCGCAGGGCGCTGACATTGCCGGCCTGGCGCATCCGCAGCGCGAGTTCCGCGCCGGCGGACGCGGAGTCCAGCACCGTGCGCGCCTGCCGCAGGCGCTCCTGCGCGGCGACGGCCTGGACCCAGCTGCGACGCGCCTGGGAGGCGACGTCGAGCAGCTGCTGCGCGACGCGCGCCTGCTCGCGGGCCAGGGCCTGGGCGGCGGCGTCCTGACGGGCGCCGCGGCCGAGCAGGCTCAGCAGGTTGAACTCGAGGCCGCGCTCGATCTCGCGTTCGTCGCCGCGCACGAGGCGGCCCAGGCTCAGGACCGGGTTCGGCCAGAGCAGCGTCTGCACGCGCTCGGCGTCCGCCATGCCCAGGCCGTAGAGGCCGGCCTGCAAGCCGCGGTGGTTCAGCAGCGCGAGCTGCACCGCGCCCTGGGCGTCGAGCGGCCGGGCCAGCAGGGCGTCGGTGCGAGCGCGGGCGGCGGCGCGCTGGTCGTCGGTGCGCTGCAGCGGCAGGTCGCTGCCCAGCCAGTCGCGGCTCTGCCGCTGGACCGGCTCGGCCGCCTGCTCCGGCGAGAGCGACGCGCAGGCCGAAAGGCCCAGCGCCAGCAGCACGGGCAGGGTCAGGCGCAGGGAAGTCATCGTCGAGGGCATCGGGGGCTCCTCAATGGTGGTGATGGCCGCCGGCCGGGGCCGAGGTGGCGCTGGCGGGGACCGAGGCGGCGCCGGCCGCAGACGCGGCGCTCGCCGGGGCGGAGGAGGCAGCGGCCGGTCGGGCGGGCGACGCTGGCGGCGGGGCGGGTGCGTTCGCGGCTTGGCTTTCGCGCAGCAGCGCGCGCCAGCCGCCGGCCTCGTGGACACGGCGGTTGGCTTGGCGCCAGTCGCCGACACCGGGGTCGGCGACGGCGGCGCCGGAGGCGGACACGGGCGGCTTGACGATCGGCGCGGGCGTGGTCGCCCGTGGGTCGGCGGGATCGGGGGGCGCGGCCGCGGCAGACCCGAGGGTCGCGGCCACGGCCAGCAGGCAGAGCAATCGAGAAGACATGGCTTCCTCGCGGAGGATCGGGAGCAGGGAGGACTGCCCAGACCCCTCACCCCTGCCCTCTCCCCGCCAGCGGGGAGAGGGAGTCAGTCAGACCGATCTCCCGCACCAGCGGCGCGAGAGTGAATCAGACCCTCTCTCTGGCGCCACATCGGAGCAAGGGAGCGGATCAGACCTCTTCCCTGGCGCCACCAGCGGAGCAAGGGATCGGATCGAACCTCTTCCTTGGCGCCACCAGCGGAGCAAGGGATCATCGGATCGGACTCCCTCTCCCGCTTGCGGGAGAGGGTGGGGGTGAGGGTCGGTGCAGGCCGCCGGCCGGGCCGTCATCAGACGGAACCCGGCACGATGGCGACGCTCACGGCGGCTCGTCCAGGACGAGCGCCGGCGTTCAGGCGAGGAAGGTTTTTGGCGGCCGCTCGAGCGGCTGCGGCGTCTGCTCGGGCGCGTCGATGGCGCGGAGCGTGGGGGTGGCGTCGCGCAGGTCCTGCGCGGCGAGCATCAGCGGCGCGATCGGCATCGCGGCGCCGATGCAGCACTGCAGGCAGATGCCGCAGTGGTGATCGGTGGCGGCGTCCCCGCCGTCGTCATGCGGCACCGCGGTGTCCGTCGGCGACAGGTCCGTCGAGGCCCCGTCATGGCCGCCCTGCGTCATGCCGCCCATGCCGGTCCCGTCGTGGCTCATCGCGCCCATGTGCATGGCGCCCATGTCCATGCCGGCCATCTCATGGCAATCGGTGGGCATCGTCGCGACGGCGCCGCCGCCGTGCGCGGACATCAGCGCCATGCCGATGCCCATCGTGGCCGCGAGCGCCCCCTGCAGCGGCAGGGTCAGGGCCAGGACGGCCAGCACCAGCCAGCGGCTCCAGAGGAGCCGGCGCGGACCGGTGGCGTTCAAGCGGGACATGAGGCCGGAGTGTAGGCGAGGCAAGGCCCGGGCGCTCACCTCGGCCCTGGCCGCCACAGGGCCTCCCCACCTCCCGGCTCAGTCCTCGTTCTTGAAGACCAGCTTGACCTCGTGCGTCTCCTTCTGGCCGCTGGGCTCGAACTTCCAGTCCATCAGCGCGCGGGTGACGGCCTTGTCGAAGACCTTGCGCGGCTCGGCCTCCAGGATCTCGACGCCCGAGACCTTGCCGTCCGGCTCGATGTTCATCTTGGCGCGCACCGAGCCCTGCGAGATCGACTGGCGGGCGGCTTCGGCCGGAAACTCCGGCGGCACCTTCTTGACGATCTTCGGCGTGGCATGGGCGCCGGCGGCCAGCACCAGCGCGGCGGCCAGGCCCAGCAGGCTGCGGGAAACGGTGGGGATCAGGTTCTTGCTCATCTTGGGACCTCGTACGTCTTGGGTGAGGAAAGCGGGATTTCCGGTAGGAACTGGGGCGACTCGCGCAACCGGGCCTTCAGGTCGCGGAGCGGGCCGTGCTGAAGAAGCCCACGGCCTGCACCAGGCGCGAGCTGCTGTCGCGCAGCGAGTCGGTGGAGCGGGTCAGTTCGTCGACCAGCGTGGTGTTCTGCTGCGTCGCGCGGTCCAGCTCGTTCATCGCGTTGTTCACGACGCCGACGCCAGCCGCCTGCTCCTGGGCCGAATGCGAGATCTCCTCGATCAGCTGGCCCATGTTGTTGACCTCGTCCACCACCGAGCGGATCGTCGCGCCGGCGTTGTTGACCAGCGCCGTGCCGTTCTCGACCTTGACGGACGATTCCTGGATCAGGACCTTGATCTCCTTGGCCGCCTGCGCCGAGCGCGAGGCCAGCGCCCGCACTTCCGACGCGACCACTGCGAAGCCCTTGCCGTGCTCGCCGGCACGGGCCGCTTCCACCGCGGCGTTCAGCGCCAGGATGTTGGTCTGGAAGGCGATGCCGTCGATGACGCCGATGATGTCGCCGATCTTGCGCGAGCTCGCGCTGATCTCCTCCATCGTCGAGACGACCTGGCTCACCACCGTGCCGCCGGCCGAGGCCGACTGGCGCGCCTTGCTGGCGATGCTGGCGGCCTTGCGGGTCAGCTCGCTGGCGCCGTTCAGGTTGGAGGCGATCTGCTCCACCGACGCGGCGGTGTTCTGCAGGCTCTCGGCGGACCGCGCGGTGCGGTCCGACAGGTCGACGTTGCTGCCGGCGATCTCGTTGGAGTTCTGCGCGACCTCGCCCGCCGCGGCGCTCACGCTGGCCACCACGCCCGACAGCGCCGTCTGCATGTCGCGCATCGCGTGCAGCATCTGCGCCAGCTCGTCGGAACCCTGCACGTCGATGTGCTGTGACAGGTCGCCCGAGCTGATCGCCTGCGCCGCGTCCTTGGCCTTGCGCGCCGGCACGATGATCGAGCGCGCGATCGTCAGGCCGCCGACACCCCCGATGACCACCGCGATCACGACCAGCAGGCCGGTGATGACGATGGACTGGTTGGCCAGCTTCGCGCCGCCTTCGGCCAGCGCGCGCCCCCCGGCGAACTGCAGCTCGACCAGGCTCTTGAGCGTGTCCTGGTAATCCTTCTGGGCCGGACGCACGTCCTTGATCAGGGCCTCGCGGGCCTCGTCCGGGCTGCCGTCCTGCTGCACCGCCAGGAACTTGGACACCGCGGCGGCGAACCGGGTCTGGTGCTCGCGCACCTTGGCCACGACCGCCTTGTCTTCCTTGACATCGGCGACCTTGGCCTCGAGCTCGGCCAGCTGCTTCTGGCCCTCCTCGAGCGCGGCGGCGATGTCGTTCTTCTGGCGCTTGATCGCATTGGCCGTGTCCAGCAGCAGCAGGTCGCGGGAGGCGCGCGCGATGATGTTGACGTCGCTCTCCAGCGTGTTGGCCAGGGCGATCTTCACGAGGCTGGAGTCGGCCGTCGTGCTCAGGTCATGGGAGAGGCGGCTGGCGTTGTGGGCGCCGAAAGCGCCGATCACGATCAGCAGCAGGATCAGCAGCGCATAGCTCAGCGTCAGGCGCTGGCCGATGCGCAGGCGGGATAGAAACGACATCGATTCCCTCGCAACGATTCAGTTGTTGTTGATTGGCCGGACAGCGCGGGCACGTCGGCGCTCGTGGCGTCGTCGCTGCGGTCCGACCATCGGATTCGGCGCGATCATCGTTGGACTTGATCCGGGGCATCGATGCCGGTTCCGAGGGCCCGTGAATTCTGACGCGGCACTTGCAACTGAATGCAAACGGCGTTTTCACCGGCTCGGTAGAAGCCCTAATGCGGCGCTCGGCGCGGTTTCATGATTCCTGCACATTCCTTCGCGAGTCGCCCGCGTCACGCCCGTATCCGCGCCGTAACCGCCTCGCGGCCAGCGCGCCTCGTCGCATCGGAGGGTCAGGGCTTGCCGGTCTCCGGCAGCGGCAGGAGGGTCAGGGCTTGTCGGGCGCGGAGGACGCCGACGGCGCGGCCGCCACGTCCTCGCCATCCAGCTCGACACGGTTGCGCCCGCCCTGCTTGGCGCGGTACATCGCGGCGTCGGCGCGACGCAGCGGGTCCTCGACGCCGGCGTCGTCGCCCCGCAGCAAGGTCACCCCGATGCTGACGGTGTACGAGATCGACGCCGCGCCGCCGTCCTTCGCGTCGAGCGCCACCGGCGTCGCGGCGATGCGCTCGCGCAGGCGCTCGGCGAAGCGGCGCGCGCCGGCCAGGTCGGTGTGGGCGAGCCCGATGACGAACTCCTCGCCGCCGAAGCGCCCCGGCAGGTCGACGTCCCGCGAGGCGTCCTTCAGCACCTGCGCCAGCGCGCGGATCACCGCGTCGCCGGCGGCATGGCCGTGGTGGTCGTTGACCTGCTTGAAGTGGTCGATGTCCAGCATCAGCAGCGCGGATGGCGTGCGGTAGCGCCGCACCGTGCGCAGCAGCGCGCGCAGGCCCTCCTCGGTCGCCATCCGGTTGGCCAGCCCGGTCAGGCCGTCGGTGCGCGAGCGCTGCTCGAGCTCCGCGTTGACCTTGGCGAGCTGGGTCACCAGCGCCTCGGTCGAGCGCAGCCAGCGCGACAGCGCCTGGTACCCGAACTGCGCCACGAACAGCACGATCAGCGTGAACACCCAGAAGAACACCCAGGCGGTGCTGAGCATCACCCGCGACGCTTCCTCCAGCCGGCGCCAGTCGCCGCTCGCCAGCGCCGCGCGCAGCTGCAGCGAGCCCAGGCCCAGGCTCACCAGCCCATACCCCTGCACCGCCAGCACGATCGCGAACAGCAGGCCCAGGCCCATCGCGCGGCGGCCGCTGGGCGGCGGCGTGAACAGCGCCGGCCGGCGCGCGATCCAGCGCGAGAGCCGCGGCCAGCTCAGCGCCATCAGCGGCCCGCCGAGCAGCACGCTCTGCAGGAAGGCGCCCAGCCACCAGCCCTGCCAGATCGGCAACTGGCGCTCGGCGGCGAGGTCGTGGTTGAAATTCCAGATCAGCGCGCCGGCGGAGCTGAACACCGCGCCGACGAAACACAGCGGCACGAAGAACAGCCAGGCTCTGAGGCTGCGCAGCCCGCGCGCCGCGCCGACGGCCCGGTAGCCCAGCGCCAGCACGCCCAGCCCGAGCGGGTTGGCGCAGGCGAAGACCGCCGCCCAGCCCGGCGCCATGCCGGCGTCGACCGCCAGCACGAAGGTCGCCGCCCAGGCGGGCACCGCACCCCAGCGCCAGCCGAAGCACAGCGTCCACCACAGGCACAGCGGGATCGGCGGGTAGAAGGTCAGGAAGGCGACCGCGCCGCCCAGGTCGACGGGAATCCCGGACCAGCCCTCGCGCACCGTGAGCAGGCCCAGCACGACGCAGGCGATGACGGTCGCCAGCCAGCCGCCGAGCAACCAGCGTCGTTCAACCGCCCTGCCCTCGCGCCACAGCGCCCGGACCGACAGGCTGCCCGGGGTGTCGGGCATCAGGTCGGCCAGGCGCTGCAGCGGCTCCATTCAGCCCCCCGGCGGGGTCGGACGGGTCCGCGCGCCGAAGATCGCCGAGCCCACGCGCACCATCGTGGCGCCTTCCAGGATCGCGGCGTCCATGTCGGCGCTCATGCCCATGCTCAGGGTGTCCAGGCTCAGCCCGAGGTCCCGGTTGAGCGCGGCCAGCAGCCCGGCCAGCGCCCGGTGCGGAACCCGCTGCGCCTCCAGCGTGGCGGCCGGCTCCGGGATCGCCATCAGGCCGCGCAGCCGCAGCCTCGGCAGCGCGGCGACCGCGCGCGCCACCTCGGCCACCTCGGCCGGCGCCAGGCCGCTCTTGGACGCCTCGCCGCTGATGTTGACCTGCAGGCAGACGTCCAGCGGCGGGAGCGCCGCCGGCCGCTGCTCGGCCAGCCGCTGGGCGATCTTGAGCCGGTCGACGCTGTGCACCCAGTCGAAGCGCTCCGCCACCACCCGCGTCTTGTTGCTCTGCAGCGGCCCGATCAGGTGCCACTCGACGCGCTCGCGCAGGTCGGCCAGCGCATCGATCTTGTCGACGGCCTCCTGCACGTAGTTCTCACCGAAGCGGCACTCGCCGGCCTCGAACGCTTCTCTCACATCCGAAGCCGGGAAAGTCTTTGTTACCACCAGCAGCGTGACGCTGTGCACGGGCCGCGACGCCTGCAGGCAAGCCCTCTCAATGCGGCCATGGAGCTGTTGTATGTTCTCGGAGATCGTCGCCATAATCGCCAACGCTTTTCCCTATCCCATGGACATCACCCAACTGCTGGCATTCTCGGTCAAGAACAAGGCCTCCGACCTTCACTTGTCCGCTGGTCTGCCCCCCATGATCCGCGTCCATGGCGACGTGCGCCGCATCAACGTCGAGGCCCTCGAGCACCGCCAGGTGCACGACATGGTCTACGACATCATGAGCGACGCCCAGCGCAAGACCTACGAGGAGACGCTGGAGTGCGACTTCTCGTTCGAGATCCAGGGCCTGGCGCGCTTCCGCGTCAACGCGTTCAACCAGAACCGCGGCGCCGGCGCCGTGTTCCGGACCATCCCGAGCAAGATCCTGACGCTGGAGCAGCTCAACTGCCCCAAGGTCTTCGCGGACCTGGCGATGAAGCCGCGCGGCATGGTGCTGGTCACCGGCCCGACCGGCTCGGGCAAGTCGACGACGCTGGCCGCGATGATCAACCACCTCAACGAGAACGAGTACGGCCACATCCTGACCGTCGAGGACCCGATCGAGTTCGTGCATGAATCCAAGAAGTGCCTGGTCAACCAGCGCGAGGTGGGCCCGCACACGATGAGCTTCTCCAACGCGCTGCGCTCGGCGCTGCGGGAGGACCCGGACTGCATCCTGGTGGGCGAAATGCGCGACCTGGAAACCATCCGCCTGGCGCTGACCGCCGCGGAGACGGGCCACCTGGTCTTCGGCACGCTGCACACCTCCTCGGCCGCCAAGACGGTGGACCGGATCGTGGACGTGTTCCCCGCGGCGGAGAAGGAAATGGTCCGCGCGATGCTGTCGGAATCGCTGCAGGCGGTGATCTCGCAGACGCTGTGCAAGACCAAGGACGGCAACGGCCGGCTGGCGGCGCACGAGATCATGCTGGGCACCTCGGCGATCCGGAACCTGATCCGCGAGAACAAGATCGCGCAGATGTACTCCTCGATCCAGACCGGCAACAACCTGGGCATGCAGACGCTGGACCAGAACCTCACCGACCTGGTCCGCCGCAACATGATCAGCCCGGCCGAGGCCCGGCTGAAGGCCAAGTTCCCCGAGAACTTCCCCGGCTGACCCGCCCCCAACGACAAACACGACCGGGACCCGGGCGACTGAGCGACGGCGCCCCGGCATAAGGACAGGACCTCGCCATGGAACGCGATCAGGCCACCAAGTTCATCAACGACCTGCTGCGCCTGATGGTGTCGCGCAAGGGCTCCGACCTGTTCCTGACGGCGGAGTTCCCGCCCGCGGTCAAGGTCGACGGCAAGGTGACCAAGGTGTCGCCCCAGCCGCTGACCGGCCAGCACACGCTGCAGCTGGCGCGGGCCATCATGAACGACAAGCAGGCGGCCGATTTCGAGCGCACCAAGGAGTGCAACTTCGCGATCTCGCCGCAGGGCATCGGCCGCTTCCGCGTCAACGCCTACATCCAGCAGGGCCACGTGGCGCTGGTGCTGCGGACCATCCCCCAGACCCTGCCCACGATCGAGTCGCTGGACCTGCCCGTGGTCCTGAAGGACGTCACCCAGACCAAGCGCGGCCTGGTGATCCTGGTGGGCGCCACCGGCTCGGGCAAGAGCACGACGCTGGCGGCGATGGTCGACCACCGCAACGAGACCACCTACGGCCACATCATCACGATCGAGGACCCGGTCGAGTTCGTCCACCCGCACAAGAACTGCATCGTCAGCCAGCGCGAGGTCGGCCTGGACACCGAAGGCTGGGAGCAGGCGCTGAAGAACACGCTGCGCCAGGCGCCGGACGTGATCCTGATGGGCGAGATCCGCGACCGCGAGACGATGGAGCACGCCGTCGCCTTCGCCGAGACCGGCCATCTGTGCATGGCCACGCTGCACGCCAACAGCGCCAACCAGGCGCTGGACCGGATCATCAACTTCTTCCCCGAAGAGCGCCGCGCCCAACTGCTGATGGACCTGTCGCTCAACCTGAAGGCGCTGGTGTCGCAGCGGCTGCTGCCCCGCCAGGAGGGCAAGGGCCGGATCGCCGCGGTCGAGATCCTGCTGAACACGCCGCTGATCAGCGACCTGATCTTCAAGGGTGAGGTGGGCGAGATCAAGGAAATCATGAAGCGCTCGCGCGAGCTCGGCATGCAGACCTTCGACCAGGCGCTGTTCGACCTCTATGAATTCGGCAAGGTCACCTACGAGGACGCGCTGCGCAATGCCGACTCGGTCAACGACCTGCGGCTGCAGATCAAGCTCAACAGCGAGCGGGCGCGCAGCGGCGACCTGGCGTCGGGCACCGAACACCTGACCATCGTCTGAGCGCGCGGGAGGGACACAATCGGCGGGTCTTCATCCACCCACCGACAGGTTCCTCCATGAGCAGCATCGGCCAGCGTTCCTACGACTCCATCCCTTCCCTGCGCGTCGCCTTCCTCGGCCTCGGCGTCATGGGCTTCCCGATGGCGGGCCATCTCGCCAAGGCCGGACATGGGGTCGTCGCCTACAACCGGTCGCCCGCCAAGGCGCAGGCCTGGGTCGCCGAGTTCGGCGGGCAGTCGGCCGCGACGCCGCGTGAGGCGGCCCAGGGCGCCGACATCGTCTTCTGCTGCGTCGGCAACGACGCCGACCTGCGCTCCGTCGTGCTGGGCGCCGACGGCGCCTTCGCCGGCATGAAGCCCGGCGCGGTCCTCGTCGACCACACCACCGCCTCGGCCGAAGTCGCCCGCGAGCTCGCGGCCGAAGCGATGCGACAGGGCCTGCACTTCATCGACGCCCCGGTCTCCGGCGGCCAGGCCGGCGCGGTGAACGGCGCGCTGACCGTCATGTGCGGCGGCGACGAGGCCGTCTTCGGGCGCATCCAGCCGGTCGCGATGCACTTCGCCAAGGCCGTGACCCGCGTGGGCGAGGCCGGCGCCGGGCAGCTCGCGAAGATGGTCAACCAGATCTGCATCGCCGGCATCGTCCAGGGCCTGTCCGAGGCGATCGCCTTCGGCCAGAAGAGCGGCCTGCCGATGCCGCTGGTGCTCGAGGTCATCGGCAAGGGCGCCGCCCAGAGCTGGCAGATGGACAACCGCGGCAAGACCATGGTCGAGGACAAGTTCGACTTCGGCTTCGCCGTGGACTGGATGCGCAAGGACCTCGGGCTGGTGCTCGACGAGGCGCGCCGCAACGGCGCGCGCCTGCCGCTGACCGCCCTGGTGGACCAGTTCTATGCCGACGTGCAGGCCGAGGGCGGTGGCCGCCTCGACACCTCCAGCCTGATCAAGCGCCTGCGCTGAAGCGCGCCGGTCGCGGGCGCGCGCGCCTAGGCTTCGCCGAGCGCGCGGGCGACCAGTTCCACCTGCTCCAGCTGATGGATGGCATGCGAGGAGGTGGCACCGGAGCCGTTCGGCCGCCGCGCCACGCAGCGCAGCCGCGCATGCGGCGGGAGCAGTTCATCCATCTGCTCGCGGATGAAGGACCAGGCGCCCTGCTGCCGGTGCTCCTCCTGCACCCAAGTGATTTCCACCAGCGCCGGATACCGCGCCAGCAAGGCCTCCAGCGCCTGCGCCGGGAACGGATAGAACTGCTCGATCCGCGCCACCGCCAGGTCCGCCCGCGCGACCGAGCGCCGCCCGCGGTCCAGGTCGTAATAGACCTTGCCGCTGCACAGCAGCAGGCGCTCGACCTGGCGCGGATCCTCGACCGTCGTGTCGTCGATGACCGTCTGGAAGCTGCCCCCGGTGAGTTCCTCGATCCCGGCGTGCGACGCCTTCTCCCAATAGAGCGTGCCCTTGGGCGTCATCACGATCAGCGGCTTGCGCAGCGTGTCGAAGGCCTGCCGGCGCAGCAGGTGGAACCACTGCGCCGCCGTCGACGGGCAGGCCACGCGCAGGTTGTCCTCGCCGCACAGCTGCAGGAAGCGGCTCAGGTAGCCGCTCGAGTGGTCCGGCCCGATGCCCTCGTTGCCATGCGGCAGCAGCACCGCCAGCGAGGAGGTGTCGCCCCACTTCTCCTCGCCCGAGCTGATGTACTGGTCGACGAAGACCTGGGCGCCGTTGACGAAGTCGCCGAACTGCGCTTCCCACACCGTCAGCGTGCGTGCGGCGCCGACGCTGTAGCCGTACTCGAAGCCCAGCACCGCCTCCTCGGACAGCGGCGAGTTGTGGATGTCGAAGCGGCCGCTGGGGCCGTCGCCGGCCGCCACCTGGCGCAGCGGCACGAACTCCGCGGCCGTGCCGTCGCGCGCGCCGCCCGCGCCGCCAGCCTCCTGCGAGGTCCAGACCGCCTGGCGGTGCAGGAAGGTGCCGCGGCGCACATCCATGCCGGAGACCCGCACGTTCAGTCCGCCGCGCAGGATGGTGGCGTAGGCCAGGTTCTCGGCGAAGCACCAGTCGGCCCGCAGCGGCGGCTCGGCCAGCCCGGCCATGCGGCGCCAGTGGTCGACCAGCGTGCGCACCATCGCATGCGGCTCGAAGCCGTCGGGCAGCGTCGTCATCGGGTCGATCAGCGCCTGCACGCCGGCCGCGTCCAGGGCCGGCACCGCGCCCGGCCGGCGCAGCGGCGACGGCGTCTCGTCCTCGGCCGGCAGCGCGGGATCGGAGAAGGCCTGGTGGGCCCGCACACGGCTACGCGTCACGTGCGAGGCCAGGTCGGTGTCGGGCGGCACCACGCGGTCAGCGCGCAGCGCCGCGGCGTAGCGATCGACGATGGTCGGGTGCGACTGCGTCAGCGCATGGATGCGCGGTCGCGTCAGCGCCGGCACGTCGCTTTCCGAATGGCCGAGCCGGCGGTAGCCGATCAGGTCGATGACGATGTCGGAGCCGAAGCGCGCGCGCCAGGCCATCGCGATCGCGGCGGCCCGCAGCGCCTGCTCGGGCTCGTCCGCGTTCACGCGCAGGACCGGCGCGTCGATCATGCGGGTGACGTCGGTGCAGTACTGCGCGGGCCAGGCGCTCATCGGGTTGGGCTCGGTGAAGCCGACCTGGTTGTTGATGATCACGTGCACCGTGCCGCCGACGGTGTAGCCCGGCTTGCCACCCAGCATCAGCGTCTCCATCACCACGCCCTGCCCCGCGAAGGCGGCGTCGCCATGCAGCATCAGCGGCAGCACCAGGCGCCGGCCGTCCTGGTCGGCGCGCTCGCGGCTGAGCGCGTCCTGGCAGGCGCGCGCCAGGCCGGTCAGCACCGGATGCACGCTCTGCAGGTGGGACGGGTTGTGCGCCAGCGTCAGCGTCAGGCGGCCGCGCGGCGTGTCCAGCTCGCGCTCGCCGCCCAGGTGATAGACCAGGTCGGTGTGGCGCTCCGGATGCGGCGACTTCGGATCGAAGTGGTCCAGCACCTGCGCCGGCGGGAAACCCATCAGGTTGACCAGCACGTTGACCCGCCCGCGGTGCGGCATGCCCAGGAAGATCCGCCGCACGCCGTGGCCGGCCGCCTCGGCGCAGAGCGCGTCCAGCAGCGGGATCAGCGTCTCGTTGCCTTCCAGCGAGAAGCGCTTCGCATGCGGGAAGGCCTGGGCGACATGCTCCTCCCAGCCCTGCGCGCGGATCAGCCGGTCGAGCAGCGCGAGCCGCTCCGCGGCGCCGCCCGGCACCGGTGGCGAGGCCTCCATCTCGTGGTGCAGCCAGTCGCGCCGCGACGCGTCGCGCACCGCGCTGGCGTCCAGGGCCAGGCCGCCGCAGTAGATGGCCTTGAGCGCGCGGTCCAGGTCACCGACGGTGCGCGCGCTCCACAGCGGCGCGCCGGCCGGCGACAGCCATTCGCCGGGCTGCAGACCGAAGCACTGCGGATCGAGCAGCCCCGGATCGGCGGGCCGCGACACGCCCAGCGGATCGAGCCGCGCGCTGCGGTGGCCGTCGCGGCGGTGCGCCTCGATGAAGGCCAGCACCTCCGGACGCCAGCGCGCCGCGGCGGGCGGCGAGACCGGCGACGAAGCGGACGGTGCGGGGGAAAGCGATGCGGGCGCCGTCGCGCCCTCCTGGATCCTGTCGTTCATGCGGGTCGCTCCCTGGTGAGTCGACGAAGACGGCGCGGCGATGACAGTGCCGCGGGCACGGGGCGCGCCGGCGCTACAGCACGAAGGCGCGGACCGCGTTGTTCAGATGGGCGGCCTCGTCCTCCAGCGCCTTGGCCGAGGCGGTGCTCTGCTCGACCATCGCCGCGTTCTTCTGCGTGGTGTCGTCCATCTGCATGATGGCCATGTTGACCTGCTCGATGCCCATGCTCTGCTCGCGGCTGGAGGCGCTGATCTCGGCGACCACGCCGCTGACCTGCTGGATGCCGGTGACGACCTGGGTCATGGTGGCGCCGGCCTGCTCGACCAGCCGGCTGCCGGCGCCGACCTGCTCGGTGGACGCGACGATCAGGTCCTTGATCTCGCGCGCGGCACCGGCCGAGCGCTGCGCCAGCGCCCGGACCTCCGAGGCGACGACGGCGAAGCCGCGGCCGTGCTCGCCGGCCCGGGCGGCCTCGACCGCGGCGTTCAGCGCCAGGATGTTGGTCTGGAAGGCGATGCCGTCGATCGTGCCGATGATCTCGCCGATGCGCTGCGAGGACGCGGAGATCGAGCTCATGGTCGCGACCACCTCGCCCACCGCCTTGCCGCCCGCGCTCGCCACCTGCGACGCGGACGCGGCGCTGGCATTGGCCTGGTCGGCGTTGTCGGCGCTCATGCGCACCGCGGCGGTGAGCTGCTCCATCGCGGACGCCGTCTGCTGCAGCGCGCTGGCCTGGGCCTCGGTGCGCGCCGACAGGTCGGCGTTGCCCTGCGCCACCTCGCGGGCGGCGGCCGAGATCGTGTCCGCGCCCTGTCGCACCTCGGAGACGATCCGGTGCAGGCTGCGCACCATGTGCTGCAACGCGGCGATCAGGCGGCCGATCTCATCGCTGCTCTGCGGCAGCTCGCGGGGCGTGAGATCGCCCTTGGCGACGTCCTCCGCCAGCGCGATGGCGCCGTGGATGCGCTGCGTGATCGAGCGGGTGATGCTGTAGGCGGTGACCACGCCCAGCAGCACGGCGATCGCGGCCACCACGCTCATCCAGAGCTTGGAGCGCTGCGCGTCCGCCTTGGCCCGGGCGACGTCGTCGGCCATGGCCTTGGACTGGTACTCGACCATCTTGTCGATCAGCGCGTAATAGCGCACCTGCAGCTGCGCCATGTCGCCCTGGTAGACGGCCATGGCCTCCTCGCGCTGGCCCGCGGCGATCAGGTCGAAGAGCTTGCGCACCGCCGCCCCGTAGGCTTTGCGGGCCTCCGACTGCTCGGCGAAGATCGCCTTGGCCTCGTCGGTGTTGAGCATCTTCTCGAAGCGCGCGAAGTTCTCGGTGTTGGCGGCGCGGACGAGGGCGTACTCGTCCATGTAGCGCTTGGCCTGCGCGGGATCGGTGGCCATCAGCAGCCGGCCGATCACGATCACGCCGCGGTCGCCGACATTCTTGATGTCGTCGCTCACGGCGATCTGGGCGTAGCGGTCATCGACCACCCGGTCCATGGTGCCGCTGGTGCGATTGAGCACCGAAACGGCGACGGCCAGCACCAGCAGCAGCAAGGCGATCACGATCGCGAACGCGGCGGCCAGCCGCGTTCCGATCTTGAAGTTGGACAACGTCGGCATGTTCTTTTCTCCCTGAAAGGCCACGGTCAGTCCTGGACGGGGCAATGCGCGGGCCGGCAAGCGACCGGATGAACCGGCCCCGGACCCATGGGCGGAGCGGCGTGGGCAAGCAGGATGCCCACGGGCCGGCGGCCCGCGTCATTGCGCGCTTCGATTCGTCAGGAAGGGCCGGCGCGGCGCGCATGCCCCCGCCACAGGCGCCGCACGCGCCGAATTGGGGCCGGGCACGCGGCTTGGCGGAGTGGGCGACTCGCGTGTTTGCTCACGCTTGTTCCGCAAAGGTGGCGATGTACTGGCAGGCCACGCGGTCGGCGTGGGCGACGGCCTCGTCGGGTGACGGGAACTCGTCCTCCAGCTCATGCCAGGCGGTGACGCCCGGCCGGCCGTCCTCTTCGCCCTTGACGACGAAGCGGCCCCGCCACGGCCCGGCGCCCTGCCCGAGCGCGTCGAGAACATAGGTGCGGCCTCTGTGCTGGCGGACGGAAGGCGTGGTCGTCATGGTCGGCAACGGTCGGACGGACGCTGGGATGCCGGGTCGACGGGCGCGAGGGGAGGCGCGCACGGACACGGGTGACGCGGTGTCCGTGGTTGTACACCCTTGCTCGCTTCACGGGAATGAAATCCTTGCGGCCGAACAGGGCCGCATCCCCCTGGCAGAGGACGCATCGGCTGTCGACGCGCCTGCCCGGGCGCCAGTCGTTGCCCCGGCGCCGCCCCCGCGGACGCCTCAGCGCACGCAGTTGCGCCCGTCGCGCTTGGCGGCGTAGAGCGCGTCGTCGGCCTCGGCGATGAGGCTCTCCAGCCCACGCTCGTCGTCCGGCACGCAGGCGGCGACGCCCAGGCTGACGGTGATCACCGGCCCCACCGGCGAGGCCGGATGCGCGATCGCCAGCGACTCGATGGCGGCGCGGATGTGCTCGGCCACCCGGTGCGCCGCGTCGCGGTCGGCGCCGGGCAGCAGCACGACGAATTCCTCGCCGCCGTAACGCGCCGCGAGGTCGCCCGCCCGCCCGATGGAAGCCCCCAGCACCGCGCCGACCGCCGCCAGGCACTCGTCGCCCTTGAGGTGGCCGAGCTGGTCGTTGTAGGGCTTGAAGGCGTCGACATCCGCCAGCACCAGCGCCAGGGAGGTGCCGGCGCGGCGCGCGCGACGCCATTCCTCGTCGGCCGCCTCGTTGAAGCGGCGGCGGTTGGGCAGGCCGGTGACGGCGTCGAGGAAGGACAGCTGCTTCAGATGCTCATTGGCCTGGCGCAGTTCCTCGGTGCGCTGGGCCACCAGGCGTTCCATCTCGACCTGACGACGGCGCAGCTGGCGCATCCGCAGCATCACGGCGCCGGCGAAGCCGCCGATCGCCGCCAGACCCACCAGGAGATGGAACCAGCCGGTCTCGTGGAAGCGCGGCCGCACGGTGACGGGCAGCGGCGCCTGCGCCTCGCGCCAGCGCTGGCCATCCGCCGAGGCGGCCAGCCGCAGCCGGTACTCGCCGTGCGACAGCGCCGGGAAGGTCAGTTCGCGGTCTTGGCCCACGTCGGTCCAGCCGCGCGACAGGCCTTCCATCCAGAAGCGGAAGCGCACCCGGTCGGCCTCGCGCAGCGTGGAGGCGGCCAGGCTCACCGACAGCGCCACCGGCCCGGGAGGCAGGTCCAGCGGGCGGCCGTCCAGCGGCACGGGCGCGCCGTCGACCTTGATCTGCTCGATGCGCACGGCCGGGGGCTCGCCGCCGCCGGGCAGGCGCGCCGGATCCACGACGACCAGCCCCGACGACGAGGGCAGCCAGGCGCGTCCGGCCGCGTCGATCGCGCCGGCGGCCTGCAGGTTGCCGGCGAAGCTGGTGGCGCGCAGCGCGTCGCCCGGGCCGAAGCCGAGCGAGCGGACCTGCTTGAGCCGGCCGTCGATCAGGCCGTCCAGGTCGTCGCGGGCGACGCGGTAGAAACCGCGGTTGCAGGTGATCCAGAAGTTGCCGGCGCGGTCCTCCAGGAGCACCTGCGACAGCCCGTCCCACAGGCCGTCGGCCGGGCGCACCGCGCCGATCTTCCCGTCCTTGAGGCGGTTGATGCCCTCGCCGTTCGTGCCGATCCAGAGCGCGCCTTGCGCGTCCTCCTTGAGCGCGATGACCCAGTCGGACAGCAGGCCGTCGGCGGTGCTGAAGTGCCGCGCCTTGCCGTCGCGCCAGCGCACCAGGCCCTGGCCGGTGGTGCCGAACCAGAGCGTGCCGGCGCGGTCCTGCAGGATCGCGGCGACGCCCTCGTCGGGCAGTCCGGGCGCGCGGACCTGCTCGAAGCCGCGGCCGTTGAAGCGCGCCAGCGCCGAGCGCGTGCCCACCCACACGGTGCCATCGCGGTCCTCGTAGAGGGCGCGCACCTCGACGCCGGGCAGGCCGCTGTCCGGGCCGAAGCGCTCGATGCGGCCGTCGGGCAGCCGCCGCGCGACGCCGGCGGTGTAGGTGCCGATCCACAGCGTGCCGTCGCGCGCCTCGTGCATGGTCGAGACCTCGTCGGTGGGCAGGCCGTCGGCCTGGCGCAACGTCGTGATGCGGCCGTCCCGCAGGCGGTTGATGCCGCCGCCGGCGGTCGCGGCCCAGATCGCGCCGTCGCGCGCGGCGACGACGGAGCGGACGTTGTCGTGGCTCAGGCCCTCCGGCGTGCCGATCGCGGTGAAGGCGCGGTTGCGCAGCCGGTTCAGGCCGTCGACCCAGGTGCCGACCCAGATGCTGCCCTCGCGGTCCGCCATCAGCGACCAGACCTGGCCGCCAGCGAGCCCGCCGGCCGGCCCCGGCCCGGCGGAGATCGTGCTGAAGCGCCCGTCATGGAGGCGGCTGACGCCGGCGCCCCAGCTGCCGATCCACAGGTCGCCGCGGAGGTCGCGGGCCAGCGCGGTGAGGTGGTCGCTGGGCAGGCCGTCGGCGGTGGTGTAGACGCGCATGTCCGGGCGGTCGACCGCGTGCAGGCGCACCAGCCCGCCGCCAGCGGTCGCGGCCCAGACGCCGCCGGCCGGATCCGGCAGCACGAAGCGCACCTGCGGATGCGGGAAGCCGGTCGACGCGTCGAAGACGTGGAACTTGCCGTCCGTCGTCATCGCGAACAGGCCGGCGCCGGTGGTCGCGATCCAGAGCGTGCCCGCCGTGTCGAAGGCGACGGTGCGCAGCCGCGCGGCGGGCAGGCCATCGGCGGCGCCGAAGGTCTTGACCGCGCCGTCCTTCCAGCGGACCAGCGCGCCGTCGCCGGCGGCCCAGATCGCGCCGGACTTGTCTTCGGCGAGCGACCAGATCCGCCGGCCGCCGGCCTGTGCCTTCGAGATCGCCGCGCTGAAGCGCCCCTGCGCGTAGACCGTGACGCCGCCGGGATGCCCGATCCACAACCGGCCCTGGCGGTCCTCCAGCAGCGCGAAGACGGGCTGCGAGGCGACGTCCGGCGCCTGCGCGGCGTCGAAGCTGATGAAGCGCCGGCCGTCGAAACGGGCCAGGCCGCCGGCGGTGCCGATCCACAGGCCGCCGTCGCGCGATTGCAGCAGCGCCTGGACGGTGTTGAGCGGCAGGCCCTGCTCGGTCTGCCAGAGGTCGACCTTGTACTGGCTCACCTCGCGGACCGGATCCGCCAGGTCGCCGGGGGTGATCGCGCTGGCGGCGCCGGCCGGCGCGCTCGCGCCACGCGCCGCCGCAACCGGTGCCGCCGTCGCCGGGGCCAAGGCGGCCGCCAACAGCATGGCCATCGCCGCGAACGCGCGTCGCAAGAACGCGGCAGGCGTGATGGACGCGGCACGCGCGGCAAGCGCGCGCTCGGCGAAGGCGGTGGGGGTGGACCGGTCGACTGTCATGGGCGGAATCGCCGATTGTGACTGTTGCTGACGGACGGGCCACGCCGGCGCGTAAGGCAGAGGGCGGTGGGCGTGAAGCCTTGCCGGGCATGGCGCGAGCCAGCCCCGCCCCGCCCCGCCCCGCCCCGCCCCGCGCGATGAAACCGCGCTGAAACGCGTCGTCCGCCCGTCGCGTCACAATCCCGCACCGCGCGCCTGACGAAGGCGCTTCCACCGCATCGCGCCCTCCCGGGCGCGATGTCCGTTGCCGCCACGATGCAGGTCCCGCCATGAGCTCCGCGATCCCCGTGATTCCCGCCCTTCCGCTGCAGCAGCACCTCCCGACCGCCAGCCCGCTCGCCTACGGCTGCATGGGCCTGGGCGGCGGCTGGGACCGGCAACCGTGGAGCGACGCGGATGTCGACCACGCGCAGGCCGCCGTGGAGGCGGCGATGGAGATCGGCGTCACCCTGTTCGACCACGCCGACATCTACACCTTCGGCAAGGCCGAGTCGGTCTTCGGCGCGCTGTTCAAGCGCCAGCCTTCGCTGCGCGATCGCCTCGTGCTGCAGAGCAAGTGCGGCATCCGTTTCGCCGACGACGAGGGTCCCAAGCGCTACGACCTGTCCGGCGGCTACATCGTCGAGGCGGTCGAGGCCAGCCTCCAGCGCCTGGGCACCGAGCGCCTGGACATCCTGCTGCTGCACCGCCCCGATCCGCTGATGCAGCCCGACGAGATCGCCGAGGCCTTCCAGCGCCTGCGCGCGGCGGGCAAGGTCGCGCATTTCGGCGTGTCCAACATGAACGCCGGCCAGATGGCCTGGCTGGGCCGCGCGCTGGCGCAGCCGCTGGTCGTCAACCAGCTGGAGCTGGGCCTAGGCCACCTGGAGCCGCTGGACGCGGCCACCTGCTTCAACGACCGTCAGGCCGGCGCCCGCCCTGGCGCGCTGGCCTGGGCCGGCACGATGGAGCATTGCCAGCAGCACGGCATCCAGCTCCAGGCCTGGAGCGCGCTGGCCCGCGGCCGCTTCAGCGGCGACACCGCGCAGGACCCGGCCGATGAGGCGGCACGGGCGCTCGTGCGGCAACTGGCCCAGCGGCACGAGGTCAGCACCGAAGGCATCCTGCTCGCCTGGCTGATGAAGCACCCGGCGCGCATCCAGCCCGTCATCGGCAGCGCGAACCCGGATCGCATCCGCGCCTGCGGCGATGCGCTGCGGGTGCAGCTCAGCCGCGGCGAGTGGTACGCGCTCTACGAAGCGGCCCGCGGCGCGCCGCTGCCTTGAGCGCGGCCAGGGTCAGAATGCGGCGCTGAGCTCGGTCACCAGCGCGGCGGCGCCAATCTCGCGCAGCGCCGCGAAGTTCTGTCCGGCCCACAGCGGCGAGAAGTCGCCACTGCCCTGCGCCTCCGCCTTCGCGCGCAGCGGCGCGATGCTCGCGGTGGCCAGCGGGAAGCGCGGCGCCGCCTCGTTCAGCGGCCCGACCTCGCGCATCACGCGGTTGACAACGCCGCGCGCCGGACGGCCGGTGAAGAGGTTGGTGACCGCCGTGTGGTGATGCGCGGGATCGCGCAGCACCGCGCGGTGGACGGCGCTGGTGGTCGCTTCCTCGCACAGCAGGAAGGCCGTGCCCAGCTGCACCGCCGACGCCCCCAGCGCCAGCGCGGCGCGGATGCCGCGGGCGTCGGCGATGCCGCCCGCCGCGATGACCGGCACCTGCACCGCGCGCACGATCTGCGGCAGCAGCGCCATCGTGCCGGGCTGGCGCGTCAGGTCGTCGCTGAGGAAATGGCCGCGATGGCCCCCAGCCTCCCAGCCCTGCGCGATCACGCCGTCCGCGCCGTGGGCCTCGAGCCAGCGCGCCTCGTCGACCGTGGTGGCGCTGCCCAGCACCAGGCTGCCCCACCCCTTCACCCGCGCGACCAGTTCCGGCGCCGGCAAGCCGAAATGGAAGCTCACCACTGGCGGCTTGAAGGGCTCGACCAGGTCGGCGATCTCCGCGGTGAAGGGCTGACGGCCCGGTCCCGCCGGGATCTGCGCGGCGTCGATGCCGAACTCGGCGTAGTACGGGCCGAGGCGATCGCGCCAGCGCGTCTCGCGCGCCTCGTCCGGCGACGGCGGCGTGTGGGCGAAGAAGTTGACGTTGAACGGCTTGTCGGTGCCGTCGCGCAGCGCCTGCAGCTCCTTGCGCAGGGCGTCCGGCGCCAGCATCGCCGCGGGCAGCGAGCCCAGCCCGCCGGCGTTGCTGACCGCGATCGCCAGCCGCGCGTCCTGCACGCCGGCCATCGGCGCCTGGATCAGCGGCAGGCGGGCGCCGAGGAAGAACGGGGCGAAGGGCGCGCTGGAGGTGGGCATGGCGGCGGATCCTGGACTCGACGGAACGAGCCCGATGATCGCGCAAGCGCAATGCCCCTGTCAGCCCGCGTCCAACTCGAAGGGCGGAATGCGGCGGCCGTCGATGTCGGTGAAGCCGTAGTCGGCGGCCAGGTCGCCGACGCGCCAGACCCGGCCGCTGCGTGCCATCACCGCCGGGTCCGCGGCCAGCGCGACGACCGCGCGGCCGACATACCGCGGCGACTCGGTGCCCGCCAGCTCGGGGCGCTCGCGCCAGTGATCCTCGTCGGTGTGATGGCCGGCGAGCACGAACTCGGTCCGCATCCAACCCGGCGACACCGCCACCGACGCCACGCCATGCGGCTTCAGGTCCTGCGCCATCGCGCCGGCCAGCCGCGTCATCGTCGCCTTGGCCAGGTCGTAGACCAGGTTGCCCTTGAGGAAGCGGTCCCGGTCCCAGAAGGTGGTGGTGACGATCAGGCCGCTGCCGCGCGCGATCATCAGCGGCGCCGCGGCGCGGCTGGTCAGCAGGTGGTTGCGCGCGCCGCGGTCCAGCATCGCGTCCCACTCGTCCATCGAGCGCTCCCAGAACGGCGCGTCGAAGACGCCGCTAAAGACCTCGTGGCCGCCCCAGGCGTTGTTGACCAGCAGGTCCAGCCGGCCCTGCTCCGCCTGCACCCGCTCGAACAGCGCGCGCACCTGCGCCTCGTCGGTGTGGTCGCAGCGGACGGCGATGCCTCGGCCACCGAGCGCCGTGACCTCGTCGGCGGTGTCGTCGATGGTGCCGGGAATGCGGTCCAGGCCCGACAGCGCCTGGATGCGACCGTATTGCGTCGCCGGTTCCGCGCGGGTGCTGCGGCCGGTGACGTAGACCGTCGCGCCGGCGGCGCCCAGTTCCAGCGCGATGCCCCGGCCCGCGCCCCGGCTCCCGCCGGTCACCACGGCCACGCGGCCGGCCAGCGGCCGTTCGATCCGTTCAGGGCTCATGTCGTCTCCCGTTGCTGCGAGCGGAAACGATACGCGGCCCTCGAGGGGCCGCGCGTCAAGTCCTGTCAGGAGACGGGGGCATGCGCTCGAGGCGCCGCCCCGCCTTCCGGCTCACTTGCAGGTGAAGCTCTTCGCGTTCACTTCCTTGACGTTGCCCGCGCCGCAGGTGGCGGTGGCCTGGTCGCTCATCCGGCGCACGTCGTCCATGCGCTGCGTGCTGGCCTCGGTGGAGTTGGGCGCGATCACGCAACCGGTGCTCAGCATGGCGGCCGCGGCGGCCAGCAGCAGGGTCAGGGGACGAAGGGCGGAAACGGTCATGACGGGGATCCCTCTCGGGGGTTGAAATCGGCGCAGTCTAGGCAGCGGCCCCCGGCAACCAAGCCGCGACCGACGGGCCGTCGTCCGGCAGGGACGAACTGCACCGCCGCGCGACAGGCCGGGGAACCCCCTCAGGGTCGCGCCAGCGCCTCCACCGGATCCAGCCGCGCGGCGCTGCGCGCGGGCAGGAAACCGAAGATCACCCCGATCAGCGAGGACACCGCGAAGGCGCCGGCGATCGCCGTCATCGAGACGATCATCCGGAACCCCATCCCCGCGGCGAAGTGGTTGAACAGCAGGCTGGCGCCGACCGCCAGCGACACGCCCAGCCCGCCGCCGATCAGGCAGACCAGCACGGCCTCGATCAGGAACTGGCGCAGGATGTCGCTCTGCCGCGCGCCGACGGCCATGCGCACGCCGATCTCGCCGGTGCGCTCGGTCACCGACACCAGCATGATGTTCATCACCCCGATGCCGCCGACCAGCAGCGAGATCAGCGCGATCGACGAGATCAGCAGCGTGATCGTGGCCGTCGTCTGCTCCACCGTCTGCCGGATGCTGTCGGTGTTGAACAGGAAGAAGTCGGTCGCGCCATGGCGCTGCGCCAGCAGGGTCCGGATGCCCTGCTCCGCCGCCGCGTTGGGCACCGCGTCGCTGACCCGCACGGTGATGCTGCGCAGGTAGTCCTGGCCGGTCATGCGGCTCATCGCCGTCGTGTAGGGCACCCAGACGTTGATCGCGTCGTCGTTTCCGAAGGCGCTGGCCTTCTTCGCCGTCACGCCGACGATGCGCACCGGCACGTTGCCCAGCAGGATGACCTCGCCCAGCGCCGGCTCGCCATTCGGGAACAGCGTCTTGCGCGCGTTCTCGTCGATCACCGCGTCCTGCGCCCGCGCGCGCACCGCCGCCGCGTCGAAGGCCCGGCCCTGCGCCATCGTGTAGCCGCGCACGCGGAAGAACTGCTCGCCGACGCCGGTGACGGTCGCGCTCACGTCGACGCTGCGGTAGCGCAGCCCCGCGGCCACGGCGACCGACGGCGTCACGCTGTCCACGTAGTCGAGCTGCGCCAGCGCGTCGGCGTCGCCGGCCCGCAGCGTCCGGATGGCGCCAGCCCGCCGGTCGCCGAAACCCTCGCCCGGCATGACGTCGATGGTGTTGGTGCCCATCGCGCTGATGTCGGCCAGCACCTTCTCGCGCGTGCCCTGCCCCAGCCCGACGACCGACACCACCGAGGCGATGCCGATGATGATCCCCAGCATCGTCAGCAGCGTGCGCAGACGGTGCGCCAGCATCGCCTTGAGCGCCATGCCGGTGGCCTCCGCCACGCGCCCCAGCACCGCCGCCCAAGCCGCGCCGGGCGGCGCCGGATCGGGCTTGGCCAGCACCGCCGGCGGCGCCGCGTCCGGCCGGCGCCGGTCGGCGACGATGACGCCGTCGCTGATCTCGATCACCCGCTGCGCATGTGCCGCCACCTGCGCGTCGTGCGTCACCAGGATCACCGTGTGGCCGTCGGCATGCAGTTCCTCGAGGATGGTCATGACCTCGCGCCCGCTGGCCTGGTCGAGCGCGCCGGTGGGTTCGTCGGCCAGGATCACGTCGCCGCCGTTCATCAGCGCCCGCGCGATCGACACCCGCTGCTGCTGGCCGCCGGACAGCTGGCCGGGCCGGTGATGCAGGCGCTCCGCCAGGCCCAGCCGCGCCAGCAGCGAGCGGGCGCGCGCATGCCGATGCGCGGTGCCCGCGCCGGCGTAGATCGACGGGATCTCGACGTTGCCGACCGCGTCCAGGTCGCCCAGCAGCTGGTAGCGCTGGAAGATGAAACCGAAGTGCTCGCGCCGCAGGCGGGCGAGCTCGTCCGGCCCCATCGCGCCGGTCTCCTGGCCCGCGACGCGGTAGCTGCCGCGCGTGGGCCGGTCCAGGCAGCCGAGGATGTTCATCAGCGTCGATTTGCCGGAGCCCGACGGACCGATGATGGCGACCATCTCGCCGGCCTCGATCGTCAGGTCCACATCGCGCAGGACGGCGACGGTGCCTTCGCCGGCCGGGTATTCGCGGACCAGGCCGCGCAGTTCGAGCAGGGCCGCCATGCTCACATCCGCGGCGGCGGACGACGACCGTCGCTCGCCGCGCCGGGCGGCGCCGCCTCGGCGGTCACGACGCGCTCGCCTTCCTTCAGGCCGTCCAGCACCTGCGCGCGCACCCGGTTGTTCAGGCCGACGCGGACGACGCGATCCTCGATGCGGCCGTCGGCGCCGAGCACGCGGACCTTGTGGCGATCGCCACCGCTGCCCTCGCGCGCGCCGAGCGCCGCCACCGGGATCGTCAGCGCCGCCTTCGCCTGCGCCAGCACGATGGTCGCCTGCGCGGTCATGTTGATGCGCAGCGTGCCGTCCGGATTGGGCACGTCGAAGATGCCGTTGTAGTAGATCGCGTTGGTCGTGCCGGACGTGGAGCTGGAAGTCGAGGTCGTCGCCGAGCTGTCCGCCAGCGTGGTGTCGCCGGGCTCGACCGCGCGCAGCGTCGCCTGGATGCGGCGATCCGGCTCGCCCAGCAGCGAGAAGTGGACCGGCATGCCGGGCTTCACGCGCGGCACGTCGGCCTCGGAGATGCGGGCCTTGATCGTCATCGTGTCCAGGCGCGCGAGCTTGATGATCGTGGGCGCCGTCTGCGCCGCGTTCACCGTCTGGCCTTGTTCGGTCACGATCGCGACGACGGTGCCGTCCATCGGTGCCAGCACGCGGGCGTAGCCGAGGTTCAGCTGCGCGGTGTCCACGTTGATCCGCGCCTGCGCCACCATCGCGCGCTGCGACTCGACATCGGCGCGCGCGGTGTTCAGCGTGGCCTCGGCGGCCTCGAGGTCGGCGCGAGCGCCGGCGTCACCGGCGGCCAGTTCGCGCTGCCGCTTCGCGGCCAGCTCCGCCTGGACCAGCGTCGCCTGCCGGGCGCCGAGCAGCGCCTCGGCGCTGCGCAGCGAGGCCTGCGCATCACGCAGCGCGTTCTGCTGCGTCAGCGCGTCGATCTCGGCGATCAGCTGGCCTTCCTTGACCTTGTCGCCCAGCGCCACCGCCAGGCGCTTGACCTCGCCCGTGGCGCGCGCGCCGACGCTCACCAGCTTGTAGGCATTGATCGTGCCGGTGGCCAGCACGCTGACCTCCAGGTCGCCGCGCTCGACCGCCGCCGAGGTCACCTGCGGCGGCGCAGGCGGGCTGAACCAGACCGCCTTCACGATCAGCGCCATCACCACCACGCCCGCCGCGACCGCCACCAGCCGGCCCGGCTTCATCCACTGCTTCATCGGATCTCCCTCAATCCCTGGTCATTCACGGGCGGCAGCCGGCGCGGCTGGCCCGTCCGACGGCGCCTGCCAGCCACCACCCAGCACCTTGTAGAGCGTGAGGCGGTTGAGTTGCTCGCTCAGCCGCAGCGTCACCAGCGCCTGCTGCGCGCTCACCAGCGAGCGCTGCGCGTCGAGCAGGTCCAGCTGCGTCGTGCTGCCGGCGCGGTACTGGGTTTCCGCCAGGCGCAGCTGCCGCTCGGAGGACGCGAGCAGCGATTGCTGCAGCGCGAGCCGGTCGGCCAGCGTCGCGCGCACGGCGAGCGCGTCCGCCACCTCGCGGAACGCGGTCTGGATGGCCTTGTCGTAGCTGGCGAGCGCAATGTCGCGGCCGACCTCGGCCTGGCGCAGCGCCGCATCGCGCGCGCCGCCGTCGAAGATCGGCAGCGAGGCCGACGGGCCGAGGCTCCAGCTCCCGCTGCCCGCCTTGAACAGGCCCGACAAGGCGCTGCTGCCGGTGCCGGCGCTCGCGGTCAGGCTGATCGTCGGGAACAGCGCGGCGCGCGCGGCGCCGATGTCGGCATGGCGGGCGATCAGCGCGTGCTCGGCGGCCTGTACGTCGGGCCGGCGCTGCAGCACCGACGACGGCACGCCGCCGGGCAGGTCCACCAGCAGGCTGACCGTGGCGAGCGCATCGGTCGCTTGCGGCTCGAGCGCTGCGGGCAAGCTCGCGCCGAGCAGCAGTTCCAGCGCATGCCGGTCCTGGGCGATCGTCGCCGGCCACGCGGCCACGTCGGCCCGCGCGCTGTCCAGCGCCGTGCGCGCCTGCGCGAGCACCAGGCCCGAGACGGCGCCGGCCGCATGCCGGCGCTGCGTCAGCGCGAAGGAGCGCTCCTGGCTCTCCAGCGTCTGCTGGGCCAGCCGCTGGCGCTCGAGGTCCGCGGCCCAGGTGAGCCAGGCGCTCGCGCTTTCGGCCACCAGGCTGATCTGCACGCTGCGCCGCGTCTCGTCGGCGGCCAGCAGCGACTGCTCCGCCGACGCGCTCAGGTTGCGGACGCGGCTGAAGACATCGAGTTCATAGCTGGCCAGCGCCAGTTGCAGCGACACCTGCTGCGTCACCTGCCCAGCGCTGCCGCCGCGACTGGCGCCGGCCGAGGCTGTCAGCGTCGGCAGCCGCTGCGCCTCGGTCTGGCGGAAGGCGGCGCGCGCCTGGTCGACCTGCAGCGCGGCCACGCGCAGGTCGCGGTTCTCCCGCACGGCCAGGTCGACGACGCCGCGCAGGCGCTCGTCCAGGAACACCGCATGCCAGTCGAGCGCGGCGGCGTCGGTCGCGGCCGGTGTGGCGGCGGTGCCCCGCGACGGCACGGCGGCGTCGGGCCGGCGGTAGTCCGGCGCGAGGTTGACGCAGCCGGCCAGCATCAGCGCGGCGGCCAGCACGGCGATCGGCGCCAGGGACGGAGAGCGGGATGAGGGACGGTGCGAGGCAGACGGGCGGGCGGATCGTGGCCCCGGAGACGGGAGTCGGGTCATCGGCAAGCGGACGGACGGGACGGAGCGGGGACGGCCGCCGGCGCGAGGGGCGCGGGCCGGCGGCGTCAACGGTGCCGCGCATCATGCATCAGCGACCGGCGCGCGGATTTACGCGGCGGTAAATCGCGATGTCAGAACTGATGCATGTGGACACACGATTCGTCGCGCATCGCCGATGGGACCGGCGCTGTCGGGGGGTGAGTTCCGTCGTCCCCGAGATCAGGGGCGGTGCGCATCGCGCGCATAAACCCCATTCACACGCGCTTGACGTGACAGGGCTAGGCTGTCGACTTCGCCCTGCGAGGCGAACCAGGAGTTGCCGTGACTGACCTTTCCTCGATCCAGCGCCCTGCGACCGCGGTCCGCGCCGCGATCGCGGTGGCGGTCCTGGGCGCCCTGCTGAGCGCCTGCGGCGCTGACCGCGTCCCGGGCAAGCCGGCGATGAGCGCCCATGAAGCCACCCAGCACGATCGCTGCATCGCGCTGCTGCGGCCGATGCTGCATGGGCAGCCGGTGCGTTCGACCTCGATCGAGCGCGGCCCGAACGGGCTGGACTACATGTGGATCAATGCCGAGGTGCATGACGACGCGGACGACGTCGAGCGCCGCGTCGCCAAGGGCGCGCGCTTCGCGGGCCACTGCCAGTTCGATGCCGGTGGAGAATCCGTGCACCTGCACGCCTACGCGCTGGAGACCGGCGACGCCCCCGCGACGCCGGCGGTGGACTACCGCTTCGTCGCCGGTTCCCGCGACAGGGTCGCGAGCGCCGATCCGCGATGAGCCGACCCATGCTGCTGCGCATCCACCATGCCGCGATCATCTGCGCCGACTACGAGCGCTCGCGCCGCTTCTACACCGAGGTCCTGGGCCTGCGCGTGATCGCGGAGACCTACCGCGAGGCGCGGCGCTCCCACAAGCTGGACCTGGCGCTGCCGGACGGCTCGCAGATCGAGCTGTTCAGCTTTCCCGGCGCGCCGCCGCGGCCGTCCTATCCGGAGGCGCAGGGGCTGCGCCATCTGGCCTTCGAGGTGGACGACGTCGAGCGCGGCAAGGCCGAGCTCGAAGCGCGGGGCGTGAGCGTCGAGGCGGTGCGCGTCGACGAGCTCACCGGCAAGCGCTTTACCTTCTTCGCCGACCCGGACGGGTTGCCGCTCGAGCTCTACGAGCGTTGAGCGCCGTCCGCGCCATCGCGGCGCGGACGCCGGCGCTCAGTTCAGCCGGTAGTTCAGTCGCAGCCAGGTGACCGTGCCCTCGGGGCGATTGCGCACCGAGAACTCCTTCATCACCTTGAAGTCGACGCCCCAGTCGCCGCTTTCCGCCAGGTAGGCGATCAGCGGGCCGGCGGACAGCGCCTGGACCTTGTTCGCGCCGGCATCGCCGCCGCGGTCGGCGGTGAACTGCTTGAGCACGTAGCCCTGCACGCCGAACTTCCACTGGTCGTTCAGCTGGTAGGTGCCGGACCAGTCCGCATGCAGGTACTGGCCGGAGCGCACGCCGGTGTCGTCGTTGCGGGTGTTGAAGGAGTAGGTCGCGCGCAGGCCGACGGCGAAGCCGTTCTCCCACACGCGCGAGGCCACCAGCAGCGGCTTGAAGGTCCAGTACTTGCCGGCGCCCGGATTGACCGGACGGTCCGCGTCGTAAGAGCCCATCGGCGGGTTGAACGCGATGCCCAGCGCCACGCGCGATTCGTCCTGCTGCCAGTCGAGGTAGGCCGCCAACTCCGGATCAGCCATGCCGCTGCGCTTGCCCGACAGCGCGCCGCCCGCGGCGGCCAGCTGCTGGTTGACGGCCGCGGCGACATTGGCCGGCACGCCGGCCGGCAGCACCGTGGTCAGCGTGAAGTCATTGGTCTGGCGGACCAGCGGGAAGGCGGCGGAGAAGCCCAGGCGGCCGTCCATCACGATCTTCTCGGTGACCCAGGTCAGTCGCGGCACGAAGACGTCGGCCTTGATCGAGCCGTTCACCGTCAGCGGCAGCGTGCCGACACCCGGGATCGTCAGCGCCTGGGTCGGCGTCTTGCCATCGGCGTCGCGCAGCTTGTCGGCCTCGTAGTGCTGGTACCAGAACTGCGCATAGAGACCGGGGAACTGCGGCGTCGAGATCTCGTACGACGGCGCGCCCAGCAGGGCACGCACCTGGCTGTTCTCGGTGGCGTGGGCGGCGCCCGCGGCGGCGAGCGAGGCGACGGCCACGGCGACGAGCGCGCGCGGCATCAGGCAAAGACGGTCGATGGACACGGGGATCCCTCCGGGGTGCTTGGAATAAGGTCTGCGGTGTTCGGGCGCCTGCATCGTGTCGGACCACCGGTCTTCAGGCGGACTGCAACTGGTGCCGTGCCCGCGCGTGGCGGCGTCGATGAAGCGGCGCGCATCGTGCCAGCGGATGCCGGCGGCTCGCGTGCCAAACGTCACGTGGACCACCGGATTAGAGGCACGGCCCCAGTTTCCGGGGCTGACGCGCCACACCGTCGCGCGCTTTAATCCGGTCCGCACAGCGCCCGCGATCGCCGTCACCATCGGCTCAAACTCGCGACGCCCCGAGTGCGGGCCCGTTTCGCCACCGCGTCCGGCCGGCTCGCGGATTCCCCTGACAACACGACGCGCCACGCCTGGAGGAGACTTCCCATGCTTCGTACCGCTCTTGCCCGTTCCGTCCGGAACGCCCTGTCCATCGGCCTGATCGCGGCATCGACCTGGGTCGCCGCCGCGGAGGTCGAGGTGGAGGGCTACAAGTTCCAGGACACGGCCACGCTGCACAACCAGGTGCTGCAGCTCAACGGCGCGGCCACGTCGAGCATCCTGTCGACGCGCTCGACCGCGGTGGCCTTCTACCTGCCGCGCAAGCAGACCACGATGGAAGCGGCGGTGGCCGAGAAGGGGGCCAAGCGCATCACCTTCTACATGATGCGGGACGTGTCCTCGCGCGACCTGGCCAACGCGATGCTCGACCGCATCCGCCAGAACGCGGCGGACGAGTTCGCGAAGAACATCATCCAGACCTCGCAGCTGGGCGTGGTCTTCGGCAATCGCGCCAAGCTGCTCAAGGGCGACCTGGTCACGATCGACTACGACCCGGCGAAGCAGACCACCGAGTTCAACGTCAACGGCCAGAAGGTCGGCGACACCATCCAGGGCGAGAGCTTCTTCCCGATGATGATGAAGGTCTGGATCGGCCCGAAGGTGCGCGGCAGCACGCGCGACGGCCTGCTCGGCATCGCGCCGGCGAAGTGACCGCGGGGCGGGAACCCCGATGACGACGGGCCTCTGGCCCGTCGTGGTGTTTCAGCGCTGAGGCGGCGCGCTCAGCGGCCGAGCTGCTTCAGCGCCGCCTGCAGGCCGGTGACGCCACCGACGCGCTGGTCGTTGATGAAGACCTGCGGCATCTGCCGCACCGACGGGCCGCACTTCTCGTAGAAGGCCATGCGCTCGGCCTCGTCGTCGATCAGGATTTCCTGGAAGGCCATCCCGCGCGACTTGAGCAGCATCTTCGCCGTGTCGCATTGCGGGCAGGCGGACTTGGAGTAGACGACGATCTTGAGTTCCATGGGGCCGGAGTGTATGCGCCGTCGCGCTTAAGCTCCGCGCCCATGGACGCCCTGATCAACGCCGCCGCGCGCTGTCTCGCCGCCGGGGATGCGCTCGGCGCGCTGCAGCGGGTGGCCTTGCGCGAAGACCCGCCCGCGCTCGCGCTGCGCGGCATCGCGATGGCGCAGCTCGGTGAGCATCCACGCGCCCGCGACCTGCTGCGACGCGCCGCCAAGGGCTTCGGTCCGAAGGAGGCCGTCGCCCGCGCGCGATGCGTCGTGGCCGAAGCGGAAGTCGCCCTCGCGATGCGCGACCTGGGCGAGCCCGCGCGAGCGCTGCTGCAGGCGGCCGAGGTCCTCGAGGCCCACGATGACCGCGCCAACGCCTTGCTGGGCCGATGGATCGCGGCGCGGCGCCTGATCCTGCTGGGACGGCTCGACGAGGCCAGGCGCGCGCTGCCCATCGAGGAACCCACGCGATCGCCGCCACTGCTGGCGGCCATGGCGGGATTGACGACCGCCGAGCTCGCGCTGCGCTCGCTGCGCACCGGGGAGGCCGTGGCGGCACTCGACGCGGCTGCGATCGCCGCGCGGCGCTCCGGCGTGCCGGCGCTGATGGCGGAGGCCGACGCGATGCGGGCCCTGCTCGACCAGCCGGTGGCCCGGCGCATCGACGCGGGCACGGAACGTCCCTTGCGGCTCGCCGAGGTCGAGGCGCTGCTGCAGTCGCCCGCGTTCGTCGTCGACGCCTGCCGGCGAGCGATCCGCGGTGCCGGCCTGGCTGTGGACCTGGCGCGCCGGCCAGTGCTGTTCAGCCTGGCGCGCGCGCTGGCCGAGGCCGGCCCGGCAGGCGCCTCGCGCGCCGCGCTGATCCTGCGCGCCTTCCGGGCGCGCCATCCGGACGAGACCCATCGCGCGCGCCTGCGCGTGGAACTCGGCCGGCTGCGGGCGCTGCTCGCGCCGGCGGCCCGCATCGAAGCGACCCCCGATGGCTTCGCGCTGCGCGCCGAGGCGGGCCGGTCGGTGACGGTGCTGGTGCCGCCGATCGAAGGCGAGTCCGCCGCCTTGCTGGCGCTGCTCGCGGACGGCAACGCCTGGTCGACCTCGGCCCTCGCGCTGGCCCTGGGCGCGAGCCAGCGGACGGTGCAGCGCGCGCTGGCGGACCTGGAGGCCGACGGACGGGTGCGGGCGCTCGGCCTCACGCGTGCCCGGCGCTGGCTGGCGCCGCCGATGAGCGGATTCGCGACGATCTTGTTACTCCCCGCGTTGCCGCCGTCTGGATAGATTGCGGTCCATGCGGCGACGGTCGCCGCGAAGGAGAACCCGATGTCCTCGACCGCTTCCACGGCCTGCGATCCCCATGCCGAGGCCCGCATGGCCTCCAACCACGGCCTGCCCGAGGCCCGTCCCGCCGAGGTCGTGCGCGAGTACGGCCCCTACCCCGGCGCGCCCGCCGTCCACGGCGTCAGCCACGACGGCGAGCGCGTCTGGGCCGCGACGGCGCTGGGGCTGCTGGCGATCGATCCGGCCAGCGGCGAGGTCCAGCGCACGCTGCCCTGCGCCGCCGACGCCGGCACCGCCTTCGATGGCCGCCACCTGTACCAGATCGCCGATGCGCGCATCCACAAGATCGATCCCGCCAGCGGGCGCGTGCTCGGGTCGATCCCGGCGCCATCGGGTCAAGGCAGCGATTCCGGACTCACCTGGGCCGAAGGCAGCCTGTGGGTGGGCCAGTACCGCGACCGCACGATCGTGCAGATCGATCCCGAGACCGGCGCGGTGCGACGCAGGATCGAGTCCAACCGCTTCGTCACCGGCGTCACCTGGGTCGATGGCGAGCTCTGGCATGCCACCTGGGAAGGCGACGAGAGCGAGCTTCGACGCGTCGATCCCGTCGACGGCACGGTGAAGGAGCGGCTCGCGATGCCCGCCCACCAGGGCGTCAGCGGCCTGGAGTCCGACGGCGCCGGCCTGTTCTATTGCGGTGGCGGCGGCAGCGGCAAGCTGCGCGCCGTGCGGCGTCCGCCGCGCGCCTGACAGGCGCGGCGCCCGGGCTGTCGCCTCAGCGTGCCTTGCCCAGGTCCATGACCCAGTACTTGCTGTAGGTGTTGGCCGAGGAAGCCGCGGGCCGGCAGGCGACGCCCACGTCGGCGAAGTTGGCCGACATCAGGTTGGCGCAGTGGCCCGGGCTGTTGCGCCAGGAGCTCATGACCGCCTCGACCGTCGCCTGGCCGGCGGCGATGTTCTCGCCGGCCGCGACCCAGGTGTAGCCGGCGGCGGTGATCCGGTCGGAGAACTTGCGGCCGTCCTGGCTGTCGTGGCTGAAGTAGTTCTTGTTGGCCATGTCCAGCGCGTGCGCGTCGGCGGCCTGCGTCAGCTTGTCGTTCCAGACGACCGGCGCGACGGCGGGGAAGTTCCCCGACGTGCCGCAGCTGGCGCCCGAGGCGCGCAGCGCGTTGATGCGGTCGAGCAGGTCCTGCTTGAAGTTGGGCAGGTCGCAGGTGCCGGCCACGGGGGTGGGCGTCGGCGTCGACGGGGTGGGCGTGGGGGTCGAGCCCGGCGTGCCGGTATCGGCGTCACCGCCGCCACCGCCGCAGGCGCTCAGTCCCAGCGCCAGCAAGGCGGCGGCAATCATCGAAAGGGGCAATGGCCGGCGGACCGGCTTCTCATGGACGTCCATCGCGGCATCTTATGAAACAGCCCGAAAGAAAGCTGGAACGAAACGTACCGGGCCGGGCCAGCGTGGTCATTGCGCCGCGATCTCCGGACGCCGCTGCGCAGCGGCGCCCGGCAGCGCTCACAGCAGGTCGTAGCGGTCCAGGTTCATCACCTTCGTCCAGGCCTTGACGAAGTCGTTGACGAAGACCTTCTCCCCGTCACTGGACGCGTACACCTCGGCCAGCGCGCGCAGCTGGGAGTTCGAGCCGAACACCAGGTCCGCCGCCGTGCCGGTCCACTTCAGCGCGCCGGTCCCGCGGTCGCGGCCCTCCAGCACGCCTTCGTCGGTGGTCGACTTCTGCCATTTCGTCCGCATGTCCAGCAGGTTGACGAAGAAGTCGTTGCTCAGCGTTTCCGGACGCGTCGTGAAGACCCCATGCCGGGTATGGCCGAAGTTGGTGCCCAGCACCCGCATGCCGCCGATCAGCGCCGTCATCTCCGGCGCGCTCAGCGTGAGCAGCTGGGCCTTGTCGACCAGCAGCTCGGCCGCGTGCGGCACCAGGTCCTTGCGGATGTAGTTGCGGAAGGCGTCAGCCGCGGGCTCCAGCACGCCGAAGGATTCGACGTCCGTCTGGTCCTGCGAGGCATCGGTGCGGCCCGGCGAGAACGGCACGACGACCGCATGCCCCGCCTGCTTCGCTGCCGCCTCGACACCGGCCGATCCGCCCAGCACGATCAGGTCGGCCAGCGAGATCTGTTTGCCGCCGGCCGCCGAGCTGTTGAACTCCTTGCGCACCGCTTCCAGCTTGGACAGCACCTTCTCGAGCTCGCTGGGCTGGTTCACCGGCCATTCCTTCTGCGGCGCGAGCCGGATCCGCGCGCCATTGGCGCCGCCGCGCTTGTCGCCGCCACGGAAGGTCGAGGCCGAGGCCCAGGCCGTCGTCACCAGCTGCGAGATGCTCAGGCCGCTGGCCAGCAGCTTGGCCTTGAGCGCGATGACGTCCTGGTCGTCCACCAGCGGATGGCTGACCGGGGGCACCGGGTCCTGCCAGATCAGCTGCTCCTGCGGCACCAGCTTGCCGAGGTAGCGGGACACCGGCCCCATATCACGGTGCGTCAGCTTGAACCAGGCGCGCGCGAAGGCGTCGGCCAGCTCGGCCGGGTTCTGCATGAAGCGGCGCGAGATCTTCTCATAGGCTGGGTCGACGCGCAGCGCCAGGTCGGCCGTCGTCATCATCGGCGCGTGGCGCTTGGTTTTGTCATGCGCGTCGGGCACGGTGCCGGCGCCGGCGCCGCCCTTGGGCGTCCACTGGTGCGCCCCGGCCGGGCTCTTCGTCAGCTCCCATTCGTAGCCGAACAAGGTCTCGAAATAGCTGTTGTCCCAGGTCGTCGGCGTCGGCGTCCAGGCGCCCTCGATGCCGCTGGTGATCGTGTAGACGCCCATGCCCTCGCCCAGCTGGTTCTTCCAGCCCAGGCCCTGCTCCTCGAGCCCGGCGCCCTCCGGCATCGCGCCGACGTGATGCGCCTCGCCCGCGCCGTGCGCCTTGCCGAAGGTATGGCCGCCGGCGACCAGCGCCACCGTTTCCTCGTCGTTCATCGCCATGCGGCGGAAGGTCTCGCGGATGTCGCGCGCGGAGGCCGCCGGATCGGGCTTGCCGTTCGGCCCTTCCGGATTGACGTAGATCAGGCCCATCTGCACCGCCGCCAGCGGATTGGCCAGGTCGCGGTCGCCGGCATAACGTTCGTCGCCGAGCCAGGTGGTCTCCGGGCCCCAGAAGGTGTCGGTCTCCGGCTCCCAGATGTCGGCGCGGCCGCCCGCGAAACCGAAGGTCTTGAAGCCCATCGACTCCAGCGCGACGTTGCCCGCCAGGATCATCAGGTCGGCCCACGACAGCTGGCGGCCGTACTTCTGCTTGACCGGCCAGAGCAGCCGCCGGGCCTTGTCGAGGTTGCCGTTGTCGGGCCAGCTGTTCAGCGGCGCGAAGCGCTGCGCGCCGGTGCCCGCGCCGCCGCGGCCGTCCTGCACGCGGTAGGTGCCGGCCGAGTGCCAGGCCATGCGGATGAAGAACGGGCCGTAGTGGCCGTAGTCGGCGGGCCACCAGTCCTGCGAGTCGGTCATCAGCGCATGCAGGTCCTGGACCACCGCGTCGAGGTCCAGGGTCTGGAATTCCCGCGCGTACTTGAATTCCTCGCCCATCGGATTGGACTTGGGCGAATGCAGGGAAAGGATGGAGAGGTTGAGTTGCTCGGGCCACCAGTCGCGGTTGCCTTTGGTCCCGGCCACCGCATGGTGGTGGGTGCCGCTCGAGAATGGGCACTTGGAATCGCCTGACATGTCTGCCTCCTGAGTTGAGCCTTGGGGAACCGTCCGCTTGTCCGCAGAGTGCGAGCGCGGACGAGTCTAGGACTCGGCCGGCGACGGCGGCAACAGCCGGTGTTTATCGGGCCGATAGTTTTTTCGGCGTGGCCGGCTGGCGGCGCGGGCCCTCATCCGGTCCGCGCATGAGTAAAGTCGCTGGCCGAGCAAGGCCATTGGGCAGACTCTCCCCGTCGTCGAAAGGGAGGACAAGAATGTCGCCCTGCCGCCGGCGGGTGCCGGTGGGACGACGAGAATCGCCCGGTCCCGCACGATCGACCGTCGCCGTCCGCGGCGATGGCCCCTTCACCTTGGAGCCCATCATGTCTCTGCGCATCAACGACACCGCCCCGAACTTCACCGCCAAGACCACGCACGGGGAGATCAACTTCCACGACTGGATCGGCGACAGCTGGGCCATCCTGTTCTCGCACCCGAAGGACTTCACCCCGGTGTGCACGACCGAGCTGGGCTACATGGCGAAGATCGAGCCCGAATTCACCAAGCGCAACGCCAAGCTGATCGGGCTGTCGATCGATCCGGTCGAGAACCACTCGAAGTGGGCCGCCGATATCGAGGAGACGCAGGGCGCCGCGGTGAAGTACCCGATGATCGGCGACACCGACCTGGCGGTGGCCAAGCTCTACAACATGCTGCCGGCCGAGGAGCCGGGCACCTCGGAAGGTCGCACCGCGGCGACCAACGCGACGGTGCGCTCGGTCTTCATCGTCGGCCCGGACAAGAAGATCAAGCTGACGCTGACCTACCCGATGACCACGGGCCGCAACTTCGACGAGATCCTGCGCGTGCTCGATTCCATCCAGCTCACCGCCAAGCACCGCGTCGCCACGCCGGTGAACTGGAAGCACGGGGACGACGTGATCATCGCGGGCTCGGTGTCCGACGACGAAGCCAAGACGATCTACCCCGAAGGCTGGAAGGCGCCCAAGCCCTACCTGCGCATCGTCAAGCAGCCCAAGTGAGGCAGTGCGCCCGGCGCGCGTGACGACACCACGCCGCGCGTTGCGCTCGAGTGAAGGCCGGACCCTCCGATGGGGGAGAACCGGCCTTTTTCCATGGAGGCGTCGATAACATGCGCGGCTTCATGCGGCGCGCGACCGCATGGCCCATGGAGTCCTCGATGTTGTTCACCCGCCGTGCCTCGGCCATCGCCGGGCTGGTGCTCGCCGCCGCCGTGTTGGCCTGGTCCCTCGCGCCGGAGGGCGAGCGCGTGACCCTGTCCGTCCCCGCGCATGCGGAGCGGACGTCCGCCGCGCCGCCGCCGATCGCCACCCCATCCCGTGGAACTGCACCGGCCCCCGGCACGCCGGCCGTGGCCGGCGCGGCGAGGGAGGCCGCCATCGGTGCCTCCGCCGCCCTGCGCGACTACGGCCAGATCGTGATCACCGCGCTCAATGGCGGCACGCCGCAGCAGGCCGGCGAGGCCGCGAAGCTGCTCGTCCTGTGCAGCACCGTCCCGCAGACGCGCGATGCACTCGAGGAGCTGAAGCAGGAAGGACGCGTGGCCGCTGAAGGCGCCGACCGCACCATCGCCGCGCTCGACAGACAGGAGCGCTCATGCCAGTCGATCCCGCCCGACCTGATGGGCCGGGAGCTGGAACTCTCGGCGCGCGCCGTGCTGGGGGGCGTGAAGGGCGTCGCGACGATCTATGGCGCCGCCGTCCACTACGCCCCGCCGGAGGCCATGCGCCAACCGCTGGCCGCGGCCTTGCGCGCGGACTTCCTCGACGGAGATGGCGTCGCCGCGCTGATGCTGGCGCAGCACAGGGAGCTCTTCGGCCTGTCCAGGGTCGAGTCGCGGGCCTATGAGATCGCTTTCGACAAGATGGGCGCGATCAGTTTCTTCGACCCGGATCGCGCCAGCGGGGCTGGCAAGCCGCTGACCGACGAGGAACAGCGTCAGGCCGAAACGCTGGCCGCGACGTGGGCCAAGGACATGAAGCCGCAGCACGGACACCGTCACGGCTAGACGACATTCCCCGATGCCCTTCCTGCGCTGGATCCTCGCTGCTGCCGTGCTCACAGGCGCGGCAACCCTCGTGGCCTTCGGGCTTCATCCCGCCGACGATGACCGTGTCGCGCTTGCCGTCCCCTCGCCGAGGGCTGCCTCCGCCGAGCTGACGGCCTCGTCCGCCTCCCCGCCCTTGGCGTCCCGACCGTTCTCACCCGGCGCCTCGGGTCCACCAGCGGCCGGCACGACGCGGCCAGCCGCGATCGGGCCCGCTGTCGGCGCCTCCGCCGTCATCGAGGACTACGGCCAGATCGTGCTTGCCGCGCTGCAGGGCGGCTCCGCCGCGCAAGCCGGCGATGCGACGGAGGTGTTGTCCCGCTGCGAGGGCGCGACCCAGGTGCGAGAGACCCTGGAGACCGTTCGCGCCGATCCCAAGTCCAACCCGGCGGACGTCGCCCACGCGATCGCGCATTTCGACGACCGCGTGCGCCGCTGCCAGTCCATCACCGACGAGATGCGGGCCCAGCGCCTGCCGCTGGCCGAGCGCGCGCTGCGTGGCGGCGAGCGAGGTGTCTCGATGGCCTACTTCCGCCTGGTCGATTTCGACCCGCCGCAGGACATGCGCGCCCCGCTGCTCGAGGGCCTGCGCGGCGACGTCCGCGCCGGCGACCGCTTCCCCACGCTCGTGCTCGCCACGCGCGGCGAAGACCTGGGTTTGTCTCCGGTCGAGGCGCGGGCCTACGCGCTGCTGGCCGAGGACCTCAACCCCCAACTCATCGCGCCGGGCAAGTTCAGCCGGAACCGCGAGCAGGAGCGCCTGACTGACGCGCAGCTGCGCCAGGCCGCCGAGCTCAAGGAGCAGTACAAGCGCGAGATGAAGCGGCCACGCACCGGCCGGCGCGTGGGCCGATCCGGCTGAGCCAGAATCCCGCGCGTCGGGAGCGATTCGAACAAGGAGAAGACATGGCGGACAAGAAGGAGATCCAGGCGCGGGCCGAAGCGCTGCTCGCGCAGGGCGTGGGCAAGTCCGAGGTGTTCCGGCAGCTGTCCGGACAGGGCATGAAGGACCGCCGGCTCGCGGCCTGGCTGGCCGCCCGGCATGACCCGCAGGCGCGCGCCGAGATGAGCCTGCACGTCAACATCCTGGTTGGGCTGATGGTGCTGCAGGCGCTGATCGTGCTGGCGGTCGGCTGGCAGGTCTCGATGTGGCTCGGCCTGGCGTTGACCAGCATCCCGCTGCTGTTCGCCTGGGGCTTCCGCAAGCCCTACGCCGGCGCCTACACCGGCTACCTGTTCCTGTCGATCATCACGGTGGGCCGCAACGTGGCCCAGCTGTTCCCGATCACCACCGGCGGCCTGGTCGGCGTGGCGCTCTCGATCGCCATGATCTGCTACGTCTTCTGGATCCAGCGCCGGATCTTCCCGGACGTGAACTTCCTCGGCCCGATGCGCAAGGGCGGACAGTTCGTCTTCACGACCTGAGGTCGATCGCAGGCCGTCCAAGGCCGCGCCATCAGGGCACGAACAGCGCCCGCTCTTCCTCGAAGACCTGCTGCAGATGGTCCGCGACCGTCCGGATCGCACGGGCCTTGCGGTCCTGGCCGCGGATCAGCAGCCACATCTCGCGCGCCTCGCGGGTCGGCGTCAGCGCGCATTCGCGTAGGCCCGGCACCTGACGTCCGATGTAGTGCGGCAGCAGCGCCAGGCCGGCGCCGGTCCGCGCCGCGATCGCCTGCGACATGTGGTTGTTGGCGCGGAAGGCCACCCGCCTGCGCGGGAAGTGCTGCGCGAGCCAGGTGGCGTCGGGCATGTCCGCGTTCTCCTCGTCGAAGCCGACGAACACCGGCGCCGCGCCGCCCTCGACCGCCGCGCAGATCGCCGGCGTGCCGTAGAAGCCGAACCCCATGGTGCCCAGCGGCTTGGCGATGAAGTCGCCGTCGCGCGGTCGCATCAGGCGCACCGCGATGTCGGCGCGGTGACGGTCCAGGCTGACCGGGCGCAGGTCGGTGGCGAGGTCCAGGTCCAGCCCCGGATGCACCGCGGAGAGCCGCGCGAGCCGATCGATCAGGAAGCCCTGCGACAGCGCCGGTGGCGCATTGACCCGCACCAGCCCGCGCACCGCGTCGTCCTCGTCGCCCTCGCGGGCGAGCGTCAGCGCGGCGGCTTCCATCTCGCTCGCGGCGGCCAGCGCCAGCCGGCCCGCCGGTGTCAGCGCATAACCGTCGGGCCGGCGGTCGACGAGCTTGTCGCCGAGGCGATCCTCCAGCGACTGGATGCGGCGCGCGATCGTCGCGTGATTGACCGAGAGCGCCCGCGCCGCCGCCGACAGGCTGCCGTGCCGCCCGAGCGCGAGGAACACCCGCATGTCCTCCCAGTCCACGCCCCGGCGAGGGCCTGTGCGTTTTTGATCAGCCATTGAGACAGGATAGCGGCTACCGCTGGCGCAGGCCGGCTCCTACGCTTCGTCCAACGCCTCCCGATCCCCGATCGCCGCGGCGTCCCCGACGACCCCGGATCCTCCGGATCCCGCATGAACAGGAGCCTTCCATGTCCACCGCTTCCAGCACCGCCACCGCCACGACCACCACGACCACCACGCAGCGGGTCGCCCTCATCACGGGCGCCTCGCAAGGCATCGGCGCCGGCCTCGTCGCCGCCTACCGCGCCCAGGGTTATGCGGTCATCGCCAACTCCCGCAACATCCAGCCGGGCGACGACGCCGGCGTGATCGCCGTGCCCGGCCACATCGGCGACCGCGCCGTCGCCGAGCGCATCGTCCAGACGGCGCTCGACCGCTTCGGCCGCATCGACACGCTGATCAACAACGCTGGCATCTTCCTGGCCAAGCCCTTCACCGAATACACGCTCGCGGACTACCAGGCCGCGTTCGACGTCAACGTGGCCGGCTTCTTCCACCTCACGCAGCTGGCGCTGCCGCAGATGCTGTTGCAGCGGCACGGCCACATCGTGCAGATCACGACCACGCTGGTCGACCAGCCGATCGCCGGCGTGCCGGCCGGCTTGGCCAGCCTGACCAAGGGCGGCCTGGATGCCGTGACGCGCTCGCTCGCGATCGAATACGCGAAGAGCGGCGTGCGCGTGAACGCGGTGCGTCCCGGCGTGATCAAGACGCCGATGCATGCGCCGCAGACCCATGAGTTCCTGGCCGCCCTGCACCCGATGGGCCGCATGGGCGAGATCAGCGAGGTCGTCGACGCGGTGATGTACCTGGAGCGCGCGGGCTTCGTCACCGGCGAGCTGCTCAACGTCGACGGCGGCCAGCACGCCGGCCGCTGAAAGGAGCCCCCATGCCCTACGTCAACATCAAGGTGACCCGCGAGGGCACCGCCCCCGGCGCCAGCGCCACCACGCCCGAGCAGAAGGCCGCCCTGATCCAGGGCGTCAGCGACCTGCTGTTCGAGGTGATGGGCAAGCCGCGCCACATGACCTTCGTCGTCATCGACGAGGTGGAGCTCGAGAACTGGGGCGTCGGCGGACTGCCGACGGCGGAGTTCCGCCGGCGGCAGTCCGGGACGCCGGGCTAGGGAGGCCCTGGAAAACGCGGCGCCCGCATGGGAGGACCGGGGGCTCAGCCGCCCTTGATCCTCACCGTGAAGGTCAGCTTGTAGCTGCCGCCGTCGCCGCCGTAGTTCAGCGGCGACAGCGCGGTTTCCGTCGTCACCGTCGGCACGACGAAGCTGTGCCAGCCGAGGTACTCGTCGTTGGACAGGGAACTGGACACGAGGCTGGACAGCTTGGGCCCCACGATCGAGCGCAGCTGCGCCGCCGTCAGGTTGGACCAGCCGCTCTGGCCATAGACGTTCCAGATCGACTGCAGCATCAGCTGCAGCACGCCGCCGCTGCCCAGGTCCGGGTCCCAGTCCTCCTCCAGCAGCCAGGCGAAGACGAAGGCGCCGCCGGCCTCGGCCTCGTCGACGATCTGCCGCGTGTTGACCACACGGCCCTTCAGGAAGTGGTTGTCCCAATCGGGATCGCGCACGCGGATCAGCTTGCCGCCCGGCACGTTGCGATGGGCCATGAACACCAGCACATAGGGCGAGTCGCCGCCGTCGCCCTCGCTCGTGTCGTCCAGGCACTTGATCTGCGTCACCATCAGCTGGCGTGTCGGCATGGTCGTCTCCCTGCGCATCCCGCATCGCGGCCACCGCCCGGGATCGGGCCGTGAAGAAGCCGTGAGCCAGACTAGGCAGCCCCCCCGAAAGGGCCCATCCCTAGGTCGGCATCGCCCCCCTAGAATCGCCCGTCGCAGGGGGAGAAGCACTTGAGGAAGATCGCATCCGCGACGCTGATCCGCGTCCATCCGCGCGAGCGCCGTTGCACGGTGGAACTGGTCGAGCTCGACCGGCCCGCCGGCCGCACTGGCAGCGATGACGCGGCCCGCTACGTCGTCAACGTCCGCCAGGACAGCGGCGAGTCGTCGCTGACCGCCACGCCCTGCTCCCTGGCCGAGGCGCAGCGCCGCGCGCTGGACTTCCTGCGCCGCCGGCTCGCCGCGGGCGAGACGCTGCTGCGGCGCGATGGCTTCGAGGCGCTCGGCGTCGAGCCGGAGATCGCCGCGGCCCCGCTTTCCACCCCCTCCGTTCCCACGGCCTCCACACCTTCGGGCGCCCCTGCCGGCCCCGTCCCGCCGGCCATCGCCGCGCTCGTGGCCCGTTTCGCGCCGGCGCGCTGGACGCTCGAACCCGACGATCGCCGCGCTCGCGCCGCCTGGCGCGTCGCCGAATACAGCGACCGCGACGACACCGATTCCGCCGCGCAACGCGCGCTCCGGGCGCTGGTGCCGCGGCTGGTCGAGCTGCTGGAGAGCGGCTCCGACCTGCTCGACCTCTGCCTGGCCGCCGCGATCGGCCGGCTCGGCGATCCCGGTGCGGCCGAGGCCATGGCCGTGCTGTCCGAGCGAGGCCGCAGCCCGGCCACGAAACGGTATGCCCACCAGGCCCGGCTGATGCTGCTGGCGCCCGACGCGCTGCAGTCGCACCTCGAGGTCGCCGCGAGCCAGTGGTCCGCGGAGCTGGCGCTGCCGGCCGAAGGCCCGGCGCTGGTGCTCGCGCTGCTCGACGCGCTCGAGGCCCGCCGCCTCGACTGGCCCGACCTGCTGCAGGACTGGTACGACCTCGCCCTGGTCCGCGCCGACGTGCGCGCGAAGGTGTTGAGCCTGCTGCGCGAGCTGCCCCTGCAGGCCGAGGCCTTCCAGGCGCTGCGCTACGTCTACAAGACCGCGGAGCTGCGCCGCGACGCGGAGGTCCTCGGCCTGCTGCATGCGCGCTTCGAGAACACCCGTCCCGCCCAGGGCGGCCTGACGACGCGCCACTACCTGGACCCGTCCACCGGCGAGTGGATCGTCCGCAGCGCCGGCAGCAAGCGCAAGCCGGCGCGCGCCTACGGCCGCCGCACGCGCGAGTACCTGCGCCTGCGCGGCTGGCGCGGCCTGCGGCGGCTGGCGGCGATCGGGCATCCGCATGCGCCGGTGCTGGCGGTCGAATTGCTGCTGGGCCTGCGCGACGACGAGGTGCCCGCCGCCGTCACCGAAACCCACATCGAATGGCATCGCCTGCAGACGACGCGCACCGAGCGCCACTTCCCCGCCGGCGCGCATTGGCTGCTGGTCTCGCGCCTGCTGCTGCCGGCGCTGCCGACGCTGGGCACCGGCGCACGCACGCGGCGCGTGTGGACGCGGGAGCCCCTCGACGTGACGCGCGCGCTCCCGCAGCGGCCCGAGGGCCTGCGCGCGATGTGGGACGCGCATCCCGAGGCGCTGCTGCGCCTGGCGATGGCGAGCCGCAGCGCGCTGGTGCAGGCCGTCGTCGCGCGGGCGCTGCAGGACCATGCCGAATTCATGCGCCAGCAAGCGCCGGCGGTGCTGGAAACCCTGCTGCGCAGCCCTTATGCGACCGCCGCGGAGACCGGCTTCGCCGCGGCGCGCGCGCACATCGAATCCGGTGACGCCGCCGCGCAGGTGCCCTGGCTGAAGCTGCTGGCCGCGAGCGCTCATGCCGGCGCGCGGGACTACGCGCTGCTGCACATCGCCGGCGACCCGGGCCGCTTCGCCGGCCATGCCGACCTGGTCGTCGCGCTGCTGCTCAGCGGGCAGGAGCGCGCCCGCAAGCAGGGCCACGGCCTGGCGCTGCTCGCGCCGCCGCAGCCGCTGATCGAGGAGCTGCTGGCCGCGCTGCTGGCCGTCGATGCCACCGACCCCGGCCTGGACGATGGCGCGACGCTCATCGAGCAACTGCTGGCCGGCCCGCTGGCGCCGGCCGCGTCGGAGGCGGTGATGCCGCGGCTCGGCGCGCTGCTGCCGCTGCTGGACCATCCGTCGGCGGCCGTCGTGCGCGTGGGCGTGAGCTGGCTGCTGCTGCATCCCGCGGGCGTCGCGCTGCTGCCGCCGGCGCTGATGACGCGGCTGATCACCGCGGAGGATCCCGAGCGTCGCGCCGGGGGTGTGCGCCTGCTGGCGGCGCTGCCCGACGAGGTGCTGCGCCGCCAGGTCGATCTGATCGGCGACCTCGCGACCCATGCCCATGCCGGCATCCGCGCCGCGATCGGATCGGCGCTGCTGCGCGTGGCGCGCGAGGACGCCGACTTCGCCCGCCAGGTCGCCGACCGCCTGCATCGCTCGCTGTTCCAGACGGAAAGCGGCGAAGGCGCCCATGCCGATGCGCTGCGCTGGCTGACGCAGGACCTTGCGCCGCACGCCCCAGCCCGCGACGCCGCCGGCAGCTGGCGCGCGCTGCAGGCGCGCAGCACCGGCGCACAGCGCTACGGTGCCTGGGCGCTCACCACGCTGACCCCGGACGACTTCTCGCTGCGCCAGCTCGCCACGCTGGTCCGCCATGCCGATGCCGGCGTGCGCGCCTGGGCGATGCGGGCGCTCGACACCCGCCTGCCGCCGGTGCCCTCGCACGAGCAGTCCGAGCAGCTGCTGCCGCTGGCCGAATCGAGCTTCGACGATGCGATCGCGTACACGCGGACGCTCTTCGGCGAGCGCTTGCCGGACGAGTCCCTCGCCGTCGAATTGCTGATCGCATGGGTGGACCATCCGCAGGCCTGGGTGCAGGCGCTGGGCCGCGCGCGACTGGTGCGCCGCATGAGCGCCGCCGACGCGTCGCTGTGCCTCACGCGCCTGAGCCAGCACCCCGGCACGCAGGTGCAGCTCTTCGTGACGCAATGGCTGCTGGAGCTGCCGACCGATGACGCGCCCCGGCTGGCGCGGCAGCTGCGCGCGCTGACGCCCTACTTCCTCACGGTGCTGAGCCAGGTCCATCGCGGCCGCGCCACCAAGTCCCGCGTCACCGCCTTCCTGCGCGCGCAGATCGCGGCGCCGGAGACCGCCGAGGTGGTGGCGGAGATCTTCGCGCGCCAGGTGGTGACCGCCAGCCTCACCGACAAGCCGCAGTACATCGCCGGCCTGCGCGACATCGCCGCGCGGCATCCCGGCATCGCGCTGCCCTTCCTGAGGTGGCACTCGCCCGCCGGCGCCACCACGACCACCGCCGACCCGGCCTGACGACGATGCAGTTCCGCTACAAGTACTACGGCAGCACGACCGTCGACGACACCGCGGCGTCGCAGTCCTTCCACTTCGCGCCGGACACGCTGCGGCCGCCGACCGCCTTCGACGGCCTGCTGCGCAGCGCGTCGCACGCGCACCTGGCGTTCCGGGAAGCGATGTCGGCGCTGCACGCCGTCGTCGTCAGCGACCAGCGCTACCGCGGACGCGACAAGTCCGTCTACCGGCAGTGGCTGGCGGAGAACGAGCAATCGCTGCTGGCGCGCTTCATGTCGCGCTCGGCCGAGCTCAAGCAGTCCAGCGAGGCGCTGAACACCGAGCTGCGCACGCTGCGCGCGAGCAAGCAACGCGTGCTTGCGCCCTTCTACAAGGCGCAGCAGGCCTATTTCAACTGGCTGTTCTGGAACCACCGCGACGCCTGGTACGTGCTGGACCCGGTCATCACCGTGCATCCGGAGCGCCTGCTGTTCGAGGCCTTCAGCCAGGACGAATCGACCTACTGCGCGGTCAGCGTGCGGCATGACGTGTTCGACCGCACCGGCGAGATGGCCTGCGGCACGACCAACATCGACTACTCGGCCAGCCTGCACGACGAGTTCCAGAAGATCCGCGACTACAAGGCGACGCGGCTGCAGCTCGATCCCGCCGGCTTCACCGTCGCCACCGGCGACGACCCGGCCTTCCGCGAGGAGAAGATCGACCTGCCCGACAGCTGGGTCCGCGGCTTCCTGCAGGTGTCCAGCGCGATGACGCTGCCGGCCACCGTCGTCGAGCTGCATCCGATGGACCTGCACAACCTGTGCGCCGCGCTGCGCCAGCGCAAGGAGCGGGCGGGGCCGCGCTCGCTGCGCTTCGAGCTGTCGCCGGGCGAGCCGGCGCGGATGGTGCTCGAGCCCTGGAACCAGGTCTTCACCGCGCGCCGCAGCGCCATCGTCGGCGCGCCGCTGACCGCGCCGCAGACGATCCGCGTCTGGGGCCGCCGCCGGCTGCTGACGCTGGAGCGGCTGATCGCGCTGGCCACGCGGGTGCGCGTGCACCTGCTGGGATCGGGCATGCCCAGCTTCTGGGTCATCGAGCTGGGCGACATCACCGTCACGCTGGGCCTGTCCGGCTGGACCGCCAACGACTGGTCCGATGCCGGCCGCTTCCACCTGCTGCAGCCGCGGCACGAGGTCGCCGAGGCGACGACGCTGTCGGTGGCCGCGGCGCTGCAGTCGCAATGGATGGCCTCGTCGGCCGAGCTGGCCTCGCGGACGCAGCTGCCCCGCGGCGATGTCGACGCGGCGCTCGGCCTGTGGGTGCAGGCCGGCCGCGCCGTCTTCGACCTGTCCAGCGGCCGCTACGCCTGGCGCGAACTGACGCGCGAGCCGCTGCCGCTGGCGACGCTGCGTTTCTCCAGCCCCGAGGAATCGACCGCGCTGGCGCTGATCCACGAGAAGCGCGTCAAGCTGCGCGACATCACGCCGCAGGGACAGCGCCTGGTGATCGACGGCGAGGTCCGGCTCAAGGACCGCAGCCACGCGCCGCGCCTGGTCCTGAACGCCGACCAGCAGCTGGTCGACGGGCAATGCGATTGCAACTTCCATCGTCAGAACCGCCTGCGTCGCGGCCCCTGCGCGCACCTGCTGGCCCTGCGCCAGCTCGCGCAGCCGCGGCTGGCCGAATGGTCGCCGGCGGCGCCGGACGCCGCCGCGGCCGCAACACCTGGCACCACACCGGAGGCGGCATGACGAGGCTTGTGGTTAAACTGATTTCGAGTGCAGCGCGCAGGCTCTTGCAACCCGGACGGTGTTTCGCCGTCCTTGCCACCTGCCGTTCCATGCGTCACGGGCGCCGTCTTCACTGTGCCGCGCAGCACCACCGTCGCAGATTCCCATGGGGCTTCCCTGAAGCGAATCGTGCGACGGTGGTGCGCGCGGCGTCGAGTGGACAGCGCCCGTCCCTCAAGCCTTCCAGGCTCTTCGACGAGAAGCGCGCTGCACTCCCCTTCCACCGCTTGTCCGCCGCCTCGCCGGCGCCGCTCCCAGGAGGCGCCGCATGAGCGACCGCGTCCCCACCCGCGCCGAGATCATCGAGCGCATCCGCGCCTCGTCCAAGGACGCCTTCGTCCTCGAGGAAATGCAGCGCCTGGGCTTCTGGCCCGCGGGCGAAGGCAAGCCCTCGATCGAGGCCGCGCTGATCCAGCGCGAGCTCGAGCTGATGAAGGCGCTGGAGGACATGCAGCAGGAGCTGCGCAGCCACAGCGATCCCGAAGCGGCGCTCAAGCGGATGCGCGAGGAGCGCCTGGCGCAGGCCCGCGCGAAGCGCGAGGCGACCGCGCAGGCCCGCGAGCAGCGCCGCCACGAGCGCGCGCTGCGCTGGCACGAGGCGCGCAAGACCGACGCCGGCTACCTGGGCGAGGGCGTGTCCGGCGGCCTGCGGCCCGCCGCCGCCGGTGCGCCGGCCCGGCCGCTGGCCGACGGGCTTCCCGCCCTCGCGACGCCGCTAGCGCTGGCCCGCGCGATGGGCCTGACACTGCCCGAGCTCAAGTTCCTGTGCTTCCATCGCGAGGTCGCGCGCACGGCCCACTACCGCCGCTTCCTGTTGCCGAAGAAGACCGGCGGGCAGCGGACCATCTCGGCGCCGATGCCGCGGCTCAAGCGCGCGCAGTACTGGGTGCTGGACCAGGTGCTCGCCAAGGTGCCCAGCCATGCCGCCGCGCACGGCTTCCTGCCCGGGCGCAGCATCGTGACCAACGCCACGCCGCACGCGGGGTGCGAGGTGGTGATCAACCTCGACATCCAGGACTTCTTCCCGACCATCACCTTCCCGCGCATCAAGGGCGTGTTCCGCGGCCTGGGCTACGACGAGCGGGTCGCCACGATGCTGGCGCTGCTGTGCAGCGAGAACCCCTGCGACGAACTGGAGGTCGACGGCGAGCGCTTCTTCGTCGGCGGCAAGGGCCGCGACCGCGTGCTGCCGCAAGGCGCGCCGACCAGCCCGATGCTCACCAACGTGCTGTGCCGCAGGATGGACCGCCGGCTGCAGGGCATCGCCGACAAGCTGGGCTTCGCCTACACCCGCTACGCCGACGACCTGACGTTCTCGGCCTCCGGCGAGGGCGCGGGCCAGGTCGGCACGCTGCTGCGGCAGGTGCGCCACGTGCTGAAGGACGAAGGCTTCACGCCGCATCCGGACAAGCAGCGCGTGATGCGCGCCGGCTCCCGGCAGGAGGTCACCGGCGTGGTCGTCAACGACAAGCCCTCCGTCTCGCGCGAGGAACGCCGCAAGCTGCGCGCGGCGCTGCACAAGGCGTCGCGGGAGGGCGTCGAGGCGGCGACCTGGCAGGGGCAGCCGGCCACGCGCGAGGTGCTCGTCGGCTACGGGCGCTTCGTGGCGATGGTGGACCGCGAGCAAGGCGCGCCGCTGCTGAAGCAGGCCCTGGCCTTGCCCGGCGGCGCGGCGAAGCGGCGCTCCGCCTTCGGCGCGCTGTTCCGCCAGAAGGCCGCGGCCGGCGAGGCGCCCGTGCTCGCGCGCGGTGCCTGGTGGCAACCGGCGGAGCCTCCGGAACCGGTGCTGCAGCAGACCGCGGGCCAGATCAAGGCGGCGCGGCAGGCGCGACTCAATGACGAGCGCACCGCGCGCCGTGGTGGCAAGCCGCCCGCGCCGAGCCGCGCCGATCAGCGCCGGGCCGAGCAGGCCCAGCGCCTGGCGGACCACGAGGCGCAGCGCGCCGCCCGCCGCTCGGTGGGCGCCGCGCCGGGCGCGGCCGGGGCTGATCGGCCCTGGCTCCTCTACGTCAAACAGTTCGCGCTGCTGCTCGGCATCGCTGCCGGGCTCAAGTCGGAGCTGATCCTGTACGCCGGCGTCATCCACCTGCTGCTGCGCATCAAGTCTCGCGACCGCGGCTGGTGGGAGTTCTGGCTCGGCATCGGCCTGCTGGTGCTGGTCAACGCGCTGCTGTTCCGGCGCTGAGCGCGGGGATCACAGCACGGCATAGCGGCCGGGCTTGTGGTTGACCGCGATGAAGAGATTCATCACCACCGCCGCGAGCACCGAGTAGGCGACGCGCTCCGGATCGACCACCGTCAGCGCGAGCAGCACGATGGCGCAGTCCATGGCCATCTGCACCTTGCCGGCGCGCCAGCCCTTGGCCTTCTGCAGGTAGAGCGACACGATGGTCGCGCCGCCGAGGCTGGCGCGATGTCGCGCCAGGAACAGGCAGCCCGAGCCCAGCAGCGCGCCGCCCAGGATGGCGGCATAGGCCGGATGGATGCGGTCGATGGCGAAGAGCTTGGGCGAGAACTCGGTCATCACCGACAGCAGCGCGATCGAGACGAAGGTCTTGAGCGTGAACTCGCGGCCCATGCGGGTCCAGGCGAACCAGTAGAACGGCAGGTTGATCAGGAAGAACAGCTTGCCCAGGCTGACGCCGGTGGCGTAGTGCAGCACGAAGGCCGCGCCCGCGGTGCCGCCGGTCAGCAGCCCGACCTGCGCGAACAGGATCAGCGCCAGCGACACGAACAGCGTCCCGGTGAAGATCGCCTGCGCATCCTCGAAGGGCGTGTGCGAGCGGATCGCCAGGTCGGCGAGCGGCTCGACGGCGGCGGGTGCGGCGGCGGGTGCGGCGGCGGACGGCGGGGTGGGGTCGTTGGGCGTGGCGCTCATCCCAGGCACGAAGCAGAAAGCATGCCCGGGAGTGTCGCAGCAGGCGGGGCGGCTGGCGCTTGTCCCTGGGCGCGTCTCAGCGCCCCTGCGCCTTCAGCCGCGCGTCCAGCCGCGGAAACACGCGGCGCGCATTGCCCTCGTAGACCAGGTGCCGCTCGGCGTCGCTCAGATGCGGCGTAGCCTCGATGTAGCGCTTGGTGTCGTCGTAGGAGTGCCCGGTCTCGGGATCGATGCCGCGCACCGCGCCAATCATCTCGGACGCAAAGAGCACGTTCTTCACCGGGATCACTTTCGTCAGCAGGTCGATGCCGGGCTGGTGATAGACGCAGGTGTCGAAAAAGATGTTGTCCAGGAGGTGCTCGTCGAGCAGCGGCTTCTTGAGCTCCTGCGCCAGGCCGCGGAAGCGCCCCCAGTGGTAGGGCACCGCACCGCCGCCGTGCGGGATCAGGAACTTCAGCGTCGGGAAGTCCTTGAACAGGTCGCCGGTCAAGCACTGCATGAAGGCGGTCGTGTCGGCGTTCAGGTAGTGGGCACCGGTCGTGTGGAAGCAGGCGTTGCAGCTGGTGCTGACGTGGATCATCGCGGGGACGTCCAGCTCGACCATCTTCTCGTAGAGCGGATACCAATGGCGATCGGTGAGCGGCGGGCTGGTCCAGTGGCCGCCGGAGGGATCGGGATTCAGGTTGAGGCCGACGAAGCCGTAGTCGCGGACGCATTTCTCCAGCTCCGGCAGGCAGCTCGCGGGATCGACGCCGGGACTCTGCGGCAGCATCGCGGCGCCGACGAAGTGATCCGGGAACATCGCCGCCACCCGCGCGCAGAGCTCGTTGCAGATCGCCGCCCAGGTGGACGAGGTCTGGAAGTCGCCGATGTGGTGCGCCATGAAGCTGGCGCGCGGGCTGAAGATGGTCAGGTCCGAGCCGCGCTCCGTCATCTTCTTGAGCTGGTTGGTCTCGATGGACTCGCGCAGCTCGTCGTCGGAGATCTTCAGCGCGCTCGCGCTCGGCGCCTTCGCCGGGTCCTTGAGCGCGGCGACCTGCAGGTCGCGCCAGGCGCCCAGCGCCGCCGGGGCCGTCGTGTAGTGTCCGTGGACGTCGATGATCATGGGGGTCTTTCTATCGGCTGCGGCGGATTGTGGACAGCCCGGCTCCATCGTCCTAGGTATGGCCAGGACTAGCTGTTATTCAGATCCGGCATGGCGGCGCGAGGGCGGGGAGCCGGATGCGTTAAGCTCCCGCGCCCGCCGCGATGCGCCCTCCGCGCGCCGCCGGGCAGCGATTCACAGGTCGAAGGGAAGTTTGTGCAGGACGTGCGGGACACCGATGTCGTGATCATTGGCGCGGGTGCTGCGGGGTTGATGTGCGCCGCGCTGGCCGGGCAGCGCGGCCGCCGCGTGCTGCTGGTGGATCACGCCAACAAGGCCGGCAAGAAGATCTTGATGTCCGGCGGCGGCAACTGCAACTTCACCAACCTGTACACCGAGCCGGCCAATTTCCTGTCGCAGAACCCCCACTTCTGCAAGTCGGCGCTGGCGCGCTACACCCAGTGGGATTTCATCGCGCTGGTCAACAAGCATCAGATCCCGCACCACGAGAAGAAGCTGGGCCAGCTGTTCTGCGACAACAAGTCGATCGACATCCTGCGCATGCTGCTGGCCGAGTGCGAGGCTGTCGGCATCACGCCGATGCTGGAGACCTCGGTCGACCGGATCGAGAAGACGGAAGCCGGCTACCGGCTCGAGACCTCGGCGGGGCCGATGCAATGCCAGTCGCTGGTGATCGCCACCGGCGGCCTGTCGATCCCGACCATGGGCGCCACCGGCTTCGGCTATCAGGTGGCTCGCCAGTTCGGTCACCAACTGCTGCCGACGCGGGCCGGGCTGGTGCCGTTCACCATCACCGACCAGCTCAAGGACCTGTGCAACGAGCTCAGCGGCACCTCGGTCGACTGCCTGGTGAGCTGCAACGGCAAGAGCTTCCGCGAGAACATCCTTTTCACGCACCGCGGCCTGAGCGGCCCGGCGATCCTGCAGATCTCGTCCTACTGGCTGCCGGGCCAGGCGGTGGAGATCAACCTGCTGCCCGACCTGGACGTGCCGGCCTGGCTGGCGCAGCAGCGCAACGACCGGCCCAATGCCGAGCTCCGGACGCTGCTGGCCGAGCTGTTCACCAAGAAGATGGCCACGCTGATCGCGGAGCAGTGGTTCGTCTCCAAGCCGATCAAGCAGTACGCCCACGCGGAGCTGGAGCAGATCGCGCAGCGCCTGTCGGCCTGGCAGGTGGTGCCGGCGGGCACCGAGGGCTACCGCACCGCGGAGGTGACGCTGGGCGGCGTCGACACCAAGGAGGTGTCGTCCAAGACCATGGAATCGCTCAAGTCGCCGGGGCTGTACTTCATCGGCGAGGTCTTGGACGTCACCGGCCACCTGGGCGGCTTCAACTTCCAGTGGGCCTGGGCCTCGGCGCATGCGGCGGCGCAGTACGTTTAGAGACACGCCCTGCCACCCGGGAGTGACGAATAGCCGGTTACCCTGCCGGCCGTTCCAATCGACGCTTCGTCGACCAGGGAGATCACATGACCAAGACGATCCGATCCGGCGCCGCGCCCGCCGTGCGCCGCCGCACCTTGCTCGCGGCCGGACTGGGCGGCGTGCTGGCCGCGCCGGCGATGCAGGCCCTGGCCGCACCGGCCGCCGCCTCGAGCGCCTCGAACGACTTCAGCGCCGCCGGCTTCGACGCCTGGGCCGAACGCGTCGCCGCCGAGCGCATGCGGCATGCGCCGGAGCACGCCACCCGCATGCAGTACTTCCAGGGCGAGGTCCAGGCCCGCCTCGACGGGGAGTGGGATTCGCTCTCGCGCGAGGACGAGCTCGCGGACATCGCCCGCGACCGCCGCGCCCTGGCCGAGCTGGCGCGCTTCCCGCGCGAGGCGCTGTCGCCGACGCAGCGCACCTCCGCCGCGCTGATGGCCTGGACGATGCGGCAGAACGTCGCCGAGGGCGAGTTCCTTGACCACCCTTACGTCTTCGAGCACATGGCCGGCGTGCATGTCGGCCCGATCACCTTCCTCGTGCAGGAACACCCGATGCGCCACGCGGCCGACGTGCGCAGCTACCTGCAGCGCATGGACGGCCTGGCCGCGCTGATGGACCAGGGCATCGTCCGCGCCCGCGCCGCGCAGGCCAAGGGCATGCTGATGCCGCGCTTCATCACCGCGACCGCCGTCGGCCAGATCGAGCAGTTCGTCGCGCCAAAGCCGGCGGAGAACCCGCTGGTGGTGTCGCTGGCGGAGCGCATGGCGACCCTGCCCGACATGGACGCCGCCGCCCGCCAGCGCGCCCGCGGGCGGGCCGAGGCCATCGTTGCGAGCTCCATCGTGCCGGCGTGGCGCCGCGGCCTCGCGCTGCTGCGCGCGCAGCTGCCGCGGACCACCGATGACGCCGGCGTCTGGCGCCTGCCCGATGGCGACCGGTTCTACGCCGCGCGGCTGCGCGCCAACACCACCACCGAGCTCTCGCCGGCCGAGATCCACGCGATCGGCCTGAAGCAGGTCGCCCGCATCGAAGCCGAGATGGACGGCCTGCTGCGCCAGCTGGGCTACGCCGAGGGCAGCATCGAGCAGCGCTATCGCAAGATGGACGCCGACCGACAGCCCAAGGACGCCGCCCCGCAGGTCCAGCTGCTGGACCGCTACACCACCTACCTGCGCGACGCGCAGGCGCGCGCGCGGCTGCTGTTCGACGTCATGCCGAAGGCGCCCGTCGAGGTGCGCCGCGAGCCCGCGCTGACCGAGCCCACCGCCGCCGCCCACTACACGACCCCGGCGCCGGACGGCTCCCAGCCGGGCGTGTTCTGGGCGCCGCTGGCCGGCCCTACCTACGACATCGCGGACATGCGGACCCTCGTGCACCACGAGGCCATCCCGGGCCACCACTTCCAGCTCGCAATCCAGATGGAGGCCAGGGACCTGCCCTACTTCCGCCGCCGCGCCGCGTTCTCGGCCGGCTCGGCCTACGTCGAGGGCTGGGCGCTGTACGCCGAGCAGCTCGCTGTCGAGAACGGCTGGTATGACGGCGATCCGGTCGGCCACCTCGGCCAGCTGTACGGGGCGCTGTTCCGCGCCCGCCGGCTGGTGGTCGACACCGGCCTGCATGCGATGAAGTGGACCCGCCAGCAGGCCATCGACTACGGCATCACCCCGCAGGAGGTCGACCGCTACGTCACCTGGCCGGGCCAGGCCTGCGCCTACATGCTGGGCCGGCTGCGCATCGAGGCGCTGCGCGAGCGCGCCCGCGAGCAGCTCGGCGAGCGCTTCGACATCAAGCAGTTCCACAACACGGTGCTGCTGACCGGCGACGTGCCGCTGACCGTGCTCGAGCAGGTGGTCGACGACTGGGTCGGCGCGCGCCGCGTGGCCGGGAGCTCCTCGACCACCGCAGCGCCCTGACACCGCCCCGGCCGCATCGGCCTCCGCCTGCGACGACGGGCGCGGGCGCCGCACCCGGCCTTCAACCGAGCGAGCCGTCGCGCCCTGACGCCGCCGGCACGATCGCCGGCGCGTGCCGTCGCATCAACTCGTCGACCCAGTCGATGAACACGCGCAGCTTGGCGCTGACGTTGCGGTTGGGCGGATAGGCGAGATACATCGGCATCGGGTCCATCGTCCAGTCCTCGAGCAGCGGCACGAGCTCGCCGCGCGCCGCGTGCGGTCCGGCCATGTAGCGCGGCAGCCAGAGCACGCCCATGCCCGCAAGTCCGGCCGCGAGGTAGGCATTGCCGTCGTCGGCGGCGACGACGTAGCGACCGCGCACCTCCACCGCTTCCTCACCGCGCCGCATCTGGATCGGCGCGATGCGTCCCGTGCTCGCGCGCAGGAAGCCGACGATGCGCTGCGGGTCCCCCTCGATGTCGCGGGGATGCGCGGGCACGCCGGTCGCGTCCAGGTAGGACGGCGCGGCATACACGCCCAGCGGCAGCTCGCCGATGCGTCGCGCGATCAGCGACGGCACCGTGACCTCTCCGCCGCGCAGCACCGCGTCGACGTTGTCCCCGATGACATCGACGATGCGGTCGCTGACGCCCATGTCGAGCTGGATCTCCGGATGACGCGCATGGAACTCCGGCAGCGCCGGCATCAGGACCAGGCGCGCGAAGGGCGTCGGCACGTCGACCCGCAGCCGGCCGCGCGGCGACGTGGTGGCGCTGGACAGCGCCGTGTCCGCGTCGTCCAGGTCGGCCAGCACGCGCACCACGCGCTCGTAATACGCGGCGCCGTCCGGCGTCACCCGGACCTGCCGCGTCGTGCGGTGCAGCAGCTTCACCCGCAGGCGCGCCTCGAGCTGCTGCACCAGCTGCGTCACGGTGGTCTTGCTCAGGTGCAGCGTCTGCGCCGCCTTGGTGAAGCTGCCGGCCTCCACCACGCGGGCGAAGGCGAGCAGCGCATCGAATCGGTCCATCGTCGAGTCACCTTGATTGCTGTTGGCGAGATCCGGCGCATTCTCTTTCGCAACCGCTTGGCGCCAGCGCGGCCCCGGCGGTAGATTCGCGCATCGTCCCCCGGAGCCCACGCCATGCGCCCTCGCCTCGCCGCCGTGATTGCCTTGCCGATTGCCGCCCTTGCCTCCGCCCTCGCCCCCGCCAACGCCCATGCCGAGGACGCCCAGCTGGAGCGGCTCGGCTGGCTGGCCGGCTGCTGGGCCGCGGAGCAGGGCGAAGCCGGCTCGGTGGAGCACTGGCTGCCGCTGGCCGGCGGCACGATGCTGGGCATCGGCCGCACGGTCAGGAACGGCCGCACCGTCGAGCACGAGTTCATGCAGATCCGGCTCAACGCCGAGGGCCAGCCGGTCTTCATCGCGCAGCCGTCGCGGCAGAAGGAGGCGACCTTCGTGGCCACCTCGATCGGCGAACGCGCCGTGACCTTCGAGAACCCGGCCCACGATTTTCCCCAGCGCGTGATCTACCGCGCCGTCGGCGATACGGGGCTTGCCGCCCGCATCGAGGGCCAGCGCAACGGCACGACGCGCGGCATCGACTTCCCGATGCGGCGCGTGGCCTGCGAGGCGGCCAAGCCCGCGCCCTGACGGCGGACGGCCCCGCCGAGCGGGCCCGAAACGCGACTTCATCGTCGATTCGCCGGCAGGCGGGCCGGGGGCCGGCGGCGCGGATCGCCGACAATCGCGCATGACCCGCACCGATCCCACCGGCTCCGCCGCCCCGGCGGCGCCGACGCCCGCGTCCGACGCGACCGCCTTCGACCGCCTCCCCCTGCCCCCCGCCATGCTGGCCAACCTGCGCCAGCTGGGCTACCTCTCGATGACGCCGATCCAGGCGGAGAGCCTGCCGCTGACGCTGGGCGGCCACGACCTGATCGCGCAGGCCAAGACCGGCAGCGGCAAGACGGCGGCGTTCTCGCTGCCGCTGCTGGCCAACCTGAATCCGCGCCGCTTCGCCGTCCAGGCCCTGGTGCTGTGCCCGACGCGCGAGCTCGCCGACCAGGTCACGCAGGAGATCCGCCGCCTGGCCCGCGCCGAGGACAACATCAAGACGCTGACCCTGTGCGGCGGCGTGCCGATCCGCACGCAGCTCGCCAGCCTGGCGCATGGCGCTCACATCGTCGTCGGCACGCCGGGCCGCATCCTCGACCACCTGCAGCGCGAGACGCTGTCGCTGGAGGCGCTGAACACGCTGGTGCTGGACGAAGCCGACCGCATGCTGGACATGGGCTTCGCCGAGGACATCGCCCAGGTCGTCGCCCATTGCCCGAAGCAGCGCCAGACGCTGCTGTTCTCGGCCACCTATCCCGACGACGTGGCCGCACTGGCGGGCCGCTTCATGCGCGACCCCAAGACGGTGACGCTGACCGAGCGCCATGCGGCCAACAAGATCCGCCAGCGCTTCTACGAGGTGACCGAGGCCGAGCGGCTGCATGCCGTCGGCCTGCTGCTCAACCACTTCCGCCCGGCCAGCACGCTGGCCTTCTGCAACACCAAGCAGCAGTGCCGCGACCTCGTCGCCGTGCTGCAGGCGCAGGGCATCGTGGCGCTGGAGCTGCATGGGGATCTGGAGCAGCGTGAGCGCGACCAGGTGCTGGTGCGCTTCGCCAACCGCAGCTGCAGCGTGCTGGTCGCCACCGACGTGGCCGCGCGCGGCCTGGACATCGCGCAGCTCGAGGCGGTGATCAACGTCGACATCACGCCCGATCCCGAGGTGCATGTGCATCGCATCGGCCGCACCGGCCGCGCCGACGAAGCCGGCTGGGCCTTCAGCCTCGCCAGCCTGGACGAGATGGGCCGCGTCGGCCGCATCGACCAGATGCAGGGCAGCGTCAGTCCCTGGTACCCGCTGTCCGAGCTGACCGCCACGGCCGGCGGCCCGCCGCTGCGGCCCCCGATGGTGACGCTGCAGATCCTCGGCGGCCGCAAGGAGAAGATCCGCCCCGGCGACGTGCTGGGCGCGCTGACAAAGGACCTCGGCCTGGACGGCGCCAGCATCGGCAAGATCAACGTCAACGAGTTCTCCACCTACGTGGCCATCGCGCCCGAGCTGGCGGACCAGGCGCTGCGCGGGCTCAATGCCGGCAAGGTGAAGGGCAAGTCGGTGAAGGTGAGGCGCCTGTGAGCGACTTCGCCGACCTCGGGCTGTCGCCCGCGCTGCTGCGCGCCGCCGATGAACTGGGCTTCGACCGCCCCACCCCCATCCAGGCCGCGGCGATCGCGCCGATCCTGGCCGGTCGCGACCTGCTGGGCAGCGCCGCCACCGGCTCCGGCAAGACGGCCGCGTATGTCTTCCCGGTGCTGCAGCGCCTCGATGCCGGCGTGCGGCCGGCGCTGCGCCGCACGCAGGTGCTGGTGCTCGTGCCCACGCGCGAGCTCGCCGCGCAGGTTGGCGAGACCCTGATCCAGGTCGGGCGCTTCCTGCGCGAACCGGTCAAGGTCTCGGTGCTGTATGGCGGCGTGTCGATCAATCCGCAGATGATGGCGCTGCGCGGCGGCGCGGACATCGTCGTGGCGACGCCGGGCCGGCTGCTCGACGTGGTCGCGAAGAACGCGCTGAAGCTCGGCGACGTCGACTGCCTGGTGCTCGACGAGGCCGACCGCCTGCTCGACGCCGGCTTCGCCGACGAACTGGCGCAGGTGCTGGCGCTGCTGCCGCGCCGGCGGCAGAACCTGCTGTTCTCCGCCACCTTCCCGGACGCGGTGCAGGCGCTGACGACCCAGCTGCTGCACGACCCGGTGCGCGTCGAGGTCAGCGGCGAGCCGGCCACCGAGGGGCAGATCGAGGAGCATGCCGTCGAAGTCGATGCCGCGCGGCGCACGCCGCTGCTGCGCCACATGATCGAACGCGGCGACTGGTCGCGCGTGCTGGTCTTCGTCGCCACGCGTTATGCCTGCGACCACGTGGCCGACAAGCTGCGCCGGGCCGGCCTGGAGGCCGCCGCCTTCCATGGCGACGCGAGCCAGGGCGCGCGCACGCGCACGCTGGCCGACTTCAAGGCGGGCCGGCTGCGGGTGCTGGTGGCGACCGACCTCGGCGCGCGCGGCATCGACATCGCGCGGCTGCCGGTCGTCGTGAACTACGACCTGCCGCGCGCCGCGGCGGACTACACGCACCGCATCGGCCGCACCGCGCGCGCCGGAGAGAACGGCCTGGCAGTGAGCTTCATCAGCGCCGCGACGGAAGCGCACTTCCGCCTGATCGAGAAGCGCCAGGGACGGCGCGTCGCCCGCGAGCGCATCGCCGGCTTCGAGCCGACCGAGACCGCGCCGCCGGACGCGGCGACCGGCGGCGTCAAGGGCCGGCGGCCCAGCAAGAAGGACAAGCTCCGGGCCGCCGCGGCGGCGGCCACGGTGAAGCGCGGCACCTGAGGCCGATGCGTTAGGGCTGCATGTGAGGCCGGTGTGTGACGCCGGCGCGTCAGGCCGGCTCGGGATCGGGAAACCCCTCACCCCCACCCTGCGGCAATCGACGACACTAGTCGCAAGGTTAAGCGATTAACCTGACCAGCAAGATAGCTGGCACCGACAACAAGGCCGAGGCGCCGCCAGGCGTCCCGGCGAGTGAGACAGCCGTGATCCTGCCGCGCCCGTTGCCCCGTCCTGGCGTCACCCGACGCAACCTGGTGCTCTCCGGTGCCGCGCTCTGCGCCGCCGGATCAGCCGTCGCCTCCGCGTCCGCTGGCGCGCCTGCCGCCGAACCAGCGTCCGCGCCGGCCGCTCCGTCCGTCCCCCGCTGCGACGCCGACGCGGACGGCGCGATCAAGACCTCTCACCGCAAGGACTTCATCCTCGGCGTCGACATCTCCACGCTGGAGACCGTCGAGCGTGGCGGCGGGAAGTTCTCGACGGCCGACGGCCGGCCGGGCTCCGCGCTGCAGATCCTGCGCGCGGCCGGCATGAACTGGGGCCGCTTGCGGCTGTGGCACACGCCGGTCAACGCCCACGACGTGATCGAGGACGGCCGCATCGTCTCGCGCCACGGCGAGCCCGTCGGCGGCGGCGACAACGGCCTGGCCGTCACGCTCCGGCTGGCCCGGCGGCTGAAGGCGCAAGGCATGAAATGGCTGCTGGACATCCACTACAGCGACCACTGGACCGACCCCGGCAAACAGGCGAAACCCGCCGCCTGGACCCGCCTGCATGGCGCGGCGCTGGCGCAGGAGGTTGAACGTTATACCTCCGAGGTGCTGAAGGCCCTCCACGACCAGGGGACCGACCCGGACATGATCCAGGTCGGCAACGAGATCAACGGCGGCATGCTCTGGCCCGACGGCAAGACCTGGCGGCAGACGCCCGACGAGCAGGTCGGCGGCGACGCGGCCTTCATCGCGCTGCTGCGGGCCGGCATCCGCGGCGTCCGGGCCACCGACGCGCTGCGCGGCGGTCGCCTGCCGGTGATGCTGCACTTGGCGCACCAGGGCGACGGCAAGAGCGCCGAGACCTTCCGCCGGGTCTACGACGGGTTCGAGGCCGCCAAGCTCGACTACGACGTCATCGGCCTGAGCTGGTACCCGTATCACCACGACCCCTACGACGCGCTGCGCGACAACCTGCGCCTGCTGTCGGACCGCTACCGCAAACCGCTGGTGGTGGTCGAAACCGCGTACGGCCACCAGCTGGACAACCCCGGCGGCGGCGGCGCGGTCTTCAACGAGGAAGGCGCGCGCCGCTCCGGTTATCCCGCCACGCCCGAGGGCCAGGCGCGGATGCTGCGCGACGTGGTCCGCGCGGTGGCCTCGGTGCCGCAGGGCCTGGGCGTCTTCTACTGGGAGCCCGCCTGGCTCGCGGTGCCCGGCGCGGGTTGGCGCACCGGCGACGGCAACGGCTGGGCCAACCAGACGCTGTTCGACGACCGGGGCCGCGCGCTGCCCTCGCTGACCGCGATGCGCGACGCGGCGCCCTGTCGCTGACGCCCTCCCCTGACCGACGTCCCACGATCCCAAGACCCCACGACCCCACGACGCCACGAGGCAGCCCGCGACGCGGCCCTCGACAACAACACGACACGTCCAACGACGGAGACATCATGACCCTGTCCACCCTCGCCACGCCTGACGCCCGCGCCCGCGGCGTCCGCCCTGCCGCCCGTCCCGCCCGTCCCGCCCTCTGCGCCGCCAGCCCCTCCGTCTTCCTGCTGGCGCCGGTCGCGCTGGCCTGCGCCGCGCTGCTGCTGCCGGCCGACGCCCGCGCGCAGGCCGCGCCGCCGGCCGCCGCGGCGTCCACCGCCGGCAGCGCCCTCGACACCGTGGTCGTGCAGGGCCAGCGCTCCAGCCTGATCAAGGCCCAGGACATCAAGCGCAACGCGGACCAGGTCGTCGACTCCATCGTCGCGGACGACATCGGCAAGCTGCCCGACGCCAACGTCGCCGAAGCGCTGCAGCGCATCACCGGCGTGCAGATCTCGCGCAACCGCGGCGAGGGCGACCGCGTCCAGGTGCGCGGCCTGCAGCAGACGCAGACGCTGCTCAACGGCCGCGTCATCTTCACCGCCGGCAAGGAGCGCGGACTGGCCTTCCAGGACGTGCCTGCCGAGTTGCTCGCCGGCGCCGACGTCTACAAGACCCCGACCGCCAGCCTGATCGAGGGCGGCATCGGCGGCGTCATCGACCTGCGCACCCGCCGCCCGTTCGACTTCGCCGGCTTCAAGCTGGCCGGCTCGGTCAAGGCCACGCGGGCCGAGCTCGCCGACAAGAACAACGGCGAAGGTTCGCTGCTGGTGTCCAACCGCTGGCGCACCGACGCCGGCGAGTTCGGCGCGCTGCTCAGCGTGTCGGCGCAGAAGCGCGATTACCGCTCCGACACGCAGGAGCTCGACAACCCGGCGCAGCTGGCCGACGGCTCGGGCACCGTCGCGCCGCTGGGCCAGTGGCTGGCCTATGAATTCGGCGAGCGCGACCGCAAGGCCGCCAGCGCCTCGCTGCAGTGGCGCCCCGATGGCCGCAGCGAATACACGCTGGACTTCAACCACACGCAGCTCAAGAGCCGCACCGACGTCTACGGCCATTACGCCTCGCCCTTCTGGGCCAACTGGAGCAACACCGCCAACCAGGGCCAGCTCTGGCCGAACGGCGCGATCCAGACCGACGCCAACGGCCGGTTCGTCTCGGGCAGTTTCTGGGGCGCGAGCATGAGCACCTCGGGCTCGGTGGCCGACGAGAACACCAAGATCGACCAGCTCGCGCTGGCCGGCAAGTGGAAGGTCGGCGACGCCACGCTGCGCAGCGACCTCAGCCACACCCGCAGCACCTTCGACCGCTTCTACCAGGAGGTGCGCCTGGGCACCTTCGCCAACGACCCGGTCAGCTACAGCTTCGACCTGGGCACCAAGCTGCCGTCGGCCTTCTCGCCCACCGCGCAGCTCGACAACCCGGCCAACTACTGGGCCGACAAGGCGCTGTACTTCCGCACCCGCAACACCGGCAAGGAAACCGCCTGGCGCCTGGATGGCGACAAGCCGGTCGACTTCGGCGCGCTGACCACGCTGCACGCCGGCGTGCGGCTCAACGACCGCCGCGCCAGCAGCGCCGAGATCAACACGATCGACGACATCTGGATGTTCAACCTGTCGCAGATCCCGGCGGTGGGCCTGCTGCCCTACGACAACCTGCTCAAGGACGCCGGCGCCGGCAACATCCCGCGCCAGTGGCTGACCGTCACCGACACGCGCTGGCTGCGCGACGCGCAAGCCGTGCGCAGCACCTTCAACCTGACGGTGCCCGAGCTCGATCCGGCGCAGAGCTTCGAGTTCCGCGAGCGCGCCGCGGCCGTCTATGTCGCCGGCGACCTGGACACCACGCTCGGGGGCCTGCCGCTGACCGGCAACGTCGGCGTGCGCGCCGTCACCACGCGCACCCAGCGCGGCTACACCGCCACCAGCGGCGGTCGCGTGGACCTGTCCAAGACCGACACCGACTTCCTGCCCTCGCTCAACCTCAAGCTCGAGCTCACGCGCGACCTGCTGGCGCGGCTGGCGCTGTCGCGCGTGGTCACGCGGCCCAACTTCGACCAGCTCACGCCCAGCCTGAGCCTCAACGTCAACGACCGGACCGGCTACCAGGGCAATCCGGAGCTCGACAAGCTGCGCGCCAGCCAGGTCGACGCGACGCTGGAGTACTACCTGTCCAAGAGCGACTCGGTCTACGGCGCGGCCTTCTACAAGGACGTGTCGGGCTTCATCCAGACCACCAGCACGCAGACCACGATCAACGGCACCAGCTACACGCTGACCACACCGAGCAACGGCCGCGACGGCCGCATCCGCGGCCTGGAGGTCGGCTACACCGGCTTCTTCAACAAGCTGCCCGGACTGCTGCGCGGGCTGGGCCTGCAGGCCAACTTCACGCTGGTGGACAGCGCCGCCCCGAGCCCCATCGACGGCCGCAGCGCGCCGCTGGAGGGGCTGTCCAAGCGCAGCGCCAACCTGGTGGCGATGTACGACCTAGGCGACTTCTCCGCGCGGCTGGCCTACAACTGGCGCAGCGACTACACCGTCGGCTCGCGGCTGAGCTTCCCCAGCAACGACGGCGTGACCGCGCTGACGCCGGTGACGATGAAGGGCTACGGCATGGTCGACGCCTACCTGAGCTACGCGATCACGCCCCGGCTGCGCATCGCGCTCGAAGGCAACAACCTGACGCGGACGGTGCGCCGCAGCGTGTTCAGCGACTACGGCCTGCCGCGCGGCACCTACACCGACGATCGCCGCTTCGCGATCAGCCTGCGCGCGGAGCTGTAAGCCCCGCCCCCGGCCCGGCCTGAGCGCCGGGCCTTTTTCATTTGCGGCCCGATCCGCGCCTGCCCACCCGGCGCGTCAGCGGTGACGCCGGGTCGGACCGCTCCGAGTTCCCTCCACCACAACCACCAAGGAGACAGGGGAATGACGACGAAGACGATGAAGACCACGATGAAGGCGACTGCCCGCGCGACGAGAGGCCTCACGCGCCGGGCAGCCATCGGCGCCGGACTGGGCCTGGCCGCCGCGCTCACCGCGTTGCCCGCGGCCGCGGCGACGCTGGTCAAGGGCGCCGACGTCAGCTGGGTCAGCCAGCAGGAATCGGCCGGCTACAGCTTCTACAACGCGTCCGGCATCAAGACCGATCCGTTCAAGCTGCTCAAGGACCTGGGCATCAACACGATCCGGCTGCGCGTCTGGGTCAACCCGAGCGGCGGCTGGTGCGACGGCGCCGATACGCTCTACAAGGCCAAACGCGCGATCGCCCAGGGGCAGAAGGTCATGCTGACCTTCCACTACAGCGACTCGTGGGCCGACCCCGGCCAGCAGACCAAGCCCGCCAGCTGGGCCAGCCACTCGTTCACGCAGTTGATGAGCGACGTCTACGCGCACACGCAGGGCATCCTCAGCTACCTCAAGACCAACGGCGTGACCGTCGACTACGTGCAGGTCGGCAACGAGATCAACAGCGGCATGCTGTGGCCCGACGGACAGGCCTCGGGATCGAGCTTCGCCAACCTGGTCAAGCTGATCAACAACGGCAATGACGCGGTGAAGGCGGTGTTCCCCTCGGCCAAGGTGATCCTGCACCTGGCCAACGGCCACGACAACGCGGTGTTCCGCTGGTTCTTCGACGGCATGAAGGCCAACGGCGCGCGCTACGACGTGATCGGCATGTCCCACTATCCGACGTCCAGCAACTGGAGCAGCCGCAACGCGGCGCTGTCGACCAACATGGCCGACATGGTGTCGCGCTACGGCAAGCCGGTGATCGTGGCGGAGACCGGCATGGACTGGCAGCAGGCGGCCGCGTCCAAGGCCATGATCGCGGACCTGCTCACGCGTGTGTCCGCACTGGGCGCCAACGGCCTGGGCGTCCTGTACTGGGAGCCGCAGGCCTATCCCGGCTGGCAGGGCTACACCTGGGGCGCGCTCGACGGCTCCGGGCGCTTCACCAGCGCGATGGATCCCTTCTGATCCCCCGCATCATGACTTGACGCCCCCCGCGGTCAGGCCCGCGACGAGCCAGCGCTGCATCAGCAGGAACATCAGCGTCAGTGGCAAGCCGGCGAGCAGGGCCGTGGCGGCGAAGTCGCCCCAGAGGTAGCGCTGGTTGAACAGGAACAGCCGCGATCCCACCGCCAGCGTCAGCTGCTGCTCGTCGTGCAGCAGCACCGAGGCGACCGGGTATTCGATCATCGCGCCCAGGAAGGCCAGCACGAACACGACCGCCAGCACCGGCTTGGCCAGCGGCAGCAGCACCAGCACGAAGGACTGCCAGCGGCTCGCGCCGTCGACCGCGGCGGCCTCCTCGAGGTCGGGCGGGATGCTCTCGAAGTAGCCCTTGACCAGCCAGATGTGCTGCGCCACCGCGCCGGTGTAGGCCAGCGCCAGGCTCCAGTGGCTGTTGAGTCCCAGCCACGGCACCCAGTCGCCGAGCCGGTCGAAGATCGCGTAGATCGCCACCAGCGCCAGCACCGACGGGAACATCTGCAGCAGCAGCATCGCCGTCAGCGTGCCGTCCCGGCCGCGGAAGCGCATCCGAGCGAACGCATAGGCGCTGGTCACCGACAGCGCCAGGCAGGCCGCCGCGCTCACCAGCGCCACCTTCAGCGAGTTGAAGATCCACTGCAGCACCGGGAACGGCGGCGGCGTCACCTGGCCCTGGGCGTCGACCACCGGCAGCCCCAGCGCCAGGCGCCAGTGCTCGAAGCTGATGGCCTTCGGGATCAGGCTGCCGCCGGCGAAGTTGCCGGGCCGCAGCGAGATCGACACGATCATCAGCAGCGGCAGCAGGCTGAGCACCACGAAGGCGATCAGCACCGCATGCAGCGCCCAGACGCGCCAGCGCTGTGAAGAGGTCATCACCATCGCCATGACGAAGCTCCCGCCCGGCTCAGCGCCGGGTCGCTTTCGCGCCGCCGAAGCAGCGCAGGTTGACGTAGGCCAGCAGCGCCACGATCACGAACACGATCGAGGAGATGGCGCAGGCGAGCGCGTAGTTCTGACCGCCGTCGTTGAACGCGATGCGGTAGGTGTAGGACGCCAGCAGGTCGGTCGCGCCGACGGGGACCTGGGTGTCGAGGTAGTCCGGCGCGCCTTCGGTCAGCAGCGCAATCAGCGTCAGGTTGTTGAAGTTGGCCGCGAAGGAGGCCACCAGCAGCGGCGCCATCGGCCGCGCGATCAGCGGCAGCGTGATCCGCAGCAGATTGGTCACCGGGCCCGCGCCGGCCAGCGCCGAGGCCTCGTACAGGTCCTCGGGGATGGCCTTCAGCAGGCCCATCGCCAGGATCATCATGTACGGGTAGCCCAGCCAGGTGTTGACCGTCAGCACCATCGCGCGCGCCAGCGTCGCGTCGCTGAACCAGCCCGGTCGGACGCCGAAGAGCAGGTCCAGCACCAGGTTGATCTCGCCCAGGTTCTCGTTGAACAGGCCGCGGAAGACCGGGATCGAGATGAAGGCCGGCACCGCGTAGGGCAGGAACAGCGCCACGCGGTACGCGCCCCGGCCCTTGAGCGCGGGCCAGCTCAGCGCCACCGCGAAGAACAGGCCCAGCGCGAAGGTCAGCAGCGTGTTCAGCGACGCGAAGCTGACGGTCCAGACGAACACGCGCACGAAGGGCTCGAAGAAGCTGCTGTCGCCGAAGATGCGGGCGTAATTGGCGAATCCCACCGTCGTGCGGAAGCCCGGCTCCAGCGCCTGGCCGGACGCATCGCGCCACACGCCCACGGCGTGGTCGGCCGTGACGATGCTGCCGTCGCGCAGGTCGCGCAGCCGGTCGGCGTCGATCAGCGCGTAGCGTTGCGCCTGGTCGGTGATGCGATGCAGGCTGGACAAGCGCCATGGGCGGTCGTCCGGCGTGCGCAGGACCAGCGTGCGCAGTTGCGGCAGCAGCTCGACGAGCGCGCGCGGCGGCAGCGGTTCGCCCGGCAGCGGCTGGCCGTCCTCGAGCGCGCCGAGCATCACGGTGGTGCCGGTGGCCGGCGCGCCGGGCGCGGGCAGCGTGAAGCGCGCGCTGAGCCAGTCCTTGCCGTCATCGTCGCGCAGGCGCGCCTGGTAGCGGGCCGCGGCGCCCTCGCCCTCGCGCAGCAGGCTCACGTCCATGCCCAGGCCCTCGCTGTCGGTGCGCTGCAGCAGCGCGTCGGTCGCGCGCTCGAAGGACAGCAGGTGGGCCGAGCTGTAGTTGGTGAAGGCGATGCCCAGCGTGAAGGCCATCGGCAGCACGATGAAGACCAGCACCGCCGACACGCCGGGCATCACGTAGCGCCAGGCCTGCAGGCGCTTGCTGAACTGCAGCAGCACCAGCAGGCCCGCGACGCCGAGCACCGCCATCGCGGCGAGCGCGTCGTGCGCGCGCAGCAGCTGCTGGCACAGGAACAGCAGCCCGGCCACCGCGGCGAGATTCAGGGCATGCAGCCCGAGGGCGAGCGCGCGCATCACGACGCCTCCTTCGACGCCTGCCCCGCCACGCGCCGCGAGGCGCGGGCGAGGCCGTCGGCCACCGTCTCGCGGCCTTGCGTGATGCTCTGCACCGCGGCGTTCATCGCGGTCCAGAAGCGCGCCATCTCGGGCACGTTGGGCATGGGCTCGCCCAAGGCGGCGGCCGCGGCGGTGCCCTCGACCAGCGCGTCGCCGCGCAACTCGCCCAGCAGCGCCGTGTTGGCCGGCACGCCCAGCGGCACATGGGCCTGCATCGCGCGCAGGCCGTCGAGGCTGAGCAGGTAGCGCTCGATGAACTCGGTGGCCAGCAGCGGCTGCCGGCTCGATGCGCACAGCATCGCGCCCAACACGCCGGTCATCGGCCGTCCGGGCCGCCCGCGCAGCGACGGCAGCGGCGCCGCCGCGACGCGCAGGCCGCTCTTCTGGAGGTTGTTCCAGCCCCAGGGGCCGTTGATGGTCATGGCCACGCGGCCCTCGTTGATCGCGGCTTCGCTCTCGGCGTAGGTGGCCGTGCGCGGCACCAGGCCCTCGTCGACCAGTCGCTTGAGCAGCGACATCCCGGCGCGCGTGCCCTCGGTGTCGATGCCGTTGTCGCTCGCGTCCCAGCTGCCGTCCTCGCGTCGGCGGAAGGCATAACCGCCGCCGGCCGACATCAGCGCGTAGGTGTAATAGAACTCGTTGTAGGGCCACATGATCGCGCGCCGGCCCTGCGGGCGCAGGCGGCGGTCGATCTCGAAGACCTCGTCCCAGGTGCGCGGCGCGCGCGGCACGAGATCCAGGTTGACGATCAGCGCGACCGACTCGATCGCGATCGGATAGCCCCAGGTGCGGCCGCCCATGCGCCACGGCGACCAGGCCATCGGCGCGACCGCTTCGCGCAGCTGGCGCGACGGCGCCACCGGCCGGATCAGCCCGGACGCTGCCCAGCCGCCGGCGCGGTCATGCGGCCAGATCCACACGTCGGGGCCCTTGCCGGCGGCGGCGGCCTGCTCGAACTTGGAGACGCCGTTCTCCGGATGCTCGACGCGCAGCGCCACGCCGGTGTCGCTCGTGAAGCGCTCGCCGATGCGGGCCACACCCTCGTAGCCCTTGTCGCCGTTGATCCAGACCCGCAGCGGCTCGCGGTCCGGCAACAGCGCCGCACGCGCCGCGCCGCTCCACGTCGCCAGGCCGCTCGCACCGAGGCCGGCACCGGCCAGCAGCGCCTGGCGCCGCCGCGGATTCATCGGGCCGCGCATGCGTCCGCCTCCTCGTGCAGCCGCGGCAGCGCTTCGCCGCGCGGATCGAAGACATGGACCTCGTCGCGCAAGGCCGCCACCGGGAAGGCCTCGCCGATCGCGGGCGCGCCGTGGCTCTCGGGCAGCCGGGACACCAGCGCGCCGCCGGGCCCCGCCAGGTAGGCCAGGCTCTGGTCGCCCAGGTGTTCCAGCCACTGGACCTGCGTGCGGATCGGCTCGCTCAGGCGAGCGTCCCGTGCGGCGCCACCAGCACGCGCGTCCGGGACCGGGCGCAGGTGCTCGGCCCGCACGCCCAGCGTGACGGTATCGCCGTCGTTCACACCGTCGGCGCGCACCGGCAGCGACAGGCGCGTGCCATCGGCGAGCGCGGCCACCACGCCGTCGTCGCGGCGCTCGACCAGGGTCGCGGGCAGGAAGTTCATCCGCGGCGAGCCCAGGAAACCCGCGACGAACAAGTTACGCGGCCGCCGGTACAGCGTCAGCGGCGCGCCGCATTGCGCGACGCTGGGCTGCGGCAGCAAGGCCCCGGGCGGCGGCGGCTGCAGCAACACCATGCGGTCCGCGAGCGTCATCGCCTCGACCTGGTCGTGGGTCACGTAGATCGAGCTGGCCCGGCCCTGGCTGCGATGCAGCCGCGCGATCTCCAGCCGCGTCTGCTGGCGCAGCGCGGCATCCAGGTTGGACAGCGGCTCGTCGAACAGGAACACGCCGGGCTGGCGCACCAGCGCGCGACCGATGGCCACGCGCTGGCGCTGACCGCCGGACAGTTCACGCGGCTTGCGCCGCAGCAGGTGATCGATCTGCAGCAGCTTGGCGACCTCCTCGATGCGGCGCTGCGCGTCGGCCTTGGGCACGCGCGCCAGGCGCAGGCCGAAGCCGAGGTTCTCTCCGACGTCCAGGTGCGGATAGAGCGCGTAGCTCTGGAACACCATGGCGACATCGCGCTCACCGGGCGCCTTCTCGTTGACGCGACGGCCGCCGATGCGCAGCTCGCCGCTGCTGATCGTTTCCAGCCCCGCGATCATGCGCAGCAGCGTGGACTTGCCGCAGCCCGACGGGCCGACGAACACGCAGAACTCACCTTCGGCGATGTCCAGCGTCACGTCGTGCACCGTGGGCACGCCGCCGTCGATGTAGGTCTTGCCGACCTGCTCCAGTCGCACCGAGGCCATGGTTCAGCGCTCCCCGACGCCCAGGTCGATGACGAGCCGGCGTTCGACGCCCAGCGTGGCCCGGCGCAGCGCCGCACCGGCGCCGAGCGCGCGGGCCTCCGGCTCGAGGAACACCGGCAGGTCGGCCGCGATGGGCAGCACCGCCAGCGTGATCGACGGCCACGCGCCGTCGGCGCGGCGCCAGCGGTCGATCGCGATCGTCCACGGACTGCCATCGCAGAAGCGGTCGTCCACGACGACGCCGTCCACCTCGATCCGCGCGACGTCGCCGACCAGCTCCAGCGTCAGCCAGACCCGGCCGCGCGGCAGCCCGTCCGACGGCACGATCGCCCAGTGAGCCTCGGCCGCACGCGCGGCCTCGTCCGGCACCAGCGGCACCGGCCCGTCGCGCCAAGGCACATGCGGCCCCCAGCGCAGCGCCGGCGGCTCGCCCGCCGCCTGCATCAGCGCGACCGCGAGACGCGCCTCGCCATCCCGATTGCCATTGCCATTGCCATTGCCATTGCCATTGCCATTGCCATTGCCATTGCCATTGCGGTTGCCGTTGCCATTGCCGGAAGCCGCCTCGGTCATTCCCTCTCCCGCGATCGCGGGAGAGGGCGAGGGTGAGGGCCAGCGCCCTCCCGCCCCACTCATCCCTGCCGCGAACGACCACACCGCCCATTCGACCGCCAGTTCCTCGCGCCCGCCACCGAGCCCGTCCGCCGGGAACACGCGCACCCAGGCCGCTTCCTCGACGCCGGCGTCCATGCCGATGAATTCCCCATCCGCACCCACGCCCACCGTCGCCGGATGGCTGGACCACATCAACCGCTCGCGCCCGCCGATCCGGACCTTCGCCGTCGCCGCCGCGGCGTCCTCGGACAGCACCAGCACGCGGTGCATCCGTCCCGCGGTATCGCGCACCGACACCAGCCGAGGCCCCTCGCGCGAATCCAGCCGCACGACCCAGACCTCGCCGCGGCGCTCGACATGCCCGTCGCGCACCTCGATCGTGGCCAGCCCCTGGGCATCGAACACCAGCTCCGCCGCGATGCCCTCGAGGCTGAAGCCAGTCCAAACCACGTCGCCATCGGCCCCGGTCCAGCGCGCCATCGGCTGCACCGTCGCCTGACGCAGGCGCGCCGCGCCCAAGCGATGTCCAACCGGCCAGATGAAGGCCGCGCCGGGACGCAGCGCCACGCCGCCCTCGCTGGGCAGGCGCAGCGCCCCGCCATCGGCCGTGCGCAGCTCGATGGCCAAGTCCCGCCGCACCGGCAGCGGGTGATGGCGCACATGGTGGTTGACGAACACGAAGCCCTCCACCTCCGCCACCGACGCGCCGGCCGCCCGCAGCGCGATGCGCGGCAACGCGCGATCGGCCGGATCGAAGGGCCCGTCCACCGGCAGCACCGCCTCGCACGGCGCGAGCGTCGCGCCGAAGTCGCGCATCAGCTGATGCAGCGCGCGCAGCCGTCCCCACGACGGCCGGACCTGGCCGTACTGGCCCAGCGGTGCCTGGAAGTCGTAGCCCCACTGCGGCACGTCGTTGGGATACCCGGTCGCCTGGGTCTCGTTGAGCGGTCCCGTCTCGCAGACCGGGTTGGTGCCGCCGTGATACATGTAATAGCCGTACAGGTTGGCGCCCGAGCCCAGCTGGACCAGCGTCGTCGCATGCACGTCGTCGGCGCCGACGACCGGTCGGCGGTGGTAGCTCTGCGCCATGCCGCCGCCGGCCTCGGCCAGGCAGAACGGGTAATGCGCCGTATCGATCAACCCCGCGGCCGGCGTGCCGTCGACATTGCCCATCTCGCCGATCACGCGACGGGTGTTGAACAGGAACACGCCCGACGGCGGCAGCGCTTCGCGCGAGCCCTGCCAGAAGCCATCGGCGTAGGCGCCCGACACCGGCAGCACCTCGCGCGGCGGGATGTCCAGCGTCGGCCAGCCGGTGACGGTGTAGATCGGCACGGTGAGCCCGACGTCGATCGCCAGTTGCTTCAGCGCGGCGATGTGCTCGGCGCCGCGGCCCGGACCGGTGCCGCCGTATTCGTTCTCCAACTGCAGCCCGATCACCGGCCCGCCGTCGCACCACAGCCGGCCGCGCGCCTGCGCCGCGATCTCGCCGTAGAGCCGGCGCACGTGGGCGAGGTAGGCGGGATCGTTGCTGCGCGGCTCGCAGGTCGCGGCGAGCCAGTCGGGAAAGCCGCCCAGCCTCACCTCGGCATGCACCCACGGACCAGGACGCAGGTAGACGAACAGGCCGGCCTCGGCCGCGAGGTCGATGAAGCGCGCCAGGTCGCGCTGGCCGTCCCAGCGCCAGCGCCCTTGCACCGCCTCGTGGTGGTTCCAGATCACGTAGCTGGCGACGACGTCCACCCCGCCCGCCTTGATCTTGGCGAGCTCGCCCGCCCATTCGGTCTCGGGATAGCGGCTGTAGTGGAACTCGCCCATCACCGGCATCCAGGGCCGACCGTCCAGCACCAGGTACCGGCTGTTGACCTCGAGGCTGCGGGTGGGATGCGGGTACAGGCCCAGGTTCAGGAAGCCAGTCTCGGGCGTCGGCACCGTCGGGGGCACCTGTAGCGCCACCGGCGCCGGCGGGGTTGTCTCGCTCACGTCGTTGTGCTGCCCGAAGAGGCAGTTAATCGTTTAATCCGAGTCAGTAGACCAAGGGCGACCCCAGGGGGCAATACGGGTAAGTCCGCAGAAGTGGCCGCATTCTACGCGGAGCGCCCTTGGATTCGACGCTGTCGGAGCGCCATCGCGCGCGCGGCCGCGCTCGCTTCGGCGCCGATGCTGGGCATTCCGATTGACATCGCCCCCGCAGGTTGCTCCAATCAGATTAATCGATTAACCGACGCTGACGCATCCTCGCGATCGTTCGGCCGACACCCGCCCGCTTCATGCCCCCGATCTCCTTCCCGTCCGATCCGCCGGCGCCGCTGCGCCTGGGCGTGTGCTACTACCCCGAGCAGTGGCCGAAGGCGCGCTGGCGCGAGGACGCCCGCGCGATGCGCGCGCTCGGCCTGGGCACGGTCCGCATCGCCGAATTCGCCTGGTCCCGCATGGAGCCGGCCCCGGGGCAGTTCGACTGGGCCTGGCTGGACGAGGCGATCGACGTGCTCGCCGGCGAGGGCCTGTCGGTGGTGCTGGGCACGCCAACCGCGGCGCCGCCGCAGTGGCTGGTCGAGGCCCATCCCGACGTGCTGCCCGTGGGCGCCGACGGCCGCGTGAAGCCCTTCGGCGCGCGCCGGCATTACTGCTTCTCGAGCCCGTCGCTGGCCGAGGCCACGCGGCGCATCGTCACCGCGATGGCCCGTCGCTACGGTGGGCATCCGGCCGTCGTCGCCTGGCAGACCGACAACGAGTACGGCTGCCACGACACCACCCTGTCCTACTCGCCGGCCGCGCTGGCCGCGTTCCGGCGCTGGCTGCGGGCGCGCTACGAGACCGTCGAGCGCATGAACGAGGCCTGGGGCACCGCCTTCTGGGGCCTGCAGTTCCTGAGCTTCGAGCAGGTCGGCTTCCCGGTCGGCCAGCCGACGAGCCCGCTGCCCGCGCATGCGCTGGACTTCCGCCGCTTCGCCTCCGACGAGGTGGTGCGCTACAACCGGCTGCAGGTCGAGTTGATCCGCGCGCACGCGCCCGGCCGCCCGGTGCTGCACAACTTCATGGGCCTGTTCGCCGAGTTCGACCACCACGCCTGCGGCGCCGACCTGGACATCGCCGCCTGGGACAGCTATCCGCTCGGCCACGTCGACACGGCCGCGACCTTCCTCACCGAGGCCGAGCGCCAGCAATGGGCGCGCACCGGACATCCGGACCTGACCGCCTTCCATCACGACCTGTACCGCGGCATCGGCCGCGGCCGGATGTGGGTGATGGAACAGCAGGCCGGGCCGGTGAACTGGGCCGACTGGAACGCGCTGCCGCTGCCCGGCATGGTCCGCGCGTGGACCTGGGAGGCCTTCGCGCACGGCGCGGAGCTGGTGTCCTACTTCCGCTGGCGCCAGCTGCCCTTCGGCCAGGAGCAGATGCATTCGGGGCTGAACCGCCCGGACGGCGCGCTGGACGACGGCGGCCGCGAAGCCGCTCAGGTCGGCGCCGAGATCGGGCGACTGCTCGCCGCCGGCGATGCGGCGTCGCTGGCGATGCGGCCGGCGGCGGTCGCGCTGGTGATGGACTACCCGTCGCTGTGGATGGCGCAGATCCAGCCGCAGGGCAAGGACATGGCGGGCTTCGGCCCGATGCTGGCGTACTACGGCGCGCTGCGCCGGCTCGGGCTGGACGTCGACATCGTCGCGCCCGACGCATCGCTCGCGGGCTACGCCCTCGTCGTGCTGCCGGGCACGCTGCACCTGGACGAGGCGCTGGTCGAGCGGCTGCGCGCGAGCACGGCGGTCGTCGTCGCCGGGCCGCGCACCGGCAGCAAGACCGACCGGCTCGCCATCGCCGAGCCGCTGCCGCCGGGACCGCTGCGCGAATGGCTGGCGGTGCGCGTACGCGCCGTGGAATCGATGCGCCCCGGCCGCACGCTGGCGATCGATGCCGGCGAGCATGGGCACGGCGTCGGGGTGCAATGGCGCGACCTGATCGAACTCGATGCGGGCAACGCCGCGGGCGCGCAGGAGGTCCGGGTCCTGGCCCGCTACGAGGACGGCGCGCCGGCCTGGCTCGCGCGCGGACGCTTCCACCTGCATGCCGGTCACGTCGACGCGGACCTGCTGCTGCGCTGGGTCGATGCCGCGGCCCGCGAGGCCGGCCTGTCGCCGCTCGCGCCCGAGGCGCTGGCGCCCGGGCTGCGCCTGCGCCGCCGCGGCCAATGGCTCTTCGCGATCCACCGCGGGCCGCAGCCGGCCGTGGTGCCCGTGCCGCAGGGCGCGATCCCCTTGCTCGGCGGCGCGACGCTGCCGCCCGGCGGTGTCGGCATCTGGCATCTGTCCGATTGAGCCCGGTCGCGCTATCGTCCGTCCCTTCGCGCACCCGGCGCACCGGTCCCACGCCCCTCCGATCCACGTCCCACTGCCCTCGCCCGCTCCCAGATGGTCACCTCTTCCGAAGTCTCCGCGGCCTTCGACCGCAACCGCCACTCGCATCGCCGTTTCAATCCGCTGGCCGGCAAATGGGTGCTGGTGTCGCCACAGCGCAGCCTGCGCCCGTGGCAGGGCCAGACCGAAAGCCCCGACCTGGAAGTCCGCGCCTCGCATGACCCGGGCTGCTACCTGTGCGCCGGCAACACCCGCATCAACGGCGAGGTCAACCCGTCCTACACCGGCACCTTCGTCTTCGAGAACGACTTCCCCGCGCTGATGGCCGATGTGCCGGCGCCGGACGCTGGCGGCGCCCCGGCGGCGGCGGCGGGCCTGTTCCAGGCCGAACCGGCCCGCGGCACGAGCCGGGTGATCTGCTTCTCGCCGGACCATGGCCGCAGCCTGCCCGAGCTCGACGAGGCCGCGCTGCGCGAGGTCGTCGCCTGCTGGGCCGCGCAGACGCGCGAACTGGGCGAGCGCTGGCGCTGGGTGCAGGTCTTCGAGAACAAGGGCGCGATGATGGGCTGCTCCAACCCGCATCCGCATGGCCAGGTCTGGGCCAGCGACTTCGTGCCGGACCTGCCGGCGCGCGAGGACCGCCTGCAGCGCGACTGGCTGGCCGCCCAGGGTGAGCCGATGCTGCTGGCGGTGGCGCGCGCGGAGGCCGGCGGCGAGCGCGTGGTCGTGCAGAACGACGACTGGCTCGCGTTGGTGCCCTATTGGGCCGAATGGCCGTTCGAGACGCTGCTGCTGCCGCGCTTCGCCGTGCAGCGGATGGACCAGCTGAGCGCGTCGCAGCAGGCCAGCCTGGCGGCCATCGTGCGCGCGCTGACGATCCGCTACGACAACCTGTTCCAGTGCAGCTTCCCGTACTCGATGGGCTGGCACGGCGCGCCCACCGGCGCCCAGGCCGAGGCGTCGCCGCACTGGCAGCTGCATGCGCACTTCCATCCGCCGCTGCTGCGCAGCGCGACGGTGCGCAAGTTCATGGTCGGCTTCGAGCTGCTGGCGGAGGCGCAGCGCGACCTCACGCCCGAGCAGGCCGCCGCGCGGCTGCGCGAGCAGCCGTCCACCCACTACCGCCAGCGCTGAGCCTGCCCGGCGCCGCGACGACCGCCCCTTTCAACCCGGCGCTGACGACCGAGTCCCCTCGATCGATCGGCGTCCCCGCTTGCCACCGCCTGCCATGACCTCTGCCCCGACCGACCTCCCGCCCACCGCGCTCGCCGTCGTGCGTGCCTTCACCGAGCGCCACGGCGTCGCCCCGACGGTGCTGGCGCGCGCGCCCGGCCGGGTCAACCTGATCGGCGAGCACACCGATTACAACGACGGCTTCGTACTGCCGGTGGCCATCGACCGCGACACCTGGGTCGCCGCCGGACCGCGCGATGACGGCCAGGTGGACGCGCTGGCGCTCGACGAGCAACAGGCCGAAGACCGCTTCGCGCTCAGCGCCGAGCCGCCGCATTTCCCCGGCGGTGGCTGGCGCGACCATGTGCGCGGCACGCTGGCGCAGCTCGCGGCCGAGCTGCCGGCGCTGGCCGGCATGAACCTCGTCATCGCCGGTGACGTGCCGATGGGCGCGGGGCTCAGCAGCTCCGCCTCGCTGGCGCTGGGGCTGCTGCGCGCGGCGCAGCGCCTGGCGGGCGACACGACGCTCGACGGCAAGCGCCTGGCGCGCCTGGCGCAGCAGGCCGAGAACCGCTTCGTCGGCTGCCAGTGCGGGATCATGGACCAGCTCGCCAGCGCGGAAGGCCGCGCCGGCCACGCCCTGCTGATCGACTGCCGCTCGCTCGACACCGAGCCGGTGCCGCTGCCCGCGGGCACGGCGCTGCTGATCGCGCACTCGCGGGTGCGGCGCGGCCTGGTCGACAGCGCCTACAACGAGCGTCGCCGCCAATGCGAGGCGGCCGCCGCGGGCGTCGGCGCGAAGGCGCTGCGCGATGCGACGCTGGCGCAGCTGGAGGCTGCCGGCCTGGACGACAAGACCTTCCGCCGCGGCCGCCACATCGTCACCGAGAACGAGCGCGTAATCGCCGCCACCCGCGCGCTGCGCGCGGGCGACATGCGGCAGCTGGGCCAGCTGATGAAGGCCTCGCACGCCTCGATGCGCGACGACTTCGAGATCACCGTGCCCGCCGTCGACCAGCTCGCGGCGCTGCTGCAGGACGTCATCGGCGACGCGGGCGGCGCGCGCATGACCGGCGGCGGCTTCGGCGGCTGCGTGATCGCGCTGCTGCCCCAGTCGCTGGTGCCCGCCGCGGTCCGGGCGCTGGAGGACGGCTACCGCTCGCCCGAGGGGGAACCGGCGCTGGTCTACCTGTGCGAGGCGGGCCCGGGTGCCGAGGCGGCTGCGGCTACAGTCGCGGGATGACCACCCTCGTCGAAGTGGCGCGGGCCGCGGGCGTCACCGCGGCCACCGTCTCCAACGTGCTGCGCAACCGCGGCAAGGTCGGCGAGGAGACGCGCCGGCGCGTGCTCGCCGCGGTCGAGCAGCTGGGCTACCGCCCCAACCTGATGGCGCGCGCGCTGGTGGAGGGCAAGCCCCACACGATGGCGCTGCTCGTCAGCAGCATCGCCAACCCCTTCTATCCGGAGTTCGCGCTCGAGGTCGAGCGCGCGGCGCGCAAGCTGGGCTACTTCCTGCTGGTGTGCAACACCAACGAGGACCCCGCGCAGGAACGGGCCTACCTCGACGCGATCGGCGGCGCGCTGGCGCAGGGCGTGATCGTCATGAACGCGGACTTCGTGCAGCTCGATGCGCTGCAGAACCTGCGCCGCCGCGGCGTGCCGGTGGTGCTGTGCATGTGGGAGCGGCCGCAGGAGCCGCCGCCGCTGCCCTGCGTGGCGGTGGACCTGTACCAGGCCGGCGTGCTCGCGGCGGAGCACCTGCTGCGCCTGGGCCATCGGCGCATCGGCGCGGTCTGCGGCAGCGAGCCCACCGGCAACCACCGCTGGCGGCTGCGCGGATTCCTCGACACGATGGCGCAGGCCGGCGCCGCCTTGCCGGCGAGCTGCCTGCGCTACGGCCACGACACCATCGACGACGGCCGCAACGCCGCGCACAGCCTGCTGGCGGGCGAGCCCGGGCTGACGGCGGTGTTCGCGACCAACGACCTGCCCGCGCTGGGCGTGCTGCAGGCGGCGGCGGAGCTGAGCCTGGAGGTGCCGCGGGACCTGTCGGTGATCGGCGTCACCGACATCCAGCTGGCGCACCAGATGCGCCCGGCCCTGAGCACCGTGGCGATGCCCACGGCGGAAGCGGCGACGCTGGCGGTGCAGCTGCTGCAGTCGGAGATCGATGCGTCGCCGGACCATGCGCCGCCGATGCGGGTGACCGAGCCGCCGCGGCTGGTCGTGCGGGCGTCGACGGCGAAGCCGCATCACGGCGGTGCCCCCGGCGGCACGGGCCGCGCCGACTGAGCGCGCCGGCTGAGGTTTCTCGGCGCCCCCTCGGCACTCTCTCGACGGCGCCGCGCGTCGGCCACATCACGGTGCGGACCGGGTTTTCGCGGGCCAGTTGCCACTCGTGACGGATTGGTGATATCTCCGCGGCGGCCTTGCGACAGAATGCCCAGCACTTCGCAGCGCCGACCCGGGAGCCCGCTTGAGTTCAGTCCTCCAAGGCGCCAGCCGGCGCGAATTCCTGATCGTCGGCTGCGCCGTCCTCACATCCGCCTGCGGCGGCGGCGGCTCCGACGGCGCAGCGTCGGCGGTGGACGACACCAGTGCCGTGAGCGCGGCGACCGACATCACCGCGGATGTGCTCGCCAACCGCGACATCACGCTCACCGGCGATTCGGTGATCAAGCTGCCTTCGGGCACGACGACCTATACCGGCGTCATCAGCGGCCAAGGGACGCTGCGCCTGTCCACCGCCGCCACCAGCACGCTGGTGATCACGCGGACCAGCACCTTCACGCTGCCCGTCGCGCGGCAGGTCCAGGTCGTCACCAAGACCACCTACCCCGGCGCCGGCTACGCGCTCACCATCGCCGGCACCAACCCGCCGGTGCTGACGATCGATCCGGGCGTCACCTTCCAGATCGGCACCAACACCAGCGCCGACAGCTCGCCCAACGTCATCGCCACCTCGGACAGCAAGAACAGCGCGAGCACCATCAACGGCGAGATCAACCTCAACAACATCCTCAACAACGGGACCATCGTCATCAGCAGCGCGCAGTTCGTGCTGCTGGGCCAGGTGAGCGGCAGCGGCAGCATCGTGCAGGCGCCCGGCGTCTGGGGCGGCAACTCGTCGGGCGGGGTGAGTTCGTATTCGGGCGTACTGTCGCTGGCCGCGGGGCAGGACTTCGGCAGCAACCACGTCGCCGCCTCGCTGTCGAATGCGAAGGCGGTGCTCAACGAGGGCTCGTGGCTGGTCTGGAGTCCGCCGGGCAGCGTCGTCACGGTGACGCAGAACATCTACGAGGCGGCCTTCGGCAACGACATCAACTTCCATGCGATCGGTCCGTCGACGATCGTGATGTCTGGGGTCTACAGCCACACCGACAACAGCCCGCACAACGTGCCCAACCTGGTCAATCCGGGCCTGAGCGACCCCGAGCTGAACTTCGCCAAGACGATCTACCGCGGCGGCGCCAATTCCCCCAACGGCAACGACGCCAGCTACCGCGGCATCAACATCGAACGCGGTGCCGGCACGGTCCAGTGGGGCGACGGCACGCACGCCAACTTCTTCCTGCCGTCGGCGCCTTCGCCCGCGGAGGTCGACCCGCCGCTGGGCAAGAAGAACGCCTACATCAACCTGCGGGGCGGCACGCTGGCGTTCAACTACAACGGGCCGGTGACGCTGCATGTCGGCATCACCGGCGGCGGGGGCGGCCCGCACCGAGATGGCTCGGTGGGCTCGGGCAACGTCCGGATCATGGCCACGCCCGGCAACGACGTGACCTTCGCGCAGCCGCAGAACTACAACGGCACCACGACCATCGGTGCCAACGCGATCCTGCGCCTGGGCACCGGCACGCCGGTGCCGCTGCGCTACATCACCGTCAATGCGACCAGCGGCAAGTCGACGGTGCTGCAGGCCACCTACAGCGGGGATGCCAGCCTGCTGACGGCCGAGTCGCCGAATGGCGCGGCGAGCAACGCCATCGTCAACGACGGCCAGCTCATCATCCAGAACACGACGACCGCGATCACGCTGTCCAACATCAGCGGTGGCGGGAGCCTCACGCACAGCGGCGCCGCCGCGCTCACGCTGCGCAACAACAGCTACAGCGGCGCGACGACGCTCAGCGGCGGCACGACGCTGGCGGGGAGCGCGAATGCGATGGGCACCGGCAACGTCGTCAACAACGCGGCGCTGGCGCTGGTCAGCGGGCAACGCGAACTCACGGTGGGCGGCAGCTTCCAGCAAGGCGCGGCGGGCCAATTGACGCTCGCGGTGGGCGGTGCCACGCCGGGCGTCGACCATGACCACCTCGGCGTCGCCGGCGCGGCCGTGCTGGGTGGCACGCTGACGCTGAACTTCAGCGGCGGTGTCGCGAAGGGCCAGAAGCTGGTGCTGATCAGCGCCGCTGGCGGTATCAGCGGTGCGTTCGGCTCCATCGTCAGCAACGGCGCGACGGTGACCATCGGTCAGGACGCCACGAACTTCTTCGTCACGGTGCAATAGCGGGAGGCACCGGGCGCCTGTACAAGGTCGAAGGCCCGAAGAGCTTCGGGTCACGTCGTTGAAGCGGGTGACTGAAGGCAGCGCGGGTCAGGACTACTCGGGTTCGAAGTCGCTGCGTGTTCCGTTCACCTCTGAGGCATTCCCTTCTGCGTCAGCAGGATGAAGACCAGGGCAATCGGAATGAGCACGAACATTGGCGTGTTCTGGATCACACGACCTGAGACCAGCGTGGTCGCCGGCGTTTCGGCATCGCCCACGATGTCGATGACGTACTTCTGGTTCGTCGACTGCGACCCCAGCCTGCTCTTGTCAAGCTCGGCGCGACGGTACCGCTGAAACTTCAAGCGCTGGTCGAAAAGTACCCGCCTGCCTGGCAACTGAGGGGAAGTCGCTCGGTACCGCTGAAGCTCCTCGAGCGACATGTCCTGCTCAGACATGACCAGCCGCACATTCAGCATCAAGGAGTTGTCCGCGTGCAGGTGAGCCCCGCGAAAGTCCCCGGAAAGCCGCGACCGAAGCGGCCCGGTGAGCAGCTCGACGAGTTGCTTCGTGGGGATCAATTCGTAGTCGTACCGTTCTCCGAAGACGACGATCCGCTGCCAATCCTTGGTCGCGGCCAGCGACTCCACCGTCTCCCAGTAATAGGGTGGACCCAGTTGTTTGGGCCCGCTGCCACACCCTGTGCCGAGGGCCGTGCCTGCGCTCGCCAGCAGGATCGCTCGTCGTTTCATCGCCTTCCTCTCTTGTCGCCTTCTTGTGCTCCGGTGGTTCGGGGCCTGCTCGACCAATTCAAAGGAACCGCTACCGGGGTTCGCGCTGCGCTTCGACCGATGCCGCTCGCACCTGCTCCGCAGTCAAGGAGAAAGACGCTGTCAGTGACAGGTCCTTGTCAAACTCAAAGAGCCGCCCGAGGTCCTCCTCGTGCAAGCGCTGCACGACGACGGCATAGCCTCCCGCTGGCGTTCTCGCGAACGCACGCATCGAGTAGACGACTCTCACGTCTTCCCTCGGCAACGCGGTGACAACGATGCGGTCCCGCTGAACGACGTGAAATGCCCACTCCATGCCTTGCGCACGACGCGCATCGACCCACATCTCACCGCGCTGGTCGATCAGGTAAAGGCTGCCCCGCCCCTTGTACTCACGAGACGTTTCAAGCCACTGCAATCTCGCAAACCGGTCCTGCGGCATGGCCGGCAGCCCTCGGGCGACATCCGAGGACGCGTGTTCCGGCATGGGGACGATCACCTCCGGTCGCTCATGAATGACTGGCTGCTCGGGCCCGGTGATAGCTGCGTCGACCGCGGCCAAGGCAGCGCCTCTGTCGGGACAGATTGCCACCTCGCGGCTGAATGTCGTGGTCGAGAGGTCTCGCGTCTGTCCGATGTGGTCCACCACTCGCAATGTCGGTTGGATGCGCCCCGATGCGCCAACCTGGCCGCCTACGACGTCGAATCGAAGCAACCTGAACCGCGGGGATTCGAATGCGGTCGTGGTCGTGGCCTGGATCCGCACCGATGCACTGGGCGCGCTCAGCCACTCCAGGCCCACGCACTGTTCGGATGAGACGCCTCGTCGCCTGAGCGTGGGAATCTCCTGCAGCGGGTATGGGCTCGGCAGGCATGTCGGGCTGCCGACAGGCCAGAGCGCCACTCTCGCCACCTCACCGCTGGCGCGCTCCCAGCGGAATTCCTTTGGCATGGAGGTTTCGAGCGCAATCAGGCGCTTCTTCAAAAAGTAGTCGACGACACGCCTGATCGGCTCGCCGCCCAGTCGCTCGCGCCCTCTGGTGTTGGGATTGATCGGCGGAGCGGTGATCAGGTCGAGATAGGCCCAGTCGATGTAGAGCTCGTCAGCGGCCAGCGGTTGGGTGATCTCGATGCGGTTGTCGTCGCAACGGGCCGTGGGTGCAGGCAGATCCGGCACCGACGGAGTTGTCGCCCCGCACACGGTCCAAGCCCCGGCCAGTGCCAACAAACCGCATCGGCGGGTAGACGTTGCTGTCGCCCCGCGTGGCGCCGATGATTCGACCCACCCATCGCGCGGCTTCGATGCGTTTTTCATTGACAGCCTCAACTTGGCGACACTCAGAACTCCCTGTATTCCCCACCGGGCTCCCCGTCATGAGCCTCCGGGTCCACGCCACAAGCGGCCGCCGCATCGACAAAAACCGGCACCAGCAGTTCCCGCTCGTCCGTTTCCAGCAGGCCGTGGCCCGCATCGGCGTTGATCTCGTCAAGGCTGCCGTAGAGGCGCTTCATCGCCTCCAGCACAGGCGTGTCCGAGCAAGGCTCCGGCAGCGCCTTCAACTGATCGAAGTAGGCTCGAATCGCCGCATCGACCGCCTCCGCAGCGGCTACCGTGTGCCCTTCAAGCCCCGCCTCCCTGCAGCTCACCCAGTGCGCCGCAATGCCAGGCGTGGCTTCCGCAAGAATCGCTTCCAGTCGTTCGTTTCTTTCGCTCATCGTGTCCCTCCCGTTGTGCATCACCGCGATCACACCGTCGCCGGTGGCGGCGCATCCTGCCACAACAGCTTGATGCCTCTACCCTCAAGTGCGCCCTCCGGGTTAGCTCTAGTTAATTAGTGCAGCGCGCGAACTAACATCCTTATCCAAGCTGGCCTGAACCAGATCGCCCCGCAGGGCGACCGCCGGCAAGGAGACAAAAAGAATGTCGACTCTCACCAGGCGCGGCGCCGTCCGTGCGGCGCTCGCGTCGGTCGCTGGCGCCGGACTCGCGGCATCGGCCCCCGCCGCGACCGGCTCCGCGCCCGCCACCGCCGCCGCCGGCGCCTCTTCGCGACCGCCCTCCTTTGGCGTCGGCCGCGAAGGCCAGCGCAAGGCCGATCTGGGCAACGGCACCTACCGCAACCCCATCGTCCCGGGCGACCGCCCCGACCCCACGCTGCTCAAGGACGGCAGCGACTACTACCTGACCTTCTCCTCGTTCACCTCCTACCCGGGCGTCGTGATCTGGCACTCGACCGACCTGGTGAACTGGACGCCCATCACCGCCGCGCTGAAACAGCCGATCGGCGCCGTCTGGGCGATGGACCTGGTCAAGCACGACGGCCGCTACTTCATCTACATCCCCGCGATGCAGGAGAACGGCTCCAAGATCTACGTGATCCACGCCGACAACATCCGCGGCCCCTGGAGCGATCCGGTGGACCTCCACCTGGGCGACTGCATCGACCCCGGCCACGCCGTCGGCGAGGACGGCAAGCGCTACCTGTTCGTCAACGGCGTGCGCCGCATCCGCCTCAGCGACGATGGCCTGTCCACCATCGGCCAGCTCGAGCCGGCCTACACGCCCTGGCAGTACCCCAAGGACTGGGTGGTGGAGATGTTCGCCCCCGAGGGCCCGAAGATCTTCCGCCGCGGCGAGTGGTTCTACCTGATCGCCGCCGTCGGCGGCACCTCCGGCCCGCCGACCAGCCACATGGTGACGCTGGCCCGCTCGCGCTCGATCCACGGGCCGTGGGAGGACTCGCCCCACAACCCCATCGTCCGCACCCAGAGCGCCGACGAGCCCTGGTGGTCGCGCGGCCACGCCAGCGTGGTCGAAGGCCCCGCCGGCGACTGGTGGATGGTCTATCACGGCTATGAGAACGGCATGCGCACGCTCGGCCGCCAAACGCTGCTCGAGCCGGTCGAATGGACGAAGGACGGCTGGCTCAAGGCCCGCGGCGGCACGCTCGCGCGGCCGCTGCCCAAGCCGCGCGGCGGTCGGCCCTCGCCGGCCGGCTTCGACCTCTCCGACGACTTCAGCACCGACCGCATGGGCGTCCAATGGACGCTCTTCGCGCCCGACGCGAAGGACGGCGAACGCGTCTCGCGACGCGACCGCAGCCTGGTCCTGAAGGCCAAGGGGACCTCGCTGGCCGACTGCTCGCCGCTGACCTGCCTGGTCGGCGACCGCAGCTACGAGGCCAGCGTCGAGATGGAGATCCCCGGCGACGCCCACGGCGGCCTGGCGCTCTTCTACGACGGCCGCGGCTTCGCCGGCATCGGCGCGAACGCGCAGGAAATGCTGACCTACAACTACAGCCAGGAGATCGGCTGGATGCGGCACAAGCTGCCGGCGACGACCGGGCCGCGCGTGCTGCACCTGCGGCTCACCAACCGCGAGAACGTCGTCACCTTCCACACCTCGCCCGACGGCAAGGACTGGACGCAGCACCCCTGGCAGATGGAGGTCTCGGGCTTCCATCACAACGTCTTCGGCGGCTTCCTGAGCCTGAAGCTGGCGCTGTTCAGCGCCGGCCAGGGCGAGGTGCGCTTCCGCCGCTTCCGCTACCGCGGGCTTCCCGCCTGAACCTTCTTCCGGACTTCAACCCATGTCGCTCACCCTCTCGAGACGCAAGATGGCCGCGCTGACGCTCGCGCTGGCCCCGATGGCCGCCTGGAGCGGCGGACCGGCCGCCAAGCCCGGCCGCGCTATCGACGTCGACCTGCGCCAGGCCGCCGGCCCGGTGGACCGCAGCTTCGACTACGCCGTCGGCGCCGACTTCCCCGGCACCCTGATCCGCGACGACAGCCAGGCCCAGCTGAAGACCGCCGTGGACGAGCTCGGCTTCCGCACCATCCGCTTCCACGCGATCTTCCACGACGCGCTGAAGACCGTGATCAAGGGGCCCGACGGCCGCCTGCAGTTCGACTTCAGCCGCATCGACACGCTCTACGACGGCCTCCTGGCCAAGGGCATCAAGCCCTTCGTCGAACTCGGCTTCACGCCGGAGGCGATGGCCACGTCACCGCAGACCATCTTCTACTGGAAGGGCAACACCTCGCATCCGCAGGCCGAGCCCTGGGTCGCGCTGGTCGACGCCTTCGCGCGCCACCTGATCGCGCGCTACGGCGCCGAGGAAGTGCGCCAATGGCCCTTCGAGGTCTGGAACGAGCCCAACCTCGATGGCTTCTGGGAACGCGCCGACCAGGCCGCCTACTTCGAGCTCTACGCCCGCAGCGCCCGGGCGCTGAAGGCGGTCGATCCGCAGCTGAAGGTCGGCGGCCCGGCGACCGCGGGCGCCGCCTGGGTCGTGCCCTTCCTGGCCTTCTGCAAGGAGAAGAACGTCCCCGTCGACTTCGTCACCACCCACACCTATGGCGTGGACGGCGGCTTCCTCGACGAATTCGGCCAGGACGACAACAAGCTGTCGCGCTCGCCGGACACGATCATCGGCGACGTCAAGCGCGTGCGCGGCGAGATCGAAGCCTCGCCTTTCCCCGGCCTGCCGCTCTACATCACCGAGTGGAGCGCGAGCTACAACCCGCGCGATCCCGTCCACGACGCCTACCTCAGCGCGCCCTACATCCTGGAGAAGCTGCGCCTGACGCGGGGCTACGCCCAGGCGATGAGCTACTGGACCTACAGCGACCTGTTCGAGGAGCCCGGTCCGCCGCCCACCCCCTTCCACGGCGGCTTCGGCCTGCTGACGCGCGAAGGCGTGCGCAAGCCGGCCTACTTCGCCTACAAGTACCTGAAGCAGCTGACCGGCCGCGACGTGCCGCTCAAGGACAGCAGCGCGCTTGCCGCGGTCGACGATGGCAAGGTCGCCGCGCTGGTCTGGGACTGGCGGCTGCCGGACCAGCAGACCAGCAACCGGCCTTATTTCACCCAGGTGCTCCCGGCCACGAAGCTCGCCCCCGCCACGCTGCGCTGGCAGGGCCTCAAGCCCGGCGTCTACACGCTGCGCCAGTACCGCGTCGGCTTCGAGGCCAACGACGCGTACACCGCCTGGCTGAAACTCGGCAAACCGGGCAACCTGTCCGCCGAGCAGTTGGCGAAGCTGCAGGCGCTGACCACCGACAAGCCGGAGCGCGAGCGCACCGTGCGCGTCGGGCGCGACGGCCGCCATCGCGAGACGGTGCCGATGCGCTCGCATGACGTGGTGCTGGTGACGCTGGAGCCGGCCGCGCGATGAAACGATGAAGCGGCGCCGCGCCGGCGCCGCTCGCATGCAGACCGGCGGCCGCCGACGGCCGCCATGACGAGTCACCGACAGGAAGACGAGAAGGATCCCCATGAAGTTCACCGACGGGCAATGGCTGCTGCAGCCTGGCGTCTCGGCCCATTACGCCACCGAGACCTATGCCGTGGACATCCACGACGACCGCGTCGTGCTGCTGGTCACCACGCGCCCCATCAAGCACCGCGGCGACACGCTGCAAGGCCCGACGCTGACCGTCACGCTGCGCTCGCCGCTGCCGGGCGTGATCCGCGTCAGCGTCGAGCACTTCAGCGCCTCCCAGGCGCCGCGCCTGCACGTGCCCATGGTCGGCGCGACCTCGCCGGCGCTGCAGGTCACCGAGACCGACAAGCTGGTGACCGTCACCTCCGGCCCGCTGTCGGTCGACGTCAAGAAGGGCGAGGGCTACGGCCTGACCTTCCGCGAGGGCGACAAGGTGCTCACGCGCAGCGACTGGCGCTCGCTCGGCTACCTGCAATGGGCCGGCAAGGCCAACTACGTCCATGAGCAGCTGACGCTGGCGGTGGGCGAGTACGTCTACGGCCTGGGCGAGCGCTTCACGCCCTGGGTCAAGAACGGCCAGACCGTCGAGAACACCAACAAGGACGGCGGCACCGCCTGCGAGCAGGCCTACAAGAGCGTGCCCTTCTACCTGAGCAGCCGCGGCTACGGCGTGCTGGTCAACGAGGCGGGCCCGGTGTCCTTCGAGGTCGCGTCGGAGAAGACCTCGCGCGTGCAGTTCAGCCGCGAGGGCGAGACCCTGGACTACTGCGTCGTCGCCGGCCCCACGCCCAAGGCCGCCGTCGCGCGCCTGACCGAGCTGACCGGCCGCGCGCCGCTGCCGCCGGCCTGGACCTTCGGGCTGTGGATGACGACCTCGTTCACGACCCAGTACGACGAGGCCACCGCCACCCACTTCATCGACGAGATGGCGCGCCGCGAGCTGCCGCTCAGCGTCTTCCACTTCGACTGCTTCTGGATGCGTGAGTTCCAGTGGTGCGACTTCGAATGGGACCGTCGCGGCTTCCCCGATCCCGAGGGCATGCTCGCGCGGCTGCGCGCCAAGGGGCTGAAGATCAGCCTCTGGATCAACCCCTACGTCGCGCAGCGCTCGCCGCTCTTCGCCGAGGGCGTGCGCGAGGGCTACTTCATCAAGCGCGCCAACGGCCTGACCTGGCAGACCGACCTCTGGCAGCCCGGCATGGCCATCGTCGACTTCACCAACCCCGCCGCCAAGGCCTGGTACCAGGGCCACCTGCGCCGGCTGCTGGCGATGGGCGTGGACTGCTTCAAGACCGACTTCGGCGAGCGCATCCCCGACAAGGACGTCATCTACTTCGACGGCTCCGATCCGGTCGAGATGCACAACCTCTACGCGCTGCAATACAACGAGGCCGTCTTCGAGCTGCTGCAGGAGGTGCAGGGCAGCGACGCGGTCGTCTTCGCGCGCTCGACCTACGCCTCGGGCCAGCGCTTCCCGGTGCACTGGGGCGGCGACTGCTGGTCCAACTTCGAATCGATGGCGGAGAGCCTGCGCGGCGGCCTCTCGCTGACGTCCTGCGGCTTCGCGTTCTGGAGCCACGACATCGGCGGCTTCGAGGGCAATCCGCCGCCGGCCGTCTACAAGCGCTGGATCCAGTTCGGCCTGCTGTCCTCGCACAGCCGGCTGCACGGCAGCAGCTTCTACCGCGTGCCGTGGCTGGTCGACGAGGAAAGCTGCGTGGTGCTGCAACGCTTCACACGCCTGAAGCACCAGCTGATGCCCTACCTCTACGCGACCGCGATCGCCGCGAGCGAGACCGGCGTGCCGACGATGCGCGCGCCGGTGCTGGAGTTCCCGGACGATCCGGCCTGCGCGACCCTGGACCGCCAGTTCCACCTGGGCGACGCGCTGCTGGTGGCGCCGGTGTTCACCGACAGCGGCGAGGTCGATGTCTACCTGCCGGCCGGGCGCTGGACCCACCTGCTCAGCGGCGAGGTCGTCGACGGCGGCCGCTGGCGCCGGGAGACGCACGACTTCATGAGCCTGCCGCTCTACGTCGCGCCGAACACCGTGCTGCCCTGGGGCCAGGAGACCGAACGCCCGGACTACGACTACGCGCGCGGCGTGGTGCTGCGGGTCTTCGCGCTGGACAACGGCGCGACCGCGCCCTTCGTGGTCGCCGCGGTGAACGGCACGATCGCGGCCCGCGGCACGGTGACCCGCGACGGCGAGCGCTACCGCGTCCGTATCGTCGAGGGTGCGCTGCAGGACTGGGCGATCGAGGTCGACGGCGTGCGCAGCCCGGTGCAGGCCGGCCCGTCGCTCGACTGGAGCGCGCAGTGATGCGCACCCGGACCTTGGCCGTGCTGGCGGGCCTGGCGATCGTCGGCATGGGCGCCACCGCCGTGTACGCGCAGGCCGGCGACGCCACGAAGACGCCCGCCGCGACGGACACGAGCGCTGCTGCCACGCCTCGCATCAAGGTGAACCAGGTCGGCTACCTGCCGGCCGCCGCCAAGCGGGCCACCGTGCCCGCCGGCGCGGCCAGGCGCTTCCAACTGGTCGACGCCGACAGCGGCCGAGCCGCATGGACCGGGCCGCTGGGCGCCGCCGCGCTGTGGGCGCCGTCGCGCAGCCAGGTCCGGATCGCCGACTTCAGCGCGGTGACGAAACCGGGCCGCTACCGGCTGCGGGTCGCGGGCCTGCCCGACTCGGATCCGTTCACCATCGGCCCGGGCGCCTACGACGCCCTGGCCGCCGGCGCGATCCGCGCGTTCTACTTCAACCGCGCCGGCATCGCGCTGACGCCGGACCTGGCCGGCCCCTTCGCCCGCCCCGCCGGCCATCCGGACACGCGCGTGCTGATCCATGCCTCGGCCGCCGGACCGAAGCGCAAGACCGGCGACGTCATCAGCAGCCCCAAGGGCTGGTACGACGCCGGCGACTACAACAAGTACATCGTCAACTCCGGCATCACCGTCTACACGCTGCTGGCCAGCTACGAGCAGATGCCCGATCGCATGCGGGCGCTGAAGGTGGGCCTGCCTGAAAGCGGCAACGGCCTGCCGGACGTGCTCAACGAGGCGCTCTGGAACCTCGACTGGATGCTGACCATGCAGGATCCGGACGATGGCGGCGTCTATCACAAGCTGACCAATCCGGGCTTCGACGGCGTCGTGATGCCGGACGCGGCCACGACCTCCGGCGATCGCGTCGTCGTGCAGAAGAGCACCGCCGCGGCGCTGGACTTCGCCGCGGTGATGGCCGTCGGCAGCCGCGTGTTCAAGGACTTCGAGCAGCAGCGCCCGGGCCTGTCCGCGCGCATGCTGGCCGCCGCGCGCGCCGCCTGGGGCTGGGCGCAGGCGCACCCCGACGCGATCTACCGCCAGCCGCCGGACATCCACACCGGCGACTACGGCGATCCGACGCTGGACGACGAGTTCGCCTGGGCCGCCGCCGAGCTCTACATCACCACCGGCGACGAGGCCTTCTACGCCGCGATGAAGCCGGCGCAGACCACGATGACGGTGCCGTCCTGGGGCGACGTGCGCGGGCTGGCCTGGATGTCGCTCGCGGCGCACCGTGACCGGCTGGGTCCCGCCGCGGACCGCGCGCTGATCGAGCGCCGCGTCCGAGAGCTGGCCGATGCGCTGGTCGCCAAGGGCAAGGCCTCCGCCTGGGGCGTGGCGCTCGAGGAGAAGGACTTCAACTGGGGCAGCAACTCCAATGCGCTGAACCAGGCCATGGTGCTGCTGCAGGCCGATCGCCTGGACGCCGCCCGCCCGCCCGCGGCCGAAACCGGTACGCGCGCCGGCCGGCGCGCCGGGCCCGCCGTCAGCGCCTACCGCCAGGCGGCGCAGGGCCTGCTCGACTACGTGATGGGCCGCAACCCGATGGGCCTGTCGATGGTGACAGGCTTCGGCACCCGCTCGCCGATGCATCCGCATCACCGGCCCTCGGAGGCCGACGGCGTGGTCGCGCCGGTGCCGGGCTTCGTCGTCGGCGGGGCCAATGCCGGCCAGCAGGACCTCAAGGGCTGCCCGGTGCCGTACCCCTCGCCGCTGCCGGCGTTGTCCTACCTGGACCACTTCTGCAGCTACGCCAGCAACGAAGTGGCCATCAACTGGAATGCGCCACTGGTCTACGTGGCGGCGGCCCTGGGCGCGCCACGCTGAGGGGCCGATGCGGAGGGGCCCGGCGCCCCGCCGCATCGATGTTTTCGGGCCCTAGGTGTTTTCCTGCTCTTTATTCGTTCGGCGCCCCAACTAATATCAATGCCATGGACACGCGATACGCGATACGCGTGGACCTCTAAAAAACAGACAAGGAGACGACGCGCATGCAACCCGACGCCAGTGGTGGCCAACAGCTGTTGAAGTCCATCAACCGGATGGCCCTGGTGCGCCACCTGTGCGTGCATCCCGGCCTGTCCCGGGCGGACCTGGCGCTCGAGGTGGGCCTGACCAAGTCGACGATCACCAGCCTGGTGCGCGAGCTGATCGCCGAGGGCTGGCTGATGGAAAGCAGCGTCGTGGCCACCGGTGACCTGGGCCGGCGCCCCACCCCGCTGTTCATCAGCCCGGACCGCCTGCTGATGCTGGGCGCCGAGGTCGGCATCGACGGCGTGCGCGTGGTCGCCACCACGCTGACCGGCGAGGTGCGCGCCCGCGCGGTGTCCGCCTACGGCGCCAGCCGCAGCGCCAAGGCCTGCCTGGGCGTGCTGGCCACGGTGTTGCTGAAGGTGCGGGCGCAGCTCGATCCGTCGCAGCGCATCATCGGCATCGGCGTCGGCCTGCCCGGCGGCGTCGACGAAGCGCGCGGCGTGCTGAACTTCGCGCCCAACCTGGGCTGGCACGACCTGGCCGTCGGCCAGCTGCTCAGCGAGAAGCTCGACGGCGGCCCGCTCTCCGGCATCCCGCTCTACCTGCAGAACGAGGCCGACGTCGCCGCGCTCGGCGAGATGGAATTCAACGCCGGCGCGCCCGCCGATCCGCTGCTCTACCTCTCGATCAACCAGGGCGTCGGCGCCGGCGTGATCGTCGGCGACCGGCTGCTGACCGGCGCGCGCGGCTTTGCCGGCGAGATCGGCCACATGATCCTGCAGATCGACGGCCCGCTCTGCTCCTGCGGCCGGCGCGGTTGCGCCGAGGCGCTGATCGGCATGCGCGCGATGCTGCGTCCGGACGAAGCCGCCGAACTGGGCCCGCACTCCCTGCCGGACATCCGCGGCCGCCTGGTCGACGGCGACCGCAAGACCGCCAAGGCCGTCGAATCGGCCGGCCGCTACCTGGGCGTGCTGCTCCAGAACCTGGCGACCGCCTACGACCCGGCCTGCATCGTGCTCGGCGGCAGCGTCGTCGAGTTGGGCGACGCCTTCCTCGATCCGGCGCTGACCACGCTCAACGACTACGCCACCGCCGCCGGCCTCTCGCCGACGCCGGTCCGCACTTCGCGCTTCGGCGCCGACGCGGTGGCCGCTGGCGCCGCGGCGCTGGCCCGTCATCGCGTCACCCGCCCGCAGCTGCCGACCATCGGCGTCGGGCGCGCCAACGCCACGGCCCCGGCCGACGGCGAAGGCCAGGACCAGGAAGCCGCACTGTGAACCGCGACGACACCTTCCTCGGCATCGACCTCGGCACCTCCGAGCTCAAGCTGCTGCTGATCGATGGCAGCGGCGCCGTGGTGGGCCGCGCGGCCGCACCGCTGACCGTGTCGCGGCCCGCGCCGCTGTGGTCGGAACAGGACCCGGCCGACTGGTCCACCGCCACCACCCGCGCGATCGAGCAGCTGCGCGGCACCGCGCCGGCCGCCTTCGCCCGGCTGCGCGGCATCGGCCTGTCGGGCCAGATGCACGGCGCCGTGCTGCTCGACGGCCAGGACCGCGTGCTGCGCCCGGCCATCCTCTGGAACGACGGCCGCAGCCACGCCGAGTGCGACGAACTCACCGCCGCCGCGCCCAACCTGCACGCCATCGCCGGCAATCTCGCGATGCCCGGCTTCACCGCGCCCAAGCTGCTGTGGGTGCGCAAGCATGAGCCGGAACGCTTCGACCGCGTCCGCAGCGTGCTGCTGCCCAAGGACTACCTGCGGCTGCTGCTGACCGGCGAGAAGGTCAGCGATCCGTCCGACGCCGCCGGCACGCTGTGGCTGGACGTGGCTCGCCGCGACTGGTCCGATGAGCTGCTCGCCGCCACCGGCCTGACGCGCGCGCACATGCCGCGGCTGGTCGAGAGCAATGCGCCCTCCGGCGTGCTGCGCACCGAGTTGGCCGATGCCTGGGGCGTCGGCCGCGACGTGGTCGTGGCAGGTGGCGCTGGCGACAACGCGGCCAGCGCGATCGGCATCGGCGCCACCGCGCCGGGCAGCGGCTTCGTGTCGATGGGCACCTCGGGCGTGCTGTTCGTCGTCAACGACCGCTTCCGCCCGAACCCCGCCTCCGCGGTGCATGCCTTCTGCCATGCGCTGCCGCAGCGCTGGCACCAGATGAGCGTGATGCTGACGGCCGCCAGCGCGCTGCGCTGGTTCTGCCAGCTCAGCGGCACGACGGAGGCTGAACTGCTCGAGGAGATCGAGGCGCTGGGCGAAGACGAACTCGCCGCCGCGCCGCTCTTCCTGCCTTACCTGGCGGGCGAGCGCACGCCCCACAACGACCCGTTCGCGACCGGCGCCTTCCACGGCCTGACGCACGAGACGCGCCGCGCGCATGCCGGCTACGCGGTGCTCGAGGGCGTGGCCTTCGGCATGGCCGATGGGCTGGCGGCGCTGCGCGCGGCCGGCACCGACGTGGCGCAGCTCTCGATCGTCGGCGGCGGCGCGCGCAGCCGCTTCTGGGCCCAGCTGATGGCCGACGCGCTGGGCGTCGAGATCGTCCGCCATGCCGACGCCGACGCCGGTGGCGCGCTCGGCGCCGCGCGCCTGGGCCGCATGGCCGCGGGCGCTGGCGTCGACGAGTCCTGCCCGCCGCCCCCCATCACCGACCGTTGCACGCCCTCGCCCGCGCGGCGGGACGTGCTCGCCCGACGGCTCGCCGTCTTCCGATCGCTCTACGCGCCCTTGCGCGCCCTGCCGTCGCTCCGGCCTTGAGTCCGGACGCGCCGTCGCCTTGAATCAATGAATCCGCCCGCGCGCCCGGCCAGCCATGGCCCGGCCCCGGCCCCGCAACGAACCGCTCCGCAGTCAGTCCCATGAACAGCTACTTCTCCCACATCGCGCCGATCCGCTACCAAGGCCCCGCCACCGACGAGGCCCTGGCCTTCCGCCACTACGACAAGGACCGCATCGTCCTGGGCAAGACCATGGCCGAGCACCTGCGCTTCGCGGTCTGCTACTGGCACAGCTTCTGCTGGAACGGCCTGGATCCGTTCGGCGGCGGCACCTTCGAGCGCCCCTGGTTCCAGGGCGGCTCGCCGATGGAGCTGGCCCGCCAGAAGGCCGATGCCGCCTTCGAGTTCTTCGAGAAGCTGGGCGCGCCCTACTACTGCTTCCACGACCGCGACGTCGCCCCCGAGGGCGCCACGCCCAAGGAAAGCCACGACAACCTGCTGCGCCTGGTCGACGTGCTGGGCGAGCACCAGCAGCGCACCGGCATGAAGCTGCTGTGGGGCACCGCCAACCTGTTCAGCCACCGCCGCTTCATGGCCGGCGCCGCGACCAACCCGGATCCGGAGCTCTTCGGTCTGGCCGCGCTGCAGGTGCGCGACGCGATGGACGCGACGATGCGCCTGGGCGGCGAGAACTACGTGCTGTGGGGCGGCCGCGAAGGCTATGAAACCCTGCTCAACACCGACATGGGCCGCGAGCTCGACCAGATGGGTCGTTTCCTCAACATGGTCGTCGAGTACAAGCACCGCAAGGGCTTCAAGGGCACCATCCTGCTCGAGCCCAAGCCGCGCGAGCCCTCCAAGCACCAGTACGACTTCGACAGCGCCACCGTCTACGGCTTCCTGACCCGCTACGGCCTGGAGAAGGAAGTCAAGGTCAACATCGAGGCCAACCACGCCACGCTCTCGGGCCACAGCTTCGAGCACGAGATCGCCACCGCCGCGGCGCTGGGCATCCTGGGCAGCATCGACATGAACCGCGGCGACCCGCAGCTGGGCTGGGACACCGACCAGTTCCCCAACAACGTGCCCGAGCTGGCGCTGGCGATCTATCACATCCTGCAGGCCGGCGGCCTGGGCAGCGGCGGCTTCAACTTCGACGCCAAGGTGCGCCGCCAGTCCATCGACGCCGAGGACCTCTTCCACGGCCACGTCGGCGGCATGGACGTCTGCGCCCGCGCGCTGCTGGTGGCCGAGCAGATGATCGTCGACGGCCGCCTGGCCGCCCATGTCTCGCAGCGTTATGCCGGCTGGGACACGCCGGCGGCGCGCGAGATCCTCGATGGCCGCGTGCCCCTGGACCAGCTCGCCGATCGCGTGCTGGCCCGCAACACCGATGTCGCGCCGAGATCCGGCCGGCAGGAGTACCTGGAGAACCTCGTCAACCGTTTCGCCGGCTGAGCGCCGGCCGCGGCAGACCGCGTTGTCCAGCGGTCCCCGCCGATCCCCGATCCCGACCGTCCTTCCCCGTTCCCGAGCCCAAGCAGTCCACCTCCCCGCCCGAGGTCACGCCGTCAGAGCGGACCCGCACCTAACAGACTGGAGACATCATGAGCAATCGCCAACGGACCGCCGTATCCGTCGCCGCCGCCCAGGCGGCCGTCCTCCTCGGTGGCCTGGCCGCCGGCATCGCCTTCGCCCAGACGGCGCCCGCGCCCGCCCCCAAGCCGGAGCCCAAGCCCGAAGCGCAGATCGAGACCGTGGTCGTCTCGGGCAAGCGCGCCGCGCTGAGTTCGGCCCAGAAGATCAAGCAGAACTCCGACGAGATCGTCGATTCCATCGTCGCCGACGACATCGGCAAGCTGCCCGACCGCTCGGTCACCGAGGTGCTGCAGCGCATCGTCGGCGTCACCATGGACCGCACCATGGCCAAGGGCGACCCGGAGCACTTCTCGGTCGAAGGCTCCGGCATCAGCATCCGCGGCCTGACCTACGTCCGCTCCGAGATGAACGGCCGCGATTCGTTCTCCGCCAACGGCGGCCGCTCGCTCAACTTCGAGGACGTGCCGCCCGAACTGATGGCCGCGGTCGACGTCTACAAGAACCCCTCCGCCGAGCAGATCGAAGGTTCGATCGGTGGCCTGGTCAACTTGCGCACCGCGATGCCGTTCGACTTTGACGGCCTCAAGACAGCGTTGTCGCTGCAGACCACCTACTCGGACCTGAAGGAGAAATCCTCGCCGAGCGTCTCCGGCATGGTGAGCAACCGCTGGAAGACCGACCTGGGCGAGTTCGGCGCGCTGGTCAACATCGCCAGCTCGCGCAGCGGCACCCGCACCGACGCCTTCCAGGTCGAGCCCTACTACCCGCGCACCGACGCGGTGGTCGGCCAGGATCCCAACACGACGCTGTGGATCCCGAAGGGCTCGCAGTGGCGCACGCTGGAATTCGACCGCAAGCGCCAGGGCCTGTACGGCGCGCTGCAGTGGAAGAAGGACGACGTCGACTCCAGCCTGACCTACTTCCGCAGCAAGTACCGGATGCAGTGGGACGAGCGCGCCATCTTCGCCCAGTCCGACCCGTACAAGCTGCAGGTCGCCAACGGCGAGTTCGGCAAGAACGGCCAGCTGCTCTACGGCACGCTGAGCAACAGCGATGGCTCGGGCATCAACTTCGGCGCCGACACCCGCAGCGCCTACCGCAACTCCGAGACCCAGGACCTGGCCTGGAAGCTGAACTGGCGCGCCAATGACCAGTGGTCCTTCTCGTCGGACCTGCAGTACATCCGCGCGACCACCGACAGCTTCGACTCCACCGTCGCCACCGGCGTGCAGATGCCCGAGGAGACCATCGACCTGCGCAGCGGTCGGCCGCAACTGATCTTCAGCGATGCGCAACGCGCGGCGCTGGTCGATCCGGCCAACTACTACTGGGCCTTCACGATGGAGCACAAGGACAAGTCCAAGGCCACCGAGAAGGCCTGGAAGGGCGATGCCCGCTACAAGTTCAAGGACGAGGGCTTCCTGCAGGACCTGCGCTTCGGCGTGCGCTTCACCGAGCGCGACGCCACCACCACCAACACGGTGCCGGGCTACAACTGGTCGCCGATCTCCCAGCCCTGGCAGATCGGCTGGGACATCAACCACCTGGCCTTCCTGAACGATCCGCGCTTCAGCGCCGATACCTACGTCCACAACTTCAACAACTTCTTCAGCGGCAAGGCCTCGGTGCCGTCGCTGATCTTCCCGACGGTCTCCACCACCTCGGGGTATCCGGACAGCTACGCCGCGCTGCACAAGTACCACGACATCCTGTGCGCCGAGCAGCATGGCGGCGACACCTCGGCCTGCGCGCCGTGGACGCCGGCCTCCTTCGGCACCGACCCCTCCGGCACCAACAAGCAGCGCGAGCGCACGCAGGCCGCCTTCGCGCAGCTGCGCTTCGGCATGGACGACTGGAAGTACCCGGTGGACGGCAACATCGGCCTGCGCGTGGTGCGCACCGAATCGCGCGCCGACGGCTACACGGTCTTCACCAGCAAGCAGGTGCCCAGCGGCGCCACCGGCGTGCCGGTGCCGGTGATCCCGAACTTCTCGGAAGCCGGCACCTTCAACAACAGCTACACCGACGCGCTGCCCAGCCTGAACCTGCGGATGAAGGCCAGCGAGAAGCTGCAGTTCCGCTTCGCGCTGGGCAAGGGCATCTCGCGGCCCGACTTCAGCCAGCTGCAGGCCTACACGACGATGTCGCAGGACTTCACCTCGACGACGGTCAACGGCCAGACGGTGGTGAGCAACGTGACGCAGACCGGCACGGCCTCGGGCAACCCGATGCTCAAGCCGATCAAGTCGACGCAGGGCGACATCACGGCCGAGTGGTACTTCGACCGCACCGGCTCGCTGACCTTCGCGGCCTTCCACAAGCAGCTCAAGGACATCATCCTCAACCAGACCTTCGTCAAGCAGATCCCCGACGCCACCGGCGCGCTGCAGAACTTCATCACCACCGGCCCGATCAACGGCGCCAAGGGCCGCGCGACCGGTTTCGAGCTCGCCTTCCAGACCTACTTCGACAAGCTGCCGGGCTGGCTGGCGGGCTTCGGCATCCAGGCCAACTACACCTACGTCGACAGCAAGACCAAGCTGTACGACCCGGTGGGCAGCGCCTACTGCTCGGGCGGCAACTCGGCGGCCAACCTCAACCTCAACCTGAACGGTTGCGACACCGACGGCCGCACCTTCGGCAACCTGCCGCTGCAGAACCTGTCGAAGAACGCCTACAACCTGGCGCTGCTGTACGACCGCGGCGACATCTCCGCGCGCCTGGCCTACAGCTGGCGCTCGAAGTATCTGCAGGCGGTCAACGTCAACGGCACGCAGGGCGGCGACGGCACCGACACCAACCCCGACAGCAGCACCAACGGCCAGCGCAACGTGGCCTGGGGCCTGCCGGTGTGGGCCGACTCCTACGGCCAGCTGGATGCGGGCGTGTACTACAAGTTCAACGACCACGTGACCTTCGGTCTCGAGGCGCAGAACCTGACCAACGCGACCTACAAGCAGCTGATGCAGCAGCACATCGGCACCATCGGCCGCGCCTGGTTCGACACCGGCCGCCGCTACACGCTCACCGCCCGGATGAGCTTCTGAGGCCCTGACGCCTCGTTCCCTCCGCCCCGGCTGCGGCGCCCGCGCGCCCGGCCGGGGCCGTCAAGGAAAGGACTGTCCCGGATGACGCCCCGCTCCCGCCCCGCCCACCGTGTCCGCGCCGCCGTGCTGGCGACGCTCGCGGCCCTGACCGCCGCCCTCGCCGGCGCAGCCACCGCGGCGGAGCTGCCGCGGCTGGTCGAGCGCGAGGGCCGTCATGCGCTGCTGGTGGACGGCAAGCCCTTCCTGGTGCTGGGCGCGCAGGTGCACAACTCGAGCAACTCGGTCGAGGCGCTCCAGCAGGTGTGGCCGGCGGTGGCCGATGCCAAGGCCAACACCGTCGTCGTGCCGGTGGCCTGGGAGCAGGTCGAGCCCGTCGAGGGCCGTTTCGATTTCTCCTTCGTGGACGCCCTGCTCGCGCAGGCGCGCGAACGCGGTGTGCGGGTCGCGCTGCTGTGGTTCGCGATCTGGAAGAACACCAGCCCGCAGTACGCGCCGGCCTGGGTCAAGCTGAACAACACCCGCTTCCCGCGCATGCTCGATGCGCAGGGCAAGCCGAGCTACTGCCTGTCGCCCTTCGGTGCCGAGACGCTGGCGGCGGACAAGCGCGCCTTCGTCGCGCTGATGACCCACCTGAAGCAGGTGGACGAAGCGCAGCGCACCGTGATCATGGTGCAGGTGCAGAACGAGGTCGGCACCTACGGCCTGGCGCGCGACCATGGCGCCGCCGCGAATCGCGCCTTCGCCGCCGAGGTGCCGGCCGAGGTGCTGCGACTGCAGAAGCCCGACCCCGCGCTCCACGGCAAGGCCACCAAGGCTGACAAGGCCAAGGGCGCCTGGTCCGCCGTCTATGGCGACTACGCCGAGCAGTACTTCCACAGCTGGGCGATCGCGCGCTACATCGGCGAGATCGCCGCGGCCGGCCGCCAGGTCTACGACCTGCCGATGTTCGTCAACAACGCGCTGCGCGACCCGCTGGCGCCGATGGCGCCGTGGAAGTCGGACTTCGCCAGCGGCGGCCCGACCCACGACGTGATCGGCATCTACAAGGCCGCCGCGCCGAAGATCGACATCGTCGGCCCCGACATCTACATGCCGGAGTCGGCCAAGGTCGAGGCCATCCTGGGCCAGTTCCAGCGGCGCGACAACGCGCTGTGGGTGCCGGAGATCGGCAACGCCGAGACCTACGCCCGCTACCACTACGCGATCCTGGGCCGTGGCGCGATCGGCGTCGCGCCCTTCGGCGTCGACTACGCCGACTACAGCAACTACCCGCTGGGCTCGCCCTACACCGACCGCCGCATGACCGCGCCGATCGCCGCCGTCTACGGCAGCTTCGCGCCGATGGCCTCGCAGTGGGCGCAATGGTCGCTGGAAGGCCGCACGCACGGCGTGGCCGAAGGCGACGACCGCCAGCCGCAGACCGTTGCGCTCAAGGGCTGGACCGCCAAGGTCAGCTTCGGCGAATGGCAATTCGGCGAGCGCAGCTGGCCGCAGCTGAAGGACGAGGTCCCGCCCTCGGCCGCGAAGCCGTCCGGCGGCGTCGCCATCGCGCAGATCGGCGACGACGAATTCATCGTGACCGGCCAGCGCGCCCGCGTGCGCTTCGAGGGCGATGCGTCGTTCAAGGGGCTGGGCACGATGCTGATCCACGCGCAGGAAGGCCGCTTCGGCCCGGACGGCCGCTGGACCACCTCGCGCAACTGGAACGGCGACCAGGTCGACTGGGGCCTCAACCTGCCGGCGACGCCCACGGTGCTGCGCGTCAAGCTCGGCCGCTACTGATCCTGAGGAACCGCGCATGCAACGCCGCCGCTTCATCGCCCGCACCGCCGGCCTGGCCGCTGTCAGCGGGGCCCTGCCCGCCGTGCCCGCGCTGTCGGGCGCGCTCGCCGCGACCGTCGCCGGCGGCACCGGCGCCGTCCCCTACGACTGGCGCAGCGTGCCTTTTGGCGGCGGCGGCTTCGTCGACGGTTTCGTCTTCCATCCGCGCGAGGCCGGCCTGCTGTACTGCCGCACCGACATCGGCGGCGCCTACCGCTTCGATCCCAAGGCGCGGCGCTGGTGGCCGCTGCTGGACCACCTCGACAAGGCCGACGCCGACCTGATGGGCGTGCTGAGCGTCGCGGTCGATCCCAACGATGCCGAGCGCGTCTACCTCGCCTGCGGGCTCTACCTGGGCAAGGACGTGCGCGATGGCGCGCTGCTCGCGTCCAGCGACCGCGGCCGCACCTGGACCCAGCACGAACTGAAACTGAAGATCGGCGGCAACTCGCCCGGCCGCGGCAGCGGCGAGCGGCTGCAGGTCGACCCCTGGGTGGGCGAGGTGCTCTACCTCGGCAGCTCGCAGGACGGCCTGCTCAAGAGCACCGACCGCGGCCGCAGCTTCCAGCCGCTGGCCTTCCCGGCGAAGCATGTCTCGCTGGTGCTGATCGACCCGGCAAGCGGCGCGGCGGGCAAGGCGGCCTCGCGGCTCTACGTCGGCAGCCACGATCAACCGGGGCTGTATGTCTCCGAGGACGGCGGCCGCAGCTTCGCCCGCGAGCCCGGCACGCCCGCGATGGCGCCGCAGCGCGCGGCCATCGGGCCCGATGGCGTGCTCTACGTGAGCTTCGCCGGCAGCGACGCGCCGCAGCCCGTCAATCCGAGCTACGCGTCGCGCGGCGCCGTGTGGAAGCGCGAGCTGCGCGGCGGCAAGGCCGTCTGGACCGAGATCACGCCCGTCAAGCCCGGCGAAGGGCTGAAGGGCTTCGGCTACTCCGGGCTGGACGTCGACCGCCAGCGGCCCGGCCGCCTGATCGTGTCGACGATCGAGCGCTGGGTCGATGGCGACGACCTCTTCCTCAGCGAGGACGGCGGCAAGAGCTGGACCGCGATCGGCGCCCGCTCGAAGCACGACATCGAGTCCCGCCCCTGGCTCGCCAACTACAAGCGCGCGACGCGCCGGCCCGATCCGATGGGACATTGGATCGCCGACGTGAAGCTCGATCCGCAGGACGGCGGCCGCGCGGTCTACGGCACCGGCTACGGCGTGTGGATGACCGACTCGCTGGCCGCGGCGACGCGTTCTCCGGCCGGCACGGTGGCGTGGCGCTTCGAGGTCGAGAACCTCGAGGAGACCGCGACGCTGGAGATCAAGAGTCCGTCCGGCGGCGCGACGCTGCTGGCGGCGATGGGCGACGTGTCCGGCGCGGCCTGGGACGACCTGGCGAAGAACCCGTCGACCGGCCTGTTCGCGCCGAGCAACGAGACCAACCGCTCCGTCGACGCGGCCGAACTGGAGCCGCGCGTGCTGGCGCGCACCTCGGACCATGCGCCGACCGGCGGCTACGTCTCCGTCGATGGCGGCGTGAGCTGGCGCGCCTTCGGCCCCTCGCCGCGCGACGCGAAGAACGCGCAAGGCCATCGCGCGCCGACTGGCCTGGTGGCCGTCAGCGCCAAGGGCGGTTTCCTGGTGTGGGCGCCGGAGCGCCAGCCGGCGATGTGGTCCAAGGACAAGGGCCGCAGCTGGTCGCTCTGCGAGGGCTGGCCCGCGGAGCGCAGCCCGCTGCTCGCGCCGGTCGCGGACCGCGCGGTGGAAGGCGTCTTCTACCTGCTCGACCGCGCGCAGGGACGCGTGCTGATGAGCGTCGATGGCGGCCAGCGTTTCCAGCCCGCCGTCAACGGCCTGCCTCAGCTCGGCGACTGGCAATACGCGCAGATGCTGTGCGCGCCGGGCCGTGGGCGCGACCTGTGGTTCGCGCTGCCCAACGGCCTCTTCCACCTGCCCGCGGCCGACCAGCCCTTGCAGCCGGTCAAGCCGGTCGCCGAGGCCTGGATGATGGCGCTGGGCAAGGCGGCAGCGGGCGCCCCCTACCACGCGATCTATGTGTGGGGCCGCGTGTCGGTCGGCGGCGCCTCGCCGGTCGAGGGGCTGTTCCGCAGCGACGACGAAGGCCGGAGCTTCATCCGCATCGGGGACGACCTGCACCGCTACGGCCGCCTGCTGTCGATGGCCGCAGACCCGCTGGAGCACGGCACCGTCTTCCTCGCGCCGCATGGGCGCGGCATCGTCGTCGGCAAGCCGAGGACGGGCGCATGAGCATGCACGGCCCGAGCGCCGCCCATCGGATCGCGCCGGCCACGGGCCCGCTCGCCCGGCTGCTGGTGATTGCGGCGACGACCCTCGCCGCGATCGCAGCGCCTTTGGGTGGTGTGCTGGGCGGTGTGCTGGGTGGCGCGGCAGGCGGCGTCGCGGGCGTGATGCTTCTGGGCGCGCTCGCTCCCGCCGAGGCGATGGCCTCGGAGCTTCGCCTGTTCGAGCGCGCGCCCGCGCCGGACACGCCGGAAGGCTGGGAGCGCCAGGCGCTGCCCATCGGCAACGGTCGCCTCGGCGCGATGTTGTTCGGCGGGCTGGCGCGCGACCGGATCCAGTTCAACGAGAACACCCTGTGGGTCGGCGACGGCCGCACCATGGGCGCCTACCAGCCCTTCGGCGACCTGATGCTGACGCTGCCGGGTCACGATGCCGAGCCCGCGGCAGCCAGCGGCTACCGGCGCGAGCTCGACATCGGCGACGCGCTGCACCGCGTCAGCTACACCCACGGCGGCACGCGCTTCACGCGCGAGGTGCTCGCCAGCCATCCGGCGCAGGCCATCGTGCTGCGCCTGAGCGCCGATCGCGGCGGTCAGTACAGCGGCAGCCTCGCCTTGACCGATCGCCACGGCGCGCGCGTGCTCGCGCACGGCGCCGGCACCGAGGACGGCGCGCGCCTGACCGCCACCGGCGCGCTCCCCAACGGCATGCGCTACGCGGCGCAGGCGCGCGTCATCGCCGAGGGCGGCCTGCTGCGCGTCGAGGGCGGCCGGCTGGTCTTCCAGGGCTGCGACGCCTTGACCATCGTGCTCGGCGCCGGCACCAGCTACCTGCCCGACGCGGCCAAGGCCTTCGACAGCGGCATCGATCCGCTGCCGCGCGTCGCCGCGCAGGTGACGGCCGCGTCCGCGCAGCCCTGGACGACGCTGCGCGCGCGCCATGTCGCCGACCACCAGCGCTTCTTCGCGCGGGTCGCGCTCGACCTCGGCCGCAGCGACGACGAGCGTCGCGCGCTGCCGACCGGCGAGCGCCTGCGACGCTACACCGCCGAAGGCGGCGACCCGGAGCTGGAGGCGCTGCACGCGCAGTACGGTCGCTACCTGCTGATCGCCAGCTCGCGGGACTCGCTGCCGGCCAACCTGCAAGGCCTGTGGAACGACAGCCTCACGCCGCCGTGGAGCTCGGACTACCACACCAACATCAATGTCCAGATGAACTACTGGCCGGCGGAGACGGCCAACCTGGCGGAGATGGCGCGGCCCTTCCTCGCCTTCGTCCAGAGCCAGATCCCGATGTACCGGCGCGCGGTGGCCGAGGCCGCCGCGCTCGCGCAGGCCCGTGACGCGGCGAGCGCCAGCGGTGCGGCAAGCGCCGCCGCTTCCAGCGAGCCGGTTCCCATCGGCGCCTTCGCCGGCGAGGCCCGCCCGCCCGAGGAACGCTTCCTGACCGCGCAGGGCCGCCCGGTGCGCGGCTGGACCGTGCGCACCGAGTCCAACCCGTTCGGCGGCATGGGCTACCTCTGGAACAAGACCGGCAACGCCTGGTACCTGCAGCACTTCTGGGAGCATTACGCCTTCGGCGGCGACCAGCGCCAGCTGCGCGAGGTCACGCTGCCGCTGATGAAGGAAGTCGTCGCGTTCTGGGAAGACCAGCTCAAGCCGCTGCCCGACGGCCGACTGGTCGCGCCGATGGGCTGGTCGCCGGAGCACGGCCCGGTCGAGGACGGCGTCAGCTACGACCAGCAGATCCTGTGGGACCTGTTCAACAACGCCGTGGCCGCCGCCGATGCGCTCGGCACCGAGCGCGCCTGGCGCGATCACGTCGCCGCGCTGCGCGACCGCCTCGCCGGGCCGAAGGTCGGCAGCTGGGGCCAGTTGCTCGAGTGGCTGGACGAGAAGCGCGATCCCGTGCTCGACACACCGGGCGACACCCACCGCCATGTGTCGCACCTGTTCGCGCTGTTCCCGGGGCGGCAGATCTCGCCGGCGCGCACGCCCGCGCTGGCCGCCGCGGCGCGTCGCACGCTGCAGGCGCGCGGCGATGCGGGCACCGGCTGGTCGATGGCCTGGAAGATGGCCTTCTGGGCGCGCCTGGGCGATGGCGACCACGCCTACCGCATGCTGCGCGGCCTGCTGGCCACGCCGGGCGCGCGCGCCGCGCAGCAGGCCGGCCCGGGCACCGAGTCCAACAACGCCGGCGGCACCTATCCCAACCTGCTCGACGCGCATCCGCCGTTCCAGATCGACGGCAACTTCGGCTACACCGCCGCGGTCATCGAGATGCTGCTGCAGTCGCATGCCGGCGAGCTCCAGCTGCTGCCCGCGCTGCCCGCGGCCTGGCCGGAAGGCCGCGTCAGCGGACTGCGCGCGCGCGGTGGCGTCGAGGTCGACCTGGCCTGGTCCAAGGGCCGGCTCAGCGCGGTCACGCTGCGCGCGCCGGCGGCCTCGGCGGATGGCTTCACCGGCACGCGGCGTGTGACCGTGAGCGCCGGCACGCACCGCACCACGCTGCAGCTCGAACCCGGCGCGACGCGCCGCCTCGACGCGCGGCTCCGGCCCGTGCGATGAACCCGATGTCCTCGATCGTTTCGCCCCTCCCGCCCCCCGACACCATGAAGTTGAGCCCGATCCTCCTGTCCGCGTCCGCCGCCCTCACCTGCGCGACCACCGGCGCGCAGGCCGCCGACGCGCCGCCCGCGCCCGCCGACGAGCTGCGCGTCTTCGTCGGCCAGCCGATGAAGGGCTACCAGCTGACGATCGGCGACTTCGATCGCAGCGCGCCACTGACCGGCGATCGCGCCGACTCGCCCCCGGCGCCCAAGCCCGAGTCCCCGAACACCCGGATCTCGGCCCGGCGCAGCGGCAAGGACGGCGCGCGCGACGCGGTCACGATGAGCTGGCAGGACACCTGGTATGCGAGCCTGCGCGTGACCGGCGACACGCCCGTCGACCTGCGGCCTTACCTCGCGCACGGCACGCTGGAGTTCGACATCAACGTCAAGGACCTGAGCCAGGGCGGGCTCTCGTTCAAGCTGGCCTGCGGCGATGGCTGCGAGCGCAAGCTCAACTTCCTGCTGCCGGGCCGCGCGCTCGAAGGCCAGGGGTGGCAGCGGCTGTCCTTCGCGCTGTCGTGCTTCCATCGCGACGGCGACGACTTCAGCCGCGTCACGCTGCCGTTCTCGGTCGAGACCGGCGGCCGCGGCGAGCTGTCGATCGCCAACGTGCGCGTGCTGCGACGCGGCCAGCCCAACGCGGTCTGCCCGAACTACCGCACCGAGTCGGTCACGCCCTCGCCGCTGCTGCAGTCCTGGTCGCTGGACTGGTGGATGCCGCGCCACGAGCAGAAGCTGGCCGCGATCCGCGCGATGCGCGAGGCGGGCAAGAACCCATCGGTGGTGTTCATCGGCGACTCCATCACCCAGGGCTGGGAGGATGCCGGCAAGGCGGTCTGGGCCGAGCACTACGCGCGCTACGACGCGCTGGACCTGGGCTTCGGCGGCGACCACACCGAGAACGTGCTGTGGCGCCTGCAGCATGGCGAGATCGACGGCATCGCGCCCAAGGTCACCGTGCTGATGATCGGCACCAACAACACCGGCGACCGGCAGGACGAGCCGACGGCCACGGCCGCCGGCATCCGCCGCCTGATCGACGAGATCCGCATGCGCCAGCCCGCCAGCAAGATCCTGCTGCTGGCGATCTTCCCGCGCGATCCCAAGCCCGACGGCCGCGGCCGCCGCCTCAACAACGAGATCAATGCGCTGATCCGCGGCTTCGCGGACGGCGAGGTCGTCCACTTCCTCGACATCGGCGCGGCGCTGACGAATCCCGACGGCACGCTGTCGCCCGAGGTGATGCCCGATTGGCTGCACCTGTCTGAACGCGGCTACCGCCTCTGGGCGGAAGCGATGAACCCGACGCTGCTGCGTCTCCTTGAAGCCTCCCGCTGAGCCGGCCCTGTCCGCGCCGGCCCCGATCCACCCTGACCCATGAGCAGTCCCTTGAGTTCCACCACCGCTCCTTCGCCGCTGTTCCCGCTGACGCCGCTGCCGGCCTTCGGTTACGCCTCGCCCTTCCCGGCCAGCTTCGTGTTCGGCGTCTCCGCGTCCGCGCCGCAGATCGAGGGCGCCGCCTTCGAAGGCGGCAAGGGCGAGTCCAACTGGGACCGCTTCAGCCGCCAGCCCGGCGCCGTCCATGGCGGCGACACGCTGGACGTGGCCGTCGACCACTACCACCGCTTCGACGAGGACTTCGCGCTGATGGCCTCGCTGGGCCTGAAGGACTACCGCATGTCCATCGCCTGGCCGCGCATCATTCCCGACGGCACCGGCGCGGTGAACGAGGAAGGCATCGCCTTCTACCGCCGCCTCTTCGCGAGCATGCGCAAGCACGGCATCACGCCCTGGGTCACGCTGTTCCACTGGGACCTGCCGATGGCGCTGGAGGAGCGCGGCGGCTGGACCTCGCGCGAGACCGTCGACGCCTTCGCGCGTTATGCCGAGGTCGTCGTGAAGGCCTTCGCCGATGACGTCAAGCACTGGATCACGCTCAACGAGATCCGCTGCTTCACGATGCTGGCCTACGGCTTCGGCACCAAGGCGCCGGGCCGCCGCGAGCCCGAAGCCGTCGTCAACCAGACCTACCACCACGCGATCGTGGCCCATGGCCACGCGGTGCGCGCGGTGCGCCAGCATGGCGGCCCGGGCGCCCAGGTCGGCCTGACCGACAACTGCGACGTCAGCGTGCCGGTCAGCGAAAGTCCCGAGGACATCGCCGCCGCGACGGCCTGGTTCCGCGACCGCAATGCCCACATCCTGGGCGCGATCCACGCCGGCCACTATCCCGAGTCCTACCTGAAGCGCGTCGGCGCCGCCGCGCCCAAGGTGCTGCCCGGCGACTTCGACCTGATCAGCCAGCCCACCGACTTCCTGGGCCTGAACATCTACACCGGCCACTACGTGCGCGCGGCCGACAACGAACAGGGTTACGAGCAGCTCGCGCTGCCGAAGAACTACCCGCGCGCCGATCCGCCCTGGCTGCACCTGGTGCCGCAGTCGATGTACTGGGCGCCGCGGATGGCGGTGCAGCTCTACGGCCACCGCTCGATCTACATCACCGAGAACGGCTGCGGCTACGACGACGAACCCGTGACCGACGGCGAATGCCACGACCTGCACCGGCGCGACTTCGTGCGCGGCCACCTGCGCGAGCTGCATCGCGCGATCGGCGACGGCGTGCCGGTGAACGGTTATTTCCTCTGGTCCTTCATCGACAACTTCGAATGGGAGGACGGCTACCAGCGGCGCTTCGGCATCGTGCATTGCGACTACGGCACGCTGGTCCGCACGCCCAAGCTCTCGGCGCGGTATTACGCCCGCATCGTCCAGGAACGCCGCATCCTCTGAGGCCCGCCATGAGCGCCACCAGCCTGACCTCCTCCGACTCCGGCACCGCGCCGGCGCCGCACGTGATCCGTCCCGCCGACCGCGTGCCAATGCCGCAGAAGGTCGGCTACGGGCTCGGCTCGATGATCGACCTGTGGGGCCACTGGCTCTATGCGTCGCTCGCCTTCCACGTCTTCAACGTGTTCCTGGGCGTCGCGCCGGGCCTGATCTCGACGGCGCAGATGATCAAGATCTTCATCGACGCCGCGTCGGATGCGATCTTCGGCTGGATCTCCGACAACACCCGCACGCGCTATGGCCGGCGCCGGCCCTTCATCCTGGTCGGCGGCGTGCTCGCGGGCATCGGCCTGCCGCTGATGTTCGCCGTCGGCCGCGGGTGGACGGACATGCAGTACTTCATGTTCATGGTCATCTCCACCGCCATCTACGTGCCGGTGATGAGCTGCTTCAACATGCCCTGGCTGAGCCTGGGCTCGGAGATGACGCCCGACTATCATGAGCGCACCAACGTGATGTCGATCAAGAACGCGATCCAGAAGGCGCCCGAGCTGGCGATGTTCTTCGCCGCGCAGTTCACGACGCTGGCCTGGTTCCACGACGCCGACGGCAAGCCCGACATCCTGCGCGGCGCGCAGACCTACTGCGCGCTGCTGGGCGCGGTGATGGTGGCGGTGTCCATCGTGATGTTCATGACGGTACGCGAGCGCTACTACGAGAAGCTGGTCGCGCATTCGCAGACGCACATCCCCTTCGCCGACACGCTGTGGCGCACGCTGCGCTGCCGGCCGTTCCGGCACATCCTGGGCATGATGCTGGCCTACGGCATCGGCACGGCGATGGTGTCGGCGCTGGGCTATTACGCCACCGTCTACTACGTCTGCAAGGGCGACATCGCGCTGGCGACCAAGTGGAACACCGCGATGGGCGTGGCGGGCATGGTGTTCGGCTTCCTCGGCATCCCGTTCTTCAACTACATCGCGCGGCGCCACGGCAAGCGCGCGGCGCTGGCGCTGGTGCTGTCGCTGGCGATCTGCGCCTTCATCGGCGACTGGTGGCTCTACGACCCCGAGCGCCCCGTGCTGCAGCTGCTGGCCTGCGGCTTCGTCGCCTTCACCGGCGCGGGCTTCTGGACGCTCTACGGCTCGACGGTGGCCGACGTCATCGACTACGACGAGCTGCAGACCGGCCAGCGCCGCGAGGGCTCGTTCGCGGCCTGCCAGTCGTGGATCTCCAAGGTCGGCATCGCGCTGGGCGTGGGCGCCTCGGGTTGGATCCTGCAGTTCACCGGCTTCGATTCGAAGCTGCCGGTGCAGAGCGACCACGCGATCTTCATGATCCGCATCCTGCTGTCCGGCATCCCGGTGCTGGGGCTGCTGCTGGCGCTGATCTCGGTGTCGCGCTTCGAGCTGACCGAGCGCGGCATGGCCGAGATCCGCACCCGCCTGGAGGCGCAACGCGGCGCGGTCTGAAGGTCCTTTGACTGCACGCCGGCCGCGGGGCCGGCGCCCGGCTTCTCTGCTGTCTATCCAGTTTTCCAGAGTCCTCACCGGACCATGCGCGCACTGGCGCGCATGCCCATCACAACTCACGGAGACAAGACGATGAAGGCAAGAACCCTGGCCGCGCTGCTGATGGCGGCGACCGGCTTGACGAGCGGACTGGAAGCCGGCGCGCAGAGCTGCTCGCCGACGACGATCAAGCCCTACATCAAGGTGGGCAGCGGCGCCTGGAGCAACACCTCGTCGGCGACGGTGGCCGCCGGCGGCACGCTGACGCTCGGACCGCAGCCGACCAGCGGCGGGTCGTGGTCCTGGACCGGCTGCGGCGCATCGGCCAACACGCGCGAGCTGGGCCTGACCGCCAAGGCCAGCTGCACCGCGGTGGCGACGTACACCAACAGCTGCGGCGCCAAGTCGACGCAGAACTTCGTGCTCACCGTGCCCGGCATGCGCGACCTGACCAGCCTGCAGCTGTCCAAGCTGATGGGCGCGGGCTGGAACCTGGGCAACTCGCTGGAGGCCATCGGCGGCGAGACCGCGTGGGGCAATCCGGCGGTGACGCAGTCGATGTTCAACGCGGTGAAGGCGGCCGGCTTCAAGACGGTGCGGATCCCCGTGTCCTGGAAGCAGTACGCCGATGCCAACGACAACATCAGCGCGACCTGGATGGCGCGCGTGACGCAGGTCGTCAACTACGCGCGCAACGCCGGCCTGTACACGATGATCAACATCCACTGGGACGGCGGCTGGATGCAGCCGACCTACGCCCAGCAGTCGGCGGTCAATGCGCGCATCACCAAGTTCTGGACGCAGATCGCCAACAACTTCAAGGGCTACGACGACACGCTGCTGTTCGCGGGCACCAACGAGGTGATGGTCGACGGCGACTACGGCACGCCGACGGTCGAGTACTACACGGTGCAGAACAGCTTCAACCAGACCTTCGTGAACGCGGTGCGCGCGACCGGCGGCAACAACCTGGCGCGCCACCTGATCGTGCAGGGCTTCAACACCAACATCAACCACACGGTGAATTTCGCGACGATGCCGAGTGACTCGGTGGGCCGCCGGTTGATGATGGAAGTGCACTTCTACGACCCCTACAACTTCACGTTGAACCAGAACAGCAGCATCTGGCAATGGGGCGCGGGTGCGACCAGCGCGGCCAACACGGAGACCTGGGCGAACGAGGCCTACATCGACGGCCAGTTCCAGAAGATGAAGACGCGCTTCGTCGACCAGGGCATCCCGGTGATCCTGGGTGAGTTCGGCGCGATCCGCCGCACCGAGTACGCCGGCGCGGAGACGTATCGCACGGCGTGGGACCGCTACGTGGCGCGCGCGGCGTGGACGCGTGGCGCGGTGCCGGTCTACTGGGACGCGGGTTATCCGAACGACAACCACAGCATGGGGCTGTTCGACCGCAACACCGGCGCGGTGGTCTATCCGTCGATCGTCAGCGGCATCGTCGACGCGGCGAAGTGAGGGTGCGCGCGGCGGCGCTTCCACTTGCCTACGCATGGGAATCCCGCTTGCCGCAGGGCCAGGGGCGGCGAGCGCCAGCCGCCCGGCAGCGCGTCCCGAGGACGCGCCGCTCCCCGCAACGACTCTCCCCCGCACGCCATGCCGCAAGACGATCAGTTGAAGAAGGAAGCCCAGCGCCTCGCCGGTGAAGCCAAGCACCCCAGCGAGAAGCTGCCGACCTACCAGGAGCTGCTGGACAGCGCCATCGAGGACACCTTCCCGGCGAGCGATCCCATCGCTGTCGGCGGGGCGACCAAGATCGCCGAGCCGCACACGACCCTGCGCGACGCGAAGGACTGGACGCTGAAGCCCGGCAGCGAGTTGCCGCCGGGCGGCGATGCGGCGCCGACGGCATCGGCTGGCGGGCCGGAGCTGTCCGCGCCCTGCGAGGGTTTCGTCGAGCGCCCGATGACCCTGCAGGCCACGGTCGAGGACGCGGTGCAGGTGCCTCGCGGCCCCTGCACGATCGAGCAGAGCGAGCACCGCGCGGTGCTGCGCTGGACCGAGGGCGGCCGGGACCGCTGCGGCTCGATGGCGATCGAGGACTATCGCGACCGCCTCGCCGACGGCGCCTTGCGTCGCGGCGAGCGACGCGACGCGGGATGAGCGACACGAGCTGGCGCATGCATCGAGCTCCGGCTCGGACCGCCGCGGCTGAGGCCGCCGGCTCGCAATCAGCCATCGCACCACGCCCGGCTCAGAGGTCGACTCGCTGGTCGGCGAGGCTCCACTCCTGCGTCCCACCGGTTCGGCTTTTTGACTGGCACCAGACGGCGCCGCACTCGCCGCATTGCCAGTGGAAGTGCAGGATCCGCCGCGTGCGTCGGTCGGCGCCGAGGAACGCCAGCTCGGCCTCCCAATCGCCTGTGGGTTCGGCGGTAATCCGCGCACAGATCGGGCACTCCTGGGGAGCGAGGGGGGGCGGCGGTTCGTCGGTCGGAAGCAGCGCGGCGGGACGCTCCCCGGACTGCGCCAGCACCTGCGCCAGGTGGCGGCGGAACAGCTCGCAGGCGCTCGCGGAGGCCTCGGCCAGTTCCCGCAACTCGGCCTCGGTCGGCGCATGGCCGGCGCGCACCCTGCCATAGAGCTCGCGCGCCAGGGCCCGGCACCGCGTTTCGGCGGCTGTCCATTGAAGGTAGAGGGATTCCTCGTGTCGCATGCGACCTCCCGAAGGAACGGTGCGGATGCGAGCTGCTGAAGCAGGGGGGCTTCGTCACCCAGGGCACAAGGAGGGCGACACAAAGGAAACCTGATAGTGAACCAATTTCCCGTTCGCTGCGCGTTCGACCACTTCGTGAACATTTCAAGCGGAATCGCCGTCCATCGAACGGCTGTTGCGGTGAATCGCGGGAGGCCGGGGAACGCCCGGTCAGCGCCGCGGTTTCGCGGCGAACCAGCGACGCGCGTCGTCGAGGGCCACTGGTGCATCGAACCCGTGATCGCGCAGCAACCCCGCGATCTCCGCTTCGTCGAGCGGCACCAACGCGAAGGCGTGCGTCCACGCGTCATCGCCCATGACATAGCGCAGCGTCATGCGGACTTGTTCGATGCCATCGACGGTGGCGCGCGCCAATGCGGTGACGTCGATCGACAGCTCGCTCGATCGGCTCAGCGGTCCGAGGGCGGCGGTGCGCAGCCAGTGGGCGTCCTGGCATTGAAGGATCAATTGGCCGTGCGGCGCGACATGGCGGGCGGCGGCGGCGATGAAGGCGCGCCGGACGGTGGCATCGGCGTGATTGATGAGGCCGCTGGGCAGGAGCACGACATCGAAGCGCTCGCCGAGATCGAGCCGCTCGATGTCGGCGTGGATGCGGCGCACGCGGTCGGAGACGTGGGCCAGCATCTCCGCGGAGTTGTCGACCCCGGTCACGGTGCAGCCGAAGTCCAGGAGTCGATGGGCGAGCAAGCCGGTGCCGCAACCAAGGTCGAGGACTGAAGTACCCGCGAGGAAGTGCGAGCGCAGGTGATCGATCTCGCCGGCGTACCTGGCGCGGCGGTAGAGCTCGACGGAGCAGCCGTCGTGGGTCTGGCTGCCCGGGCCGGTGCCGGTGAAGTGGGGTTCGCGGGTGGCTTCCATGTCGTGCATCGCAGTGCGCGTTGGCGGGGACTTCCGGGCCGATCACGTCCGACCATCGGAAGCGAGCGCCATTCTGATACGCGGCCGCGCATGGGCTCACCGGTTGCCCACGGATTCACATGTACTTCGAAGGCTTCTCCCTGGCCCGCGCCACGTTGTCGCAAGCGACTCTCCGCTATCGACAAGGCGGATCCGGTGATTCCGCGGTGCTCCTGCTTCATGGGCACCCGCGCACGCACGCCACCTGGCACGGCGTCGCGCCGATGCTTGCGGAGCGTCATTCGGTGGTGTGCCCGGATCTGCGGGGTTATGGGGAATCGAGCAAGCCCCCGAGCGACGCGCGCCATGCGCCATACAGCAAACGGTCGATGGCCTCGGACCTGGTGGAGTTGATGGCGCAGCTGGGTCACCGTCGATTCATCGTTGCCGGCCACGATCGCGGCGCCTACGTCGCCCTGCGATTGGCGTTGGATCATCCGGACCTGGTCCGCGGTCTGGTCATTCTGGACGCCGTGCCGATTTCCGAGGCCTTGCGTCGCTGCGGTGCCGAATTCGCTCAAGCCTGGTGGCACTGGTTCTTCTTCGCTCAGCCGGACAAGCCCGAGGCGGCCATCAATCGCGATCCCGATGACTGGTATGGCGATCCCGAGCAGAAGCGCCGCCTGATGGGGGACCGCGCTTTCGAGGACTACCAGCGGGCCATCCACGATCCGTCCACGGTCTTCGCCATGCTGGAGGACTATCGCGCGGGACTGGGCATCGATCGCGAGCACGAAGAGGCCGATCGAGCCGCCGGGAGGAAGGTGCAATGCCCGCTCCTGTTCGGATGGGCCTCCGGCGACGACCTCGGCAGGCTGTACGGCAATCCCGTCGAGATCTGGCGGGAGTGGTGCGACGACGTGGTGACCGAACAGGTGTTCGACTGCGGACACCACATCGCAGAGGAACAGCCCGAGCGACTGGCTCGCGCCATCCTGGGTTTCGCGAAGGGCCTGGGAGACGCGGCATCGCGAAGCTAGCCGCACGTCGTCCCGCGAGTTCGGTCGAGGCCGGGAACTGGCTCAGCGTCCATCCCCGGTTCCGTTTAGACGCGTCGGGCTTGTTTAGTAAATCATGATAAAGACAGCGCTGGACAATCGTTCCGATTGACCCTCGCGGCAGGGCCGATCTATAACGAAACCCCGATGGCAGAACGACTGCCGGTCAAGCTCGTCTTGCAGGTTGTTCTTCACGAGGTGTTTAGTAAATGTTCACGCGTCCATGAGCCAAGTCACGATCCGAGACATCGCGCAGGCGACCGGTCTGTCGTCCGGCACCATCTCGCGCGCGCTCAAGAACCAGGCGGGGATGACCGATGCCACCCGCCTCAAGGTCCAGGACGCCGCCCAGCGGATGGGCTACGACTTCTCCCAGCTGCGCAAGGTGCGCATCCGGCGCATCGCCTTCCTGCTGCACAGCCAGCACAACACGCTGGCCTCCAGCCCCTTCTTCTCGCCGGTCCTGCATGGCGCCGAGGAAGCCTGCCGGCGCGAGGGCATCGCCCTGTCCTTCAACGTGGTCGGTCCCGCCGCGCCGGTGATGGAGCAGATCCGGCTGCATCAGCCCGACGCGCTGCTGTGCGCCGGCTTCTTCGAGCCCGAGGTGCTCGCCGCGCTGAAGCAGACCGGCAAGCCCATGGTGCTGATCGACATGCAGCAGCGGGGCTTCACCTCGGTCAATCCGGACAACGCGATGGGCGGCTACCTCGCCACCCGGCATCTGCTGCGCAGCGGCCGGCGGCGCATCGCGATGCTGTCCGGGTCGCTGGCGCACTTCAGCATCGAGCAGCGCAACCGCGGCTTCCGTCGTGCGCTCTTCGAGTCCAGGACGCTGGCCGATCCCGACCTCGAGGTCATCGTTCCCCAACTGGGCGACGGCGACAGCGGCGTCGTCGAGGCGATGCAGCGCCTGCTCAGCCTGCCCAGGCCGCCCGACGCCGTGCTTTGCTACAACGACAGCACGGCCCTCGTGGCGATGGCCCATTGCCGCGGCCAGGGCATCAAGGTGCCGCAGGACATCGCCATCGTCGGCTTCGACGACATCAGCGGCGCCGCCACCAGCGTGCCGCCGCTCAGCACGCTGCGGGTGGACAAGGAGGCGCTCGGCGCCGCCGGCGTCGACCTGCTGCTGCGGCTCAAGCCCGAGGACCCCATCGAGGAACTCGTCCTGCCGGTCGACCTGGTCGTGCGTGAAAGCAGCTGCGACGACTAGCGCCCTGCCTCCCGCGTCCCCCGAGCCACTGCGGGCCGGCCTCGCGGCGTGACACCGCAAGGCCTTGACCCCCTGACGCTTCGACGCAGTGACGCAGCGAAGGCGTCACGGCGATCCCATCACGAGACGGAGACAACATGGAACACGTATCCCCCCGCCCCGCCGCGGCCGCATCGGGCGCGGCCGCCGGCCCCGCCACCAGTGACAGCGGCCACAGCGGCGCGCTGGTCATCGTCACGGTGCTGTTCTTCATGTGGGGGCTGATCACCTCGCTGAACGACATCCTCATCCCTCACCTCAAGGCCATCTACACGCTCAGCTACGTGCAGGCGATGATGGTGCAGTTCTGCTTCTTCGGCGCCTACTTCATCGTCTCGCTGCCCGCGGGCGCGCTGATCCGGCGCCTGGGTTACCAGCGGGGTGCGGTGGCGGGCCTGCTGATCGCGGCCGTGGGCTGCGCGCTGTTCTATCCGGCGTCCTTCGGCGGCTATGGCCTGTTCCTGCTGGCCTTCTTCGTGCTGGCCTCGGGCATCACGGTCCTGCAGGTCGCCGCCAATCCGTACGTGACCGTGCTCGGTCCGGCCCGCACGGCCTCGAGCCGCCTCAACCTCACCCAGGCCTTCAACTCGCTGGGCACCACCATCGGTCCCGCCGCCGGCGGCCTGCTGATCCTGTCCATCTCCGGCGCCGCAGCCGGCGCGGCATCCACCGTGCGCGGCCCCTATCTCGCGCTGGCCGCCGCGCTCGCGCTGCTCGCGCTGTTCTTCCTGAAGGCCAGGCTGCCGCGCATCGAGGACGGCGAGGACCTCGCCCTGGACGGCGAAGGCCACGGCTCGGCCTGGGCGCACCGCCATCTGGTGCTGGGCGCGATCGGCATCTTCCTGTACGTCGGCGCGGAGGTGAGCATCGGCAGCTTCCTCATCAACTTCCTGGGCGAAGGCAACATCGCCGGCCTGGCGCATGCCGACGCCGCGCGCTACGTCAGCCTGTACTGGGCCGGCGCCATGATCGGACGCTTCATCGGCTTCGTCGTGATGCGCTCGGTGAGCCCGGGCCGGACGCTGGCCTTCAACGCCCTGGTGGCGATCGCGCTGGTGCTGACCGCCACCTTCGGCCACGGCAGCGTCGCGATGTGGGCCATCCTGGCCGTGGGCCTGTGCAACTCCATCATGTTCCCCACCGTCTTCAGCATGGCCATCCACGGCCTGGGCCGGCACACCGGCCAGGGCTCCGGCATCCTGTGCATGGCCATCGTCGGCGGCGCCATCGTGCCGTTCGCGCAGGGCGCGCTGGCCGACCACCTGGGCGTGCAGCTGTCCTTCCTGCTGCCGGCCGCCTGCTATGCGTTCATCCTCTACTTCGGGGCGCGCTACGCCTCGATGTACGTGAAGCAGTGAGGCTCAGACGGCCGCTGGCGGCCGCGACGCCAGCGCCGCGCCGAATCCGGGATCGGGCTCGGCCCCCATCGTGAACACCAGCCGGCCGCCCTGCATCAGGCTGGCGTGGTCGATCCAGCTGCGCGTGTGCGGCTGCCCCCGCCAGGTCACCGACTGCACGTAGATCCGGTCGGGGCCGTTGCCGCGGGCCTCGATCTCCAGCGTCCTGCCGCCCGGCAACGCCAGCTCGGCGAGCTCCACCAGCGGACTGCCGAAGACATAGCGCGCGCTGACCGGGTCCACCGGGTACAGCCCCAGCGCGCTGAGCACCAGCCAAGCCGACATCTGCCCGCAATCCTCGTTGCCGGACAGGCCGTCAGGCCGGTCGCTGTAGAGCGTGTCCATGATCTGCCGCACGCGCGCCTGCGTCTTCCAGGGCTGGCCAGCGTAGGCGTAGAGATAGGCGATGTGGTGGCTGGGCTCGTTGCCATGGGCGTATTGGCCGATCAGCCCCGAGATGTCGGGCGGCGCGCCGGGCAGTTGCTCCGAGCTCGTGCTGAACAGCGCGTCGAGCTGGGCGACGAAGGCCGCCTCGCCGCCGAAGAGCTGCATGTAGCCGGCCACGTCGTGCTGGTTGAGGAAGGTGGCCTGCCAGGCATTGGACTCGGTGAAGTCGCGCCAGCGATCCGAATGGCCCAGCGCCCGCGGATCGAAGGGCTCGGCCCAGCGGCCATCGGCCAGGCGAGGCCGCACGAAGCGCAGCGCCGGATCGAAGACGTGGCGATAGTTCAGCGAGCGCTCGCGCAGCAGCGCCGCGTCCGCCTCGGCCCCCACGCCGCGCGCGAGGCGGGCCAGCGCCCAGTCGTCGTAGGCGTACTCGAGGGTCTTGCTGGCCGCCTCCTCCTCGCGGTCGGACGGGATGAAACCCAGCCGGCGGTAATCGGGCAGACCGCGATACGCGTCGTCCATCGCGCGCTGGCGCCACAGTGGCCAGGCGCGCTCGAAATCAATGCCGGCGAAGCCCTTGGCCTGGGCCTCGGCCAGCACCACCGCCGAGTGGTAGCCGATCATGCAGCCGGTCTCGCGGCCGTGCAGCGGCCACACCGGCACGCCTTGATCGCTCTGCTCCGCCATGCGGATGAGGCTGTTGACCAGGTCCGGCACGCGCGCCGGCGTGAGCATCGTCAGCAGCGGATGCAGGCTGCGGTAGGTGTCCCACAGCGAGTACTGCGTGTAGTTGCGCTCGCCCGGTGACAGCTGATGCACGCGCAGGTCCATGCCGCGGTACAGGCCATCCACGTCGCTGAACAGGGTCGGCGCGAGCAGGCTGTGATACAGCGCGGTGTAGAGCATGCGCTGATGCCGCTCGTCGAAGGTCCGCAGCCGCAGCGCGGCGAGCTCGCGCTCCCAGGCCGCGCTCGCCGACGCGCGCACCTGCTCGAAGTCCCAGCCGGGCAGTTCCTCGCGCAGATTGCGCAGCGCGCCCTCGGCGCTGACGTAGGAGATGCCGCACTTGACCAGCAGCGGCTCGCCCGGCTCCGAGCGCCAGTGCAGCGCCGCCAGCAGTTGCGTGCCGCGCGAGACACGCGTGGCCGCGCCGTCCGCACCGTCGCCGTTGAACACCTCGAAGCGCTCGAAGGGACGCGAGAACTGCATCGCGAAGTAGACCTGCCTGCCCTGCGCCCACTGGTCGACCGCGCGGCCGCCGAGCAGCATGTCGTCGCCGACCACCTCGAGCTCGGCCCAGGGCACGCGCGTGGGCACGCCCGGCTTGTCCTGCATGCCATGACGCAGGTCCACCATCAGATGGCCGCGCGTGTGCTGGCCGAAGCGGTAGCGATGCAGACCAGCGCGCTCGGTGGCGGTGAGCTCGACGCTGACATCGCGATCGCGCAGCGCGACACGGTAGTAGCCGGGCTCGGCGCACTGGTCCTGATGCGTGAACGGCGCGCGCCAGCCGAGCTCCGGATGGCCGGGCGGTCCGGGCTGCCGCCGCACCTCGCCGACGCAGGGCATCACCAGCACGTCCAGCAGGTCACCGATGCCGGTGCCGCTGAGGTGCGTGTGGGAGAAGCCCATGATCGAGCGGTCTTTGTCGTGGTAGCCCGAGCAGGCGTCCCAGTCCGCGTTGTAGGTGTCGGGCCCCAACTGCACCATGCCGAAGGGCCGCGTCGCCGCGGGTGTGGTGTGGCCGTGATCGCCGGTGCCGATGAAGACGTCGACATGACGGGTGAGGCGTTCGTCCGCGGGAGCGCCCGGGGCAGTGGCCTGGCGCGCGGGGCCGGCGCAGCCGGTCAGCGGCAGGCCGGTGGCGAGCGCCATCTTGAGCAGGTCGCGGCGTGAGGTCATGGATCAGCTCGATTGCAGCAGCGCGGGCCGATGCCGCGCCAGGTTCAGGATCAGTTCGCCGAACAGGCCATTGGCCCAGGCAAACCAGGGACGGGTGAAATGCGCGGCGTCGTCCTGGTCGAAGGCCTCGTGCATGAAGCCCGTCCCCGCGTGGCTGGCCCGGAGCCAGCGCAGGCACTGGCGGATCTCCGCGTCGCCGGCGGCCGTGGCGGGCGCGGTCAGCGCCTTCATCGCCAGGGACATCGGCCAGATCATGCGCAGGCCCTCGTGCGGCCCGCCCGTGCCCTCGGCCACGCGGCCGTGGAAGAAGTACGGGTTGTCCACGCTCCAGGCCCGCGCGCGGGTGCGGCGGTAGAGCGCGTCGTCGACCGCGCAGACGCCCAGATAGGGCAGGCTGAGCAGGCTGGGCGCGTTGGCGTCGTCCATGAAGAACTGGTTGCCGAAGCCGTCGACCTCATAGGCCCAGACCTCGCCCGCCGGCGTGCGCAGCCGCCCGTGACGGCGCAGCGCGGCCGCGACCTCGCCGGCCAGGCCCTTGGCCTCACTCGCCAGCGCGGCGTCGTGCAGCACCGCGTCCGCCATCACCGCGAGCTGACGCAGCGACACGACGGCGAACAGGTTGGCCGGCACCAGGAACGGGAAGACGCAGGCATCGTCCGACGGCCGGAACATCGAATGGATCAGCCCCACTGGACGGCCCGGATGGCCGTAGCCATCGAGGACCAGCGTTTCGGTGGCGGCCTCGGCCTTGCGCTGGAAGCGATAGGGACCGGGGCCGGTCTTGCGCTGCTGCTCGCGCATCGTGCGCAGCACCGCGCGCATCGCCTCGGTCCATTGGGCATCGAAGGGCGCGGTGTCGCCGGTGGCGCGCCAGTAGCCGTGGGCCAGGCGGATGGGCCAGCACAGCGAGTCCAGCTCCCACTTGCGCTCGGACACGCCGGGCCGCATCTCGGTCAGGTCGCCGATGGCCCACTTGAGCTTCGTGCGCGCGTGGGGATCCTCGAGGAACGCGTTGGCGTAGGGATCGATCAGCAGGCAGCGCGCGTGGCGATGGATGACGCCGCGGATCAGCCGCCGCAGCGCATCGTCCTCACGCGCGAAGGGCAGGTAGGACCAGACCTGGGCCGATGAGTCGCGCAGCCACATCGCATCGATGTCGCCGGTGATGACGAAGGTGTCGGGCTTGCCGTCGACGGTGCCTTCGGTCACCGTGGTGTCCAGCGTGTTGGGCAGGCAGTTGCCGAACATCCAGGCCAGCTCCGGATCGCCGATGCGGCGCTGCAGGTCCGCGATGGCGGCGTCGACGGCGGGGCTCACGAAGCGGCGCTGGCCGGGCGGAGGCCGCGAGCTGGCGAAGCGCATATCCGAACCAGGGGGACGATCGGCCGCCAGCGCGCGGGCCATGCCCAGACCGCTCAGTCCACCGGCCAGGCCGAGCCCGAGCAGCGCGCGCCGCGCCGGCGAATCGATCATGTCCGACCCCTTCATCGCGGCAGCTCCTGGCGGCCCTGGATCTCGAAGCTGGCGCGCAGCACCTCGGCATGGCCGGGCTGGCCGCCGCCCACCGCGAGGCGGTAGCGCCCCGGCAGCACCGCGCGCACGCCCGACGCGTCGACCTGGCTGAGCGCGCGGGCATCGAGCTCGAATCGCAGCGTTCGGCGCTCGCCGGCCTTCAGTGGCACGCGCTGGAAGGCCACCAGCGCGTGCGCCGGCGCCACGGCCAGCGGCGTCTCGGGCTCGAGGTAGACCTGCACCACCTCGTCGCCATCGCGATCGCCGGCGTTGGCCAGCTCGACCTCGACCGTGAGCGCCTCACCCGCGTTCAGCACCGCGCTCGACACGCGCGGCGCCTGGTAGGCGAATCGGGTGTAGCTCAGCCCGTGCCCGAAGGCCCACAGCGGCGAGCCCTTGAAGTAGCGATAGGTGCGGCCCTGCATGCCGTAGTCGGCGAAGGGCGGCAGATCCTGCGCCGAGCGGTAGAAGGTCACCGGCAAGCGCCCTGCCGGGTTGTTGATCCCCAGCAGCGTCTCCGCGATCGCCTGCCCGCCGGCCTCGCCCGGATACCAGGCGGCCAGCACCGCGTCCGCGTGCTCTGCGGCCCAGCGCAGCGCCACCGCGCTGCCCGACTGCAGCACCACGACCAGCGGCTTGCCGGTCGCCTGCACCGCCTGGAGCAGGCGCTCCTGCGCCGCCGGCAGGTCCAGCGAGCTGCGGTCCCCGCCATCGAACCCGGGCACCTCCAGCTGCAGCTGCTCGCCTTCCAGATCGGGCGACAGGCCGACGAAGGCCACGATGGCATCGGCCTGGCGCGCGGCCGCCACCGCCTGCGCCAGTTGCACATCGGCGGGCGCCTGCCATCGCAGCGACAGGCCCTGGTCCTCGCCTGTATGCAGCCATTCCACGCGCAAGGTCCGCGGGCGATGGTCCGTGACCCTGACGGTGACGGGGGCCTGGTCGCCGTCGCCGTCGCCGTCCTGCAGCAGCTTGCCGTCGAGGTAGAGACGGACGCGGTCATGCCCGTCGCAATCGAAGCAGCGCTCCACGCGCAGGCCCAGCCGGTACTCGCCGGGCGCCGGCGGCAGGAACTGCCCCGACCAGCGCACCGAGTACCCGCGCGGTGGCAAGTCCGCCGCGGGCGGCGCCCGGTTGAAGTCGAGGTTCAAAGTCGCATCGTCGCTGGCTGCGACAGGGTGGTCGGCGAGGGTCGCGTTGGCGAAGACCTCGCGGCGCAGGCCGGGCCTTCCCTGCGGCGTGCGCAGCGCCGCCTGCGGCACGGCCACCGGCACGCCCTCGGCCAGCGCGGAGCCCTGGGCGGCGACCACGCGCGAGGGCCCGAGCGCCTGGCGCAGACCAGCCAGTGGCGTGATCGGATCGGCCGCCACGCCGTGGTAGTTGGCGTGCAGGTCCTCGAGCAGCTCGGCGGTCGGACCGACGACGGCCACGCGGCTGCGCGGCGACAGCGGCAGCACGCCGTTGTTCTTCAACAGGACCATGGACTCGCGCGCGGCGCGCAGCGCGAGCGCGCGACCCGCGGCCCAGTCGATGGACGGCGCGGCGCTCGCGGGCGAGAACAGGCCCAGCCGCAGGCGGGCCTCGAAGAGACGCCGCAGCGCGCGATCCACGTCGGCCTCGCTGACGCGGCCGCTCACCACCGCGCGGCCCAGCGCGGCGAAGCTGCGGCCGCAGTTCAGGTCGGTGCCCGCCTGCAGCGCCCGCGCCGAGGCCTCCGCGTCATCGGGCGTGGTCTTGTGGAAGAGCGTCATGTCCTCGACCGCGTCGCAGTCGGTCACGACGAAGCCCCGGAAGCCCCAGTCCCGGCGCAGCCGGTCCTGCAGCAACGCCGTGTTCGCGCAGGCGGGCGTGCCATCCAGCGCGTTGTAGGCGCACATGACCGAGCCGGCGTGCGCCTGCGTCACCGTGGCCCGAAAGGCCGGCAGATAGCTGTCCTCCAGGTCGTGGGCGGACGGGTTGACGTTGAAGGCGTGGCGATCCTTCTCCGGCCCGCTGTGCACGGCGAAATGCTTGGGGGTGGCGATCACCAGCGGGCGGCGCTCGTCGGGGCCTTGCAGCCCTTGCACGAAGGCCACGCCCAGGCGCGCGGTGAGGACCGGATCCTCGCCATAGGTCTCCTGCCCGCGGCCCCAGCGCGGATCGCGGAACAGGTTGATGTTGGGCGACCAGATCGTCAGGCCGCCGTAGCGGGCGGAGTCGCGCGACACGCCCGGCGGCGGCGGCGCGGACTTGGCCCGCGCCTGCGCGGCGATCACGCCGCCCACCGCGTGCAGCAGCGGCGCGTCCCAGCTCGCGGCCAGACCGATGGCCTGCGGGAAGACCGTGGCCCGGCCGTTGCGCGCCAAGCCATGCAGGCCTTCGCTCCACCAGCCATAGGCCGGCACGCCCAGACGCTCGATGGCGGGCGCGCCGTCCTGCAGCTGGGCGATCTTCTCGGCCAGGCTGAGCCGGCTCACCAGATCGGCGGCGCGCTCGGCGTCGCCCAGACGGACGTCGAGATAGGGCGGCACCGTCGCCGATGTCCGCGCTGACGGCGCCGGCTCGGCGGCCGTTGCCATCGATGCCATCGATGCCGGCAGCAAGGCCGCGAAACACAGCCACGGCATCACGTGCATGCCGCGCCCCCCGCGGCGCTTCGGCGCCGCCGGTGAAAGGGAAAGCGCCCGCCTGACGGCGTCAGCCCAGGCGGCGCGGGTCCAGTTGCACATGCCGGATGTGGCTCCGTTGGTAGGTGTAGGTGAGATGCACGAGACCATCGCGTGTCTGGATCCCGGCCGGGTAGGAGAACTCCTGGCCCGGCTCGTCCTCCAGCGTCGCGACGGTGCGCCACGTGTGTCCGCCGTCGCCGGACAGCGCCAGGTCCAGCCGGTCCCGGCCGACCCACCAGTCGTTTCCCTGCTCGCGCGGATTGAAGACCATCAGGAGGCGGCCGTCGGCCAGGCCCAGCGCCTCGATGCCGGCATTGGGATTGGGCAGCGAGGTCAGCGCAGCGGCCGACCAGCTGCGCCCGCCATCGCGCGAGCGCGTGACGGCGATGCGGTTCGCCCGGCTGCGCGCGAAGGCCAGCACACTGCCATCGGGCCGAACGACGAGGCTGGGCTGGATCAGCCCGTAGCCCTTCGGATCGGCCACCGGCACGTTGGGCAGCCAACTCCGGCCCAGGTCCCGGCTGCGCTCCATGTGCAGGCGCCAGCGGCCCGCTTTGTCTTCGGTGCTGGACGGGCACAGCAGCGTGCCGTCCGCGAGCATCAGCGGCTTGCTGCGGATCGGGCCCAGCACGCCGTCGGGCAGCCGGCGCGGCGACGACCAGTGGTCGCCGCCATCGTCCGAGGTGATCAGCTCGCCCCACCACTGCCGTGGATCGGGGCCGACCTTGTAGAAGAGCAGCAGCTTGCCGCCGCGCGCGGCATCGGCCTGGAACAGGACGGGGTTCCAGGTGGGCAGCGGGCTTCCGTCCGGCTGAACGCCGTCCGCGACCGCGCGAGGCACGCTCCAGGCACCGGCCCGCAGGCGCGAGCACCAGATGCGCACGTCGGGCGCGCGCTCCGCGGTGCCGCCGAACCAGGCGGCCATCAGGCTGCCGTCCGGCAGTTCCACGAGCGTGGACGCATGCACCTGCGGCGTGGCCGGCTGGTCGTCGATGAAGCGTTTGTGGAGTTCGAGCTCCGCGCCCCAGGCGCGCGGCCCGGCCGCGCCCGCCAGCGCCGCGCCCAGCAGCCGCCTTCGGGACAGACCGGGCACCCGCCGCGTCATAGCGCCTGCCGCAGCGCGGCGATGCGCGCGGCGTCGATGCCGGACGCGAAACTGCCGCCGGTGCGCGCGCCGCTGCCCACGTGGTACTGCCGCGCGCCGATGCGGCGATGCAGCGCGGCCAGGTTGCCCGCGTGCACGCCCGAGCCCACCAGCGGCTCGACGCCCTCGCCCAGACGCCAGCGCGTCACGAGTTGGGCGAGCAGTTCGGCGCCCTCCTCCGCGGTGGGCGCGCCCCCCGAGCTCAGCAATTGCGTCACCGCGCCGCGATAGGCGCTCAGCTCGCTGAAAGCGCGGACCGGATCGCGCGCCTCGTCGAAGGCACGATGGAAGGTCAGCGGCAGGCCATCGGCCCATCGCAGCACCTGGTCCAGGGCCGCGCGGTCGATGTCGCCATCGGCCGTCAATGCGCCGAAGACCAGGCCATGCGCGCCGGCATCGCGCACCATCGCCACGCCCTCGCGCACCTGACGCATGTCGGCCTCGTCGTAGCAGAAGGACCGGGCGTGGGGCCGCACCATGACCATCACCGGCAGACGGCACTGCCGCACCACCTCGCGCGTCACCTGCGCGCTGGGCGTGAGCCCGCCCTGCGCCATGTCGGACACCAGCTCGATGCGGTCCGCGCCGGCGGCCTCGGCCTCGCAGGCGTCCCGGGCCGTCAAGGCGATGACCTCGATGAACAGGGGCGCGCCGGTCATGGAGCGGCGAACAGCTTGAACTCGCGGATGGCCGCGACGCCAACGCTGTTGGTGATGCGCAGCCGCACGCGGCGCGCGCTCACCGGCGCGAAGCGGTCGATCTTCATGTGGCCGACCGCCTGCGCCTGCGCCAGCGTGATCCAGCGGCCGCCGTCCCAGGCCTCGATCCGGTAGCCGCGCACATGCTGGCCGTCCTCCAGGCGCTCCATGGTCAGCGCGCGGTCGATCGTCACGGTCTTGCCGAGGTCCACCTCCAGCACGCCGCGGTTGACCTCGGTGACGGTCCAGAAGGTGTCGTCGTCGTTGTCCAGCGCGGCCTGCGCGCGCGCATCGGTCTTGACGTGCGTCGCCGCCACATTGGCGGCGTTCCCGTAGCGCCGCTCCAGGGCCTGTCCGAACTCGGCCAGGCGCTTCACGTCCGCGTCGGGCAGCAGGCCGTGCCGGTCGGGCGCGATGCCCAGCACCAGCTGTCCGCCGCGGCCCACGCTGTCCTCATAGTTGCGCATCAGCTCGTCCACCGTCTTCAGCGACGCGGCGAATTCCGGCTTCGAGTTCCAGAACCAGAAGTCCTTGTGCAACGGCGTGTCGACCTCCACCGGCCGCCAGCGCAGCTGGCCATGGCGGTCGATGACGTTCCAGTTCTCGCCCTCGATGACGCCGACCTCGTTGCCGACCCAGCGGATGTCGCCGTACTCGAACAGCGCAGTGTCGGCGAACACCATGGCATTGGGCTGATAGGTGCGCAGCTTCGCCACGTAATGCTCGAAGTCGTAGACGTGGCCGTCGCTGCCCGCGCCGTCCAGCCACCACTCGACCAGCGGGCCGTAGCCGGAGGCCAGCTCGACCAACTGGCCGGTATAGAAGACGTCATAGGCCTTGGGATCGGCGTAGCGGGGCTCGTGCCGGTCCCACGGCGACAGGTAGACGCCCATGCCCATGCCTTCGCGCTTCACCGCCTCCGCGGTCATGCGGACCAGGTCGCCCTGGCCGTTCAGCCACGGGCTGGCCTTGACCGAGTAATCGCTCTGCTGCGTCGGCCACAGCGCGAAGCCGTCATGGTGCTTGGCCACCAGCACCAGGTAATTGGCACCCGCCGACTTGGCCGCGCGGGCCCACTGGCCGGGATCGACGCGGTCGGGATTGAACACGGCGGCCGGCGCCTGGCCGTCGCCCCATTCGCGGTCCAGGAAGGTGTTGGTGCCGAAGTGCACCAGCACGCCGAAGCCGCGGTTCTGCCAGGCCACCTGCTGCGGCGACGGGGTCGTCGCCGAGAACGAGTCCGCGGCGCATGCGGCCGTCCAGGGCGCCGCCATCGTGGCCATGCCCAGCGCCGCGCCAAGCGCCGGCAGCCTCTTGATCAACGATCGGTACATCTGAGATCCATCACAGGTCACAAGAAGGGGCCGTCCGGCTCGCGCGAGCCGGTCGGCCCCGGTCACGTCACGCTCAGAGCTTGAAGTTCATGCCCAGCATGATGGTCCGGCCGTTCTTGTAGAAGCCGGTGGGCGCGTCCTTGTTGCCGCTGAACTGGTAGTAGGTCTGGTCCAGCAGGTTGGTCGCGCTCAGGCTGATGCCGATCTTCTTCGTGATCTCGTAGGAGGCCGACAGGTCCAGCTGCTTGTACTGGTCGGTGAAGTCCTGCGAGTTCAGGCGGCCGATCTGCGTGAAGTACTGCGAGCGCCAGCTGTAGACCAGGCGCGCGGTGAAGCCCGCGTATTCGAAGTACGGAATGATGTTGACCGTGTTCTTCGACAGGTAGGGCAGGTTCAGGCCTTCGCCGGTGTCCGCCTTGGCATAGGTGTAGTTGCCCTGCAGGCCGAAACCGTAGCCCAGGTTCTGCTGGTACATCAGCGACAGGCCCTTGACCTTGGCCGAGCTGGCGTTCACCGGCGAGCTGATCGAGAAGGTCCGGTTGTTGATGACGCGGTCGTTCGTCACGTTCACGACGTAGTTGCTGACGTCGCGGTAGAAGAACTCGGCGCCCACCATGCTCTGCGGCGCGAAGTACCACTCGCCGGCCAGGTCGAAGTTGGTCGACTCGTAGGGCTTCAGGCCCGGATTGCCGCCGCTGCCGGTGCCCTTGACCAGGTCCAGGTTGGTCGCGCCCGCGAGGTCCGAGTAGCGCGGCCGCGCCAGCACCTTCGCGACCGAGAAGCGCAGCACCTTGCTCGAATCCAGGTCGTAGGCGGCGTTGAAGCTGGGCAGCAGCTTGTTGTAGCTGGTGTCCGTCGTGGTCGGCGCGTAGGTCGTGCCGCCGTCGTTGGAGAGGTAGTAGTTCGAGTCGTCCTTGGTGTGCACGTAGCGCAGGCCGAAGTTGCCGCGCAGGCCGCCGACGTCGTAGTTGAACTGGGTGTAGAGATTCGACGTGGTCTCGCGCACGCTGAAGGTCGAGCCGTAGTCGATGTTGAACGGCCCTTGCGGCTGATTCAGCAGGTAGCTCTTGACCTGTCCCAGATCGGCGGTGGGCCAGTTGCGGATGTCGCCGCTGACGTCCAGGCCGTCGTACAGCCCGGACGGCGCATTCGAGTTGCCGAACTGGTCCAGCGTGATGTCGCTGGTGGTGTTGATGCGATTGCCGCGCGCGTTGACACCGTTGTCGTGCTTGATGAACTTGGCGCCGACCATCACTTCGTTGATGGGCCCCAGGTCCAGCTTGTGGGACAGGTCGACCTGGCCATAGCGTTCGCGGTCGCTGCTCTCGGCGTAGTAGATGCCGCCGGCCTGGTACTTGCCGTCGATCTGCGCGCCCGGCGCGGACCCCGCCGGCGCGCCCGGCAGGCCCCAGTTGGAACGGCTGCCGTCGTCATAGACGATGCCGGCCTGCTTGGGACCGTAGTTGAAGGAGTAGCCGCCCGACTTCAGCAAATACTTCATCAGGTATTCCGGCGACTTGCCGCCGGAAGCCGAGGTGTAGCCGACCTGGCTGGAAAGCTTCCAGTCGTCGGCCTTGTACTCGTGCTGCAGGTTCAGGCTCTTGGTGACGACGGTGGACTCGCGGTAGTTCGCGTCCAGCTCGGCATAGGGCTGGTTGCCATTGCCGGCGCCGGCCGTCACGGTCGCCGCGGTGATCAGGCCGTTGTTGACCGTGGCCTTGGTGATCTTGTCGATGTCGCCGCAGCCGGGGCAGGCATAGCGCGCCTCGCTGTAGTTGTTGTACTGGCCGTGGACATAGATGCCGGTCAGGTTGAACTCGTTGCGGGTATCGGGCTTCCATTGCAGCGCGCCCTGCAGACTGTCGCGCTGGCGCGTCTGCTGGAAGAAATCGCTGTCGATGGCCACCGGCATGCGCGCGGTTTGCGGATCGCCGCTGCCGGAGATCTGCGCCGTCGGGCTGATGCCGTTGCCGGTGGTGTAGCCGAAGAACTCGATGCCGGCCTGCGACAGCGTCTGCTTGTCATGCGAGGCGGCGATCAGCGCGCCGAAGTCGTTGCTTTCGTTCTTCCAGCTGTACAGCACCGAGCCGCGCGGATTGCCGTCCTTGGAGCGGTCGTTGTAGCTGTAGCCCAGCGAGCCGCGCAGCGTGTTGGCCGGCAGGTCCAGTGGCTTGCGGGTGTGGATGATCACGGTGCCGCCGATGCTGCCCTCGTCGATGCGGGCCTCGGGCGACTTGTAGACCTCCATCGTCCCGATGATCTCGGGCGACAGCAGCGTGTAGTTGAAGGTGCGGCCGCTGGTGTCGCTGGGATTGCCGCCCCAGTCGCCGGAGGCGATGGTCTGGCCATTCACCAGCACGCGGTTGAGCGCCGGATCGGTGCCGTTGATGCTGACCTTCTCGCCTTCGCCGTAGAGGCGGTCCACCGCCACGCCGGGCAGGTGCGCGAGGGACTCGGCCGCATTGGTGTCGGGGAACTTGCCGATGTCCTCGGCGCTGATCGCATCGACGATGGAATCGGCGTTGCGCTTGATGTTCATCGCGCGCTGCAGGCTCGCGCGGTAGCCGGTCACGTTGACCGTGTCGAGCGCCTTGGCCTTGGCATCGCGCGAGGCGTCCGGCGCGGCGTCCGGGGCGGAGGCGGCGGGGCTCGGCGGCGGCGCCGCCTGCGCGAACGCGGCCGGTCCGTAGATCGCGGCGATGGCGGTGACCAGGGTGGATTTCAGGAGGAGTCGATTCGGTTTCATGGTCGCAGTCTTCTTGGTGAGGGCCGTGAATGGAGGGGCGGTCGATACCGCGTCTTGGAATTGCTCTTGTCCCTGGGTTTCAAATTAGCTACTGCACATCGAGGTCGATCCGCTTTTTGGGCGGACGATCTGTTCCCTGGCGTCGGTCCCGCGGTGGCACAGCCGTGCGCCGCCGCGGTCCATTCAGCGGACTGTCGAATCCGCCAGGGAACGAAGATTCAGGTGGGCCTGCAAGTCGCCCGGCGAGGCCGTGGCGCGCAACGGAATCAGCACTTCCTCGCCGGCGCGGATGTCGAGCGCGTTGTCCGCCAGCTCGACCTCCAGCGGTCCGAAATCGATCCACACCGCACGGGCGAAGGACTGGGTCTTGATCGCGAGCCGCCACGCGTCGGCACCGCCGGCGGGATCCCGCTCCAGGCGCGTCTGGAAGCCCGGATCGGCCAGCTTCAGGTCGCGGGCGGGCACGAAGTACACGGTCTGGCGGGCCACCGCGCGGCCCTGCACCAGCAGTTCGACCTCGGCCACGGTGCGCGCCGGATCCGCGCCTTGCAGCAGCTCGGCATCGGCGCGGTGCCAGACCGGCGTGACGGCCAGCGGCCGCGCGGTCACGGTCGCGCGCTCCGAACGCAGCACGCGGCCGTCCAGGTCCGACACGCGCAGGCGCAGCTCGGCGTCCTGGGGCTGGGTCCTGTCGGACACCACCGCGATCTCGGTCTCGCCGGCGCGGCGCAGCGCCGTCACCGTCGTGTCCGCGTAGAAGCGGCGCGCATGGAACTGCAGCGCCTTCCAGCGGCCGGAGACATCCACGCTGGACCAGGACGCGCCCGGCCACACGTCGTTGAGCTGCCAGTAGAGCGAGCCCATGGACCGCGGACGCCGGCTGCGCAGATGGCTGGCGGCCAGCTCGATGCCCTCGGCCTGCATGACCTGGCTGAGGTAGACGAAGGACGCGAAGTCCTTGGGCTCGCCATAGCCCTTGCGGATGTAGAAGAGCAGGCGATCGTTGCCCACGTCGGGTCCCGCGGCCACGCCGAATTTCTGATGCGCGCGCATCACCGGCGAGTCCAGCCGCAGGTCCTGCGGACCGGCGAAGCGGGCGATGGTGCGCATCTCGGGGTAGGACTGCAGGCCGTACTCCGACATGAAGCGCGGCGTGGTGTCGAGGAAGGTCTCGACCGGCGCGGAGCCGCCCCACACGCGCCAGAAATGCATGTCGCCATCGTCCATCTGGCCGGACGGTCCCTCCAGGTCGACGCCCGGCGAGGTGGCCCAGTAGGGCACGTCGGGCGCCTCGCGCTGGACGACGCCGCGCAGCACCTCGCCGAAGAGCTTGAGGTTGGCGCTCCACAGGCGCTCGCGCTCGTCGGGGGACAGCTTGTTCTTGAAGGCCAGCGTGGCGTCCCAGGTCTCCCAGTCGGCCTGCACCTCGTTGCCGCCGCACCAGAGCACGATGCTCGGGTGGTCGCGCAGCCGGCGCACCTGCTCGATGGCTTCCTGGCGGACGTTCTCCTGGAAGGCGGTGTCGGCCGGCAGGATGGCGCCGCCGAACATGAAGTCCTGCCAGATCAGCAGGCCCAGCGCATCGGCCTCTTCGTAGAACGCATCGCTCTCGTAATAGCCGCCGCCCCACAGGCGCAGCATGTTCATGTTGGCGCGCCTGGCGCTGAGCAGCAGCGCCCGCTGGCGCTCGCGCGTGACGCGATTGGGGAAGCTGTCCAGCGGGATCATGTTCGCGCCCTTGGCGAACACGGGAATGCCGTTGATGACGAAGGCGAAGCTCCGGCCGCAGGCGTCCTTCTCGCGCCGCAGCTCGACACTGCGCAGGCCGGTGCGGCGCTCGGCATGGGCCAGCTCGACGCCGTCCTGCGTCAGGCTGGCGCGGAAGCGGTACATCGGCTGCTCGCCATAGCCGGCCGGGAACCAGCGCCGGGGCCGCTCGATGCGCACCGGGACGCTCAGCGCGTTGCGGCCCGGGTCCAGCACCACGTCGCGGGTCAGCGTGAAGGGCGCGCCCTCGGGCGGCGTCACCTCGACCTGCAGCCGGGCGCTCCCGCGGCGGCCGGCCTGCACCTCCAGCTCGGCCGCGAGCTGCGCCACGCCTTCATCCACGCGCGGCTGGCGCACGTGGAAGTCCTCGATGCGCAGGTGATCCCAGCTCTCCAGACGCACCGGCTGCCAGATGCCCAGCGTCACGAAACGCGGGCCCCAGTCCCAGCCGTACTGGTACTGCGCCTTGCGGACGTAGGTGGCGGTGGCCACGCCCTTGGGCTCGTCGCCGAACTGCGAGTCATAGGCGCCCGGCAGCGCGTAGGGCTGCTTCAGCAGCCAGGGCTGCATCTTCCTGATCGGCGATTGCAGCCGCACCAGCAGCGTGTTGCGGCCCGGTTTGAGCAGCGCCTTGGCCGGCAGACGCCAGCGGCGGAACATGTTGTCCGTGGCGGCCAGGGCCTGCCCGTTGAGGCTGACCTGCGCGAAGGTGTCCAGGCCGTCGAAGACCAGCTCCACCTGCTCGCGCGACAGCGTCGCGGCATCGACGTCGAAGGCCAGCCGGTACTCCCAGTCCGACAGGCCGATCCATTGCAGCCGGGCTTCGTTCTCGCCGTGGAAGGGATCGGGGATCAGGCGCGCGTCCAGCAGGTCCGTCTGCACCGTGCCGGGCACGGTGGCGCCGCGCCAGTCCGCGGCCTCGGGGTGCGCCTTGGCAGCCTCGGGATCCGCGAGGCGGAACTGCCAGCCGCTGTTCAGCGGCTGCGTGTGCAGCTGCGCCAGCGCCCAGGGCGCCGCGCTGCCCAGCAGCGCGGCCAGGCCCAGTCCGCGCAGCGCGCGGCGGCAGCCGGTCAGGAAGGGGAAGGGAGGCATCTTGGGGGCGTCCTCGATCAGGGCCGGGCGGGCTCGGCGGCCAGCAGGCGCGCCGCGTCGATCGCGTACAGCGGGCCGTGGATGGGCGCGGTGAAGCGCAGGCACAGGTCCTGCACGCCGGTCAGCGGTGGCAGCGGCGCCTTCAGCGTGAAGGCCTGCGGCGCGCTGCCGGCAGGCAGCGGCAGCGACGCGAGCAGCGGCCCGGTGCAATCGCCCTGCCGCACCTCGAGCTCGCCCGCCGGCGTGCGCGCCGGGTGCTGGACGACCTTGACCGCGTCCTGCGCCAGGCCGTAGTTGCGGGCCAGCCGGCCGGCATCGACCGCGATGCCCTGCACGCCGTCCAGGCGCGCGCGCGGATAGATCCAGCAGGCATCGAGCAGATTGACGTTGAAGACGGGGGCCCAATCGGTCGCCTCGGTCCGCAGCGGCACGCGCAGGCCCATCTCGCCGGACGGGCAGGCCTGCAGCTGGTTGCTGGCGCGGGTCAGCAACGTCGCGGTATCGAAGCGCTGCTCGCGCACGGCGGCGAGCGGTCGGCCCGCGGCATCGAAGGCGGTCGCGCGCACGCGCGCGGGCAGCGTGACGATCAGCGGCTGACCATCGGCGCCCAGGCCCGGCGACGCGGGGCCCGGGTCGGAGCCGTCCAGCGTGTAGCGGATCTGCCCGTAGCCAAGTTGATTGCCCAGCCGCACCGGCGCCTGGCCGGCGGCGAGCATCCCGGCCGCGCCGCCGTCGATGTCGAACTGCACCGCGAAGGCGCTGTCGGCGGCGTTCACGCCCTGGCGCAGATAGCGTGCCCGCTGCAGCGCCAGGCGGGGCACGAAGCCGCGCCAATCGCGCAGCGCGGCCGGCGACCAGGCCACCTCCGCCACGGCGGCCAGACGGGGAAAGATCGCGTGCTCGCGGTGCCGGCGCGACGGCATGTACTCGGTCCACAGCGCCGCCTCCAGGCCCAGCACGTGCTTGGCGCGGTCGGCGTCCAGGCCGGCGGGCATGGCCTCGAAGGCATGGACCTTCTCGATGGGCAACTGGGCCAGGCGCCCTTCCGGCTCGTCGTCGCGCGCGCTCTGCAGGTTGTCGAGGTAGAGCGAGCCCGCCGGCGCCAGCACCACGTCGTGGCCCAGGTTGGCGGCCGCGACGGCGCCCTCGGTGCCGCGCCAGGACATGACGGACGCGCCCGCGGGCAGGCCGCCTTCCAGGATCTCGTCCCAGCCGATCAGCCGGCGGCCGCGGCTGTCCAGGTAGCGCCCGATGCGGCCGATGAACCAGCTCTGCAGCGCTTCCTCGCTGGCCAGGCCCAGCGCGCGGATGCGGGCCTGCACGCTCGGCGAAGCCTTCCACTGGTCCTTGATCGCCTCGTCGCCGCCGACGTGGATGAAGGGCGACGGGAACACCGCCATCACCTCGTCCATCACCTGTTCGATGAAGCGCAGGGTGGATTCATCGGCGTTGTAGAGATAGGGGTTCACGCCGTAGTCGACCGCCACGGCGGGGCGCGGATGGCGGCCCGGGCCGTCGCCGATGTCCACGCCCAGGCGCGGATACGCGGCGACCGCGGCCTGCGCGTGGCCGGGCATGTCCAGTTCCGGCACGACGGTGATCTGGCGCTCGGCCGCATAGGCCACCAGCTCGCGCATCTGGGCCTGCGTGTAGAAGCCGCCATAGCGGGCCGGCTCGCCGCCGGGCGGCGTGCGCCAGCCGCCGATGCGGGTCAGGTCGGGATAGCGCTTGATCTCCAGGCGCCAGCCCTGGTCGTCGCTCAGGTGCAGGTGCAGCACGTTGAGTTTGTGCAGCGCCATCTGATCGACCAGGGCCTTCAGCTCGTCCAGCGGCGCGAAGTGGCGCACGACGTCCAGCATCAGGCCGCGCCAGCCGAAACGCGGCTGGTCGACGATGCGCAGCACCGGCACGTCGACGCCGGCGCGCGCGTCATCAGCCCTAGCGCTGGCGCCGGCGTTGGCGTTGGCATCGAACAGCTGCCACAGGCTCACGCCCGCATACAGGAGACCGGCGTCGTCGCGCGCTTGCAGCGTGACGCCCGCTGGCGTCACCGCCAGCTCGTAGGCGCCCTTGGGATCGGCCGCGGCGCGGGCGTCCCGGCGCAGCACGATCGCGCCGCTGGAACCCTCGCGCACCTGCAGACGCAGGTGGTGATCACGCCAGGCCATGGCCGCGAGGAAGCTCGCCGCGCGGCGCGCTCCGCGGTCGCCCGCCGGCACCGCGATGACCGCGCCCGGCGCCAGGCGCAACGCGCCCTCGCCGCGCGTGAGCTGCGCCGGCAGCGGCACCAGTGGCAGCACCTCCGCCGTCATCGGCAAGGACACGGCGGGCGCCTCGGTGCCGGCATGCGCGGCACCGACTGCGGCCAGCGCGAGCACCAGCCGCAGCGCACGCAGCAGGCGCGGCGTGGACGACAGCGGCGGCGTGCGCGGCACGGTCGCGTTGGCGGGACGGCGGGTTCGCATCGGCCGGGTCCTCAGCGCCGCGACAGCGGCAGTTCGTCCCAGACGGCCGGGTCTTCCGCGCCGATCACCCAGGCGCTGAAGCCGTCGATGCCCGCGGCCTTGACCAGCGCATAACGCTCGCGGAAGCCGCGCGCGTCGGGCATGAACACCCATTCGCGCATCTGGTCGCGCTCGAACCAGTAGTAGGAGGTGCGATCGACCTCGTCCCAGCGGATGGTGGCGCCGTAGGTGGCGGCCAGCGGGATGGACTCGTCGGCATCGATGTAGTCGCCGACGATGTTCGGCGCCTCCTTGCCGTCCTCGCGCACCGGGTTGCCGGTCGACCAGCGGTAGCCGTACAGCGCGATGCCCAGCGAGAGCTTGTGCTTGGGCACCACCTTGAGCGCGTAGTCCAGGTGCTCCTTCATCCACGGATAGCCATCCACCGGACCGGGCGCGGTCCAGCGGGTGTGCTGGTCATAGGTCATCAGCGACACCAGGTCGGTGACCTTGCCCAGCGCCTCCAGGTCGTAGGCGCCGCGCCAGAACTCCCACATCCACTTGGAGAAGGGACCGCGGCCCGACGCGCCTGGCGCGTTGGGCACCACGGCGACGCTCAGCTGCAGGCCCGCCTTGTGCAGCGCATCAGCGGTGCCCTTGGCCATGCGCGTGAAGGCGTCGCGATCGGTCCAGGCGATGTTCTCGAAGTCGTACTGGAAGCCGATGAAGCCGTGCTCCTTGGCGGCGCGCAGCAGCGACGCGTTCATGCGGGCCTGTGCCTGCTCGTCGTGCAGCAGCTTGTGGAAGCCCTCGCGGGTGGTCGTCATCGACACGATGGGCATCACCGGCACGCCCTTGCTCTTCGCGAGCGACAGCACGAAGGGATTGGGCGCGCCGTTGACCAGGCCGGCCGCGTCGACGCCGTACCAGGTCGGCACCAACAAGTCGACCTTGTCGGCGTGGGCGACGAAGGCGTTGACCGACTTCTGGGTCTCCATCATGTAGAAGAGCGCGCGCGGCGCGGCCAGGGCCTGCTGCGCGAGGCCCGCCAGGAGCAGCAGCAAGGGCGCGGCACACAGCCGCAGGCACCGGAGGAAGGGGGAATCAGACATGGAGGGATCGGTGGTTGGATGTACGGAGGTGTCGCGGACAGGCGTTGCTCACTGCGACTCGATCTTGAAGACGTAGGCATGGCGGCCCACGGGGTCCTTGGGCACGCGCAGATGCAGGCCCGCGGCGTCTTGCGTGAAGGGGATGTCGCTGCGGTCCGCGAGCAGCGTGACGCGCTTGACCGGCGCCGCCAGCGCGCTGGGCGCCAGCGAGCGGATCAGCAGCTCCTGCCGTCCGTCGTCGCGCGCGGCGGGCCAGCCCAGGCCGATGGCGTAGAGCACCGGGCCTTGCGTGGTGAAGCGGAAATCCTCGGGCGTGTAGGGCTTGGCGTTGCGGTCCTGGAAGGTGCCGCCGACCACTTCCGTGGGGCCTTCGCCGAAGCGGGTCCAGGGCCGGCTGCCGTAGATGGCTTCGCCATTGAGCTTGAGCCAGTCGCCCATCTCCAGCAGGATGTCGCGCGCCGGCTCGGGGATGCTGCCGTCGCCGCGCGGGCCGATGTTGAGCAGCAGGTTGCCGTTCTTGGACACCACGTCGATCAGCTGATGCAGCAGTTGGCCCGCCGGCTTGTAGGTGTCGCCGTCGATGTAGCCCCAGGAGGCGTTGCTGATGGACGTGTCGGTCTGCCAGGTCTGCGGCTGGATGCCGACCATCTGGCCGCGCTCGACGTCGTAGGTGCCCGCGCCCTGCGGGAAGGCGTCAAGCTTGAAGTCGATGACGGTGGCCTCGCCGCGGCGCGCGCCCTGGTTGTAGTAGTACGCGGCGAAGCTGGGCATGGTGTGGGCGCGCATGCTCGCGTGGCCGATCCACCAGTCGAAATACATCAGGTCCGGCTTGTAGGTGTCGACCAGTTCGGCGGTACGGGCGAGCCAGTCGTCCAGCCAGGCCTGGGACACATAGGTCCAGTCATGCGGCAGGTCGCCGTCGTCCTTGCCGTGCAGCTCGCGCAGCTGCGCCGGACCATAGAGCGCGGCGTAGCGCGGATCGTTGACGTCGGAGGCGATGCGGCGGCCGCCGTCGAAGAACCAGTCGTGCTCGGCGCGGTGCGACGAGGTGCCGAAGCGCATGCCTTCGGCGCGGATGGCCTGCGCCAGATCGCCCAGCACGTCGCGCTTGGGGCCCATGGTGGCGGCCGTCCAGTCGCTCAGGCGCGAGCGGTACATCGCGAAGCCGTCGTGGTGCTCCGCCACCGGGACCACGTAGCGGGCGCCGGCTTGCGCAAACAGCCGCGCCCAGGCCTTGGGGTCGAAGCGCTCGGCCTTGAAGCGGGCGATCAGGTCCTTGTAGCCGAAGACGGCCGGCGAGCCGTAGGTCGCCAGGTGGTGCTCATGGGGCTTGCTGCCCGCCTGGTACATCTCCCGCGAATACCACTCGTTGCCGAAGGCCGGCAGCGAGAACACGCCCCAGTGCACGAAGATGCCGAACTTCGCGTCCGCGTACCACTGCGGCGTCTTGTAGCCCTGCAGCGAAGTCCAGTCCGCACGGAAGGGGCCGGCCGCGACACCGGCCTGCACCTGGCGCAGCACGCGGGCGCGCTCGCCGTCGAACTTGCTGACCGACTGGCGCCAGATGGCGTCGATCTCGGCCGGCGACAGCGTGGCGGCGGTGGGCGCGGTCGGGTCGGCGGCCGGCGCGACCGTGACCGTCTGCGCGTGCACGCAGGCCGGCCCGAAGGCGGCCACCGTGGTCAGGACGCTCGCGACGGTCATGGCGCTCAGGCAGCGGTGGCGGAAGGTGGACATACGGCGAGGACTTCCTGTGGGAGTTCAGCGATCCACCGGCGCGGCGGCACCGGGTATGGGAGCGGGGCTGGCGGGGGCAGGTTTGGCCTCGGCGGGGAACGGCGCGGCGCCCAGGCGCAGCGCGGCCTGCTCCAGCCGGCTCTCGAGCACGAGCGCGCCATCGGGCGCGACCACGCGCAGTCGCAGCGTCGCGGCCGGCAGGCCCTTCTCCGCCGGCCACCGGCCTTGCAGCGTGAACGGGGCGGCGAGGTCCGGCAGGCCTTGCGCGCCCTGCCCGATCAGCCGGCCGTCGCGGTCCGTCATGCGCCACTCGGCCCGGTAGCCCAGCAGCGGATAGGAAGGCAGTTGCGCCGCGCCATTGGCCTGCAGCACGGCCTGGAAGCCCGACAGCCCCTCGCCTTCCCAGGCCCAGCCCAGATGCGCCGTCAGCGGCGCGTTGCGCTGCTGGTAGGCGGCATACGAGGGCTTGCGCTGGCGGTGCTCGTCGACCACGCCGTGGTCCACGTAGCCGGCGGTCTCGCCGGCGGCCAGGTTGCGATGCGACTTGTAGTCCTGGTAGATCCAGAAGATCGCGCCCGCGACGAAGTCGCGCCGGGCGAAGGCATCGAGCTGCTGGCGCAGGTTGGCGATGCGCTGGCGGTCGGCCTCGGCGGCGTTCGGCGCGAAGGGACCGACGAAGCCGTACTCGGAGATCACCAGCGCCTTCTCCGGATAGGTCTTCTGGATGAAGTCCAGCCAGGGCTCGACCTGCTCGGCGGCGCCGCTCCAGCTGCCGAAGTAGGCGTTGGCCATGAGGAAGTCGGCCTCGTGCAGCGCGGCGTTGTCGCGCCAGGGCGCGATGCTCACGTCGGAGTCCGCGAAGGTGAAGAAGCGTGTGGGGTCGAGCCGGCGGACCGCCGCCTTCATGCGCCGCACGTAGTCCAGGCCGCCGGGCAGGCGTGTGTCGCTCTCGTTGCAGACGCTCCACGCGAAGATGCTGGCGTGGTTGCCGTCCGCGGCGATCATCTCGCCCAGCATGCGCTCGGCCAGGGCCTGCACGCGCGGGTCCTTCAGCTGGGCCTCGCTGAACTGCCACACCGGGATCTCCGGCACCAGCAGGATGCCGTGGCGATCGGCGTAGTCGAGCACCGCGGGCGGCTGCGGATAGTGCACCGGCCGCGTCAGCGTCGTGTGCAGCGCGCGCAGGTCGTCCCAGTCATGCAGGATGCTGCCGCGGGTCTCGGCCAGGCCTTCCCAGGGCGTGTCCTCGTGGCGCGTCAGGCCAGTCAGCCGCACCGGACGATCGTTGACCCAGAGCTTGCGGTCGCGCAGCTCGATGCGGCGCAGGCCCAGCGTGTCGCTCCGCGTGTCCAGCACCTGGCCTTGCTCGTCCTGCAGCTCGGTGACCACGCGGTAGAGCTGGCCGTCGCCGATGTTCCACAGCCGAGGCCGCGCGATGGCCAGGCGCAGGTCCGCGCTGCCCTTGCCTCCGGCCGGCAGTTGCAGCGGCTGGCGCGCGGAGGCGGCTGTCGCGCCGTCCGGCGCGAAGGCGGTGGTGACCACCTGCAGGCGGCGCGCGCGCGGGCTCGCGTTCTCCAGTTCGACGCGGGCATCGACCTGCGCGGGCGCCTCGCCGATGCCGCGGCCGGCCAGGGCGCCGCTCAGCGTGGCGCGCAGCGTCTGGCGGCGCACGAGCGCGCCATCGCCGACGCTCAGCCACACGTCGCGCACCAGGCCGCCGAAATGCCACCAGTCGTACCAGACGCTGCCGCTGCCCGCCAGGCGCATCGCGTGGCCGGGAATGCTGCTCGCGGTCGGCCGGTTGTCGACGGCGACCACCAGCAGGTTCGGCTGGCCGCGCCGCAGCAGCCGGGTGATGTCGAAGGCATGGGCCGTGTGGCCGCCCTCGTGCTGACCGACTTCCGCGCCGTTGAGCCAGACGCGGCTGCGATAGAACGCGGCGCCGAAGTTCAGCTCGACATGCGCGTCCGGTGCGAGCGGCAGCGTCAGGTCGAGCCGGCGGAAATACCAGCCGGTGCCCTCGAAGTCGACGTCCGGCTCGGTCTCGGCATTCCAGGTGTGCGGCACGGCCACGCTGCGCGTGTGTGCCGGCATGGCGCCGGTCCAGCCAGCGGCCACGCCCTCGTCCTTCGGATCGGTGCGGAACTGCCAGCCGTCGTTGACGTCGATGCGCGTGGCGGCTTCGGCCAGCGCCGGCATGACGGCCAGCGGCAGCGCGAGACTCGCCAGCACGGCCAACCGGGACAGTCGAGCCGTCATCGCGCGCAGGAGGGGGTGGCGTCGCATGACGGTCTCAGCGGCGGCGCGGGGGCGCGGCGGAGCCCCGCACCACGAGCTCGGGCGTGAACTGCTCGGCGCCCAGGTCCAGCGGCCGGCCCGACTGGGCGTGGCGCACGCGCTCGATCAGCCGCAGCGCGGCGCGGCGGCCGATCTCGACCGTGTCCTGCCGCGCGGTGGTCAGCGGCGGCCAGGTGAGCTGCGAGAAGGGGCTGTCCTCGAAGCCGGCGATGGCCAGGTCGCTCGGCACGTCGAAGCCGACCGAGCGGGCCGCGGCCAGCACGCCGGCCGCGATCTCGTCGTTGCTGCCGAACACGGCCGTCGGCGGCGCGCTCATCGCCAGCAGCTTGCGGGCGCGGCGGAAGCCGGAGTTGAAGTTGAACTCGCCTTCCAGCACCAGCTGCGGATCGACCTCCACGCCGTAGTCGCGCATCGCGTCCATGTAGCCGGCATAACGCTGGACGCTGGACTCGTAGTAGCCCTCGCCCCAGAGGAAGCTGATGCGGCTGTGGCCCAGCTGGATGAGGTGCTCGGTGACGGCATGGGCGGCGCGGCGGTCGTCCACGCGCACGCAGTCCTGCATGTCGCGCGGATCGTCGCCGGCCGAGACGATGCGGATCACCGCCACGCCATGCGCCGCCAGCGCCTGGACCAGATCGCGCTGCTCCGACATCGGCGGCGCCAGCACCAGGCCGGCCAGGCGAGAGCGCCGCACCAGGGCCAGCAGCTCCTCGATGGAGCCGTGGGCCGGCGTGCTGCAGGGATGGATCTGCAGGCCGTAGCCCTGCTCGCGGCAGGCGGACAGCACGCCGTTCTGCAGGCTGACCAGGTAATGCGCGTTCGGGTTGCTGTAGACCAGACCCAGGGCGAAGGAGTGCGTGCCGCGCAGGCTGCGCGCCAGCGGATCGGACTGGTAGTTCAGCGCGGCGATGGCCTGACGCACGCGCTCGCGCATCTCGGGGCGCACGGCCGCGTCCTCGTTGATCACGCGGGACACGGTCTTGAGCGACACGCCCGCGGCCTCGGCCACATCGCGGATCGAGGCACGCGCGGGCGCGACGGCACGGGGTTCGCCGGCAGCGTCGATGGCCTCGGGCGCGGGGTCGGCGGCTTCGGTGATCTCGGCGGCTTTGCCGGGCCGGGGCGCCTTGACGGTCCGGGTCGCCTTGACGGCCTTGGCCGGCGCGGTCGCGGCGGCCTTGGTCTTGGGAGACGGCTTCATTCGGCCTCCCCCTCGCGCAGGCCGACGCGGTAACCGGCCAGGCCGTAGTAGAGGATGTACAGATAGCAGGGCGCCATCAGGGCCAGGAACACGAACTGGAAGTCGTAGTGCTGCTTGAGCACTGCGAAGGCCTGCGGAATGATCGCGCCGCCGGCGATGCCCATGATCAGCAGCGCGGCGCCGCGCTCGGTGGCCTCGCCCAGCGCGCGGATCGCGAGCGGGAAGATGGCGGGCCACATCATGGCGTTGGCGAATCCCAGCGCGGCGACGAAGGCCACCGACACATAGCCCTGCGTGGTCCACGCGCACAGCGAGAGCACGACGCCCAGCGACGCGGACACCGCCAGGTAGCGCTGCTGCGAGATGTACTTCGGGATCAGCACCAGGCCGGCCACGTAGCCCAGCAGCATCGCCACCAGCGTGAACGAGGTGAAGAACTTGGTCTGGTCGGCCGGCAGGTTGAAGCCCGCACCGTAGGTGCCGATCGCGTCGCCGGCCATCACTTCCACGCCGACGTAGACGAACAGGCAGAGCACGCCCAGCCACAGGTGCGGGAAGGCGAACACGCCGCGCCTGGCGCCGGTGGTGGCGGCCTCGCCGCGGTTGGCCTCGGCGGCGCGGATGTCCGGCAGCGGCGAGCGCAGGATGCCCACGGCCAGCACGGCCAGCACGCCGGCCATGATCATGTAGGGCGTGTGGATCTTCTGCGCGAAGGTGTTCAGCAGGATGTCGCGCGTGGTGGCGTCGGCCGTCTTGAGGCTCTCCGCCAGGCCGCCGACGTCGGACAGCACCACCGCGCCCAGCAGCAGCGGCGCGAGGATGCCGGCCACCTTGTTGCAGATCCCCATCCACGCGATGCGCTGGGCGGCGCTTTCGATCGGGCCGACGATGCTGATGTAGGGATTGGCCGCCGTCTGCAGCAGCGACAGGCCCGCGCCGATCACGAACAGCCCGGTGAGCGCGCCGGGATACAGGCGCATCGACACGAACTGGCCGAAGACCACCGCGCCCGCGGCGATGACCAGCAGGCCGATGGCCATGCCGCGCTTCATGCCGGTGCGCCTGAACACCGCCGCCGACGGCAGCGCCAGGAAGAAGTAGGACAGGTAGAACGCCATCGGCACGAGGAAGGCGTTCACGTCGTCCAGATCGAAGGCCAGCTTCACGAAGGCGATCAACGGTCCGTTGATCCAGGTGAAGAAGCCCATGATGAAGAACAGCAGGCCAATGATCGCCACCGGACCGAGCGGCGCTCGATGGGCGGGCGGGGAAACGGTTCCGGCGATGGACATGCAGGCCTCCGAGGTGAGCAGACTTGTTTATCTTTCTTGATGACACTGTTGTCAATCGAGTCCTGGCACTGTCTCAGTTGCGCACTCGCGCTAAACATGCCTCCACCACAGGGGAAAGTCGATTCCCTCTGAGATTCAAGCACTGATCGACGAGGGAAAACACCGAGTCTGGAGGGCGCAATCTGTCCAATGCAGACATTTATTGACAACAGTGTCATTTGCGCTTGAAACTCTTTTGAATGCGCTCTTCCCTGCCTTCGTTCGAACCCGGCGCGTCCGGCCCTGACGTCTTCTTCCTCGCGGCCGACGTGGGGGGCACCCACGCGCGCGTCGGGCTGGGCCGCACCGTGCAGGCCGCGTCCGGCGACAGTCCGGTGGAACTGCTGCACGGCGAGGTCTTCGCCTGCGCGCAATGGCCGGGGCTGGGGGAGCTGCTGGCGGACTTCGTCGCCCGGCTGGCCGATACGCCCTGGGGGGCCGAGGTGTCGATCCAGGCCTGCGTGCTGGCCTGCGCCGGCTACGTGCAGGAGGACCAGGTCGTGAACCGCAACCTGCCGTGGCCGGTGTCGATCTCCGCGCTACAGCAGCGGCTGGGCATCGAGCGGCTCACCGTGATCAACGATTTCGAGGCGCTGGCGCACGCCGTGCCCTACGTCAAGCCATGGGACATGCGGCCGCTGATGACGGGCGACGGCAGCGCGGGGGGGCTGGCCTCCGGCACGATCGTCGTCATGGGGCCGGGCACGGGCCTGGGCTGCGCCGCGGTGCTGCCGGGCAGCGCGGGGCCGCAGGTGCTGCCGACGGAGGCGGCGCATGTGTCGCTCGCGCCGGGCACCGCGCGCGAGATCGACATCCTGCGCCTGCTCGCGGGCGAACGCGACCATGTGCCGGTGGAGAACGCGCTGTCCGGGCCGGGACTGCTCAAGCTGTACCGGGCGATCTCGACGCTGCGCGGGGAGTCACCGGTGCTGGACACGCCGGCGGCGGTGACGGGCGCGGCGCTGGAGCAGCGCTCGGAGGCCGCGATCGAGGCGCTGAGCACCTTCTGCGCCCTGCTGGGCAGCTTCGCTGCGGATCTGGCGGCGCTCTACGGCGCGCACGGCGGGATCCTGCTCGCGGGCGGCATCCTTCCGCGGATCGAGTCCTTCCTGCAGCAGAGCGATTTCAAGAAGCGCTTCCTCAACAAGGGCGTGCTGGCGCCGTTCCTCGAGCGCGTGCCGGTCCACCTGATCGACCACGGCGACCTGGGCGTGCTGGGAGCGGCGTGCTGGCTGGAGCGGGAACTGCGGCGCGAGTGAACCGCGGCGTCGCCCCGACGGCCCTCTCCGACTCCGTATTCCGGAAGTGAGGTCTCCGCAGATCACCGATGGTCAGCGGCCACGCTCGGCAGGACAGTGCGCTTGGGCATTGGATCCAGACGCAATGGCCAAGACGAAGCCGTCGTAGTTCCGACGCTCAGCCACTGGACAACCCTCCGGAGCAGGAGCAACCGCCATGGATAGCGTTCGTCCGCATTCAGATGAGTTCACGCGAGGTGAACAGCGCAATCACCGTCCGGCCGCCCATGTGCAACTGAGGCGTGTCGGCTCGGCGGATCAGGGTCTTGCGGATGTGCTCGCGAGCAGCCCGCGGCTGATGGCTCAGCGCCGAACGTTGAAGGCCCTCTGCGGACAGCCAGTTCAGCTGAACGATGGCGACAAGGGGCAAGGGGAGGAAACGGCCCCCTCCACGTCGAGCGGCTTGACCGCGAGAAGGTGGGCTGCCGGAGGTTTGGCGGGGTACTTCGGTGCTACGAGGTCTCTCGCGACCGGGGGCTGGATTCCTATGCTGACCCAACTTGGCGGCCTCGCAGGAGAACTGCCCGGGATGCTGTCCGGCCTCACCGATTTTCGGACGATGTTTGCGAGGGGGAATCTTGGGGCACGCGCGCTCGCAGTAGCTCCCGCCCTCGCCTCCTTGGCGTGGCTCCTCCCTCGTTCTTCGTCCACTTCATCGAGCGGAAATAGGATGGCTGGTTGGGGACAAAGCCAGCCACTCTCGAGCCAGCAGAATTCGAATGAAATGAGCTAGCAGGCTGTCCGGAGATCTTCCATGCGGAGGACGATGTTCTGCTGCAAGGACTGATCCGCAATCTTGATGCGGTACGGACGACCCCATTAACGATGGCGCCGATCTCTATCCGCACGACCACAACTGAATGGCCTTTTTCAGAACGTCGTCCCAGCACTCCTCTTGCACGACCGCCATGTGGTGCAGAGCGACATGGTCAAGGTACTCTGCGACCGCAAGGCGTTGTTGACTGCCGAGCAATGAGAACTCCTCCGACGAAGGACCGAGGGAGATGTAGTTGATGAAGCGCATCAGAAACAGATCTCCGGATCTATCCCTGCTGCCGACCTCGGCGAGCTCCATCAATCTCGGCAGCAGGTATGCGGCAGCCTCAGGCACGAGGAAGCCCAGTGGCCCCCAGGAGACCAAGCCGAAATCCCCCGCTTCGATGGCTTCACGGGGCTTCCCTCCAAGCATCTCCTCATATTCAATCCGCTCCGGCTCGTAAAGGTCATCAACGATGTACCGGCTCGGCTGACGGAAATCGCCGAATGCGCTGTAGATCCTTGGAATTGGTGAAGACATCTCTTCTTGATTCATCAGCGCATTGTGGCGCTGATGTCGGCCTTCGCCGTTCGATGCCACCGGAGCTGCAAGCTGGGAGCGCACGCTGGCTTTAGGCACTTGCCGGTCGCGAACCCGCCGGCGCTCAGCTTTCATGTCCAGACCGAGCAAGGAAACGGTCTCTCGGATCAGACCAACCAATGTCCCGCGAGAGGCAGAGGCCGATCTTTCGATCCGCCGATGGCCGAATCGCAGGCGCCAACGGGACGCGCGAGATACTCGCCCGATGGCCGACGAACCGACACGCCCTTCTTCCTCGCCCGGACCCGAGCCGAAGCCACTGGAAGGCCAGCATGATGCGCGGCCGCTGTCCCACGAGCATCACGAGCCGGATTTCATCTCCGCCGTGCGTGAGGATCTCTCCGATTGGCGCCAGTGGCTGTCTCGCGCCGTGGTGCTCGCCTTCGCCATGGCTGCGGGCCTGGCGGTGGTGCTGTTCACGTGGGTCAGCGACCAGGCCATCTCGGCATTCGCCGCGATGCGCAGCTGGTCGGCTTGGGCACCATTGATCTGGACGCCTTGTTGCACGGCGGCGCTCGTCTGGGTGACCCGCCGTTTCGCGCCTGGCGCCGCCGGCTCGGGCATCCCTCAGGTGATGGCCGCCCTGTCGACCCGCGTGCCGGCGAGTCAGCGGGGACTCTTCGTGTCGCTGCGCCTGAGCATCGCCAAGCTCCTGCTCGTCTCTGGCGGCTTGCTCGGCGGCCTGGCGATTGGCCGGGAAGGCCCTTCGGTGCAGATTGCCGCGGGCGTGATGCAACACGCGCAGCGGTGGCTGCCGCGACGCTCCGCGCTGAACCATGACGGCCTTCTGGTGGCCGGCGGGGCTGCGGGGATAGCGGCCGCCTTCAATGCCCCGCTGGCTGGCGTGATGTTCGCGATCGAAGAACTGACGCGCAAGCTCGAACAGCGCAGCAGCGGCCTCATCATCGCGGCCATCGTGCTGTCGGGCCTGATGGCGGTCTCGGTCTTCGGCAATGCGAGTTACTTTGGCCGCCTCCGTGTGGACCACCTGACCTGGTCTCATCTGCTTCCAGGCTTGCTGACCGCGATCGGCTGCGGCCTGGCAGGCGGCGTGTTCTCACGCTTGTTGCAGCGCAGCCTGCTTGGCGGCGACGATCGATTCAGCCGATGGCGCGCCCGGTTCCCGGTGCGCTTCGCCTTCGCCTGCGGGCTGGCAATCGCGCTGCTGGGTCTGGTGAGCCAGGGCGCCACTGACGGCAGCGGCTATGAGTACACCCGCGGGCTGGTCGAAGGGCATCTCGACCTGCCGGTGCTCTACGTGACCTTGCGGATCGTGGCCACCTGGTTGGCGGTCTGGTCGGGGGTGCCTGGGGGCATCTTCGCGCCGTCACTGGCCATTGGCGCCGGCATCGGCAGCGACATCGCTCAACTCACCGCCACCACCGAAGGCGCCGCCGCATTGATCGCCATCGGCATGACGGCGTTTCTCGCCGCCGTGACCCAGGCGCCGGTCACCGCCTTCATCATCGTGATGGAGATGGTCGACGGCCACTCCATGGTGCTGAGCCTGATGGCAGCCGCCTTGCTGGCGAGTCTGGTGTCGCGCTGGATCAGCGTGCCGATCTATCACCGCCTGGCTCAGGCACAACTCGCGCGACTGCCAGCCGACACCGCGGAACCCACCAGTCCGCCCTCCCGCGCCTAGGCGCGCTTCGGTCACGAGCTCGTCGCGCTCGCGGCCACGGCGGCGAGCGCGCGGCCAGTCAGTCGATGATCTCGCCCATGCCGGCTTCAACGCGAGCGCGAAGCGTCTCGATGAACTCGGTGTCGTACTTCTCCCAGTCCTCCAGCTCGCCCACGACTTTCAGGGCGTGCGTGCTCCGATACGAGCGCGTCGGATTGCCGGGAAACTTCTTGTCCGTCACGTTCGGATCGTTCTCGAAGTCGCCGAGGGGCTCGACGATGTAGACCCGCGGTCGGCCGTTCCCCTTGGCGATCTCGGCAGCGAGTCCGGCGCCTTTGGCGATCGCCGTGAAGTAGATGTGGTTCATCACCAGGCTCGGCTTGTAGTTGGACGTGAAGCCTGGCTTGAGCAGATCGCCGGACCGGAGGTCGGCTTTGGTGCCATGGAAGAAGGGCCCCTGATCGAGTGCCTGCATGTGTGCTCCGTGCGGGGAATCGGCGTTGAACGCAGCGCTCAACGCCGAATGGGGCGCGACAGGACGTCGTGCGCGGTCGGCATCTTACGTAGACCGACGCGCTCGTCGACGCCGCGCGGAGCTCGGCAACGCGACCGCGCCCTGCATGAGCGCCTGAGCGACGCGATGAGCAGACCAAGACCCGCGATGACCATGGCCGATGTCGACGGCTCCGGCACCGGCGCCACCGGCGGGACCGCCAACGGCGGCGCGACGGTGGGTGGCAGCTCCGTCACGACCGGCGGCAGCACGAAGAGCGGCGGCGGGGGAATCGCCGTCGGTGGCGAGCCCGTTGGCGGCGGCCCGATGGACACCCTCGGCGGGCTCACGAACGAGCCCGGTGGCGTCGCCGGCACACCGGTCAGCGGGGACGGCGGCAAGCTCGACAGCGGCGCCGGCGAGTCCCCAGGCGCCGGCGCGGGCACACCGGCGCCGGGTGGATCGAAGACCAGTTCTTCATCATCCGGAGGCCTGGCGCCACCGCCACCGCTGCCCGGCGCGCGCTCGATGCGGCTGACATTGCGACACACCGTGGGAACCATCACGCAAGCCGAGCCCTCGCAGTAGACGAGCGCGCGCTCGCGCTGCCCTTCGCCCCAACCGGCGCGGCTGACGGTGCCGCACACGCGGCCCTCGCCGAAATGCATGCCGCGAATGTCGGGCTCGTAATCGGTGCGGCCCACGATGCGATCGCGCGAGATCTCGACCACGTCGTCGTACTCGTGCGCGCGCATCCGGGCCTTGAGCCGCTCGCGCACTGCGGGCGCGATGTCCGTATAGCGATCGACCGCCGCGGGCACGTCGCCCATGAAGCTGTCGTGCCCCGGCCTGTCCCAGGAACAGGCGGCCGGTCCGGGGGCGGTGGCGGCAGCCACGGAATGGGCGATCGCCGCGCCCATGGCCATCGCGGCCAGTCTGGTCAACAAGCGGTGCATCGGCAGGGTGGCGGCCCTGGGGACCTTGTCGGAGTGGAAACCGACAACGGTCTGGCAAGTCAGATACCTGGGGGGCAGGACTTGCGCTGGCGGGCCGGGACATGCCGGTGCGTATTTCGGAGGCGCTGCCTTGAGGTCTAGTCGGTTCTGACTGAGCAGCGGTCGTCATACGGGAACAGGTCGGCATGGTCCTTCGTGCAGACCACGAAACATCGGTTGACGACCAACTCACGGCGCTCCTGCGCGCTCAGTCCCCCGTCGTCCACATCACCCGGTGGAAGTTTGGACAGATCGATGTCGCCGTCCACGTTGAAATGGAACATTCCGTCTAGGAGATAGTCCCGCCGAAAGTCCGTTCGCCAAGACGAGTTGCTTCCCCAGCCATGGGCCAGGCCTTGATGCGGGCGCGTCTTTCTGCGGTGCGCCCAATACAGCGTTGATTGGTCCGCTATCCCCGGGGCCATGTGCGCGGAGCCTGCGGACACCGTGACCCCGGCACGCATGAAAAGCATCGGGCCGAGCATCAGGCAGGGCCAGTGGTACTTCAGGATTCGAGCCGGTCGAGCGGGATCGGCAATGGGCGTCAGTCCGACGATCTCGTGATGGAACGGCGACCATCGTTCGGAGTGAACGATGTCCAATCCGATGCATTGTGCGAACCGGTGGAATTCGTCCTCGGTGACCGCTGGCCCCGGCCACTCGCTGCCATCGGCAGACCCCGTCTGGAATCGAAGCGCGAGCAGTTCGAGCACACGGTGGGCCGCATAGAGATGCCAGAGTTCTTCGCTGGACATCTTGGGAATCGGAGTGCCTGTGCGGGCACCCAGAGATCGCAGCAGCTCGATTTCTGAGAGGTTGTTTTCCAACCAAGGGCGCAGGAGGTCATCGAAGGCAGCCTGACCTTCGTATTCCAGCAGCGAGTGATACAGAGAGCGGAAGGACATCTTCTTGGAGGCGTTCGTCGGTCTTGCGCAGATTGTCCGGCGTATGTCCTATAGCTGGGTCAGCACTCTTGCAAGCTGCTCAGAAGCGTGCGCGGAACCGGGGATCGGGGAGGCGGATGCAATGTCCGCTCCGTCTCACTGCAAGCGGCCGGTTCGGGCTGCAAGCGACATTCATTAAGTGGCGTTCTGGCTGCTGCGCTCGGTGGCCGTGCTGAAATAGTCGCCATGCCACGCTTCATGCTCGACCGAACTGTTCAAGCCCCTCCCGGGTACGCTGAGCGCGGCTGCGCTCTTGTGAGCTACCGGCTGCCGCTTCTTGACCATTGCTTCGTGCTTTGCCACGAGACGTCGCTCGTTCAGCCTGACGCGACGCGCAATGACCTGCTTCAATTCTTCATCTCTGAGGCCGGCCGGCTGGCTGAACAGGCAGTTGGTGACAGGGAAGCGTTCATGCTCATTCATAGCGGGCGTTCTGTCCGGAAGCGTGCGAATTGGCACCTGCATGTGTTCGTTGTGCAGCGTCGCTGGCAGAAGGCATGGGTCTACGCCATCCTCGCCTTCAAGAACATGGCGCTTTGCTTCCACCACGGTTTGGTTGGCCTGAGGCCCCAGTGATCAGCGCCTTCGAAATCCGAGATCGTGCCAGTCCTCGAGTGCCGTCGAGCAGGCGCCTACAGAGGGGACTCCACCCGAGTGGACGTACTGCCCTGGCCATCGGCGGTGGCCTCGCTGGCGGCTTCAGGCTGAGAGCCGAAGTTCACTAGCGCCCGCTTTGCGGCTCCTCAGCGCCGGGCAATGAGTCCAATGGACTGCGCGCTGCGCCACCTCCCATCGTCCTGAGCACATGGTGTAGATCATGCTGGTCGCCACATCTGCCTGCCTCAGCCGTAGGCGCTGGCCAAATTCGACCCCCGTGAGGGTCAGATTTCGGCAGAGCTCAGCCGCCGTGGATACAAAACGCCAGTGTTTACGTGAATGACTCGACCAATCGAGCGGTCGTACATTGATATAAAACTGTGCCCACGGGAGGGTCTTATGACAGATGGTGTGGTAGCCAATGCGTCAGCGGGCGAAAGCCCCGTTGAGCTCAATTCAGATCGAAAGAAGCCAATTGAACTTTTCTTTGGCCTTGTTGGACCAACCGGGGTCGATCTGTCAAAGATTTGCGCATCTCTCCAATCTCAATTGAAGGCTGTTGGATATGAGACTCGCACTATTCGGCTCAGTGAATTAATACATCCATTTGTCGGCAAGAGGCAAACTTGGAAGAATGAATTCGAGCGTATCGAATCGCTAATGACGGAAGGAACCGAGCTTCGTCAGAATTCGGGCCAGCCGGATATTGTGGGACGCCTGGGTATCGCGGAGATTCGCACAATCAGGAAGGAGTTGACCGGAAGTGAAAATACTACGCCAAAGAAAGGAGTGGCGTACATAATTCGCTCCTTTAAGCGACCTGAAGAGGTTGCCATCTATCGTGAAGCGTATGGAAAGGCATTCACGCTAATTTCCGTATACGCGCCTAGAGCCACGAGGATTCAAAACGTGTCCCGAATACTTCGTGGTAGTGTGTCAATTAATGGGCAGGATGCCGAGGAACTCGCCATTCGATTAATTACGAGGGATTACGAAGAGGATGTTAAATATGGCCAACGACTCGGAAGGACATTCCCTCTGGCTGACTATTTTGTAAGTAGCTCGTCTCGGGCCCAGCTGGACGCCCAATTTCGTCGCCTAGTGAGGCTTACCTTTGGCGATCCCTATATCTCGCCTACTCAGGACGAAGAAGGGATGTTTTTTGCTCAGGCGTCCGCGTATCGTTCTCTAGACCTATCAAGACAGGTTGGCGCCTCAGTTCTATCGCCGGAGGGGGACATCATTGCCACCGGATGCAATGAAGTTCCAAAATTTGGGGGAGGACTTTACTGGGGACAGGACGAGGGCGTCACTCGCGACTACGAAATTGGTCATGACTCCAACGTGACCATCAAAACCGAATTAATTGAAGATGCGGTACGAAGAATGCGAAAGAAGGGGTGGTTAACCCCAGGGCTGTTAAAACAATCCGACGGCGACTTGGCCAAGGCGTCTCTATATGGCGATGATCCATTTTTTAGGGATTCAAGGCTATTTGATGTTATTGAATTCGGGCGCGCTGTCCACGCGGAAATGGCCGCAATAACTCAGGCAGCGAAGATGGGCACATCCCTGCTGGGGTCACGACTTTTCTGCACCACTTTTCCGTGCCATATATGCGCGCGGCACATTGTCGCAAGTGGGATTAAGGAAGTTGTCTTCATTGAGCCGTACGAGAAGAGCCGGACCGATCAACTGTTCGCTGATTCCATAAGTGTTGAACCCCATGAACCATCACCAAAACGAGCAAACTTTCGATCATTTGTCGGTGCAGCGCCTAGGAGATATGCCGACTATTTTTCGATGACAACCGATCGAAAAAACAAGGATGGGAAGATATTGGATGACGACGCCATCGCCGCGAGTCCAAAACTAAAGAGAATATCGTTGACTTATCTTCATATCGAAGATATCATCGTCAAAGAGGCTATTCAGCCTCAGCTACAGCCTGAGTTGAAGTCGGAGGATCTATGAAACAGGAATTGAAGCAAGGTTTCCTGGAGCAGTTCTCTAATTCGAAAAAGGCAGTATCTAATTGGCCTGCATGGATGCAGGAATCCGCGGCGGTGTCGGTAGCGGCGTTGCCTCGCTCCGGGGATAACAATCAACGCGCGAATACCGAGTCAAAAAAGGCGATTGAAACGCGCACCAAGCAGCGTTGATGTTCACTTTTCCCGTGCGCACCTGGCGGACGTCCGTAGGGGACTTTGCGGCGCGCATCAAGTGGGGGGCTGCAAGCTCAGTAAGGTCGGCGTGCGCAGTCCGATTAGCGCACTGAAGGTCAGGCTCCTGCTGACTGACCGTAAAGCGGTCCCTGGCGGATTTCTCTTGTGGCCGATGATAGGCGGACGCCCCGGCCTAGTGGACCGGCTGCTCTCGCTGCGATGCTGCCGCGGCTTCAGGCTGGTCAGAGTCATTCGCAGCATGGGACGTGAACGACAGTGCCAACCTAGACCGGTCGTTGATCGCTGGCAACCCCACCGTCTGCGCCACTGCCGACACCAGCCGCTCGGCCGAGACACTCCAGCTCCGCCAACTCGAACGACTGCTCCGGCTCGCCGCGACTGGCTCAAGTCGACCCTCCCGAGACATCCGCCGTCCTGATCTCGTTGCCGCAAAGCTGCCGGTCGGCAAGCTACACAGCCACGATGTTTGCGACCAGCGTCAAGAACCTGAACTGCCGGAGCTTAAGCGGGCAGCCAAGTCAGGTTGACGCCAGTCAAGGCACCGCGCCACGTACCAGCGCATGCGAGGAAACACCGGCGCTTCGGGCCTCCAGTTCCCTTATCGCGGCAGCTACCGCAGACCAATCGGTCGGCGGTGCTGGCAGCTCAAGGGCGCGGTCGATGGATCGCTCGCGGACTAGCTGCTCTCGACGTAGCTCTTCGATGTCTATGCGAATGTTCTCAGCAAGAGCACCTTGGGCAACTTGCAAGACTCGTTGAGCCATTTGTTCAACCAGTCGCTCATGGAACCCTAGGACCTCTGCTCTAAATGCCGCACGAGGTATGTTCCAAGCGCCAAATTGAGCGGACCAAGTTTGGCAGCCGTCCAGGAGCTTGCCTCGGTTGTCCCACTGAATGTGAACGGAATTGGAGTCCGACCACATGACGACGTTAGTTGACGGGGTGAGGTAGCCGGAATCCAGTGTGCGACGACCGAGCCACGAGCCCGCGTCGTCCAGCAGACCCAGGACCTCCTCTGAGGAATCACGCTCATCTATCGTCGCGCACCACTTTGACCAGAAATGGTCCCAACCTGAAGACTCATCGAGAGCGATGTACCTGCGGAGCTCTTCAGGAATCGGCTCTAGCGCGTAGGGCGCGAGGTCAAGCACGTCCTCAAGAAGGCGAACGACTTGGTAGTCGCAGAAGCGTGATACGCCAAATCGAGTCTGGGCGGCATCGCTGTACTCAAACAGCCTGTGGTCGCCGGCCTGAATCCAGTACTCGCCGTCGGTCAGGCCGAACCAGTGCAGATTCGGGTCAGTGGGTCCGTCCCATGGCTGAACCTGTTCGACCGGACGAAGCTTGAATTGGAAGGTCGGACCCTGCATTGGTTGAAGGCTCAGCGGGTAAAACGTGCTCCGCCACAGGGCCTGTGGCAATGCAAAAGACTACCTTAGGGTAGCCAGGTCAGGGCGAAACCGAAACCCATCGTGGCCCGCTGCGTCGGCACTCTCACTGCATGCGTGCTCTCAGCGCTCAACATGCAGCTAGACGCTGCTCCATGACGGAAGCCGATGACGCAGCCTTCCCGCTCGGTAATAGGTGGCGACCGCCGCTCCCCAGATCAGCGTTGTGGCCGCACTTGCAAGAAGCACGGCAAGCAGCGACGTCGTCCATGTCTCGTGATCCATCATGCACAGCCCTAGCACGCAGAGGCCAAGGGGGAGTCCATTGACAAGCGCGACACCGCCGAAGCTCATGAAATGCGGCGGAGGAATCCGAATCCCCAACTTCCAATACGCGGCATACATGGGCGGAAGATATGTGCCTCTGTCCATCCCTGTTCGCTCGAGGATGCGTAACGCCCGGGTCACCTTCTCTTTGAAAATTTCAGAGCGCGTCTTCATCTGTTGACGGAACGTTTTAGAGGCACAAAGAAGCCCGACGTGCGTCAGCCCCTCACTCCACCGTCACACTCTTTGCCAAATTCCGCGGCTTATCCACGTCCGTGCCGCGCGCGCACGCCGTGTGATACGCCAGCAGCTGCAGCGGCACCGTATGCAGGATCGGGCTCAGCGCGCCGTAATGCTCCGGCAGCCGGATCACTTGCAGCCCGGGCTCGCTCTCGATCCGCGTGTCGCCGTCCGCGAAGACGAACAGCTCGCCACCGCGCGCCCGCACTTCCTGCATGTTGCTCTTGAGCTTCTCCAGCAGCGTGTCGTTCGGCGCCACCGTCACCACCGGCATCTGCGCCGTCACCAGCGCCAGCGGGCCGTGCTTCAGCTCACCCGCCGGGTAGGCCTCGGCGTGGATGTAGCTGATCTCCTTGAGCTTCAGCGCGCCTTCCAGCGCGATCGGGTAATGCAGCCCGCGGCCCAGGAACAGCGCGTTCTCCTTGCGCGCGAATTCCTCGCTCCACGCGATCACCTGCGGCTCCAGCGCCAACACCGCCTGCACCGCCACCGGCAGGTGGCGCAGCGCCTTCAGGTGCTCCGCCTCCTGCTCGTCGGTCAGGTGGCCCCGCGTCTGCGCCAGTGCCAGCGTCAGCAGGAACAGGCCCACCAGCTGCGTCGTGAAGGCCTTCGTCGACGCCACGCCGATCTCGGCGCCGGCGCGGGTGATGTAGGCCAGCGCGCATTCGCGCACCATCGCGCTCGTCGACACGTTGCACACCGTCAGCGTGTGCAGCATGCCCAGCGAGCGCGCATGCTTGAGCGCCGCCAGCGTGTCCGCCGTCTCGCCGCTCTGGCTGATCGTCACCACCAGCGTGCGCGGATTCGGAACGCTCTCGCGGTAGCGGTACTCGCTGGCGATCTCCACGCTGGTCGGGATCTTCGCGATGCTCTCCAGCCAGTACTTGGCCGTCGAACCCGCGTAGTAGCTGGTCCCGCACGCCAGGATCAGCACCGAGTCGACCTCCTTGAACACCCGGTACGCGCCGTCGCCGAAGAGTTCCGGGCTGATGCCCGTCACTGCGTCCAGCGTGTTGGCGATCGCCACCGGCTGCTCGAAGATTTCCTTCTGCATGTAGTGCCGGTACGGCCCGAGTTCCGCGGCACCGCTGTGCGCATGCACCGTCTTCACCTCGCGCTCGACATTGACGAAACGCCCCGTCGCCGCATCCTTGCGGCTGATCCAGTAACGGCCCAACTGCAGGTCGACGACGTCACCCTCTTCCAGGTAGACGATCTGGTCGGTCACGCCGGCCAGCGCCATCGCGTCGGAAGCGACGAAATTGGCGCCCGCGTATTCGTCCCTGCCCACGCCCAGCACCATCGGCGAGCCCTCGCGCGCGCCGATCACCCGATGCGGCTCGTCCTTGTGGAACACCGCGATCGCATACGCGCCGCGCAGTTGCCCCACCGCGGTCTGCACCGCCTCCAGCAGGTCGCCGTGGTAATGGAAGTCCACCAAATGGGCGATGACCTCGGTGTCGGTCTGGCTGTGGAAGACATAACCGCGGCCCTTCAGCTCGGCGCGCAGTTCGTCGTGGTTCTCGATGATCCCGTTGTGGACCAGCGCCACGCGGCCAGGCTGGCGATGCGCCTCGGCGCCCGGGCCGTGAGAGAAGTGCGGATGGGCGTTGTGCACCGCCGGCGCACCGTGCGTCGCCCAGCGCGTGTGCGCGATGCCGGTGCCGGCCGCCACGCCGTCCTGCGCGGCCAGCGCCTGCAGCTCCGCCACCCGCGAGGTGCTGCGCGCCCGGCGCAGCATGCCGTCCTGATGCACCGCCACGCCGCAGGAGTCATAGCCGCGGTACTCGAGCCGCTTCAAGCCCTCGATCAGGATGGGAACGATGTCTTTCTGGCTGACCGCGCCGACGATGCCGCACATGGTGTGTCTCCCCGGGTGTCCCGGATGAATTGCGAATGGGCGCCATCCTAGGCACGCCGATCAGGTGGATGCTTTCAAATTTATGCCACCAATGAAAGAATCACTCGCTCTCGACGCATTGCACCATATTCTTTCATCGACAAATAAATCATGAAATCTTCCATCGAGCTGGACACCATCGATCTGAGGGTGTTGGACCTCCTCCAGCAGGATGCGTCGCTTTCCAACCAAGCCTTGGCGGAACGCGCGCATGTCTCGCCCGCCACCTGCCTGCGCCGCGTGCGGCGGCTGGTGGAGACCGGCGTGATCGAGAAGCAGGTGGCCATCCTCTCGCCGGAGAAGCTGGGCGCGGGCCTGTCGGCACTGGTCGAGATCACGCTCGACCGTCAGGGCGCCGAGCACCTGGACGCCTTCGAGGCCATCGCCGTCGCGGCGCCCGAGGTCCAGCAGTGCTGGCGCGTCGCGCCGGGGCCGGACTTCGTGCTGGTGCTGCAGGTGCCGGACATGCCGGCCTATCACGCGCTGGTGCAGCGGCTCTTCACCCAGCAGGCCAACGTCCGCAACGTGAAGGCCTTCTTCAGCGTCAAGCGCGCGAAGTTCGAGCCGCGCCTGGCCCTCCCGGCGGCGCGCCCTTGAGGCCCCCCGCTCTCCCGCTTGCGGGTGAGGCCTGGGGGGAAGTCCGGTGCTTGCGCCGTCAGCGCTTGAGGATGAGCAACCCCTTGAGGTACTCGCCCTCCGGGAAGTAGATGGTCTGCGGATGATCCGGCGTCGCGCCGACGCGGTCCAGGATGAGCCCGTCCGCGCCCGCGTCGATGCCGGCGCCGGCCACGATCTTGTGGAACAGCTCCGGCCCCACGCCGCCCGAGCACGAGAAGGTGAAGAGCAGTCCGCCCGGATTCAGCAGCATCAGCCCGAGCCGGTTGATGTCCTTGTAGGCGCGCGCAGCGCGCTCCGCATGGGCCGCCGTCGGCGCGAACTTGGGCGGGTCCAGCACGATCGCGTCGAAGCGCCGCCCCTGACGGAGCAGGTCGCGCAGCGTGTGGTTCACGTCGGCATCCAGCGCCGTGTGCCGCGCCGGATCGAAGCCGTTGAGCACGACGTGCGCGGTGGCGCGCTCGAGCGCGGGCCCGGACGAGTCCACGCTGATGACTTCGCTCGCACCACCGGCCAGCGCCGCGACGGAGAAGCCGCCGGTGTAGCTGAAGCAGTTCAGCACCGACTGGCACCCGTACTGCCGCACCGCCTCGGCGAACTTGCGGCGGTTGTCGCGCTGGTCGAGGTAGTAGCCGGTCTTGTGGCCCTCGGCCACGTCCAGGCTGAGCTTCCAGGTGTTCTCCGAGATGACGATCTCGGTCGGGCCCTCGCCGCGCAGCCAGCCGGTGACCGGCGCCAGGCCCTCGAGCGTGCGCACGTTGGCGTCGGAGCGCTCGTACAGCCGCGTCAGCCCGGTCTGCGCGAGCAGCTGATCGGCGATGGTCTGCTTCCAGCGCTCGGTGCCGGCGGACAGGAACTGCGCGCTGAGCGTGTCGCCGTAGCGGTCGACGATCAGCCCGGGCAGGCCGTCGGCCTCGCCATGGATCAGGCGCACGGCGTCGGAATCGATCGGCATGCGCGCCCGCAGCGCGATCGCGGCGGCGATGCGGCGCTCGAAGAAGGCGGCGTCGATGCGCTCGCGCTCATCGAAGCTCCAGGCGCGCACGCGGATCAGCGATTCCGGGCTGAACGACGCCCAGCACAGGAAGCGGCCATCGGCGGCCTCGACCCGCACGGTCTCGCCGGCGTCGGCCTTGCCCTTGGCGATGGAGCCCTCGAACACCCACGGGTGGCGGCGCAGCAGCGAGCGGTCCTTGCCCTCGCGCAGACGAATTGCTTTCATGGGGCGGATTGTCCTTGACGACGGCGCTAGTCGTCGCCCAGCCCCTGCACCTGCCGCGGCACCGGCGGCCAGGTGCCGTTCCTGCGGCGCTCATCGAACCAGCGATGCATCGCGGCGTCCTGCACCGCGTACTCGCCGCGCGCGGACTTCCAGACCAGCACCGGCGAGCGCTCGCGCAGCGACTCCAGCGCCCGCTGCGCCATCCCCACGCTGACCGGCTGGGCCAGCAGTTCGCCATAAAAGCGCAGCGCCTCGGCATCGAAGGCGCGGAAGCGCCCGCCCATCTCCAGCATCCGCCACAGCACCACCTGCTCGATGGGCTTGAGGCCCAGGAAGGTGGATTCCATCTCCTCCTCGTCCCGGCGCGAATGCTCCGAGGAGGCCTCCAGCAGGGCCTTCTCGAAGCGCCCGCGGATGCCGGAGAAGGGACTCAGCACGCCGTCCAGCGTCGACATGAACAGCTGCGGCCGATGGCCGATGGCCTCGAAGGCCTGCTGGAGCGCCGCTTGGTCCACCGGCGCCAGCGAGGGACGTTGCGCTTCGATCAGGCCGGCCACATGCGCGATGAAATCGGCCCCCAGCGGCGGCATGCGTTGCACCTGCGATCCGAAGAACGGCGCCGCGTTCGAATTGACCAGCCGCATGAGCTTGTCGCGATCGGAGCCGGACATCACCAGCATCAAGTTGACCTCGTCGCGCCGGTTCAGCTGATCGCGCGCCGACTTCAGCGAGGTCATCGCCACCTCGCCGCGCTCGCTGGTCAGCGCCTGCTGCGCCTCGTCGATGATCAGCGCCACCGGTTTGCCGGCGGTCTCGTGGAGCGCCCGCAGCGCGTCGACGAGGGTGAGTCCGTCCACCCGGCCGATGCGGCTCGTGTCCACCTGCAGCCAGCCCGCCAGGCTGAGCTTGTCCAGGCCCGCCTTCTTCGCGGCTCGCGCGACCAGCCCGAGTTGAGGCTCCAGCGCCTTGCCGATGGCGTCCGCGATGACGGTGGCCGGATCGCGGCCGGTGTCTTCCCACAGGTCCGTGTAGACGACCACCACGCCTTCGGCCTCCAGGGCCGGCTTGAGGTCGCCCTGCAGGAAGGTGGATTTGCCGGTCCGCCGGGGCCCGGACAGGAACAGGCCGTTGTGGGCGTCGCCGAACAGCGGCCGGCCCATCAGCGCCGGCACCATCTGCTGCGCCAAGTCGGTCCGGGGGAAGGAGATCATCGTTTTATCGGCAAATTATCGGGAAGGCGATAATTTATCGGTCCGCCCGATAAAACTCAATAATCGGCGCCGCGGTCCGCTGACAGACCGCGTGGCGCAGCGGCCGGAATCCGCGGCGCACCGGCCTCGATCAGCGCTTCGCCGCCGGCCCCAAGGTCCCGAAGGCCCAGCCGACGTTCAGGCTGACCATCGGGGTGCTGTGCTTCTCGCCGCCGAGCGCCTTCCACTGGCCGACCCCGACCTTCACCCGCAGGCGGTCACGGCCAGTGCCTTCCCACTGGGTCCAGACCTCGCCCTGCGTCACCGCGCCACCGCCGACCGACACGCCGCCGCCGCCCGCCGCGCCGACCAGCGCTTCCGCGCCGACACGCATGCCGTTCCACTTGGGCGACTGCGCGCCCAGGCCGAACATGCCGTAGGAGAACGCGCCCGCCTTGCCCAGCGCCGCGCTGCCCGCGTGCGCCACGCCGTACCACGGGCCGCCGAAGTCGCGCGTCATGCCGATGCCCAGGCCGGTCACGTTGTCGCGCGAGCCGTCCTTGAACTTGAAGTCCTTGAAGTAGGGCGTGCTCAGGTACAGCGTCTGCGCGCGCACCGTGCCGGACTCGAGCGGCGGCGTGTTCAGGATGCGCGAGACCTTCTCCAGCGGCAGCGCCAGCGACCCGCGCACCTGGAAGGAGTCGTAATGGCCCCAGGGCGCCTTCATGTAGCCGGCATCCAGCCGCAGCGTCGGGCCCCAGGGCGTGATCCAGCGCAGCGTCGGCCCCACCCGCACCAGCCAGCCGTTGCCGGTGTCCATGTCGCCGCCCCCGCCCAGGCCGAAGGACAGCTGCCCGCCCACCCGCAGCCGCTGGCTGCCGATGCCCCAGTCCTGGCCCGCGTTGGCGAGGATCTCCATGTAGCCGTCGTGACCGCCGGACGCGGCGCCCGAAGCCTCCAGGCCCCACCACGAGGAACCGTCGCCGAAGTACTGCCGCAGGTCGCCGCCGGCCTTGCCCTTGCGGCCGGTGAGCGGCACGCCGCCACGCGTGCGGCTGCCGCTGCGCGGCTTCTCGACACCGGCGCTCAGCGCGATCTCGTCGAAGCCCATGCCGGTGCGGTCGCCCGCGCGGCCCGGCGAGCCCGAGTCGCTCGGGCTGAAGCTCAGGAAGCGGTCCATCCGGCCGATGGTGAACGCGACGCCGGTGTCCTTGATGTTGCCGTTGCCGTTCGGGAAGGTGACATGCGACACGCCCACGCCGGCGTACCAGTTGCCGAACTCGCCGCGCAGCGACAGCTCCGGCCGCAGCATCAGGCCGCCGCCCGGACGCACCTTGTCGGAGCTCACGCCGCCGCCCGCGCCGGCATAGACGCTGGCCGCCAAGTGCAGGTTGGGGCCGACGCGAAAGCGCCGCTGCAGGTTGAAGCCGACGGTGAACAGCCCGCCGAACTCGCCCTTCGCCGCGCCGTAGGCCGCCGGGCCGATGCCCCAGTCCTCGTTGATGGCCACCATGTAGTGCGCCCCGAGCAGCGCAGTCTTCTGCCCGGTGGGCATCTTGATCGGCGACCAGTTCAGCTCGAACGCGGCGGGCCGGCTGTCGGTCGCGGTCACGACGCGCGGCGGCTCCTTCAGCTCCGGCGTCGCGGACGGCGCCAAGACCACCGGCGGCTCGGCCCCGGGCGCTTGCGCCTGGGCCTGGGCCTGGGCTTGGGCCGCGAGCAGCGCCGAGCACAGCAGCAGCGGACGGGACGGGAACGGGGCCTTCGAGGCGATCAGGGCGGTGCGGGGCATCGGGATCAATCGGTTATTTCTTGCGGGCGCGCGGGTGCGCCGCGTCGTAGACCTTGGCCAGGTGCTGGAAGTCCAGCCGGGTGTAGACCTGCGTGGTGCTGATGTTGGCGTGGCCCAGCAGTTCCTGGACCGCGCGCAGGTCGCCGCTGCTCTGCAGCAGGTGCGACGCGAACGAGTGGCGCAGCATGTGCGGATGGACATGCGTCGGCATGCCAGCGGCCAGCGCCCGCTGCTTCAGGCGCTTGCGGACCTGGTCGGCGCTCAGCCGCCGGCCGCGCGGGCCGACCAGCAGCGCCGGCTCGTCGGCCGCGGCCCACTGGCCGCGCACCGCCAGCCATTGCTGCAGGGCCGCCAGCGACGGCCCGCCCAGCGGCACCGCGCGGCGCTTGGCGCCCTTGCCCAGCACCTGCGCCTCGGCGGCGTCGGGCACGATCCAGCCGGCCGAGCCCGCGTGATGCCGCAGGTCCAGGCCCACCAGCTCCGACACCCGCAGCCCGCTGCCGTAGAGCAGCTCGACGAGGCAGCGCTCGAGCGCTTCGATGACGGGATCGGCGACGTCCTGATGGTGCTCGGCCAGCCGCACCGCGTCGTCCACGCCCAGCGCCTTGGGCAGGGGCCGGCCCTGCTTGGGCGCGTGCAGGTCGGCGATCGGATTGGCATCGACCAGCCCCTGCTGCCCCAGCCAGCGGTACCAGCCGCGCCAGGCGGACAGGATCAGCGCCAGCGTGCGCGGCTTGAGCTTCTCGGCATGCAGCTGGGCCAGGCCGCGCCGCGCCTGGTGCGCGCTCAGGCGCAGCAGGTCCAGCCCCTGCGCCGAGGCGAAGCCGGTCAATCGCTGCAGCGCTTCCGTGTACAGCGTCAGCGTGCGCTCCGCCAGGCGGCGCTGCACGCGCAGATGGTCCAGGTAGCGGCGCTGCTCGTCAGTCAGGCTGACGGTCGACATGGCCGGCGGCATGAGGGTCGGCGTGCAGCAGGCGCGACAGCGCGGCGCTCGCGATCTCGCCGACGCGGGACAGGAACTCGGTGCCCATCTCGGCCGTGTAGCGCGTCGGATCCGGCGAGCCCAGCACCAGCAGGCCGAAGGGCTGCGCCGGCGCGCCCGCCGTCAGCGGCACCAGCGCCAGCGACGCGACGTCGTCCTCGAGCCAGCGCGCCGCCTCGAAGCCCGAATTGATGCCGCAGTAGGGCTGGTTCAGGCTGCCGACGAAGGTCTTCACGTCCGGGTTGACCTCGGCCGCGAACGGTGCCAGCGCGTGGCCCGCGCCGACGTTCCACAGCCGCAGCCCGGCCTGCGGGATCAGGAACTGGTGGCGCAGCTCGCGCAGCAGCACCTCAGGCAGCTGGCTGTCGTCGCGGGTGAGCATCAGCGCCAGCGTCCAGCGGTGCAGCCGGTCGGCGATCGCGACGTTCTCCTGCCCGTTGCGGATCATCTCGATGATCTTGTGCTCCAGGCCGCGGATCTTGTCGCGCAGCAGCTCCGCCTGGCGCTCCTGCAGCGAGACCGCGCGCTGCCCGTGCGGATGCGAGATCCGGACGTTGGCCAGCAGCTCGGCGTGACGTTCGAAGAACGCCGGGTCATTCGCCAGGTAGTCGGCGATGTCTTGTTCGGTGATGCCTTCGATGCCGCTCACAGTTCGATTTCTCCTTCAAAGACCGTCTGTGCCGGCCCTGTCATGTAGACCGGGGCGTCGAGCCCCCGGCCGCCCGGCGTCATGCCGGCCCATTCGATGCGCAGGTCGCCGCCGCGGGTGTGCACCTCGACGGCCTCGTCCAGCCAGCCGAGCATGATGCCCGCCACCACCGCCGCGCATGCGCCGGTGCCGCAGGCCAGCGTCTCGCCGGCGCCGCGCTCATACACGCGCAGCTTCACCTCGCGACGGCTGATCACCTGCAGGAAGCCGGCATTCACCCGGCGCGGGAACGCCTCATGGTTCTCGACCAGCGGGCCCACGATGGCCACCGGCGCATGGTCGACGTCCTCGACCCACTGCACCGCGTGCGGATTGCCCATCGACAGCACCGCAACGTCGGCCGTCATGCCGTCGCCCAGGTCCAGCGGCCAGCGCGCGTAGCCGCCATCCACGCCATCCGCCGGCCGGGCCGTCGCGCGCGCCGGATCGAACGGGATCGAAGGCAGGTCGAAGACCGGCGCGCCCATGTCGACCGTGACGCGGCCATCGTCGCGCAGGCGCAGCTCGAGCAGCGCGTTGATCGTCTGGACGCGGATGGTGCGCTTGTCGGTCAGCCCCTTGTCGACGACGAAGCGCACGAAGCAGCGCGCGCCGTTGCCGCACTGCTCCACCTCGGAACCGTCGGCATTGAAGATGCGGTAGCCGAAGTCCACGTCGGGCGTCTTCGGCGCCTCGATCACCAGCACCTGGTCGCAGCCCACGCCGAAGCGGCGATCGGCGACGCGCCGCAGCTGATCGGCGCTCAGCGGCATCGGGTGGCGCGTGGCGTCCAGCACGACGAAGTCGTTGCCGGCGCCCTGCATCTTGGTAAAGCGCAGTTTCATGGGGGCGGATTATCGGGAATACAGCGACGGCTCGCCGGGCGGGCGGGTCTTGAATCGCTTGTGGACCCAGAAATACTGGGCCGGGTGTTCGCGGATGCGGTCCTCGAGCCAGCGGTGGAAGCGCAGCGCGTCGGCCTCGACATCGCCGCTGGGGTAGCCGACCAGCGGCTCATGGGCGTGGATCACGATGCCCTCCCCCTTGGGCAGCATCGTGACGATGACCGGCTGCACCACCATCTTCATCGTCTCGGCGATCTTGGCCGGCGCCAGCAGCGTGTTGGCCGGCACGCCGAAGAAGGGCACGAAGGCCGAATCCTTCGGGCCGAAGTCCATGTCCGGCAGGTTCAGGAAGGAGTAGCCGTCGCGGATCGCCCGCAGGATGCTGCGCACGCCCTCCTGGCGGTCGACCAGCTTGGTCGTCCCGAAGCGCGAGCGCGCCTTGCGCAGCGCCTCGTCGAACAGCGCGTTGCTCTGGCGCTGGTAGATGCTGGCGCCCGGACGCGACTGGTTCAGCATCAGCGCCGGGCCGATCCAGTCCAGGCCCACGAAATGCGGCATCAGCCACATCACCGGCCGGTCGACCTGCTCGGAGAGCTTGATGTTGCCCTCGATGCGCATCAGGCGCAGCAGGCGCCGGTCGGACGCGTACCAGAGCAGGCCGCGCTCGAGCAGGCTGCGGCCCAGCCAGCCGAAGTGCTCGCGCACCAGGGCCTGGCGCTCGGCGGCGGATTTCTCGGGGAAGCAGAGTTCCACGTTGCGCAGCGCGACGCGCCGGCGCGATCCGGCGACCCGGTGCAGCAGCGCGCCCAGCCCCCACCCGAGCGCGGCCAGCCAGCGCAGCGGCAGCCAGTGCAGCAGCCAAAGCAGCGCGATCAGCGCATATGTACCCAGTTTTCCCATCCACCCATCCGTGGGCCCTTTCGGGCCTTTCCTATAATGCGCGCCCATGTCGCCGAGTTAATCTGGACAACTTGCGGGGCGACTCATAAATCCCGCTAAAGCGTTCGCCGCCTGACTCCCAGGTCTCGGCAACGCCCGAAGACTGAATCACAGGAGTTTAAATTGGCGAGCGATTTCCTCTTCACCTCGGAATCCGTATCTGAAGGCCACCCGGACAAGGTGGCGGACCAGATCTCCGATGCCATCCTCGACGCGATCCTCGCCCAGGACCCGCGCTCGCGCGTCGCCGCCGAGACGCTGTGCAACACCGGCCTGGTGGTGCTGGCCGGCGAGATCACGACCAACGCCCACGTCGACTACATCCAGGTCGCCCGCGACACGATCAAGCGCATCGGCTACGACAACACCGAATACGGCATCGACTACAAGGGCTGCGCCGTGCTCGTGGCCTACGACAAGCAGAGCAACGACATCGCGCAAGGCGTGGACCAGGCGTCCGACGACCACCTGAACACCGGTGCCGGCGACCAGGGCCTGATGTTCGGCTACGCCTGCGACGAGACGCCCGAGCTGATGCCCGCGCCGATCTACTACGCGCACCGCCTGGTCGAGCGCCAGGCCCAGCTGCGCAAGGACGGCCGCCTGCCCTTCCTGCGCCCGGACGCCAAGAGCCAGGTCACGATGCGCTACGTCGACGGCAAGCCGCACAGCATCGACACCGTGGTGCTGTCCACGCAGCACGCGCCCGAGATGTCGCTGGGCGACAAGATGAAGCCCGAGTTCTACGAGGCGGTCATCGAGGAGATCATCAAGCCGGTGCTGCCCAAGGAGTGGCTGCAGGACACGAAGTACCTGGTCAACCCGACCGGCCGCTTCGTCATCGGCGGTCCGCAGGGCGACTGCGGCCTGACCGGCCGCAAGATCATCGTCGACACCTACGGCGGCGCCTGCCCGCACGGCGGCGGCGCGTTCTCGGGCAAGGACCCGACGAAGGTGGACCGCTCGGCCGCCTACGCGGCCCGCTACGTGGCCAAGAACATCGTGGCCGCGGGCCTGGCCAAGCAGTGCCAGATCCAGGTCGCGTATGCGATCGGCGTGGCCCGTCCGATGAACGTCACCGTCTACACCGAAGGCACCGGCGTGATCTCCGACGAGAAGATCGCCGCGCTGGTCAACGAGCATTTCGACCTGCGGCCCAAGGGCATCATCCAGATGCTGGATCTGCTGCGCCCGATCTATGGCAAGACGGCGGCCTACGGCCACTTCGGCCGCGAGGAGCCGGAGTTCAGCTGGGAGCGGACCGACAAGGCCAAGGCGCTGCGCGCCGCGGCGGGGCTGTAAGCCCTCTCCGCACCCCGGTCATTTGCCGCGCATTCATCGATTGATGCGCGCTTGCCCCCCGAAGTCAGGGCCGCCTCGCGCGGCCCTGAGCGTTTCCGGCGGCCGCTTCGCGCGGCAGAATCGCCGGATGCATCCCCTGCCCGCCGCGCCGACCCCGCTGACCATCCTGATCGTCGACGACCAGAGCGCGACGCGCGTCGCACTGACCGCCGAGCTCGACCGCGCCGGCCACCGCGTGCTGGAGGCCGACAGCGCCGCCTGGGCGCTGGAGCTGTTCCGTCGCTACCGGCCCGACCTGGTGCTGATGGACGTCGAGATGCCGGGCCACGACGGCTACTGGACCTGCCGCGAGATGCGCGCCGCCGAACCCGGCGGCTGGACGCCGATCATCTTCCTGAGCCAGTTCAAGCAGGACGAGGACGTCTGGAAGGGCATCGAGGCCGGTGGCGACGACTACCTGGTCAAGCCGGTGTCCGCGATGATCCTGCACGCCAAGCTGCGCGCGATGCAGCGCCTGGCCCAGATGCGGGCCCGGCTGGTGCAGATGTCCGAGGACCTGCGCGCCGCCAATGCGCAGCTCGAGGAGCTCTCCAGCGTCGACGCGCTGACCGGGCTGATGAACCGCCGCGCCCTGGATGCCCGCCTGCAGCAGGAGCTGGACCTGGCCCGGCGCGAAGGCAAGCCGCTGACGTTGATGCTGTGCGACGTCGACCACTTCAAGCGCTACAACGACGCGGCCGGCCACGTCGCCGGCGATGCCTGCCTGCGCCGCATCGGCCAGTTGCTCAAGGAAACCTGCCGCCGCCCGAGCGACTGCGCCGGGCGCTACGGCGGGGAGGAATTCGCGCTGGTCCTGCCCAACACGCCGCGCTCGGGGGCGATGACCTATGCCCGGGCGCTGATGCGCACGGTGGAGCTGGCGGCCATCCCCCATCCGGATTCCCCCACCGGCGGCACCATCACCCTCTCGGGCGGCATCACCACCTGCCTGCCGGACGAGAGCACCAGCGCCGAGGGGCTGATCATCCGCGCCGACGACGCGCTCTACAACGCCAAGTCCACCGGTCGGAACCGTTTCTTCAGCTACGAGATGCAGATGGACACGGCCGAGCAGCGGCGCGCGGTCGTCCCATCGGCGGGGCCCGCCTCGCCGCCCCCCGCCACCCCCACTTGAGGCATGTCCGGACCGCCTCGCGGCGGAGCGGCCCCGCATAATCGGCCTCGGCACGTTTCGCTGCCGCCTGTCGACGATGCCCGGCCATGGACGCTTCCGCCTCGCTGCCGCCTCTTCGCATCCTGGTCGTGGACGACCAGGCCAGCACGCGCGGCTTCCTGTGCCGCCAGCTTCAGGCGATCGGCCATCACACCCTCGAGGCGGACGGCGGCGACAGCGCGCTGGCCCGCTTCGACGGCGAGCGCCCGGACCTGGTGCTGCTGGACGTCGAGATGCCCGGTCACGACGGCTACTGGGTCGCCAGCCAGATGCGGGCGCACGAGCGCGGCGGCTGGACGCCGATCATCTTCCTGTCCAGCCGCGACCGCGACCAGGATCTCTGGCAGGGCATCGAATCGGGCGGGGACGACTACCTCGTCAAGCCGGTGTCCAACACCGTGCTGCAGGCCAAGCTGCGCGCGATGCAGCGGCTGCGGCGGATGCAGGCACGGCTGCAGGAGGTGTCCGATGAACTGCGCAACAGCAACGAGCGGCTGGAGAAGCTCTCCGGCGAGGATGCGCTGACGCGCCTGATGAACCGGCGCGCCTTCGACGCCCGGCTCGCGCAGGAGATCGCCTGCGCCCGGCGCGACCAGCAGCCGCTGACGCTGGTGCTGTGCGACATCGACCACTTCAAGCGCTACAACGACAGCTACGGCCACCTCGAGGGCGACGCCTGCCTGCGGCGGGTCGCGCAGTTGCTGCAGCAGACCTGCCGACGCCCGCGCGACTGCGCCGCGCGCTACGGCGGCGAGGAGTTCGCCCTCATCCTGCCCGGCACGCCGCGTTCCGGCGCGATGACCTTCGCGCGGGCGGTGATGCGCACGCTGCGCAACTGCGACATGCGCCACCCCGATTCGGTCGAGTCCTACGTCACCCTCTCCGGCGGCATCACCACCTGCGTGCCCGATGCCGAGACCAGCGTCGAAGGCCTGCTGCGCCGCTCCGACGATGCGCTCTACACGGCCAAGTCGCGAGGCCGCAACCGCTTCTTCAGCTTCGAGATGCAGATGGACACCGTCGAGCAGGCGCCCAGCGGCTTCGCGCCGCTCTCCTGACAGAACCCATGCCCCGTCGCGGTTACCGTCACGCCTTTCGATGACCGCTGCTTCCGAATGCCTGTGATCGACCACGACGCCTTGCGGCGTCACGCCATCGCCCGCACCTTCTTCAAGCCGACCACGCTGCTGCGCGCGATCCAGCGCCTGGGCTTCGTGCAGGCCGATCCGATCCGCGCGCCGGCGCGCGCGCAGGACCTGATCCTGATGCACCGGGTGAAGGACTACCGCGCCGGCCAGCTCGAAGCGCGTTACGCGCGCCTGGCCGTCGAGGAGGACTGCCTCGTCAACTACGGCTTCCTCGCGCGCGAGACCCTGGCCCTGCTGCATCCGCGGGTGGCCCCGCGCGCCTGGGACGGGGCCATGAACGCCCGCGCGGCGGAGGTGCTCGAGTTCATCCGTGCGCGCGGCCGCACGCATCCGCAGCAGGTGCAGCAGGCGTTCAGCCACGGCCGCGTCGCGGGCTACTGGGGCGGCGAACTCAACGCCAGCACGCACCTGCTCGACGGCATGCACTACCGCGGCCTGCTGCGCGTGGCACGGCGCGACTCCGGCACGCGGGTCTACGAGGCGATCGAGCACGCGACGCAGGACGACAGCCCGCAGGCCCGCCGCGAGCGCGCGGGCGCGCTGCTCGACATGATCGTGTCGCTCTACGCGCCGCTGCCCTCGCCGAGCCTGGGCTACCTGACGACGCTGCTGGGTTACGGCGCGCCGCATCTCAAGACCGAGGCCCGCGAGGTGCTCAAGCACGCGAAGTCGCGCTGGGCCCATGCGAAGGTGGACGGAGAGGTCTGGTACTGGCCCTCGGACGAGAACCCCGCCTCGCGCGCCCACCGGGTCGAGCCGGAGCGCCTGCGCTTCCTCGCGCCCTTCGATCCGCTGGTCTGGGACCGCCGCCGCTTCGAGCGGCTGTGGGGCTGGGCCTACCGCTTCGAGGCCTACACCCCGGCCGCGAAACGAACCATGGGCCATTACGCGCTGCCGATGCTGTGGGGCGACCAGGTGATCGGCTGGGCCAACCTGAAGGTCGAGGCCGGGACGCTGGTCCCGGACCTCGGCTTCATCGGCAAGCGTCCGCGCGACGCGGCCTTCCGCGCCGCGCTGGACGAGGCCTATCAGGAGATGTCGGTCTTCCTCGGCCTGGCGGAGTGAAGGACGGGCCGGCGGCGGGCGCCTGCGCTCAGGCGTCGCTCAGGCATTGACCAGCGCCATCGACACCTCCGGATAACGCGCGCCGGCAACCGGATGCGCGTCGATCAGGTCGCGCAGCTCCTCGCGCAGCACGTCGTTGAGGCGGATGCGCGCGGCCATCGCGTTCTCCTCCAGCCGCACGATCGAGCGCGTGCCCGGGATCGGCATGATGTCCGGACCGCGGTCCAGCAGCCAGGCCAGCGCCAGCTGCGCCGGCGTCAGGCCGTGGTCGCGGGCCAGCGCGACGATCGCATCGGCCAGCGCCAGGTTCTGCGCCATCGAGTCGCCCTGGAAACGCGGATTGACGCGGCGCCAGTCATTCGCGGCCAGTTGATCGGCGCTGCGGATCGCGCCGGTCAGGAAGCCGCGCCCCAGCGGGCTGTACGGCACCAGCGCGATGCCGAGCTCGCGGCAGGTGGGCAGCACCTCGGCCTCGACGTCGCGCGTCCACAGCGAGTACTCCGACTGCACCGCCGCGATCGGATGCACGCGATGGGCGCGGCGGATGGTCTCGGCCGAGGCCTCCGACAGCCCGAGATGGCGCACCTTGCCGGCGCGCACCAGCTCGGCCATCGCGCCGACGGTCTCCTCGATCGGCACCGACCGGTCGACGCGGTGCAGGTAGTACAGGTCGATGTGGTTGACGCCCAGTCGGCGCAGGCTGGCGTCGCAGGACGCGTGGACATGCGAGGGCTTGCCGTTGACGCCGGCCGACAGCCCGTCGGCATTGCGGACGATGCCGAACTTGGTCGCCAGCACGACCTCGCGCCGGCGGTTGGCCAGCAGGCCCGACAGCAGGCGCTCGTTGGCGCCGTTGCCGTAGATGTCGGAGGTGTCGAGGAAATTCATCCCGAGGTCCAGCGCCCGGTGCAGGACGGCCATCGAGGTAGCCTCGTCGGTGGGGCCGTAGAAATCGGACATCCCCATGCAGCCGAGTCCGAGCGCGGAGACCTCCGGCCCGTGGGCGCCGAGCCGGCGGCGCGGCAACTGCGGCAGGTTGTTGATCGGTTCCCTGGACATGATGGTCATGGTGCGGCTCCTTCGAAGACAAGGTCTGCGCGGCGGCCGGCATGACCGCCGCGATGCCTGTCAGCTTAGGAATCCGCCCCCACCCGGGACCAGCGCAAAGCTCGCCCGTCCTTGCCCAATCCTCCGGAACCCGCTTCCCCACGCGCGCGGGCGCTGGCGGCGCGCGCGACGGCCTTGCACAATCCGCCGCATGGTCGCACCCACTCCGATTCCTCTCGCCGACGGCTTCCCCGACGCGCTGCAGGCACTGCGCGCGCAGATGGTGGATCTGACGCTCCGGCATGTCGATGGCGACGGCACGTCCGCCACGGCGATCCCCTGCCTGCAGCTGATCAAGGCCAGCTGCAGCACCCCCAAGACCGCGCCGGCGCTCTACGAGCCCGGCTTGGCGATCGTGCTGCAGGGCCGCAAGAAGGTGGAGCTCGGCACCGAGACGCTGTACTACGACCCGCTGCATTTCCTGCTGGTCTCGATGCCGATGCTGCCCAAGGGCGGCGTGATCGAGGCGACGCCGGACAAGCCCTACCTGTGCGTGCGCATCGGCTGCGACACCGCGACGCTGGCGGAGCTGATGCTGGAGGTCGGCCCGGCCGGCACCGATGCGCCGCCGGGGGCGCAGTCGGGACTGAACGTCGCACCGGTGTCCGAGTCGCTGCTGGGCGCGGCGCTGCGGCTGATGCAGCTGCTGGACTCGCCGCAGGACCAGCGCGTGCTGGGACCGCTGTTGCAGCGGGAGATCTTCTACCGGGTGTTGACCGGCCCGCTCGGACCGCGCCTGCGCGCGCTGGCGCAGCAGGACAGCGCCACGCGCCGCCTGTCCCGTGCGCTCGACGAGCTGAACCGCCGCTTCAGCGAGGCGATCAGCATCGACGAGCTGGCCGCCGTGGCGCACATGAGCGCTTCGACGCTGCACCAGCGCTTCAAGCAGCTGACCAGCATGTCGCCGATGCAGTACCAGAAGCAGCTGCGGCTGCAGCATGCGCGGCGGCTGATGCTGGGCAGCGGGCTGGATGCGGCCGCCGCGGCGCACCAGGTCGGCTACGAGAGCGCCTCGCAGTTCAGCCGCGAATACCGGCGCCTCTTCGGCACGCCGCCGCGGACCGACATCGAGCAACTGCTGCGCGCGGGATGAGCGGCGCCATGGACACGACCTTGACCCACACCGACACCGACGCGGCGATGGCCGCGACCGATGCGATCGCCGAGCTCGGCGCGATGCTGCGCCGCCATGCGCCGCGCGAGGGCCTGTGGCCGACGGCGCTTCCGCGGGTCTGGGCGATCCGGCTGGACGCGCCGGGCGGCGAAATGGCGCATGCGGTGCAGCCGGCTTCGCTGTGCGTGATCGCGCAAGGCGCCAAGGAAGTCCACCTGGGCGACGAGCGCTACGTCTACGACGCGGCGCGCTTCATGGTCTTCACCACCGACCTGCCGGTCAGCGGCCGCGTCATCGACGCCACGCCGGAGCGGCCCTATCTCTGCCTGCGCCTGGACTTCGATCCGGAGGAGGTCGCCGAGCTGGTCGCGCGCAGCGGCCCGCCGCGCGGCCCGGCGTCGCCACCGCCAGGGGCGCTCTCCCGTCCGTCCCCGGCGCCGGCAGCGGCGACCGCGCGCGGCGCCGAGGACACGGGCCGCGGCCTCTTCGTCAGCGCGGTGACCCCCGACATGCTCGACGCGGCCGGGCGGCTGGTGCGGCTGCTGGACCATCCCGAGGATCATGCCGCGCTGGCGCCGATGGCGATGCGCGAGCTCGTCTACCGCGTGCTGCGCAGCGAGCAGGGCGAGCGGCTGGCGCAGGTCGCGCGCGCCGACAGCCAGACGCAGCGCGTGCACCGCGCCATCCGCTGGCTGAAGGCGAACTACGCCCAGCCGCTGCGCATCGAGGCGCTGGCCCGGGAAGCGCACATGAGCGCGTCCTCGCTGCACCACCACTTCCGCGCGCTGACCTCGATGAGCCCGCTGCAGTACCAGAAGCAGCTGCGGCTGCAGGAAGCGCGCCGGCTGCTGATCGCGGAGGGACTGGAGGTCGCGCGCGCCGGCCACGCGGTCGGCTACGAGAGCCCGTCCCAGTTCAGCCGCGAGTACAGCCGGCTCTACGGCAGCCCGCCCTCGCGCGACGCGGCCAGGCGCCGGGAGACGCCGCCCGCGCGGGCGCTGGCCTGAGCGCCCGGCGGCGGTCGTCGGTCAGGCGTCGTCGCGATCCAGCGAGGCCGACAGCGCGGCATGCGCCTCGACCTCCGCCAGACGTTGGCTGAAGGTCTCCCGCGCCATGCCCAGCGCATCGGAGCCCGCCACGAAATGCAGCGGCGGCGTCGGCATCGCGGCCAGCTCGACGAAGGCCCGGCCCAGCTTGGCCGGATCTCCCGGCTGCCGGTGGTTGTAGGCCTCGTAGGTGGACAGCGGCGGCCGCGGCAGCGCGGCGTAGTCCGCGATCGTCCGGGTGCCGTAGCGCACCGAGCTGGCGTCCAGGAAGTCGGTCCGGAAGAAGCCGGGCTCGACCACCGTCACCCGGATGTTGAAGCCGGCCAGCTCCGGCGCCAGCGAGGCGCTGAAGCCATCGACGGCGAACTTCGTCGCGCAGTAGACCGCCGCGCCGTCGAAGCCGCGGAAACCGCCGACCGAGGCGATGTTGATCACGTGACCGTCGCGCTGCCGGCGCATGACCGGCAGCACCGCCCGGGTGACGTGCATCAGGCCGAAGACGTTGGTGGCGAACTGGCGCTCGATGTCGTCGGCGCCGATAGCCTCGAACAGGCCCAGCTGGCCATACCCCGCGTTGTTGACCAGCACGTCGATGCGACCGAAGCGCGCGACGGCCTGCTCGACCGCGTGGACCGCGTCGGCCTCGCGGCCGACGTCCAGCGGCAGGCACAGCACGGCGTCGGCGTACGCCGCATAGGCGTCCTGGAGCGCCGCGACATCGCGGCCGGTGGCGACGACGCGATCGCCGGCGGCCAGCGCCGCCTTGGCGATCTCCAGCCCGAAGCCGCGGTTGGCGCCGGTGATGAACCAGATCTTGCTCATGGGATTCCGTCCTTGGAGGGATGACAGGGTGGAGGGATTTCCCCTCGACGGGGGCGCTTGCCGGCGGACCTCGCGAGGGATGGATTCATCGTAGGCAGCGGCTCCCGGGGCCGCATGCCCGTTCCGGCGGACCGCTTGCACGATCCGCCGCGACCGGCAGGCGGTGCTCGTCGTGCTCGTCGTGCTCGTCCCGCTTGCGCCGCCCGCCAACCGCCGGCCCTTCCGCACGATCCCCGCGTCCTGACTGCAAGCGACGCTGCGCAATTCGCGCGCTTGCGCTACAATCCGCAGCTTGATTCGCACAAGACCACCCTCTTCAGGTCTTCTTCTGCAGCCCCTCCGGTCCCTCTCACGGACCTTTCTGCGAGCGGCTCGCACCAGCATCAACCCCCGGTTCGTGCGCTTGCGCGTTTCTGGCTTCGGCCGGTTCGATCGTCCTTGGGCGAACGGCTGCTGGAGCACCTCTTCGTGTCCCGCCCCGGCTTCGCGCCATCGAAACAGGGAAAGGGCACATTCCCAAACCGCGCCAAGACGGTTGCTTATTGCGATTGCCTGTCAAGGCGCACACCTCATGAAAACTATGCGAACCAAAAGCATTGAGGTGGGGCGATTCCTTGTCTCACCGATGACCAAACCCCATGCCGACGGCGGATTCGCCGCGGCCGTCTCGATCCGATCGGGACGCGGCATGGCCAGCATCGATCGCGTCATGCGATTCGTGCCGACCTTCGAGACCCGCCGCGCCGCGTTGCGCTACGCGGAGACCGAAGGCACGGCCTGGGCGCGCTGCCATTGACGGCGCGCCCGTGATTCCCGAGGCGAAGGCCCGCGGCAGACCGCGGCCGGCGCCCTTATCGATTTCAAGAAAGGAGCCTCCCGTATGGCCAAGGAAGAACTGATTGAAATGCAGGGTGTCGTCAACGAAATCCTGCCGGACTCGCGCTTTCGCGTGACGCTGGAGAACGGCCACCAGGTCATCGCCTACACGGGCGGCAAGATGCGCAAGCATCACATCCGCATCCTGGCTGGCGACGCCGTCTCCCTGGAGATGTCGCCCTACGACCTGACCAAGGGCCGGATCACCTTCCGTCACCTGCAGCGCTCGGCCCACTCGGGACCGCCGCCGGTCCGTCGCTGAGCGTGCGCCGCGGGGGCCGAAACCCTCGCGGAGCCTCCCGGTCATGACCACCGCCCTGCCCGACCCCGCCGCAGCGCCGGCCTCGCTCGAGGCCGACGACCCGATGCCCCAGCCGCCCGTGCAGCCGGACATCGACGCCTGCTGCGGCAACGGCTGCGACCCGTGCATCTTCGACCTGCACGACCTGGCGATGGACCGCTACCGGCAAGCGATGCGCGCCTGGAAGGCCCGCCACCCCGAGGCCGGCTGACGCCTCACCCCCACCCGGAAGGGCCGCCTCGCGCGGCCCTTCGCTTTTTCCGGCGGCCCCGTCCACGTTCGGGGGTCTCGCCTCCCTCCGACGAGGCCCCCCTCAGGTCGAGGGGCGTTTGCGTTTCGTGACGTTTTTGGGGACATCCTCGGGCTTCAGAACCCCCGCGCGCCCGCCGACATCCAGGACAGGCGCCGCGCTTGCCGCGCGGGCGCATCGATCTCCCCCGATCGGAGGCCCCGATGTTCATGACCGGCCAGAACCGTTTCCATGTCGCGCGTTCCGACGCCCAGGCCAACCTGCGCTTCGCGCTGGCGCGGCTGAGCACCGACTGGCGCCACCTCGACCCGTTCGGACTGGAGGTGCTACTGCGCCACCTGCTGATGGCGGAGCACCGCTGCATGCCGCATCCCAGCGTGCTGCGCGAGCGCCCGACCAACCGCTGGCTGCTGCCGCGGCTGCGTCGCCGGCGCATCGAGGTGGCGGAGCGGCTGGTGGCCGTCGGTGGACGCGTCAGCCATGCGAGCCTGGCGCGGGTGCTGCCGCGCGGACATGACTGGCCGGGGGTGTCGGCGCTGGTCGGGCGGCATGCCTGGGATCCGGTCGAAGGGCGCCAGCCCCGGCCGCGCGTCCCGGTCGTCGAGGACGCGCCGCCCCGTCCTCAGCCAGCCGCAGCCAGCAAGGCGCGGGCCACTTCGGCGAAACCGTCGCCGCGCTCGCTGGCGGTGACGTAGGCCGGCGGGTGATCCAGCATCGGCAGGAAACGCGCGATGTTGGCCACCCCCACCGACAGGGGCACCCGTTCGAACATCAGCTGGTCATTCGTCGAGTCGCCGACATAGACCCACTCCCGCGGATCGAACGCTCGCCCGGTCAGCCGCTTCACCGCCCACTGGGCGGCGGTCCACTTGCTGTGTTCCCCGATCCAGCCGTTGACGTGGATCGAGCTCACCGTCGCCACCAGCCCATGGGCGCGCATCAGGTCGCAGACGGCGGCGATCGCGTCGTCGTCCAGCCGCGTGAATTCGCTGTGGTCGACCGCGATGTCGGTCAGCCGCCCCGCGCTGTCGCGCGCCAGCTGGGCGCCCGGCACCGTCGCCACGATCGCCCCCGCGCAGGCCTGCAGACGCGCGAAGTTCTCCCGTCGCGTCGCGTCGTCCTGGGCGAACTCGGTGACCAGCGCGTCGTTCTCCCGGTGCAGCAGCACCCCGCCGTTCTCCGCCACGATCCCCCGCAAGGGCCAGTCCAACGCGAAGGGCGCGCTCCAGCCCGCGGGCCGGCCGGTGATCGCGATGACGGGGACGCCGGCGCCCTGCAGCCGATGCAGGGCCGCCAGCGCGGCGGGGGCGATGTCGCCCTCGGCCGTCAGGGTGTCGTCGATGTCGGTCAGCACCCCGCGCAGGGGGAGCCAGGCCGCGCGGGGACAGTCGCTGAGCGGGGGGATCGTTCGCATGGGGGGCGATTGTGGCCCCGACCGTGACGCTGTCATCGAGCCGTCGAACGGAACATGTCTACAATCGCGCCCTGTTCCGAGGAGCGTTGCGACCTCCCATCCCATCGAGGCCAGGCTCGGAACCGCCGCGCGGCGACGTGCCCGCGGCCATGGCAACCGCGCTCACCCGTCGACCCTTCGCAGGCCGGGTGAGGACCGAGCGGCAAGTGCCCTCCCCACTTCTCCCCATGTCCTGATCGCTGGCGTCGACGGCCCTTCCTCGCAGGAGTCCGCATGAACGCCCAACTGAAGCCGCTGGCCCAAGACCAGTACCTGATCAAAGACCTGTCGCTGGCCGACTGGGGCCGCAAGGAGATCAAGATCGCCGAGAGCGAGATGCCCGCGCTGATGGCGATCCGTGAGGAATACGCCGCGGCCCAGCCGCTCAAGGGCGCGCGCATCACCGGCTCGCTGCACATGACGATCCAGACCGCCGTGCTGGTCGAGACGCTGCAGGCGCTGGGCGCCGAAGTCCGCTGGGCCTCGTGCAACATCTTCTCGACGCAGGACCACGCCGCCGCCGCGCTGGTCGCCGTCGGCACCCCGGTCTTCGCCTACAAGGGCGAGACGCTGGAGGACTACTGGGACTACACCCACCGCATCTTCGAGTTCGGCGCCAAGGGCCAAGCGGGCGAAGGCCCCAACATGATCCTGGACGACGGCGGCGACGCGACGCTGCTGATGCACCTGGGCCAGAAGGCCGAGAAGGACCTGTCGGTCCTGGCCAATCCGGGTAGCGAGGAAGAGCGCATCCTGTTCGCCGCGATCAGGAAGAAGATCGCCGAAGACGCGACCTGGTACACCCGCAAGAGCGCCGAGATCATCGGCGTGACCGAGGAAACGACCACCGGCGTGCATCGCCTGAAGGAGATGTCGGCCAAGGGCACGCTGCTGTTCCGCGCGATCAACGTCAACGACTCGGTCACCAAGAGCAAGTTCGACAACCTCTACGGCTGCCGCGAGTCGCTGGTGGACGGCATCAAGCGCGCCACCGACGTCATGGTCGCCGGCAAGATCGCCGTGATCGCCGGCTACGGCGACGTGGGCAAGGGCTCGGCGCAGGCGATGCGCGCGCTGTCGGCCCAGGTCTGGGTCACCGAGATCGATCCGATCTGCGCGCTGCAGGCCGCGATGGAGGGCTTCCGCGTCGTGACGATGGAATACGCCGCCGACAAGGCCGACATCTTCGTGACCACGACCGGCAACAAGAACGTGATCCGCCACGAGCACATGGCTGCGATGAAGCACAACGCGATCGTCTGCAACATCGGTCACTTCGACAACGAGATCGACGTCGCCTCGCTCGAGCAGTACGAGTGGGAAGAGATCAAGCCGCAGGTGGACCACGTGATCTTCCCGGACGGCAAGCGCATCATCCTGCTGGCCAAGGGCCGCCTCGTGAACCTGGGCTGCGGCACCGGCCACCCGAGCTACGTGATGTCGTCGAGCTTCGCCAACCAGACCATCGCGCAGATCGAGCTGTTCGCGCACAAGGACGCTTATGCCGTGGGCCAGGTCTACGTGCTGCCCAAGCACCTGGACGAGCACGTCGCGCGCCTGCAACTCAAGACGCTGAACGCGCAGCTGAGCGAGCTGACCGACGAGCAGGCCGCCTACATCGGCGTCAGCAAGGCCGGTCCCTACAAGCCCGACACCTACCGCTATTGATCGACTGACCGTCGACTGAACCGAGACCCGACCATGCGTGCTGATCAGCGGCTTCTTTCCCTTGGCCTGGCGCCCACGCGCTCGGCTGCCCAGCGGCTGATCGACGCACGCGCGGTCGAGTGGGAAGGCCCCAAGGGCTGGACCGTCGTGCGCAAGTGCGGCGAGGACCTGCCCGAGACCACCCCCATGCGCGTGACGAACGATGCCGAACTGCGTTACGTCTCGCGCGGCGGGCTCAAGCTCGAGGGTGCGCTGGCCAAGGTCGGCGTGTCGGTGGCCGGTTTCTCGGCCCTGGACATGGGCCAGAGCGCGGGCGGGTTCACCGACGTGCTGCTCAAGGCCGGCGCGGCGCACGTGACCGGCATCGACGTCGGCCACGGCCAGCTGCACGAGACCTTGAAGGCCGACCCGCGCGTGACGGCCCTCGAAGGCATGCACGTGAAGGACTATGTGCCCGCCGAGCCTTTCGACCTCGTCGTGGGCGACCTGAGCTTCATCTCGATGATCGGCACGATCAAGCACGTGGCCGGCTGGCTCAAGCCGCAAGGCCAGGCGCTGCTGCTGATCAAGCCGCAGTTCGAGCTCGGCCCCAAGGCCTTGAACAAGAACGGCATCGTCAAGGACAAGTCGCAGTACGCCGTGGTCAAGGAACAGGCCGTGGCCGCCGCCGAGAAGCGCGACCTCGTCGTCAAGGGCTGGTTCGAAAGCCCCGTCACCGGTGGCGACGGCAACACCGAATTCTTCATCTGGATCCAACAACCATGACGACGCCGGTCAGCATCGAATTCTTCCCGCCCAACACGCCCGTCGGCACCGAGAAGCTCAAGACCGTCGTGCAGGAACTGCGCGCGGTGAATCCGCAGTACTTCAGCGTCACCTACGGCGCCGGCGGCTCCACGCGCGAGAAGACGCTGTCGACCGTCGCCGACATCGCGTCGCAGGGCTTCGACGCCGCGCCGCACCTGTCCTGCGTCGGCTCCACGCGCGAGAACATCGCCGAGATCCTGGCGACCTACCGCGCGCAGGACATCCGCCGCGTCGTCGCGCTGCGCGGCGACCTGCCCAGCGGCACGGCCACGGCGGGCGAGTTCCGCTACGCCGCCGAGCTGGTGCGCTTCATCCGCGAGACACAGGGCGAGGACTGGGACATCGAGGTCGCCGCCTATCCCGAGTACCACCCGCAGCAGCGCTACGCGGCGCGCGACCTGCAGTTCTTCGCCGACAAGGTGCGCGCCGGCGCCAGCGGCGCGATCACGCAGTTCTTCTACAACCCCGATGCCTACTTCCACTTCGTCGAGGCCTCCCGCGCCCTGGGCGTGGAGGTGCCGATCGTGCCGGGCGTCATGCCGATCAACAACTACGCGCGCATCGCGCAGTTCGCGCAGCGCGACGGCATCGAGATCCCGCGCTGGGTCGCGCTGAAGATGGAGGGCTACATGGATGACGCCGCCTCCGTGCGCGCCTTCGGCCTGGACGTCGTCACGCGACTGTGCGAGCGCCTGATCGCCGGCGGCGTGCCGGGGCTGCACTTCTACACGCTCAACCAGAGCGCGCTGACGCTGGAGTTGTGCAAACGCCTCGGTCTCGCCGCCCAAGCTTGACACCGCGCAAGCGGTCCGCGCCGCCGCGGGCGGTCTTCATGCCGCGCCGCCGTTCCTTGTGAACGGTCAAGGCCAGCGGCCCGAGGCCCACGTTCAATGCCGGTCACCCATTGACCAGGAGTGAACGCATGTCCCGCATCCCCACCCGATCCCGCTTGTCCCTCGGCGCCGCGGCGCTCATGGCGCTCACGGCGCTGATGACGACCACCGCGCTGCCCGCGCATGCGCAGGGCAGCCCCTGGGTGATCCGCGCCCGCGCGGTGAACATCGACCCGGCGGACAAGGACCGGACCGGGCTCGGCCTGTCGCTGAGCCGCAAGACGATTCCCGAAGTCGACATCAGCTACTTCATCACGCCGAACCTGGCGACCGAGCTGATCCTGACCGTGCCGCAACGGCACACGCTGCGCAGCAACGGCGTGCGCATCGGGACCGTGAAGCACCTGCCGCCGACGCTGACGCTGCAGTACCACTTCAACCCGGACGGGCAGTTCCGCCCCTACCTTGGCGCCGGCCTCAACTACACGCGCTTCTCCAGCGCCCGCTTCGAGCCGGCCGTGCAGGCGGCGCTGGCGCCCAGCATCGAGAAGCAGAGCGTCGGCCTGGCCCTGCAGGCCGGTTTCGACGTGATGCTGGATCCGAGGTGGTCGATCAACCTCGACATCAAGAAGCTCAAGATGGACACCGAGGTGCGCTCCAAGGGCGCGTCGGTCGGCAAGTTCAAGATCGATCCGCTGCTGATCGGCGCCGGCGTGGGCTATCGGTTCTAAGTCCCAGGAATCCGCTTCATCCCCTTGGCCGTCGCATCGGCTGAGGGGACGACGCGAGCCGCCAAACGTCGGGATTCTTGACAGTTCGTTAAAACCGCACGCGCGAGGCCCCGGGAATTGTTCACGGAAACAACGTCAAGTGCTTATGCCGAAAGGGATTCGAACGCCATCCCTAATTCATTGGCATGAACACTGCTTACATGGAGTCACAAGCCACCTTTTTGTGACCCTGACTCCATGAACTTCAAGCGTCTGCTGGCCGTCTGCGCCGCCTCCCTGACCACCGCCTTCACCGCCCAAGCCGCGGTCGTGACCGCCTCCAGCACCACGCCGACCGCCATCTGCGACCGCTGCGTCGTGACCTCCACGCTGAACGTCGACACCCGCGGCACGCTGAGCGACGTCAACGTCTCGATCGTCGACCTGCGTCACACCTATGACGCCGACCTGGCGATCTGGCTGATCGCGCCCACCGGCACCACCGTCCAGCTGTTCAACCGCCGCGGCGGATCGGCCGACAACTTCTTCAACACCGTCTTCGACGATGCGGCGACCACCGCCGTCGCCAATGGCGCCGCGCCGTTCACCGGCACCTTCCGCGCTGAAGAGCTGCTGTCGGCCTTCAACGGCCAGGACGCCTTCGGCACCTGGACGCTGCGCGTGGCCGACCTGGCCGGCGCCGACGTCGGCGTGATCAACAACTGGAACGTGCAGCTGACGACCGTGCCGGAGCCGGGTTCGCTGGCACTGGCCGGGCTGGCCCTGGTCGGCCTGGGCATGGCGCGCCGCCGCAAGGCCTGAGGCCGGCGGGCGAGCGCCCGCCCGCGATGGTCGTCGGGCGCCGCTCGACGACCGGAACGATGAACGAAAGGGCCCGCGGGCCCTTCTTTCATGCGCGACGTGGCGGGCGCCGAAGGCGCCAGCCTTCAGCCCAGCGCCGCGAACGCGTCCCGCGTCAGGTTCTCCGGCGCGCCACTGTCGCGGCAGGCGACATCGTCTTCGATGCGCACGCCGCCGAAGGCGCTGAGGTGCTGGACCAGCGCCCAGTCCACCTGCGCCGCCGCGGGCGTCGCGCGCAGCTTGTCCAGCAGCATCGGGATGAAGTACAGCCCCGGCTCGATGGTCACCACCACGCCGGGCTGCAGCACGCGCGTCAGCCGCAGGTAGGGATGGCCGTCGGGCTTGGCGATGGTGCCGCCGTCCTCGCCGGCCATGAAGCCGCCGATGTCGTGCACCTGCAGGCCGAGCAGGTGGCCGATGCCATGCGGCAGGAAGGTCGAGGTCACGCCCTGCGCGAGCATCGCGTCCTCGTCCATCCGCACGATGCCCAGCTGCCGCAGCACGCCGGCGATCTCGCGGTGCGAGGCCAGGTGGATGTCGCGGTAGTCGACGCCCGCGCGCACGCGATCGACCAGGCGCAGCTGCGCGGCCTCCATCGCGTCGACCAGCGCCTGGAAGCTGGCGTCGCCGTTGCCGGTGGTGCGGGTGATGTCCGAGGCATAACCGCAGCTGTGCGCGCCCGCGTCGATCAGCAGCGACAGCGACTGCGCCGGCGCTTGCTGGTCCTGATACTGGTAATGCAGCACCGCGGCGTGCTCGTTCAGGGCGACGATGTTGCCGTAGGGCAGGTCGCGCTCGGCCAGGCCGCAGGCCTGGAGGTAGGCGGCATGGATCGCCGCCTCCGACCGGCCGTCGCGGAAGGCACGCTGCGCGGCCAGGTGCGCCGTCGCGCCCAGCGCCGATGCCTCGCGCAGGCGCAGCAGCTCGTAGCCGGTCTTCACCGCGCGCGCGTGATGCAGCGGGTTCAGCACCTCGGGCGGGTTGTTCGGGACAATGTCGCCCAAGGCCGCGTCGGCCTCGCCGACGATCGCCAGCTCGCCCGGCAGCTGCAGGTAGGGCAGCGCCTCACCCGGGGTGCGCACCATGATCAGTTCGAAGTGCTCCACCCAGAATCCGCTCGGCGCCTCGGGCGGCACATGCCAGTAGTCCTCGGGCTGGACGTAGACCAGCCGGGGCCGGTGGCCGGGACGGATCACCAGCCAGCTGTCCGGATGGCGGATCAGCGGCACCCACAGCTTGAAGTGGGGGTTGGGCTGGAAGACGTAGGGCCGGTCGTCGAGGAAGGCGAACTTCTCGACACCGGACGCGATCAGCAGCGCATCGTAGCCACCGCGCTGGAGCGCGTGTTCGGTGCGGCGCTGTTGCTCGGCGAGGTGGGCCACATACAGCGCATCCAGCGTGTCGGCGCTCTGGCGGACGGGGGAATCGACGGCATTCATGCGCGCGGATTCTCCCAGACCACCCCCATCTCGGTCAGCATCGCGTCCAGCCGCACGTCGTTCGGCTGGGCGGTCAGCGTCGGCTGGAAGCCGTGGCTGAAACCGACGCCCACGGCCTGCGGCCGCGGCTGGATCTGCGCGATGGTGCGCAGCATGAAGCCGCCGCCGTAGCCCATGCGGATGCCGCCCGGGCCGTAGCCCAGGCAGGGCAGCAGCAGGAGTTCGGGCTCGAAGGCCTCGGTGTCCTTGGGCTTGGTGATGCCGGTCGCGTCCTCTTCCATCGGGCAGCCGGGATACCAGACGTGGAAGCGCAGGCGCCCCTGCTCGCGATCGACGACGGGCAGGCCGATGCGGCGTTCGGGATCGACCTCGCTCCAGCGGTACAGCGCCGGCAGCGGATCGAACTCCCCCTTGATCGGCCAGTACGCCGCGATGCGCTTCTCCTTGCGTCCCACCAGCCACACGCGCAGCACGCCCTGCACCAGGTCCGCGAGTTCCAGGCGGCCCGGCAGGTCCAGGCGCTCGCGGATCAGGCGCTCGCGCAGCGCCTGGCGGTCTTCGGAAATCGGCAGCTTGTCGTTCGGATCCATCCGGCCCCTTCGCGTTGCCCAGCGGGACCGACGGGCCCCGGAGCCGGCCATTGTGGCCGCGCCGGACGCGGGTTGCTAGAGTCGCCGCCATGGCACGAGGCACCACCACCACGGGAACCGTCCGGCGCGTCGCCGGCGCGGGCAGCGATTTCGCCAACCACTGCATGGAGCTGCTGGCGCCGCTCGGGCCGGTGCTGGCGCGGCGGATGTTCGGGGGCTTCGGGCTGTATGTCGACGACCTGTTCCTGGCCATCATCAGCCGCGACGAGCTCTACCTGAAGGCGGACGCCGTCAGCCAGCCGCGCTACCTCGAGGCCGGCTGCGAGCCCTTCCGGTACGCGAAGACCGGCAAGGACGGGCGACAGGAGGTCGCCAGCCTGAATTACTTCCGGCCGCCGGAGGAGACGCTGGAGTCGCCGGCGCTGATGCTGCCCTGGGGGCGGCTGGCGATGGAGTCGGCCTTGCGCTCGGCCAATGCGAAGCCGAAGGCCAGCACCCCGAAGAAGAGCGCCGGCACCACCGCCGAGCCCAGCACCGACAGGAAGCTGAAACCAGTCAAGGCCACGGCTCCGGCGCTCAAGCGTTCGCCAGGCGCTGGCCGAACAGCTGCCCGAAAGAAGGCAGCCGGCTGACGCGCCGCGCGCGCTGGGCGGCGCAGGCCTGCGGCGGCACCATCAGCTGGAAGCGGGCGGTCGGCCAGGCTTCCACGACCAGTTCGGTGCCGCTGGCCACTTCCAGGGTCTCCCCGGCCGACAGCCAGAAGTCCTGAGCCGGCAGGTTCAGGTCGCCGCGCTGCGTCACCCAGACGCGCCCGTCGAGCACATGCAGCTCGCGGCGGCCCGGGCCGATCGGCAGGCTCATCGCCTCGCCCGCGGACAAGGCCCACGCGGCATCGTCGCGGCTGACCTGGATTGATGACTTTTGCATGACGTTCATGATCGGCTCCCCGTCCAGCGGGCGGCCCGCGCACTTGGCGGCGTTCCTCGTGGACATGGAGGGATATTAGGGTTGCCCCGCATGCCGGTCCAATGAGTCTTCGCGCGTCGATTGATACCATCCGCGCATGAATCCGCCTCGCCATCGCCCGCTCGCCGTCGGTCCGCTGCGCGCCTTCGAGGCGGTGGCCCGGCGGCTGAGCTTCAGCGCCGCCGCCGACGAGCTCTACCTGACCCAGTCCGCCATCAGCCGCCAGATCCGGTCGCTGGAGGAGGAACTCGGCGCGACGCTCTTCCTGCGTGGCACCCGCCATGTCGAGCTGGCGCCGGACGGCAAGCTGCTGCTGGCGGCGGTCGAGCCCATGCTGGACCGGCTGGACGGCACCGTGCGCCAGATCCGCTCGACGCGCGGCCGGCGCGTGGTCAATGTCACCACCTTCGCCTCGTTCGCGTCGCTGTGGCTGATCCCGCGCCTGGAGGCCTTCCAGCGCGAGCATCCGGACATGGACATCCGCGTATCCGCGCTCGACCAGCTCGTCGAGATCGACGACAGCGAGTTCGACGTCGCGCTGCGTTATGCCGCGCCCAACCGGGTGGCGCCGTCGGCGCAGCGGATGTTCGGCGAGATGCTCACGCCGGTGGTCAACCCCTGGGTCGCGAAGCAGGCGCAGGAGGGCCAGGGCCCGCCGCTGAGCCAGGCGGCCGACCTGCGCCAGTACACGCTGGCCGAGGAGGACGACCAGCGCCCCAGCGGCCTGTTCCTGAGCTGGCGGCGCTGGCTGGCGCTGCACGGCGCGCCCGACCTGCAGCCGCGGCGCTGGATGTACCTGAACTTCACCTACCAGCAGATCCAGGCGGCGGTCTCGGGCCAGGCGGTCGCGCTGGCGCGGCTGCCGCTGATCTACGAGGCGCTGGAGCGCGGCGAACTGGTCGAGCCCTTCGGCGCGGCCGGCCGCACCGACTGCCCGACGGTCTACTGGCTCATGATGTCGGCGCACGGGCGGCAGCGGCCCGAGGTCGTCGAGTTCGCGCGCTGGATCGGCGAGCAGTCGGCGCTCACCCGGCGCGCGATCGGCGAGCCCGATCCGCCCGTGGACGAGCACTCGGGCTGAGCGCCACGCCGCCTCAGGGCGCGATCACCTCGCGCTCGGTCACCACGACGGTCATCGCCTGGTCGTGCGGCTGCACCTCGAAGCTGGCTTCGCAGCAGCTCCAGGCCAGGCCGATCGTCGTGACGCCGGGATGCGCTTCCAGCCAGCGGTCGAAATACCCGCCGCCGTAGCCCAGCCGGAACCCCTCGCGCGTGTAGCCCAGGCAGGGCACCAGCAGCACCTCGGGCACGAGGACCGGGCCGGTGGCGCTGGGGATGCCGCACTCGTCCTTGAGCGTCGGCGGCGTGCCGTCCCAGCGCCGGAATTCCATTGCCGCCGGCCCGCGGTCGCCGGCCTTGCGGGCGAACGGCAACGCCAGCTGCATCGCCCCGCCGAGCTTGTGCGTCGCGGCCCAGGCCGCTGCGTTAAATTCACCCTCCAGCGGCCAGTACAGGCCGAGGCTCAGCGGCTCGAGCTGGCGCAGCAGCGGAAGCAGCTGCTCGCCCAGCTTGTCGGCGGCGAGACGGGCCTCGGCGCCGGCCGACCATTCGCGGCGGCGCGCCAGCAAGGCGCGGCGCAATTCGCTTCGCTCATGGGGCCAGGTCTTGCCGGCGATGCCGGCGGCGTCGGGGGCCGTGGGGGAATCATTCATCGCAGTCGGTCATGAAGTTCGCTCGAATCACTGTAACCGCCCTCGCCGCCGCCCTGGGCGCGCTCTGCGCCTGGACGGCGCTCCCCGCCGCCGCGCAGTCGACGATGCCCTTCGCCGTCGTGCCCAATCCGCCACCGCCGCTGCCGGACCTGGTGACCGACGCCCGCGAGGCCTGGCGCACCCGCGACCGCTCGCGGCTGGCCGCGATGCGGCAGGTCGCCTTCGACCAGCAGCACCCGCTCGCGCCCTGGTTCGACTACTGGGAGCTGAACGCCCGGCTGGCCGACGCGCAGCAGCCCGAGATCACCGCCTTCTACGCCCGCTGGCCCGGCAGCTACGTCGAGGACCGCCTGCGCAACGACTGGCTGCTCGAACTGGGCCACCGGCGCGACTGGGCCAACTTCCGTCGCGACCTGGCCGGCTACAAGATGCAGGACGACCGCGAGGTCGTCTGCTACACGCTGCTGGCCGACCCGCCGGCGCGCGAGCTCCGCGAGGCGGCGCGCACCGCCTGGCTGGCGCAGCGCGATGCGGACGAGGGCTGCAACATGCTGGCCGCGACGCTGCACGAGAACGGCCAGTTCAAGGACTCCGATGTCTGGCGCAAGCTGCGGCTGGTCGTCGAGACCAACAAGCCGCGCGCCGTGAAGCAGGCCGCGGCGCTGCTGTCCAAGGCGGACCAGGACGCGATCGCCGAACTGATGGACAAGCCCGACCGCTACCTCCAGCGCAAGGCCGCCGCGTCCCCGCGCGCCAAAGCGGAGCTGACGCTGCTGGCGCTGATGCGGCTGCTCGCCACCGACTACGACAAGGCCGAAGACGACGTTCGCCGCTGGGCGCCGAAGCTGCCCAATGACCTGTCCGCCTGGCTGTGGGCCCAGTACGGCCGGCAGGCCGCGCTGCGGCTGAAGGACGAGGCCAACGACCACTTCGAACGCGCGCTGAAGCTGCAGGCGCGGCTGGGCGGGCCGCTCGAATGGAGCGACGACACGGTGAACTGGATCGCCCGCGCCGCGCTGCGCGGCGATGCCGGCGCCAGCCGGCCGGAGCAGCTGGTGGCGGCGATCGCGCTGATGAAGCCGTCGGACCAGAAGGACATCACCTGGCAGTACTGGCGCGCCAAGGCCCAGCAGCAGCTCGCGGCGAACGGCCCCGCTGGCGACGCCCAGCGTCGCGAGGCCCTGGAGGCGCTGCGCGCGATCGCGTCGCCGCTGAGCTTCTACGGCAAGCTCGCCGCGGACGAGCTCAAGCTGCGCTTGCCGCTGCCGCCCTCGCCGGCCGAGCTGAGCGCGCAGGAGCGGGCGCAGGCGCTGGCCAATCCCGGCATCCAGCGCGCGCTGCAGCTGCTGGCGGTGGGCCTGCGCAGCGAGGGCCAGCGCGAGTGGAACTTCAGCCTGCGCGGCCTGTCCGACCGCGAACTGCTCGCCGTCGCGCAGACCGCCTGCGAGCGCGAGCTCTGGGAACGCTGCATCCAGACCAGCGAACGCACGCGCACCGAGATCGACCTCGCCCAGCGCTTCCCCATGCCCTATCGCGCCGACGTGCTCCGGCAGTCCACCGCGGTGGGCCTGGACCCGGCCTATGTCTACGGGCTGATCCGCCAGGAGTCGCGCTTCATGATGGACGCGCGCTCGCATGTCGGCGCCGGCGGCCTGATGCAGGTGATGCCGGCGACCGCCAAGTGGACCGCCAGGAAACTGGGCGTCGAATTCCGGCCCGACATGCTGCACGACCGGGACACCAACCTGCGCCTGGGCACCGGCTACCTCAAGCTGGTGATGGACAGCTTCGACGGTTCGCAGGCGATGGCCGCGGCGGCCTACAACGCTGGACCGAACCGCCCCCGGCGCTGGCGCGAGGGGCCGCAGCTCGACGCCGCCATCTGGACCGAGAACATCCCGATCTGGGAGACCCGTGACTATGTGCGCAAGGTGCTGTCCAACGCGACGATCTATGCCCAGCTGATGGGCCGCGAGGGCGGCACGCAACTGCGCGACCGGCTCGGGCGCGTCATCGGCCCGGCCGCGGCGTCGGCGCCGGACATCCCGGCCAACGGCACCACGGCGGGCGCGCCCGCCGGCACCAACTGACCCCGCGGCGCCGGCTCCCCGCCGGCGCCGTCCTCCTCCACGCGAAGGGACTCCCGCATGCAATTGATCGTCGGCAACAAGAACTACTCGTCCTGGTCGATGCGCCCCTGGGTGCTCATGAAGGGCCTGGGCATCGATTTCCAGGAGCGCGTGCTGCGCTTCGACTTCACGCCGGATTCGGCCTTCTACCGCGAGGTCGGCGCGGCGACGCCGACCGGCAAGGTGCCGGTGCTGGTCGACGAAGGTTTGGCGGTGTGGGATTCGCTGGCCATCGTCGAGTACCTGGCCGAGCGCTTCCCCGACAAGGGCATCTGGCCGAGCGATCCGCGCCAGCGCGCCCGCGCGCGCAGCCTGTGCGCCGAGATGCACAGCGGCTTCGGCCAGCTGCGCGGCCTGTGCGTGATGAACATCGACGCCGACCTGAGTTCGGTGGGGCCGCGGCTGCTGGCCTCGGAGGCCGGCCTGCGCAAGGACCTGGCGCGCATCGTCGAGCTGTGGACGGACGCGCTCGCCCAAAGCGGCGGCCCCTTCCTGTTCGGCGCGTTCGGCGCGGCGGATGCGTTCTTCGCGCCGGTCGTGATGCGGGTGACGCGCTACGCCTTGCCGGTGCCGGAGGCGCTCAAGGGCTACCTGGCGCGCGTGGAGGCGGCCCCCGGCGTGCGCGAGTGGATCGCCGACGCGATCGCGGAGAAGGATTTCCTGGACTTCGAGGAGCCCTATCGCGACGTCAGCGGGCCGGTGCCGGTGCTCAAGGCCTGAGACGCCCGCCGACCCGCCCACCCCATGAAAAACCGCTTCCGGTCACCTGTGCGGGCAGGCGGCGGGAAGCGGCGAGGTGGGCCGTCGGGATCAGTGATCGCGGCGGCGGCGGACCAGGAAGCCGGCGGCCAGCAAGCCGCCGAGCATCATGGCCTGGTTCTGGGACTCGGACACGAACGACGGCAGCACCTGATCCGCGCCGTCCTGTTCATTGACATCCGGCAGCTGGGCCGGTGCCGACTGGCTTTGCGAGACGAAACTCGTCTCGGCGGCCACATGGACGGCCTTCGCGTCCGTGACCGGGGATTCCTGCGCTTGAGCGGCCAGACCAATTCCGCCCAGCAAGAGGAGGAGAACAGACTTCATTCATAAACTCCCTACTGCTTGCCCGACCTGCCTGGCTACAACTGTCTCTCTCGGTAGCTGGTCTGTTTGAACAGACACTGGTGTGCAGGTGGCATTGGTGAATATACGGAGACACAGCCTAAATGAGCACCCCACACCTTGGGGATGCTGCGCCGCAACATGAGTGATCAGATGTATCTCGTCGGGGGTGCCGTCCGGGACGCCCTGCTGGGCCTGCCGGTCCAGGACCGTGATTGGGTGGTGGTCGGATCCACGCCCAAGTCCTTGATCGACAAGGGATTTCAGCCCGTCGGCAAGGATTTCCCGGTGTTCCTGCACCCCGTGACCCATGAAGAGGTGGCACTGGCCCGGACGGAGCGCAAGACCGGATCCGGATACCACGGTTTCCAGTTCCACACCGACCCCGACGTCACCCTCGAACAGGACTTGGCCCGACGCGACCTGACGATCAATGCGATGGCCCGGGCCGAGGATGGCTCGCTGATCGACCCCTATGGCGGCCAGCGGGATCTCGCGGCGCGGATCCTGCGCCACGTGTCGCCGGCCTTCGCCGAGGATCCGGTGCGGATCCTGCGCCTGGCGCGCTTCGCGGCGCGCTTCGGGGACTTCTCGGTCGCGCCGGAAACCATGGCGCTGATGCGCCGCATGGTGGACGCCGGCGAGGCCGATGCGCTGGTCGCCGAACGCGTCTGGCAGGAACTCTCCCGGGGGCTGATGGAGCGGCATCCAGCGCGGATGATCGAGATCCTGCGCGATTGCGGCGCGCTGGCGCGCATCGCGCCGGAGCTGGCGCGGCTGTTCGGGGTCCCGCAGCCCGAGGCGCATCACCCGGAGATCGACACCGGCGCCCACCTGCTGCTGGTGCTGGCGGAATGCGCGCGCGTCGACGCGCCGCTGCCGGTGCGTTACGCCTCGCTGTGCCACGACCTGGGCAAGGGCACGACGCCCGAGGCCGAGTGGCCCCGCCACCTGAAGCACGAGGCGCGCGGCGTGGCCCTGGCGGCCGCGCTCTCGCAGCGCTGGCGCGTGCCGTCGGACTGCAAGGAACTGGCCGAGCTGGTGGCGCGCGAGCACACGCATGTCCACCAGAGCCTGGACTTCAGCGCCGAGGCGCGCCTGCGCCTGATCGAGCGTTGCGATGCGCTGCGCCGGCCGGAGCGCTTCGCGCAGCTGCTGCTGGCCTGCGAGTGCGACGCGCGCGGCCGTGCCGGCCTGCAGGACCGCGCCTACCCGCAGCGCACCGCGCTGCTGCACGACCTGAAGGCGGTGCAGTCGGTCGACCAGTCGGCGATTTCAGCGGCGGCGCTGGCGGCCGGCAAGCAAGGGCCGGCGATCGGGCAGGCGATCCACGCCGCGCGGCTGGCCGCGTTGCGTCCCTTGCGCTGAACGAGCCGAACTCGCTCTGAAGGGGGAAGTCCGGGAAAACGACAGGGGCCGCGCGGCCGGACCGCTGGATCGGCGCCCTACAGTGCGCGCCCATGTCACACGCGAAGCATGCTTTCCAGGGCCGTCGCAGCCCACTCGGCCCATCGGGTCCACTCGCCGGTTCCGACTCCGATGCGGGCGTCGTCGCCACTGCAGATCTCCCGTCGCGGGAGCGCCGCCGCTGGTGCCTGGCCGCAACCCTCGGCTTCGCGCTGCCCGGCCTGCCATCGATCGCCGACGCGGCGGACGCGCCCGCGGAAGCCGCCTCCGCTGCGTCGCCCCCGGCGTCCGATGCCGCCGCGACCGCGACCACGACGCCCATCGAGCATCTGCTGGCCGCGCCGATGCTCGCGCGCGCCAGCCTGTCGCCGGATGGACGCCATCTGGCCGCGGTGGGTGACGCGCACGGCCGGCCCATCGCGCTGATCCTGGACCTGACCACCCAGGAAGCGCGTTCGGTGACACCCAACATGGCTCCGGCCAACCGCTGGCGCGAAGGAATCGACGGTCAGGTCTTGGACATGCGGTGGATCAGCCCCGAACTGCTGATCCTCCGCATGAGCGCGGCCGTCTCGATGGTCATGCGCCCCGACGGCACGCTGCTGCACCGCCTGGACGGCAGCTTCCTCGAGCAACTGCCTGACGCCGCGGACGGTGCGGAACGCGCGCTGCTGGCGTCTGAGAACGCGCTCCATGTGGTGAACCTGCGCACCGGCGAGCGGGTCAAGGAATCGGTCGATCTGCCCGACGACGGGGTCTACTGGGCCTTCGACGCCCAGGGCCGACTGCGCGCGGCGACCACCAAGGACACCTCCCGCTGGACCGGACGCACGGTCTGGACGCAGTGGCATCGGGCCGCCGCGCCGGGGTCCCGGTGGCAGGCGCTGGAGAAGACCGAAGACGCCGACCAGGTCTGGCAACCGCTGCGGGTGCTGGCGGACGGGCAGATCGCCGTTCGTGCCCGGGCCGGGCGGGACACACTGGCGGTATTCCGCTACGACCCGGTGAAGCGCCAGTTCGGCGAACTGATGGCCGGCCACGAGACCGACGACATCGTCGGCGCGGCGGGACTGGACGCGGCGTTCTTCGAGTCCGTCGTGACTGGAGGCCTCAAGCGCAAGCAGTACTGGTTCGACGCTCGGTGGGCGCGACTGCAAAGCGCCGTCGACGCGTCGCTGCCCGACAGCCTGAACACCTTGTCCGGCGCCAAGCCCGAGGGCCACGTCTTGGTCCACAGCCGCAGCGACGTGGACCCCGGCCGCTGGTACGCGCTGGACACCGCAACGATGCGCATGGCCGAGGTCGGCGTCGCGAGGCCGGACATCGATCCGGCGAAGATGCGCCCGATGGCGGCCTACCGCTACGCGGCACGTGATGGCCTGCGCGTGCCGGCCTACCTGACCCGTCCGGCGGCCCCAGGTCCGGCGCCGACGATCGTGCTGATCCACGGCGGTCCGTGGGCGCGCGACGACTGGGCCTGGGATCCGGAGGTCCAGCTGCTCGCGGCGCAAGGCTATGCCGTGTTCCAGCCGCAGTTCCGCGGCTCCTATGGGTTTGGCCAGGCGTACCTGGAGGCCGGCTACCGCCAATGGGGCCTGGCCATGCAGGACGACATCACCGACGGCGTCCAGGACCTCGTCACCCGGGGCATCGCGGACCCGGCGCGGGTCGCGATCGTCGGCGCCAGCTATGGCGGTTACGCCGCGATGTGGGGCCTGGTGAAGACGCCACGGCTGTACCGCTGCGGCGTGAGCTTCGCCGGCATCAGCGACCTCGCCGACTTCCTGACGACCAGTTGGACCGACGACAGCACCGCGGAATCGCGGCGGTTGAGGCGGCGGCTGGTCGGCGATCCGGCGACGGCGAAGGCACAGCTCGAGGCCGTGTCGCCGATCCGGCATGTCGATCGCATCGAGGTGCCGCTGCTGCTGGCGCATGGGCGCTACGACCAGCGGGTGCTGCCGGATCAGAGCGAGGCGATGGTGCGCGCCATGAAACAGCACGGCAAGTCCGTCGAGTGGATGCCGCTGGCGACCGGCCACGGTTTCCCTGCGGCAGGCTCCAGCGTGCGGCGCAACTACTACAAGCGCTTGCTGGCCTTCCTCGGCGAGCACCTGGCGCCGACGCCTGCCTGAGCGTCCAGGCAGGCGCGGCTCGCAGGCTGGCCGCGCTCAGAGCGTGTGAGACCGATCGCCCGCGCTGAACCCGAGCGCGTCGAAGCCCTCGCCCGGCGCGAAGCCGATCACCTTGAACAGCTCGCCCATCTCGTGCTCGGCGATCAGCCGGTGGGCCATGCCGCGCTGCGCCAGCGTGGCCTGGCCCATCAGGTCGACCAGGCCGCAGTTGATCAGGAAGTTGGCCTGGCTCGTGTAGCCCAGCACCGTCAGCCCCGCGTCCTGGCCCGCCAGCGCGATGCCGGTGAAGTTCACATGCGCGGTGATGTCCTTCTGCCCCGGCAGCGCCAGCGGATCGGGATCGGCCCGGTGCAGGTGGTGGCACATCAGCGTGCCGCCGGTGCGCTGCGGGTGGTAGTACTCCGACTCCGGGAAACCGTAGTCGATGAAGAACGCCGCGCCGCGTTTGAGGCGCTCCGCCAGCGTGCGCACGAAGGCCTCGGCCTGCGGGTGGATCTCGGTCACCGTGTCCGGCAGGAAGCCGGCATCCTCCTCGGGCGGGAGCGGCGGGCGCGCGTCGCCGGCGCGGTCGACGAACACCAGCCCGCCCTGCCCGTCCAGGCCCACGCCGCGCCGCAGCCACTGCCGGCCGTCCCAGCGCACCAGGTCGACCGGGATCGCGTCCAGCAGCTCGTTGGCCACCATCACGCCGTGGATCTCCTCGGGCCAGCGGTCCAGCCACTCGACCCGCGGCGCGAAGCGCGCCAGCCGCTCGGCCTGGCGCTCGCGCAGGCTGCCGGACAGGTCGACGATGAAGTAGTTCGTCACCGGCTGCCCCAGGGCGTCCAGCGCCTCCAGCAGCTGCTCGGCCAGCGCGCCGCTGCCGGCGCCGAACTCGATCACCGTGTCGGTGCCGCTGACCGCCAGCGCCTGCGCCACCTGCCGCGCCAGCGCGCGGCCGAACAGCGGCGACAGCTCCGGCGCCGTCACGAAGTCCGAGCCCTGCTGCGGCATCGTGCCGAACTTGCGGCGCGCGTTGGCGTAGTAGCCCAGCCCTGGCGCGTACAGCGCCAGGCTCATGTAGCGGTCGAAGGGCAGCCAGTCGCCGGCGGCGGCGATCTCGTCGCGCAGCAAGGCGGTCATGGCCGGATCCGTTGCGTGGGACGCCGGCGACGCCGGGGAAGCCGGCGCGCCATGCGCCGCGGACGCCGCGCCATTCAGGCCGGCGGAGTCGGGAGTCTTGGAAGTCATGTGTCGATCCTGGGAAGCCGGGGCTCGCCGCGCTGGGCCAGCCATGCTTCGAATTCGTCGGCCGGCATCGCGGTGGCGATGACCTCGCCCTGCAGCTCGTCGCAGCCCCATTCGGCCAGCAGATGCCATTGCCGCGCGTTGCGCACGCCCTCGGCGCCGATGCGCAGGCCCAGGCCCTTGGCCATCTGCACCACCGCGCGGGTGATCGCCGCCGCGCCGGCGTCGTCCGGCAGCACGGCGACGAAGCTCTGGTCGATCTTCAGCTTGTCCAGCGGCAGCCGCGTCAGCTGGTTGAGCGCGGTGTAGCCGGTGCCGAAGTCGTCGATCGAGATCGCCAGCCCCTGCGAGCGCAGCGTCTGCAGCAGCTCGGGCAGGCGGTCGATCTCGTCGGTCAGCATGCGCTCGGTCAGCTCCAGCTCCAGCCACTCGCCGGGCACGCCCGCCGTCTTCAGCACATGGGCGACCGACTTGGAAAAGCTGGCCAGCCGGAACTGCATGCTGGACAGGTTGACGGCGATCGGCACCGGCGCGACGCCGCGCTCGTGCCAGGCGCGCGCCTGCCGGGCGGCCTCGTACATCACCCACTCGCCCAGCGGCAGCATCAGCCGATGCCGCTCGGCCACGACGATGAAGGCGTCCGGCGTCAGCAGCCCGCGCTGCGGATGCCGCCAGCGCAGCAGCGCCTCGGCGCCCACCAGTTCTCCGCTGCGCGCGTCGACCTGCGGTTGGTAGAAGAGCACGAACTCGTCAGCCGTCAGCGCCTGGGCGAGCTCGCTCTCCAGCACCAGGTCGGCATAGGCGTTCTCGGCCATCGCCGGCTCGAAAAAGCGGTAGGTCGCGCGGCCGGCGGTCTTGGCCAGGTACATCGCGGTGTCGGCATGCTGCAGCAGGTCCTCGGGCGACTCGCCGTGCTCCGGATACATCGCCACGCCGATCGACGGCGTCACCGACAGGTCGCGGCCGTCCGCCTGCACCGGCACCTCGACGACGCTCAGCAAGGCGTTCAGCACCGTCTGCACGTCCTTGCGCTGATGCACGTCCTCCAGCAGCACGACGAACTCGTCGCCGCCGAAGCGCGCCACCAGGTCGCTGCCGCGCAGCCCGCCGCGCAGGCGCTCGGACACGGTGCGCAGCACGCGGTCGCCCTCCAGGTGGCCGAGCGAGTCGTTGACCCGCTTGAAGTTGTCCAGGTCGATGAACAGCAGCGCCGCCCGCCGCGCCGAACCCTGCGACAGGCGCTCGCGCAGCCGCTCCATGAAGGTCGAGCGGTTCAGCAGGCCGGTCAGCGGGTCGTGCTGCGCCAGGTGCTGGATGCGCGCCAGCGCCTCGAGGTGGGGACGCAGGTCGCGCACGATCGTCATGCGCAGTCGCTCGCCGTTGCGCCACAGCGTGCGGACGATGAATTCGACGTCGATGCGCGCGCCGCTGCGATGCAGGATCGCGGTCGGGTAGCGGGTCTCCTGGCCGGCCGCCATGACCGCGCGCACCGTGTCGATCTGGTCGCCGGCGATCATCGACAGCGCCGGCCGCCCGACCAGTTCGTCGAGCGAGTAACCCACCAGCTCGCACAGCGGCGGGTTCACGTCGGTCATGACGCCGTCGCGGTGGAAGACGATGCCCTCCATCGACGCTTCCATGAACTTGGCCAGCCGGTCCTCGGATTCGCGCACCGCCAGTTCGGCCTCGCGGAAGCGGGTGATGTCGGAGATCAGCACGAAGGTCGACTGCACCGCTTCCGCGCCGGGCGGCAGGTAGGGGATCAGATTGACCTCGATCCAGTGCGGCCGGCCGTCGCGGCGCTCCAGGCGCCGTTCGTAGCTGACGCTGACGCGCTCGTCGAGCACCCGGCGCACATGGGGCTCGATCTCCTGCGCCGCGTCCTCGCCGATGATCTGCGCGAAGGTGCGGCCCAGCACGCTGCCCTCGTCCAGCCCGAAGCTGCGCGCGTACTGGCGGTTGGCGAAACGGCAGGTGCGCGTGGCGGCGTCGAAGACCGCGATCAGCACCGGCACGTTGTCGGCGAGCAGCCGGAACTGCGCCGCCTGGTCCGCGGCGGAGGAAGCCGGGCCTGCCGGCGGCACGGGCGGCACCGGCGCATCCATTCAGGCGCTCCCGCTGCCGGCCTCCGGACGAGCTGGTGACTCGTCCAGCGTCTTCAGCGCCAGGCAGAGGTCTTCCCAGGCGCGCGCCTTGTCGGGCAGGTTGCGCAGCAGGTAGGCCGGGTGGTAGGTGACGATCAGCGGCACGCCCTGGTAGCGATGGACGCGGCCGCGCAGGCGGCCGATCGGCTCCTGGCTGCGCAGCAGCTGCTGCACCGCGAAGCGCCCCATCGCCAGGATGATGCGCGGCTGGATCAGCTCGATCTGCCGCTGCAGGAAGGGCTCGCACTGCGCCAGCTCCGCGGGGTCCGGATTGCGGTTGCGCGGCGGCCGGCACTTCAGCGTGTTGGCGATGTAGACCTGCCGCTCCGGCGGGCCCTCGGCGCGCCCCAGGCCGACCGCGCGCAGCATGCTGTCCAGCAGCTGGCCGGCCGCACCGACGAAGGGCTCGCCTTGCAGGTCCTCCTTCTCGCCGGGCGCCTCGCCGACCACCATCCAGTGCGCGCGCTCGTTGCCGACGCCGAAGACGGTGTGCTTGCGGGACTCGCACAGCGCGCAGGCGCGGCATTGCGCGACCTCGTCGCGCAGGCCGGGCCAGTCGAGCCGGGCGATCGTCTCGCGCGCCAGGCCGCGGGCCTGCGCCAGCGCCGCGTCGGCAGCGGCCGCGGCCAGCACGGGGGCAGCCACCGGCGCGGTGCGAGGCGACGGCTCCGGCGCACGGCGCGGGGGCGGTTCCGCGACCGCGACCTCGGCGTCCGCCGGCGGCACGCGGGTCGCCGGACCGGCGACCGGTGCGCTGACCGGCACGGCGCGCGGCGGCGCGGCGGCAGCAGGAGCCGCTGTCGCATCAGCCGCCACCTTGGCCGGCGAGCCAGCCTCGGCCGCCGCTGGCGGGGTCCACAGCTTGAGGCCCATCGCCTCCAGCATCGCGCGTTGACGATCGGTCCAGCTCATGCGGCGTGCTCCGTCAGGCGCAGCGTCATCAGCAGCGCGTCCTCGCGGCCGTCGGCGCTCGGGTAGTAGCCGCGGCGCAGGCCGCTCTGCACGAAGCCGTAGCGTTCGTACAGCCGGCGCGCGCGGACATTGCTCTCGCGCACTTCCAGCCAGACCTGGTGGCAGCCGCGCGCCCGCGCCAGCAGCCCCAGCGCGTCGAGCATGCGGCGCGCCAGGCCCTGGCCCTGGCGTTCCGGCGGCACGGTGATGTTGAGCAGGTGCATCTCGTCGATCACCTGCATCGCGAGGAAATAACCGCACAGCCGCGCCTGCTCGTCGCGCATGACGAAGCCGGCATAGCCCGCGGCCATCGAATCGATGAAGTTGCCCCGCGTCCACGGGTGGCTGTAGGCGACGGCCTCGATGGCCATCACCTCGTCCAGGTCGACCGCGCGCAGCGGCTGCAGCGATTGCAGCGACGGCGGCCAGGCCAGGTCCTTGGGCTGGGCGCTCATCGCGGCACCGGTCCCTGCGCCTCGGCCTTGGCGGCCTCGCGCTCGGCGGTCGTCAGCGCGACCTTGTCGCGCACGTAGAGCGGCAGCGCGTGGTCGGCGTCCTCGGCCAACCCGGCCTCGAAGGCCTGTTGCGCCAGCGCGCCCAGCGCGCGGGCCCGCGAGACGGTCCCCGGCACGCGCAGCGCCGCGCCGGTGTCGAGCTCGAAGGCTTGCAGCGCGGTGCCGGCGACGATCGCCGGCGGCGTCTCGCGCCAGAGCGCGCGCAGCGGTTCGAGGTCGACCAGCGCCGGCTCGAGCCTCGCCGACCAGCGCGCGCCCTCCCAGCGATAACGTCCGAGGTAGATCTGGTTCATGCGGGCGTCCATCGCGACCCACACCTCGAGCGGGGCCGCGTCGCCGCCTTGCGGGCGGGCGGCCAGTTGCTGGCGCGCGTCCTCGGCCACCAGCATCAGGCTGTCCAGGGCCAGCACCGGCTTGCCGGCGCCGAAGGCCAGGCCCTGCGCCACCGAGCAGGCGGTGCGCAGCCCGGTGAAGGCGCCCGGGCCGCGGCCGAAGCCGATCGCGGCCACCTCGGCCAGCGCGACGCCGGCCTGCTGGAGCAGCGCCATCGCCTCGGGGACCATCCGCTGGGAGGCCAGGGCCCCGCCATCGGCGTCCACAAAAGCAGCATGGCCCTGGCCCACGAGGGCCAGAGCCATGTGTTCGGTCGAGCTATCCAGGGCCAGCAACACGCTCATGCGGCAAGTGTATCGGCCCCGGACCGCCCGGGGCGGGGCAAGCCCCCGACCGCGTGGGTGCACGCGGTCGAGCGGCCGGCCGTCAGAACGAGTAGCCCAGCGACATCGTGTAGACCATCGGGCGGAAGTTGATCTTCGTGTGAAGCTCTTCCGTGCCGTTGTTCGTCGTCGTGTACGAGCGCATCTGGCTGCGCACGTCCGCGTAGGCCGCGGTCGCGGTCAGCGACCACTGCTTGGTGTAGTGCACGGTGAAACCCACGTGCGCCGCGGCGCCCCAGGAGTTCTCCAGCGTGATCCGGGTCGGGCCGCCGCTGATCGCGTCGCCGGTCGGGGTGCTGCGCTTCTTCTCGAAGTAGGTGTAGTTCACGCCCACGCCGACGAAGGGCTCCACCTTGGTGAAGTACTCGCCCAGGTGGTAGTTGATGAACACCGTCGGCGGCATCTGGCGCACGACCGCGATCTGGCCGGCGTTCTTGATGACGCCGTTGCCGTAGATCTTGTGCGAGGGCGGGATGCCCAGCGCGATCTCGCCGCTCCAGCGCGGCGCGAAGCGGTAGGTGTAGCCGAAGCCGGTGGTGGTCGCGTCACCGACACGGATCTGCGCGCCCGGAGCGGGGAACTGCTTGGTGCCGCCTTCCAGCGGAGCGGCCTTGCTGTTCACGTCGATGTGGGCCAGGCCCAGGTAGACCGTGTGGGTGCCCACGGCCGTCTCGGCGCTCGCGGCGCCCGCCAGCGCCATCAGCGAGGCGGCCAGGATCAGGGTGATTTTCTTGTTCATGGATGGTGTCTCCGTTCTGGTCGCCGGGGATTACGGCTGGGCAGCCAGGACCGATTGGAAGAAGCCGCGTGCCAGCGCATTGCAGAACGGCGGGACCAGCGTGCCGTGGTAAGCGCCCTGGACCGCGGCCGCGCCGGCCGCACCGCCGCCGGCAGCGGCGGACGTCGCCGCCTTGGCCTGCGCGAAGCCACCGGCGATCGTGGCCGCCGTCGTGGCGCCGGCCCACTGCATCGAGGCCGCGCTCTCCAGGTTGGAGGCCGGGACAGCCTTGCCGCGCGAGGCGAAGTCGGCTTGCGCGTCGGTGGTGTTGAAGAAGAACACCGTCGGGTCGTTGGCGCCACCGCACAGCGCCACCGGCGCCTTCGGCGTCCAGCCCAGCAACGTGTTGGTCTGCAGCGCCTTGCGGTAGTTGGAGGCCGCGTAGCCGGCACGGAACGAGTCCGTCAGCAGGCCGCCGGTGCCGAACAGCTTGGTGAAGGTCGGGTCGTTCGGCAGCTTGCCGTCCTGGATCAGCTGCGTGAGGGTCGACTTCGTCGGGAACAGCGTCTCCGCGGTCTTGTCATACGGCGACTGGTACACGTCGGACGGCGACGCGTAGATGTTGCCGTAGGCCTTCTGGTAGCTGGTCAGCATCAGCGGCAGGAACAGCGTCGCGCCGGCGTTGATCGGGCCGGTGGTGGTGATCACGTCGCCGAACTTCACCAGGTTGTACGGGCCGGACATCGGCGCCGCGGCGGTGACGGTGAACTCGGACGCGTAGTCGCGCTCGATCGCCTTCTGCGTGGCCATCGCCACGTGGCCGCCCTGCGAGTAGCCCGCGATCAGCAGCTTGGCCGACGGCTTCACCGCGCTGTCGGCGTTCAGGTAGGTCTTGGCGGCGCGCAGGCCGTCGACCATCTCGATGGCCGACTGCTCGGCGTTCAGGTAGGTCGTGTACTGGAGGCCGGAGCGGTCGTAGCCGAGGTAGTTCGGCGCCACGACGATGAAGCCCTGGGCGGCGTAAAAGGCCATCACCAGCGAGCCCTCGGCGTTCTTGTCGACCTGGGCCATGTTGAAGGTCTGGTCGGTCGTCGTGCCGTGGGCATACAGCACCACCGGGCGGTTGCCCGAGCAGGCGGCGCCGGTGCCGGTCGGCACGAACACGGCGGTCGAAGCCATCGCGATCACGCCCTGCGGATCACGCGTCGAGTAGTAGACGTAGCGGATCTCGACGTCGCACTGCGCCGCGCCGGCCAGCGCGCCGATGCCCTTGGCCGCGGTGCCCGCGTCGATCTGCGCCTTGGTCACCGGGGTCGTCGAGGCAACGACGCCCAGTTGCACCGCGCCGCGCGCGGGCGGGGGATCGTCGCTCGCAGCGGAGCTGCCGCCACCGCAGGCGCTCAGCATGGCCGCGGCGGCCAGGGTCAGGCTGGCCAGTTTGAATTGGCTGTTCATTCGGACTTCTCCAGGGGTTGTCTCCGTCGTTCACACCGTCCCGGCGATCGCGGTCGGCATTAAATCGAACGGTCGTTCGTTTTTCTCAGGGATCACTGTAAGCGCTCGATACGAGGCGAACGCAAAAGGAAAACCCTGACAGGTGCCAGCATGCCAGCGTCACGACGCTGCGGGACGCACAACCTGCCCCTGGGCGCGGCGCGGCCGCAACACTTGTGTCATGGCTGTGCGAAAGCGTGGCCGCCTGTTCACGCAGGGCAACAGGCATCGGAATTGCCAAGGTCGACGCGATGCGAACCGTGCGCGGCGCTGGCGTGGGGCCAGGTCTTGAGGCAGCTGCCGAAGGGTGCGTGCGCGGCGCGGTACGACGCGTCGGGGCGGATGGCCGGCGTCGGAGCCGGTCGCCGTCGGCGCCCTGGCCGAGGGTCACCCGGCACCGCGCGCGAATTGCGCGTCAGGGCCGGGTGAACGTGGCGTGAAGCATGGAAGGCGCCGGCATCCCGCCGGCGCGGCACGGCGTCAGAACGGGTTGTTCGACGCGCGCGTGGCGGCCTGCGAGCCCATCTGCGAATGCATCAGCGGCCCGATCAGCCGGTCGCTCGCCCACATGTGGGACGTGGCCGTGGCGTTGGCGACCAGCGTCTTGTCGGTGCACACCGGCGGCAGCGAGGTCGCCAGGCAGGCGGCGTCGGTCGAGTTGGACGCGCCGTAGATCGACGGGAACCGGCTCATCGTGCCCATCAGCTCGTCGGTCAGGATGAGGCCGATGTAGTGGCCGTCGTTGCGGATCTTCAGGCGCAGGCCGGCGTTGAAGCGGCGCGAGAGCTCGGTCAGCAGCGCGGCGCGATCGGTGTCGGCGTTGGCTGCCTTCTCCTTGAGCGCGAACGGCGACAGGCCCATGTCCTGCGTGGTCGACAGGATGATGCGGCCGTCGGCGTCGACGATGCGGTTGACCTGCGCGGCCAGTTGCTCGCCGCGGGCCTGCGCCGCGTTGCCCAGCGTGCCGGCGTCCTGCGCCGGGTACTGCGCGTAGAGCTCCAGCACGTCGTTGGCGCCGGCCAGCACGGTCACCAGGTCCTTGCTGTTGAAGCCGTCGAGCGCGAACTGGCGATCGATCTGCGCGGCGACGTCGGCGACCTTGGCGCCGGCCGCGGCATACATGCGGCCGGTCGGCGTGGCGAGCTTGTCGGCATTGCACTCGCCGAACACCAGGCCGAAGAAGGTGGCCAGCGACTGGGTCCAGACCGGATTCAGGCCGCAGGTGACCGCGCCGGTGGTCGTGTCGGTGCCGTTGATGGAGTACTTGCTGCCATCGCTGCGCAGCGCGCTGGCCTCGTCACCGAAGGCAATGATCCGCGTCGGACGGAAGGGGTCGATCTGCTGGCCGCCGCCGCCGCAGGCCGCCAGCATCGCGGTCGCACCCAGCAGCACGGCCAGGTGGCGCTTCAGACTCTTCATGAACTCTCCAAATCTCGAAAACTCAGCGGGGCGAAAAAGCCGCCGCCGCGCGGGACAAGCGGTCCCGCACCCCATCCCAGGCAGCCTCCTGCGGAGGCGCCTCGATCCAGATCTCGGTCGCGCCGGCCGCGTCCAGCTCGCGCAGGACGGCGAACAGCTGCCGCGCCGCGGCCCGCGCCTGCGCGGGCATCGCCCGCTGCAGCGCCGGCGCCACGTCCGTCCCTGCGAAGGACGTGCGGGAATATACCGCCAGCCCCGCCGGACACCCGCCCGCCAGCGCGTCGCGCAGCGCGTCGGTCGACATCAGCCGCACCGTCGCGCGCGGCGCATAGTGCGCCGCGAGTGTGCCCGAGGCCCGTGGCGCCTGGGCGTCGGGCGCGTGTAAAGCCATGCCGGCCGCGGCCTCCAGCTGCGCCGGCGTCAGCACGCCGGGCCGCAGCAGCACCAGGCCGCCACGGCTGACGTCGACGATGGTCGATTCGATGCCGACCTCGCAGGGCCCGCCGTCGAGCACGGTCAGGCCCGGCTCGAATTCACCGGCGACATGCGCGGCGGTGGTGGGGCTGACGCGGCCGAAGCGGTTGGCGCTGGGCGCGGCCAGGCCTTCGACGCCCAGGGCGCGGCACTGCGCCATCAGCGCGCGGAAGACCGGATGCGACGGGCAGCGCAGCCCGACCGACTCCTGCCCGCCGGCCGCCGCCGCGGCGATGCCGGGCACACGCCGCACGATCAGCGTCAGCGGACCGGGCCAGAAGGCCTCGATCAGCCGGTGGGCGACCGGGGGCAGGTCCTGCGCGAACACGCGGGCGCCCTGCTCGTCGAGCACATGGACGATCAGCGGATGGTCGCTGGGACGGCCCTTGGCCGCGAAGATCTTCGCCACCGCCTCGTCGCGGTCAGCGCGCGCGGCCAGGCCGTAGACGGTCTCGGTCGGCACGCCGGCCAGCTCGCCGGCAGCGAGCACCCGCGCCGTCTCGCGCACCGCCTCGGGCGACTGGCCGTCGAGCACCGTCACGCCCGCCTCCGTCACCACGTGTCCGGCAGGCCGAGGAGCGCGCAGGCGCGGCGCGCGTGCTCGCGCGCTTCCTCGGCGGTGGCGCCGATCACGTTCAGGTGGCCCATCTTGCGGCCCGGGCGCGCCTGCGCCTTGCCGTACAGGTGCAGCTCGGCGCCGGGCAGCGCCAGCACGCCGGCCCAGTCGGGCGCGCGTTCACGGCCGGTGGCGTCGAACCACAGGTCGCCCAGCAGGTTCAGCATGACCACCGGCGAATGCAGGCGCGGCTCGCGCAGCGGCAGCCCGGCCATCGCGCGGACCTGCATCTCGAACTGCGACAGGTCGCAGGCGTTCATCGTGTAATGGCCGGAGTTGTGCGGCCGCGGCGCCATCTCGTTGACCACCAGGCGACCGTCCTTCAAGACGAAGAACTCGACGCACAGCACGCCGACGTAGCCCATGCCGGTCGCGATCGCGGCGGCGGAACGGCGCGCCTGCGCCTGCAGCGCGGCATCGACGTCCGGCGCCGGCACCTCGGTCACCGCCAGGATGCCGTCGCGGTGCAGGTTCTGCTGGACCGGATAGGTGACGACCTCGCCGCCCGCGCCGCGCACGACCAGCACGCTCAGCTCCAGCGCCAGCGGCAGCATCTGCTCGAGCACGCAGTCGACGCGGCCCAGCTCGTCGAAGGCGGCGGCCAGTTGCGCGCGGTCGGCCACGCGGCGCTGGCCCTTGCCGTCGTAGCCCAGGCGGGCGGTCTTCAGGATGCCCGGCAGCAGCGCGTCCGGCACGGCGGCCAGGTCGGCCGGCGCGCGCAGCACCGCATAGGGCGCACAGGCGACGCCGCTGGCGTCGAAGTGGGCCTTTTCGCGCGCCCGGTCCTGGCAGATCGCCACCGCCGAAGCGCCCGGCGCGACCACGCGGGTGCGCGCCAGCTGCTCCAGCGCGCGGGCCGGGACGTTCTCGAATTCCGTGGTGATCGCGTCGCAGCGGCGGGCCAGTTCCTCGAGCGCGGCGGCGTCCAGGTAGTCCGCCTTCAGATGGTCCTGCGCGACCGCGCCAGCGGGGCTGGCCGCGTCCGGGTCCAGCACGACGCAGCGGTAGCCCAGCGCCTGCGCGGCATGGACGAACATGCGGCCCAGCTGGCCGCCTCCCAGCACGCCCAGCGTGGCGGCGCCCGGCAGCAGCGGCATCAGCGCAGCTCCTCGGTCATCGCGGTCGCGGCGGCGGTCTGCCGCTGGCGGAACGCGTCGAGCCGGTCGCGCAGCGCGGGATTGTCCCGGGCCAGCACGGCCACGGCGAACAGGGCCGCGTTGCCGGCGCCCGCGGTGCCGATCGCGAAGGTCGCCACCGGGATGCCCTTGGGCATCTGCACGATCGAATGCAGCGAGTCCACGCCCTGCAGGTGGCGGCTGGCCACCGGCACGCCCAGCACCGGCACCAGCGTCTTGGCCGCGAGCATGCCCGGCAGGTGGGCGGCGCCGCCGGCGCCCGCGATGATGGCCTTCAGGCCGCGCGCCTCGGCCTGCTCGGCATAGCGGAACATCTCGTCGGGCATGCGATGGGCCGAAACCACCCGCGCCTCGAACGGCACGCCGAACTCGGTGAGAATGTCGGCGGCGTGTTTCATGGTCTCCCAGTCACTGCTGGAGCCCATGACCACGCCGATGACGGGGGCGATGTCGGGAGTGGTGGCGCTGCTCACGGGTCGGTCCTCGATCTGTCAAATCGTGAAACCTTGAATTGTAGGCGGGCAGCCTCAGGTGCCGTTCTTGCCGCCTGGCGAGCGTCGCCAGCCTGTCCCGTCCTCCCCCACCATGACCGACATCACCCTCCAAAACTTCGAAGCCGACCTGCTGCAGGCGTCCATGCAGCAACCGGTGCTGCTGGACATCTGGGCGCCGTGGTGCGGCCCCTGCCGCACGCTCGGCCCGATGCTGGAGAAGCTGGAGGTGGCCTATGCCGGCCGCTGGAAGTTGGCCAAGCTCAACAGCGACGACCAGCCCGAGATCGCGACGCAGCTGAGCCAGGCCTTCGGCGTGCGCTCGATCCCGTTCTGCGTGATGTTCGTCGGCGGCCAGCCGGTGGACGGTTTCGTCGGCGCGATCCCCGAGGCGCAGATCCGCGAGTTCCTGGACCGCCACGTGCCCACCGGCGAGGCCCTCGAGGCCGAGGAGGACCTGGCCGAGGCGCAGGCGCTGCTGGAGGAAGGCGATGCCGACGGCGCGCTGCAGAAGCTGCAGGCGGCGGTGCAGGCCGATCCCTCGAACGAAGTGGCGCGTTTCGACCTGATCCGCGCGCTGCTCGAGGACGACCAGCTGGAACACGCCAAGGCCGCCTTCGCACCGGTGGCGCACCTGGCCGCGGACACAATCACGCCGCATGCGCGCTTCCAGGCGCTGGCCGCCTGGATCGCGGCAGCGGAACGCGCCGAGCAGGGCCTGGACCCGGCGGCGCTGCAGTCGGCCATCGCCGCCAACAAGCGCGATTTCGAGGCGCGCTTCGCGCTGGCCCAGGGGCTCTTCGCCGGCCGCGACTTCACCGGCGCGATGGACGAGCTGCTGGAAATCATCATGCGCGACAAGACCTGGAACGAGCAGCTCGCGCGCAAGACCTATGTCGCGATCCTCGAGATCATGACCAAGCCCGCCCAGCCGGCGCATGGCGCCGCGGCCCCGCAGGCCGGTGCGGGCGGCCTGCAGCTGTCCGGCCCGAGCGTCGTGGCGCCGGCCGATCCGCTGGTGGACCAGTACCGCCGCAAGCTGAGCATGGCGCTGTTCTGATCACTGATCAGAACAGGACCCGCCCCACGCCCGCGCGGGCCAGCCGGTCCAGCTCCTGTGGATCGGCCTCGTTGTCGGTGACCAGCACGTCGATGTCGGCGCAGTCGCAGACCTGCATGCGACTGCCCTGGCCGAGCTTGCTGGCATCGGCCAGCAGCACCCGCTGGCGCGCGCGCGCCAGCATCGCCTGCGCCACCGCGACCTCGGCCCACAAGTAACTCATCGCGCCCTGGCGCGCGTCGAGCGCGGTCGGCGACACCAGCGCGATGTCCACGCGATGCCGCGCGATCTCGGCCACGGTGAACCCGCCGAAGGTCGCCGAGATCTCCGGCACGAATTCGCCGCCCAGCATCAGCACCTCGTGCCCCTGCCGGCCCGCCATCGCGTCGCACACCGCGACGGAATTCGTGATCACCCGCAGCCCCTGCGCCTGGGCCAGCGCCTGCGCCAGCGCATGGGTCGTCGAGCCCGCGTCGATGAACAGGCTCATGCCCGGCTTCACCAGCGTCACCGCCTGGCGCGCGATCGCCTGCTTCTGCCGGCGGCGCGACTGCGCGCGCTCCGCGTAGCTCGCCTCGGCCGGCACCTCGGACTGCACCGCGCCGCCGTGCACCCGCGCGAGCTTGCCGCCCTGCTCCAGCTCGATCAGGTCGCGGCGCACCGTCTCGCGCGACACGCCGAGTTCGCGCGCCGCCTCGTCCGTCGTCAGCCGGTGACGCTCGCGCAGCAGCAAGAGGATCTTGTCGTGTCGTTCCTGAGACCACATGGCTCGGTTGTTCTCCCTGATGACTGCCGCTGGCGACACCTGCCTCGCCTGGCGGCTCCCGCATTCATCCAGACCCGAGCCTCAATGTCGTGACAGTTTGAGGATTCATTTGTGATGTTGTGGATTTACAGCGGCGAGAGCGGGCAGAGCTGTGGTTTCTCGTGTTCGTCGTTGTCTTGTCGTGGACGGTTGTGACAGTGCGGGGCGTTCGATCCTCAAACCGACCCCTTCACCGCACCGAGTCCACCCATGAAGCACCCGATGCCTTGCGCCCTGGCCCTCGCGCTGAGCCTGGCCTACGCCCTTCCCGTCTCCGCCCAATCGACCGCCCCGTCCTCCGATGCCGCCGACCGCGCCGAACTGGAGCGCGTCACGGTCTCCGTCGGCCGCGGCCAGCTGCGTTCAGTGCAGAGCCTGAGCCAGGCGGAATTCGACAACGCGCCGGCCGGCACCAGCCCGCTGGCGACGGTCGCGCGCCTGCCGGGCGTGAACTTCCAGGCCGCCGACGGCCTGGGCAACTACGAGTGGTCCACGCGCTTCACCGTGCGCGGCTTCTCGCAGAACCAGCTCGGCTTCACGCTCGACGACGTGCCGCTGGGCGACATGTCCTACGGCAACTTCAACGGCCTGCACATCAGCCGCGCGATCTCGAGCGAGAACGTCGGCCGCGCCTCGCTGTCGCAGGGCGCGGGCGCGCTGGAGGCGGCGTCCTCGAGCAACCTGGGCGGCACGCTGCAGTTCTATTCGAACGACCCGACCGGCCAGTTCGGCTTCCGAGCCTCGCAGACGCTGGGCAGCGACTCGGCCAGCCGGACCTTCCTGCGCGTGGACAGCGGCGCGTCCTCGCTGGGCCAGGTCTACCTGAGCTACACGAACCAGGACGCCGACAAGTGGAAGGGTGCCGGCCAGCAGAAGCTGGAGCAGTGGAACTTCAAGTGGGTCAAGACCGTGGGCGACAGCCGCCTGTCGGCCTTCGCCAACACCTCGCGCCGCCGCGAGGTCGACTATCAAGACCTGTCGCTGGACCTGATCAAGCGCCGCGGCGACACGCTGGACAACTTCTATCCGGACTTCGCGGCCGCGGTGAACGCCGCCAACACGCTGTGCCAGCCGAGCAACTACGTCGCCGCCTGCGATGACCAGTACTACGCCGGCGCGGGCCTGCGCAACGACGAGCTGGCCGGCGCCACCGCCGACCTGCGCCTGGCCACGAACGCGACCTGGAAGACCACCGCGTACTACCACCACAACAAGGGCATGGGCCTGTGGTTCACGCCGTACACCGCGACGCCGGCGCTGAAGGATTCGCAGGGCAACGACATCCCGGGCACCGGCTCGCCGATCGCCGAGCGCACCACCGAGTACGGCATCCACCGCTGGGGCGTGGTCTCCAACGCCGAGATGGACCTGGGCGAGCACCTGCTCAAGGCCGGCGTCTGGTTCGAGGACAACGACTTCGATCAGGCGCGCCGCTTCTACGCGGTGCGCCCGAACGCGCTGCCCAGCGTCTACCAGTTCCCGAGCAACCCGATGTCCACGCAGTGGCAGTACGGGTTCAACACCAAGACCACGCAGTTCTCGCTGTCCGACACCTGGTCGGTGACCAAGGAACTGACCGTGGGCGCGGGCTTCAAATCGCTGAAGGTCAAGATCGACGGCCAGCTCGAGGCCGGCACCGGCCCATCGGGCTCGATCACCGCGCAGAAGAACTTCCTGCCGCAGCTGGGCATCAACTACCGCCTGTCGGCGAGCAATGAGCTCTACGGCACCATCGCCCGCAACATGCGCGCCTATCAGGGCGCGGCGACCGGCACCTCGCCGTTCGCGACCACGGCGGCAGGCTTCGACGCGATCAAGGGCAGTCTCAAGCCGGAGACCTCCGACACCATCGAGGCGGGCTGGCGCACCAGCGGCCGCGGCTACGAGGGCTCGGTCAGCGCCTATCTCGTCAACTTCAAGGACCGACTGCTGAGCGTGCAGAGCGGCTCCGGCATCCAGGGCAATCCGGTGGTGCTGTCCAACGTCGGCGACGTGCGCGCCACCGGCGTGGAAGGCGCGCTGTCGTTCCGTCTGGCGCCGACGCTCACCTGGTACAACAGCGTGAGCCTGTCCAAGTCGACCTACCGCGACGACGTCGTCAGCGGCGGCACGCCGGTGGCGATCCGCGGCAAGCGCGTGACCGACGCGCCCGACACCATGGTCAAGTCGCAGCTCGGCTACGACGACGGCGCGCTGTTCGGCAGCATCGGCGTCGACTACATGTCCAAGCGCTACTACTCGTACACCAACGACGCCTCGGTGCCGGACCGCACGCTGGTCAACGTCAGCGCCGGCTACAAGATGAAGAACATGTCGATGCTGCGCGAGCTGAGCCTGCAGGCCAGCGTGAGCAACCTGCTGGACAAGCACTACATCTCGACGATCGGCTCCAACGGCTTCACCAACAGCGATCCGACCGGCACCTACGCCACGCTGCTGCCGGGCGCGCCGCGGCAGTTCTACGTGACGCTGACCGGCAAGTTCTGACGCCATGGCCGGCCGCGAGCACGACCGAGAGAGGCGCGAACCCGCGCTGACGCGCCGCCAGCTACTGCTGGCGGGATCGCTGGCCACGCCGCTGGCGGTCCCGCTCGCGGGTTGCGCGGCGCCGGCCGCGGAGGCTCCGCCCTCCGTGGACCTGTCGCCCGACGCGCCCGCGGCGCGGCGCTTCCGCGTCGCCTTCGGCTCCTGCGCGAAGCAGTCCAAGCCGCAGCCGGTCTGGCGTGCCATCGGCGCCGCGAAGCCGGATCTGTTCCTGTTCCTGGGCGACAACCTGTACGCCGATGCCCGCGACGAGGCCACGCTGCGCCAGCGTTATGCCGAGTTCATGGCGGTGGAGCCGCTGCAGGCCTTCCGGCGCGCAACGCCGCACCTGGCGATCTGGGACGACCACGACTTCGGCGACGACGACGAAGGCGCGGACTACCCGCTCAAGCAGCTGTCGCAGCAGCTGTTCTGCGATGCCTGGGGCGAGCCGGCGGACTCGCCGCGCCGGCGCGCCGACGGCATCTACACGAGCCAGGTCTTCGAGGCCTTCGGCCGCCGCATCCAGGTGATCCTGCCGGACCTGCGCTTCAACCGCACGATGCTGACGACGGATCCCTCGCTGAAATCGAGCTACGCCGCGATGGTGCTGCGGGCCAAGCTCAGCGGCCAGCCGATGACCGGCTGGTATGTGCCCGACCCGCGGCCGGAGGCGACCATCCTCGGGGAGGCTCAATGGCAATGGCTGGAAGCGCAGTTGCGTGTGCCGGCGGACGTGCGGCTGATCGGGTCCAGCGTGCAGTTCGCGGCCGAGGGCAGCGGCTGGGAATGCTGGGCCAACTTCCCGCGCGAGCGGGCGCGTCTCATCGAGCTGGTCCGCACGACCGGCGCCCAGGGTGTGGTGTTCCTCAGCGGCGACATGCATTACGCGGAGCTCTCCAGCGTCGAGGTCGATGGCGGCTACCCGCTGTGGGACGCGACCTCGAGTGGCCTGACCGAGGTCTGGGACATTCCCACGCCCAACCGCAACCGGCGCTCTGCGGTGATGGCGGAAGTGAACTTCGGCATGGTGGACATCGAGCCTGTCACCGAAGGAGAGGATGATCTGCGACTTCGCCTCGCGCTGTGCGACGTGAATGGAAAGGCCAAGGTGACGAAGGACCTGCTGCTGTCGGACCTGCGTCGCCCGGCCAAGGAGAAGACCGCATGACCCTGTCCCGCCGCGCCATGCTCCGGACCCTGCCCGCCCTGTGCGGGCCTTTTGCCCTGGACGCCCTGGCCCAGGGCGGCATGCCGGCGACGCCGGCGCTCGACGCGCTGATGACCGCGGCGCGCAAGGAGGGCCGCGTTCACAGCCTGGGCATGCCCGACGACTGGGCCAACTGGCGCGCCACCTGGGCCGACCTGCAGCGGCTCTACGCGCTGGCCCATGTCGACACCGACATGAGCAGCGCCGAGGAGATCGCCAAGATCGAGGCCGAAAAATCCAACGCCAGCGCCGACATCGGCGACGTGGGTTTCGAGTTCGGCGCGATCGCCAAGGCGCGCGGCATCACGCAGCCCTACCGGCCGACGACCTGGGCGCAGGTGCCGGACTGGGCCAAGGATCCCGAAGGCCACTGGGCGCTGGCCTACACCGGCACGATCGCGTTCGCGGTGAACCGCCAGCGGCTCAAGGACGTGCCGCGCAGCTGGCAGGCGCTGTTCGCGTCGAAGGCGCGCGTGATGATCGGCGAGGTCGGCCGCGCGGCGCAGTCCAACGCGGCGGTGCTGGCGGCGGCGGTGGCGCTGGGCGGGGACGAGACACGCCTGCAGCCGGCGCTGGCCGCCTTCGCGCGGCTGGCCAAGGATCGGCGCCTGATCGGCACCAACGCCACGCCGGCGCTGATGGAGCGCGCCGAGGCCGACGTCTTCCTGCTCTGGGATTTCAACGCGCTGTCCTACCGCGCCAAGCTACCCAACGCGGCGGACTACGAGGTGCTGATCCCCTCGGACGGCTCGGTGACCAGCGGCTACACAACGATCATCAACCGCTGGGCGCCGCATCCGAACGCCGCGATGCTGGCGCGCGAGTACATCTTCAGCGACGCCGGGCAGATGAACCTGGCGCGCGGCCATGCGCGGCCGATCCGCGTCGCGCATCTGAAGCTGCCGCCGGACCTCAAGGCGCTGCTGGTGCCGGAGACCCAGTACGCGAAGGCGCGCGCGCTCAAGCCGGCCGTGTGGACCGAGGAAGTGAAGAAGCTGCCGCGCGCGTGGCAGCGCGAGGTGCTGGGAGCGGCGCGATGAGCGAGCCGGTCGGGGCCCGCGTGCCCACTGCCGCTTCACGGCGGCTGGTCGTGCTGCTGGCCGACGGCCTGCGCGCCGACACGGCGCGCGACTACATGGGTTATCTGCAGGCGCTGAACGAAGCGGGCCGCGCGCAATGGCGCTCGTTGCGCAGTGAGTTGCCCAGCCTCTCGCGCCCGCTCTACGCGACGGTGATCAACGGCGAGACGCCGCTGACGCACGGCATCCTGGGCAATGGTCAAGCGGGTCAGCGGCTGGCGCGCCACCTGTTCCATTCGCTGGACGCGCATGAGGTGCCGGCGGCCGTGGCCGCCTACCACTGGTTCTACGAGCTGCTGGCCGGCGAGGTCTTCGACCCGCTGCGCCACCGCGACGCGGTGCCCCCGGGCTGCGGCATAGCCGCCGCGCGCTGGTACTGGGAGGACGACTACCCCGACAGCCACCTGCTGGCCGACGCCGAGGCGCTGCGCCGCGCGCATCTGCCGCTGGAGGAGCCGTCCCTGCTGTTCATCCATCCGATGGGCCCGGACCTCGCGGGCCATCTGCATGGCGGCGAATCCACGCAGTATTCGATGAGCGCGCGCAAGCTCGACATGCTGCTGGCGCAGTTGCTGCCGCGCTGGCACGCGGCGGGTTTCGATCTGCTGCTGACCAGCGACCACGGCATGCACGCGGACCACATGCATGGCGGCCCGCTGCCCGTCGAGCGCGAGGTGCCGCTGGTCTGGGCGCCGCATGACGGCGCGGCCGACCTCCCGCTGCCCGAGCGGCAGACCGAGGTCGCCGGCTGGATCCTCGAGCGGCTCGGCCTGGGCGGACGCGACGGCCGCGCGCATCGCGAGGACCCCGCCGCATGACGCTGAACGCGGGCAGCGCCTGGCGTTGCGCCTGGCCCTTGCTGCTGCTCACCGGCCTCGCGCTGGTCCTGCCCTTCGGCTGGCGCGCGGTGTCGGTGCTCGGCGCCTGCCTGGGCCGCGGCGACGGCTGCGCCCTCGGCGAGCTGACCGCCGACAGCTATTACCTCGAGGCCGCCTGGAACACCTGGTGGCTGAGCAGCGCATCTGCGTTGATCGGTTTGGTCATCGGCACGGGCGCGGCGATCGCGCTGCTGCGCCTGCCGCGGCTGGAGCGCCCCGTGACGCTGCTGGCCAGCCTGGGCTCCAACTTCTCGGGCGTGCCGCTGTCGGTGGCCTTGCTGCTGCTCTTCGGCGCGCAGGGCGTGGTGACCGGCTCGTTGCAGGCGCTGGGGCTGTCGCCCTGGATCGACCTGCAGGGACTGGGCGGGCTGCTGCTCGCCTACGTCTGCTTCCAGGCACCGCTGGCGGCCCTGCTGCTCGTCGCGCCGGTGCGGATGCTCGACGCGACATTGGCCGACGCGGCGGCCACCCTGGGCGCCAGCCCGGCGCTGTACTGGCGGCGGGTCGGCCTGCCGCTGCTGCTCCCCAGCCTGGTCGAGGTCTTCGGGCTGCTCTTCGCCAACGCGGCCGCGGCCTTCGCCACGCCCTTCGCGCTCAGCGGCACGGCGGCGCATGTGCTGGCGGTGCGCATCGCCGCGCTGGTCAGCGGCGACATCTTCGCGCAGCCGGAGTTGTCCGCGCTGCTCGCGCTGCTGCTCTTCGCAATGCTCGCCGTCGTGATCGGGCTCACGCGCGGCATCGCCGCCCACCTGCGCCGCGCGCCCGGCAATCCCTCACGTCCAGCCGCGCCCGGAGGATCGGCATGAGCGCCGCGAGACCAGGGCACTCGCCGGACCGTGTGCCCTCACGCTCACGGCTGCGATCGCTTCGCCCGACCTTCCCGGGCCTCGCACTCGCGGCGCTGCTCGTCGTGGTGCTGATGCTGATCCTCGCGCTGCTGCTCTACGGCGCGAGCACGCGCTGGGATCGTCACTGGTGGCCGGAGGGGCCCACGCTGCGCTGGATGGCCGAGGCGGCTCTCGACCCTCGCGTGCAGGCCGCGCTGCTGCGGACCGCGGTGCTCGCGCTGGCCAGCGCCGCGCTCGCCCTGGTCTGCGGCGCGATGGCGACGATCCCGACGGCCATCGCCGCGCAACTCGACAAGCTCGACGCCGTCGACGGCGCCGCGCGCACGGCCCGGCTGACGCAGCTGCTGGACCTGCTCGCGCTGCTGCCCTTCGCGATCGCGCCGGTGGTGATCGCGATCAGCGCGCTGGAACTGTTCGTCGGTCAATGGGGCGGCTGGCTCCCGCTGCCGCTCGTGTACGTCGCGGTCGTGGCGCCGACGCTGTTTCCGCTGGTGCACAAGACCTTGCAATCGGCGCTCGCGCAGCTCCAGGCCGCGGCGCTGATCGAGGCCGGCCGCACGCTCGGCGCCAGCGACGGCCACACGCTGCGCCGCGTGCTGCTGCCGATGCTGGCGCCCGCGCTGCTGGCCGCCTTCCTGCTGGCCTGGGTGACGGCCGCGATGGAATTCGCGATCGCCAACCTGCTGCTGGGCGGTCAGCTGGAACTGCTGCAGCCCCTGATGAACAGCCTGCGCAATGCCAACGGTCATCAAGCCGCGGCGCTGATGGTGATGACCTTCGCCGGCGTTGGCGCGGTCGTGGTGGCCATTTCAAGACTCTCTCGCCGATGGACCTGATGCCCCAACTTTCCATTCTTGATGCGCGCCTGGCCCTGGGCGGCCGGCCGGTGCTGCGCGGCATCGACCTGTCGCTGGCGCGCGGCGAGGTGGTCGCGCTGCTGGGCGCTTCGGGCTGCGGCAAGACGACGCTGCTGCGCGCGATCGCCGGGCTGCAGCGACTCGATGCCGGTACGCTCACGATGAGCGGACAGCAGGTGCAGTCGCTGCCGCCGCAGCAACGCGACATCGGCATGGTCTTCCAGCATTACGCGCTGTTCCCCAACCTGACGGTGCGCGAGAACATCCGCTTCGGTCCGCTCGCCCGGGGCGAGGAGCCCGCGGTGGCCGATGCCCGCGCCGAGGAGCTGCTGGCGCTGGTCGAGCTGCAGGCGCTCGCCGACCGGCTGCCGCCGGCCCTCTCGGGCGGCCAGCGGCAACGCGTGGCCCTGGCGCGGGCGCTGGCGACGCAGCCCATGCTGCTGCTGATGGACGAGCCCTTCTCCGCGCTCGACGAGCATTTCCGCCTGCCGCTGCGGCGGCAGTTCCGGCAGCTGCAGCGGGCGCTCGGCCAGAGCTGCGTGATCGTGACCCACGACCGCGAGGAAGCCTTCGAGATCGCCGACCGCGTCGCGGTCATGGTCGACGGCGTCATCGCGCAATGCGCATCGCCGCGCGAGCTGCGCCGCGCGCCGGCCAACCGGCGCGTCGCCGACTTCCTCGGCTTGTTCAACCGCCTGGACGCGCGGACGCTCGATGGCGCCTGGCGGCGTGGCAGCGGCCACTGGATCGCGCCGGTGGACGCGCTCATGTTGTCGGAAGCGACCAATGCCCATCCCGAGGATCCGCGCCGCGATGGGCTGCACTTGCGCGCGTCCGTGCGCGCGAGTTACCCGGGGCAGCAGCGTGTCACCTGCGAGCTCGAAGGCCCGGGCGGCCAGGGGCTGACGCTGTGGCGCCGGCATGAGGACCCCGACCTCGCGCCCGGCGGCGAAGTCCGGCTCACCATCGCCGAGGCGGCGCTGCGCTGGATCGACGACTAGTCGGCGGGCATTCGCCTCACCTCGCAAGCGCCTGGACAGGCGGCCGCCCTTTGCGATTCGCTCCCGCCGTCGGCCACGGACGGGCGCCTGGAGTTCAGCTTGACGGCGCCAGGTCCGCCGGAGTCCGGGCCGGTGCCAAAGCCAGCAGCTTCTCGCTCATGCGCGCAAAGCGCGCGCTCGGCAGCGCGGCGAAATCCGCCCGCGGCATCCAGCGCACGCCCTTCACTTCCTCCCATTGCGGCGCCAGGGCCTGCGTCGAATCGGCGCGGAAGAGGTAGATGAAGTCGTGGTGCCAATGGTCGCCCTCGCCCTTGGCGGGATTGGCGCGGATGGCATGCGTCTCGATGTCGAAGGGGCGGCTGCGTCCGCTCGTATCCGGCCAGGGCTCGACGCAGTCGACGCCGGTCTCCTCGCGGATCTCGCGCGCGGCGGAGACCTCCAGCCGGTCCTGGCCCTCGTGATGCCCGCCGGGCTGCAGCCAGCGGTCCAGCACCTTGTGATGGATCATCAGCACGCGATCGGCCGCGGCGTCGTAGACGATGCCGCTGGTGGTGACATGGCCGCGCATGTTGGCACGAGCGAAGACATCGGCCGGATCGTCCGCCAGCTGCGCCGCGAGCGCCTCCAGCGCGTCGCGCTCTTCAGGGAAGGCCGCCAGGTACTGGGCGAGGTGATCGAGCGCATGGGCGCGGAGGTCGGCGGGCGTCACGATGGCGCGAGCGGGAAGGCAACGAGAGGGCCGACATCGTAACGGACCGTCTCTTTCCACCCCACCGCAGGAACGGACTTTGCCTTGAGCCGGGGGCCCATCCTGAGCAACATCGCCAGAACGACGAAGAAGGAGGACTCGATGGACGCCGCCTCGCTCAAACTCGGTCTCGTCGGCAATTGCGCCGTCAGCGCGCTGATCGATGACCGCGCCCGCGTCGTGTGGTGCTGCGCGCCACGCTTCGACGGCGATCCGGTGTTCCACGCGCTGATCGACTCGCCCGACGGCATCGGCCTGGACGGCACCTTCCAGGTCGTGCTCGAGGACTTCGCCCGCAGCGAGCAGTCCTACGACCATGGCACCGCGGTCCTGCGCACCCGGCTGTACGACTCCCACGGCAATGCGATCGAGATCACCGATTTCATGCCGCGCTTCTTCCTCAACGACCGACCCTACCGGCCGATGATGCTGGTGCGCCGCATGCAGCCGCTGCAGGGCCATCCGCGCATCCGCGTCGTCCTGCGGCCGGTCATCCAGTGGGGCTCGGCGCATCCGGCGCGCACGCGCGGCAGCAACCACCTGCGCTTCGTCGGCCCGGAAGGCACCATCCGCCTGACCACCAACGCGCCGCTCACCTACGTCCAGGAAGAGACCGCTTTCGCGCTGGACATGCCGATGAGCTTCATCTTCGGCCCCGACGAGACGCTGGACCGCGCCGTCGAGGACACCGCGCGACTGCTCGAGGAAAAGACCATCAGCTACTGGCGCGACTGGACGCGCCGCCTGGCCATCCCGCTGGAGTGGCAGGAGGCGGTGATCCGCGCGGCGATCACGCTCAAGATGTGCCTCTACGAGGAGACCGGCGCCATCGTCGCCGCGATGACGACCAGCGTGCCGGAGGCGCCCCACACGCAGCGCAACTGGGACTACCGCTACTGCTGGCTGCGCGATGCCTTCTTCGTCGTGCGCGCGCTCAACAGCCTGTCCGAGACCGGCACGATGGAGGACTACCTGCGCTGGATGCGCAACATCATCGGCCAGTCCCAGGACGGCCACGTGCAGCCGCTCTACGGCATCGGGCTGGAGGCCAAGCTCACCGAGTACCTGGTGCCGCACCTGCGCGGCTACCGCGGCATGGGCCCGGTGCGCGCGGGCAACCAGGCCTTCGAGCACTTCCAGCACGACGTCTACGGCAACATCGTGCTGGGCTCGGCGCAGGCCTTCTTCGATCACCGGCTGCACCAGCGCGCCGGCATCGACGAGTTCGCGCTGCTGGAGCGCGCCGGCGAGCAGGCCTTCGCGATCCACGACAAGCCCGACGCCAGCATGTGGGAGCTGCGCACGCGCGCCCGCGTCCACACCTCGTCGGTGCTGATGAACTGGGCCGCCTGCGATCGCCTGGCCAAGATCGCGCGGGTGCTCGGCCTGCCGCAGCGCGTGGCGCTCTGGCAGGAGCGGGCCGACCTGATCAAGCGCAAGATCCTGGACCACGCCTGGAGCGAGCATCGCCAGGCTTTCGTCGAAAGCTTCGGCGGCAAGGACCTGGACGCCAGCGTGCTGCTGATGACGGAGGTGGGCTTCATCGACCCACGCGACCCGCGCTTCGTGAAGACCGTCGACGCGCTCGAGGCCACGCTGTGCGACGGCCCCTACATGCGCCGCTACGAGGCGCCCGACGATTTCGGCAAGCCCGAGACCTCGTTCAACATCTGCGCGTTCTGGCGCATCGACGCCCTCGCCCGCATCGGCCGCTACGGCCAGGCGCGCGAGCTCTTCGAGGCGCTGCTCGCCTCGCGCAACCACCTCGGCCTGCTGTCCGAGGACACCCATCCGGTCACCGGCGAGCTGTGGGGCAACTTCCCGCAGACCTACTCGATGGTGGGGATCATCAATGGCGCGATGCGGCTCTCGCGGCCGTGGGATTCGGAGATCTGAATCGCCCCGCGCGACGCCGCCTCAGGTCAGCAGCACGCGCCGCCCGAGCGCGGCGAGCGGCCGCTCCACCGCGCGCTGCAGCGCCGGTCCCAGCATCAGCGGCTTGAGCGTCATGCGCACCGCGAGGTCCATCGGCAGGTGCGCGCCGACCAGTGCGATCGCTTCGCGCGCGAGCGCATCGGCCTGCGCGATCGGTGCCGGGCCGCCATCCGGCGCGCCGCTGCGCAGGCGTCCGTTCACCGCGTGCCGCAGCGCGATCGACGCGTCCTCCTTGCGCAGCTCGAGCGCGCGCCGCACCAGCGCGGTGAGCACGCGGCCGCGATGCAGGCCCTCGATCCCGCGGTACTTCATGAAGTAGGACAGGAAGTGCTTGTAATGCCGCACCTCGTCGCAGCGGATGCGCCAGAACAGGTCGCGCAGCACCGGCTCGTCGCAGGCCTCGTGCAGCGCCTGGTAATACGTCGTCGTCCCCATCTCGACGATGCAGCGCGCCACCATCTCCTGGCCACGTGTCGGCTCCAGCTGGTCCATCGTGCACAGCCGCGAATACTCCTCGAAGAAGCCGGCGTAGGCGCTCGCCCAGTCGAAGCCCGGCCACACCTCCTCCACGTAGGCCCGCAGCGCGGCGCCATGCTGCAGTTCCTCCGGCTCCCAGTGATCGCGCAGCCAGACGGCGACCTCGGGGTCATCGTCGAAACGCTCGATCAGGTTGCGGGTGTAGGTGTCGCTGCCGCTCTCGATGAAGGAGGCGCTGCACACGAGCAGGAACAGCGCGTCGTGCTCGCGCACGAGCTTGGTGTCGATGCGGGACAGCTGGAGGTCGGAGAGCGACCAGGGCGTCGGGGACATGGTGGCGATCATGCCGCGAGTCGCGGCAATCGGTGTGCGGAGGGAGGTTCGTCGTCTGCCCCCTCGTCGGTGTCCTTCACGCGCCAAACACACGATGGACACGCGGTCGTACGCCTGCCATCAAAGCCCGTTAGGCTGGCGTGATGCCGAAACGTCCGTCCGCTGCCGCCTCCTTGCGCCGGGCCTGGCGCAAGGGCCTGAGCGCCGTCACGGGCCAGGTCTTGCGCAGCGCCCGCGACGCGGCGCACCAAGCCAGGCGCACCGGTTCCTCCGATCTGATGCCCGACTTGGTGCGCGGGATGCGCAAGACGCCGGCGCATCCCTCGCCCGGACTCGGCGACTGGGTCGCGGGGATCGCCTCGGGCCGCGCGGGCATGCGTCGGTTCCGGCTCTTCCGTCCGTCGGGGCTTGCGGTGGGCGAGCGTCCACCGCTGGTGGTGATGCTGCACGGCTGCGGGCAGGATCCCGCCGGCTTCGCGCGCAGCACGCGGATGAACCGGCTCGCCGCGCGCGAGGGCTTCCTGGCGCTTTATCCGGAACAGAGCCGCCTGGCCAACCCGCAGCGCTGCTGGAACTGGTTCGACACCGAGTCCGGTCGCGCGCAGGCCGAGGCCGCGCTGATCCTCGCCGCCGTCGATCAGGTATGCCTGCTCCACGGCGCCGACCGCGAACGCGTCGCCCTGGTCGGACTCTCCGCGGGCGCGGGCATGGCCGCGCTGCTCGCGACGATGCACCCCTCGCGCTTCAAAGCCGTCGCGATGCATTCCGGCGTCCCACCGGGCATGGCCACGTCGGCGACGAATGCCCTGCGCGCGATGCGCGGCTCGGCGCTGCCCTCGACATCGACATCGATATCGATATCGGCACCGCCGCCAGCATCGTCGTCGAATGCGACCGGCGCCTGGCCACCGCTGCTGGTGATCCACGGCACGCGGGATCGCGTGGTCGGCGCGTCGAATGCCTATGAGGCGGCGCGGCAATGGGCCGAGGCGGCAGGCGCCAAGGCGGCGCCCGCGCGCGTCGTGCAGCGCGGCCGTCGCTGGCCGATGACGGTGGTCGACTTCAAGCGCGGCCGCGCGGTCGCCGCCAAGCTCGTCGAGATCGACGGCCTGGCGCATGCCTGGAGCGGCGGCGCCGCGAAGGAGCCCTTCAGCGACCCGGCCGGGCCGGACGCGACGGCGATGATCTGGCGCTTCGTCGCGAAGCGCTTGGCCCTCAAGGCGTGAGCCCGCTGGCCCCCAACAGATCGCGCCACTGGCGCTGCTGGTCGGCGAACTGCTGCCAGGCCTCGTCGGCCAGCGCCTGGTGGCGGTCGGCGTCGGCGATCTCGCCCAGCAGGCGGAAGGTCTGCGCCAGCCGGCTGTGGGTGATCGCCCGGTCATCGAGCTCGCAATCGGGATCGAGCTCGATCTCGGCCTCGCGCGCCTGATGCAGCGCATGCTCGTGCTGGCCGAGGTTGGCCCGGCACCAGGCCAGGTCCGACAGCAGGCTGCTGCCCAGCCGCTCCAGCCCGAGCGACATCGCCTGCGGCAGGTGCTCCTCGTAGAGCTGGCGCGCCTCGTCGAAGCCGCCCTGCATCGTCAGCACCTGCGCGCGCAGCACCGGCCTCAGCTCGCCCATCATCTGTGCGCCGACGGCCTCGTCGAAGTGATGCATCGAGTCGACGGTCAACAGCAGCTCGGGCCCGCGGGCCGCATGGGCCCACAGGCTCTCGCGCCGAAGCTGCGACGCGCGCATCCCCGCCATGTTGAACATCAGCGCCGACAGCGACGCATCGTCGCCCTCCACCGCGGCATGGTGCCGCGCGCGGATGTACCAGCGCTGCGCGGACTCGACATCGCCGGCGTAGTGCCAGCCCACGCCCATCGCCATCGCCACGCGCGCCAGCGCGACGTGGTGGTCGGGTAGCGCTTCGTCGAGGCAGCGCCGCGCGTGCTCGACCAGCGCGGCCGGGTCGTGCCGGATGAAGGCCAGTTGCGCCAGCCAGGCCGCGGCGAGCACGCGCACCTCGACCAGCGCGGGCGCGCTGCCGGCGATCGCCTGCGCGCGCTGGATGCGGTCCCAGGCCTGCTGCGCGACGAAGCCGTTGTAGTAGCTCATCAGGCCTTCGGCCATGTGCAGCCAGGCACCGATCTCCGGATGCGGATGCTGGAAGGAGAGCTGGTGCAGCGCGGTCAGCGCCTCGCGGGCCTCGCCCACCGCGCCGTGCCGCGCCAGCAGCATCGCGCGCTTGGCCCGCGCGCCGGCGGAGGCCATCGGCGACGCCGCGGCGGCGATCTCCTTCTCGAGCTGCTTGAGCAGACGCGACTTGATCGCCGGGGAAGGCGTCGCGTCGGGCGAGGCGTCTTGCATGCCGGCCTCAGCGCGTCAGGCGGTCCAGCGCTTCCTGGTACTTCGCCGCCGTGTTGGCGATCACGTCCGCAGGCAGCGCCGGCGCCGGCGCGACCTTGCCCCAGGGCTGGCCGTCGACGGTGGCCTGCTCCAGCCAGTCGCGCAGGAACTGCTTGTCATAGCTCGGCGGATTGCTGCCGACCGCGTAGCTCTCGGCCGGCCAGTAGCGCGAGGAATCGGGCGTCAGCACCTCGTCCATCAGCGTCAGCCTGCCGTCGGCATCGAGGCCGAACTCGAACTTGGTGTCCGCGATGATGATGCCCTTGGTCAGCGCATAGTCCGCCGCGCGCTGATAGAGGCGGATGGCGATGTCGCGGACCTGCTCGGCCAGCTCGCGGCCGATGATCTGCACGCAGCGCTCGAAGTCGATGTTCTCGTCGTGATCGCCCATCTCGGCCTTGGTGGCGGGCGTGAAGATCGGCTGCGGCAGCTTGCTGGCGTTCTGCAGGCCCGCCGGCAGTTCCACGCCGCAGACCTTGCCGCCGGCCTTGTACTCGGACCAGCCGCTGCCGGCCAGGTAACCGCGCACCACCGCCTCGATCGGCAACGGCTTCAGGCGCTTGACCAGCATCGCGCGGTCGCGCACCTGGTCCTTCTCCGCCTCGGCCACCACGGACAGTGGATCGTCGCCGGTCAGGTGGTTGGGGACGATGCCGTCGAGCTTGTCGAACCAGAACAGCGCCATCTTGGTCAGCAGCGCGCCCTTGCCCGGGATCGGCTCGCTCATGATGACGTCGAAGGCCGAGATGCGGTCCGAGGCGATCATCAGGATGCGATCCTCGCCGACCGCGTAGTTCTCGCGCACCTTGCCGCGCGCGATGAGGGGAAGGGAGGTGATCGACGAGGTGTGCAGGGCGGCGGTCATGGGCGTGCGGTCGGACGGAACGGCAAAGCGGGGATTCTAGAGGCGGCAGGGGAAATCCCTGCTCCAGGAGCGCCCCCGCCATCCGCTTCACGCCGCGCCGGCGCGGCGCCGGTGCAGCGCCGGTCGCCGCCGATCGCTTCAGATCGCGTCGAACCCGACGTAGCGCGCCACGAAACGCGCCTTGCCTTCGCGCTCGAAGGCCGCCTCGTCCCAGTCACCGGCGTCGAGACGCCCCGCCAGGCCCGGCTTGAGCAGGTAGGTCCAGGCCCGCTCCCAGCGGCCGTCGGCCAGGGTGACCAGCACCTCGTGGCGCTCGTACTCGTCGCCCTCGAACAGGTCGAGCCGCGCCCAGGCAGCCTCGGGCAGGTCGAGGTAGAGGCGGCCGACGACCTGATGCCCGTCCGCCGGCACCATCGCCGGGTAGTCCTGCCCGCGCACCGGGCGGCGCGCATGGCCAGCCAGCGTCGCAGCCTGTGGCGTCGCCATCGGCGCGCAGTCCGGACCGCAGACGCGGGCCATGATGTCGGGCCACATCAGCGTGCCGTAGGTGAAGAGATGGGCCATGGCATCCTGATGGGCAAGCGGACGGAAAAGGACCGGCGCGAGGCCGGTCCGGATCGATCACTGGACGACTTGCGCCAGCTCGCCGCGCGCGTAGGCGGCGGCCACCTCGGTCAGCGGACGCGGCTTGATCTTCGAGGCCTGGCCTTCGCAGCCGAATTCCAGGTAACGCGCCTTGCAGACCAGCTTGGCCGCTTCACGCGCCGGCTTGAGCCATTCGCGGGCATCGAACTTGTCGGGGTTCTCGGCCAGGAACTTGCGCACCGCGCCGGTCATCGCCAGGCGGATGTCGGTGTCGATGTTGATCTTGCGCACGCCGTGCTTGATGGCTTCCTGGATCTCCTCGACCGGCACGCCGAAGGTCTCCTTCATCTTGCCGCCGTACTGGTTGATGATCGCCAGCAGCTCCTGCGGCACGCTCGACGAGCCGTGCATCACCAGGTGGGTGTTGGGGATGCGCTTGTGGATCTCCTTGACGCGGGAGATCGCCAGGATGTCGCCGGTGGGCTTGCGCGAGAACTTGTAGGCGCCGTGGCTGGTGCCGATGGCGATGGCCAGCGCGTCCAGCTGCGTGGCCTTCACGAAGACCGCGGCTTCCTCGGGGTCGGTCAGCATCTGGCTGTGGTCCAGCTTGCCGGCGGCGCCGATGCCGTCCTCCTCGCCCGCGTCACCGGTTTCCAGGTTGCCCAGGCAGCCCAGTTCGCCCTCGACGGTGACGCCGACCTTGTGCGCCATCTCGACGACGCGGCGGGTCACGTCCACGTTGTAGTCGAAGCTGGCGGGCGTCTTGCCGTCGTCCATCAGCGAGCCGTCCATCATCACCGAGCCGAAGCCCAGGTTGATCGCGCCCTCGCAGACCTTGGGGCTGGTGCCGTGGTCCTGGTGCATCACCAGCGGGATGTGCGGGTAGGCCTCGACCGCGGCCTGGATCAGGTGCTTGATGAAGGGCTCGCCGGCGTATTTCCGGGCGCCGGCGCTGGCCTGCAGGATGACCGGGGCGCCGACCTCGTCGGCCGCGGCCATCACGGCCTGCACCTGCTCCAGGTTGTTGACGTTGAACGCTGGAATGCCGTAGCCCTGTTCGGCCGCGTGGTCCAGCAGCTGGCGCATCGAGACGAGTGCCATGAGAGTTCTCCGAGGAAGTGAAAAATCCTTGGGCCGCGGACCGGCGCCAACACCATGCCGTAACCGCGCCGTAACTGGGCGGGATTCTAGCCAGCCCCCATGACCGGCTCTGTAACCAACCTGGGGCTCCCCCCGAACTGGTGCCATACCAGCGCCCGTCGGAGGGACGGCCCCGCCGGAACCCGGGCAGGCCGCCTCGCCCCCTCGGACAGGGGTGAATGCGCTTGCGCGGCGGCGGAAGCGGCCGGTAGGCTCTTGCCCGGGCGGCCCGGCTCCGGTGGGAGCAAGCCTCGTGCCTTGTCCGGTCGCCACCGGCGCGGATCGCCCGCGACTTCCCTTCGCGCGACGCGTCGCGCCCGCCAGGACCTTCATGACCCGTCTCGCGATCGACCAGCTGACGCTGTGGATCACCGCCGCCGCCAACGAGCATTCGCTGGACCTGCCCGCCTACGTCGAGGAACGCACCGGCGCCAGCCATCGCGCGACGCTGGCGGCGCTGCGCCGGCTGGTCGACGCCCAGTGGCTGACCCGGTCGGGCACCACGCGCCGGCCGGTCTTCGGGCCGGGCGCGCTGCGGCAGGTGGCGCGCAGCTACACGCTGCACGGGCTGATGGAGGACGTGGTCTGGCAACGCGACTTCGCGCCCCACTTCCAGCTGCCGCGGCATGTCGCGCGCATGGTCCAGCACGGCTTCACCGAGTTGGTGAACAACGCCATCGACCACAGCGGCGGCACCAGCGTCACCGTGTCGCTGCGCCAGACGCCGACCCACGCGCAGCTGCTGGTCTCCGACGACGGCTGCGGCGTCTTCGACAAGATCTGCGACACCTACGAGCTGACCGACGCCCGCCACGCGATGCTGGAGCTGAGCAAGGGCCGGCTGACGACGCAGCCGCAGGCGCACACCGGTCGCGGGCTGTTCTTCAGCTCGCAGCTGGCGGACGTCTTCGACATCCACGCCAACGGCAAGGCCTTCCAGCGCCGGGCCTGGGAAGGCAACGCGTGGAAGGACGGCAAGGGCCTGCCGCGCCAGGGCAGCTCGATCTACATGGCCATGGCGCTGGAAAGCACCCGCACGCTGGAGCAGGTGCTGGAGCAGTGGAGCGTGGACGGCAGCGGCATCGCCTTCGACCAGACGCGGGTGATGCTCAACCTGGTCGTCGGCGCGGGGCAGATGCTGGACTCGCGGGCGCAGGCGCGTCGGGTGGCGGCGCGCCTGCCGCAGTTCAAGCGGGCGGAAGTCGACTTCGCCGGCGTCACCGATGTCGGCCATGCCTTTGCCGACGAGCTGTTCCGGGTCTTCGCGCGCGCGCACCAGGACGTGGAACTCGTGCCCCTGAACATGACGCCGCGCATCGCCGCGCTGGTGCAGGCCGCGCGCAACGCCTGAGGCCCGGCCCGTCGCCGGCCCCGTCAGAGATCGCTGTCGACCAGCGCCTGGATCGCGGCGCGGCTGCGCTGGATGGCCTCGTCCAGCCGCGGCAGCAGCAAGGCGGGCTCACTGCCCTTGGCGGCGGCGAACAGGATGCCCTCCTCCACCAGCGGCCGGGGCAGCACCTGCAGCTGGGCGCCATCCCGCAGCGGGCGCAGGCGCCGCTCCAGGGCGGCAGCGCTGCCGCGGTGGGTGGCGAGCATCGCATCGCAGCGTCCCGCCACCAGCATGCGCGCGCGGCCCTCGAGGTCATTGCCGCCGTGCTCGACGCGGAACAGCCGCCGCCGGGCGTCCTCGAAGGCGGCGCCATAGGTCGCACCGCGCGACACGCACAACGTCAGGCCGCGCAGGTCCTCGAGCCGCTCGAAGGCGATCGGCCGCGCCTTGGGCACCACCAGCCAACCGCGGCTGACGAAGGCCGGCTGGCTGTAGGCGAAGACCTTGTCCCGCGCCGGGTTGCGCGACAGCCCGAAGGTCAGGTGCTGGCCGAGTTCCGCGCCCAGCAGCGCGCGCGGCCAGGGCAGCAGCTGCAGTTGCCACTGCAGGCCGGCTGCCTCGGCGATCAGCCGCAGCAGCGGCAGGACGAAGGGCTTGTGCGTCTGTTCGCTGATGGCCAGCCGGATCGGCCCCGGTGCACCGACCGCGGCAGCGTCGGGCTTGGCCAGCGCGCCGCCGGCGACCGTCGCCAGGCCCACGCCGCCCGTCACGCCCATCAGCAGCTCACGGCGGCGCAGCGGCTTCATGCGAACGGACCGGGGTTCAGGCGACCCGGCAGACCTTCAGCATGTTGGTGCCGCCCGGGTAGCCCATCGGCTCGCCGCAGGTGATGGCGTAGGTGTCGCCCGGCATCAGCACGCCGCGCTCGATCAACAGGTCCTCGGCGGCCTGCAGCGCCTGGTCGCGATCGCTGAAGTTGGGCATCAGCAGCGGCGTGACGTTGCGGTACAGCGCCATCTTGCGGTGCGTCAGCGTCTGCGAGGTCAGCGCGAAGATCGGCACATGGATGCGGTGGCGGCTCATCCACAGCGCGGTCGAGCCGGACTCGGTCAGCGCCACGATCGCCTTGCAGCCCAGGTGGTGCGCGGTGAACAGCGCGCCCATCGCGATCGACTGGTCGATGCGGCCGAACTGGCGGTTGGCGAAGTCGGTGTCCAGCGTCACGAACTCGGCGTTCTCGGCCTCCCGTGCGATCGCGGCCATCTGCTGGATGGTCTCGACCGGGAAGCGGCCCGCGGCGGTCTCGGCGCTCAGCATCACCGCGTCGGTGCCGTCGAGCACCGCGTTGGCGACGTCCGACACCTCGGCGCGGGTCGGCACCGGGTTCACGATCATCGACTCCATCATCTGCGTCGCGGTGATGCAGACCTTGTCGAGCTCCAGCGCCATCTTGATCATGCGCTTCTGCAGCGCGGGCACCGCCGCGTTGCCGACTTCGACGGCCAGGTCACCGCGGGCGACCATGATGCCGTCGGAGGCCTTGAGGATCGCCTCCAGGTGGGGGATGGCCTCGTAGCGCTCGATCTTGGCGATCATCCCCGGCTTGTGACGGTAGGGCTCGCCGGCGACGTTGGCCAGCTGGCGGGCCATTTCCATGTCGGTGGCGTTCTTGGGGAAGCTCACCGCCAGGTATTCGCACTGGAAGGACATCGCGGTCTTGATGTCCTCCATGTCCTTGCCGGTCAGCGCGGGGGCGGTCAGGCCGCCGCCCTGCTTGTTGATGCCCTTGTTGTTGGACAGCTCACCGCCCTGCTTCACGATCGTGTGGACCTGCGAGCCGCGCACCGCCTCGACCGTCAGCACCAGCAGGCCGTCGTTGAGCAGCAGCGTGTCGCCGGGCTTCACGTCACGGGGCAGTTCCTTGTAGTCCAGGCCCACGACCATCTCGTTGCCCGGCTCTGTGCGGTCGGCGTCCAGCACGAAGGGCGTGCCGTTCACCAGTTCGATCTTGCCGTTCTCGAACTTGCCGACGCGGATCTTGGGGCCCTGCAGGTCGGCCATGATGGCCACCTGCTTGCCGGCGCGGGCCGCGGCCTCGCGGACCATGCGGGCCCGGTCGATGTGATCCTGCGCCTTGCCGTGCGAGAAGTTCAACCGCACCACGTCGACGCCGGCCTGGATCATCTGTTCCAGCACCTCCGGCGACGAAGAAGCGGGACCGAGGGTGGCGACGATCTTGGTGGCACGGGACATGACTTGTCTCTGTCTGAAATTTAGTTACAGCCGCCGATTATGAGGGGCTCACGGGGCCCCGGCACAGTTTCCGAGAGTTACGGCGAAGTTTCCAACGCCGCAGCTCCCGGAGGGCTCGCTCAGGCCTGCGAGGCCTTCACGTCCGCGCTGGCGAGCGCCGTCATGTTGACGATGCGGCGCACGGTCGCCGACGGCGTGAGGATGTGCACCGGCCGCTGGGCGCCCAGCAGGATCGGCCCCACGGTCACGCCCTGCCCGCCCACGACCTTCAGCACGTTGAACAGGATGTTGGCGGCATCCAGCGTCGGCAGTACCAGCAGGTTGGCGGAGCCCGACAGCGTCGAGTCGGGCAGGAAGTTGTTGCGCACGTCTTCCGACAAGGCCGCGTCGCCATGCATCTCGCCGTCGCATTCAACCTCGGGATGGGCGGCCGCGAAGAGGTCGCGCGCCTTGCGCATCTTGACCGCCGAGGCTCGCTTGCTGCTGCCGAACATCGAGTGCGACAGGAAGGCCACCTTCGGCGGCAGGCCGAAGCGCTGCAGCTCCTCGGCGGCCTGCCAGGCGATGTCGGCGAGCTGCTCGGCGCTGGGGTCTTCGTTGACGAAGGTGTCGGCGATGAACAGCGTGCGCTGCTCCAGCATCAGCGCGTTCATCGTCGCGAAGTTGGAGACGTTCGCCTTCAGGCCGATGAGGTTCTGGATGTGCTCCAGGTGGGAGTCGAAGCGGCCGACCATGCCGCAGATCATCGCGTCGGCGTCGCCGAGCTGGATCGCGAGCGCGCCGATCGTCGTGTTGGAGCGGCGCACCGCCGACTTGGCCATCTCCGGCGTGAAGCCGTTGCGGCCCATCGCCTGGTGGTAGGCCTCCCAGTACTGGCGGAAGCGGTGGTCGTTCTCGGGGTCGATGACGGCCACGTCCTCGCCCAGCTTCAGCCGCAGGCCGGCGCGCTTCAGGCGCATCGCGATGACCTCGGGGCGGCCGATCAGCGTGGGCTTGGCCAGGCCTTCATCGAGCGCCACCTGCACCGCGCGCAGCACGCGCTCGTCCTCGCCCTCGGCGTAGATCACGCGGGCCGGATGGGCCTTGGCCTCGGCGAAGACCGGGCGCATGAACATGCCGGTCTGGTAGACGAAACGCGAGAGCTGCTCGCGGTACGCGGCCATGTCGGTGATCGGACGCGTCGCGACGCCGGAGTCCTCCGCCGCCTTTGCGACCGCGGGCGCGATGCGCAGGATCAGCCGGTTGTCGAAGGGCTTGGGGATCAGGTAGTCCGGGCCGAAGGCCAGGTCCTGGCCCGGATAGGCCGCGGCGACTTCCGGCGGCGTCTCGGCCTTGGCCAGCGCGGCGATCTCGCGCACGCAGGCCAGCTTCATCGCCTCGGTGATCTTGGTCGCGCCGCAGTCCAGCGCGCCGCGGAAGATGTAGGGGAAGCACAGGACGTTGTTGACCTGGTTCGGATAGTCCGAGCGGCCGGTGGCGACGATGCAGTCCGGGCGCGCCTCCTTGGCGAGCTCGGGGCGGATCTCCGGCTCCGGATTGGCCAGCGCCAGGATGATGGGCTGGCGCGCCATGGTCTTGACCATCTCACCGGTCAGCACGCCGGCGGCGGAGCAACCCAGGAACACGTCCGCGTCCCTGACCACGTCGGCCAGCGTGCGAGCGGGAGTGATCTGGCAGTAGCGGCGCTTGGACTCGTCGAGCTTGGAGGCATCGGCGCGCTCGCTCTGGACCACGCCCTTGGAGTCGACGACGAAGACGTTCTCGCGCTTCACGCCCAGGCCGACCATCACGTCCAGGCAGGCGATGGCGGCGGCGCCGGCGCCCGACACGGCGACCTTCACCGCGCCGATGTCCTTGCCGACCAGTTCCAGCCCGTTCAGCAGCGCCGCGCTGGAGATGATCGCGGTGCCGTGCTGGTCGTCGTGGAAGACAGGGATGTTCATCCGCGCGCTGAGCTGCTTCTCGATGTAGAAGCACTCGGGCGCCTTGATGTCCTCGAGGTTGACGCCGCCCAGCGTGGGCTCCATCGCCGCGATGATCTCGACCAGCTTGTCGGGGTCGCGCTCGGCCAGCTCGATGTCGAAGACGTCGATGCCGGCGAACTTCTTGAACAGGCAGCCCTTGCCTTCCATCACCGGCTTGGCGGCCAGCGGGCCGATGTCGCCCAGGCCCAGCACCGCGGTGCCGTTGGTGACCACGCCGACCAGGTTGCCGCGCGAGGTGTACTCGGCGGCCAGCGTCGGGTCCTTCTCGATGTCGAGGCAGGGATAGGCGACGCCCGGGGAGTAGGCCAGCGACAGGTCGCGCTGGTTGGCCAGCGGCTTGGTCGGGGTGACGGCGATCTTGCCGCGCGTCGGGGTGCGGTGATAGTCCAGCGCCGCCTCGCGCAGGGCGGCTTCGGCGGGGCTCAGGCCGAGGCCGTCGTTCTTGTCGGTCATGCAAATCTCCGTCGCGATGAAGGGGGCCCGGCGCCATTTCCGGCATGCGATCGCGGCGACGAACCGGTGCCGTAATCGCCCGGTAACAGGGGCCCGGGGGGCGCAAAGCTTAATCCTCCGGCTCGCGCGGCGCGATGAATTCAGCTTTAACTGCCATGCAAAGATGGCAATCGCTCATGCGCGCCATGAAGGTCCGCATCGGGATTTGCCCGCAAGTTAGAGCCTTCACCCGAGAACCGTGCCCAATTGCACTTCAGGTTGCCGCGCTCACGGCGTGCGAGGAACGCGCTCACTAGAAAGAGGTCGGCGCCAGCTCGCAGCCGAAGTGGCCCGGCGACATCGAGGCCGCCGAAGGCAACGACGTCCTGACCCGCGGCATCGGCTTCGCGCCGCTGCCGGTGACGCTGCAGTCCAAGCTGGCCGCGCTTCGCGGCGGTCAAGCCGGCGGACGGGAAGCTGCCGGCTTATCTGGGCGTCTGAGCTGGACCGGTGAGCGAGCCGTCTGCGCTGGGCGTCGGACCGGGCGTCCGAGCGCTCAGCCCTTCAGGCGCGGCGTCGCGTCGACGCGCGCCTGCAACTCCGGCGGCAGCCCCTCGGTCAGGTAGCTGAGGCGCGCGCCCCACTCCATGCCCGCGGGCCACAGCAGGTCCGCCGTCGACTGGACCTGATCCAGCACGTCGTCCTCGGTCAGATGACGCTCGCGCAGGCCTACCGGGTCGATACGCATCACCAGGCACAGCATCGCGCCACCGCCGTCCGACTCGGGCAGCGTCGCGTCGAAGGCCCAGGCCTGGCCGATCAGCGGATTCGCCGTCAGCGCCTGCACCAGCGCGTCCCGTTGCCAGGACGTCAGCGTGTGTGGACGCACCCGCCCGTGCTCCAGGGCCTCGCCCGCGGCCCACAGCCGCCGCTGGCGACGCCGCCGCGAGGCCTCGTCGCGCCGCGGCGGCGCCATCGCGGCCACCGGCCATTGCGCCGGATCCGTGCCGGCCAGCGCCGCATGCCCCATCGCCCAGCGCAGCCCTTGCGATGCCCCGGCCCACGGCGAATGCTCGCGGCACAGCGCCTGCCATTGCGCCGGGCTCAACCAGCGCGCCGCGGCGCTGTCTTCAAAGGCCGCGGGCGTCAGCGCCAGGCGCGATGCATCGCACCCCAGCGCCTCGAGCCGCGCCGCGTGGGGCGGATGGCTGCCGCGCGGCTGGCGGTGGCGCAGCAGCGCCTCGCGCTCGGCCTCGGTCACCGGCGACTGCGCCAGCAGGCGCGGTGTCCATTCGACCCAGTCGGACGGCGGCTCGGCGTCCAGCGCCAAGCGCTCGCGCACCATCGCCGCCAGCGATTCCTCCTGGCGTTGCGACGCCCGCTCGATCAGCAGCAGCGCGCGGCCCAGCGCCGCCGGCGAGGCGTGCCGGGCGGCCTGCGCGTCGGCCTCGAATTCGCAGCGGCGCGAATGGGCCTCGCTGGCGCGCCGGAACCACGGCAGGAACATCGCCGCGAAGTTGCGACCCGCACGTTCCCACGGCGAGGTGCTCTCGACGTCGTCATGCCCGCCCAGGCCCTCGGCGCTCGCCCAGCTCATCCAGGCGGCGCGCGTTCGATAGATCCAGTGACCGAGCCGGCCGTGACGCCGCGAGAAGTGGCCCAGCTCATGCGCGATGACGGCCTCGGCCGCGGCGGTGTCCAGCAGGCGCAGCAAGGGCAGGCCCAGCACCAGCACGCGCCGCGTCGGTCGCAGCGACAGGCCCCGATGGCGCTCGAACGCACCGGCGTTGATCGAGTCGTCCAGCGCGATCTCGTGGACACGCGGCGCCTGCAGGGCATCGGTCAGCGCGTCCACCTTCGCGTAGAGCGCACTCGCCTGGTCGCGGGGGAGCGTCTTCAGCGCACTCCGCCAGTCCGGCTGGACCAGCCAGGCCAGGATCAGGAAGCCCAGGCCGCCCCAGACCAGCACCGTCGTGTTGGCGCCATAGAAGAAGATCGGGACGGCCATCACCACCGCGCAGGGCAGCAGCAGCATCAGCTGGAAGAAGGCGGCAGCGGCCACCGCAGCCGTCGCCAGCAACCAGCGCGGTGGCGCGGGATCGTCGAGCGTCCGTTGGTCCTCTCTCGTCGCGGACGACGGCCGGTCCAGCGCCACGGCTGCCGCCCCCTCCGCGTGAACCGTCGCCTGCCGGTCCGACTGCGCTTGAGCCTGGGTGTCCATCCATCCCCCTGTGTCGCCGCGGCGGTCTGCGCGCCGTCGGCCGGTCCTCACCGTGCGACCGCTGCGTGGCGGTCGCTGTCATCAGCATGAAAAAGGGCGCCGAGGCGCCCCTTGCGTCACGCGGCGGCCCTCGCCGCCACCGCTCCTCGCCTTGCCGCGCTCAGCCCTGCGCGCGCTTGGACAGGATCTCGAAGGCCGGCAGGGTCTTGCCTTCCAGCACTTCCAGGAAGGCGCCGCCGCCGGTGGAGATGTAGCCCACGTCCTGCTCGATGCCGTACTTGGCGATCGCGGCCAGCGTGTCGCCGCCGCCGGCGATCGAGAACGCGTCCGACGCCGCGATCGCGCGGGCGATGGTCTCGGTGCCGTGCGCGAAGGCGTCGAACTCGAACACGCCCACCGGGCCGTTCCAGACGATGGTGCCGGCCGCCTTCAGCTGCTCGGCCAGCAGCGCCGCGGTCTTCGGGCCGATGTCCAGGATCAGGTCGTCATCGGCCACCTCGGTGGCGGCCTTCACCGTCGCCGGCGCGTCGGCCGCGAAGGCCTTGGCCGTCACCACGTCCACCGGGATCGGCACCGCGGCGCCGCGCGCCTTCATCGACTCGATCACCGCCTTGGCTTCGCCGAGCAGGTCCGGCTCCGCCAGCGACTTGCCGATCTTCAGACCGGCCGCCAGCATGAAGGTGTTGGCGATGCCACCGCCGACGATCAGGCCGTCGACGTTCCTGGACAGCGACTGCAGGATGGTCAGCTTGGTCGACACCTTGGAGCCCGCCACGATCGCCACCAGCGGGCGCTTCGGGTTGGCCAGCGCCTTGCTGATGGCATCGATCTCGGCCGCCAGCAGCGGACCGGCGCAGGCGACCTTGGCGAACTGCGCGATGCCGTAGGTCGAGGCCTCGGCCCGGTGCGCGGTGCCGAAGGCGTCGTGCACGAAGATGTCGCACAGCGCGGCCATCTTCTTGGCCAGCTCCTCGCTGTTCTTCTTCTCGCCCTTGTTGACGCGGCAGTTCTCGAGCAGCACCACCTGGCCCGGCTTCACGTCGACGCCGTCGACCCAGTTCGCGACCAGCGGCACCTCGCGGCCCAGCAGCTCGCCCATGCGCCGGGCCACCGGGGCCAGCGAGTCCTCGGGCTTGAACTCGCCCTCGGTCGGGCGGCCCAGGTGCGAGGTCACCATCACCGCGGCACCGGCCTTCAGCGCCATCTCGATCGCGGGGATGGAGGCGCGCACGCGCGTGTCCTCGGTGATCTGGCCGGCGTCGTTGAGCGGCACGTTCAGGTCGGCGCGGATGAACACGCGCTGGTCGGCCACCTTGCCGGCGGCGATCAGATCGGCGAATCGCAGGACGTTCATGGGATGAGCTTCGAGTAGTTGGAAAGCGGGTGTCCGGGCACCGCGGGCGGGCCCGGCGAATCGGGGCGCAGCTTACCAGCCGGCCGGGCGCGGCCCTGTCCGGGACGGTTACGAAACGCCGCTGGAACCGGCGTCAGGACGGGCCCGGCCGGGCCTACCAGCCCAGGCCGACCCGCAGCGCCAGCATCACCGCCGTGCCGCTGACGATGGTGCCCAGGATGCCGCGCCGCCAGAAGAAATAGGCGGTGCCGACGGCCGTCGCATACAGCCGGGCGTCCTTCCAGGTGTGGATCAGCTCGCCCTGCGTCATGACGATCTCCGGCACGATCACCGCCGCGAGCGCGGCCAGCGGCGCGTAGCGCAGGCCGTCGCGCACCCACTGCGGCAGCGGGATCTCGCGGTCCGGGATCATGAAGAAGCCGCGCGTGATCACCGTGATCGCGCCCATGCCGAGGATGCCCAGCACCGCTTCCCAGAGGCTCATGCCGACCTCCCGCCGGTAGCCGGGGTCGAGGGCGGCAGCCATTTCTCCATCAGCAGGCCCACGGCCACCGCGGCGGCGATCGCCACCAGGATGTTGAGCCGCAGCGGCAGCGCATACGCGGCCACGGCCGCGCAGCCGGCCACCGCGCCGGAGACCCAGGTGTTGCGGTCCTTCAGCAGCGAGTAGCTCAGCCCCAGCAGCGCCAGCACGCCGGCGAAACCCAGGCCCCAGGTGGTGGGAATGGTGTCGGCCAGCAGGATGCCGGCGATGGCCGGCGCCTGCCAGGCGACCCAGTTGGTCGCGACGCCGCCCCAGAAGTACGGCAGCTGGTTCGCGGGATCGGGTTTCAGGTCCGGGAAGCGCTTGAGGAAGGCGACGTAGTTCAGGTCGGCGGCGAAGTAGCCGATGAACAGCCGCTGCGCGCGCGGCAGCGGCTCGAAGTACAGGCGCCACTGGGCGCTGAAGATGACGAAGCGCAGGTTCACGCAGAAGGCGGTGGCCCACAGCACCCACAGCGGCGCGCCGCTGGCCAGCAGCGGCAGCGACGCCAGCTGCGAGCTGCCGGCGAAGACCACCAGGCTCATCAGCAGCGACAGCCCCACGCCCAAGCCGCTCTTGACCATGGCCACGCCGGTCACCAGCCCCCAGGCCGAGATGCCCAGCGTGATGCCGAGCATGTCGCGCGAGCCGCGTTTGAATTCCGGATGGCGCACCAGCGCCGCGAGTCCTTCCACCATGGCCGCAATTGTCGTCGGCGTGGTCCGGAAACGAAGCGCCCCTCGGCCGCTGTCGCGGCGAGGGGCGTCCACAGAGCGCCCGGCGCAGCCGGCGCCCGGGGGGCTTACTTCAGCTTGCGGACCGAGCCCGATCCGGCGTTGGACAGGCTGATCTCGGGGCTGCCGATGTAGCCGACGTCGCCGGAGCCGGCGATCCGCACGTCCAGCTTGCGGGTCGGCGCCACGGTGACGTCGCCGCTGCCGGAGATGCTGACCTTGGCCTCGTCGACGACCAGCTCACGCGTCTTGACGTCGCCGCTGCCGGCCACCGACACGGACAGCGCATTGGCCTTGCCTTGCACCTGCATGTCGCCGCTGCCGGCCACGCGCAGCGTCACATGGTCGGCCTCCAGTCCCTGCATGCGCAGGTCACCGCTGCCGGCGATGCTGGCCTCCAGGTTGCTCGTCTTCATCGGCTCGACGCGGATGTCGCCGGAGCCGGCGATCGACAGGCCGCGCAGCTGGCGCATGTCCAGCGTGATCACCGGCGAGCCCTTGGCGTTCAGGCTGTAGCCGCGCTTGGGCGAGATCTCCAGCGTGCGGCCCTTGCTGCCGTCGACGACCTTGGTCTCGATGTAGGCGAGCAGGTTGCGGTCGGTCTTCACCTCGACCTTGTCGGACGCGCCCGACCGCACGAAGACCTTGAAATCGCCCGACAGCGCCACCGCGTCGAAGGCGCCGACGTCGCGCGCCTCGGCGGCGACCTCGCCGTTGCCCTCGATGCGCTGCGAGCTGCCGAAGCTCAGCGACCAGGCGTGGGCGGTGCCGACCGCCGCGGCGGCGGCCAAGCCCAGCGCGGCGACGGCAAACAGACGACGGGAAGCACGGAAGGACGAAGTGGTCATGGACGATCTCCTGATCTTTCGGATGATCGCATCTTCGTCGCGACGACCCGCGCCGGCGACCGGCGCAAGACGAACTGCACCCTCCGGGGGATCAACTGCGCGGCGGTCCGATGGCCCGACCGAACCGAGCCAGGCTCAGTGGCCACCCTTCTCGCCGGCCTTGTCCTTGTCCGAGCTCTTCTCGGCGCCCTTCTCGGCGCCCTTCTCCGCCGCCTTGTCCGACGTGCCCACCTGCCCCTTGGCGGAGCGCGGCGACGGCTCCTCCTCCTCGGCGGCGGCCGGCCGGCTGGCCTGCGGATTCGCCACCAGCGGGCGGGTGCCCTCGAGCTTGTTCTCGCGCATGTACTCGTCCATCTCGCGCCAGCCGTCGTACACCGCGGCCTTCTGGGCCTTGGGGTTCAGGGCGTAGCAGTCCTCGATGGCGCGCAGCGCGTTGCGGCAGGCGCCGCCGATGGCCTTGCCCTCGGCCTGCTTGGCCGCCGCCACCTTGGCGGGGTCCTCGATGCCGAGCTGGTCGCAGCCGGCCAGCAGCGCGACGGCGCCGAGCAGCGCCGCCGAGGCGGTCAGGGAGCGGAGGGAAGCCTTCATGCTGTCCTTTATCGGCCGCCGGGGCGAACGCTTGAATCAGGCAGGCCGGCGGAACGGGCCATTGTGCCGTCGCCTCCGCCCGCCCCGGTCGAATGAAAAACACCGCCCGGAGGCGGTGTTTCGTCTGGCCGGCGCGCCGGATCGCCCGGCCGGGCCGCGGGTCCCGCGTTCAGCGGCGGGACATCGCCATCAGGCGCTCAATGCGTTCCTCGGTCGACGGATGGGTGCTGAACAGGCCGCGCAGGCCGCCGCCAGAGAGCGGGTTCATGATCATCATCTGGGCCGTCTCCGGATGGCGCTCCGCCGTCTCCAGCGGGATGCCCTGGGCGTAGCGGTGGATCTTGTCCAGCGCCGAGGCCAGCGCCTGCGGGTCGCCGGAGATCTCCGCGCCGCCGCGGTCCGCCTCGAATTCACGGGCGCGGCTGATCGCCATCTGGATCAGCGAGGCCGCGATCGGCGCCAGGATCGCCACCAGCAGTCCGACGATCGGGTTGGCGGGCCGGCCTTCGCTGTCGCGCGGGCTGAAGAACATCGCGAAGTTGGCCAGCATGGAGATCGCGCCGGCCATCGTCGCGCTGACCGTGGAGATCAGGATGTCGCGGTGCTTCACGTGGGCCAGCTCGTGGGCCATCACGCCGCGCAGCTCGCGTTCCGACAGCACGCGCAGGATGCCGGTCGTCGCGGCGACCGCGGCGTGGTCCGGGTTGCGGCCGGTGGCGAAGGCGTTGGGTGCGTCTTCCCGGATCAGGTAGACCTTGGGCATGGGCAGCTGGGCGCGCTGGGCCAGCTCCTTGACCATGTTGTAGAACTGCGGCGCGCTGCGCTCGTCGACTTCCTGGGCGTTGTACATCTTCAGCACCAGCTTGTCGGAGAACCAGTAGCTGAAGAAGTTCATGCCCACCGCGACCACCAGTGCGATCAGCATGCCCGTCTGGCCGCCCAGCACGGAGCCGATCGCCATGAACAGCGCGGTGATGGCGGCCATCAGGATGGCGGTCTTCATCAGGTTGAACATGCAATCACTCCTCGGAGAACTGCGGCCGTAGCCGCGATCGGAAATCAGTCTGAACGGTACACCGTCCAGGTCGTCCCACCTGACGGCGGGGTCGGCGCATTCAAGCCGGTTTCCCCACGCCTTCAGCCAGAAATAAGCGAACCGCCCCGCCCCACCGCCAGCCCCGGCTCGGTGTCTCGCTCGCGGGCGATGCCCATGCCCCTTGAAGCGAATGCCGAGCGTGCGGAGGCGATTGAGCGGAAAGGGGCATGGGCATTGCCCGCGAGTTGCTCGGTCGCCGCGACGGCGAAGCTCACCCGAGCGATTCACCCACCTGGAGCGGCCGCGCCTGGAGGAAGGCTGCCGCGGGCAGCCGCTTGCCGCCGGCGCGCTGGAGCTCCGTCAAGCGAACGCTGCCGCTCCCACACGCCACGACCGGCCCATCGACCGACACCGCCAGCACCCGCCCCGGTTCCCCGCGCACGCCGTCGGTGTCGACGACCTCGGCGCGCCAGACCTTGAGCGGCTCACTGTCCAGCTGGGCGACGCCGCCGGGGAACGGATCGAAGGCGCGCAGCCGCCGCGCGATCTGCGCGGCGTCGTCGGACCAGCGGATCTGGCTCTCGGCCTTCTCGATCTTGTGGGCGTAGGTGACGCCGGCCTCGGGCTGCTTCACCGGGTGGAAACCGCCGCAGGCGGCGAGTTCCAGCGCCTCGACGATCATGCGGCCGCCGAGCGTCGCCAGCTTGTCGTGCAGCGTGGCGGTCGTGTCCGCCGCGGCGATCGGCAGTCGTTCGATCAGCAGCATGTCGCCGGTGTCCAAGCCCTCGTCCATCTGCATGATGGTGATGCCGGTCTCGGTGTCGCCGGCCTCGATCGCGCGGTGGATGGGCGCGGCGCCGCGCCAGCGCGGCAGGATCGAGCCGTGGATGTTCAGGCAGCCCAGGCGCGGCAGGTCCAGCACCCACTGCGGCAGGATGAGCCCGTAGGCGGCCACCACCAGCACGTCGGGCCGGGCCGCCAGCAAGGCCTCGCGGCTGGCCTGGGCTTCGTCGGGAAACTTGCCGTCCAGCCGCAGGCTGCGCGGCTGCGCGACCGCCAGGCCGTGCGCCACCGCCAGCTGCTTCACCGGCGAGGCCTGCAGCTTCATGCCGCGACCGGCGGGGCGGTCGGGCTGGCTCAGCACCAGCGGCACCTCGAAGCGGGCGTCGAGCAGCGCCTGCAGCGCGACGGCCGCGAACTCGGGCGTGCCGGCGAAGGCGACGCGCAGTCCGCCGGGGATCGGGGCGTCGGCCATCAGCGCTTGGCGTCCTCGCGGGCCTTCTTCACCAGCTTGGTCTTGATGCGCTCGCGCTTGAGCGGGCTCAGGTATTCGACGAACACCTTGCCGGCCAGGTGGTCCATCTCGTGCTGCACGCAGACGGCCAGGAGGCCCTCGGCGTCGAACTGGAAGGTGTGGCCGTCGCGGTCCAGCGCCTGCACGGTGACCTTCTTGTGGCGCATGACCTTGTCGTAGATGGTGGGCACCGAGAGGCAGCCCTCCTCGCCTTCCATCATTTCCTCGCTGCGCGCGACCAGTTCCGGGTTGATCAGCACCAGCGGCTGGTTGCGTTCCTCGGAGACGTCCATCACCAGCAGGCGCTCGTGCACGTCCACCTGCGTCGCGGCGAGGCCGACGCCGTCAGCGTCGTACATCGTCTCCAGCATGTCGTCGGCCAGCGCGCGGATGCGGTCGTCGACGGCGGTGATCGGCTTGGCGACAGTGTGCAGGCGCGGATCGGGGTATCGAAGAATGGAAAGTTTCGCCATGGTGGGGACGCGGAGGGTGGTGGACCGCTGTGGACGGCGCACAACGCCTGTTTGTAAGGGCTTGCAAGGGACGGCGGGCACCTTCATTGCGGGTGCCCCTGAACCGGGGCAGAATCGCCGCCAGCGAGAAGGTCGATTTTCGCCGATTTGGCGGACTGCACGGCCCTCGTCACAAAAGCGCCATTGGCCACGAGGGGCCTTCGATCTCGGCGCGGGAGAACAAGTAATGACGCAAAGGCGGCCGCTGGGCTTGACGACGATTTCTGCAGCCCTGCTGGCGGCCTCTGCCGCCACGACGTCCTTCGCGGCAGGCAACTACCCCATCACGCCCGACCAGCGCCAGACTGCCCAGCAGGTCGCGCAGGCCGGTGTGCCGTTGTCGGAGCTGGCGCCCAACGCGCCCGATACCTACACCGTCAAGTCGGGCGACACGCTCTGGGCCATCTCCGGCCTGTTCCTGAAGAGCCCGTGGCGCTGGCCCGAGCTCTGGGGCATGAACACCGACCAGATCCGCAACCCCCACCTGATCTACCCGGGCCAGGTGCTGATGCTGATCAAGTCCGACGGCCGCGCGCGACTGCAGGTGGGTCGCGATGTCGGCGGCGCGGCCGGCGGCACGGTCAAGCTCTCGCCGCGCGTGCGCGCCGAGTCGCTGTACGACGGCTCCATCGCCGCGATCCCGCAGCACCTGATCGAGCCCTTCCTCAACGAGGCGGTCGTCCTGAACGGCAACGAACTGGCGACGGCCCCCCGCATCGTCTCGGCGCAGGAAAACCGCGTCTGGATGACCAAGGGCGACCGGGCCTATGTGCGCGGCAACCTGACGCCCGACATCGATGCCTACCGCGTGTTCCGCGAGCCGCGCCCGCTGCGCGACCCGGTGTCCAAGGAAGTGCTGGGCTACGAGGCCGTCTACGTCGGCACCGCGGACCTGACCCGCGCCGGCGCGCCCGCGACGGCCAGCACCAAGGAAGTCCCCGCGACGCTCACGCTGACGCTGAACCGCCTGGAAGCGCAGCCCGGCGACCGGATCGCGCCGATTCCGCCGCGCTCCTACACGAGCTATGTGCCGCACGCGCCGGCTGGCGCGATCGATGGCTACATCGTGTCCATCTACGGCGACGCGATCACCGCGGGCCAGAACCAGATCGTCGCGCTCAACAAGGGCAGCCGCGATGGCCTGGAGCGCGGCCATGTGCTGGCGCTCTGGCACAGCGGCCGTGTCGTGCGCGATCCGACGACGCCCCGCCGCGAGGAAGTGAAGCTCCCCGACGAGCGTCACGGCCAGCTGTTCGTCTTCCAGGTCTTCGACCGGGTGTCGTACGCGCTGATCCTGTCGGTCCAGGAACCGGTCGTCCCGGGCGACCGCTTCACCCAGCCGTGATCGTGCGGCTCTCCGGACCAGGTCGCAGTCAGGACCGAACGGATGAGCCCAGACGATCTGCGCGACTGGCTCCGGCTGCTGTCCTGCGTCTCACGCGGCGCCGCTCGCCGGCTGCTGGCGCGCCATGGCGGTCCAGGCGCCGCCCTGGCGGCCGGTCAGGCCGGCTGGGGGCAGGCGCTCTCGGCCGAGGAAGCTGAGCGGCTGCGCAGCCCGCCCACCGAGCTGGACCGCCTCGTGCGCCGGACCCAGGCGTGGCTCTCCGGCAGCGAGCGGCGCTCGATCCTGCTGCTCAGCGACACCGATTACCCGTTCGCGCTGCTCAACACGGCCGACCCGCCGCTGATGCTGTACCTCGACGGCCGACGCGAGCTGCTGGGGCAGCGCTGCGTCGCCGTGGTCGGGAGCCGCCGGCCCAGCCCCCAGGGCGACGAAAACGCGCGCCACTTCGCCGCGGGCCTGGGAGAAGCCGGGTTCTGCGTTGTGTCCGGCCTCGCGCAAGGCATCGATGGCGCGGCCCATGAGGCGGCGCTGCACACGCCCGGCGGGACGATCGCCGTGCTCGGCACCGGGCCTGACCAGGTCTACCCGCTCGGTCACGCCGAACTTTCCCGCCACATCGCCCGCCGCGGACTGCTGGTCAGCGAGTATTTCGTCGGCACGCCGCCAATGGCGCCGAATTTCCCGCAACGCAATCGCATCATCGCGGGCCTGTCGGAAGGCTGCCTGGTCGTGGAGGCGGCGCTGAAGTCCGGTTCGCTGATCACCGCGCGGCAGGCCTCGGAAGCGGGCCGCGAGGTCTTCGCGATCCCCGGACCGATCCATGCTCCCCAGTCCAAGGGCTGCCACCACCTGCTGAAGCAGGGGGCCTGCCTGGTCCAGGAGCTGGACGACCTGCTCGCCGAGCTGCCGGCGCGGGGTTCGCCACGCGAGGCGGCGATTGACCCCGAGCCGGAAGCGGACGCCGAGGCAACGCCAGAACCCTCCGCAGTCCAGGACGACCACCCGCTGCTCCGGGCCATCGGCCGGGACACCGTCTCGCTCGAGCAGCTGTCGCAGCGCAGCGGCTGGCCGCAGGATGAGCTGAACGCCACCCTGCTGGACCTGGAGCTCGACGGCCTCGTCGCCCGCCTCCCCGGCGCGCTGTTCCAGCGCCGTCGCCGGGCCTGAAGCATCCGTGGATGTCGACGGCCGCCGGGGCTCATTTCGGCCGGAAGGGCTTTCGGGCGGTCGGTTATAGTGCCCGCCATGTTCGACGTGCTCGTCTATCTGTACGAAACCTACTGGCGGCCCGACGCCTGCCCGGATCACGCCCAGCTGACCCGGAAATTGTCGGCAGTCGGCTTCGAGGATGACGAAATCCGCGACGCGCTGTCCTGGCTGGACGGCCTGGCCGCCTCGGCCCAGTCGCACCACGGCGAGCCCGGCGAGCGCAGCCTGCGCATCTACACCCGCGAGGAGCAGGAGCACCTGGGCGAAAGCTCCGTCGGCTTCATCAGCTTCCTGGCCTCGGCCGGCGTGCTGCCGACCGCGATGCGGGAAATGGTGATCGACCGCGCGATGGCGATCCCCGGCGGCCCGCTGGACCTCGAGGACCTGAAGATCATCGTGCTGATGGTGTTCTGGAGCCTGGGCGAGGAGCCCGACGCGCTGATCCTCGACGAACTGTTCGTCGCGCCCGAAGAGCGCCTGATCCACTGAACCGGGCGCCAGCGCTCAAAAAGAAACCGGCCCCGCATCTCGCGGCGCCGGTTTTTTTCATTAGGGCGCCGGCAACAGCGCCCCGCCCCCACCCCGCCCTCACCCGCCCTCAGGCGAGCAGCCGGCTCGGATCGACCTCGAGCTTGGCCAGCGCGTTGCGCGTCGCCTTGACGGTCAGCGATTCATCCTGGGCGGGCAGCATCAGCCCGGCCTGCAGGAAAGCCGCCAGGCGGCTCAGCTGGAACAGCACGCCCCGCCCCTGCGGCGAGACGAACAGGATCAGGTGGTGCCGCAGCCCGCGCCAGACCAGCTGGACCGGCTCCACCCGGCCCCGGTAGTCCAGCATGTACCAGCTGCCCACCTGCAGCTCGCGCGCCCAGGCCAGCATCGCCGGCGTCGGCGCGGCGCCGCCTTCGGCCACCACTTCCAGTCCGTCGCACTCGTGGCTGGACAGGTCGCGCACCAGCGTCTCGTTGATCTCGCCCGCCTCGGGCGACGGCAGCATCGCCTCCAGCGTCTCGAGCTGGCTCATCAGGTCGTCCAGGCGCTCGCGCGGGATCGCCGCGGTCTTGGCGGTGAAGGCCGCCGCCAGCGCATTGTTCAGCGAACGGATGTGCTCATCCTGGCGCTCATGGCCCATGCCCGCGTGGCCCATGCCGTCGCGCAGCGTCTTGAGCAGCGGCGGCAGGCGCCGGATCACCTCGGCCCGGTCCTCGCGCGACACCTTCGCGCTGGCCGACCAGATCAGGTCGGCCGCGGCGCGCTTCATCGCCTTGGTCTGTTCGGCCTGCGGCCCGTAGCGCACACCGGTCACCGCCAGCACGTCGGCCCAGACCTGGAACAGGAAGTCGCGCACGCCGTCCTGCACCGGCACCTCGGACAGCATCTTGCGCAGTTCGATCGTGTACTGGATCGCCAGCGTCTCGCGCTGCTCCACCTGCTGCGCCAGCGACACGCCCTTCTTCGAGACCTCGTTCTCCTGCTCGAAGTAGTGGTCGAGGAATTTCTCGAACTCGGTCAGCACCGTCTGGAACACGCGCCGGCCGGTGTCGGGATAGGCCTCGACGACCTGCACGACGCGCTTGATCTCGCGCTCCAGCGCGTCGCCGATCTCGGCGGTGGACGTGCTGAAGCCCATGACGCAGGAGCCCATCCGGTCGATCAGGCGCCGCGCGGGATGGTCGTCGGTGGCGAAGAAGTCCGGCTCGCCCACGGCCACGCGCAGCACCGGCATCTGCAGCCGCGCGAACCAGACCCGGATCGCCGGCGGGATGCGCTCTTCCTGCAGGATGGCCTGGAAGAGCAAGGCGACCAGCTCGATGGTCGCGCGCTCGGCCGGCGTGTCGGCGGCGCTCTTGAGGACCTGCTTCAGCGCCTGGTTGCGATGGCGGATCTCGTCGAGCGCCTGCGGCGCCGTCAGTTGCTGGTCCACCGTGGCGACCTGGTCGGCGCGGCGCTGCACCGCTTCCTGGGCATGATTGATTGCGGCGCTCAGGCGCGGTGAACCGCCCCGAGTGACCGGGCCGGCGCCCGACATGCCCGACGCACCGATCGGCGCCGCCGGCAGGCCGCTGCGGGTCGCCGGTCCGGGCATGGGCATGCCGGACCGCGCCGGCGCCTGCGCGAGCTCCGGCACGTGGCGCGCGAGCACCCGCTGCAGCTGCGCCATCACCTGCTGGGCCGACTGGCTGGCCGGGGTGCCGGCGGGCACCGCCGGGCCGCCGACCTGCGCGCCCAGCGGGGCGCCATGGGCCGTGGCCTGCGGCGCGATGCCGCCATGCGCGGTGGCCGGCCCCAGCGGCGCGGCCTGCGTCATGCCGCCGGCCGGCGCGTTGCGCCGGATGAAGGGGCGCAGGTCCACCTCGGGCATCACGCCCTGCTGGATCAGCCAGTGGTTGGCTTCGTGATAGGCCTCGTTCAGCAGCTGGGAGAACTCGTGATGCAGCCAGCGCTGCAGCATCTGCCAGACGGAACTGCTCAGCCCGGCCTCGAACCAGGCATCGAGCACCAGCCGCGACAGCACCTGCGCGCGCAGCAGGTCCTGCTGGGCCAGGTCCTCGACGCGCTCCAGCGACTGCATGCGGTTGCGCAGGTCGCTGAACTCCCAGCTGGCCTTGTCCATCATGGCCAGCGCGAGCCGCGAGGCGATGATCTCGCGCTCGATCGTGTCGTCGCTGACCAGGGACAGGTTCTGGGGGCGGGAGGAGAGCGACGCCGAGCGCGAATCGCCGGCGCCGTGGTGGTACGCATGCCGCAGCGACTTGCCCAGCCGCGCATGCCAGGGCGTCGAGGCGCGCTGCCAGGCGTCGTAGGCATCGCGGCGGGCCATCTGCAGCGAGTGCTCGGCCGGCTGCGAGAGCAGGTCCTGCACCGCCGTGGTCAGGACCGCCACCATGGCGGGCAGCCCTCGCAGCAGCACCTCCGTGTGGACGCGCCGCGCTTGCGAAGCCAGGGCCTGGGATCTTGCGTCGGCGGCGGTCATCGAGCGTGAGGTTGAGGAGTGCGGACGACTCTACTACACGACCGCGCCGGCGTTGGGGTCGTCCGGATCGCCCTGCTTGGCGGGGCCGGCCTTGACCAGGTCCTCACGCTTGACGCCCAGCCACATCGCGATCGCCGCCGCGACGAAGACCGACGAGTAGATGCCGAACAGGATGCCGATGGTCAGCGCGACCGCGAAGTAGTGCAGCGTCGGGCCGCCGAACAGCAGCATCGACAGCACCATCATCTGCGTCGAGCCGTGCGTGATGATCGTGCGGCTGATCGTGGACGTGATCGCGTGGTCGATGACCTCGTGCGTGTTGAGCTTGCGGTACTTGCGGAAGGCCTCGCGGATCCGGTCGAAGATGACCACCGACTCGTTCACCGAGTACCCCAGCACCGCCAGGATCGCCGCCAGCACCGCCAGCGAGAACTCCCACTGGAAGTAGGCGAAGAAGCCCAGGATGATCACCACGTCGTGTAGGTTGGCGATGATGCCGGCCACGGCGAACTTCCACTCGAAGCGGAAGGCCAAGTACAGCATGATGCCGATCACGGTGAAGCCCAGCGCCATCGCGGCGTCGTGGGCCAGCTCCGCGCCGACGGACGGGCCGACGACCTCGCTGCTGGTCAGCTTCAGCGGCTCGGCGCCGTTGACCGCGCAGGCCTGCTTGCTCACCGACTCCCCTTGCGGGGTGACTTCCTGGTGGGCCACGACCTTGCCCTGCTCCGCCTTGCACAGCTCGCCGAAGACGCGGTCGACCAGCTCGGTCTGCTTGACGTCGGGCTTCACCGGCAGGCGGATCAGCACATCGCGCGAGGTGCCGAAGTTGGTCACCTGGATCTCGCCGAAGCCCATCTGCTCGACGATGTGACGGGTCCGGTTGACGTCCGCCGCCTGCGCGTACTGGACCTGGATCACCGTGCCGCCGGTGAACTCGATCGAGAAGTGCAGGCCCTTGGTGACCAGGAAGAACACCGCGGCGACGAAGGTGAGGAAGGACACGGCGTTGAGGATCAACGCGTGCTTCATGAACGGGATGTCCCGTTTGATTCGGAAGAATTCCATGGCGTTGTGCGCTCTCTTCTCTGCGGGGGGCCGGCGCTCAGCGCGCCTCGGCGGCCGGGGCGTCGCCGTCCGGCGTGCCGGGGGTGGCGTCCGGCTTCCAGACGGTGCCGATGGACACGGACTTCAGGCGCTTGCGGCGGCCGTACCAGAGGTTGACCAGCGCACGCGAGAACATCACCGACGAGATCATCGAGGTGATGATGCCCAGGCAGTGCACGACCGCGAAGCCCTTGATCGGGCCGGAGCCGAAGGCCAGCAGCGCCAGGCCCGCGATCAGGGTCGTGACGTTGGAGTCCAGGATGGTGGCCCAGGCGCGTTCGTAGCCGGCGTGGATCGCCTGCTGCGGCGCCATGCCGGCGCGCAGTTCCTCGCGCACCCGCTCGTTGATCAGCACGTTGGCGTCGATGGCCATGCCCAGCACCAGCGCGATGGCGGCGATGCCGGGCAGGCTCAGCGTGGCCTGCAGCATCGACAGCACCGCCAGCAGCAGCAGCAGGTTGAAGCCCAGCGCCACCGCCGAGAACACGCCGAACATCATGTAGTACAGGCACATGAAGATCGCCACGGCGACGAAGCCCCAGGTGACCGACGCGATGCCCTTGTCGATGTTGTCCTTGCCCAGCGACGGGCCGATGGTGCGTTCCTCGATGATCTCCATCGGCGCGGCCAGCGAGCCGGCGCGCAGCAGCAGCGCGCTGTCGCTGGCTTCCTGCGCGGACATGTTGCCGCCGGTGATCGAGAAGCTGTTGCCCAGCTCGCCTCGGATGACCGGCGCGGTCACGACCTGACCCTTGCCCTTCTCGAACAGGATGATGGCCATGCGCTTGCCGATGCTCTCGCGCGACACGTCCTTCATGATGCGGGCGCCCTTGGCGTCCACCTTCAGGTTGACGGAGGGCTGGTGGTTCTCGTCGAAGCCGGGCTGGGCGTCGTTGAGGTTGTCGCCGGTCAGCACCACCTGGCGCTTGACGATGATCGGGGCGCCATCTCTTTCGGTGAAGCGCTCGGTGCCGAAGGGCACCGGGCCGGTGCCGGCCAGCGCGGCCTGCGCCTCGGCGCTGTCGTCGACCATGCGCAGCTCCAGCGTCGCGGTGCGGCCGATGATGTCCTTGGCCTTGGCCGTGTCCTGCACGCCCGGCAGCTGCACGACGACGCGGTCGCGGCCCTGCTGCAGGATCACCGGCTCGGCCACGCCCAGTTCGTTGACCCGGTTGTGCAGCGTCGTGATGTTCTGCTTGATCGCGGCGTCCTGGACGGCGATCTCGGCCTTGGGCGTGAGCGAGCCGCTCAGGCGCAGCTCGGTGCCGGCGCCGGTGGCGGTCCAGGCGAAGTCGGGCACCTGCTCGCGCAGCAGGTTCAGCGCCTGCGTGCGGGTGGCCTCGTCGCGGAAGTTGATGGCGACGTCGTTGCCTTCGCGGGTGATGCCGGCGTGGCGGATGTTCTTGTCGCGCAGCATGGTGCGGACGTCGGAGGCCATCGACTCGGCCTTCTTCGTCAGCGCGGCCTTCATGTCGACCTGCATCAGGAAGTGCACACCGCCGCGCAGGTCCAGGCCCAGGTACATCGGGAACGCATGCAGCGAGGTCAGCCAGTCGGGGCTGCGCGAGACCAGGTTCAGCGCGACGATGAAGGTCGGGTCGGAGGTCTCGTTGCCGTTGAGGGCCTTGGCGATCGCGTCCTTGGCCTTGATCTGGGCGTCGGTGTCATGGAAGCGGGCGCGCACGGAGCCGGCTTCCAGATGCACGAAGTCGGGCGTGACGCCGACCTGCTGGATCGCCTGCTCGACGCGCTGCCGGACGGCGTCGTCGACCTTGACGGTGACCTTGGCGCTGGACACCTGCACCGCCGGCGCTTCGCCGAACAGGTTGGGCAGCGTGTAGATCAGGCCCACGAGCAGCGCCACGACGAGCAGCGCGTACTTCCACAGCGGATAACGGTTCATGAGGAGATCCTCTGAAAACCAGGCGCCTCGCCCTTCCGCGCTCGGCGTCGGGCCGGCGGGCGCCACTGAAAGCGGACCCGGCCGGTGCGGGGCACGGGCCGGGTCGTCAGGGAGCGGTCACGCGGATCGAGCGGATCGCGCGGGCCGCCCCGGGTCGGGTTGTCGGATTACTTCGAGACGGTGCCCTTGGGCAGGACCTGCACGACCGAGGTGCGCTGGACCTGGATCTCGACGCCGGAGGCGATCTCGACGCTCAGGTACTGCTCGCCGATCTTGCTGACCTTGCCGAGCATGCCGCCGGCGGTGATGACCTCGTCGCCCTTGGACAGGGCCTCGACCATCGCCTTGTGCTCCTTCTGGCGCTTCATCTGGGGACGGATCATCACGAAGTACATGACGACGAACACGGCCACCAAGGGCAGCATCTGCAGGAAGCCGCTGGTCGGGTCGGCCGAGGCGGCGCCCGCGGTCTGGGCAAAAGCGTTGGAAATAAACACGTCGATATCCCTCAGGAAAGGCGTTGGCGCGAGCCCGGAAGCCGGAGCGCCGCCGGGCGCGAGGCCCGGACGTACGGAAGAACCGGTGATTGTATGCGGCCCGTCCGGCCGGCCCGGCGCCCGCCGGACGCGGATTTAACTGGGGTTGACCTGCGCAAAGTCAATCCAATACCGTCCCGGGAAGCCCACCGGGTGGACCTGCGATGATCCGCACCCATGACTTCGGACACCCTCGAACTGCAGGACGTCGAGAAACGCCGCCAGGCGGACCAGGCCTATGACGCGATCGAGACCCTGATCGCGACGCTGCAGTTGCGCCCGGGGGCGCCGGTGGTGGAGTCGGAGCTGATCGCCCGCATCGGCCTGGGGCGCACGCCCACGCGCGAGGCGCTGATGCGGCTGGTCGCCAGCGGCCTGATCGCGCAGCAGCCGCGCCGCGGCCTGCTGGTGAGCGACATCCCGCTGGCCGAGCACCTGGACCTGCTGGAGGCTCGCCGGCCGCTGGAGCGGCTGATCGCGTGCTGTTCGGCGCGACGGGCCTCGCCGGCACAGCGCTCGGCGCTGCTGGCCTGCGCCGGGCGCATGGCCGAGGCGGCCGAGCGCCAGGACCTGGAGGCCTACATGCGGGTCGACCAGCAGCTCGACCGCGTCAACCATGCGGCCTGCCGCAACCGCTACGCGGTGGCGGCGGTGCTGCCGATGATCATCCAGTGCCGGCGCTTCTGGTACGCGTACCGGCACCTGGGTGACGTCGCCAGCGGCGCCCGGGCCCACCAGCGCCTGGCCGAGACCATCGCCAGTGGGGAGGGCGAGGCCGCCGCCGAGGCCTCCGACGCCCTGATGGCGCACTTGCGCAACTTCACGCAACAGGTGATCGCATGAATGTCCTGCCCACCCCGGCCCGGCTCGTCGACGCGCATGTCGGCGGCATGCTGACCCGCATCGTCGTCAGCGGCGGTCCCGCGCTGGCCGGCACGTCGATGACCGAGCGGCTGGCGACCTTCAACGCCGGCCACGATGCCTGGCGGCGCGCGCTGACCGGTGCGCCGCGCAGCGCGCCCGGCACGCAGGCCGCGCTGCTGACCGAGCCCGAGCGGCCCGGCAGCCTGGTGGGCGTGCTGTTCCTGGCGGCCACCGGCCCGGTGGCGCCGACGCCCGACGGCCTGGTCGCGGTGCTCGCCGCGCTGGCGCATGTGGGACGCCTGCGGCCGGGTCCGGTGCGGCTGGACACGCCCGAGGGCACGATCGCCGCGAGCTTCGCGCTGGACGGCAGCGTGCGCTTCGACGATCCGGCGCTCCAGGCACCCGAGGGCCGCGGTCACATCCTCTTCGACGGCACCCTGGTCGCGGAGCCGGACGACCCGCTGGCCTGGGGCGCGCCGGCGGCGGCGTCGCCGGGCGCGGCCGCGGTCGGCGGCGATTGAACCGGCCGCGGCCGGACCCGGTGGGACAGCTGACCCGGGCCGCGACGGATGGCGGTCTTGCCGGGGCGGCTCATCGCAGGCTCACCCGGGCGACGCTGATCTGCGTCGTGCCATCGGGCAGCGGCTTCACCGCCACGACGCGGAAGTCCTTCGGCAGGCCGACCTTGTAGAGCCGGCCGCCGGCGTCGGGCTTGTCGTCGTCGCAGGTGAGCGGACCGCCGTCCCTGGGCTTGCCGCGAGGCGCATCGGCCGCGCCGCAGTCGAGTGGCGTGCCGTAGCGCGCGAGCGCGCGGCGGTAGAAGCGGCCGACGCGGTCGACGTCGTCCTGGCTCTGGAACTTGCCCGCTGCCAGGCGCATGCCGAAGAGGCCGCCCCACAGGCTCATCCGCACGCCGGACTTGTCCTCGTCGCGATCCTTGTAGGGCACGGCGCCCGGATACAGCGGCGTCTCGAGGTCGACGCCATCGGCCTTCGCGTCGAAGGTGATGCCGGCGCTGAAGCCCTCCGAGGGCGGCGGCGGTGGCGGCGCCGGTTGGGCGCAGGCGCCGAGCGCCAGCGTGATCGCCGACAGCAGCAGCGCGTTGCGACGATGCCGGCCGGCGGGGCCGGGCGCGGCGTGGCGGTCGGAAGAGGTGGACATCGGGCGCTCCGTGGTTCGCTGAATGCGGCGCACTCTACGAATCGACGCGACGCGCGGCGTCCCCGCGGCGACGGACTGCATGACCGGCGGGACGAAGCGCAGCCCTGAAGGAAAGCCCGCATGAAGTTCACATGAGGGTCCACGTGAGGCCCACGCGAGGCCCGCATCACGCCGCCGGAACTCAGCCGGAACTCAGCCGGAACTCAGCCGGAACTCAGCCGCGCCGGCGCAGCGTCCACAGCGCCGCGGCGATGAGTCCGACGCCCGCCAGCTGCGCCGGCCCCAGCGCGCGGCCGTAGACGAGCCAGTCGACCAGCACCGCCGTGCCCGGATAGACGAACTGCAGCACCGCGATGCGGCCCGTGCCCAGGCGCGCCATGCCGGCATAGAGCACGACATAGGCCAGCCCGGTGTGCAGCACGCCCAGCCCCGCCAGCCAGCCCCAGGCGGCGCCCCAGGCCGGCCAGCCGTGCATCAGCGGCCACGGCAGCAGCACCAGCGCGCCGACGACGCACTGCCCCGCCGACAAGGCGAACGAGCCGGCGCGATCGGCCTCGAGCTTGGCGATGAAGCTGGCGGCCGCATAGCTGATCGATCCGAGCAGGCACATCAGCACGCCGGAGACGTAGCCGGGCAGCTCGCTCGCGCGCCCGCCGGCGGTGGCGCCGAAGGCCTCGTCCGCGATGCCGGTGGCCAACGCCAGCCCGCACAGCGCCACCGCCGCGGCGAGCCACTGGGCGCGGTCCACGCGCTCGCGCAGCCAGAACGCGCCCATCGCCATCAGCCAGAAGGGCTGCACGTGGAAGACCACGGTGGACACGGCGATCGAGCAGCGCGGAATGGCCGCGAAGAACAAGCCCCAGTTCAGCACCGTCAGCGCGCCGACGGCGATCACCGCGACCAGCGGCCGCCCCCGCAGCCGGAAGAGCTCCCCCAGCCGGCCGCGCGCGGCGCCCCAGAGCAGCAGCGCGGCCAGCCCGAACACGCAGCGGAACCACACGGTCGTGGCCGGGTCTTGCGCCGCCTCTTCGACGAAGACGCCGATGGTGCCGAGCAGCAGGCCGCCGCCGATCATGAGCAGTTGGCCTTCGCGCAACCGTCTGACGGGCGCGCCCAGTCCGGGGTTCGCGACAGTGCCGGGCGTCATCGCGGACTCCATTGCGAGCGCCATCGCAGGCGTCATCGCAGGTGCCATCGCGGACGCCACGGTAGGCGTCGGCGTCACGCCGGGCGTGGAGTCGTACAGAGGCCTGGCGGCGTCGGCACCGGCCGGTGTCACGGCGACACGGGATGGGACGAATGAAGTCATGCGGCGAGTCTGCGGCTAGGACGACCGGCAGCAAAGCGAATCCTTTTCACGCTTAGCATCACGGATTCGAATGCTCGCCCGGGCGGCGGAGGATGGGATGTCGTCGACCGACCTTCAACTGGACTGGCTGCGCGCCTTCGTCGCCGCGGTGGATGCGGGCTCGCTGACGGCGGCCGGGCAGTGGGTGCATCGCTCGCAGTCGGCGCTCAGCATGCAGATCGCGAAGCTGGAGCGCGCGGTCGGACAGCCCGTGCTGGTGCGCACGCCGCGCCGGCTCGACCTCACGCCCGCGGGCCGCGAGCTGCTCGGCCATGCGCGGCGCCTGATCGCGCAGCACGACGAGGCGGTGCAGGCGCTGCGGCGCGAGACGCTGCACGGGCGGCTCACCATCGGCGTGCCGGAGGACTACGCGGTGCCCTACCTCACGCCGGTGCTGCGCGACTTCGCCGGGCGCCACACCGCGGTGGAACTGACGCTGGTCTGCCAGCAGTCGACGGTGCTGATCCCGCGGCTCGCGCGTGGCGAAGTCGATGTCGCCGTGGTCACGCGCGATCGCGCCGGACGCGGGCAGCCGCTGTTCGAGGAGCCGCTCGCGTGGTTCGGCGCTCCGCGTTTCGAGGCCTGGCGCCAGACGCCGCTGCCAGTGGCCGTCTACGAATCGGGCAGCCTCGCGCGCAAGGCGGCCCTGGCGGCGCTGGCCGCGTTGAAGCGGCCCTACCGCATCGTCTGCGACAGCGCGAGCCCCGCCGGCATGCTGGCGGCGGTCGAAAGCGGTCTGGCGATCGCGCTGTTCACGCGCTGCAGCGTGCCGGACGGCATGGAGCTGCTGGACGAGCGCCATGGCATGCCGCCGGCCACCTCGCTGCCGGCGATGTCGGTGGTGCTGATGCGGAGCAAGGCCTCGGCCGGGTCGGCGGCGGCGGACGCCTTCGCGGGCCAGGTCTTGCGCACGCTGGCGCGCAGCCGCAGCGGCTCGACTATGCTGCGCCGATGATGCTGCTCCGCGGGCTGCGGCCGCTCCTCCTCCTGCTGCTGGCCGGCGTCGCGCTGGCGACCGGGACTCACGCCTGGGCCGCCGAGCCGCTGAGGATCGGCTCGAAGCGCTTCACCGAAAGCTACATCCTGGCCGAGATCCTCGCGCAGACGGCGCGGGCCGGGGACCCCGCCGCCGCGGTCGAGCTGAAGCAGGGGCTGGGCAACACGGCCATCGTCCATGCGGCGCTCAAGGCCGGCAGCATCGATGTCTACGCCGAATACCTCGGCACGATCGAGCGGGAGATCCTCGGTCACGCGACGACCGGCGCGCCGCTGGCGCAGCTGCAGGCCGAGCTGCGGCCGCTGGGGTTGGCGATCGACGTGCCGCTGGGCTTCAACAACGGCTACGCGCTGGCGATGCGGTCGGCACGGGCGCGTGCGCTCGGGCTCACGGCGGTGTCGCAGCTGAAGGGGCAGCCGGCGCTGCGGCTGGGGCTCAGCAACGAGTTCCTGGGGCGTGCCGACGGCTGGCCGGGGCTCTCGCGGCGCTATGCGTTGCCGCAGACGCCGACCGGACTCGATCACGGGCTGGCGTACCGCGCGCTCGCCGACGACCAGATCGATGTCACCGACGTCTACACGACCGATGCGCAGATCGCGGCGCTCGACCTGACGGTGCTCGCCGACGATGCCGGTTTCTTCCCTCGCTACGACGCCGTGCTGCTGTATCGCGTCGACCTGCCGCGCCGGCATCCGCGCGCCTGGGCGGCGCTGCAGACGCTGCGCGGGCGCATCGACGAGGCCGCGATGATCGCGATGAACGCGCAAGCGGAGATCCAGCGGCAGCCGTTCGACGCGATCGCGCGAGATTTCCTCGCCAAGCCACGCAGTCACACAGTCGGTACGCCTGCCGCCGCGTCGGCATCAGCATCAGCATCGGGAGCGGCACCCACGTCGGCATCCACACCCGTAGCGGCACCAACACCTGCATCGCCCTCGGCATCGGGAACGGCATCGGGATCGGCATTGGCGTCGGCATCGGCGCCCACGCCCGCATCGGCGTCCTCGCCTAGGCTCGAGCCGGGCGTCGCGCGCTCGACGTCCGGCCTGTGGGCTCGCATCGCGGGTCCCGACCTCGGCCGGCTCACCGCGCAGCATCTGACGCTGGTGCTGGGCGCCGTCGGTCTGGCCGCGCTGGTCGGCGTGCCGCTCGCCGTCGCGCTGCATCCATGGCCGCGCTGGCGCGAGGCGCTGCTGGCCGCCTGCGCGCTGCTGCAGACGGTGCCGTCGCTGGCGATGCTCGCGCTGCTGATCTGGGCGATGGACCGGATCGGGCCGGTGCCGGCACTGGTCGCGCTGACGCTCTACGCGCTGCTGCCGGTGCTGCGCAACTGCACCGTCGGGCTCAGCGAGGTGCCGCAGGGGCTCACCACCGCAGGGCGAGCGCTCGGCCTCACTCGCGGCCAGGTGCTGCGCTCGATCCAGCTGCCGCTCGCGCTGCCTGTCATGCTGGCGGGCCTGCGCACGGCCACCAGCCTCTCCATCGGTACCGCGACGATGGCCGCCTTCATCGGCGCCGGCGGCTACGGCGAACGCATCGTCACCGGCCTGGCGCTGAACGACCAGGCGCTGCTGCTCGCCGGCGCGCTGCCCGCGGCGGCGCTGGCGCTGGCGCTGGAGGCCACCTTCGGCGCGATGAACTGGTGGCTGGCGAGACGCCGGCGCGGCTGACGCCGTCGGCGGCATGGCCTCGAGGCCGGGCGCTCAAGCGGGTGAGCCGGCGCCGAACTCGCTGTCCATGGCCGCATAACAGCGCTGCTGCGCGGCGGACCAGTCGCCCAGTTGCGCGGGCTGCAGGCCCGGCTGCATCAACTGGCGCAGCGCGACGGACTGGGCTTGCCGCACCAGCACCGCCAGCACCGCCGACGCTGCGCCGCGCCCGGGGCGAGGCGCGAGCGCCTCGGCGACCTGCGGCGGAAACCCCCAGTGCTCGACGATCTGCGCCGACCAGGTGGCCGTCAGCGGCAGCAGTTGGCGATGCAGACCCTCCCGATCCAGCGGCGGCACCGAGGGCGCCGACATCGCGTCCAGCACGCGCAGCAGGGCCATCAGGCCGAGCTGCGAGCTGAGCCCGGCCAGGTAGGCGGCGAACTCGTCGTCCCCGGCGTTGGCCAGCCGCCGCGTGGCGAAGGCGGTGCGTTCGCTCAGGTCCCAGAGCAGCGTGCCCGCCCGGCTGCCGTAGCGGCCCTTGCCCTGATGGAAGATCGGCCGCATCGCGGCGCCCATCACCAGTTGATCCAGCCCCTGCTGACCCAGCACCGTCACCGCGCCCGACAGGTCGGTGATCTCGCGCTCGGGCCGGTAGCGCGGCGAATTGGCCAGCCGCATCAGCTCGCCGACCAGGCTGGGATCGCGCGACAGCAGCTGCACCAGCTCCGCCCGCGCGACATCCGGTCGGCGCGCCAGCCGCATCAGCTGCGGCAACACCGCCGGCAGGCGCGGCAGTTGGTCGGCCCACTGGGAGCCACGCTGCCCCTGCAGGCGCTGCATCAGCCCCTGCTCGCCGGCGGACGGCGGCACGTCCTTGAGCCGCGACAGGCCCAACAGCCGCGCGCTGAACTGCAACCACTCCGGCGAGGCCTCGAGCGCGGGGAAGACGATCTCGCCGCCGGTGTAGACCGCCGTCTGGGTCGACACCTGGCTGGGCCCGTGCGAGTGCGCCGACACGAACGGCTGCGACGGCGGTGACGCGGCCGCGCCCGGTCCCGCCGGCGCGGCGGACGGCGCCGCTGGCCGCGCGGTCGGGTCGGAGGAGGCAGCAGGCCGGCCGGTCGACGTGGCATCGCCGGAGCCGGACAGCAGTTTGCGGAGGGAGGACAGCAGCGCCATGGTGGGAAGTCGGCGGATTATGGTGGGCACCGCCCGCGCGCGTTCCGGCCAGCTCGCGTCACTCCCCCGATTCGGGGTGGGCGCGGGCCGGCTGTCGACGCCGTGTCGATTCCGGCTGGCGCCGTTCGTCGTCTGCAGGTGACCCACCCTTGACCGAAGGAGATTGCGATGACTGCTTCCGTATCCGCCGTCCCCGCCGCGACCGGCGCGACACCCTACCTCACCATCCGCGGCGCCGCCGCCGCGATCGATTTCTACCAGCGCGCCTTCGGCGCCAGGCTCGAATTGCGGCTCGACGCGCCGGACGGCGTGATGCATGCCGAGCTGAGCGTGGGCGGCGCGAAGTTCATGTTGACCGAGGAGCGCTCACACTGCGGCGCGCTCAGCCCCTTGAGCCTGAACGGCAGCGCCACGACGGTGGTGATCTACGTGCCCGACGTCGACGCGACGGTGAAGACCGCCGAGGGCGCCGGCGCCAAGGTGGAGATGCCGGTGGCCGACCAGTTCTGGGGCGACCGCATGGGCGTGATCGCCGATCCGTTCGGCCACAAGTGGATGCTGGCCACCCACAAGGAGGATGTCTCCGAGGCCGAGCTCAAGGCGCGCATGGCCCGGATGTTCGCCGAGGGCCAGCCGGGCTGACGCCCCGCCGGCGTGCACCGCGACCGGCCTCGCGCGGTGCCGGCCCAGTGCGGCTGGCCCAGTGCGGCTGGCCCAGTGCGGCTGGCCCAGTGCGGCTGGCCCAGTGCGGCTGGCTCAGTGCGGCCGGCTCATTGCGCCTGGCGACTCGCGCCCAGGTAGGTCTCGATGACCCGCGGATCCTTGGCCAGGTCCGCGGCCTTGCCTTCGAGCGCGATCTCGCCGGTTTCCAGCACGTACCCGTAGTCGGCGACCTCGAGCGCCGCGCGGGCGTTCTGCTCGATGAGGAGGATGGACACGCCGGCCTCGCGCAGCTGCGCGACGATGCGGAACACCTCCTTGACGATCAGCGGCGCCAGGCCGAGGCTGGGCTCGTCGAGCATCAGCAGCTTGGGCCGCGCCATCAGCGCGCGCCCCACAGCCAGCATCTGCCGCTCGCCGCCGGACAGCGTGCCCGCCAGCTGCGCGCGGCGTTCCTTCAAGCGGGGGAACAGCGCGTAGACGCGCTCCAGTTCATCGCGCCAGTCCTTCACGCCCAGGCGCATCGGCCGGAAGCCACCGAGCACCAGGTTGTCCTCGACCGACATCGTCGTGAACAGCTCGCGCTTCTCCGGCACCAGCGCGAGGCCCTTCATCACGCGCTCCTCCAGGCCCAGGCCGTTGACGTCCTCGCCATCGAACAGCACCTGGCCGCGCGCGGGCAGCACGCCCATCAGCGCATTGAGCGTGGTGCTCTTGCCGGCGCCGTTGGGACCGATCACCGTGACCACCTCGCCCTGGCGCAGGCGCAGGTCCAGCCCGGTGAGCACCTCCGCGCGCCCGTAGCCGGCGTGCAGGCCGCTGACCTTCAACAACTCGCTCATGTCAGTGTTCCGTTCCCAGGTAGGCCGCGCGCACCTCGGGGCTGGCCTGCACCTCGGCGGGCGTGCCCTCGATCAGCTTGGTGCCGAACTCCATCACGACGATGCGGTCGGTCAGGCCCATGACGAAGTCCATGTCGTGCTCGACCAGCAGGATGCTCATGCCCTCGGCCCGCAACTGCCGCAGCACCGCGGCCAGCGCCTGCTTCTCCTTGTGGCGCAGCCCGGCGGCCGGCTCGTCGAGCAGCAGCAGCGACGGGTCGGCGCACAGCGCCCGGGCGATCTCCATCAGCCGCTGCGGCCCCAGCGCCAGGTTGCCGGCCAGCTCGTGCAGGTGGTCCTGCATGCCGATGCGGCGCAGCTGCGATTCGGCCTCGGCGAACAGGCGCCGTTCCTCGGCGCGGTCCAGCCGCAGCATCGCCTTCGCCGTGCCGCTGTGCGAGCGCAGGTAGCCGCCCAGCGCGACGTTCTCCAGCACCGTCATGTCCGCGATCATCTTCACGTGCTGGAAGGTGCGCGAGAGGCCGCGACGCGCGATCTGGCGCGCAGGCAGCCCGGTGATGGATTCGCCGGCGAAGCGCAGCTCGCCGCTGGTCGCCGGCAGCACGCCGGAGACCAGGTTGAAGGTCGTGGACTTGCCGGCGCCATTGGGGCCGATCAAGCCCATGATCTCGCCCGCGCGCAGCTCGAAGCTGACGTCGTTCACCGCCACCAGGCCGCCGAACTGCTTGCGCAGCCTGTCGACCCGCAGCAGCACCGAGCCGGCCGGCGGCTTGGGACGCGACGCGAGCGCGGCCGCGCCCTCCCAGTCCCGTTCCCGAGGGACCGCCGGCCACCAGCGCGACAGCAGCCCCTGCAGCGACGGCCACAGCCCCTTGGGCGCGTACTTCAGCATGAGCACCAGCACGATGCCGAGCACGATGATCTCGAAGTTGCCGTTGCTGCCCAGCAGCGCGGGCAGCAGCTCCTTGAGCTGGTCCTCGATGATCTTGAACACCCCGGCGCCCACGAACGCGCCCCAGACGCTGGACACGCCGCCGACGACGGCCATGAACAAGTACTCGATGCCCATCTTCAGGCCGAAGGGACTGGGGTTCACCGTGCGCTGGACATGCGCGAACAGCCAGCCCGACACCGAGGCCAGCAGCGCCGCGATCAGGAAGATCACGACCTTGTAGCGGAAGGTGGAGACGCCCATGGCCTCGGCCATCACCGTCGCGCCGCCGAGCGCCCGGATCGCCCGCCCGGGCCTCGAGTCCAGCAGGTTGCGCACGGCGATCGCGCCGACGATCGCGAACAGCCAGATCAGGTAGTAGATGGCGCGGCCGTCGGCCAGGCTGATGCCGAAGAGCTCGATGGCCGGCACGCCGAGCAGGCCGTCGTACTTGCCCAGCGACTCCATGTTGGCGATCGAGAAGTTCAGGCTCAGCGCCCAGGCGATGGTGGCCAGCGGCAGGTAATGGCCGGACATGCGCAGCGTGATCAGCGCCAGCACCAGCGCGATCGCCAGCGTGATCGCCAGACCGGCGGCCAGGCCCAGCCACGGCGACAGGCCGTAGCGCGCGCTGAGCAGCGCCGTCGTGTACGCCCCCACCCCGACGAAGGCGGCCTGGCCGAAGGACGTCAGGCCGCCGACGCCAGTCAGCAGCACCAGGCCGAGCGCGACCAGCGCGAACATGCCGATGTAGTTCAGCTGCGTGATCCAGAACTCGGGCACCGGCAGCAGCGGCAGTACCGCGAGCACCGCCAGCAGCAGCGCCGGCGCGAGGCGGCGCGACCACGGGCGCGCCGCGGCGGGCACGGGGGACGAGGCTTTCATGGCGGCTCGATCGGAGCTCACGTCAATGCTCTTCATGGTGCGGGTCGCGCCAGCTGCGCCACAGCAGCACCGGCAGGATGGTGGTGAAGACGATGACCTCCTTGAAGGCGCTGGCCCAGAAGGAGCTGAAGGACTCGATCAGGCCGACGAGCAGCGCGCCCAGCGCCGCGCCGGGGTAGCTGGAGAGCCCGGCGAAGACCGCGGCCACGAAACCCTTCAGGCCGATGAGGAAGCCGCTGTCGTAGAAGATCGTCGTGGTCGGGCTGATCAGGATGCCGGACAGCGCGCCGATGAAGGCCGCCAGCGTGAACGAGAGCCGCCCGGCCGAGGTGCTGGAGATGCCCATCAGCCGCGCGCCGAGCCGGTTCACCGCGGTCGCGCGCAGCGCCTTGCCGTAGAGGCTTTTCTCGAAGAACAGCCAGAGCGCCACGATCAGCGCGGCCGAGGCCATCACGATGATCAGCGTCTGGCCCGAGAACATCAGCGGCCCGGCCGTGTAGCTCGCGTCCCAGAAGCTGGGGTTGCGCGAGCCCTCCGCGCCGAAGAACACCAGGCCCAGCCCGGTCAGCGCGAAGTGCACGCCGACCGAGACGATCAGCAGCACCAGCACCGAGGCGTCGGCCAGCGACTGGTAGGCCAGGCGGTACAGCAGCCCGCCCATCGGCGTGACCACCGCCAGCGTCAGCAGCGCCTGCGCCACCAGCGGCAGCTTCATCGGCGCGAGCCAGAGCGCGCACAGCCCGATCGCGACGCCGGGCAAGGCGCGCAGCGCGATCGGCGCCAGTTCCGCCGCGAGGCGTCCGGCGCGCGCGGCGGCGATCAGGTCCAGCACCGCCGCCAGCAGCGCCATCGCGATCAGGAAGTGGACCGTCAGCGGCGTGTGGCCGAGCTGCAGTCCCGCCAGCGTCAGCGCGCCGAAAGCGACGAACTCCCCCTGAGGAATGAAGATCACCCGCGTGACCGCGAACACGAGGACCAGGGCCAGTGCCAGCAGCGCATAGATCGCGCCGTTGGTCACCCCGTCCAGCACCAGGATGCTTGCAATCGCCCCGTCCACCTTGTCTCCTGTCGTGGTGCCGGGCGGGGCCGTTGATCGCGCGCCGCCGATGCGTGCCGGCGGCGTCGCGAACGCTCCGAAGGCCATCGCCCGGGGTTGGTCGTTCATGCGACGTGTGGCGACCGACTCTAGCGGGAAGCCCTCGGCGCTCCGTCAGTGGATGCCGCATTGACATTTCGCAATTGATTAATCCGACCGGTCGGTCGAAGTTGAGGCTCGGCGGGACGGTTTGTGCTACGCGCCGCTTCGCTAGACTGCGCCGCCATGCCTCAACACATCCCCGCGCTGGAGATCGACGGCCCGCTCGCCCGCGTGACGCTGCGGCGGCCGCATGTCGCCAACCGCCTCGAGTTGATCGACCTGCAGACGCTGCAGTCCCACCTTCGGGAAGTCGAAGCCACGCCGTCGGTGCGCGTGCTGCTGCTGCGCGCCGAGGGCCGGCATTTCTGCAGCGGCTTCAACATCGACGCAGTGCCCGGCGTGGACGCGGGCGCCTTGTTCGAGTCGCTCGCCGACGCCTGGGAACAGGCGCGGCCGGTGACGGTCGCGGCCCTCCAGGGCGGCGTCTACGGCGGCGCCACCGACCTCGCGCTGGCCTGCGATTTCCGGCTCGGCGTGCCGCAGTGCGAGATGTTCGTGCCCGCCGCGCGATTGGGGCTGCACTTCTATCGCGGCGGCATGGAGCGGTACGTGAACCGGCTGGGGCTGTCGATGGCCAAGCGGGTGCTGCTGGCCGGCGAGACCCTGGACGCCGAGGCGATGCACGCCAGCGGCTTCCTGGATCACCTGCTCGACGACGGCGAGGCGCTCCAGGCGGCGGCGCAGGCCCTGTGCGAGCGGCTCTGCGGCTTCGCGCCGCTGGCGCTCGCCGGCATGAAGCGCCATCTGAACGCGATCGCCAACGGCCGGCTCGACATCGAGGCGCTGCGCGCGGACATCGCGGTGTCGAACGCGTCGGAGGATCTGGCGGAGGGCGTTCGCGCCTGGCAGGAAAAACGCGCGCCCAGGTTCAATGGCCGCTGATCCACGCCCTGAAGAGGGAACGACGGGGAATGAGGGGGACGGTCGCCGCCGGCGAGGTCAGGCGGTGGTCAGACGGTTTCCAGCTCGTGGCGCCAGGCATGCAGGTGCAGGCAAGCCTTCGCGGTGGCGCGGCGCAGGTCGAGTTCCTCGCGTTTGGTCCACACGCGGGCCTGGTCGCGCTCCCCCAGCGCGATCACGCCAAAGGTCCTGCCGTTGATCTGGCCGCTGACGTCCAGCATCGCGCGCCAGGTGGGCGGCGGCTGCAGGGTGCTCAGACGGGGATCGGTGCGCGCATCGGCGCAGTTGAAGACGCCTTCGGCCAGCAAGGTGTCGAAATAACCGGGATAGGCGCGCTGCTCGCAAACCGGCGGTTGGCGGCTCGGTCCGTCGATCGCATGGGCGCCGAGGCAGCGCAGGCGGTAGGCGCCCGGTTCCCCGTCCAGCAGCCACAGGCTGGCGTGCGAACTGCGGAAGTGGCCGCACAGGGCCTCGCTGATGGCCTGCGCGTAGCGCTCGGCCAGTTCGCCGGCGGCGTCCAGGCCGCTCTCACGGGCCTCGGTCGCCGGCCATTCCAGTTCCTGACTGGCCGCCCGCATGGCGGCGAACAGCCCCTCGATCCTTTCCATCGTTGCGCTCGCTCCCTCATGTGTCCTTGTCATTGACGCCACGGTGAACGGCGCGGGCGGCATTCTAGGTGTTTTCCCTAAACGCTGCCAAGCCGCCGGGAGGCTGTGTTACCGGCCCATCCGTGCGACGAATGTCTCTTGCAACCGATTCGGGCGACCTTCGCGCGAGGTCATTAGCGATGCCCCGGTACGGGGAGGGTCCGGCTTATAGGAAAATACGGGTTTCGCCGTCCGCCCCTGGGGGGAACTTGGGGTGGTCGGCGCGGCATTTCAAACTCTTATCAGGATCAGGATCAGCGTGGCCAAGGATACGACCAAGACGACCATCGAAGCCGATGGTCTGCGCTATCGCTCTAAAGCTCCCGGCTCGCCCTTCGCGGCGACCTCTTCGTTTGGCGCGGCAACCATGTCGTGCTTCCTTTGCGGCAAGCATCGCCCCCGCGCGCTGCTGAAGTCCCGCAAGCTGCTGGGCAAGTCCCAACCCGTCTGCGCTCCGTCCTGCAAGGAACTGGAAGAGCAGCTGGCGACCAAGAAGTAAGCCCAGGCTTACCGGGCGTCCTCACGACGCCCTGAAGCAGCGTCCACAGACCGCGCGGTAACGGGAGTTGCCGCCGATCTCGACCTGCGCGCCTTCGGTCAGCTTTCGGCCGGCGGCGTCGACGCGCATGTTCATCGTCGCCTTGCGGCCGCAGTCGCAGATGGTCTTCATCTCGTCCATCTCGTCGGCCAGCGCCAGCAGCGCCGCCGAACCGGTGAACAAGGCGCCGCGGAAGTCGGTCCGCAGCCCGTAGCAGATCACGGGCACATGGCGCATGTGCGCAATCTCGTGGAGCGACCAGACCTGGTCCTGCGTGAGGAACTGCGCCTCGTCCAGCAGGATGCAGGCGATGCCCGGCGACTGCGTGATCAGCGCGCGGAAGTCCGTCTCGGCGGTGAACACCTCCGCCACGCGCTGCGGCCCCAGCCGCGAGGTGATGAATCCCTTGCCATAGCGGTCGTCGACCCCGGCGGTGAACAGGCGCACCGCATGGCCGCGCTCCTCGTAGTTGTGCGCCACCTGCAGCAATGCGGTGGACTTGCCGGCATTCATCGCGGCGTAGCGAAAAAACAGTTTGGCCATGGTCCTTGCACGCCCGGTCCCGCCGGGCAGCGGGCGATTGTCGGCGCAATTGCGACCGTTCGTCGGGCGGTGCTTTCACCCCCGGGCAAGCGATGTAGCGGGGCGTCATACGCCCCACCTAATATGGATTGCGAGGGAATCGATGCACCGCCGGGACACGACCCCGCCGGTGCGAACAAGAGCGCCAAGCGAAGCGAGACCATGAGCAAAGACACCAGCACCGCCGTTCGGGAAGACGGCCTGCGCTACGCCTCCAAGCTGGGAGGGTCGCCGTTCCAGGGCAGCGGCCAGACCCGTTCCTGCTTCAAGTGCGGTCGGCACCGTCCTCCGAGCAGCCTGCAGTCCAAGCGCATCCTGGGCCGGACCGAACTGGTCTGCAAGCCCGCCTGCGAACCCAAGACCTGATTCCCCTTCCCGGCGGCCGTCGTCAGGCAGGACGGACGGCCGCCGTCGATCGGCGCGAATTGCCACGCCCGCGCGGCTATGGGCACAATCCCCCTTTTTCCCGAAGGCCGGCCCCGCGCCGCTTGATGCATGTCCTCCAGCACCCCGCCGCAAGGCGAAGTGACCTCCCCCGAAGTCCCGGACCCGAAGGCCCCCGTCGCCGAGACGACTGACGCCGCGCTGACGGCGCCGCAAGCCGACGCCGCGCCCGCCCCGGAAGCGGGAGATGCCGCCGGCGAGGTCAGCCCGCCCGACGCGAGCACCGCGCCGAGTCCGGCCAAGCCGGCCGAGGGCGGACGCGTCGACGTCCAGGCGGTCGCCGCCAAGCTGAAGGAGCTCTTCCCGGCCCTCTTCGGCGGCGGCGCCAAGCCGCTGAAGCTGCGGGTCCAGTCCGACATCCAGCAGCGCGCCCCGGGCCAGTTCACGAAGGCCCAGCTCTCGGCCTTCCTGCGCCGCTATACCGGCGGCACCGGCTATCTGATCGCGCTGACGCGGGCCAAGACCCGCTTCGACCTGGACGGCCAGCCCGCCGGCGAGCTGAGCGACGAGCACCGCAACGCCGCCCAGGAAGAGCTGACTCGCCGACGTGGCATCACCGAGGCGCGTCGCGCCGAGGAAGACCGCGGACGCCAGGAACGCGCGCAATTGCTGCGCGACTTCTCGCGCACCACGCTGACGCCGGCCAACTTCTGCGCGCTCAAGGGCCTGACGCAGGAACAGCTCGATGCCCAGCTGAAGCTGGCGCGCGAGGAGGAGGCGCAGCAGCCGCCGCGCCAGGAGCGCCATGACCGACCGCCCAGAGGCCAGGAGCATCGTCGTGGCGGCCCTCGTGGCGAAGGACGACCTGGCGGCCCCGGCCAGGCACCGCGCGGCGATGGACCCCGCCGTGACGGCCGTCCGAACGAAGGCCGCAAGCCGCCGCGCCAGCCGCGCTGATCGGCTGACCGCGCGCCGACGCGCTCCCACCATGGTTGCCGACGAGCGCCCGCCGCGCAGTGAATGCGCCGGGCGCCGCCCGCATTGCGATGGCTGCGGCCGACCGTCGGTCGGCTGCTGGTGCGCCTGCGTACGGCCGGTCGACAACCTCACCCCGCTGCTGATCCTCCAGGACCGCGACGAGGCCGGACAGGCCAAAGGCACGGCCGGCCTGCTGGCGCGCTGCCTGTCTCGCGTCGAACTGCGTGTCGGCGAACGATTCGATCCGCCGGCCTCGACCGCCGGGCTCGTGTTGCTTTATCCGGCGACGCCTGGCAACGCCGCGACCTTGGAACCAGCGCCGGCGCCCCGCGGTGAGGCGTGCCATGGGAATCTGCTCGCTGGTAAACCGTCGCTCACGACCCTGGTGGTCCTGGACGGGACCTGGCGCCGCAGTCGACGGTTGCTTCATGAGAACCCCTGGCTGCAGGCGCTCCCGCGGATGGCGCTCGATGCGCCGCCGCCTTCCCGCTACGCCATCCGGCGCGCGCACGCGGCGTCGCAACGCAGCACGCTCGAGGCCAGCGCCCTCGCGCTGGCACAGCTCGATGGCGACGAGTCGCGCTACGCGCCCCTCTGGGCTGCCATGGACGCGTTCATCGCCCTTCAGCAGGCGCTGGCTGACCGCGCTCCCCCGGCCGGTGGAGCCGGCGCGCGGTAAGCTGCCCGGCCATGAATCCTTCCTCGCCCGCCAATCCCCCTTCCGAGCCCCGACTCACCTCGCTGTCCCACGGCGGCGGCTGCGGCTGCAAGATCGCGCCCGGTGTGCTCTCGGAAATCCTCCAGGGGACGAGTGCCCTCCCCGTCCCCCGCGAACTGCTCGTCGGGATAGAGACGGCGGATGACGCCGCCGTCTATCGGCTCAACGACGAACAGGCGCTGATCGCCACGACCGACTTCTTCATGCCGATCGTCGACGACCCGCATGACTTCGGTCGCATCGCCGCGACAAACGCGATCAGCGACGTCTATGCCATGGGCGGCAAGCCCATCATGGCGCTGGCCCTGGTCGGCATGCCGGTGGCGGTCCTGAGCACGGCGACCATCGGCCGGATCCTCGAAGGCGGTGCGTCGGTCTGTCGCGAGGCGGGCATCCCGATCGCGGGCGGACACACGATCGATTCGGTCGAGCCGATCTATGGCCTCGTGGCCTTGGGACTGGTGCATCCCTCCCGGGTGAAACGCAACGCGGATGCCCGCGCCGGCGATGTGCTGGTGCTGGGCAAGGCGCTGGGCGTCGGCGTGATGTCGGCAGCGCTCAAGAAGGGGAAGCTCGACGACGCGGCCTATCAGCGGATGCTCGCGACCACGACCAAGCTGAACACGCCCGGTCCGGAGCTGGCTGCGCTCGACGGCGTCCATGCGCTCACCGACGTCACCGGCTTTGGTCTGGCAGGGCATGCCTTGGAGATCGCGCGCGGATCGGGCTGCGCGGTGGAGATCGATTGGCGGGCGGTACCGCTGCTCGAAGGCGTGCCATCGCTGGCGCGCGATGGCTTCGTGACCGGCGCATCGGGCCGCAATTGGGCCGCCTACGGCGCGGAGGTGGCCTTGGCCGGCTCGCTGCCCTCGCAGGCCCAAGCGCTCCTGAGCGATCCGCAGACCAGCGGTGGCCTGCTCGTGTCGTGCGCGCAGGCTGCGGTGGACGCGGTACTCGCCATCTTCACGCGTCACGGGTTCGACGCGGCGGCGGTCATCGGCCGCGTCACGGCATCGGGAGAAGGTCCGAAGCTGCGCGTGATCTGAGCGGCGCTGAAAAGAACAAAGGGCCCTCGCATGAGGGCCCTTGTTCGATTGGTTGCGGGGGCAGGATTTGAACCTACGACCTTTGGGTTATGAGCCCAACGAGCTACCAGACTGCTCCACCCCGCGGCTGTGATGTGCGGTGATCGGCGGGCGCCGAATCACCGTTTGGTTGATCGCATCGCACGCGACCTCTTGGTCTTCGTGTCGATCCGCTCAACAACACTGTCCAAGGACAACATTCGATGTTCTGGTTGCGGGGGCAGGATTTGAACCTACGACCTTTGGGTTATGAGCCCAACGAGCTACCAGACTGCTCCACCCCGCGATCGAAGAAAGAGAGTGTAGCACGGAATCGACCGTCGTCTCAACTTCTGACGACAGTCTTCGCAAGATTCAAAGGCCGGCCGCCTGCAGCGATTGGAGGAAGCGGTCAGCGTCCTGGAAGCCGATGACTCGCGCGCCAGCCAGTTCCTCCCCCTTGGGGTCGAAAAAGATCGTGCCTGGGGGACCGAACAGCTTGAAGCGCTTGAGCAGTTCGCGGTCTTCGGCGTTGTTCGCCGTGACATCAGCCTTCAGCAACAGCGCGCCGGCGAGCTTCGCCTGCACGCGCGCGTCGGTGAAGGTGAAGCGCTCCATCTCCTTGCAGGACACGCACCAGTCGGCGTAGAAGTCCAGCATCACCGGCTTGCCGGCGGTGCGCAGCGCCTCGTCGAGCTCGGCGACGCTCTTGACCTTGTGGAAGTTCACCGCGACCGGCTCGCCAGCGGACACCGCCGCCGCTAGGCCATTGCCCGCGCCAACGACACCCGCCAAGGGCTTCAGCGTGTCGGTGCCTCCAGCGGCGACGCCAATGAACTGCGACACGCCGAACACCATCGCCGCGACGGCGGCGCTCTTGCGCAGCCACACGCGAGGCGTGTTGGCCTCGACGCGCTGGAAAAGCCCCAGCAGCGCGGCCAGCGCGATCAACAGCGCCCCCCAGAGCAGCTGCGCGACGACCGCCGGCAGCACCGGTTGCACGATCCACAGCGCGACCGACAGCAGCAGCAGCCCGAAGAAATACTTGACCGTCTCCATCCAGGGCCCGGCGCGCGGCAGGAGCGTGCCCGCCGACAGGCCGAGCAGCAGCAGCGGGACGCTCATGCCCCAGGCCAGCGCGAACAGCGCCAGGCCGCCGACCGCCACATTGCCGGTCTGGCTGATGTAGAGCAGCGCGCCGGCCAGCGGCGCCGCGACGCAGGGGCTCACGATCAGCGCGGACAGCGCCCCCATCACGAAGACGCTGAAGAACTTACCGGCGGGCAAGCGCTGGGTCGCATCGGACACGCCGCCGGTGAAGCGGCTCGGCAACTGGATCTCGTAGACGCCGAACATCGACAGCGAGAAGCCGATCAGGAGCAGCGCGAACAGCGCCAGCACCCAGGGCTTCTGGAGGTAGGCCGCCAGGCCGCCGCCCGCGAGACCCGCCGCGACGCCCAGCGCCGTGTACAGCAGCGCCATGCCCAGCGAGTAGCTGAAGGCCAGGAAGAAGCCGCGCGCCCGCGACGGCGTGCCGCCCTGGCCGACGATGATCGACGACAGGATGGGGAGCATCGGCAGCACGCACGGCGTCAGCGACAACAGCACGCCGGCCGCGAAGAACGCGCCGATGACCAGCCACAGGCGGCCGGAAGCCAGCACCTCGTCCAGCGGCGAGCTCGAACGAGACGCCGCGGCGCCTGCGACCGCGCCTTCGGCGTTGCCGGTCGCCGCGGCTGCCGGCGTCGACGCCACCGCGTTCGATACGCCGAAACCGCTCAGCGCGTCCGGCGCCGCACCGATCTTCACCCCGCCATCGCCGCCGAAGCCCTTCAGGCCCAGCGTCAGCTCGCTCTTCATCGGCGGATAGCACAAGCCCTTGTCCGCGCAGCCTTGGCCGGTCAGCACCAGCTTCAGCGGCGCCGCCTGCAGCGCCGTCACCGGCACCTTGATGCTCAGCCGGTCGCGGTAGGTCTCGACTTCCTTCTGGAAGGTCTCGTCGAACTTGCGCTTGGGCGTCGGCCAGGCGATGTCGCCCAGCGTCGCGCCCGCCGGTTCCAGCTTGAACTGGTCGCGGTACATGTAATAGCCGGGCGCGATCGTGAAGTTCAGCTGGAACTCGCGATCGCCGGTCAACTGCACGTCGACCTTGAAGGCCTGGTCCGGGTCGAGGAAATCGTCGGCGCGAGCCGGGACGGCCAGCAGCGCCGAGGCCAGGGTCAGCAACAGGACCAGCGCCGGCATCAGGCGTCGCATCAAGGCAAGAGGGGTCATGAACGCGGGACGCGTGCGGCTTCGTGGACCGCGTCGTCGAGAGATCGGAAAGGCGCGAAGCTTAGCGCCAAGCGGCACGGCCTGTCGTTGGACTGGCGCCATGCCCGGTCTGCGCTGCGCGTATCGCGGATACACAAGAAAAAAGGCCAGCATTGCTGCTGGCCTTCATGCGCTTGAGCGGGTCGCTGATTATTCAGCGGCGTCGCCTTCAGCCGCTTCCGGACGATCAACCAGTTCGACGTACGCCATCGGAGCGTTGTCGCCGACACGGAAGCCCATCTTCAGGATGCGGGTGTAGCCGCCCGGACGGGTGGCGAAACGGGGGCCCAGCTCGTTGAACAGCTTGACGACGATGTCGCGGTCACGCAGGCGGTTGAACGCCAGGCGACGGTTGGCGACGGTCGGTTCCTTGGCCAGGGTGATCAGCGGCTCGACGATGCGACGCAGTTCCTTCGCCTTGGGCAGCGTGGTCTTGATCGCTTCGTGTTGCAACAGCGAGACCGCCATGTTGCGGAACATCGCGGCGCGGTGTTCGCTGGTGCGGTTCAGTTTGCGGAGGCCGTTACGGTGGCGCATGGTGCTTTCCTTTCCTTCAGTTATTGCCGGCAGCCGGATCAGGTACTGCCGGGGGCACCGGACGGGTCCTCAGACCCGCCCTCTTTCAAAAAATCAACGCTTGTCGAGACCTTGGGGCGGCCAGTTCTCGAGACGCGAGCCCAGGGTCAGGCCGCGCGAGGCGAGCACTTCCTTGATCTCGTTGAGCGACTTGCGACCCAGGTTCGGGGTCTTCAGCAGCTCGGTCTCGGTGCGCTGGATCAGGTCACCGATGTAATAGATGTTCTCGGCCTTCAGGCAGTTGGCCGAGCGCACGGTCAGCTCGAGCTCGTCGACCGGACGCAGCAGGATCGGATCGAAGCTGCTGGAACGGGCGGCCGGGGCCTGGTCAAAGACGTCGACCAGATCGGTGCCTTGCAGCTGGGCGAAGACGGCCATCTGCTCGACCAGGATCTTGGCCGAGGCACGGATCGCTTCTTCCGGGCTGATCGCGCCGTTGGTCTCGATCTCCATGACCAGCTTGTCCAGGTCGGTACGCTGCTCGACGCGGGCGTTCTCGACGGCATAGCTGACGCGCTTGACCGGGCTGAACGAGGCGTCCAGCACGATGCGACCGATGGCCTTGGTCGGCTCGTCGCCATAGCGGCGCATGTTGCCAGGCACGTAGCCGCGGCCCTTCTCGACCTTGATCTGCATGTCCAGCTTGCCGCCTTGCGACAGGTGGGCGATGACGTGCTCGGGGTTGATGATCTCGACGTCGTGCGGGGTCTGGATGTCAGCGGCGGTGACGGGGCCTTCGCCTTCCTTGCGCAGGACCAGCGTCACTTCCTCACGGTTGTGCAGGCGGAACACCACGCCCTTCAGGTTCAGCATGATGTGGACCACATCTTCCTGAACGCCGTCGATGGCGGAGTACTCGTGCAGCACGCCCGCGATCGTCACTTCCGTCGGCGCATAACCCACCATCGAGGACAGCAGCACACGGCGCAGGGCGTTGCCCAGGGTGTGGCCATAGCCGCGTTCGAACGGCTCCAGGATCACCTTGGCGCGATGACCGCCCAGGGGCTCCACAGTGATGGATTTGGGTTTGAGCAGATTCGTTTGCATGAGGTCTTTCTTTCAATACCCTCGGTTCGTTACACCGATAAGGCTGAGGGACCAACCAGGCGCGCCCAATACAGCTGACGACGCCCGGACGAGGAAAAGCCGAGCAGGCCCCTGCGGGGCCGCTCGGCAGGCACGAAAGAATTAACGCGAGTACAACTCAACGATCAGCGATTCGTTGATCTCGGCGCCGAACTCGTCGCGATCCGGCGTCTTCTTGAAGACGCCTTCCATCTTGGTGGCGTCGACGGCCACCCAGGCCGGCAGGCCGATCGACTCGGCCAGCTTCAGGCTGTCGGCGATGCGCAGCTGCTTCTTGGCCTTCTCGCGCACGGCGACGACGTCGCCGGCCTTCACCAGGTAGGAAGCGATGTTCACGACCTCGCCGTTCACCGTGATGCTCTTGTGCGAGACCAGCTGGCGGGCTTCCGCGCGCGTCGAGCCGAAGCCCATGCGATAGACGACGTTGTCCAGGCGCGATTCCAGCAGGACCAGCAGGTTCACACCGGTCGAGCCCTTGCGGCGCTCGGCTTCGGCGAAATAGCGGCGAAACTGGCGCTCCAGCACGCCGTACATGCGCTTGACCTTCTGCTTCTCGCGCAGCTGCAGACCGAAGTCGGAGGTGCGCTGGCCCGAAGTACGGCCGTGCTGGCCGGGCTTGGTGTCGAACTTCGCCTTGTCGCTGATGGCGCGGCGGGCGCTCTTCAGGAACAGGTCGGTGCCTTCACGGCGGGAAAGTTTGGCCTTCGGGCCGAGGTAACGTGCCACTTTGCGTGTCCTTCATCAATCTGACGCGCGCCCGGAGACATTCCAGGCTGCGCGCGAGTCCGGCCAGTGTTTTTGTAGGCTCGGACGGTGGGCTTCAAGAAGTCGAAGACTTCGGCTGAGGGGCGTTTCCACCATCCTCAGCAAAACGGCCGGCTGGCACTGACGCGCCAGCCGGCTGGATCTGATCGAATCAGCGATTATCGCACTGATTCCGACCGCTCTGCGCAAGCGCTTAGATGCGACGACGCTTCTGCGGACGGCAGCCGTTGTGCGGCACCGGCGTCACGTCGGAGATCGAGTTGATGCGGATGCCCAGCGCGGCCAGGGCACGCACCGAGGATTCGCGACCCGGGCCGGGGCCCTTGATCTTGACGTCCAGGTTCTTGATGCCTTGCTCCTGAGCGGCACGGCCGGCCACTTCAGCAGCCACCTGGGCCGCGAAGGGGGTCGACTTGCGCGAGCCCTTGAAGCCCTGGCCGCCCGAGGAGGCCCAGGACAGCGCACCACCTTGACGATCGGTGATCGTGATGATGGTGTTGTTGAACGACGCGTGCACGTGGGCGATGCCGTCGGCAACGTTCTTCCGAACCTTCTTGCGAACGCGCTGGGCAGCCGAGTTATTGGGTGCTTTTGCCATGGTTTGCTTTCTTCAGATGCCGCCGATTACTTCTTGCCGGTCGCCGCCGACTTGCGCGGACCCTTGCGGGTACGGGCGTTCGTGCGGGTACGCTGGCCGCGCACCGGCAGGCCACGGCGATGGCGGAAGCCACGATAGCAACCCAGGTCCATCAGGCGCTTGATGTTGATGGACATCTCGCGACGCAGGTCGCCTTCGATGGTCAGGCGGCCCACTTCCTCACGGATCTTTTCCAGATCGGAGTCGGTCAGGTCCTTGACCTTCTTGTCCAGCGGAATGCCGCAGCTGTTGCAGATCTTCTGCGCGGTCGTACGGCCAATGCCGTAGATCGAGGTCAGACCGATCTCGGTGTGCTTGTGCGGCGGAATGTTGATACCAGCAATACGTGCCATGTGCGTCCTCTAATTCGCTTGCAGTCGTGAGGCCAATCAGCCTTGGCGCTGCTTGTGGCGGGGATCGGTACAGATCACACGCACCACGCCATTACGACGGATGATCTTGCAATTGCGGCACATCTTCTTGACGGATGCCGAAACTTTCATGGTCTGCTCCTTGACCTACTCTGTTCGCTCAATCAGCGTTAATCCGGGGGGTTGCTAAAAAGCTCACTTCGCCCGGAACACGATGCGAGCACGACTCAAATCGTACGGCGTCAATTCCACAGTCACCTTGTCGCCCGGGAGGATTCGGATGTAGTGCATCCGCATCTTCCCGGAAATGTGACCGAGAACGACGTGACCGTTCTCCAGCTTGACTCGGAAGGTTGCATTCGGGAGGTTCTCGAGAATCTCGCCTTGCATCTGAATGACGTCGTCTTTCGCCATACCTTCGATACTTGCCGAATTGGGTCTGAATGTTTACCTAGCCTGGTGCATCAGTTGGCCTTGAAGCTGGCCTTCTTCAGCAGGGACTCATACTGCTGGCTCATCACGTAGGATTGGACCTGCGCCCAGAAGTCCATCGTGACGACCACGATGATCAGCAGCGACGTGCCACCGAAATAGAACGGGACGTTGTACTTCAGCGTCAGGAACTCAGGCAGCAGGCACACGCCGGTGATGTACACCGCCCCGGCCAGCGTCAGCCGGGACAGGATCTTGTCGATGTGCCGAGCCGTCTGGTCACCGGGACGGATCCCGGGGATGAACGCACCGCTCTTCTTCAGGTTGTCTGCGGTCTCACGGCTGTTGAACACCAGCGCCGTGTAGAAGAAGCAGAAGAACACGATCGCAGCCGAATACAGCAGCACATAGATCGGTTGTCCCGGACGCAGCGCATCCGCGATGTCCTTCAGCCAGCGCATGCTGTCGCCAGTCGCGAACCAGCTCACCAGCGTGGTGGGCAGCAAGATGATCGACGACGCGAAGATCGGCGGAATCACACCCGACATGTTCAGCTTTAGCGGCAGATGCGAACTCTGGCCACCGTAGACCTTGTTCCCGACCTGACGCTTCGCGTAGTTCACCAGGATCTTGCGCTGGCCACGTTCGACGAACACGACCAGGTAAGTCACCGCGGCCACGATCACGATCACGATCAGGCACGAGAACACGCTCATCGCACCGGTACGAACCAGCTCGAGCAGGCCGCCGATGGCGCCTGGCAGACCAGCGGCGATGCCGCCGAAGATCAGGATCGAGATGCCGTTGCCCAGACCGCGCTCGGTGATCTGCTCACCCAGCCACATCAGGAACATCGTGCCGGCCACCAGACTGGTCACCGCGGTGATGCGGAAACCGAAGCCCGGGCTCAACACCAGCCCCGGAGAGCTCTCCAGAGCGAACGCGATGCTCAGACTCTGGAAGATCGCCAGGCCCAGCGTGCCGTAGCGCGTGTACTGCGTGATCTTGCGACGCCCCGCCTCGCCTTCCTTCTTCAGCGCTTCCAGGCTCGGCACCACGTAGGTCATGAGCTGCATGACGATCGAGGCCGAGATGTAGGGCATGATGCCCAGCGCGAAGACGGTGAAGCGCGACAGCGCACCGCCCGAGAACATGTTGAACAGGCTCAGGATCCCGCCCTGCTGGCCCTTGAACAGCTGCTGAAGCTGCGCAGGATCGATACCGGGCACGGGGATGTGCGCCCCGATGCGGTAAACCACCAGCGCGAGGACCAGGAACACCAGCCGGCGACGCAGGTCGCCGAACTTGCCGCTCTTGGCCAACTGGGATGCGTTGCTTGCCACTGCCGCCTAGTCCTGTGCTTGGCTGATTAAGCGACGGAGCCGCCGGCGGCTTCGATCGCCGCCTTCGCGCCGGCCGTCACGCCCAGACCCTTGATCGACACCTTGCGGGTGATCTCGCCGGACTTGATGACCTTCACCGACTTCGCCAGCTCCGACACCAGGCCGACAGCCTTCAGCGTCAGCAGGTCGATTTCATCGCCGGTCAGCTGGTTCAGTTCCGACAGCGTCACTTCCGCGTTGAACGGACGAGCCAGGGACTTGAAACCACGCTTGGGCAGGCGACGCTGCAGCGGCATCTGGCCGCCTTCGAAGCCGACCTTGTGGAAGCCACCGGCGCGCGACTTCTGACCCTTGTGACCACGGCCGGCGGTCTTACCCAGACCCGAGCCGATGCCACGGCCCACGCGACGCTTGGCGTGCTTGGCACCAGCGGCGGGCTTGATGGTATTGAGTTGCATCTTCTATTCCTCGTCGATGCTGTGCTTACAGCACCTGCACCAGGTAGGCGATCTTGTTGATCATGCCGCGCACCGCGGGCGTGTCTTCCAGCGTCTTCGTGCTGTTCAGCTTGCGAAGACCCAGGCCGACGACCGTCGCGCGATGGTCGGCGCGGCAGCCGATCGGGCTGCGGACCAGCTTGACCGTGAGCGTTTTCTTGTCAGACATCTCGATCTCCTGGCGCTCAGTTGAAGATTTCTTCAACCGTCTTGCCGCGCTTGGCCGCCACTTGGGCGGGCGTGGAGCAGCGCTTGAGCGCGTCCAGCGTGGCACGAACCATGTTGTAGGGGTTGGTCGAACCGTGGCTCTTGGTCACGATGTCGGTCACGCCCATCACTTCGAAGACAGCGCGCATCGGGCCGCCAGCGATCACGCCGGTACCGGCGGGAGCCGGAGCCATGATCACGTGCGCCGCGCCGTGCTCACCCACCACGTTGTGCTGGATGGTGCCGTTCTTCAGGGCGACCTTGATCATGTTGCGGCGGGCCGATTCCATCGCCTTCTGCACGGCGACGGGCACTTCCTTGGCCTTGCCCTTGCCCATGCCGATGCGGCCATCGCCGTCACCGACCACGGTCAGCGCAGCGAAGGACAGCGTGCGGCCGCCCTTCACAACCTTCGTGACGCGGTTGACCGCGATCATCTTTTCCTTCAGGCCGTCGTCGTTGCCTTCGGTCTGAGCGCGGGGTTGAAACTTTGCCATTTCCTAATCCTTTGAGCGTCAGAACTGCAGGCCGGCTTCGCGAGCGGCTTCAGCCAGGGCCTTGACACGGCCGTGGTAGGCGAAGCCCGAACGGTCGAAAGCCACCTTCTCGACGCCAGCGGCCTTCGCCTTCTCGGCGATGCGCTTGCCGATCAGGCTCGCGGCAGCCACGTTGCCACCCTTGCCGGACAGCTGCGTGCGCACTTCCTTCTCGGCGGTCGAAGCGGAAGCCAGCACGCGCTGACCGTCTTCGGAGATGACCGAGGCGTAGATGTGCAGGTTCGAGCGGAAGACCGTCAGACGGGCCACACGCTGCAGGGCGATGCGGGCACGCGTTTGACGCGAACGACGCAGGCGTTGTTCCTTCTTGTTCAGCATGGCGCGGCTCCTTACTTCTTCTTGGTCTCTTTGAGGGAGACCTTCTCGTCGGCGTAACGGATGCCCTTGCCCTTGTAGGGCTCCGGCGGACGGATCGCGCGCACTTCGGCAGCGATCTGGCCGACGACCTGGCGATCTGCACCCTTGATCAGGATTTCCGTCTGGGTCGGGCACTCGACCTTGATACCAGCCGGCATGTCCTTGACCACGGGATGCGAGAAACCGATCTGCAGGTTCAGCTTCTGGCCTTGAGCCTGGGCACGGAAGCCCACGCCAACCAGGTTCAGCTTCTTCTCGAAGCCCTTGCTGACGCCGTTGACCATGTTGTTCAGCAGCGCGCGCATCGTGCCGCTCATCGCATCGGCTTCAGCCGATTCGTTGACCGGGACGAAAGTCAGCTTGCCGCCTTCCAGCTTGACCGTGACCAGAGGATTCGCGGCCACGAACAGGGTGCCCTGGGCGCCCTTGACGCTGATCTTCTCAGCGGCGATCGTCGCTTCCACGCCTTGCGGGAGGACGACCGGCATTTTTCCAACGCGGGACATTGTCTGTCTCTCCTTGGCTTAGGCGACGTAGCAAAGCACTTCGCCGCCGACACCGGCTTGACGTGCCTTGCGGTCGGTCATCACGCCCTTCGGGGTCGTGACGATCGCCACGCCCAGGCCATTCATGACCTGGGGAATGTCGTGGCGGCCCTTGTAGATGCGCAGGCCGGGACGGCTCACGCGCTCGATGCGCTCGATCACCGGACGACCGGCGTAATACTTCAGCGCGATCTCGAGCTCGGGGCGGGCAGCATCGCCACGCACCGCGAAATCGTCGATATAGCCTTCATCCTTCAGGACCTTGGCGATCGCGACCTTCAGCTTCGACGAAGGCATCACGACGCTGGCCTTCTCAACGCTCTGGGCGTTGCGAATGCGGGTCAGCATATCGGCGATAGGATCACTCATGCTCATACGAAATCTCCTAAACCTGCCGATTACCAGCTGGCCTTGACGACACCGGGGATGTCGCCCTTGAAGGCCAGCTCACGAATCTTGTTACGAGCCAGGCCGAACTTGCGGAACGTGCCACGGGGGCGGCCGGTCAGTTCGCAGCGGTTGCGCTGGCGGGTCGGGTTGGCGTTCCGGGGCAGCTTCTGCAGCTCCAGGCGGGCCAGATAGCGCTCTTCGTCCGACTTCTTGCTGTCGTCGATGATGGCCTTCAGTTCCGCGTACTTCTTGGCGTACTTGGCGACCAGTTGGGCGCGCTTCAGCTCACGTTGCTTGATCGAGAGTTTTGCCACGGGTCACCTCAGTTCTTGAACGGGAACTTGAACGCAGCCAGCAGAGCCTTGGCTTCGTCGTCCGTCTTGGCCGTCGTCGTGATGCTGATGTTCAGACCACGCAGAGCATCCACCTTGTCGTATTCGATTTCGGGGAAGATGATCTGTTCCTTGACGCCGATGTTGTAGTTGCCGCGACCGTCGAACGAACGACCGGAGATACCGCGGAAGTCACGCACGCGCGGCAGGGCCACGGTGACGAAACGGTCCAGGAATTCGTACATCGTGGCGCCACGCAGGGTCACCATGCAGCCGATGGGCACGCCGTCACGGATCTTGAAGCCGGCGATCGCCTTCTTCGACTTGGTGACGACAGGCTTCTGGCCGGCGATCTTGGTCAGGTCGCCCACGGCGTGGTCCATGACCTTCTTGTCGGCGACCGCCTCGCTCACGCCCATGTTCAGCGTGATTTTGGTGATGCGCGGCACTTCCATCACGGACTTGTAGCCGAACTTCTCGGTCAGACCCGGGACGACCTTCTCGCGATAGAACTCTTGCAAACGAGCCATGTCTTACCCCTTAGGCCTTGATCTCTTCGCCGGTCGACTTGAACACGCGCACCCGCTTGCCATCCGCGCCGAGCTTGATGCCCACGCGATCGGCCTTGCCGGCAGCGGCGTTGAAGATCGCCACGTTGGATTGATGGATGGGCATGGACTTGTCGACGATGCCGCCAGTCGTGCCCTTCAGCGGGTTCGGCTTGACGTGCTTTTTGACGACGTTGATGCCTTCGACCACGACATGGTCGGCATCGACGCGCAGCGTCACGGTGCCGCGCTTACCCTTGTCGCGGCCGGTCAGGACGATGACCTCGTCGCCTGTGCGAATCTTGTTCATGGCAATACCTTTGTCTGAGCGGGGCTTAGAGCACCTCAGGCGCCAGCGACACGATCTTCATGAAGCGCTCGGTACGCAGTTCACGCGTGACCGGGCCGAAGATGCGGGTGCCGATGGGCTCCAGCTTGGCGTTCAGCAGCACGGCGGCATTGCCGTCGAACTTGACCAGGGAGCCGTCCTGGCGGCGCACACCCTTGGCAGTGCGCACGACCACCGCGTTGTAGACCTCGCCCTTCTTGACGCGGCCGCGCGGAGCAGCTTCCTTGATGCTGACCTTGATGATGTCGCCAATATGCGCATAGCGACGCTTGGAACCACCAAGCACCTTGATGCACATGACGGACTTGGCGCCAGTGTTGTCCGCGACGTCGAGTCGCGATTGCATTTGGATCATGTCTGTCCCCAACTTTTCCCGCTCAGGCAACTGCGACCATCGCAGCCATCCAGAGAGCGGTCAGTCTTGGGCCCGTAAGCCAATCACCTGTCACCTTGCGGCGACCCGCGTCTGGCCTAAATGGGCAAGAAACCTAGAACCGAAGGCGGCGCGTTTCAGGAGCGGGCCCCGAAACCCCCGTTGAGTAACGGAGCCACCATTCGGCGAAGCTGCGGATTATGCGCGAAGCACAATCCGCCTGTCAACTGGCGGATTTAGCTGTCAGAGCGCCTGTGCCTGCTTGAGCAGCGTGCCGGCGTCGCTGACCTCGAACTTGCCGGGCGCCTCGATGTTCAGCGTCTTGACCACGCCATCCTTGACCAGCATCGAGTAGCGCTGCGAGCGCAGGCCCATGCCGCGGGCGACCAGGTCCAGCGTCAGACCCGTGGCCTGCGTGAAAGCCGCACTGCCGTCAGCCATCATGCGAACCTTGCCCGCTGTCTTCTGTTCGCGGCCCCAAGCGCCCATCACGAATGCGTCATTCACCGAGATGCACCAGACCTCGTCGACGCCCGCGGCCTTGAATGCGTCGGCTTGGGCCACATAGCCCGGAACGTGCTGCGCGGAGCATGTCGGCGTGAAAGCACCCGGCAGCGCGAAGATCGCCACGGTCTTGCCTGCGGTCAGCTTCTCGATGTCAAAGCTGTTCGGACCGAGCGAGCAGCCCTCGCCCTCGACTTCGATGAATTCCTGCAGATTGCCGGCCGGCAGTCGATCGCCCACTTTCAGCATGACGTACTCCTGGTAGATGTTGTGAAGAAAAGGAAAGCGGCAGAGTGTGCCGCGAAAAATGAAAAATGGCTGCACACCGGGATTACCGGCGTACAGCCATTCATGTGCCAGAGAACGGGGCGCTCCCGGCAGGCGCCGCCACGACGGCGGCGCAGGCGATCAGACCAGCTGAGCCTTCTCGACCAGGCGGGTCACCACCCAGCTCTTGGTCTTGGACAGCGGACGGCCTTCGGCGATCTCGACCACGTCACCCATCTTGTACTCGCCCTTTTCGTCATGGGCGTGGTACTTGCGGGAACGAGCCACGATCTTGCCGTAGAGCTCGTGCTTGGCACGGCGCTCGACCAGCACGGTGACGGTCTTGGCGCGCTTGTCGCTGACGACGCGACCGATCAGGGTGCGGGTGTTCTTCTCTTGAGCTTGCGTCATTTCGCGGCTCCCTTCTTCTCGGCCAGGATGGTCTTGGCGCGGGCGATGTCACGACGCGTCTTGCCCAGCACCGAGGTGTTGGTCAGTTGTTGCGTCGCCTTTTGCATGCGCAGACCAAAGTGGGCCTTCAGCAGATCGGTGACTTCCTTCTTCAGGGCAGCCACATCCTTCGCGCGCAGTTCAGATGCTTTCATGGGGTGTTCTCCAATCAGGCGCCGAGCTGGCGGGTCACGAAGGTGCAGCGCAGGGGCAGCTTGGCAGCGGCCAGCGTGAACGCTTCGCGCGCCAGAGCCTCAGGCACGCCATTGACCTCGTAGAGCACCTTGCCGGGCTGGATCTCAGCCACGTAGTACTCCGGGTTGCCCTTGCCGTTACCCATACGGACTTCGGCAGGCTTTTGCGAGATCGGCTTGTCCGGGAAGATGCGGATGAAGATCCGGCCACCGCGCTTGATGTGACGCGAGATGGCACGGCGAGCCGCTTCGATCTGGCGGGCCGTGATGCGGCCGCGCTCGGTGGCCTTCAGGCCGAAGTCACCGAAAGCGACGGTCGCGCCGCGGGTCGCAACACCAGTGTTGCGGCCCTTTTGCTCCTTGCGATATTTGCGACGAGCGGGTTGCAGCATGTTGAGTTCTCCTTACGCCTGGCCGCCGTCAGCGGCGGGCTTGCGCACCACACGCTTCGCAGCAGGCTTGTCGCCGCCTTCGGCAGGCTTGTCGCCACGACCACGGCCACCCGGCGCGCCCGGACGGGCATTGCGACGGGGACGACGATCATCTTCGGCACCCGGGGGGGTGTTGATCACGGGGGCCTCGCCATTGGCCAGGCGGTCGCCGCGGTACACCCACACCTTGACGCCGATCACGCCGTAGGTGGTCTTGGCTTCGGAGAAGCCGTAATCGATGTCGGCCTTCAGGGTGTGCAGCGGCACACGACCTTCGCGATACCACTCGGTGCGAGCGATTTCGATGCCGTTCAGACGGCCGGCGGACATGATCTTGATGCCCTGCGCGCCCAGGCGCATCGCGTTCTGCATCGCGCGCTTCATCGCGCGGCGGAACATGATGCGCTTCTCGAGCTGCTGGGTGATCGAGTCGGCGATCAGTTGGGCATCGATCTCGGGCTTGCGCACTTCTTCGATGTTGACCGCGACGGGCACGCCCAGACGCTTGGCCAGCTCGGCCTTCAGGTTCTCGATGTCCTCGCCCTTCTTGCCGATCACCACGCCCGGACGGGCCGAGAAGATCGTGATGCGGGCGTTCTTCGCAGGACGCTCGATCAGGATGCGCGAAACGGCGGCGTTCTTCAGCTTGGCCTTCAGGAAGTCGCGCACTTGCAGATCTTCGGCCAGCATGCTGGCGAAGTTCTGGTTGTTCGCGTACCAGCGCGACGCCCAGTTACGGGTGACGGGCAGGCGGAAGCCAGTCGGATGAATTTTCTGTCCCATAGTCTTCCTTCAGGCTCAGTTGCCGACGGTCACGTAGATATGGCAGGTCGGCTTGCTGATGCGATTGCCGCGGCCCTTGGCGCGCGCGGAGAACCGCTTCAGCGTGGTGCCCTGCTCCACGTAGATCGAAGTGACCTTCAGCTCGTCAATGTCGGCACCGTCGTTGTGCTCGGCATTGGCGATGGCCGATTCCAGCGCCTTCTTGATGATCAGCGCGGCCTTCTTCTGGGTGAACTCCAGGATGTTCAGCGCTTGATCCACCTTCTTGCCGCGGATCAGGTCCGCCACCAGGCGACCCTTATCGAACGACAGGCGGACGCCACGAACGATTGCTTTGGTTTCCATCGTCGTCATCCTTACTTCTTACCGGCCTTCTTGTCGGCCGGGTGGCCCTTGAAGGTGCGGGTCAGAGCGAATTCACCCAGCTTGTGGCCGACCATCTGGTCAGACACATAGACCGGCACGTGCTGCTTGCCGTTGTGCACGGCGATCGTCAGACCGATGAACTCGGGCAGGATCGTCGAACGACGCGACCAGGTCTTGATGGGCTTCTTGTCCTTGATGGCAACGGCCTTGTCGACCTTGGCCATCAGGTGGTGATCCACGAAGGGACCCTTCTTGAGGGAACGAGTCATGTGGTCAACCCCTTACTTCTTGCGACGCGAGACGATGAAGGTCTGCGTGCGCTTGTTGTTGCGAGTGCGGTAGCCCTTCGTCAGGGTGTTCCACGGCGACACAGGGGCCTGACCTTCACCCGTACGACCCTCACCACCACCGTGCGGGTGGTCGACCGGGTTCATGGCGGTACCACGCACGGTCGGGCGGATGCCCTTCCAGCGGATGGCGCCGGCCTTGCCGTACTGGCGCAGGCTGTGCTCTTCGTTGCTCACTTCACCGATGGTGGCGCGGCAGTCGATGTGCACGCGGCGGACTTCGCCGGAGCGCAGACGGATCTGGGCGTACATGCCGTCACGGGCCATCAGCACGACCGACGTACCGGCGGAACGAGCGATCTGGGCACCCTTGCTCGGCAGCAGTTCCACGCAGTGGATCGTCGAACCCACCGGAATGTTGCGGATGGGCAGCGTGTTGCCGACCTTGATCGGGGCTTCCGCGCCGCTCAGGATCGAGGAACCGACTTCCAGGTTGCGCGGGGCGATGATGTAGCGACGCTCGCCGTCGGCATAGCACACCAGGGCGATGTGAGCCGTGCGGTTCGGGTCGTACTCGATGCGCTCGACCTTCGCCGGGATGCCGTCCTTGTTGCGACGGAAGTCCACCACGCGGTAGTGGTGCTTGTGACCACCGCCCTTGTGGCGCATCGTGATGTGACCGTTGTTGTTACGGCCAGACTTTTGCTTCTGGGGCTCGAGCAGCGAAGCCTCGGGAGCGCCCTTGTGCAGGTGCTTGTGCACCACCTTCACCACGCCACGACGGCCTGGCGAAGTCGGCTTGACTTTAACGACGGCCATTACGCAGCCTCCCCGGAGAAGTTGAGCTCCTGGCCAGCCTTCAGCGACACATACGCCTTCTTGACGTGGTCGCGACGGCCCAGACGGCCACCGAAGCGCTTGGTCTTGCCCTTGACGTTGACGATGTTCACCGCCTCGACTTCAACCTTGAACATCAGTTCAACGGCAGCCTTGACTTCGGGCTTCGTCGCGTCGCGCAGGACCTTGAACAGGACTTGGTTGTGCTTTTCGCCAGCCATCGTGGCCTTCTCGGACACGATCGGAGCGAGCAGCACCTTGGCCAGACGGCCGTCAGCAAACTTGGGCGCGCTCATGCCAGCATCTCCTTCAGTTGCTCGATCGCGGCCTTCGTCACCAGGACCTTCTTGTAGAAGACCAGCGACAGCGGATCGACGTAGCGCGGCTCGACGACCAGCACGTTGGCCAGGTTGCGCGAAGCCAGCAGCAGGTTGTCATCGACCTGATCGGAGATGACCATCACGTGGTCCAGACCCATGCCCTTGAGCTTGGCGGCCAGCAGCTTGGTCTTCGGGGCTTCGATCGAGATCGAATCCACGACAGCCAGGCGGCCTTCGCGGGCCAGCTGCGACAGGATCGCGGCCATGCCGGCGCGGTACATCTTCTTGTTCAGCTTGTGCGAGAAGTTCTCGTCCGGCTTGTTCGGGAAGATGCGACCGCCCCCACGCCACAGCGGCGAGGAAGTCATACCAGCACGCGCGTTGCCAGTGCCCTTCTGACGGAACGGCTTCTTCGTCGAGTGACGGACTTCAGCGCGGGTCAGCTGAGCGCGGGTGCCTTGACGGGCGTTGGCCTGATAAGCCACGACCACCTGGTGCACCAGGGCTTCGTTGTAATCACGAGCGAAAAGGGTGTCGGGAGCGTCGACCTTCGACGTCGCCTGACCCTGCTCATTCAGGAGCTCGAGTTGCATCAGTTGGCTCCCTTCTTGACCTTGACCTTGACGGCCGGACGGATCACGACGAATCCTTCCTTCGCGCCAGGAACGGCACCACGGACCAGCACCAGCTGGCGGGCTTCGTCGATGCGGACCACGTCCAGGTTCTGGACGGTCACGGTGACGTCGCCGAGGTGGCCGGACATCTTCTTGCCCGGGAACACGCGGCCCGGATCCTGCGCCATCGAGATGGAGCCAGGAACGTTGTGCGAGCGGCTGTTACCGTGCGAAGCGCGCTGCGAACCGAAGTTGTGGCGCTTGATGGTGCCTGCGAAGCCCTTGCCGATCGAGGTGCCCTGCACGTCAACCAGTTGGCCGGCGGCGAACAGCGTCACGGGGACTTGAGCGCCGGCCTTGTATTCGGCGGCGACCGCGGCATCCACGCGGAATTCCTTGATGATTTCACCGGCTTCGACGCCAGCCTTGGCGAGGTGACCCGCTTCCGGCTTCGTGACACGGGACGCCTTGCGCGCGCCGTAGGTCACTTGAATGGCGCTGTAGCCGTCGGACTCTTCGGTCTTGATCTGGGTCACGCGGTTGTTGGACACGTCCAGCACGGTCACGGGGACGGTATCGCCGTCGACCGTGAACACACGCATCATGCCCACCTTGCGGCCCAGCAATCCGAGACGATTGCTAAGACTCATGGTTTTCTCCTGACCCCGAACGCGCCGACGGAGACACCGCCCCGCGCCTGAAGTCATTTCACACACCCGACATCGATTGGCCGGGCCGACAAGCACCGCTCCTTCGTTGAGGACAGGGGTAAAGGCCCCGACACCCCTCCGACGGCGATGCGACGAAGCCGCACCAGGAAACCCCGGCGCGGAAAAGCTGCGGAGTATAGCGTCAACCCTGATCGCACCGCAAGCGAGCCGCTTCGCGCTCCAAAGAAAAAGGCGACCCGAAGGTCGCCTTCCTGATGGCTGCTGGATCGCTCCGGCGGCCTCGCCGCATTACTGCAGCTTGATCTCGACGTCCACGCCGGCCGGCAGGTCCAGCTTCATCAGCGCGTCGACCGTCTTGTCGGTCGGATCGACGATGTCCATCAGACGCTGGTGGGTGCGGATTTCAAACTGGTCGCGCGACGTCTTGTTGACGTGCGGCGAACGCAGGATGTCGAAACGCTCCTTGCGGGTCGGCAGGGGCACGGGGCCCTTGACGATCGCGCCGGTGCGCTTGGCGGTGTCCACGATTTCCAGCGCCGATTGGTCGATCAGCTTGTAATCGAAGGCCTTCAGCCGGATGCGGATCTTTTGCTTGGTAGACATGACTTTTCCTTCAAAGAGCGACGCAATGCCACGGGCATCGCGGAGGCAGCATTGGCGCCGCCGAGTACCGAGCGCGCCGCCCGCCGAAGCTGGCGGCGCCCTTCACCGACACCCAGCGGGTACCAGCAAAAGATTTACTCGATGATGGTGGCCACGACGCCCGAGCCGACGGTACGACCGCCTTCACGGATGGCGAAGCGTAGACCTTCTTCCATGGCGATCGGAGCGATCAGCTTCACGGTGATGCTGACGTTGTCGCCCGGCATGACCATTTCCTTGTCCTTCGGCAGCTCCACGGCACCAGTCACGTCCGTCGTGCGGAAG